>DehalE1_100003_pt1 | contig 398587 bp, 336 predicted proteins | sample DehspE1_FD_43922 | JGI IMG/M metagenome (IMG submission 43922) | reverse complement strand
GTTTCTTATGCTGTTTTATTGTCTAAGTTCGTTGCTGTCAGTTGAGACAGCTTTAATAGTTTATCACTTTTGCTTTAACTTGTCAAGAACTTTTTAATTTCTTTTTAATTTCTTTTTTTCTTGACCACTGCTCTTCCCAAGCAGCTTTACTAGTATATCGTGTTTGTTCATGTTTGTCAAGAACTTTTTTAACTTTCTTTTTTCTTGCTCACTGTCGTTTGCGACAGCTTGTTTATCTTATCAAAGTTTTTTGTCCGTGTCAACTGTTATTTTTTTCTTTTTCATCTGCTCTTTAGAGACAGATATAAAAAAACTGTGTCAACACATTAACTTGATTATTCTATTCGCCTGCCCCTAGAGACAGCTTTGCTAGTGTACCAAAATCATTCTTCAATGTCAACTGTTTTCTTCATAAATTTTCGTCACATTCTTTTACAAATCAACTTAACGTTTAAATACCAACACATTTAGAATCTAATTATTCGTACAGATTAAAAGCAGCCTTGAATATCAAGACTGCTTAATATTATCCAATTAAAATGAAGTAAACTATAACCAGTATCCCTAGAACAATACGGTACCAGCCGAATGCCTTAAAGTCATTATTTTTGATATAACCCATGAGGAACCTGATTGCAATAACAGAAACTACAAATGCAACAATCATTCCTGTTAGTAATACTGCAATTTCTGTTCCTGTAAAACTTAAGCCGAATTTAACCAGTTTTAATGCGCTTGCCCCAAACATTACAGGAATTGAAAGAAAAAACGAATATTCTGCTGCAACGTATCTCGATGTTCCGAGAATGATTGCTCCAAGAATTGTTGCGCCGGAACGTGAAGTTCCCGGAATCAATGAAAGCACCTGAAACATTCCTATTAAAAATGCAGTCCTGTACGACAATTCGCTGAAACTGTTTATGGTTGCCTTCTTCCTTTTATTGCGGTTCTCAATGACAATAAACAAAACACCGTAAACAATAAGCATTATTGAAACAGTCATATAATTATAGAAGTGTTCATCCAACCAGTCATCAAACAATATACCCAGCACCGCAGCCGGCACAACTCCCACAATTACCTTGTACCATATTCTCATTGTATTTACTTTTTCCTGTCTGGATTTCCATGAAGAAAAAGGATTGAGCTTATTAAAATATAGAAGAACTACTGCCAATATAGCGCCTAACTGTATTACAACAAAAAACATTTCTTTAAATGCCTCTGAAGCATTTAATTGAATGAATTCCTCAACCAATATCATGTGGCCGGTGCTGCTTATTGGCAGCCATTCCGTTATGCCTTCCACAACCCCCAGCAAAAAAGCTTTAAACAATTCTACATACATTAAAATACCTCCAAATATAATTTCATTCCCAATACATGCAATAAACATTATACCATCAGTTTAGTCTGCTTAACAGAGGAAATATAAAATCGAACCAAATCTTTTAATTGACATATATTGAATGTGTAATAATTTTTATTTACAGGAGGAAACGAAATGGCTACAAGACCGCCAATACTTCGGGCAGGAGATACTGTGGGAATAGTGACCCTTGGGAGTCCTCGGGACGCTGAAACCATTAATTCAAGAATACGAACTCTTGAAAGCATGGGGTTTAATGTTGTCTTGGGTAAATATGTCTATTCATGGGAGGGAGGGTATGTTGCAGCAACAGCTGAGCAGCGTGCTTCTGACCTGATGGACATGTTTGAGAATCCGCAAGTGAAAGCCATAATACCTACAAGAGGTGGTGTTGGTGTTGCAGACATTATTCCTTATCTTGATTTTTCTCTGATTTCCAGAAATCCTAAAATTCTGACAGGATACAGCGACATAACTGTATTGCTCAATGTCTTGTACACGCTGGCTGATTTAATCACTTTTCACAGTCTTCTGCTCATAGATTTCAGAAGCACCACCCCAGCTTATAACTTCGATCAGTTTTTCACTGCCACTTCTACTATTACATCGCCAAGGCAGCTTGACAATCCTCAGGGGATACCTCAGGTAAGCAGGGTGCCCGGAAATGTTACGGGAACTATTGTGGGAGGAAATCTTACTTCGTTTGTTGATACTCTTGGTACTCCATATGATGTTGATACCAGGGGCAGGATACTTTTTATAGAGGAAACTCACGAACCTATAAATACTGTCTACAGATATATTACACATCTTATAGCAGCAGGTAAATTTGAGGATTGTGCAGGCATTATCATGGGTGAATGTACGGGATGTGAAATTGCTTATGGCAGGACTTATGAAAATTTAATAAATGATGTAATGATTCCGCTGGGCAAACCGTTAATGACAAATCTTGCTTCCGGTCATGGCCCATACAAAATGGCAATTCCCATTGGAGCAGTTGCAAATTTAGATACTTACAACAACACTCTTACAGTCATAGAACCAACTGTTAGTTTATAAATACAAGTACCCGCAAGCAGAATACTGCGGGTACTTTATTAGTATCTTTTTATAAATTAGCCTTCAAGATTTCCCAGCTTGAATTTTCCAATCAAACCTTTCATCATCTGAGCCTGTCCGGAAAGCTCTTCACTTGCAGCGGCGCTTTCCTCCGATGTTGCAGAGTTTGTCTGAACAACATTTGCAATTTGCTCAATTCCAACTGTAATCTGATTGATGGCACTTGCCTGATCCTTGGATGCCTGTGAAATCTTGTAAACAATGTCTGTAACAGCTTTTGCACTTTCTACCACATGTACAAGAGACTTGGCTGTTTCATTGGCTATCTTTGTTCCGTTTTCAACCTGCTTCATGGAATTTTCGATTAAATCAGTAGTATTTTTTGCTGCTTCTGCAGATTTGCTTGCCAGATTTCTAACTTCATCAGCAACAACTGCAAACCCCTTACCTGCAGCCCCTGCTCTTGCAGCTTCAACAGCAGCATTAAGCGCAAGAATATTAGTCTGGAATGCAATGTCTTCAATGGCCTTGATTATTTTGCCAATTTGGCTTGATGAATCGCTTATCTGGAACATAGCTTCAACCATTTCTTCCATATATTTGTTACTTACTTCAATTTCTTCTCTTACATTATTGACATTTTCGTTTGCCTTTTCAGCATTTTCAGCATTTTTTTCTACATTTTCAGAAATATCCTGTATTGTTGCAGACAATTCTTCCACAGAGCTTGCCTGTTCAGCAGTTCCCTGAGCTAGTGCCTGAGCGCCGCTTGATACCTCATCTGAACCACTTGCTACCTGCTCAGCAGCCTGGTTGATATCCATCAGTACTGAATTAAGCGACATAGTTATGGATGTAAGGGACTCTTTTATAGGAGCAAAATCTCCTTCAAATTCTCCATTAACCTGGACTAGCATATTTCCTTCTGATACTTCTTTAAGTGTATTGGTAATATCAGAAATATATTCTCGAAGTGAATTGACAGTCTTGTCAAGGGATGCTGAAAGTATGCCTGTTTCATCCTTTGATTTCACTTCAGCTACAGGTGAATGAATATCGCCTTCTGACAGCTGTTCAAGTCTTCGGCAAACAAGGGATATTGGATTTGCAATAGACTTTGCAATTGCCAGTGTCAGGATTACCCCAAGGAAAATGCATGCAGCTGACGAAATTCCAAGCCCTATTATTGTAACCCATATTGAAGATGTCATTTCTTTTATGGGAGCAACAACACCATAAGACCATCCGTCTGTACTTGGTATTGGCGCATAAAAACAAATTCTGTCGCCTGAGTCGTATGCATAGACTTCAACTCCGCTCTTTCCTTCTGTCATATTTGTATAAACAACCGCAGCAGAAGCGTACGCTTTGTCAGTCTTTGCTTTTTCTATGAAGTTTGCTCTGCTCTCAATTAGTTCAGGTCGCTTGTTAGCTATCATAGTTCCTGTATTGTCTATTATAAAAACATTTCCTGTTTCACCCACAACTATATTTTTAATAATTTCACTATAGGCATTAGGGTCAAGTGTTGCTATGACTACTCCCTTAAAATTGTTTTCATTTGAAACCGGAGCAGATAACACAATACTCAGTTCATTGTTGGCATCATATGTAGTAGAAGAAATATATGTTTCTCCAGACATGGCTTTGTTGAAATATTCCTGGTCGGACACATTTTTGTCCACAAAGTCAGCATTGCTTGTGATGATTGTACCTGTACTGTCTGCAATGCTTAGTGATTTGTAATTTTCATCCTCCGTTATGAACTTAAGGATCTCTGCAAGTTCTGCCTGGTCTACATCAGCTTTTCCAATCAAATCCAGCTTTGCAGCACTCTCCACACCATGTTTTATATTGTGCAGCTCACTGGTAATACCCACTTCCACGGTCTGCCCTATAGATTTAAGGTCTTTTTCAACATTTTGAGTAAGACCCTTGTAGCTTGCCAGGATACCGATAACCAAGTTTAGTACTGCCGTTAAAAATACTATTGCTGTTGTTGTTACTATCAATTTTGATTTTAAAGATTTAAATTTGTTCATTAATTTTCCTTTCTCCTGCTAAAATAATACTTCCTGTATTTCAATGATTATCGGCATTATGATCAAATACTTTATTGGTAATTTTTAACAAATAAAGAATCCCGTTTAACGGACAAAATAATTAAAAAATGAGCATTTTGCCCCATATAAGCAAAACGCTCATTTAACCGTTTCATTAGATTATTTATTTGTATGTTTCAGCTTATAAATACTATATTTAACTTCACAAATATATAAAATAATTTCCAAAATCCCTTAAATATGAAATTTAAAGTTTATGTGAAAATTGAAAACCTCTTAACCATTTATCCAGTTCTCTTTCTCTTCCTTCATCTTCAGAAAATTCCTTGCAGCCAGCAATTTGCCCATCCATAATATAAAGTACCTTTTTTGCCCTGGCTGCAACCCGTGGATCATGAGTGACCGCCATGATTGTCATTCCATCGTTGTTCAAATCTTCAAGAATTGACAAAACCTGATCCGTAGCAGCAGAATTAAGTGCTCCTGTTGGTTCATCGAGAAACAATATTTCAGGTTTATTAATCATTGCACGACAAATTGAAGCACGCTGCAATTGTCCCCCGGAAACTTCCCTTATGTCTCGGTTTACAATCTCTTCTATTTCCATTCTCTTCATCAATTCCACTGCTCTTTTTCTGATCTTATCTGCTGATTCTGTTTTTGCCACAAGGCCCGGCAGAGTGATGTTATCAAATATTGAAAGGTTTTTTAACATCTGAGCATTCTGAAATACAAATCCCATTTTATTCAGACGGAAAAGGGATAATTCATCCTCCTTCATATGGGATATATCTGTTCCTTCAAACAACACCCTTCCGCTATTGATGCTGTCCATACCGCTTATACTGTAAAGAAGTGTTGATTTACCCGAACCCGAAGGCCCCATTATGGCTGCAAAATCTCCTTTTTTAATTTCAAAAGATATATTATGCAAAACCTCTGTGTTTTTAAATTCCTTATTTAAATTTTCTACTTTTATCATGGCTGCTCCTTACTCCACTATTTGATCTCTTATATGATAGTTTTTAACAACTTTTGTACTGACAACTACTGTAATTAAGACTATAACAATCTGTACTGCCGGGCAAATAACGTAGGCCCAAATCGGCTCGACCAGCATTGTTATTTTAGAAGCCCCCATGGAAGAGAGCATCAAACCGAAAACAGCTTCACCCAAATTATTAGCAAGTATGGTACCGGCAATGATTGCTGCAAATTGAATTGCAAGAATCCTTATTCCTAACTGTATCCTTATATCCTGGCTGGAAAATCCTATAGCTTTTTTAACTGCTATGGTGCTATGCTCTCTTGCTGTAATAAGTTTCAATATCATAACGGTAATAAGCATTATCAGCAGGAATGAAATTGCAGCAGCTGCGCCTTCCACCAGCATCATGTTACTAACAATGCCACCTAATGTTTGAGAAACAAATTCCCTAATAGGAGTTACCTTGCTGTCTTGAAGAATTCCTCGAAGTTCATCAGTCTTTTTATCAATTGACACACCATGTTCTACATCAAGATAGACTATATAGACTTCCACATCATTTTCGTCAAAAGCAATATCTGCCTTGGCAGTCTTGCCTCCATATGTTATATCCTGGTAGATGCCGGAAATGTTAAATGCGAGTTCTTTTCCATCATATACTACGTTCATTTTATCTCCGACCTTTTTTCCTGACTCTAGTGATTGCAAATAAGATATGGCCATTTCATTCATGTTTTGAGGTGAACTTCCCTCCAGATATTCCAGTGGAAAAACAGATTCATCACCGCTTTGCACACGCATGTATTCCCATTGACCATCAGAATTTTCAAATTGCACATAGCCGGTTTTGTAAAGTACATATTTTTTTATTTCATTGTCTTTTTTCATATAAGACTCAACTGCGTCTTTTTGTTCCTTAAGTTTATTGCTGTACTGAATATCAATGCGAATGTCGCTTTCTCCTACACCCATATATGTTATGAAAGATGGATTTTCAATGGTATTTTTCACATTCATTGGAAGCAGGATTAAAAATGACGAAAATACAAACACAAAAAAGATTACGGTATATTCCTTCCACTTACACTTGAGCTCACCAAGAGCTATGGTAAGGTTGCGATTTTTAAGTACATCAGGCAGGATATAATGCCCTTCTTTTTTTGTATTTTCTTCACCACGCATGAGTTCCACAACTGTAGTTTTGATGTTTCTCTTGATTATTCTTCTGCACCCAAGCATCACAAACAAACAGAGAAGTAGAATACCTAGCATTGGATACACCCATTTCATCCATTCGGCAGTACCATATCCGCAGTACATGATAACCGATGATGCAAAGAAATTTCCAAAAGGAACAGATGTCATGAAACCAAGCGCCCCAGCTAAAAGTGAAAGTATTACATATTTCATCTGATACAGATTTATGATTTCTTTTTTAGGAATTCCAATTGCTTTCATTTCTCCAACAGCAAAATTTTCTTCTGCCATGGTTGCCCTTATAATATAAGACAGGCACAATACTGCTATTATTATTAAAAGAATGCTTATTGCTATTATTATGGCTGCTACCAGTCCATAGGAAATATTATTCATAATGGAAAGAAGCTTTCCTGTAACGGCTACACCGTTGGACGGCATTCCTGCTTCCATATAATCTCTTTCCAACTTTGCAGCAGCTGTACCGTCCTTAAGTAAAAATTCAATACTGTATTCCCACTCTCCCATGTGACTGTTAATTTCTTCAAGGTCCATCCTGCTTACCAGAAAACGCTTAGATGAAGTGAGAGCCGCATTCATTGAAGCGTCACGAATTAGTGTTGATACAACTAGATCTTTTCTGAAATTGCCTTCATGAATAGTAATCACATCACCCTTTTTAATTCCAAGCTCCTCTGCATAATAAACAGGCACTCCTACTTCTCCGACTTTAACTCTTGCAATTTCATTATCCATGTTGAGTAACAGATCAAATCCTTCATTTTGAACAACAAATCCGTTATCCATAAGGCACCTTTCAAGTGTTTCGCCTTTGTAAACAATATTTGCGTTTCTAATATTGAGCTGCTTTACTACCAATGATTTTTCTATATAATCATGCTTTTTTATAAAATCTTCAAGCTCTTCATCAGCAAAATCGCCCTTGTGCATCTGCAGGTATTCAGGAGGAATGGCCACTTCATTAAAGCTATTAAGCGAAGAAATAATAGTGCCTGTAACCCTTAAACCTCCTGCCATCAAAAGAGCTGAAAGAAACAAGAATACAGTAAGCGCAGTTGTAATAGACTTGTTTCTTTTAAAGTCCTTCCATACAAGTTTTATCAATAATTTCATTTTAGCTTATATCTCCCTCCAGCGCTTTTACGCTTTTTAGCCTTGAAACAACTATTCCAACAACTGCCAGCAACAATCCTGCAATAAGTATTAAAAGAGCTATTCCCCTTCCGTTACCGGTACCTATTACATTTCCTATATTAACGGCCAGTGGACTTGTGCCTTTCATAAAAGGTTCAAATACATAATCTGCTAGTAATCCCGACAAAATATATGCAAAAATGTAGCCCATTTGTGTTATAAAACTTATTAGTCCAAAAGCGCGTCCCTGCACTTCATTGGCCAGATTCTTGCGTATTAATACCTCCGCTCCTATTTGTACAAAAGGAAGGAATACAAACATCATGAATCCAAATACAGCAATTAAAATCAAATTTTCCCTTACGCCCATCAGTGCAAAAAAGATACCGCAGCCAAACAATCCTGAAGAAAGCAGTCTCACATGAGATTTAATATTTTTCATCATACTTATTGCAATGCTTCCTGCCATCATACCAAATGCGCTTACTGTAGCAAGTATACCCAGTTCTGTTTCACCTGCAAAAGCGAGGATTAAGGGCTTACTTAAAATCTGTACAAATCCAAGGCAGAACACAGCAATTGACATAATCACAATCATTGCTGCAACACCTCTTTTCCCGCGTATTGCTTTTACGCCTTCTTTCATTTCTATTGAAAAGTTCAACGATTCAGTACTTTTTTGTTCTACAGCCATGCCTTTTCTTACAAATGCAATAACAAACACTGTTGTAAAGAAAGTAAATATATCTATGATTATAAGTGTACTGACCGGAGTAACTCTAAGAAGCAGTCCTGCAACAGCCGGCGAAATCAGGAGTTTTGAATTATATGCTATTTGTACCATTCCTCCCGCCCTTGCATAATCCTCTTCACATAACAAATCCGTTATAGTAGCTTTAAATGCAGGTTCCATCAATGCAGAAAAAAGTGAACTTATGGCAACACCTGAGCAGATTACAAAAATCGAAGGATTTGAGCTCATTACAGATACAAGACATATTACAAGCCCTAGTCCTGAAAAAAGCTCCCCCAGAATCATCATCAGCCTTCTGTCATAGTGATCAGCCAGTACTCCCCCAACCGGAGCCAGGACTATTGAAGGCAGAAATGCACATATGCTCAATATGGATGTTGTAGTGACTGAACCAGTCAGTCGTAAAACATATATTGCAAGACCAAAGTCTGTTAATCCACTGCCTATGCTTGATATAAACTGTCCGGCAACAAGAACGGTAAATTTTTTCATTGACTTTTTCCTTTCAGCTGTTTTTATTTTTTGTGTTTCATTATTTTGATTCATATTCCCTCCCTTATGTTTAAAGCTAATTCATGTATATCGACCATCGGTCGATTAATGATTAAAAAAATTTGTTGATCGATTTATGGCTTTTGTCCGAACATATTCATTAAAACATTAAGCTCTCCTTCTTTTGTACCCAGCATTCTTTCTACATTGCACAAAAACGCTTGAATTTTTTTAGGGTAATCTTCCATTTTCCATTCAAAGACATCGCAGTCAAACATCATGTGCCCCAAAAGTAAAATGGATTCAATGCATTCTGTGGGATACTCCATATGGAATATATTACGTTCAATGCCTTCCTGAACAGGCTCTTCCAAAACAGGAGTCATGCGCTTAAGCATTGCTCTTAAGTACAGACGTTCCAGCTTTGTGTTCTCAACTTTATGCATTTCTTCCTTTATTTCGTTTGACCCCTCAAACTCCGGAGTCTGTGCCATTATAGCCATCATAATTCGATTCACCAAAGGAACTGATTTATCCTTCAGTACATATTCTGCCCTCCTTGCTCCTTCTTCAACAATGTCAAGTATTATTGCTTCCAGCACTTCATCCTTTGAAGAAAAATAATAATAAAATGTGCCCTTGGCTATATCTACAATTTTCAAAATGTCGTTGACTGAAGTTTGTTCATAACCTTTACTCACAAACAATTCTCGCGCAGCCACCAAAATTTCTCTTCTTCGTACTTCTCCTTCTTTAACTGTTTTCATAAGCACTCCATTTCTATCGACCGTCGGTCGGTAAATTCATATTATATGTACTGAAAGAAATTGTCAAGTACTTTATGAAATATTTTCAATTATTTTTTCAAATAAAAAATGTCATGATTTTTTCATGACATAGGTTGATGACAAAGTAACCTTTGACGTTGTCATTCTGAGGGCGTAGCCCGAAGAATCTCATGTTTTAAATAAAGATGAGATCCTTCACTATCGTTCAGGATGACAGCGTCAGGGTTTGTCATCAGTCTGAGTCATATTTTTTCATAACATTTTTATTTCAAAGCTATCTTAAATGGTCATTTATTATATTTCAGACCCTTTTGTTTTTCTTGATGTATCATATCCAAGTTCATAATATTGATTGTTATTAAATTCAAAGATTTTGATTACATCCAGACCAAGCTTATTTGTGTGAGCATTATAAGATCTGTGATTAATCTTATTTATAAATGTAATCAATATTGGAAATCTTTTATTCATTTGTGTTCTTGAAAATTCGAAAACATTCGGCAGAACATCAGTTCCTCGATAATCCTTGTGAATGCATATGGGTCCATATTGATAAGAATTTTCAACAGAAAGAACCTGTCCTAAGTATTCTGTATACGGCAAATCCTTTATCATATGCTGAAAAAGGGGCCATTTCGACCAAAACTGCCATGAAGCCGCCATGACATAGGCAATTATTTTGTCATCATCACATGCAATAGCTACCCCATTTTCTTTTTCAATAAGTTCCTTGAATTGTTCTTCTGTAAACAAAGTGGTGACAAATCCATCTTTTTTGTCCTCATCACTTATTGTCAGCATGTGATATTTTTGCTGCAATTCTGCAATACCCGGGATGTCATTTAATGTAGCATTTCTATAATTCATTGTAACCCCCTTACTTATGTATTAAATTTTTTACTACAGCAATTTATTATACCACAAAATTCTGGTCGTTGATACGGAATCTATTTTACAGCATTAAAAAATGGAAGCAATATTCCATCATGCTTCCATTCTTATCTTAATTAATCATAGAATTTTATTTTTTTATTGTTATCACTAACACTTTTGAACTGGTCTTGCTTCTATATACCCTCTGTATCCCATTGGTGCCAATTGAAATCTCGGTCCATTTTCAGGTGCCCATTTATATCCGTACAATTCCGGATTGAATTTATCAATGTGTTTCCATACTTCATCGATTGCAACTGAGAATTTTTCATCATCATAAGGTTCTCCCTGGAATATCATCATGGTGCATGGAGGCAGCACAATAAGTTCATATCCGTCAGGTATTGTTTTGTTGTAATCCAGTGGCAACTCTACACCCTGGACATATTCTGATGCGTTATTTCTTAAGTTTTCAGGCATCCACATGCCAATAGGTTCATAAAGTGCTTCATTAACACTTGTAAGAACATTCCAGATATCACATCCTACTTCTTCACAATATTCAAAGTATTCTGTTGCCTTTATTCCTCTTTTTATCAAACATTTCCTCTCAGGTCTTTCAATAATCTGAACAAATACTGTTTTCATAACCTCACCAATCCTTCCTTCATTTTGATAAATATAATTCATTGCCTTGAAAGTATCATATACTTTATTTGGCATAAAAAGTTTAATCGGCGGCGTCTGTTTGTGGTACTTATATGGAGAAATTCCAAATTCCTTAGTAAATGCCCTTGTAAAACCTTCCTGGCTGTCAAAAACAAAATCAAGTGCGACATCTATCACTTTTTTGTTTTCATCCCTCATTACAAGAGCTGCCATTGTTAATCTTCTCAAACGAATATATTCATATGGACTTTTACCTACTACCTCTTTAAACATGTGACCAATATGCCAGGGAGAATAATTTGAATAATCAGCCAATTGCTTTAATGTGATTGAATTTTGCAAATTTTCCTCAATATAATCCTGAAGCATTTGAACTATACGCATTGAATTTGTTTTATCCATGTTCGCCTCCGATATTAAAAGATTATCACAAAGAAGAAAAAAATTCTTGACCGTTCTTGTTGTGTTAAATTGCATTCATTAACAGATTATTATTTATTATATCACATTTTTAATGGCAGATAAAAACAGTTAGTATTTATGATAATAATTTGCTTTTATAAATTGTATTTGGTATTATATTTAAAAATAAAACAATAAAAAGGCAGAGGGATCTTGAACCATTGTTTTCAAACATCATCTGATTTTGAATTCATACGTTCAAAATTTCCATGGTTATAAAATGGATAATCAAGAACAAAAACATAAAAGACGCGTTAGATATAAGGGAACCCATCCAAAATCATTCAATGAAAAATACAAGGAGCATCAACCTGAAAAATATGCTGAAGATGTAGAAAAGATAATCAAAAAAGGCAATACCCCCGCGGGCATGCACCGTTCAATTTGTGTTAAGGAAATATTGGATTTCCTTCAAATTACCCCCGGTCAAACCGGATTAGATGCAACTCTTGGTTATGGAGGGCACTCATCAGAAATGCTAAAATGCCTGGATTCAAAAGGGCACCTGTATGCAACTGATGTAGATCCTATTGAATTGCCACGCACAAGAGAGCGCTTAGAACGACTTGGCTATGGTCCTGAAATATTAACAATTAGGCATATGAACTTTTCACAAATAGATGAAATTTTTTTGGAATCAGGACCCCTTGATTTTATATTAGCAGATTTGGGTGTATCTTCAATGCAGATAGATAATCCTGACAGAGGGTTTTCTTTTAAGACAGAAGGTCCACTTGACTTGCGCCTGAATCCTGATAAAGGTATCTCTGCAGCAGAACGTTTAAAAACTATTTCACAGGATGAATTAGAAGGAATGCTCATTGAAAATGCTGATGAACCTAATGCAGCAGTGATTGCCCGTGCTATAATTTCTGAAATAAGAAAAGGAAAAGAAATATCAACAACAACTCATCTTCAGCAAATTATTAAAGAGGCCCTTAATTTTATTCCGGAGAAAAATCGCAAAGATGAAATAAAAAAGGCCTGTCAAAGATGTTTCCAGGCTTTGAGAATTGATGTAAACAGTGAATTTGAAGTGCTGTATGAATTTTTAGAAAAGCTTCCATCTGTACTTGCTAAAGGCGGTCGGGTTGCCATACTTTCATTTCATTCAGGAGAAGACCGTTTGGTTAAAAAATCATTCCAGTATTTATACCGTGAAGGCTTGTACAGTGAAATAGCTCCCAATGTTATTAAACCATCGGCTGAAGAATGCAATTCAAATCCTCGTGCTCGTTCTGCCAAGCTCAGATGGGCTATAAAAGCATGATTTGTAACACTAACTAATTTTAAATGAACATCGTAAAGCTGGAATAGCACAATCGGCAGAAGTATAACTCTTATGTTTACTTCTGCCATATTTTTTCTCATCATGAAAAATCCTACAATTGGATTACACATTCCTCGTTTCTTCAGTTTGTTCTTGTTGAAATAAATTATGTAATTTCATTTTTAATTTATTGTTTCACAGAAATGTCCCTTATTATTCCTTTTTGCATCATACATCAAATCATCTGCTTTTTGAAGATATTCATCAAAATGTGGGGCCTTCTGTTCTATCCATACCAGTCCTGCAGAGACTGCAGCATGTTTAGCAGTTCCGTCCGGAAATATAATCTTATCGTTATGAAGTTTTTGATAAAATTCATCAATGCACATTCTTATTTGTTCTTTTGAATCATAATTGTAAATCAATATACTAAACTCATCACCGGAACGTCTTCCTAGAACCTGGTTTTTGCACACAGCAGAAAGGTGTTTAACAACATGTTTGATATAAATATCTCCCCATTTGTGCCCATAGGTATCATTTATGGTCTTCAAATTATCCAGGTCAAACATAACAATAGCAGAAATCATATTTATGTTTCTTTTCAAAATTGCATCTTCCATATGCATCTGCATAGCTTTTCTATTGTAAATGCCTGTGAGCGGATCAATATCCCTATCAGCCATTATTTTCTTTTTTTCTGACATGTCATCAGTTACATCTATTACTATTCCAATTGTAATTTTATCTCGCTTTGTAAATTTGATTTTCAGCCATTTTTCAGGGTTATGTCCTGCATGATAGATATCTTCTTCCTCATCTTCTGGCTTGCTCAGCAGTTCTTGTATCATGGCTATGAACAAATTTTTGTTACTTATAACGTCTTCAGTTTCTTTTTCATCAAGCGACAACAGCTTTGAAAGCCGATCAGTAACAAATACGTTATTTTTATCGTCATCATATTCAAAGACTCCAAGAGGGAGCCCCATCATTTCTATTATATTTGACATTTTACCTGATGTTTCCAGCAACATATTGCTTGTGGTCTGTATTGCATTTAAAAGATCATCGACTTCTGTAAGTCCTGTGTCTTCAAGTTCTATAACTTTCGCTGAGTTTGTTCCCTTTACTTTTTTTGCCACTTCTATAATGGGTTTTGTAAATTTATGGCTTTCTATATAGCCAAAAATTATTCCTATAATAACTGAAGCAATGAGAGATTCAAAAAGTATATACTTAATTTTCAATACATAATTTAACAGATGGTTCTCACCCATTATGCCAATAAGATACCATTGGTGTTGCTGAAATGGTGTATTGTTTCTGTATAGCCCCAGGTTTTCTATTGAAATATAAGTTTTTCCTTTAATATAGCTGTTTTTAAGCAAAAAAACAGAATTTTCTTGATCTGCACCCATATACTCCAGAGTGTCTCCTACCTTTGTTATTCTTTTTTGAATTTCCTTTGTAAGTAAAATTGCTTCAATTCCTTCCTTGTCAGGCTGCTCATATCCAAGCATGTATCCATAGGAGTCTTTATTCTGCAAATCAGTAGCAGGCAAAAATTTAGTCAGGTATTGTTCCGATATTTCCACTCCGATGATACCTATTAATTTATTATTTTTGTCAAATAACGGCATGGTATAAGTAATGATTGATATATTGTCAGGGGACAGCCTGAACGGAATACTCCAATACCCCAAAAAACTTGCTTCTGATGATAATCCTGCCTTGCTTATTGGTTTATCATAAAAATCCGAGTCCATTGTGCTTAAATTCATTCTGCTTTTCCAAATTTGGTCCAGCGGAATCTGAAGGTTATTAGCTATACCGGATGGGCCATATATTAAATACAAGTCTTTGTTATCATAATCATTCAGGATAGGATCATAGTCTCTTATGTAAAGAGCATCTTTTTCATTATCACTATTTTCTAAAATCACAAATACTCCAGTTGTCTGAGTTGTTCTTAACATTGCTATGAGTGGTTCACAAATTTCATCAAAAAATTGTTCAGATTCTTCACCATCACCGTATTGCTCTGATATTTGTCCAATATATGGATTCATATTAGTCCAGTAATACTTCATTTCTCGCTGCAAATACTCCTTGCGGTTCGCTACCTTTTTAGAAAAAGAGGTGAATGCATTTTGCTCTGCCTGGCTTATTACTCCTCCGAATATTAAGAACAGTGACAGCATGGCAGCCTGTCCCATAATTATTATAACAATTAATTTTGTCAGTCGGAATGCAACTGATTTTCTATCCATACTAATAAATTTCATCAAAACCTCTCACTTTTTTAAAACTGATTGTATTTCAACTGTAAACTCCTGATACCATTTATAAAACTGTTCCCTGGAGCTAAGGTCATTGATTACATCGAGTCGATTTTCACCGCTTTCCACCCTTTGGTTAAGAATTTCCAGGTCACTCTTTACACGATCAAAAAGATTAGTTTCAATAATGCCTCTTATTTCATAGCTTCCTTCAAAAGGTCTAATTCCATACAAGGAATGGGTTTTAAGCATGTCTATAGTAGTTACAATAGATTTTTTCACAGCAGAATTTGATATGTTTTCATTGTCCATCTCTGCTATTATGGAATCTGAATCTAACGCTTGTGATTTTACGGGCAGGTATGCTGTAGATAATGCAAATTCAGTATTCTGAGGAAAATCTATAAACCATTTCAAAAAGACAGACGCTGCATATTCATGAGCAACATCACTTTTAGAAACGCACATTCCAGCTCCCTGCTGAACGGCATATGCATTTGATCCATTGAAATAAGGATATGGAAGCGTTATTACATCAACAGTAACATAATCATCTCCTATTGCTACTTCTGATGGAAAATAAGATGCTCCGGCTGTTGAACCTACATATGCTGCCACAAGCCCTGTCCTCGCATCATCTGAGCTGAATCTACCTGATTTTGCAAAGTGTCCGTTTATATAAGGAACATAATAATTAACCCATATTCTATAGGCAGTTTCTTGACTAAAGTTGAGTCTTATATTATCACCATTAACAACAAACAACTCTTCACCAAGCTGCATGGCAGAAACAAGCATATAATTAGCATTTCCATCGATTCCGAAAAATGCATTTCCTGAATACTTATAGTACTCTTCTGCAGTCTTTGCCAGTCCTTCCCAGGTGGCAAGGTCTTCTAAACTTGCTCCAGTCTTAGCAGAAAATTCATCCCAGTATGTCTTGTTAATATAAAGGTTTTCCGTTGATTTGGCTATAGGAAGTATTTTTAACGACTGCTGGCCGTCAAACATTCCTTCAGTGAGAAATTCTTCTCTTATTTCTCCCAATTCATCCTCTGAAAAATATTCTTTTAAATTTATTAACTCGGAAACCTTATTGATGCGAAAAGCATTATCCGGATAAGCTGCAAAAATATCAGGCATGGGCATTGCACCTATTTCCTTGTTAGCAGAGTCAAAGACGGCATCTGCGAGCTTGTTGACATCTCCATAGCTTTGAGCTTCTACAACTATTCCCATGTCTGCTCCCACCGTGTCATTAAATTCAGTAACAAGCAAATCAAATTTATCTTTTACAGATCCATTATAATAATTCCATACTGATACTGTAATTGGGTTTTCAGGATCCAGCAGTTTCTCATTCTCAGGCTGCAGGCTGCATGATGTTAATATTAACAAGTTAATCAAGAACAGCATACTTAACAGTATTCTTTTTTTCATATATACTCCTTATTTCTCATCATTTATTGTCAGTCACAAAACTTTAAATGTATTTTTATAAAATTAAAACACTGAAATTATTCTACATTAATATTACGATACTTTCAATGAAAAAAATTCCCTTAGCTAAAGACATAAGGGAGTCGTACTTATATATTTTGAATTTTCTTGAATGTTTCCTGCATCTTCAGATCAATTTCTGCTATTTCATTGGCTGACTGCAGCATATCATCGCAAATATCCTGTGGAATATACTTATCAGATTTATATCTGATGTCATGTTCAAGGCTGGCCCAGAAATCCTGAGCAACAGTGCGTATTTGAACCTCCACAATTACATTCTCAATGTGATCAGACAGGAAAACCGGCACTTCTATATCAAGATGAAGACTGCGGTAACCATTGAAGTTTGGTTCTTTTATGTAATCCTGATACTTGACAAGCTTAATATCAGTCTGCATCAAAAGCATTTCTGCAATGTTGTAAACATCGTCAAGATAGCCGCATACCACCCTTATACCTGCAATGTCGTTAAGTTGTTTTGCAGATGTTATACTTATGTCCATACTTTTCAGATTAAGCTTTTTTATAATACTTTGAGGAGATTTCAGTCTTGCTTCCACATGGTGTATGGGATTTCTCGCGTTCTTTACATTAAACTCTTCATTTAAAATTTCAAGTTTAGTAGAGATTTGCTTAATTGCTGCATTGTACAATAGCCGCATTTCCACCATCTCCTGATAAGAACCGTGCAACATTTCACTTTCTTTCAAGAGTGTAATGTCCTTTTCGTCAACTAATAACTTATCCACATTAAGACTTCCTTTCCTCTTTTAATTATATTAGAAATATCATAAACGAGCATTTTTATATGTTAATTGTCAATTAACATTTTTTGCTTTTACTCTCATGTTCATTAAAACTTTTATGTCATTGAGAACTGAACCATCCTTAACTTCAATCATCAACCAGCTTCCCATGGCAGAACCGGAAGTTTTTCTGTATAGTTCTTCCACATAGGTTGAGAATACTCCTGCTTCCATGGCAGCTTCCGCTTCATCTTGTTCTTTAGGTCCAATTACCACCATGGCAATAAAATAGTCCTCCATAGGATACAATGTGCAAAGAGACTTGCCGCCCTTTTTGTATTTTACATTCCATCCCGGCTGTAAAGAACATCTGCTGTATTCCGTTTTAGGCTTAGCAGCATATGTATTTTCAATGTGTTCAGTAAGATTATTCCAGTTTTCTTCTGCAGAACCTATATAATCTTTTATGTCTTTGCTTGAAGGAGTCAGATGTTCATCGAATAATTCATTCCATTTCATAAGTTTCCTCCGTATTTATTAAATATTATCTTTCTTATGGCTAAACAAACATATTACTCATTGCGTTAGTATTCTTTATTTTCATAATATTTATTATATTATACTATAAAATTGGCAGCATTTCTATCACAAAAAGAATCCTATTTTACTTTGTGTATCTATTTTTTAAACTTGACAAAATGTAAACCCAAAGCTGATTGTTGGCTTTGGGTTTAATGGCACAGAAATTCTGGGGCAGAATGCAAATATAAAGCCTCTGCTTAAGTTCTAATTATCCAAAAGTTTGATAATAATTTACCATTTAATAGCATTATATTAAGTCATTGATTAATGCTATTTTGGCAGTTGTTCCACCTGCCTCATAGTATTTGTGGGCATTGATTATTTCAGAAAAGTTGAATTCGGTTTTGTCTCTGTAAATTGTTAAATTTCCTGTTTCTATCATCTTTTTCATTTCATTTAAAATATTGCCTATTTCACTTCTGTCGGTTTTCTTTAAAATTGGCAGGACTATGAATATAGTTTTTAATGTCAGTGACTTGTGGTGTACCAGTGTCAAGTCCAATGCAACCCTTGAGTTGGTAGTCAAAACAAGCCCTTCAACTTTAGCTGCCTTAAAACTGTTTATCAGGTTATCTGCACCTATCGTATCAAAAACCACATCAAATCCCTTACCGTCTGTATACTTGTTTAAATATTCTTCAACATCAGTAGTTTTATAGTTAATTACATAGTCTGCACCAAGATGTTCTGCTATTTCTGCTTTTTCATCATTTGAAACTGTGGCATAAACTTCAGCATTCAACATTTTAGCAAATTGAACAGCTATGTGACCAACGCCTCCGCCTGCCCCATGGATTAAAACCTTATCACCTGGTTTTAATCGTGAGTTTTCAATAATAGCTTTGTATGCTGAGATTCCAACCAAAGGAAACAATGCTGCTGTTTTAAAATCTATGTTGCTTGGTTTTTTGCATAAAAGCTCTTCATCTACTAAAGCATATTCTGCCAACACGCCATTCTCATCAGTCATGCCGCCAATAAATCCGTAAACTTCATCGCCTGGTTTCAACACTTCAACGTTTTCGCCAACTGCTACCACAACTCCTGAAACATCGGAATTCAATATTGCAGGAAAAGGCGGCATGAACTCTGGCAAAAGCCCTGATCTTAGCTTTATTTCAAATGGATTGAGGCTGCTTGCAATTACCCTTACCAGTACATATCCCGGTTTTACTTCCGGTTTTGGTATATCCGCTAGCTCAAAAACTTCAGGTCCTCCGAACTTATTAATTACCATAGCTTTCATAGCATCACTCCTTTTTAATATTATATAGTCTTATACCCAAAATATATTTATTTAAATTATAAATTTCTTATTTTTACTTAAAAAAATTCAGAAATTATACTAATACCTCAGGCGCTTATAATAAAAACAGCCTCATCTCATTTATGAGAAGAGGCTACCTATACTTTATGTAAATAACATATTCTAGTAATTAGTAAGCACATAGTCCATCCGTTTGCAGCCTAGAGCAGAAGCAACTGAAATGCATTTAGCCCGCAACAGATAAAATATATTCTTATCTTTAACATCGCTCAATGTTTCGAAGTTGGCCTGTCCTTTGCTTATAACAAGATCTGCTTTATTAAATTCAGATATAAATGCACTTGAGCAATTTTTCAATATGGTACCCTGTGCAGCATGCCCATTGTCAATAACTCTTACTAAGTCTACAACGCCTGTACTTATTGCATCATCCATAGTTGCATCATTTACTATTGGACCTCCCTTAACTACATAAGTTACCTTGTTTGCCGGAAGATTCATTAACAAAAACTTATCAAAAATGATTTCACCGGCATTGTCAGCAATATACATAATATTATCTGCCTTTTCTACTGCTTTTCGTAATGCTATAGTTCCTGTTCCAAAAATATCATGTTTTATACTGTCTTCAACCGACTTAACAACATCAGAAGGCTCTAATTTCAGTCCTACTGAAAAATCAATTATGTTACCGGCTATAGCCAGACGGCAAGCCATATCAAAGGGATCTTCAGTCCTTATAAGCCATTTTTCCTCAGTAATTTTCTCGTATATCTCTTGAGCAACTTCATTATACTGTTCTTTTAATCTTTTATATGGATCAACAATGCCGGTAATTTTTTTTGAATGTTGATGCATCCTGAAACCTATTTCAGGTGCTGTTTCATTGAAATCTAGTTGTCCTAATTCTTGCAATGACTTTTTAATTATTTCTTCCTGCATTGCTGCACTGCTTGTAGCTTCTTCAGCTATTTCAACAGCTTGTCTGGCAAGACAGTGAATGCATTCCCGTGATATTTTCATATAGCTCCTCCCTCTTCCATAGGGGACGGTTCTCTTTGTCCACTTTTTGATTCTGAAAGTACCCTATGGCTATAAATTGGTGTATATTGTATTTAACCAACATCCATTGCAGCGAATGCAGCCGCCGCTGTTATCCGCATCGACAGAAAAACCGTCTGCGTTGGAATAATCTATGTCTAAAATTTTATACTTATCAATCAGTTCCTTCTTCAGAAAAAATGAAAAGTCCTTTAGAATTATTGTCTCCTCTTCCAAATCCGGCAATCCTGATGTCATGCTTAAAACCGGCCCTCCACAGCCCTGACCGTGATATAAGATTCTTATGTTTTTTATATCTATCCTGTTCAATTCTCTGAAAGCTTCATCTGTTATATTTATTCTCACAAGACCTCCAATATGTTTATAGGAGACCATTCTCCTGTTGACATAATCCAATCATATCATATTTTTCTAATTTTATCATTAATATCTGGAAAAATTTCAATGCAGTTACCTCCATGGTAACTGCATTATGCTTCTTAGAATATAAAACCTGCAGCCAAAGCAGCTGCCACTATCAAAGGCGCTGGTACCTTTTTCGTGATTAAAAGTGCTACTGTAACAAGCATTACAATTATATTGTCAATAATAAAGCCGCTTTTTTGCATTAAAATTATTGCAGATACTGTGATAAGACCACCGGCAACAGCAGTAATACCTCTCAATGATATTTTTATTCCTTTTATCTTCTTTAAATTTTCCCATATTGGATAAATGAAATAAATGAGTAATAGCCCCGGCAAAAATATAGCAATGCCGCCTGCAACAGCACCCAGTATTTGTGTAAACACGCTTCCTCCACGTGCAGCCATTCCGCCTGCATAAGCACTGAAGCTGAACATTGGTCCCGGCAGTCCTTGTACAAGGCCAAAGCCAGTCAAAAACTCTTGGTTGGTCATATATTGATTCACTTCCACCAACTCACTGTACATGAGGGGCACCACTACCTGCCCGCCGCCAATAACCAGGTATCCATATCGGTAAAAGCTTTCAAATAAATGCACAATCTTGTTATCCCAAGTTAAAGTCAATAAAATACTTCCAATAGTAAAAAATGCAAAGGCCATGAGATATCCCCATGGAGGACTTAATTTCACATGATTCCATAGATTATTTTCCTTTGATGTAACAACACTTACTGCTCCGCCTATAATTAAAACCAATGGATATATCCAGGGTTCCCGAATAAAGTAAGTTGTTATGCCGCCCATCAGCAGCAATATCAAAGTAATTTTATCTGTTACTACTTTTCGCCCTATGCGATATGCAGCTACAATAATGAATCCAACAGCCATAGGACCAACATAACGAAGTACATCCTGAGATACATTTACATTTCCTAAAAATTGACTTAAAAATGATAACAACGTCATCAATGTTAACACCGGAAGTGCCCATACCAACATGGTCAGAAGCGCCAACACAGGGCCTCCAACTTTGTATCCAATGGCTACAAGTGTTTGAGTGCTGCTTGGACCAGGTAAAATTCCCGTTAATGCAATGAGTTCTACCAGTTCTTCTTCAGTTAAATAATTTTTCTTAATAACCAATTGGTCTGTAAAAACTCCATAATGTGCTTCGGGACCTCCATAAGCGCCCAATGAGCAAATGAAAACATCCTTTAGAAATGTTCTCCATCTTACTTTATTTATATTATCTGAAATATTGTCTTTTTTCATAAAATCATCCTTTCACATACTGTTTCATACCTCTTTATAACCAAAATAATTCTTCTTTCATTTAAATATAATAAGAAAATATGTCACTTGAATTATATAACATTTAGTGATATGATAATCATTAATCAATATCACTATTCAATATCGAATTTCGATATAACAAATTATACAATAGAGGTAACTATAAATGCAAGACAAAATTTTAAGGAAATTTTTCCTGGGTTTTATACAGATTCATATTCTACATCACGCAAAGAAAGAACCTTTCTATGGGAGCTGGATGATAGAAGAACTTAGCGAGCATGGATATAATATGAGTCCGGGCACTTTATATCCCATTCTTCACAATATGGAATCCAGCGGGCTCCTTGAAAAAGAAGAAAGAATAATTGAAGGAAAAGTCAGAAAGTACTACAAGATAACCCAGTTAGGCGATGAAGTATTGAAGGAAGCAAGAAATAAAGCTTACGAATTGTTTAAAGAAATTAAGGATTAAAAACAACACCCTTATAAGGGTGTTGTTTAGCAGATGTTCACTTTAAGTTTATATATTATATTTCAATAATTTCATACTCCATTGATCCCAATCCTATTTTTTCTGCATGTATGAGTGATGCTCTGCCTTTTTCGAAAAGTTTTTTCCCGCTGTTTTTCTGAACCAGGTCCAGGCATGCAGCATCCATGGCAACAGGATCTTTTCCTGCAACAATGCCTATGTTGTCTGCAATTGGTTTCATGTGTGTTCCGGCGCAGTCGCATTCCTTTGTAATATTGTGAACAAATGATATGTATATGATGTCCTTGTCTTTTGAGGCACCATAAGCATATTCTGAAAGTTTCTCAAGAAAATGAGATCCGCCCCATGTGTTTTCAATTACCCCTTTAGGACAAACTGCTATGCATCCAGCACATCCAACACATTTACTCGCATCTATAACTGCATAATCTGAAACCTGGATAGCGCCGTAGTTGCATTTTTTCATACAAATACCGCATGCCACACAGTTTTTTGCATCTACCACAGGAGATATGCCTGAATGCTGCTCAAGTTTTCCTGCTCTTGATGCAAAACCCATAGCAAGCTGCTTTATACTACCGCCGAATCCTGCTGCTACATGTCCCTTGAAATGGCTCATAACAATAAATTGATTGTACTTTCCGTATTCTTTACCTATTTTACATGTTTTAAGATACTCTTTGTTTATTTCTATTTCATTGTATTCAGTTCCAATGTCTCCATCTGCAATTATAATGGGAATCTGCGTAAAGCCATGGGATTTTGCTGTTTCAAGATGAAGTTCCGTTGTGGTCCTTGATCCTCTGTAAAGGACATTGGTTTCGATATATGACGGAGATACTCCCTGTTCTTTCAGATAATTTATTGTGGCTTCATAGCATTTTGGTGGTATGAAAGTCTTATTTCCTTTTTCGCCAAAATGAACTTTTATTGGCACTTCCTTTTCAAAGCTGTGATCTGTTTCTGACACTATTTTTTTTAATAATTCCAAAGCATCTTTTCCAAGCTTGTCGTAATCAGATCCTGTATTTTTAATAAAGTATACTTTACTCACGTTTAATTCCTCCTGAATTATCTTCATCATATTAAGTTATAAATATTTTTACCCGACCTAAAATCCTTATACAAGAAACGTCTGTCTTCTATGGCTTAATTCCAGCACAGGTTTAAATGTTTTACCTATATATAATAAAGGATGAAGTTAACTTTATGTCAATACCTAATTTAAAAAATAATGTAAAAATAAGAAAAAGGGGACAGTTCTCTCTGTCCATTTGCCGCCAAGAACTGTCCCCTATGTCTTATGTCCAGTCTTCAATGTTCAGTACCTGTTCAAATGCACTGCAGAAACCATCCACATCTTCCCGGCTGATAATCAACGGTGCATACAGATGTATGAATCTAAGTTGTTCTGAGTAACCGCAGAAGTACCCTCTTTCAAGAAGACCTTTAAATACTGCACCGGCACTTACTCCACTTTCCAGCATTACCACATTCATCATGCCTCTTCCGCGAATTTCCTTGATGAGCTTATTTCCTGCAGCTATATCTGCCAGTCTTAGTCTTAGGTATTCCCCCATCTCGGATCCTTTCAACACCCAGCTACCCTTTGCCATGACGCTGACAACTTCTCTGGCAATTCTGCAACCCATTGGATCATCAATATGGGATTGAACATACCTGAATCCAGTCTTCTCAGCAGCCACTGCCAGACTCTCCCTGGCCAAGACAGCACTTATAGGATATCCATTGCCAAGACCTTTGCCAAGGGCTATGAAATCCGGCGCACCTGTCTCGTTGTTCAAAAATCCGTAGTGCTGAAACCCAAACCATTTACCGGTCCGGCCGAATCCCGTGGTTACCTCATTCACCACCAACAGACCTCCTGCAGACCGAACTTTTCTGGCAAGAAAGTTCACCAGTCTTTCAGGCGGTAGAAGAACCATACCTCCTGAATTGCCGGGTTCAAACACGAAGGAAGCATACCGGCTGAAATCCAAATGGTTGTAGCGTCCGCATGATGAACAGTCTCTCCCTTTATCTTCCAAGTTTTCATCAGTATCACTGATGTTATCGCATTTCACTCCTGAATAATCCGCTCCACACCTCAAACATTCTGTCACATCGATATCATCCCAGTACATGCTGTCCCTTGGGTGTCTTAAATCAGCACAGGCTCCGAGGTAAGAGATATTCATGCTGAGCTTTTTTCTTCTGCCCGTAAGAAGCTCAGAAAGCATTACAGCCAAAGACACCGCCTCGCTTCCGGATGATAGGAAACAACCGCTGTATTTTGTGTATAAATTAGCTGCCTCAGTCAACTCCTCAACAAGTTTTGCAGGTTGCTCAGTTTCAAAGTACTGATGGGTATGAAATAAAGTATCCACCTGCTCATGGATAACCTTAACCACATCGGGGTGATTGTGTCCGAGGACTGACGCCCAGCATCCGGATTCCATATCAACCAATTCACCGTATTCCTTTGTCATTACCTTTGTTCCTCCGCTTCGGATAGCTGTGATAGGCCATTCCGGCCTTACAAAAAGTTTCATATTACATGCCTCCCAAATTCGAATTTAAACTTGTTTTATATCAATATTAGTATATAATGGATATTATAATAGTTCAATTCCGACATTAACAAACTGTACTAGTACAATTATAGTTTTTTATTCACATTGGAGGCATTATGAGCAAGAAACAACTGGTCATCGACCACATACTCAAGGAAATTGAAAGAGGCAAAATTCTTCAAGGGCAGCGTCTTCCCAGTTGTCGAAAACTTGCTGAAGATCTTGGCATCAACAAAATAACTGTCAACAGAGCCTACGAAGAACTGGAGAAATCACATCTGGTCTATTCCATTCCCTGCGGAGGATTCTACCTTATACGTAAACAAATGGAACCTGCAACTTCCAGCGTCATTGTGGATTTTAAGACTGTCAGACTTGAGAAAAACCTCATACCTTATAGAGAGTTCACCCACGTAATCAACACCGCAGTCGATCGGAATCATGAAGAATTGTTTAATTATGAATGCAGCAGCGGCTATCTGCCGCTGCGCCAAGAACTAAAAAAAATGTTTGAGAAGGACGGAATCTATGCCACAGCTGAACGCATACTCATAACTTCCGGAGCTCAACAAGCCATTTCTCTCGCTTTTCAGGCTATATTCAGAAACCGTCCAGGTAAACTTCTTGTTGAAGTACCAACATACGGGTTGGTTCTTGAATTGGCCGGTCGTCTGGGAATACCCATGGTAGGTATCCCACGTTCAAAAGACGGATATGACTTCAGGCAGCTTGAAAAACTCTTTAAATCAGGTGATATAAATGCTTTCTACATTGTTCCAAGACATCAGAATCCAACAGGATTCTCTCTGGATGAAATCACCAAGCGTCATGTTGCAGACCTATCCCAACGTTATAGTATTCGCATCATCGAAGACGACTACCTTTTCGACCTGGGGTCAAAAAAGAACTCTCTTCCCATCCACTACTATGACACAAACAAGAGCACCATCTATATCCGCAGTTTTTCCAAAACTTTCATGCCGGGAATCCGCATTGGAGCTGCCGTCCTGCCTGAGAATCTTGCACATGAGATAATGCAGTTGAAACAACTCATGGACATCAATACATCCCAGCTCCCTCAAGCAGCTCTGCAGCTTTACATTCAGTCCGGCATGTATGTCAAGCACACTCTCAACATCAGGCGGGTCTATGAAAGGAAGCTAAAATTCGCAAGACGAATCATGGAATCACTTGCTCCGTCAAATCTATACTGGCACGTGCCAGATCACGGCATCTTCGTATGGCTGATACTACCCAAGGGAATAACTGCGCTTATGTTAGAAGAAAGACTGAAGCAGCAGGAGATTCTTATAAATCCGTCAGCAGATTGCTACCTGAATACATATTGTGCTTCTGAGCAAGGTACAACAGCTTTTGATATACCATCCCGAGCGGTTCGCCTATGTCTTTCAGGTGTTTCATTTGATAAACTTGATACTATTGCAGCTATTCTTAGGGAAATACAAAATATTTCACCAACTTCAGCGTAGGATTACCATAGGGTGAGGATCACTCGTACATTTACCGCCAAGAACCGTCCCCTATGGTTATAATTTGTATTCCTTAATTTTATATCTTAGAGATCTTTCACTTATTCCAAGGCTGTCAGCAGTCCATCTTCTGTTTTGTCCGTTATTTTTTAAGGCAAATTCAATGGTCTTTTTCTCAATATCTTCTAACGTTTCTCCTTCATAAATTTTTATATAATTATCACTAATATCATTATTTTTTCTTATCATCTTTGGATTGTTTAGATTCAAAGAATCAACACCAATGTATTCATCTCCGCACAATAAGACTGCTCTTTGAATAATATTTTCAAGTTCTCTGACATTTCCTACATAATCATAGTTCTTAAGCTGATTCATAGCATCATCTGTTATGCCCTTAACTCCTTTGTTATATGATATCCTGTACTTATCAATGAAGTGAGGAACCAACAAATCAAGATCTTCAATTCTTTCTCTGAGAGGAGGAGCAACAATGTTTATTACATTAATTCTGTAGTACAGATCTTCTCTGAAATTTCCTGACTTAATCTCTTCTTTTAAATTGCGGTTTGTTGAACAGATAATTCTAACATCTACAGGGTAATTCTTCTCATCTCCTATTTGCCTAATTTCTTTCTCTTGAATAAACCTAAGTAGTTTAGATTGCAGTTTAATATTCATTTCTCCTATTTCATCCAGAAATAGAGTTCCATTTTCAGCTTTTCTGATTAAACCGATATCATCTTTTGTAGCCCCTGTAAATGATCCTTTTTTATAACCAAACAATTCGCTTTCTAAAAGCTCATTTGGCATTGCAGCACAATTTATTGCTATGAATGGTTTACCTGCTCTGTTGCTGCTGCTATGGATTGTCTGAGCTATTATTTCTTTACCGGTGCCACTTTCACCTGTTATGAGAACTGTTGCATCAGTATTCTTTATTTTATCTACTACACTTTTAATATCTCTGATTGCTTTTGAATCTCCTATAGGTGTTTTTCGCAAATGTCCTTGTAACAAGTCCAACTCTTTCTTTAAGTTCAGCGTTTCAGATGCTGTATTCAACAAAATTAGAAGCTGGTCGTTATCAATTGGTTTTGTTATAAAATAATAAGCACCAGATTTGATGGCTTTAATTGAATTCTCAATTGTAGAGTAGGCAGTCATAATTATTATTACTGCATTTAAGTCAATGGCAAGCAACTCATCCATAAGGGCAAGTCCGCTGCCTTCTGACAGTCTTAAATCCAGCAATACTAAACTGATTTTTTCTTCAACAAATATCCTTTTTGCATCATTAATATTGTCACTTGTATATACATTGTAGTTGTCTTCCAGTAAAAACTTAAGCGCTCGTAATATCTTGATTTCATCATCAACTATCAATATTTTAGTTTTCATTTTTCTCCCATCCTCACTGTTAGTAATACAACTAAGCCGCTGGTATTTTCATTATTTTTGGCAACTATTTCTCCACCATTTTCTTCAACAAGTTTTTTAACAATAAACATACCTACGCCATTTCCATTGTCTTTTGTAGTATAAAATGGTTCAAATATATAGATTAAGGACTTTTCATCCATTCCACATCCGTTGTCTGCAAACTCAATATTAACATTTGTTCCATCACTGTATCCATTTATTTTTATGCTTGGATTCTCAATACCACAAAGTGCATCCTTGCTATTCAAAATAATATTTATGACAATTTGTTTGAAGTGACTTGAATCAAACTCAATATATAAATCCTCAGGTATTTGTAAATCTACATAAATATCCTTAATTTGAAGTTTAATGAATTTAATTGTGTTTTCCAACTCGTTTTTTAAATTTAGTACTTTAATTTGTGGTTTTCTTGGAGAAGTATATTCCATAAACTCTTTAATAAGGGCATCAATTCTATCAATCTCTTCCGGAATATCTTCTGCAGCTGCAAGCATGAATTCTTTGTTTTCCAGCTTGTTCTTCATTTGAGTTGTATAAATTTTTATAGATGTTAAAGGGTTTCTAATTTCATGAGCGAGAGAGGATATTATTTTATCCATAAATTGAAGTTTGTCATAATTTCTCAACTCATTTATAAGTATCTTTTCTTCTCTGGTTTTTTCTTCAATTATTTTGTTTAGCTTTCTGTTAATCAATTGAACCGTAAGAATTATCAATAAAAGTACAAATAAAGAAAATAAAAGCATTATAATCTGTCCTTCCATTTCTTTACTTGAGTTTTTTATGGGCGTCCCAAACCATTTTCTATGCAGTGCATCGTACATCCCATTATTTCGTATTTCATCTAATCCTTCATTGAGCTTTCTCAACAATTGTGGATTATTTTTTGAAACCGCCATAGAATACTTTTGTTCATTGAGGGTCTGCCCAACTATTTTAATTTGATCGATCCAATTGTTTTCCTTACATATGTAGTTAACGGTAAGAGTATTTCCAACCATTGCTTCTACTTTACCATCAAGAAGGGCTGCAACTGCTTCTTCCATGGTATCGTATTGAATTATTGTAATATCCTTAATCTTGCTTAACTCATAATATACAATGTCTTCCTTTTGCACTGAAACAACTTTTCCTACAAGATTAGAATTACTATTAATTAAGTAGTTGTTGTCACTTACAAAAATAGACTGAGAATTTAGCAACAGAGAGTCAGTAAAGTTAAACCTGGTTCTTCTGTCGTCAGATTCCTTCATTCCCTGGATAATATCTGCCTGACCTCTTTCTATGGAATAAAAGGCATCTTCCCATTTCATCGGTATAAATTCGAACTCCATACCGGTAACAAGACTTATTGCTTTAAGCAGGTCTACATTAAATCCTTTGTATATGCCGTCGCTGTCTAGAAACTCATAAGGAGGAAATTTTATATCTCCTGCTACTCTAAAGGCCTCAGCCTCTCCCAGGCCATAGGCTATAGGCATATTCATGAAAAATATCAATAAGATAAGTACTGCAGTTTTTTTTATCATTTTATACCCTTCCGAACTGTTACATAAGTTGATTCTATATTACCATAGTAAGTTATTTAATTCTAGAAAAAGGTTTTCTAATATGAATAATACCTCTGTCAATTCAACAGAGGTATCTTTATTTATGCAGCACAAATTCAGCAATATTAAATTTCTTTTAAATACAAGAAAAACCTAATCTATTTTAAGTTCCTTTATGGTTTTGTTAAATTCATCTAACTTTTCTGTATCCTTAACCAGAGGAAGATTTGCTTCGATATTCATTATGCAGCCATTTGTTCCAACTCTTGCTAACTCAGTGCCTATTACCAGGTCAGAATTGCAGTTGGGATTAGTCTTGCCTGAGAGCTCAAAACCAATATCGTAAACCCTTCGACATAGTTTTGCGTTTTCCATAGGCGCGGCAGCCCCAACTATTCCTGCATTAGCTATTGCTTTTTTTCTTATTTCTTTCTCTTCTTCAGTTTCCTTTGGAAGCTTGTATGCATCTATAATTACTCCATAAGCATTGGCATCGTCAACTATCCCTGACAGCAGCTTTTCTCTTAATTCCTCAAGTTCCTTTGCATACTCTAGCTGGCTTTCAGCAGATATTCCATAATCTTTTTTTGTAGACAACTTACAAACCATGCCAATAAGTCCGCAGGCTAAAGCTCCTGATAAGGCTGAGGCGCTTCCGCCTCCAACTGTAACATCATCTGTATCTAAAATAAGCTCTAATACATTTTTGTAATCCATAATTTTCTCCTAGTATCTTTAATGTTAATTTAATACTTAAGGCTTGCAGTATGCAAGCCTTAAGTTGAATAATTCAAATAAAATTTCGTTACTATTTTATTGTTCGTCCAGCAATCTCTTTTCCAATATTTGATCCATGCCAAAGTTTTCTATTTGTAAATAATACTCAGCAACATCAAGAAGAGCTTTCATAGGTATGGTTCCAATTACTTCACTGCCAACTACATTTACCCCATATCTTCTTGCTTCCATCTTTACCATTTCAAAGGCCTGGTATACAGCTGATTTTTCATAGTTTACCAGATTCATTGAAACTTGAGTTTGATTTCTTTCTTCCAGCTTTAGTCCTATAGCTTTTACATATCTGAGTCCACCGCCCAAATGTCTTACTTTCTTGGCAATTTTATCTGCAATCTCTACATTTGGAGTATCCAGATTTATATTGAATGCCACTAACGGAACTCTTGCTCCTACTGCTGTGGCACCACTTTTTGCATTCATTTCCTGTGGACCAAAGTCCGGCTTCCAATTCTCGTCTTTTATCTTTTCAAAGAAACCTTCATATTGGCCTTTTCTTACAGAAGCAAGATTTCTTCTATCTTCCTTTGTGCATGCATCCTCATAAAGATATACTGGTATTCCCCAGCTTCCCAACTCAGCTCCTACTTCTTTTGCTGCTTCAATACACTCAGCGATAGTAACATTTGAAACCGGAGTAAATGGAATAACATCTGTGGCTCCCATTCTTGGGTGAGCACCTTCATGTTTTGACATGTCAATCAGTTCTGCTGCTTTTCTGGCTGTATTAATTGCAGCTTCCTTAATTTTCTCTGGTGATCCTATCATTGTTAAAACCGTTCTGTTGTGGTCCTTATCAGATGAGTAATCTAAAATTGTAATTCCTTCGATTTTTCTTGCCTCATCAATGATTTTTTCAACTAAAGCTTCATCTCTTCCTTCGCTAAAGTTTGGCACACATTCCATTAGTCTTTTCATAATAACCTCTCTTTATTACTTTAAATTTTCCACAAATGTTTTAATAAACCAAATTGTCTGTGGCTGATAAATAATGTCTACTAAGAAAGCTCCAACTATTGGAACAATCATCATTGCTTTTCTGCTCATACCATATTTCTCATTAACAGCTGTCATATTTACAATTGCTGAAGGAGTGGCTCCTAATCCGTGTCCGGCAAGACCTGCTACCATAACTGCAGCATCGTAGTTCTTTCCAAGAATTCTGAATACTACGAAATAACCAACCAATGCCAACAGCAATACTTGTGCAAATACAACTATAAATACTCCGCCTATTAATCCTGATAACTCCCAGAGCTTTAAAGTCATTAATGCGAGTGATAGATATAAATTAAGCATTACATTTCCAATTTCATCAACCAAATTAAAGTCGAATTTATAGAAATTTGCTTTCTCATTAATATTTCTGAGAATTACAGCTACAAACATTGCACCAACATAAGTTGGGAATCCCATATTTATCAATTTACTGATCCAACCTGCAATAATGGAACCAAATGCCATGCATACTAAAACAGCAGCCACATTTTTAATTATATCAAGTGAACTTAGTTTATGACCAGCACTTGCATTTATATCTGTAACAGAGGTGTCAAAACTTGAATCTTCCTCAGGCTTAAGGTTATACTTTACAATAAGTCTTCTTCCTAGTGGTCCACCTATAAGAACTGCTGATATTAGACCAAAGGTAGCTGCTGCTGCTCCAACCAGGGGTGCAGCTTCATAGCCCATTTCACCGAATGTAGTTCCATACGAAAGAGCAGCTCCGTGTCCGCCGATCATAGAAATAGCACTAGCTAATAAGGCATAAGGAGCTTCTAATCCAATTACCTTTGATATAGCAATACCCAATATATTTTGCAATATTGATACTACACCGGCAACAAGCCAATACACAATAAGTAATTTGCCGCCCTTAACAAGCAGCTTATAACTTGCGCCAAGTCCTACTGTTGTAAAGAAAGCCAGCATAAATGCACTTTGGAATATATTTTCAAAACTAAATGCAAAAGTTCCGGTCGTATGGCCAATCCATGTAATGAACATAAATATGAATCCACCGATTACAGGAGCCGGAATACAATATTTATCTAATAATTTAACTTTGTTCTTAACAAAATAACCTAATAACAATAATATTGCTGCAAATGCCAAAGTAACTATTGAATCAACACTAATTGATGTAAGTCCTTCGATTAATTCAAATTTCATAATATCCTCCTTTTAGTTATAACTTAATATACTTATAATTCCAACAACTTAGGCAACGATTTCATCCTTCACTCCTTTCGCCTAAATTTATCAATATTTACTAATTATTTATGCAAAATATAAGCCAACTTTTCGCATCCTTAAAAACCTCTATTTTGTAATATATATAAGCATTTAGAATATTATCTGTTTCTAATTTCATACAAAAAACACCCTGCAAAATTTGCACGGTGCAAATTTTGCAGGGTGTCCATAGGGGACGGTTCGAGGTCACTGAAAAACTATACATTTATTCGCTGTCATTCTGAGAGCTTGCTCTAAGAATCTCATGTTTTCAACAAAAGATGAGATCCTTCACTAACATTCAGGATGACAAAATAGACTTTTTCAATGGTCTCGGACGGGTCTCATTGACCAGTTCATTTGTCAATAAGGATGGTTCACCCGTCTCCATTTAGTTATTGATTCTCAACCATTATGATATTTGGAATCCATCTTCCAACATCGTATCGAATTGCTGGTATTGTAACCGGATGATTGTTATAATACATTATTGAGCTGGCTCCTCCATCTAAATTAATGGCTTGAACTGCTCCATACCTTTCCATAATATCTGCACATTCACCAACTGTTGTACCAATGCTATGACCTAATTGCCTGCCATCAACTACTAACATTAAAACATCTAAATTATCTTTCTGACCTATAGCCGTTCTTGGTTGAATACCCCATCCGGAAGAACCTTCCACTTGCTTAACTCCATCCAAAATCAGAACAGGCATAAATTCCACAGCATCTCTTAATTCACCTTCCGGAATGTTTCTTCCTATCAACATCATATCTTTGTAATCAAAGCCAACTGTGAACCAATTTCCCCCAACCGGAGTGTTAATAACTTTTCCGTTTTCAATTATCGCTCCGATGGGTTGACCGCCATTTCCATTGCCGTCATAATCCACAAATCCGCTGGCATTTACTGATAGAATGGCATTATTATATTTAGACAACTCATCTATTTGACTTCCTTCATTTTTTTTATTTTCATTTACCCCTTCTGCCATTCCAACCCTGACTTTGCTGGAATCTTTTGCTATTGCCAGCCTTCCGTTGTATCCTTCACCTTTAACTTCAATTATTAATATTTTATTTTTAGAATCAATTGCAACTACATTGTCTCCTTTATTTGTAACTATTCCGGTTCGTGCATCTCCAATTTTACTTTCATCAATTAAAATATTTTCATATCCATCCTTTAAAACATCAGGATTGTTTTCTTTGTATTTATCAAAGCTCTCCATATCTACCTCATCAAATACAGCAACAAACCATTCCCTTCCGTTTAAATGAAACAAATTCTTAATTTTAGCTATAAATCCATTACTTCCATCATCCTTTTTAATTCCCGGGTTGTCCCTTTGATTTAATACATCATCAATAACTGACTTTGGAATAAATTTTGTTGCAAGCCATTGGTGTGTCATTGTAGACATTGCAGTTTCTATATACAGGCTTCTGTATTTAGCAATAAACGGAATATTTGAGTATATTGCAACTAAATATAATAGTACAAATGTAGTTAGAAACACTGCAATAAAATGTATAATATTTTTTCTTAAACTTATTTTTTTCATTTTTCATTTCTAATACTTTTAGTTATTAGATTTCACTTTCCTTTTATTTTTTTATAATAATAACAAATTCTCCTTTAGATTATCTTAACTGCAATGAGGACGGATTTTGGACAGCCATTATAAACTTTTAGCTGCCACATATCCGTCCCCTGCGGTTATTCAAAACCACCAGTAAATAAAAAATCATCTCATATACTTTTTGCCCCACATGCACAGTTCTGTCAAAATACCTTCTAATGATTTTCCCTTTTCAGTAGTTATATACTCAACTTTAGGCGGAATTGTTGGATATGATGTTCTTTCTATAAGTCCATCCATTTCCAGCTTTTTCAATTCCTGAGACAGCATTTTGTGACTTATTTTGGGTACGGATTTTTTTAGCTGTCCATACCTTATGGGCTGAGACTTCAATATATGCCATAAAATTATTGCCCTCCACTTGCTTCCGATTACAGTCATGGAAAACCCTATAGAACAACTAAAATCTTTTTGTTTCTTTTCCTGATCCGGAAACTTTTCCAATACATCTATGTCCATATTAAACCTCTTTCAAAATGGTAAGTAACTGAGTAAAAAGTGCGTACTTGTAAAATTTAGAAATTACTCTATAATTAATAATATAATATTATTAATTGTTTAGATTATAACACTTAATGGGAGCGAATTAAAATGAAAAAATACAATTTATACCAAATTGATTCATTTACAAAGGAAAAATTCACCGGAAATCCTGCAGGAGTAATAACAAATGCTGATGGATTAACTGAATTACAAATGCAAAAAATTGCAAGAGAGTTAAATAATTCTGAAACTGCCTTTATTTTTTCTTCTGACAGTGAATTCTACGATGCTCATATACGCTTTTTTACTCCTACAAGTGAAGTTCCCATATGCGGACATGCAACAATTGCAGCTCATTATGCAAGAGCTGTTGAAAATAAGTTAAATAGTGCCGTAATCCATCACAAGACAGGCGCCGGGATTTTGCCTGTTGAAATATTTAAAGATGAAAATGACTACAAAATAACTATGACCCAGGGAAAAATTGAATTTGGTACCATTCTAAGCGATAATGAGAAGGAACAGCTATTAACAGCTTTAGGAATAACTAATCAAGAGTTGTTGAATAACCACCCTGTTCAAATTGTATCAACAGGTCATTCAAAAGTCTTAGTCGGCATTAATAACCCTGAAATACTTCATGGTCTCAAACCGAATTATGAAATGCTTGTGAAACTTAGCGACATGATAAAATGCAATGGTTATTATGTATATACCATCAATCCTGATGATGATTTTTTAATTCATGGAAGAATGTTCGCACCTGCAATTGGCATTAATGAAGATCCTGTAACAGGCAATGCAAATGGACCTTTAGGTGCATACTTGGTTCACCATAATCTTGTTAAACATAATAACTCAATGTTAAAGTTTAAGGCTAAACAAGGTGAAGCCATTGGTCGTACAGGAATAATTGAAGTAAGTGTAAAAATTGAAAATCAGAATCCGGTAGAAGTAGCTATTTCTGGAGAGGCGGTCATTGTATTTCATACCGAAATAACTATTTAATGTTATTTAACGCGTAATTTTTTTCAAAATGGACGGTTCGAGTAGTAGTGACTTGCCACAGAGAACCGTCCCCTATGGTTCATGTAGTTTTTCAGTGACCTCGAACCATCCCCTATGGTTCATACAATAAATTATTTCCGCAAAATTTTCTCCATGGATTTTCCTTTTGCTAACTCATCGATTAGCTTATCCAGGTAGCGAATTTCTTGCATAGTTGGTTCTTCAATGTCTTCCACCCGGACACCGCAGACAACGCCTTTGATCAGTCCACGTGAAGGATTAAGCTTTGGAGCTTCTGCAAAGAAGGTTTCAAAATCAGTTTGTTTTTCCAGCTGAGCTTCAAATCCTTCCTGTGAATATCCTGTCAGCCAACGGATTATTTCATCGACTTCTGCCTTCGTACGTCCTTTGTTTTCCGCTTTCGTAACATAATGTGGATAGACACTTGCAACACTCATTGTATAAATATTATGTTTGGCCATAAACATCTCCGTTTGTATTTTTCTTTTATTATAACACTAAAACCAGTAAAAATCACCATTTGAGGAGGTAAATATTATGATAAACTACAAAACTTGTACCGATGTTACCATGGATGAAATATTCGCTGCTTTTAGTCTTGGATATTCAGACTATATAGTTCCATTGAAAATGAGTCAGGATGTCTTTGAAAGCAGATTTTTTGGACCTGAAGGCAATTCATTAAATCAATCCTTTATTGCTCTTGATAATGAGATTCCAGTAGGTTTAATTCTTGGAGGCATACGATTTTTTGACGGTCTTAAGACAATGCGCTGTGGCACTCTATGCATTGCCCCTGAATTCCGAGGCTGTGGAATCAGCCGTAAACTGCTTGAAATGCATAAATCAGCTGCAGTTAATAAAGGGTGCAAGCAATTATTTCTTGAGGTCATAAAAGATAATGAAAGGGCTATTAAATTTTATGAAAACTGCGGTTATACAAAAGTATATAATTTAAAATACTACTCAGGAACTATTAAATCCATGAACTTTTCAAAAGATTCACATCCTTACATCATAAAAAATATATCATTTGAAAAAATAGATGACTTTAGAAAAATGCTTATGGATTGCCACATAAATTGGCAAAGCGATACACCTTTTTATGCTATGAGCACAAATGAAGCTTATTTCGCAGCTTATGAAGGTACTGAAGAAATTGCTTATATTGCCATGAGCTCACAGGGCAAAATTAACTTCCTCTGGGTCGACCCAGCGTACCGCAATCAAGGTCTTGGCATCAATATGGTACAAAAAGCTGCTCAGATGCAAAATGCTGAAAAGTGCACAATATGTATTCCTAATAATTCTTCTCTGGAAGGATTTTTAAGAAAGCAGGGATTCCAGAAAGAATCACTTGAGCAATATGAAATGTACTTACCTCTATAACATTTTTGTGCGTAAAATTGAAAAGTTCATTTAATTAGCAGGACTATCTTCACAAATAAAAAAGGACTGAGCACTTTCATTGTCTCAATCCTTTTCAGCCGCTTAATCTGATGCTCAAGCACTCAGATTAAGCATTTTTATTTATGATCCTATCCTTCAAATATTTCTACATTATCTACACTTTCCAAGAACTTCAAATACTCCTCTTTTGTCATTGCTGGTTTAAAATTGCCAAGTATGGCAGTTGCATTAGCTGCATCACCATACAACAAATCAACAACAGTTAAAGCCATTGCTTTAGCAGGCATTATGTAAGCCTTCTCTTCATCTATGGTTTCAAAATCACGAGTGTGAAGACTTCCCTTTACTCCCCCAATCATTGGGTGAATAGTAGGAATTATGTGAGATACGTCCCCTAAATCAAATGATCCTGTAAAATCTCCACCTTGTATTATTTTGTCTTCAGATATGCCTAAAAATAATAAGTTATTCTTGAACAATTGATCAAATTCCGGATAATTTAAAATTGGGAGATATCCTGGGATGCTTGTTATTTCAACCTTAGCTCCTACAGCCATAGCTCCGGCTTTTAAAGCTCTGTCTACCTTATAATTTGAGTCTATCATTGCTTTTATTGTCCTTGCTCTGACGTAGGATTCCATTTGCACATCATCAGGAACTGAATTTACAATATTGCCTCCTTTAGTGATTATAGGATGCACCCTCACTTTGTCAGAATCTCTGAACGTTTCTCTTTGTGCATGAATGTTATTCATAGCTAATGTAGCAGCATTCAAGGCATTTATGCCGTCTTCCGGTGCCGAACCTGCATGAGACTCTTTACCTATGAATCTGACCTTTTTACCTATAAAACCATTGCTTACCGGTCCTATTAATGCATCATTGTCACCAATGTCTGAAGAATGGAACATCATTGCCATGTCTACATCATCGAAATACCCTTTTTTAATCAGCTCTTGCTTGCCTCCAAAATATGTAAGTTTGCCTTCTCCTCTTAACTTATCTCTATAATCCAACTCAACAAATTCTTCTGATGGAGTTGCAATCACGGAAACATCTCCTGCCAGTTCACTAAGTATTCCGCTTTTGACAAGCCCTAAAGCAGCTCCTAACATTCCGCCTACTTGGTTGTTATGACCGCAGGCATGTACTGCTCCGGTTTCAACTGCATCTTTGTGTGTAACACATGAGATTGCATCCAGCTCTCCTAATATAGCAACCATAGGGCCTGGTTTTCCACCTTTTAAAACCGCCTTACATCCTGTAACAGCAATATTTTCTTCCACCTCTAATCCGAGTTCTTTAAGAAATTTAACAACTGTACCTGTTGATTTAAATTCTTTATAACCAAATTCCGGTGTAGAGTAAATCTCTCTGCCGGCTTTTATGACAAGTGCTTTGTTGTCCTCTATTGCTTTAACGACCTTTCCTTTCAATTCGTTAATATTCATATACTCCTCCTATATTAATTAATGTTGTATAAAATCTATTGACAGCAAGTTTTCATTGATTGACCCTTGACCGTCTCCATTTTTACATTAGTTATTGGATAATAACGTTCTCATTCCATTATAGCATAAATATTTCCTATTTAGTACAAAAGAAAGAACTACATTTAAAAATGGGACAGTGTTTTGATTTCAATCAAAACCGTCCCATTAGTGTTATTTGAACAAGAAATAAATTTTATTTAAAAGCAGTTACGGTTCACTTCAGCGGTCATTATAAAATATTAAGTGCTGAACTTATGAGCTTTGATTTGCCACAGAGATTTTTATATTCTTTGCTCTACAACAAGCCTTTATATCACTTATAGTTTGTTTAAATAACTCCGCAAACTTATCATCTGTATTAATGACAACTTCTTCAATTTCTGTCTTCATTGACAGAGCATTTTCAGACTTATACTTTCTTGTTTCAGTAATAATTTCCTTTAGTTTTTCTCCAAAAATGATAATTTCATCGTCAACAGATTTTTCAGTTTCCCATTGCAACTTGTGCAGTGAAATACTGTTCTCATACTGTTTGAAAAATTCCTGATAAATATATTCTGTTATATGTGGAACATAAATGGCATACAGCTTCAATATATTCAGCATGCAATAATATAGGGCATATTGTGCTGATTGCCTTTCTTCATAACCATGTATCTCCGGTTGATATAAACGCTCTTTGACAATTTCAATATAATAATCACATAAGTCCTTCCAGAAAAAATCATCAATTTCATGTCTGGCTGGTCCGATTTCATATTGGTCAAGGAACTTTCTTGCATTAATGGTAGTTTGCTTACATCTCTCGATTATCCACCTGTCTACAGGCATTAAATTTACATGAGCATTGAGGTTAATGTCCTGTAAATGGGATATTGAAAACTTTGAAGCATTCCACAGCTTTGTGATAAACCTTTTTGCTATGGTTAATTCATCAATTGAAAAAAACGTATCTGATCCAAGTTTGGAATTAGCAGCCCAATATCTTATAACATCAGCAGAGTGGTTTTCAATAATCAATTTTGGAGAAAACTCTGAGTTGCTTTTTGACTTGCTGATTTTTTCTCCTTTTTTTGCAAGAACAAAACCACAAATCATTATATCCTTCCATGGAATCTGGCCCGTATGGTAAAGGCTTTTAACTATGGTATAAAATGCCCATGTACGTATGATTTCATGAGCCTGTGTCCTCAAACTCATTGGTAAAAGCATATCTGAAATATCATTTTCTTCATCCCATTTTGAATTAATTTGAGGTGTAACTGATGAAGTAGCCCATGTATCAAAAACCGATGTCTCAGGCACAAACTCATCACACCCACAGGAACAAACTTTTCCGGGCCTGGTTTCAATAGGATTTACCGGCAGCATTTCTTCATCTGCAATTATAACATTACCACAATTTTTACAATACCATATTGGGAAAGGAACACCAAAGTAACGCTGGCGTGATATACACCAATCCCACTTAAGATTTTCAACCCACAATAAATATCTGTTTTTCATGTGTTGAGGATACCAATTGATTTCATCAGCAGCCTTTAAAAATAGTTCCTTATTTGTAAGAATATCTATATACCACTGTTTTGACGGTATAATCTCAATTTCCTTCCCACAACGCTCATGAACAGAAACTGTGTGTGTGATATTTTTTGAATCTATAAGAAATCCATTTTCTGAAAGAAGATTTATTATATGTTTCCTGGCTGCTAAAACCTTCAGTCTTCCTATGAATGGAACACTTTCATCTATTGTACCATCAGGAAGAATAACCTTACGATAAGGCAGTTTATGAGTTTCATACCACTCAACATCAGTGCTGTCACCAAATGTTGCACACATTACAACACCAGTGCCTTTATCAATATCAGCTTTTTCGTCTGCTAATACAGGAATTTCATAGTCATATAAAGGAACAATGGCATTTTTACCGATATATTTTATATATCTGTCATCTTTTGGATTAACAAATAAGCAAACACAGCCATATAACAACTCCGGTCTTGTTGTAGCAACCAATAATTTTTCTTCACCTAACTGAAAATTGATATAATTAAAAGTAGTTTCTTTTTCAATAGTTTCTAACTCTGCTTGGGCAATGGAAGTTTGACATTCCGTGCACCATAAAACCGGAGACTCTTTCATATACGCCTTTTTATCCTTCAAGAGTCTGATAAAGGACTTTTGTGATATTCGCTGTACCATAGGATTAATTGTCTCGTATTGAAGAGACCAGTCAACTGAAAAGCCCAAAGACTGCCACAAATCTTTAAACTCTTTTTCATATTTTGAAGAGGTTACAACACATCTTTTAATAAATTCACTTCTCGGAAGATTTTTTGCAATGATACCCTCATCTTTTTCAACCAGTCTTTCTGTTGGTAGACCGTTGTCATCAAAACCAAAAGGATAAAAAACATTGTAGCCTTGCATGCGCTTGAAACGTGCTATCATTTCTGCCTGTGTATAGGAAAATATGTGTCCAATGTGCAGGCTGCCACTTACAGTAGGTGGCGGTGTGTCAATAGAATAAATTTCTTCTTTACTCTCATGGTCGAAACTGTAGATAGAATTTTCATTCCAAAAGTTTTGCATCTCTTTTTCTACTTGCTTAAAATCATAGTTTTTCATGGTAATACCTCCTAGAATTTTACGAACACAAAACAAAAAATCCGCCTTAAGCATATGCTCAGGGCGGACTGTATGCGTCCGTGGTACCACCTAAATTCAGATTACTCTGCACTCTGTCAGTACGGGATAAAATATTATCAGATACTGCTTTCCTTTTAACGGTGGAAATTTCCGTTGAAGCCTACTAAGATTAATTCTTTTCGGTTCACAGCTCAAAGGCTACTTCCATACTTACTTCACGAAGATTCTCACCAACCATCTTCTCTCTTTGCTTCAAGTGAGTATGTACTCCTCCTTATCAACGCCATTTTGTTCGTGTTCGTTTTATATTATAATATTTTATTATATTCAAAATGTCAATATTTATAATCATTTTTTAAATTAAAATTTTATTTCATTGTATTAGCACAAATCGGCTTTGTGCTTGTGCTTTTTGTATACTCCTCCATGATAACAAATATAAGTATCTGCATCATAATCTAATATCTTTGAAATAGATTTGTTTGCACTCTCCACATCTAATGTAAACTGCGGGTTTGCAATGACAAGCTGATTATTTTCCAATGCAGCTGCATCACCTGTTATAAGAGTTTTTTTATTTTTTATGTACAGAGATATGTGACCGGGAGTGTGACCAGGAGTACCTACTATTTCACAACCACCGCACCAGTTCATAACTTCTCCGTCATGTACAAATTCATCGACCTCGACTGTCTTAACGCTTTTGAGAATGTCACAGAAAGCTCTTCCAAATTGCTTCTGTTCTTCATTTAAAGTACTTTGCAACGATTCTGCCTGTTCTAATCTCAATGACTTTTTTTCTCCTGAAATATATGGAGCTTCAATTTCGCTTGCAACGATTTTCACATCAGGATATTTGTGTTTAAAGTCTGCCAAAGCTCCCATATGGTCGTGATCATGATGTGTAATTACAATTTTAGTAAGTTTATTGCAGTCTAAATTTTCTGTCCTCATGGCATCTTCAATTATAGACATAAATCCTGTATATCCGCAATCAACAAGAATCATTTCATTTTTATCTCTTAATACTACTGGATGGATAGTATCCTCCATATCTCCAAATTTATAGTTAACATTTAATACAATTATATTTTCCATAATATCGTCTCCTTATTAAGTATCACTTTATGCTCTGAGTACACCCGTCCCTGGGATTGCAGGGTAATTTTAACACCAAAAGCTCTTCCGTTATAAATCACCAAGTAGTTAATTTCTTTTTTTCATCATCAAATATGTAACAACTCCAGGAACAAACATATCTGGAATAGGTCCAATCTCTTGATAGCCTAGGGCTTTGTATAATCCGATGGCCTCTGTGCTAAAATCATCTACACATAGGAAGAGTTTATCCGACTTATCCTGAATAAATCCGATTTCCTCGAATAAACTCATCATTTGCTTACCAATTCCTTTTCCTCGTACTGCTTTTTTCACAGCCAAAACATGTAGAAACGGAAACCAATGGAATATCCCATTAAGAATGATCCATGCAAAACCAACACATTGTCCTTCTTCATCTATTGCAACGTAAATTTCTCTTTTATCAAAGCCTTCTTTTAAGAGTCTTTGTCCAATATATTGGTTATTTGAGTCTAAAAAATACTTCTGACCCAGGATAGAATTCTCCAGAATGCTGGCACAGTCCTCTAGATGTTCATAGTTTCCTTTTATAATGGATGTTTCCATGTAACACTCCTTCGTTTATTTGATCTGTGTCATGATATGTTTGTTAGTTAGTTCGATTCTATGTCTAGCACGGAATTTGAAGTTACAAACACTAACTTTACAGCTTACTCTATTGTAAACTCTTCTGTCGTCTCAAGACCATTCCAAACATACCCATCAGAACGATAGTACATTCTAATTACAGAGCCATCTTTTTTTGTAACATCTATAACATACACCTGCTTTGTTTCTACTAGCATTGGATAGTTGTCATAAGGCAGCACATCACCCGTTTTTTTCTTATACTGAAAATCTTCATACGCATTTTCTAATCGCCAAAATTCCCGATATGTATAATCTTTGAATCCTGTCAAATCTTGTTTTCCAAAATAGTAAGCTTTGTAATTCTTATGATTGATGGTGAAATCATCAACTCTAATAGGTTCAATGTCTTTCACTAACCAAGTTAAATCCTCTGAATAGATTGAATCGCTGTAGTATTTCTTTAATTGATTCGCCATACATGGGACAGAATCAGTCTTATACCCCATAGCATCAAAATCTGTATGAGCTCCACCGTAAATTCCCATAATGTCCTCACACTTTAGTCTGTCAAACTCACGAATAAAATTCTCCACCATCTTGTTTTCACGGTATGCGTCATCAGAATGTTTATAATAATAATTGCCTTGTTCAATAGCATCTTGTGTCAACAAATACATTTCTGTACCTTGCAAATTATTCTCTTCAAGATACTTCAAAAATCGTTGGCCAGTAGTATTGTACTGGTGCCCCACATCTGTACCGTGGAAAATAGTTTCAGGGCACTCTCTTTTTATTTTTTTATAGAATTCCTTAATGTTAGGGTTATGTGACGCTGTACCCTCCCAATCCTTATATAATTCATCAAGAATATCATCACTATCCGACTGCATCCACAAGTTTAAAAACTCCGCAGTATAGTAGGGATATTCAACAAATAAATGTCGCATATTCTGTGTATTGTAGTTATTATTCCACAACTCTAATTCCTTTTCCAATATTTTTTCAACACCATGCTGTTCTCCATATAAATAAATCTTACCTGTTGATTTATCTAAAGGCGTTCCAGTATCCACTGGAGCGTTTCTGACTGAACAAGCAGCCAAGACTGACAGTATTATTAATGACATAGTATACATAAAGAATCTTCTATTGTTCATAGCTCACCATTTCCTTCTAAAACTCCTTCAAATTATTTTATTTGATGATGAAGGGGATATGTTATATTATACCACAATTTTCTAATTAATGAACCGGTTAAACCACCTTTAACAATAATTTCTTGAAAACTATTGACAAAGAAAAATTTATTTTATATAATAGCAGACAAATACAGTCTATAATATCTTTGGAGGAAAAATGAAGTATACTAAAGCAACAAATTATGCTTTGCATATAATGGCTTATTTAGTTAAGCAAGAAGGCAAAGACAATTTAAGCCTTCAGCCTTTAGCTAGTCACATGAATATATCACCCACCTATCTGTCGAAAATACTAACTCAGCTGGTTAAGGCTGATCTTATTCAATCCACACCTGGAGTAAATGGAGGTTATAGTCTTCGAAAGACAAAGACTGAAATAAGCTTTTATGATGTCATTCAAGCCATTGAAGGCAGTGGAGCACTTTTCACTTGTGAAATGGATGAAAATCGTGATTGTCACATAGAAAAGGTTATGAGAGATGCCGAAGATAGAATGGTTGCCCATCTTAAAGAAAAACGAATTTACGACATTGTCTGAAAAATGAGCTAAAAACATAGGCAGCAGCAACTGCTCATTTTTTCGACACAATTATAGATATTTACAGTCTGTATTATATTTTATAGGAGGTTTATTATGAATCACATACACCATTGCAACGAACCGGATAAAAAATTTTTAAATAAAATTACTTTTTTAGATAGCAGGCAAAGAGAGCAGCTCATACCACCTGAAGCTCTTATTAGCCAAATGCCAATTCAAAAAAATCATACTTTACTGGATGTAGGTGCCGGCACAGGCTTTTTTACCATTCCCATGGCAGAAAGCACCTCTAACAAGGTTTATGCTATGGATCCTGATGAACGCATGCTCGGCGTCATAGAAAATAAGGCTGCGGAAAAAGGGCTCACAAATATTGAATTGATTCAGGATTATATTGAAAACTTAAACATTCAACACAACAGTGTTGATTTTGTCATGGCATCCTTAATACTCCACGAAGTGAGTTCACTTACAAAAGCTCTTTCAAATATATTTGAGGTAATAAAAACAGGAGGACACTTGTTATGTCTGGAATATGAAAAGGATGACCTGATAATAGAAGGACCACCGATGTCTATTCGTATTGGCTCAGAGGAACTAGAGAAAGTACTGACATTAACCGGCTTTGAAATTGTTAAGAAGACTAAAATTAATGATGCTATATATACTGTTTTAACAGTTAAGAAATAAAAGTAAATGACTTACAGCATATTCCGACGGCGCTTAAGGACCTGCCTATACACCAGAAAAGTTAAAAGCGTCCAAGATTCTAACCAGTTTATTCCAAATTCAATTCATCGGCGAGCAGTTTCAGTGCCTGTTCATTTGTGATGCAATAACCACCTTGAATTTTTTTCAAATATCCGTGTTGTGTAAATTCACCAAGCATTTGAGTCAAGTGTCGATAGGATACTCCCAGATAAGCGCTGGCATCTGTGTTGCGCTCGGAGTATATACCGTCAAATGAAGCAAAAATCACAAAATGAGCAAGACGGTTTGCCAATGGAAAACCCTGTGTGATTAAAAGAGCATGCACCCTCTGCTCCTCTTTCTTTGCCAGGGCAAGACACAATACGCGCAAAAAGCAAACGTCGGATAACAGGCTGCTGCGATATTTTTCAATTGGCAGTGCCAGCAGAAAACAGGGTGAAAGTGCTTTTACCCCCATTGTGCTTTTACGCACACTGAGAAGTTCAAGCTCGCCGATAAAACAATCTCCCTGTAAAAAATCCAAAAGAGAGGTTTTTCCATTTGACAGACTGCAAAACAACTTTGCGCGCCCTGAAACCATATAGTAAAGAAATCCGTCTGATTTCTCTCCCTCTTTCAGGATATCGTCCCCTTTATCTGCAAGGTACAGACGTACGTCTTCTTTTATAGAAAATGAAAAGTAACTTTCAAAATCCGATTCTTCAAGACAACGGCGGATTTCCTTTTTATCAAGAATTTGTTTCAAATGATCACCTCAAAACTCGGAGATTTCTCCTACCATACCGCGGTGCTTTTAGTTTATACTCAAAAGCAGAAAACACTTGTATTAAAAGGAGTAAAGTATGAAAAAAACAAAAATAATCATAGACTGTGACCCAGGTCACGATGATGCCATTGCCATTCTGGTGGCAGGTCATCAGCCCGCCATTGATCTGCTGGCTTTGACCACCGTAGCCGGGAACCAGACCCTTAACAAAACAACAGTTAACGCTCTGCATGTTTGTGAACATTTGGGACTGAATATACCTGTTTATGCCGGTATGTCTCTTCCTCTTGTGCGTGAACAAGTTGTCGCAGCCAATGTGCATGGTGAATCGGGACTTGACGGACCTGTCTTTGGGCCACTGCACACAAAAATACAGCCGCAGCATGCTGTAAATTATATTATCGAAACACTGCTGGCAAGCGATGGGGACATTACACTTGTTCCCATTGGACCGCTTACAAACATTGCTACAGCCATGCGAATGGAACCGCGAATTCTGCCAAAAATCCATCAAATAGTTCTTATGGGTGGAGCTTACGGCACCGGGAACTTCACGCCGTCAGCAGAATTTAATATTTTTGCTGACCCCGAAGCTGCCAGCATTGTCTTTCGCAGCGGTGTAAAACTCACTATGATGGGATTGGATGTGACGAACCAAACCATTTGTATACCTGACATCATTGAACGTATGGAATCCATAGGCAACAAGGCTGGCAGTTTGTTTGCCGACATAATGCGTTTTACACTAAACTCTCAGAAAATGGCCTTTGGACTTGAGGCTGGCCCTGTACACGATGTCACCTGTATTGCTTATCTCATTGCACCGGAATTATTTACAACACAGGAAATGAATGTGGTTGTGGATATCAACCGCGGCCCATGCTACGGCAGAACAGTTTGTGACACCATCAACTGTTTGAAACAGCCTGCCAACTGCACTGTTGGTACCGGCATTGATCTGCCAAGGTTTTGGGATCTGGTTGCCGAAGCTGTTGCACGCTATAATTAATATGTTCTGTAAAATTTCAAAAGCGGGGCGGATGCTCTCGCTTTTTTCTTGTTGTTTTTCACGATTTGTTTCTAGTTTTCTTATTATCGCACAAGTATAATAAAAAGGCAAATTATCCTTCTTGAATTTCTTTATCCGAATAATCAACCACTATCTTTCTGCATCTTTTACAAATATGCGGACAATAATATTTTTGTTTAAGCAAATAAAAAAAGTTGCTCGAATTAAATTCGAGCAATTTTATTATTTATCTTGGTTCAGCAGCTAATAATGCTTCTAAATTAGGTTTATCTCCAACTAAGCCAACCGCATAGACGGTATAGAAGGTATTTGGATTTAATTTAACATCAGGAACTGTTAAAACAACATTATCTGTTCCGGCTGGATTTACTCTAAACGTGTATGTTCCAGATGGAACACAAGTATAATTAGCTATACTTTTAAAAGGAACATTGCTGAAAACAATTGTACCATCTGGTAGTTTTATATCAACAGGTGGTGCATCTGGTGATAGATGGATAAACCTTATACAAGCCATACCAGTTTTATTGGCTGAAGTTGGTTCCTGAATTGGATATAGGCTTATATCAGGCAATTCTCCAATAGCAGCTATGTTAAAGACAGAATTTTCAGGAATGTAGACACTTGAATCAATAACAGGATTTGTAGTTTCTCCTGTTGGATAAATCTTAATATTATAATTGCCAGATGGAACAGGTAAATATGGTGACATTTCTTTATAAGCAAGGTTTCTAACAATAAGATTATCATTAGCATAAACATCTACTGCAGGGGCATTAGGAACTGCATGAAGCACTCTTATTCTAGAATTCATTTGCTGCTGCATCATATAACACTGTGCCAACATATTGGCATAGGGGTAATAGTACATAGTATTCTCTCCTTCATAATTTAATATATGCTATTAATATATGAACAAAGCATGAAAAAGTGTATATCTTTGCAGGCAAGTCGTTTTCGAACACTAAAAATATACTGAAATTAATTACATGTACAATCCAACGAGGTCCCTGTAAATATTACGGTTCCTGCAGTAACAGCGCATTCTGGTTTCCCGAAATCATTGCTCTTTCTAACAATTATAGGATTTACGCCATTGACATAATAGGTGAAGCCGGAAACAGCGAGGAATACAGACCTGAACTCAGCTCAGAAGCTTTTGTGCTCTGGATTAAGGGTGTCCTTGTATTATGCCGTTTTTGATATAAAACTTTAGTAAACATTTAAGTATTAGCAGCCAAAATAAAAAAGCCACCATAAAAAAGATTTAATCTACATAGGTCGGCTTTATTTGTTTTCATTCAACATGCCTAGAGGAGAAAAAATGGACAATTATATTCTATTTAAATGTCTTCGATAAAAAGATTTATTCTATAACTTTTGTGACAGTATCCATGTCATAGAAATTTGCAGGATTTTCCTTCATCATATGTATTATTTCCTGTTCATCAATGCCATTCGCTGTACAATAAGGCATAAATTCATCAAAGATGACCGTACAAGGATGATTATCAGAAGATTCTTTTGCTTCTGAATAGAAATCGTAATCTTGTGAAAGCATCACCTTGTGCCCATAACCAATTGACATGACGTAACTTAAAAGTTCAAACTTCTCCGGGCTTGTTCCCTTTCTAATATTGTCGATGCCTATCCACATTCCTTTTTCTACAGCCAATTTTACTGTTTCCTTATTAGCTTCCTCATCAGCATGGGCCCATAGAAATTTTTGATAATCTGCATTCTCCTTGTCCAGTACCTCGATGACTTCATGAACCATTTTTGCATCCATGATGTGGCAGTGAACTGGCATCCCTGTCTCTTTGCTGGCTTTCACAGCTGCAATCAGCATCGCTTTATCAACTTTGGACAAAACGCCCCTATCGAGCAACAACTTGATATGTCCAGGACGAATAACAACTCCATCTATAGTGTCCAAGCCTTCTCTAAAGTCATTTATCCAGCGGTTTGCCAGTTGCTCTTCAAAATGCATCGAAAACACATCATATAGCTGTTTCGTCATATTCCACCCTGTGCAAGGAATGATGTGCATGTCCACTCTTTCAGACAGCTCTTTTAATAATCTAACATTCTGACCACCGATTGGCGGCGAGGCTTCTACAACGCTCTTCCCACCCTTTGCTTTGATGTCAAGCATGATGGGTATAATATATTTCAAGTCTAAACTTATATCCTCTTCTTGATATTTTTTATCAAAATACATGTTGTTTGCGTAAAACTCATCACTCTCCCACTTAATGTGTTCATGTGCTAAAGTGACGCCAAGCTCACTCTTATGAATTGGGCCTCTTGTTGTATAAATCATATCTTTTCCTCCCTTTTGATTGTGATGAATCCTGTTCATCGCAGATATATCACAATCATAACAGATAAACCCTGACATAAGACTGTCAGGGTTTCAAATATTTTTTACTAATTGCTTGGCTTAATTCTTTAATTTCTTGAATGAACTCATCCGGCTTTAAAGCAGTCACATGTTCCGGGTGGTTTAAAACTAATTGACGTATTTCATTCTTGTATGGGGTATTAACAGTCAGATGCAACCCACCCTCTATAGATTTAATTTCAGTGTATTGCAGATAGACATCATCTTTGATAATTCTGTAAAGAGCTGGATCAATAATTAGCTCGTAAGTATGCCACTTAAACTTATCATTTTCAGGTACGGACAGCTTACTGTTAATATAACGATTTTCTTCACACAAACATGTCAATGACACTATTCGGTCAAGTCTAAATGTTCGCTTGGCTTTTCTCATATGACAGTAACCATTAACATACCATCCGCCATCTGCAAAAAAAAGCTTTATGGGAGAAAACCGTCGGGACACTGTCTCGTCCCGCTCTGGATGATAATAAATTAATAGCAAATCACAAGACTTCCTAAACGCCTCTAATAAGGTGGTTATAACATCTAGAATGTAACCTTTCGGTATAATTCGAATAATGTCAAACTCTATGTGAGACATAACCTGTTCAGCTTTTTGTCTTTCTTCGTCTGACAGAGCGTTTAAAACCTTACTGATGAGCAATTTATAGTCTGTAGTCATATTGGGGACACGAAGCTCTTCACCTGCTTTCAACACCATCAACATCATTAAGATTTCCTGCTCGCTGAGCTTAATACTGGGCATAAAAAATGATGGATCAATTTCGTAACCTCCACCCAACCCCTCATAGGCAACAATGGGAATTCGAAGCTGACTAAGTGCATCTATATCTCTATATATAGTCCGCTCACTCACCTCAAAATAGTTAGCCAGTTCATTTGCAGTCATTTTTTTCCGTATTCTTAACAAATGGACGATTCCATTCTGTCTCTCTGTTTTTTTCATAAAATACTCTTATCTTTGTTTTATTTTGTATATTCAATTTATTACTTTTGTCTTTTAAGTAAGTAGAGACGGTTCTCAAGATTGGTTAAATATTGCATTTAAATTTCTAGGAACTACGGATAAATATTCTTCGATGTTGAGCCTTTTAATTTCATTCTTAAGCCTATCCGGAAAAGTATCAATCGACTCACCCTCTAACAGAATTTTTGTTTCCTCTTCGCTAAATAAAACCTCTTCTACGGGATTCATAAGCTGCTCTCTATTTGCAGGACAGATTTCCTGGCAGCGATAACAGCCATATAACGCATGATGTATTTTGGGGTCAACCCATGCTGGGAAGGGATATCCTCCGTTTTCATTGAGAAATGTGAGACAGCGCTTGCAATCCAGCAAAAAACGGTCCTTCATTATAGCCCCTGTAGGGCAAGCTTTTATACAGGCACCACAAGTAGCACACCTTTTCATAATTAGTTCTTCTGATAAAGGATGTTCTTCAACTGGAATATCTGTATAAAAAAGATAGACTTGGCAGAAGCTTCCCATCCCATCTATATAGACGATGTTGTTTCGGCCGTATTTTGCAAAGCCACTTCTTGCTGCAAGAAGCTTATTAGGCAACATAGGGGTTGCTTTACATTTGTAACCTTTTTCACCTAAGAGCTGTTGCATAAAGTGCTCTATCCTTTCTTGCGCATCAAAATACTCATTATAACCAGGTGGCATAATGACCGGTATTTCTTTACCTTTATATTCAAACTTTAATTTAGTTATGGTGTTTTTTTTACCGACTAACAAAATAGACTTGATCTCAAAGCCAACTTCTAGAAGCTCAAAATCATAACGTTCCTCAATCAATCGATTTTGATAATCATTAAGCTTTTCTTTATTTTGCAGATTTCTCAGGTCTTCTTGAAGTTTCTCCAATATGTCTAAGCTAGTCATCGCTGCCTTGTGGCCTTGTCCAGCCAGTGCTTCCTGAATATATGTTAACATCCACACCCTCCCTATTGTTTCAAGTTTTTTTTGAGTATTCTCTCTAAGTAGGCTTCATTTAACAAATTCACTGTCTCAAAATTTCCTTTGTAAAACACACCCCAGTTATTGAAAACACAAGGCAATTCCTTTGCTTTCTGCAGTGTATCCACTTGAATTAAGCATACCGGAACATCATTAGTTTCACAATACTGCTTTATCATCTCAATGTTTTGATAGACATATGGGCATTGCATATCATAATAAATGGTTAGCTCTTTGCTTTCAATTTCTTGGTTTTTAACATTATGTGCGAACTTTGGTGTTGTTCCGTCAAAAGAAAGTGCAAGCAATTCATATCCATTATCGGTAATATCAACGACCTCAAAGCCGAACTTCTTTACAAATGATTGGTCAGAAAGCCATGATTTCTGTTTCTTTGCTCCGAGCATACAAATGCCGGATTTACCCTTTTCTTTGGCATCAGCCAAACAATACTCCATCAGCGATTTGCCATACCCTTTTCCTTTATGACTGCCATCGACCCATAAGCAATACAAATAATAATAGTTGTCCCCAACTATTGGAACCCAAGCTGTTTCAAGAGGAGCATATTCAATAAAAACCGTAGCCTTTTCATTTAACTTTCTAAAGACATGACCTTCCTTTAATCGGTCCGAAAGCCATTGGCGCTTTGCCTCAATACCTGGATGGGACTTTTTACTGCGGATAATGCAGCATAAGTGTTCATTCACAAGGTTTTCTGTTGTTAAGTTTACAAAATCAGTATTCATGTAACCCCCGCTTCAAATTTAATATAGTTTAATAAATTAAATATTCCCAATAGTATCAGTATATGTCCAATTTCTAAATCAAGCAAATCCGGAAACAGCCTGACAGATTTCGCTGTCAGCTTCCGGTTGTACTGATGCTATTCTGATGCATTAAGCTTTTTAATTGGATGACGTATGACTGTCCTCCATTTTGATGGCTCGACTTTGCGGGCATCGGAAAGATAGATTTCGTGGTGCAAACGGGAAGCTGTCATATCATTTATATATCCGTTTTCATTCAAATAATTGTCCATGATGGCAACAGAGGCAGGTTCATCATTAAACGGACCTATGTGCATGATTTGCACACATAAACCTTCATCAACTGTCAGAAACTCCGCTGAAGAGCAATCCAGCTTTTTCTTTTTAGTCGCTTCTACTACTGCCCAATCGAAATCACTTTTAGAAACAAAATCTGGCAGACGGATAACTGAAATCCAGTTAAACGAGTCCTTGTTTTCATAGTCTACACCCTCAATACCATCCTGCCACCAAAAGCCTTCCAGCGGCGGCACCACATATTCAAAGAAACCTTCGATCTTATGCGAACCCTTATAGCTCATTTTAATTGTATACGCAATCGCATAAATAATTCCTACAGCTTGCTGATATGCACCGCCTTCCTGATTTGGGTCTCCTTTCCCTCTTACAGCAATATAGTTTGCAGCCGGAACATTTACTATTTCTGGTGTGTTCTTAGGCATATAAAATTCTTTGTACTCTTTCTTAAAATCAAAAGCCATAATTTTACCTCCAGGTTTTATATTATCATTGAGATTTATTCAGGAATATTATCTTACCAAAAGGACAAACCCATCAACCATGATCTCCAATACGTTTGTGAACAGTCCCGGCAGCTCGTCAGTCTTGTCGTTTTTGCCGGTGAGATAAGCCACAATGACATTTGTGACTTCAGAAATGATTTCAGCTCCTTCTTCAAAACGACCGGCTGTCTCAATCAATGTCTTATTTTCATATTCTTTTCCCAAATCATTTAGAACACGGCTCATTTTATCAAAGCCGCCGCCAAAGTTCACTTCGTCCGGTTCATTGATTCCTCGCAACGCATTCGGGACAGTCGGCACCGTACCAAAAAACGTCACCATATTGGTGAGTATCTTATCATAATCACCTTTATTAAGCTCGTTTCTTAGCTTGGGCAACTCATATATAAATTTTTCAAATCCTTTTCTCCCAATAAAGCTCACTGTCGGATTCAAAAACATCTCACCTTTTTTTACCAGTGCTTCCTTTGCAATCTGGTATTTATTCTTCGTGGCTTTCATTCTGACAGTACAGATGGTGTTCGGCTTTGACAGGCCTGGATAACTGCAATTCCATGTATGACGCAGTTCATCGTAGGGAAGCATTTGCACCTCCTCGCGTCCGCAGTCAACCAAATAAATGCACTGTGCATCATCGTCATAACCGACCATCAAAATATAGTGAAAGGGAATATGTTCGCCATGGTACAGCTTTGATAAGTATGGGAGATAGTACATATCCAGAGCACCCAAGACAGGTGGGTGTCCGGCTTCAATTTCTGCCTTAGCCTTTTTTATTGCCTGTTCAAATGTTTTATACTCATAATGCTTGTATTCAAATCCTGCAATTGGAGCTAAAAATTCATACATCTGCTTTGTACGTCCGTCTCCAAGTGCAATCATTCGTTTCAGGTCTGATTTTGGTGTTTTCATATAAGAGAATGAGCCAAATGAAGAGAGACTGAAAAAGAAACTCGGCGGAAGTTTTTCTCCGGTATCCCGGATGTATAAATCCTCTATACCGTTCCACATACATTCGTAGTCATCTGCATGGTGCTTTAACGTAATAAATTTTTCTTTCATAAATCGAAGCCTCCTGTTGCTTAAATTATTCTTTCAAAACAGGAGTATAAACCCTAGCATTGTACGAGAGTCAAGAACTATTTTTTGATAGGAAAGCATATTTCGGTAACATAGTTTTCTGGGTTTGGTTCATTTTCCGGCGATATATAATAGATGTTGAATGCTTTCCCCGATATCCTGTAACTGTTTTCCACAATCCAATGATAAATATACCTATTTATGTCGCCTATCCGACTGTATATGCCCTGAAACGCAACTACAGCTGCTTCAGTTTCAGACATATCTGAAAATCTCAGTCCCTCAATGTCCGGCCCAGCCTGCTCAACGACTCGGAAGACCTCAGTGTCGATTAATTTTTTCTCAAAATCAACGCTGTGAGTCATTGCCATACAATATTGTGCATCCGCAAGCTTTACTCCATTTGCCCTGCATGCCCTGTCAAAGCGTTCCCATAGCAGCCCTTCTTCGGTGAATTCCCGTATAAAATCTCGCAGACTGACAAGCTTTCGTGAGGAAAGTTTCTTAACGCTGACGGACAATGTGCAGCCGTTCTGCGTATCTAGGTCATTAAGCGCCTGCCTCATCTGCGCAATCTGTCTTTCCGTTATTGAAAGGCTTTCTTCTTTTTCTCTTATCTTGCTTTCCAGAAAACTTCTGATCATGTCGTCTGTCGTGTTATCCATCAGAATTTCGGATATTTCATTTAGACCAAAACCAAGGCTTTTTAATACCTGAATATGATTTGCACGGACAATCTGCTTTTCGCCGTAAAACCGGTAGTTGTTCATACAGTCTATCTGTTCCGGCTTGAGGAGCCCGATCTTGTCATAGTTTCGAAGCATATGGATGCTTATTCCGGTCAGAGTTGAGAATTCTCCAATTTTTAGCATAGTCACCTCCTACGCATCTTTCTCTTTCAATCTATCAAACAACCCCATACTTTAGGCCCTCCTCTTTGTAATTATATGAAATATTTCATATTTAAATCCCAACTTCTACTACCATGAAATAAAGCAATAACCTCTTGAAATAATAAAGAATCTGTGCTGCCTTATATTTTCAGCACTTTCTTTGCATTCTCCGAAAAAATCTTTTGTCTTTCTGTTTCATAGGATGTTGCTCGAAGCACTGATAAAATAGAAAATGCTTGTGATACAAATGGGTAGTCCGTGCCAAATAATATACGTTCACTACCAACCTTTTCTATTAGTTGCTTGATATTGGATGCCGGTTGAACACTAATGTCAGTGTAGGTATTCTTATACCTTTGCATAAGCTTAATAATATCGTTAAAATCAAAGCAGCCAGCATGAGCCAGAATAAATGTTGTGTCTGGAATGTTGTCAAGCACTTTATAAAATTGATTTAATTGTTGTGTATGCATATCACACTTTGTTTTCCTAGACGGAATTGCCGTGCGCAGTAATTCTTCTGGCAAACCGTTTCCACTACAACTTAAAATAGGTAGACCAGTTTGAGACAACTGCTTTAATAACATTATTGATTCACTACAATCAATCGGCACTCCCCAAACATGAGGGTTTAATTTCCATCCCTTAATATCTAAAGACATATACTGTTTAATTTTTCCTGGAATATCTTTGTCATAAGGGTGAATCGAGCCAAATGTAAAGAGACGTTCATTCCCTTTAACGAGTTCATCCATCTTTTCCGCACAGTTTCCATTAAGCGCACTAATTTGATGCACGACCGCTTGTTTAATACTGTTATTATCCATATCCTTAATCAATCGCTTCGATGTTGCGTACTTCAATACAAACGCGCCTGTGAAAAGTTTTATCTTCGTTTTTATACCATCTAAGCTCAGTAATGTTTTAGGCGATTTTGTAAAATAAGTTTTGTCTAAATCAAACAAATCCATTGAAAAAGGAAAACAACTCATATCCATCAAGGACTTATTATTGTTCTCCTTTTCTTTTTGTAAAAAGGAAGGAAACAATTCTGAAAGTCCTTCGTATAAATGGCAATGAAAATCTATGATTTCATATTGTTTGACAAAGTCAAATTTAATTCTAAAATCTCCATTAGAGCACAATTCCAATTCAGGATTGTTTGAAAGAATAGTTTGTTTACTTTTTCTATTTTTCACGTGATACACCTCAATAAATGATATCTTATTAATACCCGTGACTAATAAATCCATGCGTCAAATCCTGGTTTGTATAATCTTTCAAATCAATAGGTTAATCATCTTACACTTCATCGTTCAAAAACTGTAAACCTATTTTCACAACATTTTATCTCCACAACTTATTAAAAGCACATCTGTCTACTAAACGAATTCACATAATAAAATTTCCATCGACAATAGGTTTTCAATGGTTTTAACGTCTTCAGCAATAATCTCAAATAACAAAATCACACAAATTCTTTATTTCATACACTTTTTACTATCCTATCTCTCAACCTTTGACAGCAAAAATACTCATGTTTTAGTTTTTGTATAAGATAGCTATATCTTGTATTCTGCGTTTTATTTCTGTGCGGATATATAACGGCTCTAAACACTCGCATTTATCTCCAAAACTGAAAAGAATATTGTAGTAGTAATCGTTCTCTATGAAAGGAAAACTAACAATGTAATGCTCATTGCCATCTGGAGAAAAGTCCTCATAAGAGCAAAAATCAAGTACCCTGTCCATCACGGAATTATGAATACGAATTTTGATTTTTGTTTGCATTGTTTCCAGAATTTCCTTAAAGTCTAAAATCGGCTTTTGATAATCTCGTGGTGTAAAAGTTTCTTCTTGTATTTGTAGTCTTGATATGCGGGATAGTTTGAACAATCGATAATCACTTCTTTTATGGCAGTACCCTTGCAAATACCAATGACTATTTTTCAATACAAGCTGATACGGCTCGGCTATCCGTGCGGTTCTATTTCCGTAGCGGTCTGCATATTCAAACGAAAGCATCCTGCTTTCCTGCAAAGCTGTTTTGACAATTTCTAAGTACAGTTGTATGTTTCTGTTACCCATCCACGGACTTAAATCAATATATATTTGATTTACTTTTAATTCAATGTCTTTCGCTCTGTCAGCAGGGATAAAGCTCTTGACTTTCGCAAGAGCATTTGCCAGTTCATCACCTCGTATCATGTTTGAAAGACCGGAAAGCCCCATCAAGATAGCAGAAAGGTCGGCAGTTGAAAAAAACTTATTATCAATTTTGTATTTCGGCATAATTTCAAAGCCGCCACCCACTCCTGATGTTGAACAAACAGGAATACCTGCCAAGTTGATAGCGTCTATATCACGGTAGATTGTGCGAGGTGAAACTTCAAACATATCTGCTAACTCCTGTGCGCCTATTCGCTCTTTATCAAGGAGTATCATAATAATGCTAACAAGTCTATCTACTTTCATTTGACAGCCGCCTTTCAAAATTTCTTTTTTAATTATTGACATACTGTTGTCAACAATTACATGATACTATAAAAGGGCAAATGAATCAATAAAACAATGATAATGGAGGAAATTTATGATTACAGTATATGTTTACGTTCTTGATACTTTAGCCGACTGGGAACTTGGGTATGTTACTTCAGAGCTGAATTCTGGTCGATTTTTCAAAAAGGGCGCACAGTGTGTAAAGATCCAAACGGTTAGTTATTCTAAAGAGCCAATCAATACAATGGGCGGACTGACAATAGTTCCCGATTGCTTGATTGATGATATTGTTGTGAGTGAATCAAGCATGTTACTTTTAGCGGGCGCAGATACATGGAACGACTCAAAGCATGGCGCTATCATTGAAAAAGCAAGCGAATTTCTTTCTTTAGGCGCTACGGTGTGTGCAATCTGTGGGGCTACCACTGCGCTTGCCAACTTTGGACTATTGGATAAGCGTCCGCATACCAGTAATGGACCGGGATTTCTTGAAATGTTTTCTCCTTGTTATAAAGGACAAGGTTTTTATATAGACAAACCATCTGTAGCAGATAACAACCTTATTACTGCAAGTTGCACCGGAGCTTTGTTATGGACGAAACAAATTATTGAGCATTTAGGTGTTTTTCAATCAAACACACTGGAATCTTGGTATGAATATTTTAGTACCGGTGAGCCTAAACATTTCTTTGCCCTCATGCAAACTTTGCCGTCTAGGCACCTATAACATTTCTGTCTATTCAACTATGCGACTTTTTTACAGTTATATTACCAAAGAGTAGCTATTTTACAAGGGGTTCTGCCATTCTGCAAATCAGCAAAACACGCAGAACCCCATATTTTCTACACTTTTCAAGTTTCCACTTTTCAATCTTGACATCAATACCACCGTCTCCAAGTGCCTTGTTGCTGCAATTCTGATATCCACCAAACCAGTTATCCCTTTGTCGTCAACTCAAATTTCTAATGCCCCAGTTGGAAAACCCAATAAATATATATTCATATATATTTACTCAAACTGCTCCTACAAAATACCCTACTACTTTATTTATGTCCATATTAATGGTGAATTCTTACAAAATCCTAGTGTAAGGCCGTAATATATCTGTCTTTGTAAGCATCATTACTGTTACTTTTTAGATGCTATGTTCTGCACAAATTCCAAAATGCATTCATAAGTTTCTTCCATATTGTAATGATATTCTAATTCATATATTTGCTCAAAAAAACTCTCCATTTTTTCCTAGTTTCTCAAAACTTTAAGTTATCTCTCATCAGTTTATGTTTCAGAACTCATTTTTCGATTATACACCTCGACAATCAGGTCACAGTTATTCGTGAGCTGGTTTGCTCCATTAAGCCGAAGAACCTCGCACTTAAGAGTATTTGCCCACTCGGTATGTGTTTTCAGATTCGGTGAACCGTCAGTATCATACCGCGATACACTGTCAAGAAAACGCCTATGATTTTGAAAGAGATCGCCTCCTTCAAGAATCCTATAACCGAATTGTTCATATGCACGCTGATTGACACGAGCAAGGCGAATATCCTTGTCAGCTGTCAGATGAACCGCAAGCTCAAACAGCGGATCAAACGGAGCATGAAAACTATCCATCGATCCAGCCATGACAAAATGCTCATCTCCTGAAATTGCTTCCATAAGCTGATTAGCTTTCTCCTCACGCGAATACATTACGGTATATGGTTCGGCAGTATCTTTTTTCCAGATATAGTCGTCAATATCGAAATACGGAAAAGATAGCGCTTTGGCAACCATCTTGCCAAGTGTAGTCTTCCCTGAACCGGCAGAACCAAAAATTATTATTCCTTTAGGCATTGATTAGCCTCCACATATTCTTGTCTATATCTTGTTATCAATACTACCGTCTCAACGTGTTTGGAGTATAGGCGGCAGACAATATAATTTAGCTAAAAATTCATTAATCTCTTTGATTTCAACAACAAAATTTACACTTCAATAATATACGCGTCTATCATGCCGTCATAGACATCGTGGCTGTAGATGAATCCATACTTTTCATACAGTGATCCGGCGTTGTTCCCATTTGACACGTGAACAAAGATGTATCTGACATCCGGTACACTTCGTAGCCATTCCATTCCTTTGTCCATCAGCTCACTGCCGATGTGCTGTTCTCTATATTCCGGCAGCACGTAGAGGTTGTTGAGATGTGATGCTACAGCCGGCACAACCAAATTGCTCGGATATAGTTCTCCAGCGTTTTCAGGAATCAAGTCCGCCCATCCCGGTCTCGCTTTCTTAGTCTCCTCTGTTACAGTGTCTGCTTCGCAGAAAATATATCCCACAGGCTTATCTCTGTCATACGCGACATAAAGAAATCGTTTTTTCGCCCCATTGAATGCCGGCTTGAGTCTATTTTCAAAATCCATCGATTCTAATATTTCTTTATACTTCACGCCCCTATCTGCCTGCAGCTTCATTAACGCATTGCAGAGGTCCCTGCACTCCTCAACAGGGCCGTCCGAAGACAGGTCCTTATATGTTATGTTGATCATACCTCAAGCCTCCTTCTATTTCACCAATATTTTTCTCTTTAGTTTAATTATACCAAATATTCTAGAGAAACGGAATATACTATAATTAGTTTATAAGACAATCGCAAAGAATAATTTCTTAGGTTTCCATTCAAACAATTTAGCAAAATTGCTTAATTCCGACAAACAGATTACAGCCTATGCAAAAATTCCCTCGAACTTTTAGCCGAGGGAACATAAAACACATCATAATATTAACTTTAAAATCAGCAAATTCTTTACTTTCAAGCTATTTCTTCTCAAGCAACACAACACATTCCACGTGGCTTGAAAGTACAGGATTAATGTCATTGAAACCGTTCGTTCGAGGAAACATATCCATTATAAGAAAAAGTGAATGAATTCCATATACATCACTTCTTTTTCGACAGATTTTTCTTATAATAATAAACGCCTCCAATACAAATGATTAAGCCTGTAATTGCCGGTTTTAATACGGACATTCCAGCTTCTCCACTAAATACAACGCTCCATATAATCTTTAATAAAGCTGCTGCAATCACAACTCCTAGAAGCAACCTCCAGTTTTTTTTCCAAGCAGCGATAATAAGAACAATAAAGAATATCGGAACAGATAAGCTCATTATAATTTTAGGTGCAGTCCATACTCCTTTTAAATACTCCATTTCATAGGCAAGAAATGTCATAACCTGAGGGCTGCTTGTTTCAGGTGCAGGAAACCAAAACATACTAGTAAACAGTGCAAAAATAGAAGCAAATATTCCAGTTAAGCTTTTCTTAAAAGCAAAAAATGTAATCGGAATTATAAACAAAGGTCTTATATACCAGCTCCATATATTATGATGTCTGGCAAATGCCCAGTTGAATATTATATCATTTGTTAAAAATAATATTATAAATAACACCGTAGCTACCGAAAAAAAAATTCCTAATATATAATCCATTTTTTTATTCATAATGAGAACCTCCTTAATTTCTATATGGGCTTTATTCCGTTAAAAATAATGTTAAGTAATGAATCAACTAATTCATTAGTATCTTCACTAAAATTGATATGATTAGTACCGCCATATTTGTTTAATATATACTCATTTACCGTTTTATTAAGAGATTGCAACATCATGCTTAAAGCCAGAGTATCAACCTCACTGTTAATTTCACCTTTTAATTTTGCATAATCAATCATTTGAGCAAATATGATATCTGATCGTTTTTCTCCCTCTTTAATTACTGCCTGCTTAGCATGTTCATTGCTCTCTTTTAAAAACTGTTCGCCTAAGGCAGCATATTGTGGATTTTTTTTAGCAAATTCAATACCTTTGATGAACAGTAAGCGAATTTGCTCCAGCAGTGTTAATGTTTTAAAATTTTCTAAAATTGTAGTGAAAAAATTAACCTTTTCTTCAATTGCTATAGTCATTATATAGATATAAAGGTCAAGTTTGTCCGTAAAGTACTGGTAGAAGCTTCCTTTAGCAATATTTGATTTCTTGCATATTTGATTAATGCTGGCTGTGTCATAATTTGCTGAGGCAAACTCATCAATCGCTACTGAAATAATTAAGTTTCTTTTGTCCTCTGACAAATTGAAAAAAGCTGTATTTGGCATTTTTACGTCCTTTCATACTTTTGTGACCACATGGTCACATTACTATACAACCATTATATGACCACATGGTCGCATTGTCAATAAAAAAATCCAATAATATCATAGCCGCAAAATCTGTCTCCTCAACCCTCATATCGGACTTTCAGCGACTAGTTGCTACCATTCTTGGCACAGTAAAAAACGCGCAAAAATATAGCGCGTTTTATAAAATACGATTTAGTTTTTTCTGACTATCAGCGAGACCGTCTCAACGTGCTCCGTTCCGGGGAACATGTCTACCGGGATTGCTTTTTTTACTTCGTAGCCTCTTTTTACAAGGTATGCCAGGTCTCTTTCAAGAGTTACCGGATTGCATGAAATATAAACCACTTTTTTAGGATTCAGTAAAATCATTGAGTTCATAAACTCTTCTGTGCTTCCTGATCTTGGTGGATCAAGGAACACAACATCTACTGACTGCTTTTCTGCAGCCATTTGGTTCATGAATTCACCTGCGTCCTGATTGTAGAAATAAATATTATTTACTTTATTTCTTTTAGCATTTGTTATTGCATCTTTTACAGCATCACGGTTAACCTCAACGCCTATTACCTTATTAACATGGTTGCTGGCAATTATTCCTATGGTTCCTATTCCGCAATATGCGTCAATTACTGTTTCTTTTCCTTTTAAATCCGCCAGCTCAATTGCCTTTCCGTATAAAACCTCTGTCTGAACAGCATTTATCTGGTAAAATGATTTTGGTGAAATTCTAAAAACTTTGCCGCATAAAGTATCCTCTATAAACCCTTTGCCGTACAGCACTTGTTCTCTTTCTCCAAGAACCATGCTTGTTTTTTTGCTGTTCACATTCATGACTATTGTTGTTATTTCCGGATGTTTTTTTAAAAGAGCTTTAATAAAATTATTTTTCGATGGAAATATATGAGAAGCAAGCACCAGTACAACCATTATTTCACCGCTTAAGTGACCGGTCCTTATCAAAACATGCCTCAACAGTCCTATTCCTTTGTCTTCATCGTATGTTCTTATCTTAAATGATTTAAGCATACCTCGGATAGTGACAATAATATTATCTGCCGGCTGATCTTCTATTAAACAGCTGTCTATGGGAACAACCCTATGAGACCCTGCCTCATATACTCCTGATATGACATTGCCCTTTTTGTCTGTATCAAATGCCGCATGGACTTTATTTCGGTAATAATACGGACTTTCCATTCCGATAATATCTTCCACCTTGCAGAATTTCTCCAAAAGAGCATTTACTTGTTCCTGCTTTTCCAGCAATTGCTTCTCATAGCTGAAATGCTGCAACTGGCAGCCTCCGCATTTATCTGAAACAGGGCATTTAAGTTTTTCTAAATCATTATTTTTTTCTATTTGCATCACATTCCTCACAAAATCTTTTATACTCTAGTTATTAGTGTTTCTTTAGCTTCTAGATTTCTCTCAGAAATTCAGTAAACTTATCCAAACCTTCTCTTAATGTCTTGGAATCAAATGCATAACCTATTCTTACGCTGCCTTCCATTTCAAAACATGAGCCTGGAGTAAATAAAACACCTTTTTCTTTTATTAATCTCACACACAAATCGTATGATGGCATATCCTTCTTATAATATACAAGAGCTGTTGTTCCTGCAACAGGTTTAATATAACTTACTTCCGGAGTTTCATTCACCCACTGGTCAAGTATCTCCCTGTTTTTGATCAATATTTTTCTGTTTCTTTCAAATATTTTTTCCTTGTTGGCAAGAGCCATACTTGCAAACAAATCATCCAATACGCCGCAGCTTATTGTATCGTAATCTCTTCTTTTGCGGCATGCTTCTATTACTTCTTCGTTTCTTGATACAATCCATCCCATTCTGAGCCCTGCAAGGGAGAATATCTTGGACATGCTGCCTACTGAAATTCCTTTTTCATATATATCAGCAATTGAAGTCATGTAACTTCCATCTTCAGAAATTCCTCTGTATACTTCATCAGACAAAATGTATGCATTGACGCTTCTTGCTATTTCAACTATCCCCATCATAACATCATCCGGAATCCATGAACCTGTTGGATTGTCAGGATTGTTTATTGTGATCATCTTTGTCTTTTCATCAACCAGACTTTTCAAAATTTTCAGATCAGGAAGAAAATTATTTTCCGGTGTCAGTTGGAGAATTCTTACTTCAGCTCCAATTGACTCTGGAATTGAATAATGCTGCTGATAGGTAGGCATTACTGATATCATGTTGTCCTTAGGTTCTATCATGGACATTATAACCTGATGATTTGCACCAACGGCACCATGGGCAGGAATAACCTGGCTGGGTACAATATTCTTATACAAGCTTGATATGCCGTCTAACAGTTCCGGAGAGCCGTAAATGTGGCTGTAAGTCATTCTTTTGTCTTTTAGTGAGGCTAAATATTTATCCGGATTTTGGCCTGAAAGTTCTATTAATTCACCCAAGGTCATTGAATCAATACAAGTTTCACCAAGGTTATAGATTGCATCATTTTCATAATCGTTCATCCACTGTTCAACTTTAAAAGTTCTAATTTTCATGTTACCCTCCATTTTTATAATATATGTTATTCCCAAAATCATTGACTAATTAATAATTAATACAACCTCTAAAATTTTATTAATATTATAACATAAATTTTTCTGGTTTAAACAATAATTATTACTGTCATAACTCCGTATAATTTGTATTAAAAAAATATTTGATTAAATAGAATTTTCGATAATTTTTAACAATAAGCCTATGTTATACTCTCATAAATCAGCTGATAAAAAAATATAATAAGGAGAAAAACATATGGTAAAAAAAAGTTGTAGAATACTTTCTTTGATCCTTGTTTTTATGATGGTATTTTCCATATCATCATTTGCCGCAATCAATACAAATGCATCAACAGCATTTGACCAAAAAGTGCTTGCTAGAATTGATTCCAGAAAAGCGCTTGAACACATTAAATACTTAAGTGAAACAATTGGTCCAAGGGTAGCCGGAACTGCAGAAGAGAGACAAGCAGCAAATTATATCAGCAAACAGTTTGAGAAATTAGGATATGACGTTGAGGTTCAAACTTTTGAAATCAATAATGTTGTATCAGAATTGACTGTAGACATTCTTAAGGACAAACTTTTTATGGTGAATACAGCAACTGGCTCAGGGTATACTGATCTGGACGGTATAACAGGCAAACTGGTAGACTGTGGTCTGGGAGCAGCTGCAACTGATTTTCCTGCTGATGTTAAAGGAAAAATTGCATTTGTACAAAGAGGAAGTGTTTCATTTGCTATCAAAGCACAGAACGCTGTCGAAGCAGGTGCTATAGGTGTCCTTATGTATAATAACGCTCCGGGAAACGTAAATCCTACTTTAGGAGAATACAAAAGCACAATTCCATATATATCCATATCCCTGGAGGACGGACAAGTAATTTTTCAATCAATGAAAAATTCTGATGTTACAGTTACAATAAAGGCAGAATTAATGACAGAGTCACAAAATGTAATTGCTACAAGAAAACCACTAAAAGCAAATACAGGCATAGTATACATAACAGCTCATTATGACAGTGTTCCACACGCTCCCGGAGCAAATGACAATGCATCCGGTACAGCAATGTTGATAGAATTTGCAAGAATCTTAAAATCATATCCAACTGATAAAGAAATAAGATTCATTGCATGCGGTGCAGAGGAAATAGGATTAGACGGTTCTTATTACTATGTTGAACATCTTTCTCAAAATGAGCTGGACAAAAGCATTGCTAATTTTAACATGGATATGATTGCAACCAGTCATGGCCCTTGTAACATACTGTATGCAGATACAACAAACGGACAGCCAAACTTAGTTACAGAATCAGCAGTGGCATCCGGAATGAGATTAGGCAACAACATTCTGGAGGTAGGTAAAGGTTCATCATCAGACCACAGATATTTTGGTGAAATAGGAATTCCTGCAGCATGCTTTATTTGGGGAGATGAAGACGGTAATTTGGAACCTTGGTATCATAAACCAGAGGATACAATCAAAATTAATATTAGTTTGGACAGACTGCAACAGGCAGGAGAAATGATTGGTGCTGCCCTCTATGACGTTATTAGAACCGATACACGCAACTTAGAAAAAAGTGCTATAAGAAGAGACGGAATAGAAGAGAAAATTAATTCTTTTGGTATATCTGAATAAACAGCGCTATGAAATTGTCTGTAAATTAGTTATGATATTAAACCTTCTATGATAAATTATATATCATAGGAGGTTTTTTTATGGTTATGATTCATCTATTGTAAGCCGTGTTGTGTGCTGACCATAAGCAGCCTACAGCCTCGTATGATTTGCACAGCCAATGGACAGCAAGCAGCTTACTTAATCTGCTCATTTATATACCCCTCTATAATTCTCAGGTAGCAGTCCTGCTATTTTCTTCATTGCATATTTTATGGCAAAATCTTCATAGTCTTTTTTATTTTGCTCTGTTTCTATCATGGGAAGTTCAAATTGTTTACCGATATTGATATGGACATCTGCATAATTAAAGGTTTCCGAGCCCATATCTTCTTTATTTATTGGCATCAATTTTTCTGTCCCGTATAATCCAATAGGTACAATAGGAGCACCTGTCATTTTTGATATGAGAAGGATTCCTTTCTTTGCTTCTATCAGACTGCCAACCCTGCTTCTTGTTCCTTCCGGAAAAATCACAATGCTTTCCCCTTGCTTAACAAGCTTAATAATCTTCTTAAGACCTTCTCTATCAGCAGTATCAGGTTTTATGTTTGTAGTCTTTATTACATTTATCCCAATACTTGTCAAAGTATTACTTGAAAGCTTTACACCTGCAACAAATGTTGGGTCAATCTCCTTTAAAGCCTTTTCTAAAACTAATCCATCAGAATTGCTTAAATGATTACATATAAAAATAGTTGGTGTCTTTATGTTCTTTAGGTTTTCGCTTCCTTCTATGTTTATGATTGCATATTTTTTAAGATATTTATCAACAACTTTTTTAGATATAAATGAGGAAAATTTACCTGGTAATATATTTATAATTTTTACCGCTGTAGAAGATATCATTTGCTTATTCCTCCCAATTTTTCTATACTCGAAATTATATCTTTAAACATGTAAAGTGTCAAACATGACTTAGATTTTCTATATCATGGGAGGTTTTTTCAATTGTAACTTTCTTCACAGTTTCTGAATTATTACTTAATCACCAGCAGAAATTCTTAACTTATTCCATTTCTAAAAAGCTCCTAAATACCCTGCCAGCAATACAATGACAGCAAAAATCATTCTGTATACAGCAAATACCTTCATGGGTTTTTTCTTTAAGTATGAAATGAATCCATTGATTACAATTAAAGCTACAATAAAAGAAACAATAAACCCGACTGCAAGAGAAATCATCTCAGAGGAAGTTAATATAAACAATCCCCCTATTTTTACAATCTTTAATGTGCTCATTCCGACCATGACAGGTATTGCTAAAAAGAAAGAGAACTCAGCTGCTGCAACAGTAGAAAGTCCTGCTATCCATCCTCCAATATTTGTTGAAGCTGAACGAGACATTCCAGGTATTATGGCTAGGCATTGAAACAAACCAATTATCAAGGCCTGTTTTGGAGTAACGCTTAACTCTTTATTTTTTGCACTGCCTTTCCTGAATTTATTCTCGGCATAAATCATCCATATGCCGCCAAGGAACAAAGTTATGGCTACAGGTATTGAAGAAAGCAGATATTCTTCAGCTAAATCATCCAACAAAATTCCTAATATTCCTCCGGGAATGCAAGCAATAAATATCATAAACCAAAACTTAAATCCTGATTTATCGTAACCAATTTTCTGCGGAAAGAAGTTAACAACAGTGTCTTTTATCTTTTTCCAGTAAAGAACTATGACTGCAAGTATGGCTCCAAGCTGTATTACATATGTGTACATTTCAACATAACTTGGTGTAGTTCCTTTAAATTTAATAATGTTTTCAAAAATAACAATGTGCCCCGTGGATGACACAGGCAAGAACTCTGTCAGTCCTTCAACAATACCTAACAGTATTGATTTAATAAGCAATATAATATCCATCTAATCACCTTTTTTAATTATATATTTTAATACAAGTATTATTATAACAATATATGGTTATTGCATAAACAAATATGCTGCCTAAATGTCATTATCTCTCCTTTTCAAATATTGTTTACACTGATTAGAATCTCCATTGTTCTAATTCACTAACTGCATATATTATAATAAAAACAGAGAAATCCAAATATCGATTTCTCTTACAATTAACATTTTTATCTTACAATTTTGAAAGGTATACTGTTCTCTTAAAATTTCATACTTCTTTTTATTCTCTGTTCCAACAATCATTGTTTTAATATATTAATTTTCCACACCTTGTTCGCATCTTTTTTTGCAATAGCCCTTGTTGCAGAAGTTTTCCTCGCCGTTGCACAGCATGTATTCTCCGCCTTCAATCTTTAAAACTTTGCAGTTAACCAATGAGTCAGCAAGTTTTTTTCTTGCATCGTTGTATACCCACTGTACTGTAGTACGTGCTACATTCATTCGAATTGCACATTCTTCCTGTGAAAATCCTTCTATATCAATGAGTCTTACAGTTTCATACTCATCAAGGGTCATATTAATGATGTTTTCATTGTTTAGGTTTGAATCCAAAGGTCCGTATTGGCTGCTGTCAGGAAGACAACATACTCTTCTGCATTTCCTGGGTCTTGACATGTTAACACTCCATTGCTTATTTTTACTAATCTATCAATATTATAGGTGATTTTTTTAACAATGTCAATCGATTACTCATTCATTTGAATGCTTGTTCATATACATGAATATATTAAAATACCATCTTCACTTAAGCATCTGGTCATTTTGATAAAAATCTTTCCATGGGTCATCTTCAGAAATTCTTTTAAGTGCATCTACCATGCTGATGCCATCCGGTTCAACGGTGTCAAGTTCATGCCAAGCAATGGGCATGGACACTCTTCCGCCTTTTCTTGCTCTGAGAGAATAGGGAGCAATGCTTGTAGCTCCTCTGCCGTTTCGAATCCAGTCGATAAATATTTTGTCAGTACGTTTTGATTTTCTGACATTGCTTGTGTAGCGTTCGGGCCACTTCTTCTCCATCACTTCGGCAACTCCTCTTGCAAAGTCATGGAATACATCCCAGTTAACAGAAGGTTTTAAAGGGATGACTACATGATATCCCTTGCCTCCGCTTGTCTTGAGATAAGAATTAAGCGAAAGTTCAGTAAGAATACTTCTTATATCCTCTACACCCTGTCGGACTCTGCTCAGTTCCATTCCTTCATCCGGATCAAGATCAAATACCATTACATCCGGTTTTTCAAGCTCGTCAACACGGCTTCCCCAAGTATGAAATTCCAAAGTGCCCATTTGCACTTCGGATATAAGTCCGGATTGATTCTCAATATAAAAGTAATCTTCAGTTTCTCCGCTTCCTGTTGAAATAGGTATTGTAATGATTCCTTTGCTGCCCGGGCCGGGATGCTTTTTATAGAAACATGTATGTGATACGCCTTTGGGACACCGAACAATGCTTAGAATTCTTTGTCTCACAAAAGGAAGCATTCTCTCTGAAACCAATTGGTAGTACCGAACCACATCCGCTTTTGTAATTTCCGTGTCTTCGAATATTATTTTGTCGGGATTGGTAATCTTTATTCCTTCAATCATTAAGCTGTTTGAGTCTGCTTCCATTGTCTTCTCAACTTCTGTAACAGGCGATTGAATTTGCAGCTGTGTATCTTCATCTGCTTTTTCTCTTTTTATGTCCTTAGGATTTTTATCTGACCTAAGCCCCTTGAAACTTGCATGCCTCAATAGATTTTCTTCGGTCCATTCGGCAAATTTTATTTCTGCTACAAGTTCAGGTTTTAGCCAAGTTAATATTTCATCTTTTCTGGATTTAGGAGCCAGCTTGAATGGCGTATCATCCATCTTTAAGTTCATAAACTTTTCTTCAAGTACTTTCATGTCACTCTCACTTATGCCTGTGCCTGCACGACCTGCATAGACTAATTCCTCACCCTCATAAACCCCAAGGAGAAGTGAACTTACCCCATAGGCTTTTTTGTCTGTAAGAGTATATCCTCCGATGACGAATTCCTGTCTCTTATCACATTTCAGTTTAATCCAGTCACCATTCCTTGTTCCGCTGTAGACGGAATCAGCCTTTTTGCCCACTATACCCTCCATACTTGCTTCACAGACAGCAGCAAAGCTTTCTTTTCCGTTTCCTCTCACATAACGGCTGTAGTATAAATTTTCAGGTGCATTTTTCATCAATGATTCAAGCATTTCTTTTCTTTCAATCAGGGTATGTCCTCGAAGATCCACTCCATCCAACGCAAGTAGATCAAACACGATGTATGTGAGACTTTTAGCCTTGTGATTTTTCAAGTAGTTTTGCAATGCCTGAAAATCAGTCTTTCCTGACTCGTCTGTTATTACTGCTTCACCATCCAGTACCATTGCCCTTCCGGCAGCCCAGTCAATAAGAGACGAAGCAATATCATTAAAACGTTTCGTATAATCATTGCTGTTTCTGGTCATCAGCCGGACGCTGTTGCCTTCTACAAATGCAACTATCCTATAACCGTCATATTTCATCTCATAAAGCCAATCCTCACCCTCTGGAACTGTCTTAACTAATTTGGCAAGCTGTACATCAGCTGTTGTGAAAGGGTTCCTTGTAAATTTTTCATCTTGCCCTGTTTCAATTTCCAACATACTGCGTCCTGTCCTGATACTGGTTGTATATTGGGATATTCCATCGTCCGTTTTTATATATTCATCTTTTTCCTTAAGAAAGAGCCAATTATCCTTAGTATCCCCTTCTTTTGCTTTCAGTCTTACTAAAGCCCACTTTCCCTTAAGCCGTCTTCCTTTCAGAACAAACTTCAGCATGCCTTCTCTGAGGTTTTCTTCAACATTCCCGTAAGGTTCCCATAATCCTTCATCCCATAGCATGACCACTCCGCCTCCATATTCTCCCTTAGGAATAGTACCTTCAAAATTCCTGTATTCCAGGGGATGGTCTTCAACTTGTACAGCAAGCCTCTTATCACGGGTGTCATAAGAAGGACCCTTTGGAACTGCCCAGCTCAAAAGAACACCGTTCCATTCCAGACGCAAATCATAGTGATCTCTGCGGGCCATGTGGTGCTGGATGACAAATTTAAGACCTTCTTCTGAATCTTCTTTTTTACCCTCCGGCTCCAGTGTTCTCTCAAAATTTCTCTTTACGTTATATTCGTTCAGTCCTGCAGTCGTTATCAAGCCGATTCCTTGTCTTTCTTAGCTTTCTCAACACTGGCCTTCAGGGCTTCCATTAGGTCGATTACCTTGCCTGTATTGCCTGGCTCTGCTGCAACAATTTCTTTTCCGGAAATTTTTGTCTCTATGAGAGAACGAAGTCTGGACTGGTATTCGTCTGTATATTTTGAAGGGTCAAATGGTGTATCCATTGAATTGATCAGCATCTTTGCCATATTAAGCTCCTGTTCGGATACATCTGGTTTAGTATACTGTTTTTGAAGTTCTTTGATGTCATCTGCATAGAACATTGTAGAAACGAGGATTCCGTCCTCCCGAGGAATGATTGCCATCAGTGTGTCTTTTGTTCCCATGACAGTCTTACCTATTGCTATTTTCTGTTCAGCCATCAATGCAGAACGAAGCAGCTCAAAAGCTTTTTCGCCACCGGCCTCCGGTGCGGCTTGATATGTTTTGTCATAATATACCGGAGAAATCTGATCTAATTGGGCGAAGTGCAGAATCTGAATAGACTTTTCTTTTTCCGTCTTGATTTTTTCAATCTCTTCCTCTGTGATGACAACATACTTGTCCTCATCATACTCAAATCCCTTTACAATATCTTTTGTATTGATCTCCTTGCCGCAATGGGCACAGGTTTTCTTGTACCTTATGCGGCTATTGTCTTCCTTATGAAGCTGATTGAAATGAATGTCATTGTCTTGTGTGGTTGTGTACATTCCAATGGGAATTGCAACCATACCGAAAGTAATTACCGATTTACGTGATATCATAGTAGAACACCTCCAAAGACATTATTTCCAATTAAATCATAAGTATTCTGTAATAGTTTAAATGTTTTGGGGTTTCAATGGTAACAATTTAATCAAAATATTACTTATACTACATTCGTCAATTTAATGCGCCCTCGCTAAATTCACCTTCTGGAGCAGGTTCAAAATTTCCGTCATTGTCAAAATCACCCCACACATTTCCTTCATCATCAAACCACATATCAAGCTTTCCATCACCATCCAGATCAAAACCTTCATGTCCTTCAGAATCTGTAAAAAAACCTCCTTGGGGCAATTCTTGACTTTCATCCGCTACATCTGGTGCTGATGATTCGCCTTGTGACTCACTCATGGCAAGGCGTTCTTCCATACGTGTTATCACAGTGTCCCTGAACCAATCCATAGGTTTTATTTCATCAGTTGTCTTAATTAATTCTCCTATAAAATAGTCAAGATTGTATGTCTCAGTAAATGTGGGAACAGAAACAAAGACTGTGCTTTTGTCTGCTTTAAGAATAAATCCTTGGGGGTATTTTTCCCCGTCTGAAAAGCTGCTGTTTATATCAAGCTTAACCTCCCCATCTGCTAAAGCTTTCCATGTTTGTTGATTGATGAGATACTCATCGGTTATAAATTCTGACTGTCCCACAAACTTTGCCAGCGGTGCCAGATCAATGTCTTCAGATCCCTCTGCTTGAATAGTCTCCTGATTGTACGGTAACAATTCAAAAGAAATGTTTTCGCATATATTGTCGTCCATAAACCCGCCAGTGAATGAAAGACCTCCGGAAGACAGCTTACTCATGTCTCCATCAAAAGCAATCAGCGCACGCCCTTCATATTCACCGAACATATCCTCTCCTCCGTTTTTCCATGCAACAAAGTAAAGAGTAACTTTAATATAAATTGACTTACCTGTTGAAGGAACATTCAAAGCTGTTTTTTTGGTATCAGATGTTGTAATAAGCCAGTTATAGACTGCTGAATCGCTCGGTTTTGCAGGATTGGCTGCATTGTTCGGATTGGAAGAATTGCTCCCAAGTTCGTCCTGCGGCTTAGCAGTTGGAGATTTTGTAGTACCTTTACTGCTGCAAGCACAAAGTGCTAATATTAGAATAAAAAACAAAAACAATTTTCGCATAATAACTCCTTTCTCAGGCGCTTTTTGTTTCAGCATATACGCCGTTCATACAACATCATCATGAATGAAAATAACCTTATTGTCTATTCATTATCACGAATGAGTTCATAGAAATAGCCACTCATTAATTATAATGAGTGGCTATTCAAAGTCAGTATTTACTTAATTATTAACCAACATTTCCTATGTGATAATTCATAGTCTCTAAGATAGAGACTATGAATTATAGTATTTCAATATATCCTTCTGTTCCGTTTACGCGAATGTGCTGTCCATCTTTTATGAGTTTGGTTGCATTTTCTACTCCCACAACTGCCGGCAATCCATACTCTCGTGCTATAACTGCTCCATGGGTCATAAGTCCGCCAACTTCGGTAACCAAGCCCTTTACGGATACAAATAACGGTGTCCAGCTAGGATCAGTAAATTTGGTAACTAATATATCTCCTGCTTCCAGATTTGCATCTTCCATATTTAAAATAACACGTGCTCTTCCCTCTATAACTCCGGAAGAAACCGATAGACCTACAATAGCATTATCCGGAATATTTTCCCGTTTATATTCACCGGTAACTATTTCACCATCGGAGGTTATAACTCGGGGAGGAGTTAATTTTTCATATAATTTGTACTCTTCTTTTCTGTTTATAATAATTTGGTAATCCAGTTTGTTTGTGCCCACAACTTCGCGAAGTTCTTCAATAGTGAGATAATATATGTCTTCTTTTTCATTAATAACACCGATTATCACCAGTTGTTCAGCTTCTTTCATTAAAGCCTGCTTGTAGACAAAGTAACGGCTGACTATGCTGTATTTTGGATATTCCCTATATCCTGTGAAATTTCTTAGTATGCCAATCACTCTTCTTGTTTCTTTGACTTTTTGTACGCCATCCGGCAATTGCTTCAATTTATCTAATAATTCCTGTTCTTTATTAAGAGCCTCCTGTCTCCCATTTTCGAATTTTTTCTTGCTTTCATCAGGCTCAAAGTTTTTGATGTTATTTAAAATCATTGGAATCAGTGATGCTGGATTTTCGTTCCAACGGGTATTAGTAATATCAATTTCTCCAGCACACCTCATTCCGTACTTGATAATAAAATCATAAATAGCATCTCTTACTTTCTGACCTCCATTAAATTTAACAATTTTCTCCAAAAATTCATCATCTTTATTACGCTGTAAATAATCAATTATTTCCGGATACGGACGAATTACATCTGCAACATCCAATATAGACAAACCCATTTCTGCAGTTATGTTGTTGGGTACAGATTGAGAAAGAATGTCAGCTGTGTTTTTTTCACCTAGCCAATCATACATTTTTTCATTGATCCATGTTAAAGCATCTAATGCAGTCATTAGCACAGCTGAACTTTGGGGGTCAAATATAATTTTCTTTAATTTTTGTATATCTTCCAGAATGAAATCAATTAATTCCACACCTGATTTATTTTGGATGTTTTGTTTCAATTCTTTTAAAGATGATTGACTGCTTATTATCAACTCCTGTACAATTTTCGGATCATCAACTTTCGAGTGAAAATCTTCCGGCAATCTGTCTTTATTGTTATTAACAGAACTCAGCTCTTTCTTTTCATCTGTTAGAGACTTTATAAAGTCTTGCTTTATTATGGTCATAAGTGCATCTTTCATAAGAGGATCGTGTTGACCCATGCTGTTTAATAAAGCATCTCTGGTATCAGGTGAAGCCAGAATCTGAGTAACATCAACGAACAGCCTTCCACCGGCTTTATACCTGGGTCCAAAAGATGTTAAACAAAACAAAGATATTCCCAAGGGCTTCAAAGGATCTGTCATCATTTGCTGATGACCGACAGATAGGTATACATGTTTTTCCTTAGTCTTTGCTTCCGGGATGGGATACAAGGTTGTGATCGGTCGGCTCTGAACAATGTAAAATGTTTCATCAGCCAAACACCATTCAATGTCCTGAGGGTAAGCAAAATGTTCTTCAATCATCCTGCCAATATTTTCAAGCTGCAATATCTGATCATCTGTCAGTGCTTGCTTGTTCTGCTGCTCAGGCAAAATCTCCTGTACAAAAATACCACCATCCTTTGAGGAATAAACAGCCATTTTCTTGTTTGATATATTCTTATTGATAATCTTTCCGTCTTGTACCTTGTAGTTGTCAGCATTAACTATCCCGGAGACTAAGGCTTCACCAAGTCCGAAGCTGGCATCAATGGATAAAATCTTTCTGTTAGAGGTAACAGGATCAGCTGTAAACAAAATTCCTGCAGCCTGTGGGAATACCATCTTCTGAACAACCACAGACAAATAGACTTTGCTGTGGTCGAAGCCATTTTGAATGCGATAAATTACTGCTCTCTTAGTAAACAGAGAGGCCCAGCATATGCTGATATGCTTTATGATTGAATCCTTTCCCATAATGTTAAGATACGTGTTCTGCTGGCCTGCAAAGGAAGCTGTGGGCAAATCCTCTGCCGTTGCGCTTGAACGTACTGCATATGCATTTTCTTCTCCAAAACTTAAGAGAACGCTGGTGATTTCTTCTTCAATTTCTTCTGGGATGACTGCATCTTCTATGAGCCTTCGAATCTCAGCACTGATTTTATTGATTTTATCCCTGTCTTCTAATTTTAGAAGCGATAACCGATCAAGCAGTTCCTTAATAGACGGCGTTTCTCCAATGATTCTTTTAAATGCATCAGTAGAAACACAAAAACCCTCTGGCACGCGTATGCCTTCAGTCCTGGATAGTTCCCCAAGGTTTGCTCCCTTACCACCAACAGACATGATTTTTGTTTTGTCAATATCCTTAAACCCAAGAACATATGAACTCATATGACTACCTCCTTTGGCCTTACTATTGATATTTTGATTGTCCTCCATAAAACTATATTAGAGTATTGAATATTTTTTAACACTAATTTTACTAGCTATTCATTGTATTATTGCCTCTTGCTTCTGCAATAATCCCCATTATAGCATTATCAAAAAATAACAAACAGACTACACTTATATTTTTTTATATGTTATAATTAAAGTGGAGATAATTAAAAATTATGTACGAAATGTTGCGAGTTCTAGACATAAAAAAATACCATTAATATTTTCAATAAATATTTAATGGTATTTTACTAAAGAAAATTAGATTTTTAATTGGTCACTGAGAACCGTCCCCTATGACTTCCCTATGACTTATTTATACCCTTAGTGAGCCACGAAAGCCTCTGACACCATAGTAAGATTCTGCTCCATTGTGATACACAAAAACAGTGTCATAGCGGCGATCACAAAACAATGCTCCACCGAGTTTCCTGATATTTTCAGGTGTTCTGATCCAGCTTGACGTCTTAACATCAAAACTGCCAAGTTTCTGCAACTCCCTGTATTGTTCCTCAGTTAACAACTCAATACCCATATCATCAGCCATATCAACAGCATTATTTTCAGGTTTATGTTCTTTCCTTGACTCAAGTGCCTCACGGTCGTAACATATACTTCTGCGGCCTTTTGGGCTTTCTGCTGAGCAATCATAAAAAATGTATTCATCCGTATTTTTATCATGACCAACTACATCCGGTTCACCGCCGGTTCTTTCCATTTCATAAAGTGACCAGAGATTTTCAGAATAAATTTCAAGTTTTTCTTGCACCTTTGACCATTCAATACTCCTATGGCGTTTCATATTTTTTTCAAAACGCACTTTTAATGTGCTTAGCAGTTCTTGGTGCTGTTCCGGTGACAATTTTATTTTATTGCTGACTTTATCTATATTTGTCATGCCGATTTCTCCTCATTAATTTAAATTTATTAAGTTATATCTTCATATACTGATTATACCCAATAAATACATTAGAAATCACCACACCTTTATAAGAGTTAAAAATCTCCTGTACTTACACCCGAAGTTTCAAATGTAGCCATTTCATCAGCAATTTTCAAAGCTGCTTCAACCATTGGAAACATAAGTGCTGCACCTGTGCCTTCTCCTAATCTCATGTTTAAAAATAATCTTGGCTCAATACCAATGTGTTTTAAAGCTATTAATTCACCTTTTTCTTCTGAAGAATGAGAAGATATCATATATTCAATGGAAAAAGGATTTAGTTTTGCAGCTACAAGAGCTGCTGCAGAAGAAATGATGCCATCTAATATTGTTGGTACTTCTTGTTTTGCTGCTTCTAAAATTGCACCTGCCATTGCAGCAATTTCTAATCCGCCTATTTTAGACAATACATCTATTGGGTCATCAGGATTAGGATTATTTATATTAATCGCTTTTTTTATTATCACATGTTTATGTTTTAGAGCATCATTTTTCAAACCTGTTCCGCTGCCTGTAGCTTCTTCAACACTGCAGCCTGTGAAAACTGTAATTAAAGCTGCACTTGGAGTTGTATTTCCGATTCCAACTTCTCCTGTTGCTAAAATGTTTTTTCCAGACTCAATTACATTTGATGCAACCATAGCACCAGTCAATAAGCTTCTAAGAGCTTCTTCTCTTGTCATGGCTGGGCCTTCTGCAATATTATCTGTTCCGTTTTTTATGCGGTTAGCCATAAGTTCTGGTGGATTAATAGGACGAGATATACCTAAATCGGTACATACAAGGTCTGCTCCTGCATGATTAGTCAACACATTGATTCCACCGCCTCCACTTAAGTAACTGTTGAACAATTGTGCAGTTATTTCCTGTGGAGCTGCGCTAACCCCTTCCTTTACAACACCATGGTCTCCGGCCATTAATAGAACTGCCTTTCCCTTAATTTCAGGATATGCAGTTCGTTGTATTCCTGCCAGCTGAACAGCAATGTCCTCAAGCACTCCAAGACTCCTGGTAGGTTTTATCTTACCATCAAGTCTCTCCTGCATTTCTTTAGCTGAGTTAAAATCAGTCTTTTTAATACCTGATATGATTTCATTTAGTCTCAGCTCCAGTTCTTTTTCACTCATGTTCTTAATGTTTAAATGTTTGCAAAATCCATTGTTCATTTTTACTCCTCCAATTAATAAAAAAATAAAGTCCCGCCATAATAATATATGGTCGGGACTTTTCCGTCATCACGATGCTTTCAGTAAATGAAAGACTTTTTCTTCCCAGGCAGGTCTCCTGACTCAGACTCAAGCATCCTTTTGCCCCTTCCCGGCATATGCCAGTGGTACGGCAAAGGACTCATCTTCACAGTGTTGGGTACGTAACGGACTCTCACCGTCTTCCCTATTCTCCCTAATGGGCACCTGAGATTGATATTTAATTAATTCAATTTTAATATAAAATTTGCACCAAGTCAAACAAATATTAGATCATAGAATTTTACAATTTATTTTTATGTAATATAGACATTAGTAAACTAATATATATATTATCCTCATTGAACAATGAGGATTGAGAGGACATAATGGACAGCATTTAGGGTTTGATTAATTCCTTTGTTATCAATGATAATGATATATACAGTGACTTTATCATATTCTTCGTAAGTGACAATTGAGGAGTACCTTCTTTTAACTTTTCCTGTGCTTTTTCGCACTTGCTGATTGTTGAGGTTATAGGTGGAATTGCTTTTTCTAAATCTTCTTTGGAGAAATTATCTTCTAAAGAATCACCTAACTCTCTTGATATTAATGACGATGATATGTATAGAGCTTTAACCCTATTCCTGGTAAGAGTTGCCTGAGGAGTACCTTCTTTAAATTTAGGCTGTACTTTCTCGGACCTCCTAATCATAGAGGCAATTGTTGGAATAGCTTTTTCCAGCTCCTCTTTTGTGAAACCATCCATAAAATTCTCCTTTAAAAATACTATTTTCAAGCTCCAGAAGAGCCATTTTCATGTGGATACCACCTTCATACCTACAAGCCTGCCATTTGTTCCACTCGTTATTTCCTTGCCAACTCTTTTTTCTTTTTTGGTGCATAATCCAGCATTTGTGGTATTGCACCTCCTGCAATTGCCCAGAGATAAAGACTTGCCACTGTACCGTAAGGCGAATAGCGTTTTTTGTACTTCTCAAACTTTTTTCTGTCAATGTTTCTGTGATGATAAAGCATCCGCATACCACGGTGAATTGCCAGGTCTCCAAAGCTCACTACATCAGGACGCTGTAAACAAAATATCATAATCATTTCAGCAGTCCATACACCAATACCTTTCAAAGAGGAAAGTTTTTTGATAATCTCTTCATCTGACAGATCATTAAGCGTATTAACGTCAAACTCTTTATTTCTTACCTTATCTGCAAAGTCTTTGATATACTCTGCTTTTTTGAACGTCATACCAAGTTTTTGCAGTTCATTTAATTCAAGAAAATAAATATTGTCAGCATTGATATCTCCAATTCTATCTCTTAGCCTCTGCCATATGGTCACTTGGGCCCGGGTGGATATTTGTTGGCCGATAATGTGATGAACTATGGACGAAAACATGTCATTGTCAACTGCCCTGTATATATGTCCAATCTGATCAATTGCCGCCCCAAGCAGTTTGTCACGGCTTTTTAAGAATTCAATTTCCTTGTTGTCGTACTCAAAATACAAAACTTCACCTCCTTGCTTCCAGCGGTCATAGGGGACGGTTCTCTCTGTCCATTTAGAACCGTCCCTTATGACTCCCTATGACTATTTTGAATTTTGAATAATGGATTTTTCCATAAGCTCTAAAGTCTCAATATACTCTGGCTTAAGCTTTTGATACAAATTTTGTCTGCATGCTTTTGCTTCTTCCGGCTTACTTTTTCTTCCCTTAGTTTTAATAACATCATACCAGTATAATTTATGATTATTATAGTATACGTCAAAATCAACCAACCTCTTACCATCAACTGAATATTCCAGCGCCATTAAAATCATTTTAATTTCCTGCGGGGTTAAAAATGTAAACAACCTCACCTGATATGTCAAGACTGAGTACAGAAGCACAGCATGGTCCTTAGTCCAGCTTTCTCCTAAAATCATCCCTATTTCCAGTTTAGACATTATAAACATGAGTCTGTCATAGTGTTCCTTATATTTTCCATAAGAATCATATATATTAATTCTAAGCTCATACCACTGACTGTCATTTAAGTTTTGAGTAATATACCTCAGTCCTTCTACCCTCAGTCTTCCATGAACTTCAGTGATCGGATGCGGAATTAAAAGTTTTGTATTCAGGAAATCAGATGACGAAATTGTATCGCTGATTGACTTATTGGTAAAAGCTAAGATAGTATCATCTTTTTCTCCTATCCTAATGCCGTCTATCCAATCAACCTCCTTACCATCAAAAACAATCTTTAGTTGATCAATTAATTTTTGTTCATTGCCAGCTATACGCATAACTATTGATGAAGGACCCATGTCGATCTTTTGTAAAAGATTACATGCATGACTGTTAATAATTGTAGATAATATTACCGAAGCAACATCGCGAATCAGCACAATTTTTTTGGCATCCTCTATACAGGTTTTTTCAATATTTATATCTGTTATGAAACATAAAGTACAATTTTCGGTTGCATTCTCAAACCCTTTTTGGAAATCTGTTTCTTCACCACTCAGTTTTGACTCTAAAAATCTTGTGATTTCATCAATATTTTCTGTTCTAATAAACAAATACCTCGGTCCCATCCTAAATAACAGCATGAATATCTCCCCTTTCTGCTATAAACCAATCCTTTTTAATTTCATTCCTCTTGATGTATCTGTACCTGAAGGATAATCTAACTGAAACACCCTTTTATTAGACAAATCGATTATATTGATGTTCAATATTCCATTGAGACCTACAGTTGCACCTTTTTTATAATGACTAGGTTCAAAGCTGTGTCCGTAAAGATTAAAATCCACATCATTTAAATTTTCCTTATAATAATGACTGACAGAGAAGGTGCAACCATCTATAGTCAAGATACCATCCTTGAGAATTATTCCTATATTAGTCAAATTGCTAACTGTTTCATAATCATCATGGTTACCCAATACATAATAGATTTTTGAGAATTTATTCTTCTCTATACCGTCTATAAGTTTTGCAACACCTTTACAGTAGCTGTCCATTTTATACTTATATATCTCCAGCTTAATATTATCAGCCATATCTCCTGTATGTACAATATATTGAGGCTTTAAAATTTCAATTATTCTAAAAATATAGCCATAGATATCTACAGGTGTATCACTTATATGCAGCAATATAGGACCTTTTATTTCATTTAAAAGCTCCTTTGATATATATGGATAATCAAACATGAATAACAATCTTACGTATAAATCCTTAATGAACTTCATCTTTATCAACCTCCCAAAGGTCACTGGGTGGTCACAGGGGACGGTTCTCCTTGACCATATGTAACATTATCCTTCTAAAATTTTTGCCATATAAAACTCATCATAATACCTGCCATTTTTTAATGTTGCCGCTTTTCTCGTACCTTCAACTTCAAAGCCACATTTCTTATATAGATTTATTGCTCTTTCATTTTCTGTTATCACGGTTAATTCAAGTCTCTTTACTTTATTAGCACTTGCCCATTCTATAATATTCTGAAGCAGTAAATAACCAATTCCCTTACTGCAATATTCTTCTAAAATACCAGCTACTACAACAGCAACATGATTGGTTCTAATAAAACTTTCTCTGACTGCAATTATATAACCTATTATTTTACCATTAGTTAATGCCACATAGCACATGTCGCCATCATTAATAACAGATTCAATATTCTTTTGAATTCTTTCCTTGCTGATATTACGTTCCCCTTTTTCAAAAAGCATGAATTCTGCTTCATCATCTAATTTAGGCAGAAACTCACAAAACTCATTTACATCATTAACGTTTCTCTCTCTAATTTCTATATTCATAATTCACCCCCAATTTATTTCATCTCTGCAATTTTACAGAAACTGTACCAATGGTATTAAAATGGTTTCCATTCGTCTTCTAATATCGCATAAATGCAATCATCATACCACTGGTTGTTCATATTAAAACTTTTTATAAAATGCGCTTCTTTTCTAAATCCGATTTTTTCAAGTAGCTTTATTGATTTTATATTGTCGGGGTCAACAGATGCTGTAACTCTATGTTTCTTCAATTCAATAAAAGAATAATCAATTACAGCTTTTACCGCTTCTTGTGCGTACCCATTACCCTGATATTCAGGAGAAAGTGTATAACCTATTTCAACCTGGTAATCATCATCCATAAAATGAATTCCAATATCACCAATCATTTGGCCTTCTTTCAAGCATACAGCCAACTGCAGCCATGAATTTGCTGTATTCACACAAACAGAAATATTTTTATTTATAAATTCTTCAATTTCGCTAATGTTTATTGGTCTCCATGATTGATATTGATATATTTCAGGCAGTGAACGGTATTTGAAGAACGCTTCCTTATCTTTCATTTCAAGTGTTCTGATTAATAATCTGCCAGTTCTAATATTTTTTAATTTTCCCATATAAAATTACCTATTCCTTGTTTATATATAATTATTGTCTCTATTGTACTAATATTAGTAGTATTTTACAATAAGTAATAGGAGAAAAATAAATGATAATAGTATAGGAGGCGGTTCTGATTAGTCACCAAAACCGCCCCATGTGGTTATTTCAGCGTTGAGCTGTTGTTTAAAATACGCGTGTTATATAAAAACAGCACATCCTGATCTTGTGAAAAATCTATATAATTACCTAATAAATCTGTTGATATATACCTTAAATCAATTAATGTAATTTTAGAATATCCTTCAAGCATCAGTGGAGCTATGCTGCTTCCAAAGGAATCACGAAATAAAAGCAGTTCTTTGTCATTTTTGCATTCTTCATTGTAAATAGTGATTAAGGGCTTAGCACCAGATAAAAATACATCGTAAGGATCCATTCCATCAAACATCTCTAAGTTGTATACCTTTCTGAATGTATTTGACTGATGATCAAATACTACAGCATTTTCAATTATACTGTTAGTTACATAAAACATATTATCCGGCTGTAATTTTAGTGCAGCGTGCCCATAATAAGAACCGTAAAACGGATAAAGCTTATGCTCAATATAAGAACCGGATGACTTTGAATCATTTCCCATTTCATTTAACAACAAATCAGCAATTTTAATAATTTTTTCCTGTCTCCAGTGAATATCAGTCTTGTAATAGTCTTCTATAGAAAGCGCTGCAAACAAATCAATATATTTCATGTTTCGAGTATTTTGTTCCATTAATTCCAGCATCCTGTCATAGTTTATTGTTAAATAGCCATTTTCATCAGCAATAAAATAACTCTTGTCCGGAACTATGGCATAGTTCACATTTTTACCCTTAAGATATTTTTCATATACTTCATTTAGTTTTTCAGCTGCATTAACTATAGACTTTTCATCCAGCTTATATTCCATTTTCTCAATTATTCCGTTTATTATATACATATTGTTATTGTCTTTTTGATTAAATAAATAGTATTTGCCCATTGCCTTTAATCCTCTGAAAGCATCACGAAATATAAACTGATCTAAAGAATATTTTTCAAATTCATCAACAAATTCTCCACTTAAAAGCTTTTGAAGAGAATAATTTGGAAATGTAATGAGCCTTCGCCTTTCACTGAAGGAAAATTCATTGTCAGGAATTAAAATATTTGCAAACATAAAACCCCAAATTATCATAATAAAGCTGACAACAACTACTATATTTTTTATATTATTTTTCATGGTAACCTCAATTAAAATCTAAAGTACAAAAATGGATTAAAGGAGCCATCAACTAAGTAACCGGTAATTAATAACAGCAAAGACACAAGAACAATGGGTTCTAAAACATATATGATAAATTCACCCTTTTTACTGTATTTTATCTTTTCTATTACTTTAATAGTTAAAGGAGTTGCTCCAAAAGCAGCAATAATAAGCATAAACCCATAGCTGCTTAAATAATAAATTGTCTCAGCATTGCATAATGGTATACTTAAAAAACCAAACATTCCCTTTATACTTTCAATACACTCAATCATATTACCTGCATTAAATATTACAAAACTGATTATCACAAAAAACAAGGTATATATATGACCTATAACAGCGGGTAACTTACTTAAAATTGTATTAAAAAGAAACTTTTCAAGAATTAGAAAAACTCCAAAATACAATCCCCAGACAATAAAGTTCCAATCAGCCCCATGCCAAAAGCCTGTCAAAAACCACACTACAATTACATTTCTAATCCACTTGACAGTTTTTACACGATTCCCGCCCATGGTTATATACAGGTAATCTCTAAACCAAGTACCTAGAGATATGTGCCACCTTCTCCAAAATTCCGAAATGCTCCTGGATATAAAGGGATAGTTGAAATTTTCAAGAAAGTGAAATCCAAAAATACGACCAAGACCTATAGCCATGTCACTATAGCCAGAAAAATCATAATAAATTTGAAGCATAAATGATATTGCTGCAATCCAATAAAATAAAATTGTTCTCTCGTCTAAATTGGAAAATATCCGCCCCAGTTCCCCTAATGTGTTAGCAATCAGCACCTTCTTAGACAGACCTATTATAAAGCGACTAACTCCATAGGCAAAATTTTCAGCTGTATGACTGCGCGTTGACAATTCCTGTTCAACTGTCGTATATCTCACTATAGGTCCTGCTATAAGCTGTGGAAACAAAGATACATAAGCAGCAAAACTGAAGAAATTTTTCTGAACCTTTGCATTGCCTTTATAAACATCTATAGTATAGGATAAAATCTGAAAGGTATAAAAACTGATACCTATAGGAAGAACTACTTTTAAAGGCGCAATGTTTAAATTAAAAAACCAATTTACATTTTCAATAAAAAAATCAGCATACTTGAAATATAGTAAAATGCCTATACTAAAAATAATGGAGCAGATAAGCGGTAATTTCGCATATCTGCTCTTTCTTGACTTATCAATCCACAATCCATGAAGATATCCCGATAAAGATGATATTAGTATCAATATTGAATATAAAGGCTCTCCATAAAAGTAGAAAAACAAACTAGAAACCAGTACTACTAAGTTTTTAAACTTAAATGGCACTATAAAGTATAGCATTATGACTATCGGCAAAAAGTAGTATATAAAGCTAATACTCGAGAATAACATTTATTTTTCCTTTAATTGAAGGAATGCATCATGTAAAGCGCTTCCGTCCTCATCACTCATAATAAGAATTACTACATCCCCAACATTGTCAACAATAACATTGTTAGGATCTACCCCTACGCATATCCACTTGTTGGGATCTGCATTTTCTTTAATATCTGACTTTATTTTTTCAACGTCTGCTCCTTCCTTTACTCTAACTAAGCATAAAGAGTATGCGTGAACATTAATCAAAGGTTCAGAAGCTATGGCTTCTTCAAATTCTATACCTTCTTTACCAAGATAATACTTTGCATTTTCTGCAGTAATTACTGTGGTTTGTAAACCATTTTCAATATAATCTTTGACTGAATCTTCAACATCTGCTGTTTCATATATCTTATCTAAGATACTCTCAAGGTCTCCCTCAAGATTGTTATTTTCTACTGGTCTTGTATCCGCACCTTTTGATTGACATCCTGTAAAACTAAATACAAGGACTAATGCCAATATAATTAAATGTAACTTTTTCATAAAATCTCCTTTTAAATGATTATGCATGCATGTCATAATCTATTAGACGACATCATTTAGATAATGTTCCATAAGGATTACATGAAAAAATTTCCAAGGTCCATTGGGGACGATTCGTGACCCTTATATTTACAGCAATAAAAACAACACTAAAAGCTAGTGCTGTTTTTTGTACCGTCCACATGGACTTACTTTTTTTCATTTATGTTTGATTCTAATTGATGTTTCCTAATATCATTTGTAAGCGCTTCTTTGTCACCAGTAATATTTTTTGCAGGAAAGTCAACTAAGTATAGATTGTTGCCGCTCCCTGGCTTGCTCTCTTCCGGCATTGGTTCCTCAAGTCGAATAGTATATTGGTCTATTTTAATATCCTTACTAAGCAAAAGCTTATGAAGTTCCAAAAGTAGTGCTGACAATTGTTCCTCATTTCGAATATCACTTAATATATTCACAGTCAATGACAACTGAAGCGGCACATCTTTCAGGTTAAGTGGTACATCCTGAGTAAGCTTTTGAGTATCACCAAGCAAATCGCCTATGATTAATGTTGTTTCATAGGGATATTCTTTTTCAATGATGTTTGTAACCATATCATTAAAGTCTTTACTCAGACGGCGATATGTTGTAAAACGATTTGCAACTTCATATTCATAATCGTCGCTGACTCTGCCATGACTATAACCTATATAAAATTTTGTATCCTCGCTTTTTCTTGATTGCACATGGCAACCATATTCACTGTTTTTAAAATTGTACTTAACTTCTGATATTTCCAAATCCATGTCATTATAGTTTGCTTCAGCATAATCTTTTATTTTGCCATATGCAATAAATGCAGAAACAGGATTTCCTGTAAATGAGTTAATAAAATTTAACACAAGTACCAGAATCAATATTGAAATTAATATTACAATTTTATACTTAATATTTACCTTAATATTACACCTCCTGCTAGTTTAAATGGCCTCGAACCGTCCCCTATGGCATAGTTTGATTCACCATACTGTGAACTTACATCTCTTGAATTGCATCTCCGTTTTTGGGGTAAATTATTTACTTTTTGCTCTGACGTATTCAATGGCCTCTTTGCCGGTTATGTGCTCCACATCAATTGCAAAAATATAAGAGTGCATACATCCCATTATTTCTTTAAGTTTGGCTTCTTCAGGCTGATCTCCTGAATACTTTTCAACTAAAGCTTTAAAAGCTTCAATACGTTCATCACCTTCTGCAATTCTTGCTTTTCCAAAGGCAATAACACTGCGAAAATATGAAGTGTATTCTTTGCTTACTATGGCATCTTCATCTATTACCGAAAAAGATACCTTTGGGTTCTTGGCAACTGCATCTATTTTATGTCCTGCCTTTGCTGAATGGAAATAAATTTTCTCGTTGAAATAGACATAGCTAACTGGAACTGCATATGGATAATCATCATCTCCTAAACATGCCAGAACTCCATTTGTGCATCTGTCCATTACAGATATTGTGTCCTCCATTGATAATAATTGTTTGTTTCTTCTCATTTCTCTAAACATTGACTATTTCCTCACTTTCATCCTTATACATTTTGTTTGAATATAATTACTACACAAATGTCTGTGATTTCTCTTATTAAAGCTTTATACAGTTAATCCCTTAATGTTCATGGCTTTTGCTGTTGCCCATGACTGATGTTTAAAAAACAAACCATTGATACATTCAGATGGCTCTAACCAAATCAATTTATGATCCTTCTCTATGCCATTATTTTTCCTAAAATATAAATCTGCAAAGTAAAAAAAACCTATGCCATGCATGTATTTGTAATTTTTTGCTATATGATACATGGACGACCTGCCTATATAATTTCCAACAGTAATCTCATAACCTGTTTCCTCAAGAAATTCTCTTTTTAGGCACATTTCATGGCTTTCGTTGTTTTCGATTCCGCCTCCCGGCAGAAAAAAGCCACCTGGTGTCTCAATTGTTGCTATTTTACCCTCACTGCTTATTACAATACCATATACAGCCTTTCTTTGAAAATAATCTGTATTCTCAAGTCTTTCACCAAATGTTATTTCATCAACATTAAAAATATCTTTCATTTAAGTCCCTCATGACTATTCTAGTACTAAAATTGTCCCGTCACCAAAACAGAATGAACATCGAACCCACCCTACGCCGCCACATTTAGGACATTTAACTTCTGCATAGCTGCCATATCCTCCGTAAGGATCTGTTTTATATTGAAGCGTTGTTCCACCCACACACATGGTGCATTCTTCTTTTCCATTTGAACAATAATGACATGGAATCTCCTTAGGCAAAAGTTCACTGGCATCAGGCAATGTGAAGCCGTCAGGAACGTATTGACCACTTTCTGGCTGTGTACTGTTTCTAAGATATTCAATATACTCATCACTTCTTGTAGGATGATTCAAAGAAAGATAACTGTCATTAAAAGAAGCCTTATAAACATTATTAAATTGGTCTTCAAGCTTTATTGTTCCGGATATTATACCTGTGGTTCTGTCCCATGATTTTACACATAGTTCTGCACTTTCCAATGCATCTCCTAGACTATCCGGAATGGTGTGCTGATCATAGTTTGCAATTCCAAACATAGTGTTGTATGATAAACCTGCATTGAACATTGCATCAGGATTCATAAAAGAAAACCCCGTATCACACTCCATGGAATAATTTTTTCCTGGTTCAATTCTGTCTGAAATATAAATAATAACGCTGGGCCCGTCTATCATAGACCCGATTTTAACATGCAGTTCTTTTCCCTCATCAAAATAAAAGTTTTCTTCAGGGAAGGTTGAAGTAACAATGTGAACAAATTGTTTGTCATCATAATCAATTAATGCATGACATTCTAAACTGTTTTTGTCAGTGGATTTAGTTGATTTATTGGATGAATCAAAAGCTGAATCATTAGAGTTAGTGTTTGGAATATCAATGGGATTTTCATTTGTGCCTGCTATTTCAGTATTTGATTGTATAAGAGATATTTCATTATTTTGGATTCTTAATTGTATTATCAGGCACAATTCCTGTAATGTATTTTGTTCTTTGGCCAGAATTTGCTCTTCTTCATCAGACAAATTTCCATAATTTTGCCTTACCCAATCAACAAAAGGAATAGTTAAATCACTAGTACTGGCTTCTTTCATAGTTATTTCATTAAAATAGGATTGAAGCCATTTAAATTCCTGATCAAGACATTTATATTCATTATCAGAAAGCTCAGCTATTGCATAATACATAGATAAAGGGATTGATTCCGAAAAGTCTTGACATGTAATATTGGTTTTTTCGTTATTCGCAATCTCATTTGTTATGTTTTCTTTAGCCCCAACTTCCTGTGTTGTGTCAGAAACTATGTTGTCATTTGCTTTTGAACAAGCCGATAAAGACATCATTAAAATCACCATGCAAATAAAACTTTTAAAGTGCATACAATCACCCCTTCAAATATATATTATCTTCGTCTTATTTTTTTTAGAAAAAAATTTACTTTTAAGTATATTGTACCAAATATTTCCTAATAAATCCATCGTCAATTTTGTACCTTCTAGCAATATAGCAAATATAAGCATCTTTGTTTACCAATACTAAATATTCTCCAGTTTATTAGAAATTTCGTAAAATCTTTCATCAGATATACCAAGCTTTTTCTTAAATATTTCATCTTCTATTCTTGCAATTATTAATTTGCCGGTATATATTTCCTCAATAATGCTTTTTATCTTCTCAATTGATTCTCCATCATCATTATAGCCCTTAATAATAGTTACTTCTAATATAAATTTGCCCTTATACTGCTCTCTGAAAGCTTTCATGTTTGAGATATGCTCCTCGAAAGTATATCAAACCAGCAGTAACCAAATAAATCCACTCCATAAACTTTCCTCCTTAAAATCAGCATAGTATTATCTCATGGCTTTTAACAGAAAACAAAAATAATAAAAAAGCCATAAGAAATATTATTAAAATATCTCCCAGGCTTTTATCCTTCCGTGTACACAATAACTGTGCGCTTTCTCTCGGACCTGCCAGTAAAACTGCGGAACCCTAGAAAACTAAAATATAAATTTGTAGTTGCAACTTGTAGTTACTTTAGCACAGCAGTCAATCTAAGTCAACTAAATTTTTATAATTCTTTTACTGCAATATCAGTACTTTGATATTTACCTGCACGACTGCAGACTGTACTGAATAAAGAGGAAGCAGAGATAAAAATTGCTCTTTTTCAACAAGTCTTCGTGCCACAGTGCTTTGCAGTTTTAGAAAAGGCTTTAGATCTATTTGATGACCAGCCAATACCTTTTCCATCTTATTACTTATTTTCATCTGCAATTCTTTTCAATTTTTTAACATCTGCGATATGATAGCCTTGTGGAGTTTTTTCCAATATCCCTGTTTTAACAAAATATGCCAATACATAAAGCAGGTGCCTATAGGTGACTCCTAAAAATTCTGCCACTTCCGTATGCCGCTCCCGATAGTAACCGTTTGTAGCTGTAAGCAGGATAAAGGTCGCAAGGCGAACATCCAAGGAATAAGACTGGTTTCTTGAATAATTATAGGTATTACCTATAGCTTTTTTCCCAAGAAACACACAAAGGTATCTCAAAAATGTTGTATCATTGAGAAGCTTTTCTTTACAGCTTATAATTCGAACAGCAAAGCAGGTGCATGCTGTAATTGCCTTTACACCGTTTGATGTCACCTGCGCTTCAATTAATTCCATCTCACCAATAAAGCACGGTGCACTTAAAAAATTAATCAATGAGATTCTTCCATTGTCATGTGACAAGAACAGCTTGGCTCGACCATCAACTAGGTAATACAGAAACTCAGGTTCATCGCCTTCCTTTAGGATTAAATCTCCTGGTTCAAACTGTACAACTGTGATGTATGGCCGGATATCAAATCCAAAATAATCGGAAAGAGGAAACTGATTGTAGTATTCCTCAATCTGGTTTTTATCCTTTATATGTTTCATAATACTATTTTCTCCTTAAGAACAGTATGAGAAATCTCATACCATTATAGCAAACATTTAAGATATAATCATTACAAAAAGAGGTGATTTGATATGATACAGAAAAATTACTGGGATGATGTTTCAGAGACAAAGCAGTTTACAACACCTTTTCAATCAAGTGAATTTCGAAAATACATCACTATGGAATATACGGTGCTTGATGTTGGCTGTGGCTATGGTCGAACCTTAGATGAACTTTATCAGATGGGCTATCGTAAGTTGATTGGAATTGATTTCTCAGAGGGCATGATTCAGCGTGGAGCAAGACAGTTTCCACACCTCGATTTACGTGTAAAAAAAGAGGCTTCCATTGATCTGCCAGATAACAGCGTTGATGCAGTTATCCTTTTTGCTGTGCTGACCTGCATTCAAAATAATGAGGAACAAAAAGCTCTGATTACCGAAATCAGGCGTGTCTTAAGGAAGGATGGTATTTTATATATGAATGACTTTCTCTTGAATGCAGATGAACGCAATGTAACTCGTTATCAAAAATTTCAAGAGAAATATGGAAATTATGGTGTATTTGAATTACCAGAAGGTGCTGTCTGCCGCCATCACTCTGAAGAGTGGGTCAATGAGCTTTTAGTTGATTTTAAAACATTGCAATATGAACACTTGGCATTCACTACGATGAATGGACACATATCTAATGGTTTATATTTTATAGGACAAAACATAAAATAAGTAACAGAGGGAGCAATCAAAACCGACTGCTCCCTTTCATTTGCTTTTTAATTCATTCCTATTATATTTCCAACAGTAATCTCATAACCGATTTTTTTAAGAAATTAGTCTTAGTTATTGTTCAAATTATTTCTCAGCTAAAAACTTTAAGGTTTCTTCAATGAATTCAGCTTGATTAGACAACATCGCAGGGTGCCCCCCATGTTCAAAAATACATATATCTCCATGTCCAATATCTTTTATCATTTTTGAATAAGTTTTTCGATAAAAATCCTTATCTACACAAACAGCAAATTCATCTTCATTGCTTCCGGTCATCAATATGTCTGCATGCAATTCAGAAAGTGGTTTATGGAAAAATCGGCCAATTGATTTTGCATGCTCAGCAATCGCATTCGTATCATTATCCACAACACTCTCCCAGTCGTCTCCCTGCATAGCTTTATAGAACATTCTTGCTTGGTCGTTTTGTTTTGAGAATTCCCTATCTCTAACAATATTTGAAGTAACCAACTCAAGGGGTATTTCACCTTCGAAGCTGTCAGCAATAACTTTTCTAACACAATCAGGATTTTCTAAAGCAACATTAATTGCAACCAGCGCACCGCCGCTGCTGCCTAAGAGAAATACATCACTGTATTCATTTTGTTTCAGAAATTCAATCACTTGTTTGGACTCTTCATACCATAAATCCACAGGAAAGCATTGCAGCCTATCGGATTTTCCATGTCCTAAAAAATCAAATAGTATTACTTTGTAATCACAGGCATATTTTTCAACTATGCTAAGAAACATATTTGAAGATGCTGTATTTCCATGTAAAAGCAATAAAGTCTTCCCAGTTCCAATTTCTTCATAGAATATATTTTTAGATTGATATTTAAAATATGACATAGTACCCCCTAATTTAATTATTTCAAAATACTTTCAGTACCCCCATAAAATTTTTTTAGATTTTAATTATATAACAATATACCATTAAAATATCATAAATATTCTAACGGTATATTATTAGGTTAATATATAATTACCAAAGTGATATCCCTATGGCGTGGGACTTGCTACCTTATGCAGTTATTTTTTCTTAACAGGAATCCAGATTTCACTGTAGTAGTTTTCATCTTGACTGCCTTGCGGATAATCAGCTACATCAGTATACATTTCAACATTGTAACCTGCTGCAATTTCATAATCCTTGCAATTAGGAAGCCACTCTGAGAAGATTTTTGTGTTCGTATCCTGCAGAGATTTCGGCATTGCACCCTTGCATGCAAAAACAGCCCAAGTGTGTTTAGGAATAATCTTTGTAACAAAATCTTTAGTTATTTCCATAGATGGATTGTAATTGTCTGCGATCAAATATTCAAACTCATTTGAACCCATGCTCTCATCTATGCTTATTCCATACATTCCGCAAACATATTTCCCTTTACCTGTTTGATAATGTTCTGTCCAGAACTGCGGTATTTCTTTAGTTGCACTTTCGTATTTGAAAGTTTTTGATACCCCCATTACAGTAAACGAATCTTTTTCAACAATTTTGTAATCCATAATATAACCACCTTCCAACATAAATTTGATTTTCAGCGGAGCAAAAGATTTTATCATTGCCCCGTCTCTTCGAACAGCAGTAGGTGTAACTCCATGAAATCTGGTAAAAGCTTTTGTGAAGCTATCCGGTGAATCATAGCCATACTTCAGTGCAATATCAATGATTTTTTCATTAGTGGAAACAAGCTCACTGCCGGCAATGGTAAGCCTGCGTTGTCTGATATACTCTCCAACTGTAAAACCACAAAGCATTGCAAATCCTTTCTGAAAATAGAAAGGAGACATAAATACTTCTTTTGCAATATTTTCTATTGCAATTTCTTCTGTGATATTTTCCTCAATATAGTTGATAGCTTCTCCGATTCCTTCAATCCACTCCATATCATCACCCCTGTCTGTATAACTATGTTATCTCTTTTCAAGAAGTATTTCCCGACTTTTTGTGTTATGTTTTGTCTGAATGGTCACAGAGAACGGCTCTCTGACCATTATTTTTTTAGAACTGTTCTCTGAAATTGTGAATTATTAATTTGCTACAAAGAATCGCCCTTTGGTTCCATTTACACAGAATAATTTATATTCTTGGAACATAGCTCATTTATGGACTAGTTAAATAATTTATCTTTTGTATTTGCCAGTTATGCTTCCCTGCTGAATGATATGTCCACTCATAGCTTCAAGCAAATCTTTCTTTTTTGCATGGCTGTCCAAATTTAAGAAACAATCAAGTGCATAAAAGTTAAAAATATACCTATGGGTATTCCTGACAAAGACTGGCTGCTTCGGCCCTCTATACCTGTTAATACCATAAGCAACCCCCTGCATTGCATTATTTAACAAAGATACTGACGAACCGTATGGTATATTTTCCGAGATTTTATCTGTTTTAGGGATATTCCAAATTAACCAGTGGTTAAATGCTTTTATTAAAGGAATGTCCAAATCGTCCATAATAATGGCAATAGATATTACATCATCACTAAGATTTAATAATTGAAACTCTGGAGAAATATCTGCTTCAAAACCAGTATGTTTCTTGGGCATGTATCCATTATTTATAAATGCTGGACTTATTATTTCCATTTCTTTCATATTGCTACTTCCTTTCAGCCTTCCATAGATTTTTCTATAGCTGACTTCACAACAAGATTTATCCAGCTATATAAAGAACACAATTATGTAAACGCCATGAAGTAAGTTTCTTTTAACATAACAATATACCTTTAAAATATTTAAGTCAATAAATATTCTAAAGGCAATTAGCTATATGGCACCTTAAGTTTGATCTGCCAGAGAGAACCGTCCCCTATGACTTATCAATTATGTATCTGTCTAATTTTGCTCTGAAATACCAACCTATGAAAATCATTGTTATCCCAATAATAATAGCTGCTGTTCTTCTCACAGAATCTGGAGAATATAAAGTAGACAGCAAAATACCTGTTCCTGCTCCTCCAAAAAAATCACTAGCCCTCTTTTCTCTGCGAACTAACTTCTCTCGGTTTAGAGAAGAAATTATATTGTTATCAGCCTTTTTGCGGAATTCCTCATCACTGAGTCTCTCTCCACTTAAAAATTCGTTAATACTGATTCCAAGTTCTTCACACAAGAATTGCATTAAAGATATATCTGGCATATAGTTGCCATTTTCCCATCGAGAGATGGTTTTGTTTGTCACCCCAAGTTTTTCACCAAGCTCTGCCTGTGTCATTTCTTTTTCTTTTCGGAGTTTAGCAATAAATTCGCCAATTTTTTGTTGATTCAAATTATCCCTCCTTTTCTCTGAAAATTGTAGCATATGAAGATGTCTTTGTATTTACCATAAATAGCGAATGGACATATTAACAGCACTTTCTATCCATTAACTTATATATCCCCTATAGGTGATATTAAAAGTTTATCATCAGGCAATAAAAAAAGAAATTATTTTATTTGATTGCTAAAATAATTTCTTATATGTGTTAAATTTTCTGCTGAACTAATTATTAACTGGCAATGATTTCATTTAGTTCTTTAAGTCTGTTTTCAGGATAATTATTTATGATAATAAGTTCGTAACTTTTTTTCCCAGATATAAAATTAATATTTGAATTAATAAAATTTAAATTCTTATACTCGAAAGTTGTAAAAGAAATATTTATATATTTGATTGCAGCTATAACATTGTTTAAATTAAACTTTAGTACATTGGTGTTTTCTGTATGTGTGACCTGATAAGGCATAGCTTTTACAAGCTCTTTGAAATTTTTGTAATATTTTATCATTATATTGAAAAACCCAACAGATACAAAGAACATCAAGATTTGAGTAATCCAAAGGGAAGCTGCATTTGTCGAATCTGACATAGCATACAGCATTATAAATGGTTTAACCGATATTCCAGCAAAAATAGCAGTAGCTATACCAACTTTAACTCCAAAAACCATTACTGAAATAAATATTGGAATGTATAGGAGCTGTACTGTTAAGACTGTATTTCCGTAATGATTAATAATACTTAAGCAAAAAATGATTAGAAAAATAATTACCATTCCCCAAGCAGTGTGTATGGAATTATACTTCTCTGACGACTGCGATGAAGATGAATAGTACTGACTGTTTTCCATTTAATCTCCTAGTTTTTACCCCACACCCAATTAGATTAATTCGAAATAATAATTTAAAGTTTAGGGTACAAGCAGAAATTTTTTAAATTTTTATATATTTTAAAATTGTACAGTCAATATTGTCTGAAAAGTCATACTATCATGCAGTAAAAGTAATTAATAAGAAAGCCTTCCATATTAAGAGCCGCAATTGCATAAGTTAACATACTCTTTAAGCTCTCTCCTGCCACATACAAGTTCTACGACAAGCTCTTCATAAGTATAGTCAAAAACAGGTGTGTCCCCTGATAGTTTAAAGCCTAACACGTCTTTCCATATAACTACAGCTCTAGTTAAAGGCTTAAGGGCTAATAAAGCCTTCTGCATACTTGTTATATTATCATCGTCACTGTGTGATCTAGGCATTTTAAGAAAAATTTTTACTAACTCTAAAATTGTTAATTGCAGCATGCTTGCTGAAATTTTATTATCTGCGTTCAATTGTTCTGAAGTATTAGTTATTGCCAGTTCAGCTATTTCTTCTGCAATTTTTTCTTCTCCGGTTAACATATAAGCAACGGTATATACTTTTTTAAAATATGCTTCAATATCCATTACTCCACCTGCCTTACTATTTAAATATTCATTATACTTTAAATCTATATCCGGCTCCCCAGACAGTTTCAATATATTGACGTCTATCAGGAGTTGTTTCAATCTTTTCTCTTATTCTTGCAATATGTACAGTTATGGTAGAGGCGTCAGATAAAGAATCATAGCCCCAAACCCTTTCAAATAACTCTTCTTTATCAAAAACCCTGTTAGGATTTTCTGCCAAAAAAACCAGCAGATCAAACTCTTTTTGGGTTAAGATAACTTCATTATCATCTATGTAAACTCTTCGGTCCTGCTTATCGATAGATAATGCCCCGACTATTATCAGCTTCTTATTAGAATTGGGTACCTGTTTTAACTTTTCATATGTTTTTATGTGGCTGTTAACTCGCGCTACCAGTTCACCCATACCAAAAGGTTTAGTTATATAATCATCGGCTCCCAGGTTTAATCCTTTAATCTTAAATGTTTCATCAGATTTTGCAGACACAATCAGTACTGGTATTTGTTTTGAATCAGCTATTTCTCTTAATATATCAAAGCCATGCTTTTGTGGAAGCATTAAATCTAAAATAACTAGATCAAAACATTCATTTTTAATATATTCAAGTCCGGAGTTACCGTCAAAAGCACATACCACTTCATAACCGCTCATTTCTAAATAATCCTTTTGAAGTTCTGATATGCTTATATCATCTTCAATAATTAAAATCTTTTTCATATTATCACTTCCTCGTCTTTAACCTTTTTTAATGAAATAATAATCGAGGCTCCATGACCGATTTCACTGACTGCCCAAATTCGTCCATCTAAACCCTCTACAATCTGCTTTGCTATTGCCAGTCCCAGGCCACTTGAGCCCTTAACTTCTCTGGCAGTATCAGCTCTATAAAATCTATCAAAAATATGCGGCAGATCGTGTTCACTGATTCCTTTTCCATTATCCTTAAATTCTATTATGACTGAGGAATTAGTTTCTCTTAATATAATTCTTAGCTGACCTTCGTATTTTTCAACGTTTCTTTTAGCATTGTCCATAATGTTTTGTACAACTCGCTTAAATTTTGTAACATCCATAGTAACAAAATATGAAGTTGAAAGGTTATTCTCAAAAATTAATCGTTTATTTTCACGGTTGAATTCTTCTGAACATTCTTCAATACAGCTGTCCATGTATTTTATAATATCTACCTTATCCTTCTCAAATGTCATTTGATTTAAATCCAGCTTAGAATATAACAATAAATCTTCAATCATTGTATTTATCATCTTTGTTTTTTCAATAGCATTTGATAAGTAATATTTTTTCTTTTCATCGGTGTCTGCAACACCGTCCAGAACACCATCTATATATCCCCTTATGGATGTTACGGGAGTTTTAAGATCATGAGATATGCTTGATATTAAAAACTTTCTGTTTTCATCAACTTTTTGCTGATAATATATTGAATTCTTAAGCTGAAGACGCAACTGTTCAATAGCAACTCCAAGCTCTCTCACTTCCCCATAGCCCTTTTCCGTGATTGCTGTCTCAAGCTCACCGATTCTAAGCTTCTCCGTTTCCTTTTTCAAATCAGTAATTGGAATTATTATGTTTTTAAGGTTTTGTTTCTGAACAATTATGCTTGCTATAACAAAGATTATTAAAAATGTAATAATAACAAAGGTTATAAAGGATCTATAATAATCACCAACACATATAACTTCATTAAGTGTTATTATTCTATAAGTAACTCCATCCTGCTTAATAAAATTCTCTTCACTTATGCTGTATCTTTTATTCTCATATTCATAATAATCATTATCAACACTTAGATTCATTAACACTTCTTTAATCTGCAGCATAGTAAAATCTTCGCTGTTATATACAATATTATCATCCTCAATTACTACAACAGCCATTTGACCCACTCCACTTGATGCATGAGATTCATTTAATATGTTATAAAAATAGTCATAGGCAAATCCAAAGCAGCCTGTAATAACAATTGTGCCTATTAGAATTAATATGCTTTGTGTTAAAAATCTTTGTTTTAAATTCATAATATCATCCTAAATATCTTTTTTTTCAAACAAATAATAACCTGCTGCAAATAACATTATACCGTAGCCGAGCAAAATAAGAAATATTCTGAAAATCTTGCCAACATTAATATAGCTTCCTAAAATCAGCTTGTACCAGTCAAAAGAAGATGTAAATAAAAAACTCTTAATTTGAGGGAAAGCCACACTTAATCCAACAAACACCAGAAACACAAAAATGGAAAACATAAAGGCGCTTGTTGTACCCCTCGAAAAATTAGAAATCAAAACAACTGTCAATGCAAAGATAAAAATCGGCAAGAATGCCATTATGTAAGATATTATTATTCTTAAAGGATTTGAAATCCCTCCATTTAGAAATAATGAAAATAAAAAAGAAAAAATAGCAACTACAATAAGATTGCTGGCTATAAATGTAGCAATAGCAAGAATTTTACCCAAAAATACATTAAGCCTTGAAGCAGGACCTGTGAGGGTAAATTTAATGGTATGATCAGCAAATTCACCTGCAAACATATCTATACAAATAAATGCAGTAAAAAGCGGGAAAAGTGAGTAGCTTAAAATTGTCAAAACCATAACCGAAAATTCTGAACTTCCTGTTACACTTACTCCTGCAAAGTTATTCAAGGAATATACCACAATTGCTGCAACAATAACAGACAGCAACAAGAATATCAATGATGAAGTTATTTTTTTCTTTTTTGAGATTTTAAATATTTCATTTATATACACTGCTTTAATAATTTGCATTTAAATCTACCTCGCTTAAATAATAGTTTTCCAAGGAAGAATAGTTTTTTAGAATATTATTGGTCTTTTCAACACTTATGAGTTTCCCCCCATATAAAATTCCAACTTTATCACATGTAAGCTCTATGTCGTGAATTAAATGGCTGGAAATAAAAAATGTTGTTTTATTCTTTTTTGACAAGTTAATAATTAATTCTCTCATTTCAACCATTCCTTCAACATCCAGACCATTAAAAGGTTCATCCAAAATTATAATTTTAGGTTTGGACAAAATTGCCATGGCTATACCAAGTCTTTGTTTCATTCCAAGGGAATAATTCTTTATTTTTTCATTTTTATATTTAATAAGTCCGGTGATTTCAAGGCACTCATCAATTCGTGTTCCATTAACTTCATTATGAAATCTGCCGCATAATTCCATGTTTTCATAAGCAGACAAATAAGAAAATGGAGTTACATTTTCTACAATGCATCCAATGTCTTTCATAGCATTTTCATAATCATTAGAAATGCTGTAACCGTTTATTTTAACATCGCCCTTATCAGCTTTCATAAGGCCGACCATAATCTTCATGGTAGTGGTTTTTCCTGCTCCGTTAGGTCCTAAAAATCCGAAAATTTCTCCTCGTTCAATTTCCAAATTAAGGCTCTGTATGCCGCGATTGTTTTTATATATCTTTGACAAGTCTTCAATTACGATTGCTTTATCCAATATTTCTCCTCCTTTAAAGCTTTACGGTGCAAAAGCCAAGGCTTTTGCACCTTGGCTTACTCAAATATCCTTACAAAGTTACTGTCAAATTCATCATCATAATTTGAATATGAATACCCACCGTTTTCTTCATCTATTTCAACATCAAATGATACGTTAATGTTTTGTTGTCCGTTTTGATGGATAATTCCGGTTTTCTTTTCACCATTTTCATTTAAATAATGCAGCTTTGTAAAATAGATAGATTCATCATAATTGGAATAAAAGTCAAAGCTTCTAATATTTTCAGCTTTATACCCCTCATTATACACTTCATAATATTTGCCTTTTATATTGCCATCTTCAACAGAAGTGATTTCTATGAATCTTTCTCCAACCTTTTCAAATGAGTTGCCTTTTATATCTACAATATCATTTTTGTATTTACCGATATATTTGCTGTCAAATTCATAGCCTTCTTTGTTATATGTAACTTCATGACCAACTAAATTTGGAGCTGCAACAACTGTGCTGTTAATATCCTTTATGTCAATTGAAAAATCCAGAGAGTATATGTGTTCAATGCCTTCATTATCCTTTGCAGATATACTTGCAGTAAAAATACCGCTTTCTATAATGCCATCTTCATTTTCAACTGCCTTACCGGAAGCATTTACCAGGTATATGTTTGATTTAGGACTTGGAATGTTCAGTCTCTTGGCATTCCACTCATCAAGAATTGAATACTTGAAGGCAAATGATGATATGGCATTTGCAAGAGGAGGAATTTGAGTGTCTGATAAATTTCCAATATACATTTTCTTTCCGCCTGATTCTTCCAATTGAATTATATCCTGTAAGTTTCCTACAAATGCATCAAGAATCTTTTCAGCATCCTTGACCTGTTCTTCTTCAAAAGGATTATCAATTATTTTTCTGTCATTATTATTTTTTCTTTTTTCTACAACTGTGTATGAATCATCCTCAGCATTATTGTATATGCTTTGGTTTTCATCATTGTACCTGTAACTTTCAGTTATTTTTCCTTTATTTAAAGTTCTTTCGCTCATTTCTTCGGCCTGATTTGAAACATCTATTTTAATATTATTAGTTGATTCTGAAATAACTTTACCATCAACTTTAACAGACACTATCATATCAGCACTGAAGTTATCAACTTCACCGGTCAATTTTGTCATTGTTGTCTTCATAGAATTTTTCAAGCTGTTAAATCCTGATCCAAGCATTGTATCAGCAAATGCTGTCGCTGTTAAAATCATAGCCCCGAGGACAAACGCACATACCGTAGCTGTTTTTTTGCTAAACCTCATTATTCTAAACCCTCCTATTAAACTATTTACTACCATAGCTTAAGCATCTTTGTAGTACAATTATATAATACATTATAGGTCTTGAATAACTATAAACTAGTTATTAACAATTTATTAAATCTTTTAGCCTGCCAACGCTTCCATCCATCATAATGTGTAAACTATTAAGTTTATTTAATCATAAGAATATCTTTAGCTAACTGTATGCATGTACTTTTCTGCCTCATACCAGGGCACGGTAAAAGAAGTTCCCTTTGCACAAAACACAGATGTTGAAGTATTTTCCACATCTCTTTCTTTATCATATCCTATTTTTAAAATTACATCATTTGTATTTTCACACACATCATATCCATCATACATTAAACTTATGCTTCCGGTTCCCTTAGTAAATGAAATCAGTTCAACGCTGTAATCCATAAAAGATTCCACAGGACCTCTTCCTTTTATATAAACATTTCCACAATTAAGAACAGGTGCTTCACAAATGCCTCTTAATTTTTGTATATCAGACATTATTCTTCCCATATATGTTTCTTCTGCATAAATTTCAAAGCTGTAAAATGGCTCCAACAAAATGGACTCAGCTTTTTCCAGCCCTTGTCTGATTGCTCTGTATGTAGCTTCTCTGAAATCACCGCCTACAGTATGTTTTATATGAGCACGGCCGTCCTTTAAAATAACTTTTATATCTGTAATTGGAGACCCGGTTAAAATGCCCTTATGAACTTTTTCAAACACATGATTTTCTATAGTATGTTGATAATTTAATATTAAATTGTCAACATGGCATTGACTTTCAAATGTAATGCCGCTGCCACGGGAAGTTGGCTCTAGTGTAAGCTTAACTTCTGCATAATGACGGAGCGGTTCAAAGTGCCCATATCCGGTTACTGCTGATTTAATGGTTTCCTTGTATTCAACTTGAGGTTTTTCAAAATTAACTGATATTCCAAACCTGGATTTTATAAGCTGTTCTAATATCTCCAGTTGAATTTTGCCCATTACACTGATCAAAATATTCTCTGTTTCTTTTATGAAAGCAACTGATAGCATAGGATCTTCAGATTCTAAAATATGTAGCTTTTCCATCAGTATAGTGACATCTGTATTATCTAATATGTTTACTTTAGACTTCAGAGCTGCGTTTAAGTGAAAATTATTTATTTCATCTATTGTTGTTTCGCCTGTTGCTATCACTGTTCCACATACAGGAGATTTCAAACCTACAACAGCAAATATATCTCCCGCTAGTATTTCATTTTTATTTTCAAACTTTTTACCGTTGTATACTCTTATTTCATTTACTTTTTCTGAAGATATAACTTCCCCTTTTATAAATGTAAATTCATCCTTTATACGCAGCTTTCCTGACAATGCTTTTATAAATGTGAGTCGAATTCCTTTTTCGTCGTGACGTATTTTATAAACCTTTCCGACAAAATAATTATGTTCTTTTTCTTCATATTCTGTTTTAGAAAGACTTGAAAACACCTCTAAAAAATCATTTATTCCAATCCCCTTTAAAGCTGAACCTGTCATTAAAGGAAAGCAAAGTCTCATTTTTATTATTTTAATAACAGTCTCTAATAAATCATTTGTGCTATAATCATCCTGTAAATAAGATTCTAAAAAAGCTTCGTCTCTATCTGCTGAAAAATCAGCTATATTTTGATTAATTATATCATCCGCTGAATTCAAATATAGTATGTCACCGGTAAGCTTATTTTTAATATCATCTGTAATTACTTGTAAATTGAAACTATCTATGTCACATTTATTAATAAAAATAAAAACAGGAATATTGTATGAGCTCAACAGCTTAAATAATGTGGTAGTGTGAGCTTGAACTCCTGAGCTTCCGCTTATGATTAAAATGGCGTAATCAAGAGCAGACATAGACCGCTCAGTTTCTGCCGAGAAATCCATATGCCCGGGAGTATCAATTATATAGTAGGTATCATTGTTATATTGAAAAATACCTTGATCAGCAAAAATTGTAATTCCCCTGTTTTGTTCTATTTCATTAGTATCCATGCTTGAAGTTTTATGATCAACTCTTCCAAGATTTCTTATACTGCCTGTATTATAAAGAAGTTGTTCAGTGAAGGTAGTCTTCCCTGCATCCACATGAGCAAAAATTCCAATTGTTTTTTTCATATTAACTCCATATATCATTTTTCATACTCGATTATTGTCATCCAAAGCGTAGCGAAGGATCTCATCTTCAGTGGTCCTGAACCGATAGCTCTGGTTTTAACAATTTTCAACTGCACTTACTGTCTTTCTCTTCCATCCATGAGTTTTATATACCCATAAACCATAAAGACATACTATAAAATTGCTGAAACTCATTGAAAACCAAATGCCGGATGGTCCAAAATCATAAAAACTTTTAAAAATCAATATCATGGGCAGCCTGACAAACCACAATCTTCCTACCTCCATGGCCATGGAATATTTTGTATTTCCCGAGCCTTGAAATATTCCTTGAAAAACGCTGAACATCCCCATCAATGGCATTGAAAATGCAACATATTTCATGTAAGTAATACTTTGAATAATTACTTCCGGCTCATCCTTAGATTGAATAAAAAAATTCACTATTGGTTTGTTGAAAACAAATATTAATATTCCGCCGATAATACCAATAAATAAGGCAATTTTTGAAGCTTTTATAAAACTTTCTGTGGCTCTGTGAAGCTGATTAGATCCCAGATTCTGACCTACAACCGCTGTCAGGGCTGCTCCAACTCCCATAGCAGGCTGCATTACAAGACTTGTTACCCTGTTTACCATGCCAAAGGCAGCCATTGTAGCTGTACCATAGGATACAATAAAGCCATTTAAAAACATAAATCCAATGGAGGCTCCTGTTTGCCCTATAGAAGCTGGCAGTCCGACTCTCACAATTTCCTTGAGTATTTTTTTATTAAATTTAAATCCTTTGAAATCTGGTTTTAAGTCATAATCTTCATTAAAGATAAATTTAATCCCAAACAGCGCCAACACAACCCTTGATAACACCGTTGCCCAGGCCGCACCTGCTATACCCATATTAAATGTAAATATAAACACAGGATCTAATACAACATTTATAAAAGCAGATATAGCACTTAATATTGTCGGGGTTACCGTGTTTCCCTGTGCATTCATTATTGAATTTATATTGAAATATAAAAACATAAACGGCAAATCAAAAAATGATATTCTAAGGTAAGTATTTGCTAAATCAGCAAAATTACCTTCTCCACCCATAAGCTTAATTATATACGGGCTTGTAACAACACCCACTATCGTAAATACAATTGATAACAAAAATGATGATACCATTAATTGAGAAGTGTATTCTCTGGCTTCTTTATACTTACCTGCACCCAGCAACTGAGAAAGAAGTGATGTTCCTGCTACCGACAGTCCAATTCCCAAGGCAACAAAAAGAAAGTTTATGGGCCATACAAAGGAGGTAGCTGCAAAATGAACAGAAGAAATCTTGCTCACCCAAATTCCATCTACCAAATTATATAATGTTTGAATTATGCTATTTATCATAATGGGGATAGATAAGGTTAACAATACCTTGTACATATCCCCATTTTGTATTAATTCCGATTTATCCTGCTTCATTATAGTCACCCCTCATTTTAATTAAGACCATAAGAATATTATATCAAATAGATTGAATATGTACAGCTCGAAAAGAGTAATATCATCTTTTATTCCGTCTTTATATTGAATTATTTTAAAAAATACACGGAAAATAAGACAGCTATTTACCTGACAAAAATATACTCTTGTTTTCTTATAATCTGTCAATTATAATCAAATCCTTACAAATTAGATAGAGCCGCTCATTGAAAGAGTTTTATGTTAAAATAGTGATAAAAGTTTTATAACTATAAAATCAATTTGTTTATATTTGGCAATTACAGGGTATCATAATACAAATAAATTGATTTCAGGAGAATTATATGGATATTAACTATAAAGTGGCAACAAATAAAAGTTTTGAACTAGCTTTAGAAGATTTAAAGACAAGTCTCAATAATCATAGTTTTGGTGTGCTATGGGAATTAAATTTCAAAGAGAAATTGGAAGAAAAAGGACTGGATTTTGATAAAAATTTCAAAGTTTTAGAAGTATGTAATCCAAAGAAAGCCAAAGAAGTTCTGGATAAACATATTGAAGCAGGGTACTTTTTGCCATGCAAAATGGTGGTTTATGAAAACAATGAATCAGTAATTATCGGAATGCTAAAGCCTACCAGTTTAATTGGAATGATGGATAATGATGAATTATCAAGTATTGCAGTTGAAGTTGAGAAAGAATTAATGTCTTCTATAAACGAAGCTAAGTAGCTATTAATGTAATCAAAAAACGGGACTGTTGCATTAGTGATTATTATCGTGTCATTCTGAGGGCTTTTGCCCGAAGAATCTCATCATTTCAACATATGAGTTCCTTCGCTTGCGCTCAGGATTACATAAAATGTACTTAATGCAACAGCCACATTGTCAATCCGTGCTATTTTTTTGCATTTTTGTAACTTTTCCCTTCTATCTTACATACCTTGACTTACTCCTCAACTGCAACGTAAATATTGACTGTTGAATTTGTGCCGTCATAAGCTACATATTCTTCAAAATCAGCCGTATAGATGCGCTTTAAATCCATCTGCCAAATCTGAGCCCATGCATTTGCGACATCCTTTACCATATCTCCAACAATTTGAAACTTTGCATATTTTCCTTTTGGAATTATAAGTGAAATTAATCCTTCATTCTCACTCAATTCTGAAACTTCTGCACCAACTGTCACCTGATACGTTTCGCCCTTGTAGTCAGAATAGATTCCATATGCATAGTCGCTTACCTTTGCTTCGATTTTCTCACAAACATTTCCTTGATAAAACTGCTGCCACAGCCCTCCGATAACCGTCTGCATATCAGGTTCCATATTTCCTGTTCTTGCAGCCACACCAACAATTTTCTTTTCTCCTAGCGTTACAATTTCATAATTCATTTGTTTCCTCCTCATCTATATTCAATCTTCATTACGATAGGAGTATAACATTCATAATATGACAAGGTGTGTCATATTATAAAATAATTTTCTTCATTCATATATTAAAATCATCTTTTCAATCTGTTCTCTGACTTTTTCCTGTAACCATGCTGGTTCAAGCACCTTAGCATACGCACCTAATGACAAAATATAATTTATGATTGCACTTTCATCATTTGCATCAAACTCAGTAATCATACTTCCATCTTCTAGAATGACCCCATGTGGAAGTTCCTCAAGAACACGATACAACTGCTGTTTATGTACCTGAATTTTTATATGAATAACCTCTTTGCTTTGTTCAAACAGTTCATTCAGCACTCGTCCAACCCGAATAGGCGTAAATGATTCGTGTGTAACAGATAAATCCGCAATTCGCTTTAACTTAAAAAACCTATAATCATTTCTTAATAAACAAAATCCATATACATACCAGGCAAATCCCCGAAAACACAATTTTAAAGGTTTCACTTTTCTGTCACTGCATTCCACATGACTTGCTGCATATTTTATTTCTATTATTCGATGCTTTAATATTGCTTCTTTGATTTGCTTAAAATATATTTCTTCTTTACCTGGCTCACCCCATCTTGAAAATTCTATCTCAATCCAATCCTGAGTATCTGCTCCGAATAGACTGCTTAATTTGTTAAGGACATCTTTTTCTTCGCCGTATCCGGTTTCCTTTATTGCCTGCAGTGACGAAAGAATTTGACTGCGTTCATCATCTGTGAGAACAGTTCTATCCAAAACAAAATCAGAAAGAAGGCTAATGCCTCCTCCCTTTCCCTTATTTGCATACACAGGCACACCGGCTATGGAAAGCTTATCAATATCACGCATGATGGTTCGTGTAGAACACTCAAACTTTTCTGCCAGTTCACCGCATGTAACAGTTTCCTGATTCATTAGTGTATATACAATCTGAAATAATCTGTCTACCATATAACCTCCACATGATCATTTGCTTTAATATTTATTGTATATTCTATATAAAAATACCGCTGCTTCTGCCCTTGTTGTGTTACCCAATGGATTAATCTTATTATCATTACCAACAATCAACCCCTCGTTTAACAAGTATGAGATGCTATTTTTCGCATATTCTGATACATGAAAACTATCATTATATTTTTCAATTTCAGAAGTCGCAGTATAATTTTGAAGGTTTTTTATTAACTTTAAAGCATTTTCAGTAAGCACCATCATATCTTGCCTTGTAATATGTGAATCAGGATCAAATTTATTATTTCCTGTGCCATTGGTGATACCAAGTTTTTTTGCTATGCTAATTTCTTTGTAGTAATACGAAGTATCACTTATATCTTCAAAGTTCTCTTCTGCTGCAGCTTCAATGCTAAGGGTCTTAACTAAATAATACAGGAAATCAGCCCTTGTAATACTCTTTTCAGGTGCATATTCTGTATCCGTAACACCTTGAAGTATGCCTTTAGAGGTTAATACTTCTATAGAATGTTTTGCCCATTCTGTACTTTCAATATCTTTAAATGTTTTTTCTACATATGCTACAGCATATTGACTGAAATGAGTTGTTGTAAATGTAACTTTACCTGTATCCTTATCATAACGGCCATTAGGTACTGTAACTACATTGCCGTCTCCATCTATATACCAAACTACTATATGCTCTATGTCATGATCCTCAGGTGCAGGAGTATATGGTATGGATACTGTTACAGGTGCCTCCGGATTGTTCCAAGATTTTTGTATTCCATTCACGGTTAATGTAAGTTGAATGATTGACTTGTTTTTAAGCAGTTCTTTTAGTTCAATAGGCAGATATGATATATCTCCACTTTGAATATTTAAGCTTATTTTATCCTCTTTATCAGCTTGAATTTTATCAATCATTATTGTTGGAAAAACAATTGTTCCTAATTTTGTATTCACTTCAACATACATATTTTCTTTTGCTGAGGATAGGGCACCCTTTGTAAAAGATAATGAATATGATAATGCACCTTTAACATCCGGAATTGATACTGTTATGTTCTCCGGCATATCTTCAAAAGGAATTGTACTTATGTTTGTTTCTGCATTTTTAGTTAATTTGTTTAGTTTTGTCTGTATACTAAATTTTTCAGATCCACTGCTTAAACTTCCCATATACTTAGAAGTTGTTGACTTCGGCTTAGAATAATATACATCATATGGAACTGACAAATTTTCTGCACTGTCTGCTACATATATCTGATAATACCCTTCATTCAACTCTGACATTTTAATATATACATCATTTGACCAATTTAATTTTATAGTCATTGCTTCTGATATATTATCAAGATCTGATTTACTATAATAAGTAGTATCTTCTTTTTCTAAAAAATATAATGTTCCACATACACCATAATCATCTAAAAATATGCATAGTTCGCCATCTTGTATATAGAAGTCCGTTACAGCCGGAGGTGTATTATCTACATTCATTTCTGTTATGATATTAATGTTCTTTAAATAAGGGTAATACCATCCTATTAATGCTTCATATCCTGGTTTACTCAACGTGTATCTTCCGCTGTAGTAATTATCATAAGTAAAAAAACTATACAATCCATGCTCATCAGTTTGACAACTATCATCAGTAATTTTCGTCCAGTTGTCGTCTTGCAGAACTTCTACCTTAATATTTACTTCAGGCAGGTTAGTTATATTAAACAAGATATAGATCAAGTCATTATTTAAATTGTCTTTTAAAGTTCCACAATTCATCCCGCTGGAGCCACATCCTATATTTCCGGCGTATTTTTCTGTATCCCCAATAGCTATAACAACTGGTACACCTGTCACAGTAACATCGGCTCCTTCACCGAAGTAACCTCCTCCTATGCCTGCAGAAGAATAACCGCCAGTTGCTGTTATTTTTCCACCGTTTAAATTTACAACTCCTCCGCTTCCCTGATAACCGCCTCCAATACCAGCTCCATTATTACCACCTATAGAAGTTACAATTCCTCCATTTATTGTTATGATACCTGCTGTTTGAAAAGAGCCTCCGCCAATTCCGGCTCCATAGCCGCCACCCTTAGCTTCTATAAATCCTTCATTTATTGTTAAGCTGTCAGCAGTACCGCCTAATTTGGATCCGCTGCTTATACCAGCACTGCCACTTCCTCCGGCCGCAGTTATGGTACCTCCTTTTATAAATATTGTACCTCCACTGCCATTGAAACCTATTCCCACACCGCTGACACCAATTGCTGATATTGTTCCTTCAGTTATTGTTATGGTACCCCCCAGACTGCTATCACCGCCACCAATGGCAGCTCCAAAATTAGTACTGCCTTTGGCATTGATCAGACCACCGCTTATGTTTATGGTAACTCCTTTGCCTTCTTGACCAGTGCCGATACCGGCTCCTCTATCGCCGCCATTTGCATTTACTATGCCACCAGTTATATTTATTGTTCCCCCGTTTCCCTTATAGCCCCCTCCTATGCCTGCTCCACAATAATTGCCTGTTGCTGTTACCTTTCCTCCGCTTATTGTAATTATACCACCTGTATTATTACTTCCCCATCCGATGCCTGCGGCATATTCTCCAGCTGTTGCCGTTACTGTTCCTCCTGTGATAGTGATGTTTGCTTTAGAACTGGTTGAGTTTCCGGAGCCTATGCCTGCACCTAAATCGCTGCCAGCTACAACAATAGCTTCACCGCTTATTCTTATAATTCCAATAGTGTCAGAATAATCACCAATACTTCCTCCAATACCAGCTCCATTTCTTCCTTCAGCATGAACAGTACCACCGCTTATAGATATTGTTTTAAATGATTCACCCCAGATGCCGCTGCCAATGCCAGTTTCACCTGTTGCTGTTACATTTCCTCCGCTTATTGTTATATTATCAACAGAACCACCTGTTCCCCCTCCGATACCAGTTGAACCAGTTGCTGCAACTGTTCCTCCACTTATTGTGATGACCCCCCCGTCACCGTTATTACCTCCTCCTATGCCTGCTCCACTGCTACTTACAGCCGTAATTATTCCACCATTTATGGTGATGACCCCTCCATGACCGTTGTCACCGCCTCCTATTCCTGCTCCGTAAAAATCATTATTTGCTGCTAAATTTCCTCCATTTATAATTATTTCATCATTAGAGCCTTCAAATCCACCTCCAATGCATGCTCCGCTGGAGCTCCTTACAACAAATGTTCCTCCATCTATTATAATTCGTCCACTGTTTTCTTTTGAATCACCACCGATACCTGCTCCGGAATATCCTTTTATGCTAATCTGTGCTTCATCATCTGTTAAGCCCTCAGCCTTATTTATAGTAAGCTGTATCCCATTGGGCACATGAATTGCTGCACATTCATTTATTCCCTCAACAGAATTATACCCGCTTATGTAGAGTTTGTTATTAAACATACCTGCGTTAGAAAAATCTATACCATTTTCAACAAATGGTGCCCTAATATATAAATTCTCAATGGTTAACTCAATAGCTTTATCTCTTCCTGCCTCTATTGTTATTTTTGTATCCCAATGAACTACATTGCTTGAATATCCAGCTATGGTAACCTGGCTTACATCTTTGGAAATAGTAATATTTCCTGAATATCCTTCAGACAGCTCAAATCTTTTATTGTTCTCAACAATAGTAAAGTTACCCTTTGGTATAATAGCAGTGCCACTGGTTATTTCTACAAGAGAATCTTCGGGTAAACTTAATGTTTCTGACATGGCATAACTCTCATTACCACTGTACAAAAATAATATAAACAGTAAAGCTGCAGCGATTAGAATCGTTTTCATTGATAATCGTTCATTCATACGAACCTCCTACAATTTAAAGTTTAACTTGATTCAATATCATGTTCATTAATTTATTTCCATATGAAACAAGTTTAAAAGAACCTTTTTTTAAACACCAATCATATATTACTCCTCTAATGCAAGTTGTCATTATAGAAATAATTTCTTCCACTGATAAATCCGATGTAATTTCTCCCTTATTCTGAGCTTCTTCAATCAAGTCTCTAAAAACTTGATAATATACTCTGTCTGATTCTATTAAAAATCTGCGTGTTGACATATCCTTAATCTGCGAAGAATAAATTGCACACATAAATTCCAATCCTATATCATTTTCCATAATTTCAAACACATAATTTGTAAATGAAGATATTTTTTCAATTGTACTAACATACTCTTTATTTGCTTTTGAAAAATTTATATAAGCTTCATCTGCCATTGGAACCATATGGATTATCAGTTCTTCCTTAGTATGGAAGTGAGTATAAAATCCTCCTTTAGAAGAATTTGCCCTAGAAATAATATCATCAACTGTCACATGGAAATATCCTTTTTCAACAAACAGTTCTTTTGCAGAATTTATTATCCTTTTTTTTGTTTCATAAGCCTGTTGTGTTCGTTTATTCATTTAGAATACTCCTTATAAAATTTCACAGACCGTAGTCTGTAAAAATTATATAATTAATGTCGTTTTATGTCAACTTATTTTCTTTAAAATGGTCCTAACCCAATTACCTTAGCAATTTCTCCAACTATTATAGCAAAATTATAAATATATATTGCAATTGTCCTATAGATATGTTAATATTGTAAAAATAGAATAATTGAATGTCTTTAAACAAGTCCTGAGAGGCTGGCAAGATAAACATTATGAGTTTCACATAATATTAGACAAGTGTGACTTCTTGCTGGTGCAAGAAGTCTTTTTTATTGATTTTCAAGTAAGTTCTGTGCGCATCACCTTTAAATTAGTCCGGTGAGGCTGAGAAGGGGAAAAGAGTAAACTCTTCTCCTCAATTTTAAAAATTAAGGAGACTTTATCATGACAGAGAAAGTATTAAAGAAAATGGAAGTTGAAACTTCAAAAACCACTGATTGGATGGCTTTATTAAAGAAAGTGATTCTTGCGCTTCAACATCTTATCGCAATGTTTGGCGCTACTGTGTTGGTACCTGTTCTTACAGGATTAAATGCATCTGTTGCTTTGGTTTCTGCAGGATTAGGCACTCTCGTATTTCATGCGGTAACAAAGAAAAAGGTCCCTGTTTTCTTAGGTTCTTCATTTGCATTCATCGGTGGAATATTAGCAGTTAAAGAAGCACATAACGGTGATCTGGCATATGCCCAAGGTGGTATAATAGTTGCAGGTCTCATATACGTATTGATGTCTTTTGTAATCAAAAAAATCGGGATAGATTTTATAAAAAAATACCTTCCATCCCATGTTATAGGACCAATGATAATTGTCATAGGTTTAAACCTTGTTCCGACAGCTTTTGGTATGGCCAGCGGAAACTTTGTACTTGCTGCAATAACTCTTGGTACAGCACTTGCTATCAACTTCTTTGGTAAAGGCTTTTTCAAACAGCTTTCAATATTAACTGCCGTAGTTGTTGGTTACACAGTAGCACGCATTCTTGGACAAGTAGACCCTTCTTCCTTTGTAAATGCACCACTGCTTGCAGTTCCTGCATTCACACTGCCAAAGTTCAGTGTACCTGCAGTGGCAGTACTTGCTCCGGTAGTACTGGCAGTATTCATGGAGCATGTTGGTGATATCACTACAAACGGACAGGTTGTAGGTCAGGATTTCATAAAAGATCCCGGACTTAACAGAACTCTTCTTGGAGATGGACTTGCTACGTTGTTAGCCGGCTGTATAGGCGGACCTGCCAATACAACCTATGGTGAAAATACAGGAGTCCTGGCAATAACAAAGAACTATGATCCATCTACATTAAGACTGGCTGCAGTATTTGCCATTATTCTTGGATTCGTAGCCAAAATCGGTGGTTTCCTTGGAACCATACCTACTCCGGTTATGGGCGGCATAAGCCTTATGTTGTTCTCAATGATTTCACTTGTTGGTGTACAAACCATAAAGAATAACAATGTACAATTCAATGCAGCAAATGTCGTGGTGATGATTGTAGTGCTGGTATTAGGTTTGTGGGGATCCTACTTCCAAAATATGACCGGCATTAATATCGGCATAAAGATAAATGAAACTGTTTCAATTACAGGCTTAAGCCTAGCTGCAATAGTGGGCGTAGCATTAAACGCAGTACTAAACATATTTGTACCGGCATCTAAGAAAGCTTAGTGATGTTTATAGAACAAAAAAATCCATGGGTTACTTTCAAGGTAATCAATGGATTTTTTTAATTTAAAAATCTTGTGTCACAAAGAACCGTACACTACGGGTTCTATTTTATACTCATATATAATACTCAATTTACCGATAACAACAGGGGTTCCTTCTGCTCCAGCATTCATTCCGGCAATATTCTTCAAAATCCGAATTATCATCGCCTGGCATCAATACAATGATAAAAATTAAAAGCATGCCTAGTGTGAAGATTAACATGTTAATACACCTCCTGTTCTTGCTTTATATATTAGCCGACGACCTTGCTTCTTCGTTCGACTAATACTACATCATGCCATTTTCCATTATCCATTTTACCGAGTCTTTCTCTATAGCCTATTTCTCTGAAACCACATTTCCTATGTAGATTCAAGCTGGATGTATTCTCTTTAATAATTCCCGATTGCAGGGTCCAAAATCCGTTTTCTTCTGAGAGTTCAATTAATTTTTCCAGAAGCGCTGTACCAACTTTTTGACCTCTATACTGATTATGGATATAGATGCTTAATTCTGCAACTCCAGCATAAACACACCGACTAGATACAGGTGATAAAGCTGCCCAACCCAAGATGATATCACCAGTTCTGGCTACCAGACGACAGGATTCATAATGTCCTTTATCCCATTCTTCCCAGCTCGGCGCCTCATTTTGAAACGTAGCTATTTTGGTCACAATTCCTTCTGTATAAATTTTTGCAACCTGTGACCAGTCAGATTCTTTCATCGCTTCAACTTTATAATCCATATTTTCCCCCTATTTATATGCTTTAACATGTGCACCTGCAAAGGCTCCATCTAATGCTTCTTCATCAATTTTAGAGTAATCTTTGCCTAGGTTTTTAGATACCGCAATATCTTTGATAACATCCTTAGTATATATATTTACAGGGTTAATCTCAATCTCTTTGAAACCAACCTTTTTCAGAATCTTTTCGTATTCATCCACAGTTAACGCACCTGAAATACAACCTACCCACATCTGAACATTTTGCCTTACTTCATCCGGAACATCTTTCAATTGAACTATATCCGCTATAGCAAGCCTGCCGCCCTTTTTCAGCACACGGTATGCCTCTCCCAAGGCATCTTCCTTGCTTTCGCTCAAATTAATCACGCAATTTGAAGTAACAACATCAACTGTTTCATCCTGAAGTGGAATATCCTCTATATATCCTTTGATGAATTCAACATTTTTTGCACCGCTTTTTTTCTTGTTCAGATTTGCCAATTCCAGCATTTCATCAGTCATATCAAGGCCATAGACTTTCCCTGTTTCACCTACATATTTTGATGAGATCAGGACATCGATACCTCCGCCGCTGCCTAAGTCAAGAACAGTCTCACCCGGATGCAAATTTGCAAGTACAAGTGGATTGGCACACCCTAAAGATGCATTAATTGCTTCAACAGGTATCCCTGCTGTAAAATCTTCAGAATACAAAAAAGATTCTTTTGCTATATCGCCACAGCATGATGTTTTACATCCACAGGATGCTTTTGCATTTTCGCTTACCTTTTTTGCAATACCACCATAATATGTTTTAATTTCATCCTTAATACTTTTTTCCATAATACTTACCCCCTGTTAAATTTCTTTAAATCGGAATCACTTATCAACAATTATTACTTTCAACAGCTTCTTTAAGAAGTTGTAAACTCTCAATCACCTGGCTCCTTTTGTTTTCCGGAATTGAATTGAAGATGCATTTATAATATTCATCCATGCTTTCTTCAATATTTCTGAATACACTGCTGCCTTTTTCAGTTAATTGAATAATTACATAACGCCTGTTTTCCATATCTACATCTCGGATAACCAGGTTCGATTCAACTAGATTATTGATAGTTCGGCTCATTGTACTTTTATCCAGACCCAACATGCTTGCCAGGTCAACTAATGAAATTTTTCCTTTTCGTCCGATTTCAACAATGGCATGGCACTGCGCCAGGCTAACCTCACAGCATGAGGCATCGTTTTTTTCCAGAACGCCTAAATCTCTGACGAGAATTCGAATTAACTCACGCAAGACTTCACTTCCTTGATTTGCCATTTCATCACCTCAGAATCATGATAACATACAACTGTTGTATATTGCAACTGTTATTTTTATTCTTATGTTATTTATTTTTAAGTCAAAGATTAGCATTCAAAGTTCATAATCAGTTCATATATAGCATAATTCAATTCCTTATTTCGATGCATCTTCATCAAAATCAAATATTAAATTACTTAAAAAACCAATTGAGCAAGCTAAAAGTCCACACCATTTATAGTGCAGACTTTTAACTTGTTGGATTTAGATTAATTTTCTATTTTAGAAGATTGTAAAGTATTTGAGCGGCCTGAGCCCTGGTTGTGAGTCCTGACGGATAAAGTCTGTTCTCATAGCCTGATATGGTACTTCCTTCAACAAATTGACTCATGGCATCTAAAGCATAATCAGCAATATCATTTGTATCCACGAAGTCGCTAATACTTTTTCCTTCCATGCTTTCCGGAAGCTTGCCAAGCGTAAGAAGTATACGATATAAAATCACAGTCATATCCTGTCTTGTTATGAGATTCTCAGGAGCAAACATGTTGTTTCCAACACCTGATACAAGTCCCATACGTCTTGCTGTTCTCAAATATCTTGAATAGTATTTATCTCCGGCGTCATCAAAATTGTCGCTTGTATCATCATCAATTGTCAGTCCGTATGCATTCATCACCATAATGAGAAAGTCTGCTCGTTTAATGTTATCTTCAGGTGCAAACATTCCATTACCCACACCATTGATAATACCTTTACCTGCCAGAAACTCTATTGCCTCATAATACCAGTCACCATCAGATACATCATTAAAAGTACCTGTTACGATTCCAGGCTCTGCCGGTATGACTATATCATCAGCATTTGAGGACCTTTTCAAAATAATTATTGATGTGTTGTTTGAATCCATGTAATATCCGTTTGCATCAAACAGCCTTGCCATAACATTATATGTGCCGGTTTGGTTTATAGTGAACTCGTTTGTGTTTCCATTATTCCATGCAAACTCTTCTGACCATACTCCATCCTTCATAAACTGCCATTTAACAGGTATGAAATCAACCAGATTTTCAGCGGTTACCGTAATTTTGGCTGAGCTGTAATTTCTCTCAGGTGTGGTTAAAATTACGTTGCTGCTCTTTTGAGAATTTGTAACATTAATGCTATAAGCATCAGAAACTGTTCCCAATTCTTTATTGACAGCCATAACCTTCAGATTTAATGTATTGTTCAGAGCAAGCTTAGGCTGGTATGTTGCTGTTCCTGTGCCTGTGGCTAGCAGCCTGTTATCCATTGCATTTCTTATTTCAACCGTGTGATTGCCGTTTTTAGCAATTGCAATAACTACTGTATTGTCCAGGTTGACTGCATTTAATGAATAATCAGTGACTGAGCTGTCAAAATTCATTGCAATTCCGTTTAACTTGATACTTGCCATTGCAGGAACCATATTGTTAGGATCCGCAGTGAAGTATTCGGCAACTACTCTTGTACCCAGCTTAGTAAATACTATGTCTTTTGTTATGCTTTCTTCTCCGCATAATTCTAAAAGCTCATCATCTTTCACAGCAAGATACTTAGTTTCGATTATATTGCCCTTAACGTCCATCAGATACGCTACTACATTTCCGTTTACGGATTGAGTCATTGCCAAATTTTTTACTTTTATTCGTGCTTTAGAATTAACAGCATCATTTTCCTGCTCTATTGTTACCAGGAACTGATTTCCATTGTTAGCTTCCATTGGATTTGGAATCAGTATTGATTTATAGTTGTTGGCAGGATTGTATTCTATAATCTCTTCATACTTGCCCGCAACGTCTTCTTCCACCCAAACTTTAGCGTACAGTCTAACCCCGCCGCTTGGAATGCCTCCATAAGGAACAGTGTAGGTGAATCGCTTGGTGAGCGCTCCCTCATCTAAAAGCTCTAAATCACTTCCTGTTATTTCTTCAACTCCCACTATTGATTCGTCTAAGAATTCAGGAGATGTGTACAAACCAGTATAAATTTTTCGATTACTGCTGTTTTCAAGGTTTATGTCGCTTAAGTTGTTCAATGTAAGCTGAACTACTCGTCTGCCCTGCTGGTCACTTACAAGTTCAACCTTTGCAATTCCAGTGTCTGGAATATCCAAATTCAACAACCCTGATTTTTCCTTTAAATCACCGTCAGAAAAACTTGCTGTCAAGGTGTAATTTAAATCATGAATACCTGTAGTTTCATCCGGAACATCATAGTCAACTGTCAAGACGGTGCTTTCATTAGGCAGCAGATTTAAATTATCGAATGTCTTAACTGTATTGTCAGGCTTTAATGATATGTTTATTGAGTCAACCGGCGATATACCCATATTTGTTGCTGTAAATTTTAAAGGAAGACTGAAGTTATTTTTTATTTCTTTATAATTGATGTATATGTCATCAACCTCTATGTTGTTTTCATACATTGCCGATGCATATTTCATGGAGCTTATGGAGTCTACGGTATATATTCCGTTTCCCTGATCTTCAAGCTGACCGTTATATGAACTGCAAAGCATTACCGCATTAACTGAGTTATCATAATTGGAATATGCATCCAAATGGTCTATAAGCGTATAATAGTCCATTGTTGCAACATCAAGAGCTGCAGTAAGATAAATCCTGCCGCTTGAGCTTGTCATGAATTTTACTGCCTTTATGCAATCATTTTCTGCACTGTCGTTTAATTCATCATTGTATTCCAAGGTAGGCTCAACCCAAATGATTGACAAATCATCAAGACTTAAGTTTTCTCCTTTTACAAATCTGAAAGTATCTGTGATGTTTACCGCTGAATTTACGTTTATGCTGCTTATGGAGTCAATAAAACCGTTGTATATGCTTCCTGAATTGTCAATTGCCGCAAGTTTTATGTCAGAAACTCCTTGCTGTGTAACACTGTACCATCCTATAACAAACTTTTCACCTTCTGCTCCAAAATCAACTGTTATAACCTGAGGATTTTGGTCTGAAGAATCATCATTGGTCAGACGGATGTCTGTTATTACTTTGTTGTCGCTTCCTATTAGAGCACAAACTGTTTCAAATCCATAAGCAGGATTTATGTTATCGGTTCCATACTCCAATGTATATGTAACTGCTGTTGTTCCATCATCCAGCATTGCAGCTGAAAGGCCCTTGACATTGCCTGATGAATTATTGTAGAGAGTGTAGACTTCATCACTCCACCTGCCGTTTTCATATACCTTGTACATTATGGAATCATTGACATCATCATAGGATAGCCCACTGACTGTTGAGCTGCTGCCTGCCAGACTTCTCCATGCTACAACTGCTCTTCCTCCGTTTGCTGCAACAACAGGGGACATATCAGATACCATGTTGTCAGTTAAAGCTGTGGTATGCCAGCTGCTTCCGTCATAGATGCTTGCCATGATTTCTGAAGAACTAATCATTGCTTTTATATCTTCATTTGAAGCTGAACCATCGCTGACTATTTTTACACCTTGTTTTTCCCAGGCTGCTGCTGCAAAATCTTCTGTTCCGTCAATTTTTATATTGCCGTCTGCATATACATCCTCAGGCAATGGCTGCGGCAAAGCTCCTCTGTCTTCATATCCCGATGCTCCCTTGATTGCCCAGCTTGCTCTTGTTTCATTTAAATCGGTTGAACCATTGTCAGACATGTAGGCCATGATATATCCGTCTCTTGTGGTTACAGGATTTGCATAAGGATATGAATTAGATTGAATATCCGTTACGCTGGTCATGCTGAGCGCTCTTCTTAGGGATGAACTTCCCCAGCTTCTGTCGTACAATTCCAGATAATCTCTGTCTTCAAGAGTTAAGCCCTCTTTAACGGTCCTGATACTTGTGGTCAGTCCATACAATCTCATTTGATTGGTCATTTTAAATCCAAGTATTTCTGCAGTTTGTTTGTCTTTCCATTCTTCAATTAATTCAGGATTTCCTTCGGTCCAGAAATTTTGGGTGTATTCATAGGATGCTAAAACCGCCTCATATGAAATAAACAAAAATTTAGCTACAAACTTAATTCCTACCTGACCGCTTAATCCAAGCTCTATCCCATACAGCTGTCCGTAGCCGTAAGGCGGAGGGCTTAAATATGATCTGTTAACAAACTCAAGGTCGTAATCCAGATTTATTTTGCCAAATATACCTATCTTAACTGCCACTACAGAATAATCAAAACCGAAGCCTCCAAATGCGCTTAGATACATTTTGATTCTAAGTGCTGTAAAGAAGTCATTGACATCAGCCGCATTGACATTTGCAGGAACATTGCCGTATGGCTTAACAGCACGGAATTCAAGGTTTTCTATAGCGCCTATTCCGAATTCGGCAGTTACCGGAACCGGCCCGACCATGGTGTTCATTTGGAAGGAAGCACCGAATAATGCGTCAAGGTCAAAGCCTCCTCCTACAACTACCATTATCCACTTTCCTGCTATGAAGTCATAACGAACTTCTACCTCAAAATATCCTTTAAAGTTCACACCGTAATCTATGCCGCCTATTACTGCCTTTTCCACATTTTGGGCTATATCCTTGTCAAGGTCATCGGAGCTTTTAAACATTAGATCCATCACTTGAGCGGCATCAGGAACATAATTAAGACTGCTTTCTACTCCTCCGACTTCAACAGTTACATCGCTGTCGTCAGTGCTTCCCATTTTCTGCTGCATTGTTATGAGACCTTTGAATATGGTAGGGTCTTCTGTTGCAATTATTTTCAGGTTCATAAATGGTCCGCCAAGTGTTGATCCGGACATCAGATCCAAGGCTAAACCTATAACGCTGTCACCATTATTTACCATGGAACCGTCAAATTCCAGGTCTCCTGATTTATCTAAATCCTCGACTGCCTTTTTTACTCCTTTTGATTCATCATCAGCTGAAGGTGCTCCATACATGTTAGTCAGTGAAAATTTGCACTCAAGAGTTTTCAGTAAATTTACTTGGTCACTGAGATTCAGGAAAACATCTTTTGTTTCGCCTATATTAAGGTTCAATGAATCCTTGCTCATAGTGGTTATATTTTTAGTATATGCTAAAGATGCAAAGGGATATAAATAAGTCTTATTTTTTTGACCTTCTATGCTTTTTCCGTATTCATCCACAATCTTTATGTCGTAACCGTCTTTCTTCTCATGTCCCCACCATGCCACTGTTGTTTCTAAATCCGGTGAAGGATAAAGATTACTTGGACCAACCAGGCCCTTATAGTTTGTTACATCAATCAAGCGTCCGCCCGGCAGATTGTAGTTGATTTCCTGAGAAACAACAAATGGCTTGTTTTCGTCATTTTCGGAAACTTCTTTTAAATTAACTACACTTTCACCAAATTTAACAGTATCCGCAATACTTATATTCCCGTTCACCTTTATGAGCTGAGGATAATAATTGTCGTTAAATATAACCTCATAGATGAATTCCAGCTTATCAGAAGCGAATAGCTTTTCACTGTTATTTTCAGTCCAGAACTTAGTTGAGTCGAAGTTCAACGTGAATCTGCCATCAGCTCCGATAGTCAGATTTTTTCCGGATTTTTCCATTGTTTCCGAACAAATTTCCCCGTTTTTATAAACTGCACCCCTGTATGTTACATTGCCTGAATATGGGTTGCCTTGGGAATCTTTAAAAAACAATTCAACCTTTGCGGCAGGTCTTAGCTCAAATATATTAACAGGGTACAGATCATATTTTCCTGGATCTCCTTCGGAAGATATGAGCTTATCAAGGTACAATGTTCCCAGATAAAGATTGAATTCATTGCCTGATCTTAAGGAGATGTTGCTGTTAATGCCTGATTCTTCATAGATGGCTATTTGACCTTCATTGTTTGTCTTGAGCTTTACAGCTGCTCCGTTTCCGTTTATGTAATCGAGCTCTGTTTCCTGCTTAGGATAGAAATTGAATATATACAACTTATTCTTCAATGTAGTTACATTAACTTTAAGAGTATCCTGCATTCCCGTTGCGGCATGAGTTGCAGTAATTATTGCAGTTCCGTCTTGTTTTCCGGCAAGCATGAATTCCGTTGAAGGTCTGTAGCTTGTATAATCAAATTTTTCTATATTTTCATACACAGTTCCCTGTTTGTAATTAACAGATGCAACGTTTGAATCGTCTGACTTCCACTTAATATGATCTGTAATATTCCCCCAGGGATATTCGCTGTAATTAATACCTATAAATTTTTTAAGGCTTATATCCCTGTTTAATGCAAGTATGCCTTCGCTGCCTGAATTTTGGTATAAATCTGAAATATAAGAGTTATTATCCATAGTTACAGACTGAACATCCTTATTGTCTGACATGATTTTCAATGAATCCTTATCATAGACATGAAGAATGAAGGAATCAGTGGACCATCCGCTGTCCTGGGTGTTTTTCGCCTTTATTGTCACAGTATAAATATCTTTTAAAGTTCCATCTGCTACAGGAGAAATATTCAATTTGTAGCTTCCGGTACTATTAGTGCTTGTGCTGTCAGTATATATTTCTGTTCCGTTTTTAATAACCTTAAATTCAAAGTTTCCTCCCATAAACTCAGAAAGCATCCAGTCTATATCAAGGCTTGCTGCTTCGTCAGTTATATAGTAGCTGTCAAGAGGTGACAGTTTCGCCTTTGCAGGCTGAGGATATACAATTATGTATCCAATTGCACTCAATATTTCAGCAGTGTTATCCGGATTTACAGCGCTTACCCTCACTGTATATGCAGGAGATGAATCGATTGAAATCTTTGAAAGCATATTGGCAGGAATCATTAGCCTGTTTGTATCAGTTGCTGTTGAACTATATATAAGCTTGTCTGCTGCAACGGATTCATTAGTCAGGTAATAGTCATCAAATATTTCAACTGTAAATTCTGCAGAGACGCCTTCTGTTCGATTGATAAGATTTTGACTCCATAATATATTTACCTGTTCATTTTTTCTGGTGTAAAAAGCATTGTTGCCTAAAGGAAATACAATAGCCGGAGGTCCCCCGTCTGCTACTGTAAATTCAGGGGTTTCTGCAGTAATAGGTTCAGAAAATCCTCCATTAAGGGCAAGTGCTCTGAATTTTACAACTCCCGGACTTACAGCCGTAATTACGCCTGTTAATGCATCTATGGTCGCAACGCTGTCATTGCTGCTTTCCCAGGTAAAATCCTTGAACGTTGCATTTAGAGGATTTATACTTGCTTTTAGCTGAGCTGATGTTTCAGATGTCAAATAAATCCTGTTGTTTTCAGGATAGCTGCTTGTATCTAACACTAATTCGCTAATTAATACTACAGGAGCAACAGTTGCTGTAATTGACTTGCCTATTACGGGATTTCCTCCGGTAAAATGTGCAGGCACAGTTTCAGTTGCTGCAACGAATGTTCCATTCGTGTAAAGCTCTATCTTTATATTGTTCGAAGCAATACCTGCATAAGCTTTGTCAGGAATGTACGCTGTGTAATAGGAACCTTCCAATAAGCCCTCTCCTCCCATTACAAGAGGATATGTAATGTTATTTGCTTTGATAAATACTGAATTTAATTGCTCTCCAACATAATCATTATCTAGCCATTGTGACAAGTTAGTATCTACATTTAATTTAACTTCAATTGTATCTGCAGGCGAATATTGCTTGTCAACAGGCTCGTTCGTCAGCACTATGTCTTTAAAAGCCAGCAGCGGGTCGCTTCGCATGGTTACGCCTTCAACAATGGTTTTGTTGCCGCTTGATGGCCATGTTGCAGTATAATTGTTTTTCATGTCGGCTATATAATTGACTGAATCCACATACAAACTGTTGTTAGGAAGATTCGGCACTGTATATAGGAAAGTTGCATATTTTGAAAAAGTTGTTATGCTGATATTTAAACTGTTATACTCCAAAGAGCTAATTCTATTTCCGTCAATGTTAATCTCAACATTTGAAGCATTTACAGGCTCAGAAAATTCAACAACCACAGGTATCTTTTGCCCTGAATAATAATCTCCGGCATTGGCTGTAATTGATTTAACCGTAGGAGCCTTTTTATCGATTATAGAGACCCGGACCTGAGGTATAGAATACGTTATTGATTGACCGGAAGGATAAGGGATGTTAAATGTAGGATTTGAAAAAACAAAATATTCCGGCCACTCACTGGTATTAACTCTGATAACCGAACCGATGGGATTTATCGAATTAGAAGATAAGACCCTGATGCTCGAAGGAGAGGTAGTTGCACACACTTCACTTCTGCTGTTTAAAACCTGTGGGGTGAAATTTAATAAATACTCAGTGCTGCCCGTCGTATTAAGTCTGATACTGTTTAATAAGTACTCAAATGAAGCGTTTGTATTGTCATCACTCCAGCCAATATCCTCTAATGTGCGATTTACATTAGTTCTGTAAGCATTGTAATGCGCCGGTATGGTATATGTTGCAAGGTCAAACGGTCGGTCAAATATACCGGTATTATCATTAACATATTCCCAGTTATAGAGTTTACGAACAAATATAGTCATATCTTTGCAGTTTGTATTTCCTTCAAATAAAATATTTACAGGATCATACACCTGAACTGACAAAAACTTATCTCCATTCCACCTTTTATCGGAAGTTGATGGGTCATTTGTTGTGTTGAATATTTTTATTTCCCTGGTAACCACAGAAGTTCCCGCAGGTATAGTAACAGCTTCATTTATTCCTGAGTAATTTAATCCATCCTTAGCAGAACCATCAAGGGTTCTTACTTTAAAGGAAACATCATAGTCAAGAGTTAAAGGCTGAGAATTTTCATCCAACAGTTCAAATGTTATGGTAACAGGAAAATAAGCACTTGAAATACTGCTTAAGCCTGTAGAGCTTAAAGAAGCTTTTATCCTTGCATTGTGATTTATATCTATGTATGGTTCTGCCCCCAAGCTGCTTGCTTGAAGCATGATACCTTCGTCCTGTACTTGTAGTAGAAACCTTTCCAATGATGATACATGTTCCTCAGTCAGGGGCACAGCACCAGTAAAATATTCCTTTTTAATTCTGGCCAACTCTTCTTCGATTTCAATCATTACTTTCAAGTCTGACAATGTGAGTTCTGTGCCATCCACGCTTATAACTCTGCTTAAATCAGAATCTGCTTCATAAAGCAATTGTTTTACCTGTTCTAAGGTCATGGGGGTACCGTCAACCATGATGCTTTCACTGACATTGAGATTGCCTTCTTCATCTAACAATCCCATATTTGAAAGCTCATTAACAATATCATCTTCTGTTAAGCCTTCTCCATACAAATTCTTGAGTTTTTCCAAAATTGTATGGTTTTCCTGCACAGTGTTGTTTATGGTATCTGAAGTCAAAGCAAATGCCGGAGTTGCCATTTGCAAAACCATCATGACCACCAAGATGATGCTTATAATCTTTTTCATACATTCCTCCTCCATTTTAGGCAGTAAGGGATTATGCTCCTTACCACTGCAATATATTTGTTTTCGCCCACTTGGGCATATCCGGCAATCCATTCAAACGGTTTTTTATAGCTTCCTCTAGGAAATATGGGAACCTCTTTTCCGGTGTTTGTACGAAGTGCATCATAAGAACCAATAGGATGCGTGAAATTCCTGACTTCTCCTATAATTACAAAGTCGCTACCCGGATACATCTCCCTCATTTGTTTTGCATTCAGGTATGGAATTTTGCTCTTACTCCATTTTTCAGTGAAAAGCCGTGTCTGATTTGTTTGCGGATAAAGATAGTAAACCATTTCAACCACCCTATCTAACTATAGCATAAAAATTGATGGCAGCACGGAGATGGCGAAATTGACCTTTTTTTCGCCGAAATTGGCATAAAAATACCCTGCTAAGCGTAGCAGCGTATTTTTATGTAAGTCTAATCTTCCTCTATATCACAGGGATTGGGGAATGCGGCCATCAGGGTAAAAACTTTCCCGTCGTGATTCGTTTTGACGAATCCTCCGCAGTTTTCCATAACGTTTTTTATGTTCTTCATACCAATTCCGTGGAATTCTCCATTTTTGGTTGATATATAGCTGCCGTCTTTTACTTTCAAGCAGCCGTTATAGGAATTTTCTATTTTCATAAGCATTTGACCGTTTATTGTTCTTGCTTCCATAGATATGAAACGTGTTTTCGAATTGTCCAGATTTCCGCATGCTTCAATTGCATTTTCCAATGCATTGCCCAGAACGACGCAAAGACTGGTATCACTCATAGAAAGTTTTTTTTGGATGCTGCAGGCACAGTGAAATACAATGCCATCTTTTTTTGCCTTTAAGTAGTAATATCCCAAAATAGAATTTGCAACGATATTTTCACAAAATATAGGAAGCTGGTCCGTTTCGGTTGTTTCAGCATATTCATTTAAAAATTGTTTTAATTTATCATATTGTCCCTCATCAGAAAGTCTCTTGGTCACGCTGATAAAATGGCGGAGGTCGTGCTTGATACCGCGTATTTCATTCATCTGCTCACTTAAGTTATCGTAATATTGCTTCTGTATGACAATCTGATTCTTTGCCTGTGCAAGCATGGAGGATGATACTGCTAAATCGTTGTACACGTCTGAGTTGTGCAAGGCGCTGGCCAAGATTACAATCATAAGGTATGCCGAAAGCAAAATCAGCAATGCCAGTGACATGTTGATGTAAATATTGCCGTTGATATAATAAGAGTCAATGATCAGTCCGGAAATAGCGAGTATGATACCCCAGAAAGTCAGCATGCTGTACTTTTTCAGTTGATCTCGGCTCAAGTAAATTTTGAAAAATGAATATATCTCCAAAGCAAAGCTGGATACAGGCAGCAGAATTGTAAGATGCCGATTGTATATCCCTTTGGGAATGAAAAGAAAAGCAAAGTATATGGCTGAATAATAAATTAGAAAACCATACTTTTCATTATGGGAATAGGAAACTCCAAACTGCTCCTGCACCAAAAAAATCAACAGCAATTTAAATGCAAAGGTGACAAAAAACATCAACTCGTTAGTAGATTCATAAGAGAGATTAAAAAACACTTTGCTCTGCCAAAAGCTGTAAAACTCCGTAGTCAGCATAATGCGCAGAAGCACAAAAAAACCCATTGCTGGAAGCCAGTTAGAACGTGTATTTCTTTGAAATGACATAATATGTAGTACGATTATGGCCAACAATGAAAACAGCACGGTTCCGAACAAAATAAACCGAATACTTGCCCTATTACTGTTATCTTGTATGGCACGTTCGTAATCCTTTAAAACAGGTGCCATGTACAATCCGGAAAACTTCGTGCTCGATGCTTCAATCACCACCTCATGCTCTTTTTCCGCTGACAGGGTTACAGGGTAAAGTTTTGCATGAGGAGCGGTGAATATGTCACTTTCTGCAGTCAGCTCGCCATCGATAAATATCCTATATGCACTGCCGAAATCTGGGATGTAGACAGTAACAGGTTGCGTATATTCAACCCCTTGCAGTATTATTCGATAGCTTGCGAACCCGCTTGCCGGCAGCCAATTTCCATCTATTTTGTACTTAGACCAATAATCCGGTACATTTATTAGAAAATCAGGCTTGTCATCATAATGCAGTTCAGTGACAATCATTCGTTCCCAATAAAACTCCCACTTTCCGTCCAGAATAATTGCCTGAGCAGGAGAAATATGATTTACATCAATGTTTCCGTCTACTGCTGTGGGAGCACCGGTCAGGCTATGATAAAACAGAGTATAAACAACTGGCAGATGTGTAAACAAAATCACTAATATAAACCCTAAAATCAGATATGTTTTTGAGTGCTTCGATTCCTTCATTATTATTGTCCTTTGCCCATATGAGAAAATAAGTACGCATAATATTGATTTTTTGCATTCTTCAGATACTTTTTAGAGATGCTGATAACAACCTGTCCTACACGAAAGTGAGCTTCACCCATTTCTGTGATATAAGAAGTATTTACAATAAAGCTCTGGTGACAGCGGATGAAGAAATTTTCCGGCAATTCTTTTGTAAGGTTGTCCAGCTTGCCGTAGCACTGCAATGTGCTTCCATCTGACAGATGGTACAGTATAAGTTTGTCCCTGCTTTCTATAAAAAGAATATAGCGGAAGTCTACACTGTACATAGTTGATTTGTAGCTGAAACGTATCTTATAGCTGTGTTCCCTTCTGATTTCTTCGATTGCACGATCCAGTACGCTGTACAACTTTTCCCTATCAAACGGCTTTAGAATATAGTTGAAAGCAAACACCTCATACGCCTGAGAATAATGCTCCTTGCTCGATGAAACGAAAATGATTTTTATATCCTTTCTTTCCCTGCATATTTTCTGTGCTGTCTTTATTCCGTTGATTCCCGGCATATAAATGTCCAGAAAAAGGATGTCCACGAATTGTTTGGAATCCAATAATTCATCTATCAGCGTTTCTCCTTTTGTATAAGTAGCGATTTCAAAAGAATTGTCGTAAATATAAAGAGCAGCTGACAACAGCTCAATGTCCTCTGCCATGTCATCGCATATTACAATTTTAATTGGCATAAAGCACCTCCCTACTACTTAACTATAACTTCTAATATGAATTTTATTCTATTATACACTATTTTACATTATTTTACAAAAACAATATAAACTTTCAGCGATGAGGAATGATTTTTTTAACCTATCCACATTAATATACATAATCTACATTTTATCATGCAATTTTCAAGGTGTTATGAACAAGCGATCAAAAATCTGTACAAGTGGTTAGACTATACCAAGATTTATAATATAAAAAAGTTGCTTACTCCATTTAGAGCAAACAACTTTTATTGGCATATTCAGTTGGTTACAGTTTATTAAATTATTCTAAATCTTTCATGCCTTTAGTTTTTATTTTCCGGGGTTTGACAGGTTATACGGTTTTCCAAATTTTCTACTACAAAACGAATAAGCTCAGACGCTGAATTACGACGAAATGGAAAAACCCTGCCATGATATATATAGTAGATGAGCATTGACCAATAAACTTCGTAACCACCTTTGTCGAATTCTTCTTCTATAGGGAAATAACCCTTACAGCCATTTGTATACCCCCCGAAGTAAAAGTAATCATCGTGAAGATATTCTGAAATACGCAGGGCAAATTCACACATCACCTCATTTGCAACTCCGCAAAGACACCCGTTCCCTATTACAAAATATTGAACCTCCGTCGAATCGCTTTGTTCCTGAATTCCTGCATTTTTTAGTCTTTCCACCTCAGCAAGCCATGATGTTCCATCTATGCCGCAATACTTTTTGGCATCATCTGCTATGTCCAAGGCATCATTATAAGAAGGAACATCTGAACAAAGAGTGATTGATTTTGAAAACATTGCAAGTTGGTTTACAGGCTGTGGACAGACGCTGTCAAGCATCCTGCGTATACTGTCTGCAATTTCTTCTGCCATATCCATAAGTGCAGTATCTGAACGAATAAAACGATCGTCACAGGCATCAGGCGGATTTATCATGGATTTGAAGTATTTAGGAGCAACATTTCCTGATGCCCCTTGCGTGGTCATCACCGAGCATCCATATTCAGTCTGCAGCAAATTCCTGACCATGCCGAAATAATCTGAAGAAATCAGATAATTATCTGCTTTTAGAACATTTCCGTGGGCAGTTAAACGTAAAAGCAACAGTTTTATCTTTCCGTCATTTGCATCGCAAACTTTTAATACTCCAATCCTTCTGTCTAGTTGCTCACAATCTCTGCGTCGGTTCAAGCCGATATCAGAATAGGCATTTCCCCATGCTGCACTGACTTGAATCATTTTCTGTACTGCTAGTAAGACGCCGTTTTTAATCTGTTGGCAAACAAATTGAAAATACTCTGGTTCCTTACTTTCATTTGGACCGGAATGAGTATGGGAAAAGCAAAACATAACCTTTTCTTCACTAACATCCAGCAGCTTACCAATCTCTTTTCTCAAGAAATTAGCATTTTGACTGCAAAAACCAATGTGATCTAAAGCTACAAGACAGCATATTTCTTCATTCATCTTCCATACAGATATTTGTGCTGAAAGATTGTGTAAAATTCCTCTGGAACGCTCATCTTCCCTTCCAAAACCAACCATTTCCACTGAGTGAGATGGTGTAATATCAACTTCTGAATATCCTAGCATTAACATATTTTCATTTTTCATTTAACTTTACTCCTTTTATTTTAAATAATATAAAAGTGCAAAGCTAATCGGACAAATTTTACTCCATGCAAACAAATCCTAATTAACTTTGCATGGAGCTATTACAATTGTCAACATCATACAACCACTCCCTTCCACGATATTGAATTCTATTTACAGAATAGAATTAATTGGTCATGCTTAATACTCATTTTTTACATTCATTTATAAAGCAGACAATTGCCTCTTCAGCATGTTTTGAATGCTTGTGATTGTAATGTTTAGAATGGGGATCTAAAAAACCATGCCCAGCATCAAACTCAAGTACAGTTAAATGCTGTTTATCTTGAAGCCGGCAAGTCAATGCATGTACATCAAAAGAATCTTCCTTTGCAAATATTAAAAGCGTCGGACAGCTGGGGTTTGTATGGGCATAATCCCTGATACGCGAACCATAACAGGCTACAATCCCGCTGCACAATGAATTTTCACTGCATCTCCACGCTATAGTCGCTCCGGCACTAAAGCCCATAATAAATACATTGTCATATTTGTCTTTTAATTCATTGACGAGATCGCTGATTTCTTTATACGCATCAAATCCAACATTGCTCATAAAAAAGTCATAGGCTTCTATAGATTCTTCGTAAGAAAAAGAATCTCTGTCAATCATATTTGGACAAAAAACATCATAACCATCTTCAACAAACTTTATAGATTGCTCCTGTACAAATTGGTTAACTCCATATATCTCATGAAGCAAAATCATTGCATCCTTACGCTTTTCTGATTTACTATCCAACATCTTATCCTCAATAATGTGTAGCCTAACCGTTCCTAAAGATAAAGGACAATTATCTGCCCTTGTGTTTTTCTCTTCTTTTCTGTTGTTTCAATTTATATTGGAATTCTTTCTTTGCTTCATGCTGTTCGCGAGAATAAGCTTTTCTTTCCAATTTTCCTTGCTCTTGTTGTAGTTTCAAAGCTTGTTGAGACTTTGATCCTATCCCTACATTTTTGATCTGTTTCTTGACTTCTCTTTGTAAACGTTTAGGATTTATCCTTTCCTTTTCTTCTACAATAGAATCAACAGAAGGACTAAAACGAAGTTTATGGTAATTTTCCAATATGAACGCCTGTACTTCATAATCTTTGGGCTCTGCACCAAATGTAACCTTGCAAACAGATAACTTATCGTTATCAATTCGTTCAAATATTCCAACCCAAAATGGTTCTTCGAAAAACACCTGTAATCTTCCTGATACTTTGTCCATATAATCACTCCTTTAAGATTTAATGAACAAAGAACGGACAACCAAGGAGGCAGGTTACTGACAACAAATTGTTGCTCCCGGACTACCTACCGGGACGTGTTTTTATCTTTGTAATTTTATTATATCAAATCATATTAATTTAACAATATATTATTTACAAATTTCTGTATATGTTGACTATGGAGTACATGATATTTTATTCATCGGTCATAGGGGACGGTTACCGTCCCCTATGGATCCCCTATGGCTCATATTTTTACAGCCACTCATCCGGATTATTCATCGTCCTTTGCAATTCCTCAAAAAACACTTTTAAGTGGTACCCATCTGTTGTTGCATGGTGGACTGTAACAGAAAGAGGCATTGAAATCTTTCCCTCCGTTTCTGTAAAACCACCTGCTTCAAAACTTGGAAAATAATAATCCTTTATTCCATGATTGTGTAATGAAAAACTGTTGAAAGTAAACCACGGAATACATGATACGATATAAGCATTAGGACGCGGCAAACCCTTTGATGATAAAATACCGTGGCTATCCCCATGCTGTGCCGTATCTTTAATATACTGTTTATAAAACACATCAAAATTCTCATCATATTCCGTCCAAAGCAATGATGTTGTCTTATCATCCTTGTGGAATTGAGGGTAAGCAGGAGTAAGATTATCCCAATACCCCAGAATTCCATCATGAACAGCTATGCGCAGTTCTTGTTGCTTGCTAATAGCTCTGGTAACTAAATACAGGTATGCAGGGAAAAATTTATATCCCTTACTTTTCAATGTTTTCCGAAGAACCGTGACGTCCATTGTCACATTGACAGTATAGGTAGTAGGAGCCATTTGTGTATAATAATGAAACGCTTGTGCCATAGGCCAAGTCTGTATGTCAATGGGATGAAAGTTATTTTCTTTGTTCATTGTCCATTCACCCACAATCCATGTTGATTACAGCAAAAATAAATATTTCCGCCGTACATCTTTGGAAAACGCACTTCGCCGCTTTGCTCAGGGTACAGTTTAATTAAAAATACTCTGTCATAAGCGACATAGGCCACAAAACTAAGATAATGTGTCTTGCTCATCTCATGCGAAAAAGTAATATAATAATCATCTTCTACTTCTTCCACAGTTAGTTTGTGAAATTCATCAGTGGGCTTTGGAATGAGCGGAACAAGTTTCCGTCCGCAACAAGAAACTTCCGGATCCCCTGTGGCGGTGAGTATGTTTCCGCAATTCGGACACACGTAAAATTTTACTTTTTTCATATTTCCTCCGTCTGCATCATTAGGTTCTAAATCTCCTAATAATAATTTTTCAATATTTACACCTAGTATCTGAGAGAGTTCACTTAACAAGGATACATCAGGACATCCCAAACCACGTTCCCATTTTGAGATAGTCTTGTCACTGATGTTCATAGCATCAGCAAGCTGCTTTTGTGTCATTTTGTTTTCCTTACGCAAATCAAATATCAGCTTTCCAACATTGGTACAATCCAAGTTATTCACCTCCCTTTACTAAGAATAATCGCAGACAGAGTATAATTCAATAAACGTTCCGTAGAGTTTTAATAATAATAGATAAATTATTTTACCACATTTTAGATTTCTCCACAATTAAATCTGCAGCCACATATTCTTTATAGTTGTTTTGACATTCCAATTGTAATGTGATAAAATAGTTCTGATATCTAAACCTAACTTTAGGTCAAGATATTTTTTAACTTTTTGTAAATATTTTTTAAAGGAGATTCTTATGTACACAATAGGACAAGTATCGGAAATGTATGACTTACCAGTTTCTACATTGCGTTATTATGATAAAGAGGGCCTGTTCCCTAACATACAGCGTTCATCCGGCATACGAAAATTTAGCGACAAAGAAATTGAAGCACTTCGTGTCATTGAATGTTTAAAAAAATCCGGCCTGGAAATAAAGGACATCAAGAAATTTATGGAGTGGAGCGAAATGGGCAGTGAAACCTATCCTCAGCGCAAAGAACTGTTTGCAAAACAAAAAGAAGCTGTCGAATCCGAGATTAATAAATTAGAAAAAGTATTGAGTATGCTTAAGTATAAATGCTGGTATTATGATCAAGCAATCAAAGATGGAACTGAATATCAAATATTCGCCATGCTTCCAGACAAATTACCGAAAAAAATCCAGGAATATTATAATCATTCACATGAAGCAGAATAACATTATTCGTATAATTAACCTGCATAATTGTATTTAATTTTATAATTTTTAATAGTCGTCTTATATTAGTTCGTCACTTCAGCAGTCATTGTAAAAGGAAACCGTAAGTTTTAAGAAAAATAAAAACGGACGTATTTGTTTAGCAATACGTCCGCTCTACACTTTTTTTATAACCTTGAAGCGAAGTGCTCCATAGCCTGTTTAAGTTCTTCAGCTGCTTCAGTCTTTATGACTTCAAAATATTGAGGCATTATTTCCTGAAGATATGCCTTATCGAATGTACCAGCATCTTGTCGAGCAAAACTTTCAGCTAACAGTCTTTGTGCTTCTTCTTTTTTATCGTCCTTTGCTCGTTCCATAAAAAAATTATAAAACATCTCTTGTCCTTGATTCATGTGTTTTCATTCCTTTCAATTAGGATTCACTATGTTTCCAAATTAATTATATATATAAATTACAATTTATTCAAGCCCACTGCACAATTCCTATTTACGGAATATCTGAAAGTTTTTTATCTATAATAGTCAATAGTAGCCATTAAAATAAATTTTAAATCAACAAGATTTTTAACATTCTTAACATAAAGAAATGTTGTGAAAATAAAATTACTATTTCTTTTCAGAATAAAACTTAAATGCCTTTCCAATAAATATGCATGCTCCCTCGCCATATTTCTCATCCATTATTTTTATTGACATAGGGTCTTTTAAATGTGTATCAGCAAAAAAACTCCAGTAGTTTTCTCCCTTATCCCTTTTGTCTATTTTTAAAAACTTAAATTTCTCATCAGTAAGATTTACAATTTCTAAAACAATTTGCTGAATTTCGGGTGAAGAGGGATCTTTAGTCATATCAGCTGTAATCTTTTCATATAATCTATTATCCTTATCAGTATAATACTCTAAATCTTTCTTTTTTATAGTGCTCATATATTCAATGCTATCTTTATTAGCCTCAAAATTATTCTTAGTAGCTTCAATAAATTTATCCATACTTTCATATTGCTCTATAGCCAGTTTAGCCAACTCAGTTTCCTTGCTTTTGGAGTTTTCAATAAATTTATCATATGCTTCTATACTACCCCAATTTTTTTCTATATAATCCTCATTTCCCTTTTTTAATTCTTCAAGTCTATTAAAATATTCTGTCATATCAAATTCTTTAAAACTCATTGTGTTTTCTCCTTTTAATGTTTTGTTTATAAGCTCTACTAAGTTGTTCAATCTATTGCGTTTAATTATAAGTAATTTTTTTTGTTTTTCTAAAGCTTGCATCTTATTAAATTTTGGGCTATCCATGATTCTTTTCACTTCTTTTAGCGGTATATCAAGTTCTTTAAAAAACAAAATCTGTTGCAGGGTTACTAGTGCCTCATTGTCATAAAGTCTGTAACCTGACTCTGTAACTGCACTAGGTTTTAACAATCCTATTTCATCATAGTAATGCAGCATACGTACGCTTATTCCTGTTAGATCCGAAACTTGTTTTACTGTTCTCATGGTTTTACCTCCAAATATTATTTTGAGCTGCCAATACCGCTTAACACTCTGCCGGCTATGAGTTTTATTGATATATTCAAGCTCTTTTTTTATATTACACTATGACATGGTGTTAGGGTCAATACCTTTTTAAAATTTATTTCTGTATATAAAAAGCCAGAGATTACTCTCTGGCTCTATTTATTTATCAATTTCAGCAAATTTGAATTATGTTTCTGTTTAAGCTCATTTTGTGCTACTGGGCATATGTCTTATAAGGTATCTAAATACATCTATAATTAAACCATAAATAATAAATGTTACAATTGAACCTATATACCAATATATTGAAATATGTTCAATGATTGTTCCAGAAGATACTTGTAACCCTGAATTCATAAAATCTCTTATTATATCAGAACGAGACATAGTCCTTAATATTGGATTTAGGTAAATCAAAACAATACTTTTTGAATCCTGTCCTACTTGGTGCATGTATATTTCCAATGCAGCTAATATTACAAACCAAAAGGTAAAGGACTTAAATATTTTTTTCATTTAAATAATTCCTCCATAAAATAAATAACCTGTACTACTCTGACAAGTCAAATATTCATTCACATCTTTCTCCTTAATTTAAAACCTCATTCTTTAATCGTCTATATATTTCATCTCCACTAAAAGGTCTACCGTCAAATTTCAATATTTTAAAATTTGACTCATATGGTGTTTCTTCTTTTATAATGCTATTTAGTTGACCGGTAGCATTTTGCTCTATGTCTATTATATTCTTTGCGCTTTTACCCAAATTTAGAATCTTTTTCTTTGGAAACGGCCATATATCACCAAATACTAAAGCTCCAATTGAGAATCCTTCGACGTTTAATCTATATACAGCTTCTTTTACTGAGCCATAGGTTGAACCCCAGCACACAATCAGGTTTTCAGGATTTTCTTCTCCTATAAACCACGGCTCTTCTACCTCTTCCTTTAATCCTTCAGATTTTCTCATTCTCTTAAGTACCATTTCAGTTCTTAGCTTTGGATCTTCTGTAATATGACCATATTCATCATGTTCATGACTATCTATCAACACTACTTCACCAGGAATTTTTCCAGGAATCATCCTGGGAGATACACCACTTTCAGTTATTTTATATCTTTTATATTCACTATTAATTAAGTCATCTTCTCTGCAAAGATTTCTTTCTATTTTAATTTTAGAAAAATCAAATGGCGGAGAAGTCTTTGTATACTCTGCTAAATATAAATCTGTCAATATTATTACCGGAATCTGATATTTTTCTGCTATATTGAAAGCCCTTGATGTCTGGTAAAACGCATCCTCGGGGTCCCTTAATGCTATTACCATTCGTGGAAATTCTCCATGGCCTGCATGTATTATAAACCGAAGATCACTTTGTTCTGTCCTGGTAGACATTCCGGTAGCAGGACCTGATCTTTGTGCGTTTACTATTACGACAGGAAACTCCCCTATTCCTGCAAAGCTCAATGCTTCAACCATCAGCGCAAATCCTCCGCCGGATGAACCGGTCATAGCTCTAACTCCTGCATAAGATGCTCCTAATGCCATATTTAGAGCTGCTACCTCATCTTCAACTTGGTCTACTGCAATCTCAACCTCCTCTGATTTAGAAGAAAAATAGCCTAAAATGCTGGTAGAAGGCGTCATTGGATATCCGCAATAGTATTTGCACCCTGCAGCAATTGCTCCAAGGGATAGCGCCTTATTTCCATTGATTATAATATTATTTTCTTTCTTCAGTACCAACTTGCATTTAGTATCTATAAGCTTATATCCTTCATTGATAGCAGCTATATTATCTTGGGCTGTTTTTTCTTTAAATTCTTCATTCAATACATCTTCTGCTAATTTAATCGGAAGTCCAAAATATTTTAATATAGCACCTAATCCAATAGTATTATATACTTTTGGATTAATATTTGATGCTGCTTTTTCAATAGGAAGAGATATTATATTCTCGCCGGTTGCTATCTCTTCACCGCATATAATATTCCCATCATATTTTAATTTGTCTTTATGAACTTCTATTGTCTCTTTATTTAAAGCCAATATTATATTTACTTCTTCTGTAAAAGAACTAATCTCCTTATCAGAAAATCTAATTTGAGTAAAATTATGTCCTCCTCTTACCATAGACATATAGTCCCTGTAAGTAAAAACATAAAACCCGGACCTCTTTAATATTTTTTCTAATATATTAGCGGAAGTATCTAAACCTTGACCTGCAGCTCCACCAATTAATAAACTATAATCCAATTAAGTACCTCCAAACCAATCGTTAATATCCTTATTTAAATTCATCCATTAATTTTTCAGCATCAAGTGGATTAAGTTCTCTATCAACAAGTGCTGGGCCATTATTAATGAACTCAAACTTATCTCCATAGTCTTCCTTTTCAACTTTATATAGGATACCTATAGGAATTCTGTCATCAAACTCCAATGCTTTTTCCATTGCTATTTTTGCGTTAGTATAGTCATAGTCATCCGGTAAATGATAAACTTTATTCTTATACCATTGAAATGTGTTAACCTTGTTCCAAACAACACAAGGCTGAAATATATCTATTAATGCATATCCTTTGTAATTAATGGCTTCCTTCATTAAACTAACAAGATGAGGAATATCACCTGAGAATCCTCTCGCAACAAATCCTGCACCCATTGTAAGTGCTAATGCCAAAGGTTTTACCGGCTCTACTTTGACACCATCAAATTGTAATGTAGTCTTTTGACCCATGGCTGTTGTTGGAGATGCCTGCCCTTTAGTCAATCCATATATTTGATTATCATGAACAAAATGGGCTATGTCTATGTTTCTCCTTATTCCATGGATAAAATGATTTCCACCTTCTCCATAGGTATCTCCATCCCCTGACTCTACTATAACCTTTAAGTTTTTGTTTGATAATTTAATGCCGATAGCCGGAGGCATGGCCCTGCCATGTAATCCGTTAAACCCATTTATTTTTATATAATGAGGCATTTTTGCCGCTTGACCAATACCTGATACAATCACTGCTTCATGCGGTTTTATTTCTAATTCCTCTAAAGCTGTTTTTAACGCAGTCCTTATCATATAGTTGCCACAACCGGGGCACCATGATGGATCATAAAGCTCATATTCACAATTCATTATAAAACCTCCACTACTTATATGCTTACCAATAACCTATACCCAGATTATATTGCAGTAAACTAATATATGAGATTGAAAATAAAATATTCTTACACTCTAAAAGAAAAAGGGCTATATTGGAATTTTTTCTTCGCTTCATTTTGTTCACGAGAATAAGCTTTTATTTCCAATTTTCCTTGTTCCTGTTGTAGTTTATTTCTTTCTATATGTGGATTATTGTATGTTCAGTGAGGATTAGAGGGATGCTCTATTTTGATTTTTCCATTATGTACGTTTACGATTTGTTTAACAATAAGCAACCCTAAACCGTGATGTTGCTCTATTGTATTTGTATCACATACAATGTAATGTGGTGCAATATTTAACATTTTTAGCTGTTCATCGGTAACACCTACACCGCTATCCTCAATACAGATGACACAATCCCTATCTTTGTCCTCAACAGAAACATAAATCGTACACCCATTTTCATTGTGATAAATACTATTTTGGATTAGATTAGCTACCGCACGTTTCAATAACTCTTTGTCAGCATTGATTACACATGAAAAAAGTTTATCCTCTGTTTTCCATTCCAACGAAAACTTATCATCAATATTCATATTAATAAAATCAACAACCACTTGACGAACAATGGCTACCGCATTTTCACAGTCTGTTCCATAGTCATAGGGATACGGGGCATACAATTATTTAAATTCTGTACTTAAGTCTCCTATACATATTGTGTTGGTGCCTTTATTGAAATAGTAAACTTTGTTGCCTTCGACCGTTATGGAATATGAATCATCTGAAGATCTAAATACTTTTTTACCGGTATTATCAAAAAGTATAATTCTATCAGTCAACTCATTATCACCTGAGAGAGTGCAAACAACATATTCCTTATCAGACCCTGTCAACTTTAATTCGCGCACGCCCCATCCTATATTCTCATAACTGGAATCATATAATCCATGATCCACTCCGCTTTCAAAATATATATGACCTCCAAGAACTTCAAACCGCTCAATAAAATTATTGCCCCTCTCCAGTTTTGTCTGTATTGGATATTCAATCTTTTCAGATATTTTATACTTGAAGAGTTCAACATATCTATTGTGATAGTAAATATAATCTCCCTCTGCCTTGAAACCTGTAACTTCTTGGTCAGTTATTCTTCTCGTTTCATTAGTCTTAATATTCACCTGATACAGACCGGTTGTAGTCTTGATACCGCCATTTTTTATATAATCAGCAGCTGCTCTTGTATCAAACCCAAGGATATATAAATCATCGCCAATAAGATAACAGTCCCTCGATCCAGTTCCGCCTTCACTTATTCTCTCAGTGCCGGGCATATCGTTTATATTCCAGTACCAGCCATAGAGGTAATCCATAGATCCAATTTTTTCCCAGCCAGGATAAGTTAGATCAGCAGAATCAATTGTGTTTGGGGTTTTCATGTATAAATTTCCGGGACCCGGTGCAGGACCTACCCACCACTGGAACTCCTTGTCATTGAAAGACTTAAGTACGTTTCTTGAATTACTGATCAACGTTGCCCCATCGCTGTTTAGGCGAAACAGATAATCCGTCCCCATTGTCGCCCCGCCATTATGAAATGTAAGATAAGCATTTCCATCTTCAGAATATAACCAGGGCAAGACATATGTTTTACCATCCCCTAGACTGTTAAAAGGAAGTTGATATATAACTTTACTTGTTGGTGCCTCGTTCATACCACCATTAGATTCAATATTATTTGAGGAAACGATTTTTGATTGCATAATCGTTCCATTTACGCCTACATAATACACATATCCATCTGCTATTGCCATTACTTCCGTATCCTTCGCTCTGTCATTGGGAACTGTGCTCTGAAGCAAATGTATGTTATTAGAATTTATAGACAGGCCGTTATTCAAATCAAAACTGTAATCCCAGCCAAACTCATCAACGGCAAACTTCCAAGTGATTGGGAAATATGTAATATCACGAAATATTAGTATTGGATATTCTTCCTTACTGTTGTCGATTAACTTTCCATTTATCTTAATCGGAAATGTAGGAATCGTTGCTTTATAGCTGCTATTATTTCTTTCCTTTGTGCTATAAGGACAATATGCAGCTGTTATATCTGTCGCATCTATCAATAAGCCTTCTTGATTCCCCCTCCAGCTGGATTCCAACCCCAGAAACCTGCAATCACTATATGTCATTGGAAAATAAGTGATATCCTTGTACACTATCAAAGGATATTTATTATAACGGTTATCCATGTTCACACTGTTAAGTGCAACATTAAATGTCGGGAGTGTCACCGTGACACTTGCTGATACATTTGCTGCATAAGCAGGGATTATACTTGCCATTATAAATGTAAAAATCATCATTAATAAACCAACAACTCTTTTACCCACTACTTCATCTCCTCAGAATTAATTTTAATCAGTAATAACTTCGCACACCCAGGATACGATTCCAATAGTATTCGTATTATCAAATAATTTTTGAGGTGGCAGCCTAAAAACATTATATTATTTTTTGATTATTTTACAATATTACCACTTTATTCTTATTTTTAACATAATAACAAGTAATATTAAAAATGGAGTGAATGGTACATAGTCCTCACCGGTTGACAAAAATCTTGAGATTATTGTAATTTTTTGGTATAATTTTGTCAGATAATGGTGTGAACAGGGGTTAAAACGTGAGAATTGCAGTAATTGATGATAATTCCCAAGACCGAAAAGCTGCTATTACTCTTGCAAAAGAGTATTTTATTCGGAGAAAAGAATATGAGAACATACAGATTTTTTATGATGAATACCATAGCGGAGAGGATTTTTTAAAGTCTTACATAAAGGGAATATATGATATTTTATTTTTGGATATTTATATGAAATCTTTAACCGGAATTGATATAGCCAGACAAGTTTCCTTAACAGATGAAAATTGTCATATTATATTTTTTACAAGCAGTGAGGAGCATTATCCCGAAAGCTATGAGGTCCATGCCAAAGGTTATGTAACAAAACCTTTAAAGGAGTCCTCCTTTGCATTTTGTAATGCTATGGATTATGTGATGAAACAATTATCTTTGCAATTTTCTGGCCTAACTATATTTTTAAACGGATCTGAAGTTTTCTGTCCATTTAAGGAAATTTTGTATTTTGAAGTAAACAATCGCAAGCTATATTTTCATCTTTTAGAAAAAACTTTTGAAGTGTCCGGTAAGTATTTAGATTATTCACAGGAGTTATTAAATGATACTCGTTTTTTGGAATGCTACAGAAACCTTATTATAAACATGGATTATATACAAAATTATGACGAAGATAACTTTTTGTTAAAAAATAATGAAAGGCTTCCAATTAGCCGAAGAAAAAAACAAATGGTGCTTAATCAATATATGAAATATTTCTTAGGAAAGAGGAATGTCTGATGAGTTTTATAATAAATAGCATTTTGGTCTCCGTTATTTGGCTGACAGGAGTTTTTCTCAGATACATCCCTTTTCATACAATTCTATCCAACAGGCAGAAAAGACTTTTAGTTCTTTCATACTCTGCTTTTTTTATGGTTCAATTTGCTGCATTATTTCTTATTTTCTCAAATTTCATAATAACTCCCAAAGGTTATAAGTTTATTATATGCTGTGGTGGTTTTTGCTATTTTATAATCAACTGCATAATAATTCCAAATCAGCTTTTTAAACATATTTTTATTTTATCTGTACAAAGCGTCTATTCCTTGTTTCTTCATTCTTTTGCTGCGTTGTTCACCAACATGTATTTTTCAAATATTCCATTAAACATACAATTTCAAATTCAAAGCCTTGGCTTTTTATCACTTTTTCTTTTATGCTCCTATCCACTTTATAAAATTTTAAAAAATTCATTTTTGCTCCGAATTGGCGAGGAAAAGCATTATTACTGGAAATGGATTTGGTTGGTGCCTTGCTTTACACTTTTCGGAAATATGATCACTACTATGGATGGTGCGTGGATTTCCACATGGCAGCAATTTTTCGCAAGAGTATTCATGTCCATTACCGTAATTGCGTCATGGAAATGCATCAACATTGATTTTGAAGAACTAGATGAAAAAATCAGAGTTAAAAACGAAAATGAATTATTGAATCTGCAAATCAAAGCAATTTCTGACAGTGCTTATTTGCTTGAAGAAAAGGAAGAAAAAATAAGAATTATACGCCATGATATAAGACACCAGTCACAAATGCTTTTCTCCTTAATTTCAGAGAATGAAAATGATAAGGCTCTTGAAATGTTAAAAAAGCTGAATACCCAATTATTGTCTATAGGTACTGTAAAGTTCTGTCAAAATCAAATTGTAAATTCTGCAATTTCTATCTATGCGCATAAGGCCATTTCTTCCCATATTAAACTGGAATATGAAATATCTTTACCAAAGGAATTGCCTTTCGATGAAAATGATATTGCTATTTTATATGCCAATATACTGGACAATGCAGTAAATGCCAGCTTATCTCAGCCGGAAGAAAGGCGAACAATTAAAATCAACTCAAGATATGAGCAAAATCAATTGGTAATTTTTGTTGAAAACTACTTTGCAGAAAAAATTTCATTTGATGGTAAGGGTATTCCCATTTCTCAAAAAGATGGTCACGGTTTTGGTATGAAGTCAATCCTTTCCGTTATAAAAAAATATAATGGAACAGCTATATTTACTCATGACAATAATATTTTCTCCGCAGGGTTTATATTCTTAAAAGCTTAATTTTTAGAAGTTTATTGATGACCTCTGTAAAGGAACGCAAGAAGTAAACTTTGTAATTTATAAAAACGGCAAAAAAACGAGACAAAATTCGCATTTATGGCATTTTTGTCTCGTTTTTTTGAACTACGCCATGGAGATTAACTATTTATAATTTAATCTGCAAGTTGGCGATATAAAAATGTTACAATATGTGCACGCAAACATGGGTCATCCGGACTATAATTTACTTCGGAAGTGCCATAGGTAATGCCCTTTTCCACTGCCCATAATATCGCATCGTAATAATACGTACCATCGTTGATATCAATATATGGATTTGCATATGTAGATTCATGCCTACCATCCAAACGCCATAAAAAGCTCACTACCTGTCCTCGAGTCACCTTATCTTCCGGTGAAAATTTAGTAACACTTGTTCCTTCAGTCACACCATTTTCCTCTGCCCAAAGAACAGCCTTGTAATAATAAGAATCTTTATCCACATCACAAAAATTAGAATTAGTTAATTTTGTCTCAGGCTTTCCAACTGTTCTCCATAAGAAAGTAACCATCTGAGCTCTCGTAGTAATCATTTCAGGGCTAAATGTATTAGGGCCAGTACCGCTTGTGATACCTTCTTGAACCGCCCACATAACCGCATCATGATAATATGAATTCTCAGCTACATCTATAAAAGGATTTGTTTCCTCTTTAGGTATCTCAACCCACTTAGCATATACTGTGGTGTTTTTATTAAGGTTAATTTCTGCAACCTTATAAGTTAACGCTTCATCGTTATACCATCCATTAAATTCAAAACCTGCTCTAGTCGATTTATATTCACTTAAATTAATTACTGTTACTGAAGACTTAGAAACATCAGAAATCTTTGAACCACCATTTGTTTCAAAAGTCAATTTATAGCTAATGCTTTGATTACTTCCTCCAGAATTACTGCTTGAGTTATTTATTGTAAAAGTTGTGCTCTTTGTTCCAGCATAATTGCTGCTATTTTTTGCAGTAACAGTTACTGTTGCTTCACCAGCGTTAATATTATTAGAAGCAGTTATGTCATAATTGCTGCTGTCAACTATATGGCTGCCAGAATCCAAAGTCACAATCACATTTTCTTTAGCAGGAATATGAGCTGTTCCATTGTATGTATATGTACCTAAAACAGCAATCTCAGATTCTGCTAAATTACTTTGGAACGTAGCAGGTCCGATAAAGGCACCCAGTAATGTAACAGGTTCATTATTTTCGTCTGATACGCTCAAGCTGCCGCCGGTTGATACAAGGCTCCAATATCGATATTGTCCGTACCCACTGTCAATACCAAGTACAGAAGTAATCTCTCTTCCATCAGGAATGCCTGGCAAAGAAATAACATCACTTTGTTCTTTTAAGCCAGTTTTATCTACTATACAAAATGGAGCCACTGAACCGTTTGTAATTAACTTGCTTCCGGTTTCTACCTCTAGCTTACCATCAATAATATATACACCATATTCACAATTTGTAGTGAGGCTTGAGCCACCTCTAACGCTCACACCAGTTTGAGCAAACACACCAACTGAGTCTTTTGAACTGGCTATTAATGATGCTCCATCATAAATATTTACAGTATCACAATAAACTGCAGATCCATAAGAATTTATAACATTCACCACTGTTCCATTACCTAAAACATTCAGTGTACCATCCACACCACCACTAGCACCTATATTAATTTGACCATTAACAGTGACATTTGCTCCATCTGATATAGTTATTGTATCTCCGTTCGTTCCCCCGCCATGAATACCATTAACCATTAGTGATGCAGAGCCTATGATGCGTATATCACACGCTTCACCTTCTTTTCCATCTAATATACCACTTATAATGCTATTTGATATATTGTCTATAACAGTTCCGGCAGGTAATATTATATTTCCAGAAATATATGCATTACCAAGCTTCAGAGTCTTACTTTCTACATCCCATTCATAGCCGTCATTTTCTAATGTTGCATTACTATGGTCTTCAGCACCTGATAAATCAATATCACCAGTAACAACCTTCAATGCTATTCCGTCATTTGTATAGGTTTCCCACGTTTCAGGGTATCCATGGTTATCATATGCTGTTGTTACCCTCACCACACCTGAGCCTGATAAAGGTAATGCTTCAATTTGCTCCTCTGTAGTACCAATTGGCAGTGTTATATAGTTGTTGTTAATAATAGATGCACCATCACCGATTAATAAATCATCAAGTGTTGCACCACTGTGAAACTCCAGATTTCCATATTCCTTAAGTGTGAAAACTGCACCTGATAACAGCACCCACTTATTGGATGGACTTACATAAAATCTAGCATCTTCGCTCAATATGTAGTTACCATAAATTGTATTAGTTGTAATCATATCTACTGTTTTATTATACATTGTGTTAAGTGTTGCACCACTATTAACAGTCAAGTTAGCATTCTCATTTCTGTTATTAAAAATGTTAGCATTTAATATGCCACTGCCTTCAATTATTACAGAAGCAGGTGCATTTATTGTACCTATTGTATTTTCACCTTCTAAATAAACTGTCAACGGAATCTCTGGCAGAGTAAACTCCCCATAAATTTCCACATTGTGCAAACTCAGCTTAGCTTGTGTTTCTCCCGATGAAGGCGTAAAGATAAAATATCCGTTGCTTGTTTCATAATAAGTTGCTTCAGTTGGCGGCTCAGAAATAGTTAAATCATAGTCCACCTTTCCGCCATAGGCATAAATATTGTTATTGACAAAAATTCTATATTTATTTTCTACGCTATCGTGCAGCCATATAGTTCCTGTAAGATTTAAAGCCTTAATTTGCTGAATAGTGTAATTGTAAGGCAGAACTATTGTACCATTATTTACAATCTGTCCGTTAATGGCTATGGAGTCCGTTTCATCCATCCAAAAATTTCTTCCCTCGGGTATGGTCACAATTGCACCTTCGGCAATTATAGCATCTCTGTACAGACTACTAAAACCTGGCATGACTGTCATATTTCCGTAAACAGTATCAGTATTTTGAGATGTATTATCATTTCTTACCGATACTACACTGTTCAGGGTCACATCAGCACCATCTGCAAAGGAAAAGGAACCGTCATCAAGCATGATGTCACCTGCTGCGCCGTCTACAGTCAGGACACCGCTTCCAGTCAGAGTAACGTGACTCCCCAAGTAACCTATGCCATCACCATTGGATGACTTAATACTATTTGTTCCTTCAACCTCTAGGATAATATTACCTGTGGGCAATGCAATACCCTCATTTTCCATTCCGATTGCGAAATTGATAGGTGGTGTAACATTGATAATGGTTGCATTATGCAAAAGCAATGTAGCCGAAATTTCTCCTGCGGCAGGTGTGAATAGCACATAGCCGTCCCCCGCCTTGTAATATGTACTTTGTGATGGGGTATTGGTACTCAGGTTCAAGCCATAAGATGCATCATCGCCGTTCTTTTCTGCACGTAGCATACCCGTAGAAATAGCATTGGTGCCTTTTAAATTAATTGCCCCTACAATTAATCCCGAGTCTCCTATAGAGACCGTGATGTCACTGTTCACATTTAAGCCGTAGATAGCATGTGCGGCATTGGGGCCTGCTATAATCATAACCTTATCTGCCTTAATGTTCACATCTCCATATGAATTAATAACATCCCTGCCGTTATGTCCTCCTGAAACATATACTTCAGAGCAATTACCTCCGCTAGGGTTCGTAATCGTCAGTGCCCCACCATTGAAAGTATATCCAGTGGTGGTGTTTGTTACATACACCTTATTCGCCTTGATGGTTGCGGTTCCGTAGCTCTCTATTCCATATGGGCCCTTTGCCTCTAACTTTTTACCTGCTGTGATGGCAAGGGTGTAATTATTACTTCCTGCTATGATGCTGTTACTAATTGAATTCAGAAGCATATCTCCTGACGGTGCAGACAGCGCAACTGAGGTTCGAGCGCCTTCAATGGCCTTATAATAACCGTTGATGGTTAAGTTGCCTGTCTCTGAGGTGACAGAAGCCTCCTTACTCTGTACTGTTCCAGTCAGTGTTACATCGTTCTTTGCAGAAACATTGACAGAATAATCCGTGGCATGAATAGCGTATTCTTTTCCCTTCACAAAAATTGCACCATTTGGAGCAGCAACAGTGACATTGCCGCCTGTTTGAATACCATATTGACCACTGCCAGTGGAGTGAATATCGCCGTCTGTAGCAGTAAGAGATGCGGTATTTGCGTAAAAATAATATCCCTCTGCTTCAATGCTTTTTGCAGTTACTAAAAGTCTTCCACCGGTACTGACCATCTGCCAGGTAGAAGCTATGTTCAAATTGCCTGTGGTATTAATGTTCACTTCTCCTAGACCGTTGACATTAATGCCGTAATTGCCCTTTAGAGTAAGGTCTCCTTCACCGGTTATTGTCACATTGTTGCCGGTTGACATGAATATTGCATTGCCATAAGAAGTTTCATTGGTTCCTACTTGATTTGCTGTACCCTCTAATGCAATATCTAAATCGCAATTATATGCTTTGATTGCATGAGTAGTTGCATCTCCAGTGTTCTTAATTATTGCATTTTTAAGTGTAATAGCTGCACCAGTTGTGCTGTCAGCGCTAGCAAATATAACGTGGATATTCCAGTTATCAGCACTTGCCCCCTCAGTAATGACATTTCCACTTGAATCAGTCGTAGCATACCAGTCATTGCTATTTACTGTAACACCACCAATAATGACCTCTGAGGGTCCTTCAGCTGCCAGCACTGATATCGGAAACTGACCCATTGCCATGCAAAAGCATAACAAGATACTTAAGATTTGTTTTGTTAAAGTATTTTTCCTCATAATATTTTTCCTTCCTTTGAAAGCAGAAGGCAACATGCTACTGCTTCCCGTAATTGTGCGTATGACAGAAGACGCCCCAATTAATCCAAGAAAGTTTCGCATAATGCAACATTCGTCTCCCCCTTTTTTTATTTAACAAAAATTACTACCAAATCTATTCCAAAATAGTTTGATAGTTTTTTAAAAGTATCATTTTATCATGCAATTTTCAAGGTGTTATGAACAAGCGGTCAAAAATCTGCACAAGTGGTTATTTTTCGATCTAATTTGCATTTGCCTTGATATAAAGAACCTTACTCATATATTCTCCTTATTTTTTATTTTATTTTTGACATGAAAAGTTTTAATATGAAATGATTGAATTTTGTCATAAAAAATGTTATGCTATCCACGGTAAACAAAAAACATCATAACTGCATTATAATGAATTACAAAATTGCAATTGGGAAGATTATATATTGAAGAACTTATTTTTATAAGCTCTTTTTTAGATGATAAAGAAAGGTAATAATATGATAAAAGTTGAAAACTTGTCCTACTCATTTCCACAAAAAAATCTATATAATAAGATTTCATTTACATTAGAAGATGGTCAGCATTGCGCTTTTATAGGCACAAGTGGAAGTGGAAAAAGCACACTGATAGATATAATTATGGATCCAGAGAAATATATGTTTGATGGAAAGTTAGAAATAGACCCAAACTGTAGAATTGGGTATGTAAGTCAGTTCTCACAACTAGACAAACCAAAAGAAACTACTGTTTTTGAATATATAGGCGAAAAATTTATTAATCTACAAAATGAAATAACATCCATTTGTGCTGAAATGGAAACATCATCGGATATAGATACTTTGCTAGAAAAGTACCAACAAGCACAAGACGCGTTTGATGCAATTAATGGAGATGAATTTGAAAGCAACATTAATAAAAAACTAAATCTTGCAGACTTAAGTAATCATAAGGGTCTAATGATATCTGAGCTTAGTGGTGGCGAATTTAAACTTGTTCAAGTTATTAAGGAAATGCTTAATCGTCCTGACTTAATAATTATGGATGAACCGGATGTGTTTTTAGACTTTGAAAATATTAATTCGCTTAAAAACCTAATTAATTCTCACAAGGAAACAATTTTAGTTATTACTCACAACAGATATCTATTGAATCATTGTTTTAATAAAATTTTACACCTTGAAAACATGGAACTTCAGGAATTTGATGGAACATATATTGATTATAACTTCTCATTACTGCAAACTAAAATTGAGTTACAAGAGCTTGCTGCTGCTGATGATGAAGAAATCAAGAGAAACGAGCTTTTAATCAATAAATTAAGATTTATTGCAACTGAACTTTCTGATTCTTCTAAAGGAAGAGCTTTAAAAGCTAGAGTTAAAATTCAACAACGATTAATGGAACGTAGGATTAAAGCGCCTTTCGTAGATATTAAACAGCCGGATATCCGTCTAGCTACTGATAACAAAATCGAAGGAGACATTGCTTTAAAAGTTAATGATTACAGTGTTGCTTTTGATGAAACACTTTTAGAAAATGTCAATTTTGAGATTAAATCTACTGATAAGGTAGCACTTATTGGTCCGAACGGTACAGGAAAAACAACTTTATTAAAAGATATCTATAAAAATGATAATGATTCCATTGAAATAAATAGTGGCGTTAAAGTTGCTTATTTATCTCAAAATCAAGGAGAAATACTAAACGAAAGAAATACAATACTTGAAGAGTTTGCAGATGTTGGATTTGAAACTTATCAAGAAATCAAATCATATCTTTCAAACTATTGTTTTAATGATAAACTAATTGATCAAAAGATAGGTTCCTTATCTGGCGGAGAAAAAAATATACTGCAATTGGCCAAAGTTTCAGCTAGTAACGCTAACATGCTGCTTCTTGATGAACCCACAAGCCATTTGGACACCTATTCACAAATAGCACTTGAAAAGGCCATACAAAATTATAACGGTGCAATTCTGATGATTTCTCATGATTACAACTTTATAGTAAACTGTATGGATTATGTTTTAATGGTTGAAGATAAGACAATTAGAAAAATGAGCATGAGAAAATTCAGACAGATGATTTATGCAAAACATTTTGATAAAGACTATTTAGAAATTGAACAAAAGAAAAAATCTGTGGAAACAGAAATAGCAATAGCTTTAAAAAACACTGATTTTGAGCTTGCGAAAACTTTATCTAAAAAATTAGAAGAGCTAATTAAGTTACTTTAAATATTGTATTGATGAATTTATAAGAAAATTAATCAGTTGAGCAGTAGTGTTAAAACATCCTGCTCTTTTTTATATTTATTTAGGAGTATAATATTAAAGTGAATCTTTTCGTATAATACGTTATTATTTTTAATACTCTTTCTTTGCCTCAGATTTGCCCGGAGAGTTTCTAAGATTTTTAACTCTCTAATGTTTAATATCCCTTAACATTAAAGTCAAATGTCTCCATCCATCCCTAAAGGTTCGAATATGAGACCTACTGTTTCTACCGTCTTTACTAAGTACTGTCGGTATTACCTTAATCTTATAGGGACTTCTAGCAAAAGCCCCTATCATTTCTGTTGCAAACTCCATGCCCTCGGTTTCTAGTTTTAGTTCAAGAATAGCTTTCCTGTTAAAACCTCTTAGCCCACAGTGAAAATCTCCAACAGGCACTTTATAAACCATTCTTCCTATATAAGATAGCAAAGGCACTCCAAAGTAACGATGAAGTATTGGCATAGCACCCTTTTTAATACCACCACTAAACCTGTTGCCTATAACAAAGTCGTTACTTGCTCTTAAGGCTTCTAAAAAAGGCTCCAGATGTAGAAAATCATAGCTCATATCACAGTCTCCCATGATAATGTATTTGCCTCTGGCTGATTCAATTCCCCCTCTTAAGGCATTCCCATATCCTTTTAAAAGCACGTGTACCACTCTTGCACCTAAATCTTGTGCCAGTTGCTGTGAGCCATCGGTACTGCCATTATCTGCAATAAGTATCTCCGCCGAAAGTTTATTGTCTTTGATAAACTTCTGTGCCTGCTGTATACACAGTCCCAATGTCTGTCTTTCATTTAGACAAGGCATTAATATTGTAAGTTCCATACACATCTCCTTATTTCTTTACTATCTTATTCTTCTTGATTGTAGGTTTACTTGTAATCTACAAATAGTTTCTAATGCTTCAAAAATTTAAAAGTCAAGGTTTTATCTAAACAAAATAAAAAATAGTAACTTACTGCTATTACAGATACTAGCTGTGCCCTATAAGTAAAAAAGTAATGAAGGTAACTATGATTGCTTAGCACAACATAACGAACATAAGGTATCAGCCCTATTAAAAGCAGTAGTTTTAAAAACCACTGTTTTTTAATCTTTCCTCCATAAAAAATCCATAAACAAGAAAGCACAAACCATATTCCTATAAATAAAAGAAATACTTGCCTATAAGTTTTACCAAACTGCATAGGAAACAGTAGGGCTATATTTCTAAACAATGCACCTAATAGTTGTTGCACACCCCCACCTGTCGCCTCGCCTATCATTCTAAGCTCAGCCTGCTCAAAGGCTTCTATGAAAGTATTTCTTCCAAGTACTAAACTACTTATGCCCCATTTTGAAAGCCACATAATTCCATAACCTAGAACCCACAATACTCCTGACTTTAGGGTAAGAATACACCCCTTTTTAAAATCTGTTAACTCCCCTTTTTCAAAGCTTAAACATAACAAAAAAAGAATTGGGACAGTAAATGTCAATGTCTCTGTTGTTAAAAAATCAAAAAAACATGTTATGCTACCTATAAGGAAAAAAGCAGGGAACAACTGCTCAATTGTTTTTTCTTCAGAGAGCATTATTGCAATGAGAAATATCATCATAATGATAAAAGTACTTGTATACTCTATAGAAAAAGGAACTACCCACACTCCCACAAATACCATACCAATGACAAAAGACAGCAGCAAAATCTTGTGATGATTTTTGTACAATAACCAACTCAAACCTACAATAAGCCCTGTTATAACAATTGCGCCAAGTAGTCGAATGCCTCTAATATCTAAAAACATTAATAAAATCTTGATAAATATTATGCTACCATGCCAGTAACGGGTATAAGGTGTATTGCCCTTTTTTTGTTCCATAACCGATAGTTTATAAGCTTCATTAACATTTAAAGTAGGCTCATTGTAGTAATTTGTCTCCAAAGCCGACTTTAACGGTTGTTTTTCATCCAAACTATAAGCAATACTTAGACTGATGGTATCCGCATAGTTATCTACCATAGTCGATTTTTGTCCATTTAGTATAGGCGTAAACAGTGATTGTTCGTTAAGATACACGGCTGAAGCTTCTGACTTTTTTTGTATGCTTAATCTAGGTATAAGGGTAGACAGCACCAAAAGCAAAAGCCCTATACCCAAAACCAAGCCATATAATAAAACATATTTAAATAGTTTTTTGATATACATCTTGTCACCTTCTTAGGTTAGAGTAAAACTATGTATTTAAGAGAAAGGACTGTAGGCTAGAGAGTAAATAAAGTTTACAATCCTTTCTCTCTAAAGCTTTATCGACTTAATTTAGCATCTAATCTTGTTAATATCGTCATCATCTCAGCTCTAGTTAATACTTTCTTTGGTGACATAGTATCATCACCAGTACCGTATAATAATCCTGTACTTAAGCAAAACTCTATAGCCTCTTTATACTGAGATTCATCAATATCCTTCATACCAAATTCTTGTCCCTTTATGGGCTCAAGGTAGTCTTTTGTCAATTCAAACAATATTTGTGCCAATAATTCACGAGTAATCGGTTGCTCTTCAAGTTCCATAATCGTTTCAACTGTCTTTTCATCTAACTTAGCGCATATAGAAGCCATATAATAATATGCCCAGTGGTCTTTGTCTTTTAAATATTTATCTACGGTACTTCTTGGAAGTTTATTGTAGGTACTGTCGTTTTTAAGTAGAATTCTATTTAAAAATGTTAATGTATCCGCTGACTGTAATGCTTGATCTGGTGCAAATATACCCTCCGGAAGGCCTGATGCAAAGCCTTCATTAGCTGCTTTAATTATATTATCTTTTGCCCAGTGGCTAGTTATATCCTTAAAGTTTGGATTTTTTACAGGTTCTAGGGAAACATACTTTATCATAGCCTTAACATCTATACCAAAAGTTTTCTTCATGAGCTCAGGATTATTTACTAAGGTTTTAAGATATTCTATTGTAAACTTATGGTCTGTTAGTGTATCAAACATTTCTACTGTTAACCCTTTACATTCTAGAAGTGTATAAGGCAAATATTCTTTTAAATTGTTTACTATATCCATTCTATCTGCTGCTGATAATGCTTGAAAAGGATCCACCGGTTTTGATTGTGAACTGCTGCCGCCTGTGCTGTCATCATCATCATTGTCTGCCGGTGCAGTGATTGTAATTATTTTAGTTCCATATATATTAGGATTTGACACAGATATTGCTGTTACGGTTACTGCACCTATTGCTGTTGCAGTAAGCACACCATTATTATCTATGGTTGCATTTCCTGTTCCTGGTGTTACACTCCATGTAACACTTTTAGTGGTTGCATTTTCCGGTGTAATCGTTGCACTCATATTTAAGGTGCCGCCATTTACAATACTGGTTGCATCATTGGCTGAATTTACCACTATGCCACTTACAGCTATCAATTGTGGTGTTATCTCTATATCTTTCGTTCCATATACAGTATTATTTGACACAGATGTTGCTGTTACAGTTACTGTGCCTACTGCTGTTGCTGTGAGCACACCATCATTATCTATGGTTGCATTTCCTGTTCCTGGTGTTACACTCCATGTAACGTTTTTATTGGTTGCATTTTCCGGTGTAATCTCTGAACTCATATTTAAGGTACTGCCATTCATAACAGTTGTAGCATTATTTTCAGAACTTACCTCTACACCAGTTACAGGTATGTCTTCAACATTAATTGCAAAATCTTTAAATGTGCCAAATCCATCTTCTGCTAAAGCTCTTACACGGTACTCTCCTGCTTCCTTAACTTTAAGAATTTTGGCACCGGTACTTGGATCGTCTGTAAGGGTAGCCTTATCTGTTTCATGACCATGACTATCATATACTGCCCAAGCCACTGCCTTATTATATGCATCGTCTGGAGAAGCCGTTGCTGTCATTTGAAAACACTTGTATAAGGTCTCACTGCTGGTAACGTCAGGTAACGCTTGACTGCTTATATCTATTGATGTTACACGTTTTACCCAATTGGGTTCTAATTGAAACTCAAACTCGTCGCCCGATCTGAATATGACAAAAATTTCCCAATTAAGAAAATTATACCCCGAATCTATCTTTTCCTGGTAAGCTGTTGCCGCCGCTGGAATATCCTCTATGCTTAAAATTGGGGTATTTATATCCCTAATATCCGCTATTGCATTCCATTCATCTACTTCATACCAAAAATAAAAAATTTTTACACTTTCATTGTTCGTCAATAGTTTATCCCCTGGCACAACATAACCACAATTATAACTATCACCTTGTTTAATATCACTAAAGTCATAAGTTGTTGCAAAGACTTCTACTGCCGGCAGCTGAATCCATACCATTACAAAGGCAAGTATCCATGCTAATAATTGCTTCTTTCTGTTCATTCTTACGCTCTCCTTTTCTTGTTATAAGTCCCACAAGGGACGATTTTCGATTTAAACCTCATAATCTCAAATCATTAGGAACCATCCATGACTTGATTAACACAAGGAATCCATAAAATAAAAATCATAAATTCAATTTTACTATCACACTAACCATCCTCTTCGTTCTTTAGATTGAATTCGATTTATCATTGTAGCTGTATTCTTTTTCTTTTTCAATAATTTTGAACTGAGTGGTCATTTTTTTGACCAAGAGGCAGAATGAATATCGCCTGTTGAAAGCCCTTTACCTAGCAACCTTTGAAGCTCCTAAAAAATGGACTGAGACACAAAGAAACTGGGGTAGAGTCTACGTGGGACTGTCTATTATGTATGAGGGAAGACCTCCTGAATAAACCGATAACACTGAAAAAAGCGACTCTCTTCAGAGCCGCTAATTGACATGTTAAAATTAATTTATTATAGTAATTAGTATTTTCCTACAAAATCTCTTTATTAAAATGTCCTCTTGTGTCTGTTTCCTGGTTAAAGACAGCTTTATCCACTCTGCCATTTAATTTGCTTAAAGCCTTATTAATGGTTTTCACAACCTGCTCGTTTGATTCAACTGTGAAGTTTAATCTGAATGCCTCGATTCCTTTTATGCTTTGTAGCTCATCTAAAAGATTAAGCGTCTTCCCATTAAGGATAGTCGTTGTACAATCATCATGAGAAATGATAGGGAACGTTCCTTGCTCATCTTTTAACTCATAGCTCTTTGTTTTGCAAATACCGCATTGATTCATTTTTTTCAGCGGACAATATTTTGTAAACATCAAAGGAGCCTTACCATATACAATCATTTCTAGTGCAGGATGGCCGTCATTTTCTTCACAATAGGCATTAATTAAATCTTCAATTTGTCTCTTATTCAATTCATAAGATAAAGTTACTCGCGCAGCACCCAATCTATATAATTCATAGCAACTGGCAGAATTAACAACATTTAGAGAATAGTCCGTAACAAAAGGATTAGTCTTTCTGTAGTGATAAATTCCGCCATATCCTCCGATTAGTAACTGACCTTCTTTTTCCTTATAATCGTTCTGGTTTCTCCTAATAATGTTCTCAAAATAGATTTCCTTAATTCCACAGCTAGCGCAAGCATCATACTGTTCCTTAGTCGTTACAGAGGCCGTAAGGTATGGATTTTGAGGGGCAAAGCTTATTTTTTCTTTTGCTTTTACTGTTTTGGTTCTTTTCTTATGGCTGTTAAGCTTTAAGTCATATAAGCCCTGTACAATATCTCTTCTTGCTGAATTCAACAGTTTAGCAGGAATAAATGCATTGCTTTCCTCAAAATCTACATGATTAAGTTCAAATATAGTATCATTTAATCTTGAAAATTGCTTTATTAACTGCTCTTTTGTTGTTGGATTATTAATTGCGACCCCTAGTATTTCCTCGCTTTCATATAAATAATTAAAGCCTAAGCCCGACCCATCTATGATAAGCTTTGAATCTGGATATGCATACACTCTAATATCTAGGTTAAACCGTTTAAATTCTTTTTCCAGTGATGATTCTAATTCTTTGTAATAGAAATAATCCTTCGTTATATATACTAAATCACCCTTAGACATCTTTTCTTTGAGTTTTATATAGCAGACATCATCTGCTTTGTTGATTAAATTGCCATCTTTATCGTACAGTTTTACAACAGTTAAATTAACATCTTCATTGTTATGACTTATTCTGATTGTATCGTTTTGATTTAAAGTACGTGTAAGTGTTATTTCATACATGTCTTTAACAATCTTGCTAATTCTTCCAATTTCATAACCAAAGTTATTAGGTCTTAAGATGTTTGTAATATCTTTCTTATCTTCGTGAAACAAATATCCTTTAGTAAATGTTCTATTGAATGTTTTGTTCAGATTTTCTTTATCTTCTTCGGTTATTTTATTATCTAAGGCCATGCGATATTTTGATACTACATTAGCAACATATGCAGGCTCTTTCATTCGACCTTCTATTTTTAAAGAATCAATTTCTTTTAAATCATTGATATAATCGACTGTGTTTAAGTCCTTAGTAGATAGAATATAGTTTTTCCCTAAAGACGTATCTGTTGTCTTATCAATTAGTTCATACTCCTTACGACATGAACCAACACATCTTCCGCGATTTCCGCTTCGATAGCCGATTAATCCAGACATTAGACAGTTTCCAGAATATGATACACATAAAGCACCGTGAACAAAAATTTCTAAAGGTATTTTAGCTATTCTTCTTATCTCTTTTACTTTTTCAATCTCAACTTCACGGGACAGAACAACTCTTTTAGCACCAAGTTCTTTAAATAATAAAGTCCCGTCTAAATCGTCTATTCCCATTTGAGTTGAGCAATGTGCTTCCATATCAAGAAAGTTTTTAACTATATAATCAAAGGCAGACAGATCCTGGACTATAATTCCATCAACACCGATTTCATTTAACACGTCCATCTGCTCTTTCATATCTTCAATTTCGTTTTCGAAAATGATGGTGTTCATTGTTACATAGATTTTAACATTCCTCAGGTGCGCATACGTAACAGCCTCTTTTAACGATTCAAAATCAAAATTAGATGAGTATGCACGTGCACCAAATTTTTGCATTCCTAAGTATATTGCATCACAACCATTAGAAATTGCAGCTTTTAAAGCTTCCATACTTCCTGCCGGAGCTAATAATTCAGTCATTTTTTCCTCCATATTACCGATATTTTGCTAAGCGCTTCGCCCTTCGCTTCTCTTGGCCTCCCGGGCATTACTGCCATAGGCGTTGTTGCATTGCTTACTTCGTCCCTTCGCTCCTCGTAAGAAATGCAATTGTTTCTACATGCCTTGAGTAGACAATAGTGATGTCATCTAAATCTTGTTTCCCCTTAACGGAAGGATAGATTAAATGTTACACTTAAATGTCATCAAGTTGGTAGTCAAAATCGCGTCTATGAACGATTATTTGTTGATTAAAATGTTTTTCAAGAGGCATTTTAAAATATAGTTTACAGATACTTGCAAGATTGAGTTCCTTCTCTGCACTAATTCATGAATTTATCTCGATCCGATTACGTCCGTTCTGTTTTGCTTCATATAATGCTATATCAGCACTCTTAATAAGTGTGCTCATCGTATATGATTCTTTCATTTCTGAACACCCTATACTAATCGTCATATTCTCTTTAATTTCACCATATTCTAATGTTTTAGCACCTATTATGTTTATAAGCTTTTGTCCAACCGATTGAGCTATCTGTAAATTTGAATCTCTTAAAACAATGAGAAATTCCTCACCACCCCATCTTCCTATTGAATCTGTAGCACGCAGATTCTGTTGTAAGAGTCTAGTAACCTCAATGATTACTTGATCTCCATAATCGTGACCATATTGGTCATTAAATCGCTTAAAATGGTCAATGTCGATCATCAAAATAGAAAACAATCGGTCATAGATTTCATAAATATTTATTTCTTCTTTCAATATATCTTCAATTTTCCCTCGATTATAGATTTTTGTTAGATTATCTGTATTAGCGAGATGCTGTGTTTTTACTAGAAGATCTCTTGTATAGTCGATTGATTGATCTAATTGGTATAGTAGTTTCATATGTATCATTTGGGTTATTGAAAATGTAAGATAAACCATAAGTAATAAACTAATCATTATGAGTATTGACTCACCTTGAAGTAAATAACTATAATCAAATAATCTAAAGTTACTCAAACCAATATAAGCTCTTGAACCGTGAATCAACACTAGCAGTGTATGAGCTATCATTACATGAACCGCAAACCTTCTATGTTTTCTGTCCGCTTTAAATAAAATGATGCAAATTGTGTGAATGAAAACAGGTAAAATCATAAGCGTAAACACTATAAGCCTAATTCTGGTGTTAGGATAAAATAGAGTAAAAATACTATATACGCAAATAAAGAGTATACTACTGAAAATATAATGAACATTTTGGATTTTTATGTTCATAAACTTTCCAACACCAAATAAAAGCAATATAGCACCAACATACATGAAGCTATTAGCTACAATGACAGAATAAATCGGAGATAAAACGGATTGAAGACTTGCTAGTGTAAGACCTATGGATTGGAATATGAAATCCATAAAAATGAGCAAAATACCACTATATTTATCCTTGATTCGATACCAAGCAAGGCCCAATATTAACGTACAAGTGTAATTTACAAACATATAGATTTTAATTGTTGTAAATAAATCAAAGTTCATAAAATAACCCTTTCATAAAATCCACTTATTTAACTTCTTTTACTGCTCGAAAACTCAGATAAATCTGTCCATCTATCTTTTTTTATCATATACACCACTATGATACACAATACTGTAGGACTGCTGTTCATACTGAATGAATCTGAGTTCCAATAAGATTAGGCCGATTTAATTATTAGGATAATCACCAAATAATCCAAGAACATTAAAGTATGCTCCGGAAAAGGACCTAACACTGGATAATGATAGTGTAATAATACACCAATCCACCAAGACGGGCAACACCAGGTATTTTCCATTTCCTAAATAAACTTGTACTCGGCGTTCGGTTAAACCCCATTTTTCAGCAGCTTCTTTTGTTTTGATCTGGTCCATGAACCACCTTATAGATTTTTATTGATGTACACTATATATTATAATCTTAGATTTTGCTGCTATTTTCGTTCAAGAAGACCAACTGTTTCCACGTGCAGTATCACATTACCCTTATACAATTTAACAAATTCAACGTCTGCAGGGGTAAATACTTATTTCCTATCCCCCATTGAAACTAAAGTGTCAGGTTCTATTGATGATCTCTTATCAATTGTTATCAAAATGCAAAACGCTTCTGAGGAATAACGATTCTTATTTTCATTCATTTGGGAGTTCTTCAAACTTTGGTACTTTCTCAAGCTCATTATCCCAATTTGCTTTGTTTGCATAATAGATATGTCCTTGCGGCTTTATGCTTATATCACTATCAATACTTCCTGCAGGAACGACCAGTAATTTTCCATCCATTTGTATATTTGGCAAAGCCGATCCACAATTAGTACAAAAACTTTTTATGTGCCCTTCTGAACGAAAATTAAAGGTTTTAGATTTTTCTTGACCAGACAGCCACCTTAGCTTGGCTGTAGAAGAAAACAGATTGGCTGCATGCGCTGAACCTGTATCTTTGCGACATCGCTCACAATGGCAAAGATAAAATTTTTCAAAATCTCCTTCTATTTCGTAAGTAACTTCACCACAAAGGCATGATCCTAAATATTTCATAATCAACTCCCCCTTATTAATAACTTTATTGCTTCATTAAAAAAATTACACTGTTACTTTATATTAGCTCATTTTCAACATTTTAATATAGCATTCTACTTACTACGCAATCTATCCATCAATAACTTATCTTTTGTTAAATCGTCCAACCATTTTCGCAAAACGCACTTTGAATAGGTTATCAGAAAGTACTATTTTTGTTTCCACAGACTAGAAACACATGAGAATATCTGATTGAGTATGAGCTGAAACCCTTGATTTTATACACTATTTTCTTTCCAGCAGACAGACCGTCTCCACATGCGGCGTCTGGGGAAACAAATCTACGCACTGAACTTTTACTACTTTGTAGCCGTTGTCTATGAAGACTGGAAGGTCATTTACCAGAGATGTTGGTTTGCATGAAATGTAGATGAAAGTTTCTGGTTTGTAGTCTATTATTTTTTGAATTGCTTTTGGATGAATTCCTTCTCTTGGAGGATCAAGGACTATTATATCCGGTTTATCCTGGAGCTCATCAATTTTTTTCAAGACGTCTCCTGCAATGAATGTGCAGTTGTCCAGTCCGTTTAATTTTGCATTTTCATTTGCCTTTTCTACAGCTTCTTCTACAATTTCTATTCCTATTACCTTCTTGGCTGTAGGTGCTAAAATCTGACCAATTGTACCTGTTCCTGAATAAAGGTCGAAAATTGTTTTGTCTTTTGTGGTGCCGATGAAATCTCTTGCAATTGAATATAATTTTTCTGCACCCAGTGAGTTTGTTTGGAAAAATGAAAATGATGAAATGTTGAAATGAAGTCCCAGAAGCTCTTCAGTTATTTTGTCTTCACCATAAAGAATTTTCATTTCTTCTGCTCTTGCCACATCCGCCACACCGTCAAATATGGAATGTGCAATGCATTTTACCTTGCTCTTCAGGTTCATGCCAAGAATTAAATCCACAAATTCCTGCTCGTTTAATGTTCCCTGGCTTGTGGTGATAAGATTTATTAAAATCTCTCCTGTTTTTTCTGTCTTTCTCACCAGCAAGTACCTTAAAAAGCCTATTTTTGATGTTTTATGGTAGTATGTTTTACTATTTCCTTGGAAATAATCCAGAATTTGACATAAAATCTGTCGATAATCTTCATCGACAATTTGGCACCCTCTGGTGCTTATTATGCTGTGGAAACTATTTTTTTTGTGCATTCCCAAAGATAAAGGGCCATCCTTTACTTCATCCCCAAAAGAAAACTCCATTTTGTTTCTGTATTCCGTTTGTTTGGGGCTTGAGACTATGGGAAGAAATTCATATGGTTCTTCAATAACGCTGTCTATTATTGACTTAACCTGTTCCTTTTTAAATTCAAGCTGCTTTTCATAAGGGATGTTCTGGTACGCACATCCGCCACAGACATTGAAATGTGAGCAGATTGGTTCTTGCTCATAATCAGCGGGCTCTACAACTTCAATTATTTTTGCTTCAGCGCTGTCTTTTCTTGTTCGGCTTATTTTAGCCAGGACCTTTTGCCCGGGAAAAGCACCTTTAATTTTTATTGTTTTTCCTTGGAATGTTACTTTTCCGGTGTTCGGAAAATTCATTCCTTCTATTGTTACTTCGATTATATCGTTCTTTTTCATTTGTACTCCTGTATGTTCGTTTAGTATTCCACTTCTTCCGGAGACGGTGTTTCATCATCTATCATAAGAGACATGTCTCCTCCTGTATCTTGAATTAATTTTTCAATCGGCATTTTTACATATTTTGCATATGCTGTTGCTGCAACAGTTCCGTCTTCTAAAAGAATTTCTCCTGTTCCTTCAAATATAAGCCTTGTGTTCCTTGTTATTCTTGCTGTTGCTTTTACTTGCTTGCTTAATGGAACGGGCTTTTTGTACTTGATGTTAAGTTCCACCGTCACTCCCCATGCATCAGGTTCAAGTATCATGATTGATCTTCCTATTACTTCATCCAGTATTGCTGATATTATTCCGCCGTGCATTCTGTCCGGATAGCTTTGATGTGTTGGAGTAGGCGTTGATATGGACATAAGTTCATTGTTTTCAAGTTCATAAAATTTTGTTTTCAAAGATTCATGGTTTTCAGTTCCGCATATGAAGCATCCCTTGCTGACCTGCTGTTTTCTTTTAACTTTATATTTCATTTCATTCCCTCTATTCTTTTAGCTGTAACTATATTAGCACAGCAGGATAAATCAGTCAAATCTATGAAAAACGACTTAACCTTGCGGCCAAGTCGTTTATATTAAAGTTCTAACAATCTTTCCGTCATGGCCTTTACAGCCATCAATGTAAATCCGCTGGGTCTCATGTTTGAATAATCTCCAACGTAGTGCAAAAGCCCGTAAGCCGGGAAACTTTGACCTGACACCAGGTTTGAAGGTACAGGAACATTTGTCATTCCCATGTGCTGTCCGAAAATATTGATTGCATTAAGACACATATCTCCTCCACCTTGCCCATTTGCACATGTGGAAAATGCAAACAGTTTTTTGCCCCAGAACTGTGCTCCCGTCCAATAAGGAGAGAATGCATCCATGAAAGATTTCATTGCTCCTGATACATTTCCGTAATATGTTGGCGAACCCATTAATATTATGTCTGAGTCCAGAAGCTTTTCAGGACTTGCTTCATCAATGCTGAGCATTTCGTTTTTGTACTGTCCTGCAATTGTAAATTGTTTTGCAAGCTCTTCAAGATTTGGGTCATTAACCCTTAACATCTTAACTTCTGCACCTTGGCTTTCAAATTCCTTGTAAAATTCTTTTGCCATAAGATAATTGTTGCCGCATACGCTGTGAAACACTATAGATACTTTTTTAGTCATTTGTCTTGCTCCTGATTTTACATCTTTTTAAATAGCTGTCATTTTCATCTGCAAACAAACAGCTTAAATAATCTTCAACTTCCACTGCATTTTCCAGATTCAGAGTGTTGTCTGCCACTTTTTCCATTTCTTTTTTCTTGAGCCCTCTTATAATATATCTGGACTTCAATACCGAAGGAGCATTCATGCTGAATTCATCAAGTCCCATTCCCAGAAATACAGGAATCAGTTTTGGATCTCCTGCAGCTTCACCGCACATTCCAACCCATATTCCTGCCTTGTGTGCATTTTCTATAATGCTTTTTATAAGTCTCAATAAAGCAGGATGGTACTGGCTGTAAAGGTGCGACAATTTTGAATTCATTCTGTCAACTGCCAATGTATACTGAATAAGATCATTGGTTCCAATGCTGAAAAAGTCAACTTCTCTGGCCAGCATGTCGGATATGATGGCAGCCGACGGGATTTCAATCATTATTCCTATTTCTATGTTATCCCTGAAAGACTTGCCTTCTTTCTTAAGCTCTAATTTTGCTTCTTCCAGGATTTTCTTTGCATCTTTTAATTCCTTCATGGTAGAAATCATAGGAAACATAATTTTCACGTTGCCGTAAATGCTTGCTCTTAAAATTGCCCTGAGCTGTGTTCTGAAAACATCTATGTTTCCCAGGCAAAGCCTTATTGCCCTATAACCCAGGAAAGGATTCATTTCCTTTGGTATGTCTATATAGGGAACGTTCTTGTCTCCGCCTATGTCAAGAGTCCTTATTATTACAGGCTTGTTGTTCATTCTTAAAAGAACTTCCTTGTATTCTTCAAACTGTTCGTCCTCAGTAGGAGACAGCTCTCTGTTCATGAAAATAAATTCGCTTCTGAAAAGACCTATTCCTTCAGCGTCATTTTCCAGGACCATGTCCACATCCCTGGGTGTTCCTATATTAGCAGATAACGAAACTTCGAATCCATCCTTTGTTACTGTTGAAAGACCTATTTGCTTCTTAAGTTCATTGCCTACTTCTTCTTCTTTTTCTTTTTTCTGCGTGTAATATTTTAATTGTTTCTGATTTGGATTTATCAGGACTTTTCCTGATTTTCCGTCACAAATAACAAAATCATTTGGCTTAATTTTGTTTGTAATATTTTCAAGCCCTACAACTGTTGGAATTCCCATTATCCTTGCAATTATTGCTGCATGGGATGTCTTTCCTCCCATTTCGGTTATCATTGCAGACACTTTCTTTTTATCTATCTGGGCTGTATCTGAAGGAGTCAGGTCCTTAGCTATGATTATGGAGTTTTCCTCTAATTTTGAATAATCCGTGTTATTTATGCCAAGCAGGATTTTAATGACTCTTGTCATTACATCTCTGATGTCATCGGCTCTTTCTCTTAAATATTCATCTTCTATATTTTCAAACAGCTTAATATAAGTGTCTGATGTTTCATTGATTGCAAATTCAGCATTTATGTTTTCATTTTTAATTCTTACTTCAACATCTGATGAAAAAGTGTCATCTTCAAGCATCATTTCGTGAGACTTGAAAATTTGTGCTTCTTTTTCACCGACTTCTTCCAAGGTTTTTAAATATAGTTCATTTAATTGGTTCTTCCCAATTTCCAAGGCATTTCTAAGTCTTTTTATTTCTGAATCTGTGTCAATGACATGCTTTCTTTCAATGTTCATTGCTTTTTTATCAATAATAAAAGCATTTCCAATTCCAATGCCTGGTGAGACACCTAAACCTTTCATCTACTCACAACCTTTCAGCTTAGTAATAACCAATATTAACGCAATGTAAACATAAATCTAGGTACAAAAACAAACTCTTCACCCAATTTATATAATTATATTACTAAAAACAATTCATTGTCAATCAAAATACTGCAATTTCAACATATTTTTGTGGTAAGGTTTTCACCGTTGAAACTATGGTTTTCCTTGTTTATGGGTAGTTGTATTAATTTAAAAAACAAAAACATTTCTTTTAAATTACATTTATACTATAATTAAAAATAGCAGCTATGCTGCTATAAGGTTGACATTCAACATTGTAGGGGAGGACCTCGTGTCCTCCCGCATATAACAAAATTATTGAATTAATTATACGGGCGGATACAAGGTCTGCCCCTACGGTTTGTCAATAGTCTGAGTTACTGCTCAACTTTCAGATTGATAACAAAGTTGTTTCAATAATGTAAGAGGGGCTACTGTCCTCCCGAAAATAATTGAATTAATAACACGGGCGGACACGAGGTCAGCCCCTACGGTTTGAAAAATAAACAAATGTTTTTGCAATTAAATTATTAATGAGGAGTATCATGATGAAGACAATACAGTGCAAAAATTTAATATTCAACAGCGGCTTGCCTAAAATATGCATCCCTCTTACAGGAAAAAATATAACCAGCATACTTGATGAATTTAATGATTTAAATCAAGTTGATCAAGACCTGGCAGAACTGCGTATTGATTTTTATGAAGATGTGGATGATTTTTCAAAGGTAGTTGATCTCCTTAAAAAAATCAGGGAAATATATTTTAAACCTCTTCTTTTTACATTCAGAACAAAAAAAGAAGGAGGGGTTCATGACATGTCTGAAGAAAACTACTTTGAACTCATACATATGGCAACAGACAGCGGACTTATAGACATGGTAGATATTGAACTTTTCAGCCATGAGGAAAGTTTAAGGAAAGCCGTAGCTTTTGCTCATGAAAAACATATTAAAGTTGTTATGTCAAATCATGATTTTCATAAAACCCCTGACAAGGACGAAATTATAAAAAGACTTGTGAAAATGCAGGAAAACGGAGCTGACATTTCCAAAATTGCAGTGATGCCTACATGTGATGAAGATGTCCTTGAACTTTTATCTGCCACCATGGAAATAAAAAATAAATACGGATTTCCATGCATAACCATGTCCATGGGAAGATTGGGTGCCATTACAAGGCTGTCAGGAGAATTGTTCGGCTCATGCATGACATTTGCAGCCCTTAAGAACACTTCTGCTCCAGGACAGATAAGTGCCGTTAAGGTAAAAGAGGTTTTGGATTTGCTGCATTTAGAGTAATAATTGTACAAATAAATTTATCTAATGTTTAATATTATGTAAAATTAGATTTAAAGATGAGATCCTTCGCTAACGCTCAGGATGACGCGGTGTGGATTGTTGTTGAATGAAACAGGGTGAACTGGCAGGGCTTATATCAAATAGTGAATAACCTCATAAGAGTTAATACAAATGGCTGATGTACATCATGTACATCAGCCATTACTTATTGTTTCATTTATTTGCTTGTTTTTTCTAATTTCATTCCTGTGTCGATTCCGTTTAAGTTGTGAACTTCAAAAGTGTCACTTGCTTTTTCAATTGAGTCTGCCAAAGTTTCACTCTTGATGAAATCTTCAAATTCTTTAACGGCTTTGTCTATTTCTTCTGAACCGTTGTAGAATATTTTGATTCTATCCATCATTTCGTATCCGTTGTTCTTTCTCATCTGCTGAACCTTTGATATGAATTCTCTTGCATATCCTTCGTTGAGCAAATCTTCAGTAAGGAATGTGTCTATTATTGTGAACAGGTTGTTGCCTGTTGAAACATCGTAGCCTTCCTTAGCAGAAATACGGATGTCTAATAATTCTTCGTCGACTGAAACTTTTTCGCCGTTTACTTCAAGCTCGAATACCTTGCCTGACTGAACTGTTGAAATTATTTCAAGAGCATTTGATTTAGCCAATACTCCAGCAAATGCCTTAACATTTCCTCCCAGTCTTGGTCCTGCAACCTTGAAGTTTGGTTTCAGGGAGAAATCCATGAATTCATTGAGGTCGTGTTCAAACACAACATCCTTTACATTCAGTTCTTCTTTGATTAACGGTACTAAATCTGAAATCAGTTTTTGATATTTTCCGTCTATATGGATTCTTCTTATAGGCTGTCGAACCTTGATTTTTGCATTTTCTCTTGATGCTCTTCCAAGTTTAACAAGATCCTTCACAAGGTCCATTCTCTCTTCAACATTTGCATCTATTAATTCTTCATGGTATTCAGGATAGTAGCTTAAATGCACTGATGGCTCGTTTGTAAGGTTTCTGTAGATTTCTTCTGACAGATACGGTGCAAAAGGTGCAGTAAGCTGTGCTATTCCTACCAATATTTCATAAGTTGTGTTGTAAACTGCTTTTTTATCTTCTGTCAATTCAGGAACCCAGAATCTTCTTCTTGAACGTCTGATGTACCAGTTTGACAAATCTTCGTTCACGAAATCCTGAATTGCTCTAACTGTCTTGTTGTGGTCGTAAACAGCCATGCTTTCACGAACATATTTTACAAGGTTGTTGTACTTGGAGATTATCCATCTGTCAAGTTCAGGTCTATCTTTGTATTCTACAAAGAATTCCTTTGGATTTATTGAATCTGTATTTGCATACAATGCAAAGAAAGTATAAACATTCTTAATTGTTCCGAAGAACTTGCTCAGCACTTCCTTGAGTCCGTCTTCGTCAAATTTTGTAGGTGACCATGCAGGTGATACAAACAACAAGTACCATCTCAAAGCATCAGCGCCGTATCTGTCGAACAAATCAAACGGGTCAACTGTGTTTCCTCTTGATTTGGACATTTTCTTACCGAATTTGTCAAGAACAAGGTCATTAACAAGAACTCTCTTGTATGGTGATTGTCCTCTCACATATGTTGATATGGCAATGAGTGAATAGAACCATCCTCTTGTCTGGTCTATTCCTTCGCAGATGAAGTCTGCAGGGAATAAGTCTTCGAAGTTTTCCTTGTTTTCAAAAGGATAGTGCCACTGTGCATAAGGCATTGAACCTGAGTCAAACCAGCAGTCAATAACATCTTTAACTCTTGTCATATGTTTGCCGCACTTAGGGCATACAATATGGACGTCATCAACGTATGGTCTGTGAAGATCAATAGTGTTTTCATCTATTTCTTCAACAGCTTTTTCAGCCAGTTCTTTTCTTGAGCCTATGCTTTCAACATGGCCGCAGTCGCATCTCCAAAGAGGAAGCGGAGTTCCCCAGTAACGACTTCTTGATATAGCCCAGTCGTTTAAGTTTTCAAGCCAGTTTCCAAAACGTTTCTCACCAACAAAATCAGGATACCATTCAACTGAGTTGTTGTTTTCTATAAGCTTATCTTTAAGGTTTGTCATCTTGATGTACCAGCTTGGTCTAGCATAGTACAACAGTGGTGTATGGCATCTCCAGCAGTGTGGATAGTTGTGAAGGAACGGTTCTTTTCTGAACAGTTTTCCGTTTTCTTTAAGCCATGCCAAAATTGGTGCATCTGCATCCATTACAAACATTTCTGACCAAGGTGTTCCTCTGAAACGTCCTGTGTCATCAACAGGATTTAATACAGCAAGATTGTATCTTGCGCCTGTGTTGTAGTCGTCTTCACCAAATGCAGGAGCAGTGTGTACTATTCCTGTACCGTCTTCTGTAGTTACATAATCAGCACAAGTCACAAAGAATGCTTTTTTACCTTCAGGAACATTTACAAATGGCATAAGCTGCTCATATTCCATGAACTCAAGGTCCTTGCCCTTCATTTCTTCAAGCACTTCATATTCTTCTTTTATTACTGCGCTTGCCAAAGCTTTTGAAATATAATAAACTTCGCCATTTTTGTCTTCTTTGTCCAGTGTTCTTACTTTAATGTAATCAACATCAGGATGCACTGTCAAAGCTACGTTTGACAAAAGTGTCCATGGTGTTGTTGTCCAAGCTAAGAAATATTCGTCTGCATCTTTTTTCTTGAACTTTACATATGCAGTCATTGTCTTGATTTCTTCGTATCCCTGTGCTACTTCGTGAGATGCAAGACCTGTTCCGCATCTAGGGCAGTATGGAAGTATTTTGTGTCCTTCATACATGAGTCCGTCCTTGAACATGTTGTCAAGTATCCACCACTCTGATTCAATATAATCATTGTTCAATGTGATGTAAGGATGGTCAAGGTCTATGAGGTAAGCCATACGCTCTGTCATCTGTCTCCACAGTCCTTCGTATGTGAATACAGATTCACGGCATTTTTCGTTGAACTTATCTATACCGTAATTCTCTATGTCTGTTTTGTCTTTAAGTCCTAATTGTTTTTCAACTTCTATTTCAACAGGAAGTCCGTGTGTGTCCCATCCTGCCTTTCTGTTTACCTGGTAACCCTCCATTGTCTTGTATCGGCATACGGAGTCTTTCAGCGTTCTAGCAATTACATGGTGAATTCCAGGTCTGCCGTTTGCTGTAGGCGGTCCTTCATAAAAAATAAAAGGTTTACTGTCTTTTCTGGTTTCAACGCTTTTGTCCAAAAGATCAATTTCTTTCCAGTATTGTGATATCTCATGCTCATTTGTTTTATAATCGGCTTTTGATATGTCTTTAAATAACTTCATCTTTTCCTCCTGTGTTATATATTTTTGTATTCTATTGCACCACGGCTATATTACATGCTGCGCAGTCTCATTCACCAATATATTTGCTCCCTCCGGTCGCATATATTGGGAATTCGTTGCGGTTGACCTACCGCCATTTTCAGAAAAACCTCTGAAAATGGGGTTAGGGCATACACAAAAGTCCCATGTCTAAAGACATGGGACGAAATCCGCGGTACCACCCAAATTACATATAAATAAATTAAATATGCATCTTGAAAATTTAACGCATTTATACGTAATTTCTTACTCATCTTCGGAAATTAAACTCGTGGATGATCTTCGCTGCATTCAGAATTACAATCTCCCACCATATGATTGTATCTCTTTGAATCCTACTGCAGTTACTCTTCCAGTCACCGTCATTATTATTATTTTGTTTCTGTATTATGATATATTAAAATGTTTTTAAAGTCAAGGAATAAATTGACTTTTTTCTGAAAGAATAATTAAATATGAAATTCACAAATTAGGAGGATAATATGGAATATCCCAGGGATTCATACTGGCACAAAACGGCCGGAAGCAAACCAAAAACATCCGAAAACAAAGACAGTCTTGATGGTAAAAAATTTGACCTGCTGATAATCGGGGGAGGCCTTACAGGACTTACAACAGCATACCTGTTAAGAAACAGCGGCTTTAAAATAGGAATAATTGAAGCAACCAGTATAGGTTACGGAGTAACCGGTTATACAACTGCAAAAATAACAGTACAGCACAGCCTTATTTACGATTACCTTATAAATAACTTTGGTTTGGATGAAGCACAACAATATCTGAAAGCAAACCAGGAAGGCTTGAATTTGGTTAAAACAATAATCCAGGAAAACAACATAGACTGCGATTTCAAAGAACAGACAGCATATGTGTATGCAGTGGATGAAAGTGAAGTAAAAGAAATAAAGACTGAATTTGAAGCTTACAAAAAACTTGGAATTGACAGTTATTATACTGAAAACACACCTCTTCCAAACAACGCCCTTGCTGCTGTAGGAGTGAAGAACCAGGGCCAGTTCAATCCCCTAAAATATCTGTACAAACTTTTAGACATAATAACAAAATCTGATTCCTGTGAAGTATATGAAAATGTAAGAGCCTTAAACATTGAGCCTCACAGCGAAGGCATTACCGTTGCAACCGAAAAAGGAAAAATTTATGCAGATAAAGTTGTTGTTGCATCCCACTATCCTTTTGATGACAGCTTCGGATTGTACTTTCTCAGACTTTATCAGGATAAATCATATATCATTGCTGCCAAAACCCATGAAGAACCATTTGAGGGTATGTACATAAATGTCAACGACCCAATTTATTCAATGCGCTATCAATTTTCAGACAAGGAAAATGTACTGCTTTTGAGCGGAGGCAATCACCGTGCAGGAGAAAAGGACAATGAGGAAGAATCTTACAAAGAGCTTGAAGATTTTCTGGTTAAAAACTTCAAGAATGCAGAAATAGTTTCTAAATGGTCCACTCAGGACTGCATGACCTATGACAAAATTCCGTACATCGGCCATTATTCCAACAGTTTCGAAAATCTGTATGTGGCAACCGGCTTCAAAAAATGGGGCATGTCTCATTCTGCTGCAGCAGCATTGATTTTGCGAAATAAAATTCTAAAGATTGATGATGACTATTCTGAGATTTTCAATCCTTCCAGATTCACTCCTCTGCAATCTTCAAAGGAATTTCTGTCTTCTGTGAAAAGTATTGCCGCGGGATTCATGAAAAGAGTTGCAATAGTTCCCGATGAAATACTTGAAGTAAAGGAAGGGGAAGGAAAAATTGTGAACTACAACGGCAAAAAGGTTGGAGTTTACAAGGATGACAAGGGTGATTATTTTTGTATTAACCCGGTTTGTTCTCATCTTAAGTGCGGCGTTTCATTTAATGAGGCAGAAAAAACATGGGATTGCCAATGCCATGGCTCAAGATACGACATAAAGGGAAATATACTTGAAGGGCCAACAGTTAAGCCGCTGGATAAAGTGACGATAAATTTAAAATAGTGACAAGGGGACGGGGTTGTTGTCATCTGTAGTGACAAGGGGACGGGGTTGTTGTCATCTGACATAATAACAAGGTACAGTAACCTCGTTCCTATGACAACGGGCGGACACGAGGTCCGCCACTACGTGTTGAATATCAAATTTATTTTATAGCAAAGTTTATTTATTCGGGTAATTCCATTCCGTAAATTTCATACACATCTTTTGTGTACTTGTCTTCATTGTCGTAAATATATAGTGGTGGGTCAAATTTAAGTTCCGGATTACCGTTTTTTGATGCCCTTATTAGTACCATGTTTGGTTTTTCTGCTGCTCTCGGGTGAACAAATCGAATTTGCTTAGGCTCAAGCCTGTATTTTCGAAGGAGGCATATTATGTCAGCCAGTCGGTCAGGACGGTGCACCATGTAAAAACGTCCGTACTGCTTCAAAAGCATTGCGGCAGTTTTTATTACGTCTTCAAGAGAGCACTTTATTTCATGCCTTGAAATTGCTTTTTTGTCCGTTGGGTTAATAATGCCGCTGTTGCTCAGCTTGTAGGGCGGATTTGAAATTACAGCATCAAATGAATTGGGCTCTAAATATTTCCCTACATCGTTTAAATCAATGTTTAAAATTTCAATTTTATCCTGCAGATTGTTGAGCTCAACACTTCTTCTTGCCATTTCTGCAACTTCTTCCTGAATTTCAACCGCATATGCCTTGGAATAATTTTTCTTTCCGCTTAAAAGTATGGGAATGATTCCTGTTCCAGTTCCCAAGTCCACAATTTTTGAATTGTTTTTAATGTCGCAGTAATTTGTGAGAAGTACAGCATCCATGCCAAAACAAAACCATTTTTTGTTTTGAATGATTTTTAAGCCGTTGCATTGTAAATCCTCTATTTTTTCATCTTCATTGAGCAGTATGTCCATAATGATATTGTAACCTTTCATATATTATATAACGTCCATAATTTTCTATCTTTAGCTTTTAACTCTTAATTCTTAATTAACAATAGCGCTGTCCAGAAGTTTTTTTGTGTATTCTTCCGCAGGGTGAAGGAGAACATGTTTTGCATCTCCTGCTTCAACAACAGCACCGTTTTGCATTACTATTATTGTGTCCGACATGTAATTTACAACACCTATGTCGTGAGAAATAAAAATGTAGGCAATATTAAGCTCCTTTTGAAGCTTTTTAAGCAAGTTAACTATTTGAGCTTGAATTGAAACATCAAGAGCTGAAACCGGTTCATCGCATATTATCACTTTTGGGCTTACAATGAGAGCTCTTGCTATTGCTGCCCTCTGACACTGTCCCCCGCTTATTTCAGATGGATACTTGTTTTTAATATTTAAATCAAGTCCAACCTTTGCAAGTATTTCATCTACCATCTTGTTCGCTTCTTTTTTATCTCTTGCTATGTTGAGAGTAAATAACGGCATGGAAATAATTTCGCCTATTTTATAATTGGGGTCCATGGAACCTTGGGGATCCTGAAAAATAAACTGGACATTTCTTCTGTATTCCTTGTGCTCTTCGGCAGTCATTTCAGCAATATTTTTTCCGTAATAATAAACACTGCCATATGTGGGTTTTTGAAGCCCCCCAACAATTTCACCGGTTGTTGATTTACCGCTTCCCGATTCACCCACTATACCCAGAGTCTTTCCTTCTTCAACTATAAAATTCACACTTTTTACCGCAGCAACTTTTTCTTTCACTTTTCCGGTTAAAAAGTGCTTTTTCACTACATATTCTTTTCTTATATTCTTAGCTGTTATAACAGATTTGTTTTCTTCAATGCTCATAATTAGCCTCTTAATCTAAATTGCATCTGAAATAATGACCGTCCTCTTCATGTTCCTTGACATAAGTCTCGCATATTTCCATTGCCTTAGGACACCTGTTTCTAAATAAACATCCTTTTGTGTCCCTTCCCTTTTCCTGCACATAACCCGGTATTTCTGCAAGGGGCTCTGTCTTTTTGATCTTCATGGTGGGAATTATGTCTATTAAAAGCTGCGTGTAGGGATGTTTTGGATTTTCAAACACTGATTTTGTTGTTCCTGACTCGACCACCACTCCTGCATACATGACAGCGAGGCTGTGGCTGTAGTTTTTAACCAGCCCCAAGTCGTGAGATATCAAAAGTATTGAAATATTCAGCTCCTCATTGATTGACCTGAACAGTTCCATAACTTGTTTTTGCACGGTGCTGTCCAGTGCAGTTGTAGGCTCGTCAGCCACAATGAGCTTAGGATCGTTCATGAGTGCCATTGCAATGTTAATTCGCTGTCTCATTCCTCCGCTCAGCTGCCAGGGGTAGTAGTTTAAAACCAACTTTGGGTTTGAAAAACCTACCTTGCTGAGTATGCCTTCTGCTTTTACAAGAGCTTCTTTTTTATTGTTGTTTGTATGGTCAATAAAACCATCTGCAATTTGATTTTTAATTTTTATCATGGGATGAAGAAAAAAAACTGTATTTTGAGGAATATAGCCTGCATTTTTCCCAATGTGTGCTTTCTTATCCCTTAGAGAAATTTCAAGCATATTTTTCCCTGCAACAATCATTTCATCAGCGCTGAAAATCAAATCATCAGGCAGAAGATTTATAAGTGACTTTGCTGTGAGAGTTTTCCCGGAACCTGATTCTCCAACCAGTCCGAAAATTTCTCCCTTTTCAATGTTCATGGATGAACTGCTCACAAGAGTATTGCCTACAGCGTCACTCACATGAAGTTTTTTTAATATTACAGTATTATCATTTATAATTTCATTCATCATGGCTCCTCCTGTTGATGAGCATGTCGTTTAATCCGTCTCCTATGAGATTGAATCCAAGAATTGTAATTATTATTGCTATTCCAGGAGCCACTGCAAGGTACGGATATGTTAGGAAGTACTGCCTTGATTCGCTGAGCATCAGTCCCCAGCTTGCATATGGCGGCTGAATTCCAAGACCCAGAAATGAAAGTGATGTTTCTATCATAACAGCAGAGCCTATGGCAGAGCTGTACTGAGTTACAAGCTTGGGCAGCATGGCAGGAACAAAGTGCTTGAAGAATATTTTACTGTTTGTTGTTCCATAGCTTTTTGCAGCCTTTATATAAAGAAGATTTTCCGTATCAAGTATCATTGAATACACAAGCCTTGCAAAAACAGGAATCATGAAAATTGCTATGGCTATGATGGAACCCTTAAGCCCTTTTCCTGCCACTGTTACGATCATAAGTGCAAGAAGAATACCCGGAAATGACATGAGCCCGTCCATAATACGCATGATAACAGAGCTTGCTGCTTTTTTTAACATTGCAGCAACAGCTCCCAATGCTATGCCAAATGTTGTTCCAAGGGTTACAGATCCTATTCCCACAAGCAGCACATTTCTCGAGCCGTACATTAATCTGCTGAGGATATCCCTTCCGAAGTTATCTGTACCAAGAATGTGTTCGGAATCGAAATCAGGCTTTAAAAAGCGCTCTGATATATTCATTTCATTTGGAGGGTACGGCATGTATACAAATGACAGCCCCCACATTGCTAAAACAAGCAAAATCAATATGATACCTGTTGCGATGCTCAAATTTTTTTTCATTTATTTATTATTCTCCTCGCTGAAAGGATTTTATTCTTGGATTTATAAACATTATCAGCACATCCACCGCCAATGTGATGAAGATTACCATTGCTGTAATAAACATAACAAGGCCTTGGAGAAGAACAATGTCTCTGTGCTCCACGGCACTCAAAACCAGACGGCCCAATCCTGGCAGTGAAAAAATAGTCTCAACCACGACGGTTCCTCCCGCAAGTTTTGCAAACTGCATTCCAATAATTGTAAGCGGTGCAACGAGAGCTCCCCTCAAAGCATATTTAACATAAACTTTTCGTGCCCCAAGCCCTTTTACTTTTGTCATGTCCATGTAGTCCTGATTCAATGAATCAAGCATGGAACTTCTTACAATTCTTAACAGTGTACCTGTTTCTCCTATTGCAAGAACCACAGAAGGAAGTGTTATGCTTTTTATGAATCCTGCGAAGTTATCACTGAGCGGAACAAATCCCGATACAGGAAACAATTTAAGCTTAAGACCGAAATAAACAATAAAAACCATTCCTATCCAAAAGGAAGGAATGGCTGTTCCAAGCTGCATGATGCTTCTTGAAAAATAATCTATGATGCTGTTCTTTTTAATTGCCGATAGCATTCCAAACAAGAATGCCAAAAATACAGCAATAATCATGGCAAATACAGATATGGAAAGAGTAACAGGAAGACTGCCTGTAATCAATGATTTCACAGACTCCCCGTACACATAGGATGTTCCCATGTCAAGATGAAGAAGGTCATTAAGCCATCCAAGATACTGCTGGTAAAGGGGCCTGTCCAGACCCATTGCTGTATGAAGTTCCTGAACCATTTCCGGAGTTGCTTCTGTTCCCAGAATAAGCTGGGCAGGGTCCCCCGGAATGATCATTAATACAGCAAATGTTATGATTGACACAACCAGCAAAACAACAACCGAGCTTTTGACTCTGTCTAAAACATACCTTAACATAAATTCACCCCGTTACATACCTTACTCTGCAAAGCTTACTGTGCTGAAGTCATAAACGTCTATTGGGAATATTTCCATACCCTGTACGTCTTTCTGAAGAGCAAGCATTGTTCGCGGTGTCTGCAGATAGATGGCAGGAAGTTTCTCAGCCAATATCACTTGTATTTGTTTATATATTTCTTTTCTCTTGCTCTCATCAAGTTCCTTGAGAGCATCAGCAAGAAGCTGGTCTACCTCGCCTGTTTTCAAGCTTATATAATCATTGCTGTCGGATTTGTATCTTGCCAGGAACGCATATGAATCAAGTCTTCCTGTGTGTCCTACAACAGTTGTATCAAATTTCTTTGCTGTGTAAACATCGCTCAGCCATGTTCCCCATTCAACAATTTCAATGTTTACATTTATGCCGATTTTTCCTAGCTGATCTGCAATAACCTGACCCGCATCAACGTGAAGCTGATAATTTTTAGGAAGAGTCATGTTTATGTCAAATCCGTTTTCATATCCTGCTTCTTTCAAAAGTTCCTTAGCCTTTTCAGGATTAAATTCAATCACGTTGTTTGTATCGTAGTAATCAGGTGAAGTTGGCGGAAGGTGTGAACCTATTTTGTCGCCGTAGCCGAACATGGAAGCTTCAATCACTTCATCTTTGTTGATAGCCATGGCCATTGCCTGTCTTACCTTTTCATTTTTCAGGATTTCATTGTCAGTATTAATTGACAATATCTGCACAGCATTCATAGGCTCTGAAATAACCTGGTAAGCTTCATTGTTTTCAACCATTGTTACCTGGTCTCCTGTTAATGGAATTATGTCCAGGTCTCCAACCTGGAAGCTAGCCATCATGCTTGTAGCATCAGGTATCAATACAAGCTTGACTGTTTCCAGTATTGCTTTTTCACCGAAATAATTGTCATTTCTTTCAAGAGTCAAATCCTGCTGAGGATTCCACTCCTTCAGTTTAAAGGCGCCAGTTCCCACGGGAGCAGTTTTTAAATTATCAGCTGCTTCTTCAGGAACTATTGCAGTCCATGGGTATGCAAATCTTTTTAAAAGTTCCACATCCAGTGTTTCAGTGGTAAATTTTATATTATAGTCATCGACAGTTTCTATTTTAACTATATTTTCATAATCTTTTGCTTTTGGGCTTTCTGCATCTTTCAGTCTGTTGAAGGAATATTCAACATCCTTTGCTGTCATTTGTCTTCCGTTGTGGAAATAAACATCATCTCTCAATGTGAATGTAATTTCCATACCGTCTTCGGAAACATTCCATTCTTTTGCAAGTCTTGGGGTGATTTCCCAGTCAGATGTTACAGATACCAATGTATCATAAATGTTGTTAGTTACGGAGAAAGTTGATGCCGCTGCAGTTCTCTGAGGATCAAGGCCTTCCGGTTCAGTGGTGTATCCCATTGTCAAGCCGGTTTTTGCAGTTGTTTGTGGCTCTTTAGGAGTGTTTTCTTGATTGGAGCATGCAGAAATGCTAAACAGCATAACAGCAGCTAATACAAAAGCTATAATTTTTTTCATTTTTTTATCCTTTCAGTTAATAAAATTTAAAAATATCTTTTACTGAAAATCAAATTAAACGCATTGTTTTCACCTTTTATTATCAAATCATGAGTATCTGTAATAAGTCTTGAAAGCTGCGCTGTAATCTGATTAAAATCAAATACATTTATGTTTAACACATATCATTTGAAATGTCAATAGATTGACATAATTTAACGGACAAATGCAGGGTTTTTTTCGACAAAAAATGTATTGTACTCAAATGTTTATCTGCACCAGAAATAACTCTACATGTTTTATACATTAATTTATTAGTTCGTTGTAAAAAAATGCAAATCATGATATTATATTAGTTGCATTATTGATTTATATAAAATCGAGGTGAATTATGAACCCAAGCAGAAAAAAACTTAAGGAAATGCAGCAAAAAAAATGGTGGAGCTATGCTCTGCTGGCAGCAGGAGTGTTTGTATTCACGGAAGGCTGCACAATTTTAAGAACAAATACGGAATATGCCCTGCCTGCAATTGTATTCAGCTTGTTTATGCACTCAAGCAGCATGAAGGACTTAGGAAAAAGATTGTTGAAGCATGAACCCGGAAGTGCTGCAAACATTGCCATGTTGGCTGTTCTTCTATTTGCAGCAGCAACAAGTTATATGAGAGAAATCACACTTACAGCAATTTTTATCATGAATGTTTCAGCAGTGCTGGTATTTTTAATTGTATCAGTTGCTTCAAAATTCATTAAAAAGCAATAATAAGGAGTACATATGGTTAAAAGATTTATATCATACTACAAACCCGTAAAAAAAATATTCATCATCGACATGGTCTGCGCATTAGTAATGGCTGTGTGCGATTTGTTTTATCCCATGATAACAAGGAACATTATCAACATCTACGTTCCAAATCAGCAGTTCAACCTCATGATAACATGGATGGTAGCCTTAGGACTAATTTATCTGTTGAAGGTAGGGCTTAACTACTACATTACATACTACGGCCACATAATGGGCGTAATAATGCAGGCTAACATGAGAAAAGACATTTTTGAGCACCTGCAGGACCTTCCATTTGTGTTCTTTGATGAAAACAAAACAGGCAGTCTTACTTCCAGAATTATAAATGACCTTATGGAAGTATCTGAGCTGGCACACCACGGTCCGGAGGATGTGTTCATTTCTCTCATAATGCTTATTGGTTCATTCATAATGTTAAGCACCATAAATTTCCCATTGGCACTAATTGTATTTTCAGTTGTTCCGTTTTTGATTTTCATTGTAATGAAGCTTAGAATCAGAATGTCGGACACGTTTCTTGAAACAAGGGAAACAATCGGTGAAGTAAATGCCACTATTGAAAACAGCATTTCAGGCATTAGAGTTTCAAAGGCTTTCAGCAATAAACAAAATGAAATTGAAAAATTCGAGAACAATAACCACAAGTTCCAGTCAGCAAGGAAAAAAGCTTACAAGGTAATGGCTGAATTCCACGTGAGTTCTTCATTTGTAATTGACTTTTTAAACATTCTTGTATTAAGCGCCGGAGGAATTTTCTTCTTCAAGGGATGGATTAACTTTGGAGATTTTGCAGCTTTCATTTTGTACATAAGCAACTTCCTCAATCCCATAAGAAAACTCATAAACTTCGTTGAGCAGTATCAGTTAGGAATTTCAGGATTCAAAAGATTTACAGAAATCATGGATGCTGATATTGAAAAAGACGAACCAGGTGCAAAAGACATTGAAAAAGTCAAAGGAGACATACAGTTCAATGATGTTACTTTCTCATACGGAGACGACAAGGAAATATTAAAGGACATCTCATTCAAAATCGATGCAGGCAAGACTGTTGCCTTCGTTGGACCTTCTGGAGGAGGAAAGACAACACTGTGTCACCTCATACCTCGTTTTTATGAAACAGAAGAAGGTACTATTTCCATAGACAACACAAACATCAAGGATTTCACCCGCAAATCTCTTAGAAAAAGCATTGGAATTGTTCAGCAGGATGTGTTCCTTTTCACGGGAACAATTTATGACAACATACTTTGCGGGAAACTTGATGCAACTGACGAAGAAATTCAGCATGCAGCAAAAATGGCCAACATTCATGACTTCATTATGGATCTTCCCGATGGTTACAACACTTACGTAGGAGAAAGAGGTGTGAAACTTTCCGGAGGACAAAAACAAAGAATTTCAATAGCCCGTGTATTTTTGAAAAATCCGCCAATACTTATACTTGATGAAGCAACATCTGCATTAGACAATGCAACAGAACTTCTAATACAAAATTCTCTTGAGGAACTGTCAAAAGGAAGAACAACTGTTGTTGTTGCACACAGGCTTTCAACCATTAAAAATGCAGATGAAATAATCGTCTTAACAGACAAGGGAATACAAGAAAAAGGAAGACACGAGGATTTAATCAAAGCAGAAGGCATTTATGCGGAACTATACAATTCTCAGTTTAAAAACCTGGCTTAGGAGGTTTTATGAATATTACAATTATAGGATGCTGGGGAGGTTTCCCCAAAGCTGGCGAAGCAACATCTGGTTACATGGTGGAGCATGACGGCTTCAAGCTGCTTCTTGAGTGCGGCAGCGGAGTTGTAAGCCTCATGCAGCAAAAATATGATCTAGGGGAAATTGACGCAGTCATATTGACCCACTATCACTACGACCACATGTGCGACATTGGACCACTTCAGTATGCAAGGCAGATTAAGACACAGCTTGGACAAATAAACAAATCTCTTCCCATATATGCACCAAGAGGAGAATTTTTCAACCTGCTGAAGTGGGAAGATTACGCATATGGCCAGGATTTTGATGAAAAAAGCATTTTAACCATAGGACCATTTGAAATAACATTCATTAAAAACGTCCATCCTGTTGAAGCTTACAGCATAAAAGTAAAATGCAGCGGCAAAGTGTTTTCATTCACTTCAGACACAGCATACTTTGAAGGCTTAGAGAATTTCTTTGACAAATCTGATATTCTCATAAGTGAATGCAGTTTTTATTCCCACATGGACGGTACGAAGGCAGGACATCTGAACAGCTCACAGGCAGGAATGCTTGCTGAAAACGCACATGTTAAAAAGCTTGTTCTCACTCACCTTCCCCACTTCGGAAATCTAGAAGACCTTGTAGCACAGGCAAAAGAACAATACAGCGGAGAAATAGTGTTAGCAGAAAAATTCATGGAACTTAAAATATAAAAGCAATATTTAAGGCTTTGTTCGACAGAACAAAGCCTTTCCTTTAATTATTAATTCTTAATTTCCTACTCTTCATTCTTAATTAAATAAATGTAATGCCTCCACACCTTAATTAAAAATATTACCCTTGGAATGACTGCGCTTCAGGAGATATTTTACTATTTAGACAACATTATGACAACAATTTGTGTTTACTTGTATTTATTATAAATTCTAATTTCCTTATACAATATTACAATTTTGTTTTACATCATTATTGATAATGTTCTTAGGGATAGAGTATTAGACTTCGAATCTGTTCGTCTGGGGTTCGAATCCCTCATGGCTCACTAATAAAAGCCTTGCAATTTCTAATTTGCAAGGCTTTTATATTTTTATATATTTAATATATTTTTATATTTTGTCGTCTATTTGTCGTCCATTAATACAAATTTACATAAATACAGTAAACATATTTTACTTCAATATATTAATAAAACATTTTTAGCTCATTCTAATTACTAATAAACATAATTTGAACCCACGACCTTCCGGTTCAAATAAAAGCATTCTTTACATTTCTAAAACATTTTAAAGTGTTGATAAATCAATGCTTATCTTGCCAATGCCTACCTTTCATTTTCAAAGTAATTTATCCCCTAGGTGTTAAAAAAGTGTTAAATGAATATTGTTGATGCCTCATGAAAAAATGTGTTCTAGCATTCTGTAATAATTTAATTGTTTAAAATATAGAATAAATATCTGAAAATTCAATATTTAACTTTTCAACTTTATCATTCATATATTTAGACTGCTTTCTGTGTTTTTGATTTTCTATAATTCTTGCTGGGAGCTCAACTTTAAATGTACTTCCTTTGTTAACTTCACTTTCTACACTAATATTACCACCATGAAGTTCAACAATTGATTTTATTAATGATAGCCCAATTCCAGTACCCTCAGCATTACGAGATAATGATTTATTAGCCTGGTAAAATCTTTGAAAAATTAAATCTAAATGTTTTTTTTCAATCCCTTCACCAGTATCCTTAACTGATATTTCAACAACTTCTCCTTTGTCTAAAATATTTACGTATATCACACCACTTGTATTAGAAAACTTAATTGCATTAGAAATTAAGTTCAATATAACTCTTTCTATCTTTTCTGGATCACAAGCAATAATCTTCTCTTCAATTTCTGTATCAAATATTATACTTAGCCCTCTTGACTTTACATATTCTGAAACTGATTGGACGATATTTTCAATAATATTTACTATATCTTCATTAGATAGATCAAGCTTTAATAAACCAGAATTGCTCTTGGACATATCAACTACATTGTTTATAAGTTTTATTAGCCTATAACAATTTTGTTTAATATTATCATTGTAATGTTGAAGTTTTTCTTTTTCAACTTCAATTGAATCTTTTTTTAAATACATGTCCAGCATTTGGTTAGCAGAAAAAATAACATTTAATGGAGTCTTTAACTCATGTGATACATTTGCATATACCTCATCCTGAATCTTTAGCGCTTGCTCCATTTTCTGTTTTTCCTTAACTTCATTAGTGATATCAATACCAATTACAATTATTTCAGTTATTTCGTTATTTAAATCAAACAATGGCTGATATATCCATTTAATAAATACTGTTTCTTTTTCTATATTGTATTTACAAGTTTTAAAACAGCTTTTCTTATTAGTACTTAATGAATCCCTTACCATATCATCAATTATTTGAACTTTTTCGTTAAAAACAACAAACAAATTTTGACTCTTAATACATGCTTTTGAATGTAAATTAGGGAAAATCTTCTTTAATTGATCATATCCTTTATTGTTTATATCAATTAAATTAAATTCAGGATATGTATATCTTGCAAACCCTAAGTCAAGATTTTCGATTATATAACTTAATGAATCATACTGAGCCTTTATGTAATGGTTTCTTTCATTATTTATCTTTTCAGTAATATCTCTAGATATTAAAACACCCGCAATAAAATTACCTTCGCTATCATATATCGGTGCTCCATTTAATTCTTTGTAGTGTAATCCATTAATATCATTTTTAACAATTGTATAGTCATTAACTTTCTCACCACTAATTATATTAGCAAATAGCATATTATCAATTGATATTGCATTTCCATTTATATCGTTTACTTGATTTTGGAACTCATTAAAATTTCTTGTATTCTTCAAATCAATTATAGGATTAGCCCTTGCTGATTTATTTATTTTTGTAACCTTTCCGCTTTTATTAAATATTATCAATTCATCTGACATATTTTCAATAATAGCTTCCATTTCGAGCTTTTGTTCTTCCATTATCTTTCTTAACACAACATTTTCTGTAACGTTAATAACCTTATGAATTAAATACTTTGCTTCACCTTTTATATTTATTGAAACAAATGATGAATCCCAATATGTGTCTCCCTTTATAGGACAATTGTATTTAACTTCTTTTGCATCGTACTTCTCACTTGTTTTAATAACATTAGAAATAATATTTTCTAGATGACTTCCTTTAACTCCTAGAAATATATCATATATGCTTTTACAATAGATATCTTCTATTTTGTTTATGATAGGAACATTATCTAAGTATTTTTGATTAACTTTAAGAATATGCAAGTCCGGAATACTATAAATTGCAACTCCTATTTCATTTTCTAGCAAAATTTTCATGGCATATGCTATTCTATCTTCAATTCTAGAATTTTTCTTTTCCTTGAAAAAGAAAATCTGTTCATTTTCAGTCTTATTTCTTTTACAAGTTATTGAAACTTCCCTCGCTTCGCATTTCTTAGTAAATATATAACAGTTATGTTCTCCTTCAATATTTTCAAGATGGTTTTTGGAATTAACATGTAATAGATTATTCATCTCGACAATTGACTTTTCTAGTAGTTCTACATTTTGATAACCTGTTAGTTTTTCAAACTCATTATTTACACCAGTAGTAGTGTTGTTCTTAATATATAAAATTGGTTTTATAGTTTTTCTTTTCAATATATATGCCATGACATAACTCCCCCCCAATATATCATAAAATATTGTAAAAACTTGTAATATAATTTAGTATATTATACTTTATTACAACTGTAAATCGTTTTCACGTAATTTAACCTTGTATTTTTCTACACATATTGACACGTTGTTTAATAGCATAACCCCTAGATTTTATCAAGCTCCTACTGAAACTCTAGCATGAAAGAATGTTGGGAATTACTTAGAGGGAAGGCTTCTATCTTAATGACATGAAAAGCTGGTCTGCAAACTGAGATATTATAAGCTCGATTTTCAATTTATTTGCTATTGTTATAAATATAATTTACACAACCTATGCCATAGAAAGTCTGAACAGTACATATCGCAGGCTAAAATGCCTGAGGAGTGTGCTCCCATATGATACAGCCCTTCTGAGGGCTTTATACATGACTTCATTTGAAGTTTCCAGATACTTTAAAAATTTTTAATGGTAAAATTGTAGGAGTTGTAGATTTTCCTAACGAATACAAACCTTATTTTGCACAACAAAATAGTAATGATAGCCTTGATGAAAAATATTCGTGCCTTAGCTAATCATTGTACTACTCATTATATAGAATCTCATAGTAATAATTTTTCTTTTCCACATATTCTTCGTTCTCTACTATATACTGTAATCCTGCATCAAGTTCTTCTGTTAACCTTCCTTGCATCTCAACAGATATTTCCAGTTGTTTTCTTTGCATATTTCTATTATGCTTCCTGCTGTAGTATGCATATTTTTAATTGAGGATACTCTTTTTAAATTCGTTTAAATAATCTTTTTGATTCATTTATCTGTCTAGTAAACATGCACCTTACGATGCATGCTCCTGCCAGAACCGTGCTTGCAGCGTTACCGCACACTGCTCCTCATAATATAATTTGCATTATTTGTCTATGTCATATATATTTACAAAGATTTGTGGATTTTCTAATGGTAATATATAACCATCATTCTGAATTTACCAAAGTTATAACTATTACATTGACTTCTTCTATTAAGCCACTTATATAAAAGATTCTCAACTTCGTAGTAGAATCTTCTAATCATTTTCGTATTATAAGTAATTCCTAAAAATGATAGTGTCCTCTTAGCTTAAGATTTACTTTTTCAAATAATTTCTCCAATTGAACTTCTAATAAATATAATGTTTGTCATTATAATCTAAAACACTATCAAAAGATGTCAATGTTTTACAAAGTACATATAATGGCATAAAAAGGTAAGTTAGGAGCAGTCTTCGTATGAGCGATAATAATTTTATTAATAAAACAAACAAATACAAACATAGAATATACCGAGCTAAAAATATATTAAAATCGACTTTAAACAATCAACCATTAAACTCTTCAGAAATCATACTTTCTGAATTTTCTATGCAAAACCAAATAGAGAATGGTGCATTGTCAGTTGGTGTCTTTACTGCTTGTCAAGCCCTACCCGTAAAAAACGCAGAAGTAACTGTCTATGATATTTTAGAAGATGGAACTGAACATATTCATGCTCGTTCCATAACCGATGAAAACGGAAGAATTCCTGATGTTGTATTGCCTGTCCAGCATGATTCCCAAAACTTGTATGGCCGTCCTAAATATCCTTTTACAACATATAACATCAGAGTAACATCTGATAATTTTTATACCGTCAACATAATAAACTTCCGTATTTTCCCAAATGTGAAAACCAGTTATAGTATTAATATGCATCCTATTATACCAGGTGAAACAGTCCATATACCTGAAGAAACACTTGAAATACCTTCTAGTATTATAGACGGATCAAACTTTTAGGGAGGGAAGCATGTTTTCATCAAATTCTGTAAATTATTCTCAAATTAATGAAGATTTACAAATAACTATACCTGGCGGACCTCCAACAGCATTTGTTATTATTCCAGAATATATTACAGTACATTTAGGTCGCCCTGATGAAATTGCTGAAAATGTAACGTTACCTTTTATTGACTATATTAAAAACGTTGCATCTTCAGAACTATATCCAACTTGGTCTGAAAACGCACTAAGAGCTAATATACATGCGATAGTTTCCGTTGCGTTAAATAGATATATTCTCCAATGGTATAGGGCGAGAGGATATGAATTTGACATTACAAATTTAACACAACTTGATCAGGCATTTGTTAAAGATAGGGGTATATATGGAAATATTGATAGAATTGTTAATGAAATATTCGATGATTATGTTATAAGAGATGGTCAAGTAATACCGCTTTTTACAACATTTTGTGATGGAAAGATTACTATGTGCGATGGATTGTATCAGTGGGGAACAGTCGATTTAGCTGAACAAGGTTTTAGCCCTATGGAAATTTTAAAATATTATTATGGTGAAAATATTTCTTTAGTTGAAAATGCACCCGTTGGAGGTGTTGGTTTGACATATCCCGGAGAACCGCTTATGCCTGGCGATTCAAGCATTATTATACTAAGACAACAGTTGGGGTTAAACAGGATAGCAATGAATTTTCCTGCCATACCCGAAATAATTCCTGCGGATGGCTACTATGGGGAATCTACAGAAAATACTGTAAAAGAATTTCAAAAAGTTTTTAATTTGCTTGTAACAGGAATAATAGATAAAGCTACATTTTATAAAATAAGACAAATTTACGTTGCTGTATCAAAATTATCTGAATTGGCAGTAACAGGTTCAATTTATGAGCAAATAATCGAAATATCAAGAAGAGCTTATTTGCAAGGCGACATAAGACCAGGTATTGACATGTTACAATATGCTTTAAATGTATTATCAAGCTACTATAATACTATACCAAGCGTCGCATATACAGGCATATTTGATGAACAAACAAGAGCTGCTGTCATTGAATTTCAAAAAACAATGAGATTGCCTATTACTGGTATCGCTGATCACGATACCTTGAATCTATTAATTAGGACTGCACTTGGAATATTCAAGACATTGCCTCCACAAGAAGTTTACCTTCCTTATTTAAGGTTCCCAGGTAAGGATTTTAGAAAGGGTGATGGTATAGAAAGAGCCGGAGTATTAGTAATGCAAGAAATGTTATCCTATATTTCATTAGTTATACCAACCATCCCGCCTATAACCATAGATGGTGTATTTGGTGAAGAAACAGAAAGAGCAGTTATAGCTTTTCAGCAGATGTTTGGGTTGGAGCCAACTGGAATTGTAGATGAAGCTACATGGAATGAGTTACTAAGAGTCTATAGACAACAAAGATATGGAGAGCTTCAACCGACATTATAAAAAAGCCGCATATGTTTATTATGCAGCAGTTATTGTTATATTATTTTTTATATAAATATAAAATATTACTACAATTCTTTGTTGTCCCTTTCTCTTCTCCGAGAAGAAGATGAAAATACAATACTACGTATATTTTTCCTAAAACACCTGCTATTTTTAGTTCATAATGTCAATGCAAATAAATATATTTCATCTGTTGAAATCATAAAATTCTTATCAGACCTCTCAGAAAGAAAAGTAAGCCGGGACTACTTATACCGAAAAATTATCGCGCCCTTAAGATACTCTGGTGTAATAATTTTAACATGCTCACATGGTTATATGATTCCATCATGCATTGATGACATATATGCTTATGCAAATCAAACTAATGGTACTGTTGCCCCTATGCTCAATCGTGTTGAAAAATGCAGAGAACTAATATTAAAGCAAACTGATTAAGCACTAGATATATTTGATAATCCTGCTTTAATGAAATATAAAAGATATTTCAATGATATTTAATTACGTATACTTTAATGACAAGATCTCATATAATCTTAATCTTATGTGTTCTTGTCTTTAAAATCATTGTTGTTATTCATTAATACCATTACGTGCGTTGATGATACAAAAAAGATGCTAGGCAAAGCTAATATCCCCTTGGCGGACGGGTATGTTTATAAAAAATGTCTGTATTAACAGTAATGTACTATTTTCACAATATAACTCAGTGCCAGGCACTTAGTTATTAACTTTTTTTACTAAGAAGAAATAAATGACTGTTTTTCTTTCTTGCAAATTCTCATAATAGTATCTTTTCCTGTAATTAGAGCCGTAGGAAGACCCCCAGGAGGCTTAAGCCACTGACCACTTAATAATATATTATTAATTCCTTTTATATAACCTGTATGTACCAAAGCTTTGCCACTAATAGTTGGCCAAAAAGCCATAAAAGCACCACGGTAAGCATTGCAATATCTTACATAGGTTTGCGGGGTAGCAACATCAAGTAGTTTAAGTTTTCCTTTCATGTTTGGGAAACGAGTTTCCATAGCACGAATCACTGCTTCTCCAATTCTAATCTTTTCCTTGTTATATTCTTCCTTATTCTTTACAAGCAACTCCCATGCTTCCAGTTCTGGTTCGAATTGGTTAATAGCAAGGGTTATCACTGTATGATCTTTTGGAGCAAAGTTAGGCTCATAACAATAGTGGGTCATCTGCAAATACTCTATTGGTTTCTGATTTTGGCATATATTTAATGATTCTACAGGAAATTTAAGTGTACGAGGTATATCGCTCAATATGCCTTCATATCCTATTCCGATATAAATATTAGATGCCAAAGGATATATCTCAGGATTATTATATCTTTTTTCGAAGGCTGAATCGGGATAACATCCCTTGAGTATTTTTTCATATAAAACTTTAGCATCACAAGCAGCTATAAAATAATCTGCCTCATAGGCTTTACCATCTTTAGACATTACATTAGTTACTATATTTGCTTGGATATCAGCTTCAACAATCTCACAGGAAGTCTCAATTCTACCACCTAATGAATGGTATTTATCCACCATACGTTGAGCTAGCTTCTTAGAGCCTCCTATGGGAATAGAAGACTGCCCTCCAGTAAATGTTCCAAGTGGAAAAATAACTGATATTGCACTGTAATCACCTTCTGGCATAAAAGAAGCTACGGCTTCTCTCAGAGCTGGGTGCTTAAACTTATCGGCTAATTCTTTTATACTTATTTTCCCATATTTCTGCATAATATAGCCAACATCTTTCATAGAAAATACATACTTTACCTTTTCAGCTATGTTCATCATATCTACTGGCTTTCCTACTGGTATTGAAAAGGATTGTAATTTTTTTATATCTCTATAAAACTCATCAATAATATCTTTATCATTTGGCGATATCTCTAGCCAGCTTGATTTAAAACGTTCAAGACTTCGATAAAAATGTACTGTTGTACTATCATACTCAACAGCCATAAAGCTTTCAGGATGGTAAATATCTGTCCCATCCAAAGCTCCCACTGTCTCCCACAGATCATTGATTTGCGTTCCTTTTTTAGTACCAACCATCCAGTGAATACAGCCATCGATGTGGTATCCATAACGATCCCACCCAGTACACTCTCCTCCTAAAGTATGATGTTTCTCTAATATTATACTTTGAAATCCATTTTTCTGTGCAAATATACCTGCACTAAGTCCTGCAATACCTCCACCAATTATTACTACTTTTTTCATAGTAAATTATCCCCCACTAATTTATTTAATTTATTATCGCAAAGATAACTAACTAACGATCCAAAAATTTTATTGACTTAATTTTTATAGTTTTCATAGTATATATGTTTTTTCATATAGCGGTAATATATTTAAATACGGCACCTTAGATAAACGCAAACGTTTTTTTGTAAAAAATTAGGCTTTACTTTCACATTTCACCAATGCCGCCATACTTGTGCTACTATGTTATATAACGCAGGCGTTGGCATTAAAGAAGCCCAACAATGGCTCGGTCACGCAAATATAAAAACTACTATGGACGTTTATACTCATCTTGATAAAAAGAACAAAGAAAATGCGTTGTCAAAAATGAACGAAATGCTATTAGCAAAATGACAACATTTTTGACAACACTTCAGTAATAAATACAGAGTATTATGGAAATATAGGCAATATAATACTCATTGATTTTTCAACATTTCATTTATTTTTCTACATTAGGTATTATGTTATAAATATAATGCCTCCACACCTTAACCCACTGGTCCAGATTGTACATTTTCCTTACTTCTTCATCGCTGTTTGCAGCCGGGTCGTTTACAACTATGTATTCTGTTCCGCATACATTTTGAAAACCAACAACAACCATGAGATGTCCTGATGGAAATGCAGATATGGCTCCGTCAAGCTGCTCCTTGTTTTTTGAAACAACAGAAGCCACAACGGGTATTCCTTTTGCTATGAGGTTTTTAACAACATTAATGCTTTTGCATTTTTTTGTGTATGCTCTCATACCCTGTTCTCCTGCATATGCTGTGTTTTGAGGCCAGTTTCCGTACAATTCGCTTCCAGTGTCAAATGTTCCCTTTGTAACTTCATCAAGGCTTAAATTTTTACCGTGGAATTTTAAAGTCATGGTAAGAGAAGTAGGGCTGCATATTGAGTGGCTGTCCTTGTGGCCGCTGGCAAGCTGAGAAATTGTGGGTACGTTTTCAATTATTCTATAGCAGTCACCTTCAAGTTCCTCATCTTCACCGGAATCAGTGCTGAATGCAATAAGTTTAAGTTTCGGACTTTTTCCTGTAAGTACTGCTTTCATTCTTACTGCATCGGCAAATTTATTATCTTTTATAAAAATTCTGTCTTCTGTAACTCTTATGTGCTCATAGTTTCCGTGTTCCTTGATTCCTTTGTTAAATCCATCCGTAGACCATACTCCGTAGCTTACGAAATCCGTCCATTGGTTTTCAATTCTTACTTGTATGAATACTTCAACAAAACTGTTTTCGTCAGTTCTTGAATTCCAGGATGGAGTAATCTCAGAGAATTTTTCTGTTTCGATTATGGGAGTCACAAGAAACCCTTCATCCATGCCTTCTCTTAATCTTAAAAAATCCTCTTCCAACTCTAAACCAGTAAGTTCATTGTTGCTTAATTTTTTATTTTCACATATCCAATCCATAATTATCCTCCTCCATATCCAATATATCATTTTTATGAAATTAATACAATTATAATCCTTGAAATTGTTACTTTGTCATATTATAATAAACTACCATAAGATTAAAATAGGATGTGAAAATATGATAGCCATTAAGGGCAGACGCAAATGCAACAGCTGCGGAAAAAGATACAATTACATTTATTCCAAGGGCACAGATACTGAAAAAGTAATATACAAGGGCAAAGATGCAAATGCCAGCGTTGCCACAAATGTAAAGGTTCTGTCAATATACAGCTATGAAGTCACTGTAAATTGTCCGGAATGCGGAACTGAAGAAACGTTCATTTATACAGATTAAAATAAATGAGGCTGAAACATTTCATGTCATCCTGAGCTATAGCGAAGGATCTCATAATTCAAAAGATGAGATTCTTCGGGCTAAAGCCCTCAGAATGACACGATGTAACAGCCCTTTTTTTATTGGCTAACTAGATTTGATTTTACAGCAAGACATTGTCATCATCAAATTCTTTTTTCTTTACACTGTTAAACTTCTTAAGAACATCCTGTACAGTCAGTTCCTTTCTCTCGTCTCCTTTTATGTCAACTGCAATTGTTCCTGAGTCCATCATTATGGTCCTTGTTCCCATTGCCAGGGCAGAAGTAATGTTGTGAGTTATCATAAGGGTTGTGATGTTATTTTCAGATACTATTTTGTTAGTAAGGTCAATGACCGACTTTGCGCTTACAGGGTCCAGTGCTGCCGTGTGTTCATCCAATAGAAGCAACTTTGGTTTCACAAGAGTTGCCATCACCAGTGTCACTGCCTGCCTTTGTCCTCCGGAAAGAAGACCAATCTTTGTGTTTATTCTGTCTTCCAGTCCAAGGTTCAGTGCTGCCAGGCGCTCTTTAATATAATTCTTTTCTTTTTTTGAAGGAATTCCAAGCATATTTTTCTTGATACTCCTCATATATGCTATTATAAGATTTTCTCCCACTGTTAAATGAGGAGCGGTTCCTCTCATGGGATCCTGAAATATTCTTCCTATAAATTCTGCTCTTTTAAATTCAGCCATATGTGTTATGTCGTGCCCGTCAAGACTTATTGTTCCTGATTCACAAAGCATTGTACCTGATATGGCATTGAATAACGTTGATTTTCCTGCTCCGTTCCCTCCAATTATGGTTACAAATTCACCGTCTGAAACTTCAAGGCTTAAGCTGTTCAAAGCTATGTGTTCATCAGGCGTATTTTTGTTAAATATTTTTGTTGCTTCATTAATGTTCAGCATTACTTTCTCCCCTTTCTCAGCTTGTTTGTTTCAATTTTTCTTTTTACATTGGGCAAAGAAAGTGCCGTTACAACCACCAATGATGATATTAACTTAAGATATGACGGAGGGAAGCTTGTTGTAAGTATCAGTGCAATAATGAATCTGTATATCACTGAGCCTATTATTACCGAAAGAAGTCCTGCAGTGATGTTTTTGTTTTTTATTATGACGCTTCCTATTATTATAGAGGCAAAACTTATTACAACCATTCCAGAACCCATGTTGATGTCTGCAGACTGCTGCATTTGGGCAACAAGAGCTCCCGAAAGGGCAACTATGGCATTTGACAATGAAAATCCAACCATCTTTATGAAATCCGTGTCTATGGAAGATGCTCTGCACATGTCTTCATTGTCACCGGTTGCTCTTATGGACAATCCAAGCTGTGTCCTGAAAAACCAGTTAAGCATTGTGAAAACTGTCCCAATGATTATTAATAGAGCCAGGACTTTGTATAACTTATTGTTGAACATGTATTCAGCATATGTGAAAATATTTGTCTTGTTCAACAATGGTATATTTGCCTTGCCGTCCATAACCATGAGGTTTATAGAATACAGTCCTGTCATTGTAAGTATGCCTGAAAGTATTGGCTGTATGCCCATCTTGGTCTGCAGTGTGGCAGTTACCATTCCTGCAAGACCTCCGCAAAGTATAGCCAGTGCAATACCTGCAACAGGCATGCCGCTGTAAGCAAACATTGCAGATACAGCCGCACCAAGGACAAAACTTCCGTCCACAGTAAGATCAGCAACATTCAATATTTTAAATGATATATATGTTCCGAATGCAAGCAATGAATAAACTAAACCCAGTTCAATTGCTCCTATAATAGATACTAAATTCAACTTCTTCCTCCGATGTAATTATTCTACTGTCTCAAAATTCTTAAATATCTTGTCTGTAATTTCTGCTCCGAGACTTTTAGCTGTTGTAATATTCATAATTTTTTTGTATTCCTTAAGTGTCTCAACAGGAATTTCTGAAATTTCCTGACCGTCGATTATTCTCTTAACCATGTCTGCCACTTGTTTTCCAAGAACTGTGTAATCAACTCCCACTGTTGCATATCCGCCGTCTGCAACCATTGAATCAGCCCCTGTGTAAACAGGTACTCCTGCATTTATTGCTTCTGCAGACAGTACCGGCATGGCTGAAGCTACGGTGTTGTCTGTAGGAGTGAATATTGCATCAACCTTTCCTGCAAGAGATTGGGCAGCTTGCTGAAGTTCGCTTGAATTTGTTATAGTTGTTTCTATATATTCAATTCCTTTCTCCTCAAGATAGCTCTTAGCCTGATCTATGGCTGCTGCTGAATTAACTTCACCTGAATTGTATATGAAGCCGAATGTCTTTATTTCAGGAGTCAGTTCAAATGCAAGGTCAAATATTTGTTTTATATCAATGGCGTCACTGACTCCGGTAATGTTTCCTTCGGGCTTATTTAAATCTTTTACCAATCCTGCTTCAACCGGATAGCTTACAGCTGCAAACACTATGGGAATATCGCTTGTTGCCGCAGCGGCACTTTGAGCTGTTGATGTTGCTATAGGAACTATTACATCCATTCTTTCTCCAACGAACTGAGAAATTATTGTGTTTATGTTTGACGGATCTCCCTGAGCATCCTTGTAAGTTATTTCTACTTTATCCTTCAGTCCCTGCTCTTCAAGCCCTAATATGATAGATTCTCTTATTTGGTTTAAAGAAGGGTGTTCAACAGGCTGAATTATGCCAATCTTTATTTTTTCATTTGATGTTTCACTTGGTGCCTGAACTGTTTCGCCTTTTGCGGCGCAGCCTGTCAATACTGTTGTCAATATAAGTGCTGCTAATGTTATTGCTGAAATGATTTTTTTTATTTTCATTTTGTCCTCCATTTTGTCTTTATTATTCAATAATTTTAAAATCTTTAATTGTTTCCTGATCAAGTTCCAAGCCAAGGGCTTTTGCTGTTGTCATGTTGATTATGTTTGAATACTGGTTTATAACTTCAACATGATTGTCAGATATTGACTGACCTTCTAGAATTCTAACAGCCATGTCTCCCACCTGTCTTCCAAGAACTTTGTAATCTATTCCCACTGTTGCAAAACCTCCGTCAATGACCATTGAATCTGCACCGGTGTAAACAGGAATCCCTGCCTTTATTGCTTCTGCTGAAAGTACCGGCATTGCTGAAGCTATGGTATTGTCATTAGGTACAAATATTGCATCAACCTTTCCCATCAGTGACTGTGCTGCCTGAAGAAGATCACTTGAATTTGTTATAGTTGCTTCAACATATTTAAGTCCGTTCTCGTCACAGTATGCTTTAGCTCTTTCGGTGCTGGCAACTGCATTTACTTCGCTGGTGTTGTAAATGAAGCCGTATGTCTTGACTTTTGGAGTCAGTTTCTGAGACAATTTGAATATGTCTTCTATGGCAATTGTATTTGAAACGCCTGTGATGTTTTTATCCGTAACATTCATGTCTTCCACAAGACCGGCCTTGACCGGATAGCTCACTGCTGCAAACACTATTGGGATGTCCTTTGTGGCTGCTGCCGCTGACTGAGCTGCTCCTGTAGCTATGGGAATTATCATGTCAACTTCATCCCCAACAAACTGGGATATTATTGTGTTAACATTAGCCGGGTCCCCTTGGGCATCCTTGTATATTATTTCAATGTTTTCTCCGATGTCTGATTCTTCAAGGCCTTTGATTGCATATTCTCTTATTTCATCAAGGGATGGATGATTTACTGCCTGAACAATTCCAACTCTTAATTTTTCTGTTTTAGCAGTTTCTGTTACCGCTGCTTGGTTATTTGTTTCTGTGTTTGTTTCTGCACTTTCTGCTTTTGTGCTGCAGCCTGTAAATAAAGTTGTTATCATTGCTGCTGAGATTAATAATGCCATAAATTTTTTCATATCTTTCTCCTGGAATTTTATTTACAAAAACAAAAAACCTGTCCTATGAAAAGGACAGGTATAATTCCTGCGGTACCACCTTAATTGACTGAAAATTCAATCCAACTTAACAAAAATGCCATCACATTTTCTGCTTTATAACGTAAGCTCACGTTTCAGATACTTGAGTACTACCTCTTTCACCTCACCCTCAGCGATCCACTTGCCATACTGCGTTCTGCCGGGTTCTCATCATCCCCTGCTCTCTGTGAGTGCACATATGGTTTAATCTTCGCTTCAACGGTTTTGTTTTTGTATTTTTTAGAGTTTAACACGGCTTTAAAAACTTGTCAACAGTATTTTATAATTTTTTATTATTCACATAGTCAAGAAGGACATCCTTTTTGTTTTCAAGCTCATCATCCATAACTTTTTCAAGCATTTCATCTAAGAGTTTCCCAACTCCCGGACCCTTTGGAATTCCTGCGGATATGAGGTCAGTTCCTTTAACTTCAAGATTGTTCAGGCTGTAGCACTGATTTTCACGAACAATTGTGTCCATGAGCACTTCTGCTTTTCTTAGGTATTTTTTTTCATCCTCAGGATATTTTAAACTTGCGTCCTTCAAATGGATGAGCAGCTTCATGTTGTCATATCCCATTTTATTGAGCCATTTTTTTATGGCTGGAATTTCCGGAACAATTTCTCCATCCATGTTTAATGTCAGCAGCTTTACCTTTTTTATTGTGTCATTGTCGCTTTTCATTTGCCTTAAAATTAGTTCTGCATCCATTCCATAGAACAGCAATGATAATTTTATTATTATGTTGTCCACAAGGGAAGCTGAATTTAATCTTTCTGTCCACAATTCACCCCTTAATTCAGAAATTTCAGGAATGAACACTTCAACCACATCCTTGTATTCAGACAGTATTTCACTGCATTTTACTCCATTTAACAATTTCATAAACTCGTTGTTTATTCTTTCAAATGATATGTTTTTGAGAAGATTTTTATTTTTATGTATGCTTTTTCTTGTGTCTTCTTCAACATTAAAACCAAGAACCGCTGCAAAACGCATGGCTCTTAAAATTCTGAGACCGTCCTCCTGAAATCTTTCATCAGGAACCCCAACACATTTTACAATCTTGTTTTTTATGTCCTCTATTCCTCCGAACAAGTCTACAATTCCTTCCTTGTTGTATGCAAGAGAATTCATTGTAAAATCCCTTCTCTTTAAATCCATTGATATCTTGTCTGTGAATGTAACCTCATCGGGCCTTCTGTTGTCGCTGTACTTTCCGTCAATGCGGTATGTTGTAATCTCAAGGTGCATTTTATTTATTATAACTGTTACGGTGCCGTGCTTGAGACCTGTGTTTATGGTTCTGTAATTTTTAAAACAGCTGCTTATTTCTTCAGGCAAAGCCGAAGTGGTTATGTCCCAGTCGGAAGGAACGCTTCCCAATATTGCATCTCTTACGCAGCCACCCACCACATATGCTTCATGGCCGCAGGATTTTAGAATATTAAGAGCCTTTTCGGCTTCTTCAGGCATTTTAATTTCAATATCCATGGTTCCTCCCTTTGCTTTTTACTATATTATAACCAAAAATAAGATTAAAGCAAACAAAAAGAACGCATATGCGTTCTTAAAACCATACAAACCTATTTACCATAAGCTGTAGGAGCTGCTCTTGTGTCCGCCCGTTGTTTTTTAATTTAATAATTTTGTTATCTCTGGGATGACAGTGTTCCTTCCCTCAAAATGAAATCGCAAAATGTTGATATATCAAGTCGTAGGGGCGAATCTTGTGTCCGCCTGTTGTTATAAATTCAACAATTTTGTTATCTCCGGGATGACAGTAGTCCTCCCCTACATTTTATTTTGCTGAATTGCAGCTTTCGCACGTACCGTGGGATTCTTCCCACAGTTCATCAGCAACTTTTTCCCAATTAATGGCTGCATTTTTGCATTTTGAGCTTAAATCCCTTACATTTTCAGGATTTTGCAGATCAGTTGATCTTGCGCCTGATTTTTCTACCATGTCTGTGAGCCTTCCCGGATTGTCCAGCAACGGGCAGGGCCTCAGGTGATTTCCATTGAATGGCTGATTTTTCTTGTACTGCATGAACAAAGGATTTTTGTATGCCTGAAGCAGTGTGCTTTCATGAATGTTTGTGTCAGAGTAGTGAATGAATGCACATGGCTCCACATCTCCGTTTGCATTGATGTGCAGGTAGCATCTGCCTCCGGCTATGCAGCCGTTTATATATTCTCCGTCATTCCAGAAATCAAGAGTGAACAACGGCTTTGTCTTTCTGAACTCTCTTATCTGACGGTACATGAACTCACGCTGGGGAGCGGTTGCAAGAAGTTCTGTGACAGCGTCCTTCCCTACAGGCATGTAAGTGAAGAACCATGCAAACTTAGCCCCCTTTTCTATCATGTCGTCAAAATACTCTTCGCTTCCAATGACATCTGTATTTTTGCTTGTATAGCAGCATGAAATTCCAAATGGAAGCCTCTTTTCCTTTAAAATTTCCATTGCTTTTGTAATTGCCATGTAAGTTCCTTCACCGCGCCTAAAGTCTGTTTCTTCTTCAAAACCTTCAACACTTATGGCAGGAATGAAGTTTTTTACCCTGAGCATTTCATCGGCAAACTCCTGGTCAATCAATGTGGAATTTGTAAATGCCAGGAATGTGCAGTCGCTGTGTTTTTCACATAAACTTATGATGTCTTTTTTTCTCACCAGCGGCTCTCCGCCTGAATAAATGTACATGTACGTTCCTAATTTTTTTCCCTGCTGTATTATGCTGTCAAGTGTTTCAAAATCCATGTTCAGTTTGTCACCGTATTCAGCAGCCCAGCATCCTGTGCAGTGCAGATTACAAGATGACGTTGGATCCATGAGTATTGCCCATGGAATATTGCAGTTGTTTTCTTCCCTTGATTTTTTCTGACGTCTTCCTCCGATTATGGTTGCATTGATTATGAAATTTTCAAATAATGTCTTTCTCACTTCCGAATCAATGTCTGTATACAAGCTCTTAACCAAACCATACCAGTTGCTGTGTGTATCTTCGAGCACTGCTTTCACGGCAGAAATCTGCCTTCCTGCTGTTTTTTCCTTGTCAAACTTCTCCACCCAGTCCAGAACTTTAGGAATATTGTTGTCAGGATCTTCATCCAGATAATCAAGAACTTTTTTCATCCCATAAACTTTGAGATTTTCAACCATGCTCATTTCACTCATATATATGCCCCCTAATTTATTATATTAATATTATATTATCGTCTTTAAAAACTATCATTAGACAAAACAATCATGTGTCTTAAAATACGACACATACATAACATTGTCTTATTTTTTGACATTTTTAAAATTTGTCTATATTGTATAAATTAAAAAGGTTATATGATTAAAGTAAAAAAGGTAAAAGATATGGATAATTACGAACTGACCTACGCTGTAATCAAGACTGCTGTTGAAAACGGCATAAGATATATACAGGACAATCCAAAACGCGGAGTAAGAAATTTGCTTGACCTTGGGGAATACTTTGCCAGGGGCAGATTTCAGAAGGAATTCTTTGAACTTGCCCACGGCATATTAAAAAATGAAGACAGTTATTATTATGACATCATAGAAAGTTTGATTAAAAACACAAGCCACAAAACTATTGCCGATTTCGGAATTAACATCGGCTTCAACAGCATGACATACGGTGCAAACATAATAAGAGAAAATGAAAAAAATTTCGGATATAACATTCCATGGGTTATAGTGTTCGACTTTGAAAAAAGTAATGTTGATCACATTTCAGTACATGAAGCAGACAGATTGATTCAAGAAGGGAAAAAAACAGGAATTTACAGCTACATGATGATGTTAGGAAAAAACATAGAAATTCTTTATGAAATGATTGCTGCAATTGAAAAAAACCGGGACTGTGCAATTGTGATTTTTATAGACCCCAGTATAATTGACGAAGAAACAGCAAAAAAATTAAGCAATCTTTCAAATCTTTGCATAAACGTGATTATTGGAAATGACTGCACTCTTACTGTTGAGAAAATAAACATACTTAGAAAATACAAGTGCTTTTGCGGTGGCTATATGTATTACAATGACAACAACGCTTCTGACATAATAAACGGTGTTGTTTCAAATAAATTGCTGTCTGCAAGCATGAACTTTGCCGTACTTGTCAAAGATCAGGAATGCAGCGTTGAAACTTCTGTAAAAGTTTTTGAATACATATACAATTCTAGAACCAGGACGAACCATCCTGTATGCCTCATGGATTTTTACGGTGACATTGCCAGAATAGACAGCATTATATCCGAAGAATCATTTTTCCTGAGCATAGATTCAAGGGGTCAGGCGACTGCTTCATCACTTTACGGTGCAAAGTCAGACTTAAACATCACTACATCATCTCTTGCAGATGTACTTAAAAACATACAGTCCATCACTCATTGATATACGCTGCAACTCCTTCAATGGCTGTTTTTATGAGTTCAACAAACTTCTCAGGAGGAATTGCTGCTCCTTCTGTGAGCCATCTTGATATGGAAACACGAATTGCATCTGCATAAAATGTGGCATAAAAATCTACATTTTTGTTGTTTTTGAATACATTGTTAAGCTGCACTGTCAGAATAGGATGCAATACTTCAATAAAATACTCAGAAAACGAATTTTGCCCTGTAACCTGAAATGCATTTTTGTAAAACACCTTATTTTCATAAAAAAATTCACATATTTTCTCTACAATTTCCCAGGAATGCAGAGGCACATCCTTGATGGTGACAATAAACTCCGTGTAATAAATCCAATTTACCAGGTCATATTTGTCTTTAAAATGATAATAAAAACTTTGCCTGTTCATATTGCATCCTTCCACTATGTCTCCTATGTTGATTTTTTTCATTGGGCGTTCTGCCATAAGGTTTTTCATGGACTCAGCCAGTGCTCGTTTTGTAATTTGAGAATCAGACATAATATCATTCCTTTCTAGGAAATAGCCGGATATTAATTATATCTATTTTATCACTGTTTTTAAAATATTTAAAGGATAAAAGCATAAAAAAGCCAATCAATCTTATAAAATTGATTGGCTGATTTTTTTACTTCAGTCCCATTTTTTGTCTTTTGCTGATAATGTGTTTTTCTATATCTGCTGCTGCCTGACGAGGATCATCTCCCAGTGCAACCTTTCCTCCGGTCAGCCCTTCAACATCCTCTGTAAGCAGCTTCACAAGACTTGGAGCACCTGTTATGAAAGGTGTAGGAGACAAATGTGTGTATGCACCGTAAGCAACTGCAAACAATCCATCTATTGTTGCTTTTTGCTCCATCCACTCAGGAGCAGTAACTGCTATTGGAAGATCTGAAATGTCAGCATCAAGAAAATCTGCCAGAGCTGTTACAAGCATTGATATTCTTCCTGTGTCCGTACATGTTCCAAAGCTTAACACCGGAGGAATTCCAAGAGCCTTGCAGACGCCTTTGAGACCTTCACCAGCCATTTCTACTGCATCAAGATTGCACATGCCTGCCACTTCAAGGCCGTGATTTCCGCAGCCTCCTGCTACGACAAGTATGTCTCTCTTGATGAGTTCTTTTGTTATGTTTACAGTGTTCCAGTCCTGAGGACCGTTTCTTAATGTTGAACAGTTAGCCAATGCAACAACACCCTTTATTTGTCCTTTTACAATAACGTCTACCAGGACATTCAAGTCATTTCCTATTGCCTTTAAAACTGCTTCAGTTGAAAAACCTGCTATGGCTTTCATTTTGTGCTGAGGAACCATTGGTTTGATTTTTCCGTGTCTTTTTTTGAAATTGTCAATTGCAATGTTGATGCAGTTTTCTGCCATCTCTTCTGCTTTTGCAGGATAGTAAGGCATTTTGTGCTCTGCTCCCGGTACTCCTATTATTGTGCTGACGCTCACAAGAGCTACCTGGTATTTCTCGGCGTACTGATCGATTGCAGGAGGAGAACAGTTTTCTTCCATTACAAGGGCATCAACTGTTCCTGTTGCAAGGAACGGTTCAATTGCAAGCCAGTTTCCCATAAGTCCAACAAAGACATCATCAACAGGAAATCTTTGAAGCATTTCCTGACCTGTTTCAATTGAACCTACAATGTGTATGCCTTTTGCTCTGGCTTTTCTTGCCCTTTCCTGATATTCAGGCATCTTAGCTTTCTGAAGAGCTGCAACTCCCACCCAAGGCTGATGACCGTTAAATGCAATATTTACATAGTCAGGATCCATTATTCCCAAATCCACATCAACTTCGTGAGGCATTGGAGTTCCGAATAAAATATCCTGCGTCATTTCAAGTCCTATTTGCGCTGTGTAAATGGTTGACAGCCCCAGGCGCAGAGCTTTTTTAGCCAATGACACATAATCGCCGTCAACATTTGTCAGACAGCTTGCAATGCAGTTTTCCACATCATGTTGTACTCCTGTGGGGTAAATGTTTAAATCTCTCCACAGCTGCTTTCTTTTTTTAGGTGCAAACGCCTCAACCATAATGCTCTCGCAGTCCGGATTAACTTTCATTTCCCTGTCAAGAAGTTCAGCAAGCTCAACAGCCATTTTATTTATGTCCTGGCTTGTGTTGATTCCTGTTTTTTCGCACATCCATTTCAATTTATCCGCATCTGTAATTTTAAAAGTTGTTTTTCCTTCACCTGTTGCTTTCAAAGTCCTGAAAGCTTCATAAGCGTGGTGACCATAAGTTGCAGCACCCATGATGTTTCTCATGAGAAGATTCCTCATTGCCATTGCATCTGGACCGATGCCGCACACGCCCTTAATGGCTCCTGCCTTGTCGCTTAATCTGCAGGGACCCTGAGTACAAAGCTGACAGCTTAACCCCTGCAGGCAGAAAGTACAGCGAATTTTTTCCTGCTCATCCCACCTGGAAAAAACGCTTGAAAGACCGTCTTCTTTGATTCTTATGAGCATTTCCTCCACAGAATCGTGGTAACTCACCCTGTCTTTTGGTTTTTCTAACATTGTTTCAGACATATTTTCCTCCATTTTGTGTTTATTGTTTAGGATGACCACATGCAAAAATAAAATACTTCAAAGTTGAATTTTGAATTTAATTTATTATTACTAAACAAACAAAAATGTCATTTCAGACAAAAAAATACCCGCCAATAATCTGACCGGTAGCGTTGATGTTTTAATTTGGAAGAATAGTATATCAATTATTCAAACTATATATGTCAGAAAATTCAATTTCAATCATGTCAATTTTATTCACTGCTGAAGAATAAACAAGATCAACTTCATTTTCTGCAATTTTAACAGGAAGTTCCACAGTAAATGTGCTTCCTTTACCTAATTCACTTTCAACAAATATATGCCCGTTGTGAAGTTCCACAAATTCCTTTACAAGGGGCAGACCGATGCCACTTCCCTCAACTTTCCTGGAAATGGATTTATCAGCCTGGTAGTATCTTTCAAATATGCAGTCAATATGCTTGTTGTCAATCCCTATACCAACATCACTTACCTTTATTTCAACAACATCTCCTTTGTCATGGAAGCTAACAACAATTGTGCTTTTATTTTCTGAAAATTTAATTGAGTTTGAAATCAAATTCAGCACTATTCGCTCAATTTTATCAGCATCGCACGCCATTGTCTTTTCTTCAACATCTGTGTTAAACTCGATTCGTATACCTTTTGATTTAAAGTGTTCAGAAACTGTCAATGTTATATTTTTTACTATATCAACTATATTTTCATTGTTTATGATAAAGTCCAGATAACCGGACCTGCATTTTGTCAAATCAGTTATGTTGTTTATGAGCCTTGTGAGCCTAAAGCAATTTTGTTTTATGATGTTGTTGTAAGTTGTAAATTTATCCGTGTCTATAAATGAGCTGCTGTTCAAATACATTTCCATAATCTGATTAGCAGAATAAATCACACTCAGGGGGGTCTTGAGTTCATGAGATGCATTGGCAAATATCTCATCCTGAACCTTAAGGGATGTTTTCATCTCCTCCTGCTTACTTATCAGCTTATCCTTTATCACCTGCTCTGTAATATCACGTATGCATATTAATGCCTTTGTAATGCTGCCATCATGATACACAGGGCTTCCGCTGAGGCTCAAGTAATATGTGCAGTGTGGCTTTTGTAATGAATACCTGAAGCAGCTTAATTTTTCTCCATTTAAAATTCTATTGGCAGGATGATTGTTAAAAGCAATATCATTTCCTTCAAAATCATACATGAGCAATTGTCCAGCCAATCCCAAGATATCATAATCTGATGATGAACACTTTGCAACACTGTTAAGTGCTTCAATTCCGTAATCTTTATCCACCATGAACAAGCTATCCGACATATTTTCAATTATTGCCTCAAGATTTTGTTTTTGTTCTTCTACAATTTTTCTCCTGATAACATCTTCCGTCACATCTGAAACAGTATAAACCACATACTTCACTTCACCCGATATGGCAATAGGAACCAAAGAAACATTCCAGTAGACATCAGATTGTTCAAAGGCCTTAAATTCTTTTGCAAAAAAAGGCATGCCTGTTTTAACAACATAAAAAAAGATTTCCTGGTAATTACTTTCATCAAACATTTCGGATATTTCCCTCAACCCTTTTCCGATGTAATCTCCTATGCTGCAGAAGGGAACATTTAAAATGTTCAAAAACTTTTCATTGGCCTGAAGTACAATGCCGTCATAAGCGCTGTACACTACAACGCCTAACTGATTATCCTTCAGAGTTGAAATTACATATGGCAGTGTTTCATAAACACCGGAGGTTTTCTTTTTATGGAAATAATAAATTTTTTCATTGTCAACCTCTTGTAACTTCCTGCTTACTACAACCTCAATGGGTTCTAACTCCTTTGTAAAAATGAACAGACTTTTACGAGATAACTTATATCCGCAAGCGACCTGCGATTCTGTTCTCAGCATTTTATTAATTTCATATGCTGTCTTTCCAAGAAGTTCACCTCTTGAATAACCTGTGAGCTTTTCAAATTCATGATTTACTCCAGATGCAATATTATCATTAAAACATAAAAATGGTTTTTGAATTCTTCTTTTAACTGCATAATTCATTATTGCATCTCCCCTTGCCGAATTGGGTCGTTTTTAGACCAACTATTATATTATATATTATAATTCGACTTTGTGAATTAATAATTTATTATCAAATTTCGACAAAAAAAGACAGTGAATAACTGTCTCAGACTAATGACAACCCTAATTTCCCATTCGTAGGGGCGGATCTTTATCCGCCCGTTTATTTTTTGCTCTTAATCTTAGCATACGCCGAACCTGGCTGAACAATATCTTTGTTTAGTCGCACCAATGTTTTTATATACTCCTGATTATTTAATCGTTCTAAAGATTCCGCAACTTCGCTTCTTAAATTCATTGGTTTTATCACTTTGAATGCAGCTGCAGTGATTACAATGGCCAAGGGAGCAATAAATTTGATGGCAGCAGCATCATCAACCTCCATATTCATGTTCCCAGACATTATTCTGGCTGCATAGCTTCCTAGAAGAATTGATAACAGCACTGAAGAGGCTATAGTTGAAAATGCAGAAGATAACCCCTTAAACAAAAGATTGGATGGTGACAAAAGTGCAGGTTCCTGGACACTGTCATCCAAGTAACTTTTTTTGCAATAGGGACATTCCCTTAGAGGATTCCCAAAATTTTTATTACTGTTGGTCTTAATAGTGTTTTTCTTGAATTTTGTTTCAATCATCTCATTGCAATGAGGACAATAGTTAGATTTATAAACGGACATTTGACACCTCTTATAATTAATAAGCCTTCAAAATTTTCAGGCATGTACAAATCTTCAATTTTATGATTAATACTGCCCTTCACAGTACCATAACCATTGTATCATTATATTTTGACTGCAGCGTATTGTCAACAAAATCTATAATCATAGGTTCTTTATTTGCTTGAATTAAAAATGGTCCTTTCACATAGCAAATCGTTCATATGAATGCAATTTACTATATCAAGAACCATTTATTTGTTATAAATCCAATGTTGGATAAATTATTTCAATCCATATTTCTGATGAATTTTCATCTCTTAAATAAATGTGACTGTTTATTGCTTCAACCATATCTTCATAATACCATGAGTCTGAAGTTAAATCAGGAAATACCTTTATGTTTTCTAATATATTATCCTTGTGTACATTTCTATTTAAAACATTATTTACAAGAGTGACAAATTCTGCTCTGGTTATAAACTGATCCGGCTTGAAGCTTCCATCAGGATAGCCCTTTACCCACCCCTTTGCTGCAGCCGAATTAATATATTCAATGGCCCAATGTTCATTAGTATCTGCGAAGCTGTTTTCTTCCAAAGGGCTTAATTTATCAAATCTTGATGCTACAGCAGATAGTTCTGCTCTTGTAATAGGGCTTCCGGGTTTAAAACTTCCATCCGGATAGCCTTCCAATATTTTTCCGTTACATAAAGAAGCAATATACTTAATTGACCATCTGTCATGACTTACATCAGAAAAGCTTTCATTTTCTGATAATATGCTTATTCTATACACAGGATCAAGAAGTCTGTAAAATACTGCTGCAACTTCTTCTCTTGTTACTAATCCTTCAGGTCTTACTGTATTGTCAGGGTAACCTTGAATATATTGATAATGATCCATCTTATTTAATTTATCTATTGGCACTAAAGAATCTTCAATTATTACAACTTCTTCCTCCTCATCGTCATCATAATTTCCATGGTCATTATATGATTCCTTTAAATTTATATATATTGGCATGTATGCTGTTACTGATTGCAGTTCATTTCCTGCGCCCAGGTCCATATGGAGTGAATATTTTAAATCAATAGTTTCACCTTTATTTAAACTGAACTTATCATTTGAAGCTAAGGAATACCCCGTATATTCAGAATTATCTGATTCGTATAAAATATTTTTAAGACTTGTATAATCAACTATTGTTTTATTAAAGTTAAACAATACACCTTTTTCTATTTTCAACTTAACATTATGTAAAAATGATGCTAACACTATGTTTTTTGGATAATTATTGCCTATTACCATATCATTAATACCTATGGCCAGATTATCAACATCTATATTTTTAAATTGATTTTGAATTCTGATGACACCATTTATTCCGCCAACACCATTTTCAGCATCAATTAATGTACTTGGATACAATTGACCATCAAAGAGATTTCCGTTTTGTGAAATACTTCCATTGCTGTTTATTGTAATCAGAACATTGGGATTGTTTTGTATAGTTGCGGAATAAGTGATTTCCATCATATTACTGGTTACAACTCCTCCTATTAAAACAATTACACAAATTCTCAATATTGTCATGAATAATTTATTTATGAATTTCAATTGATTCACTCCCTTTGATTTGATACGGTATAATTATTATTAATTAAGCTGTGATTCAGTCTTAATTTGTTCTGATATATTTTCAACCATTTGTATTTCAGTACCTTCGTCATGTTCAACATGCGAGTATTCTAAAACCAGCAAAAACACTTCATCATTGTCAGTTACATAGAATTTATTGATTTCCTTGTAGTTATGGCTATATTTATATAAAATAGTCTTTCCTGCATCATCAGCTATCTTTACTAAATCATCTATAGACTTTACTGTTATTGTGTTTGTTAAATCAATGTCTGAGCATAAGGCAACTAATCTGTCTCCGTGCTTTTTAAATATTTTATTTAACTCTTTTTCAAGTTCATCTTTATCAGGTGCTATATTGGTGAAAAATATTAATACTATTAATGAAATTAATGAAGCAGCTAGTATAAGTCCAAAAATTATAACTAAATTCTTATTTACCGGCAGCTGAACCTGAACAGTTTCTTCTATTGTACCGGGTTTATCTACTGTATTATTTCCTGATATCTCGAACATTGCAACATCTAAAGGAATTACCAAACTCGTTGTTATGGAATCGTCAACAGTGCCTTTATCAGTGGACCCTGAAAGATTAACATTCATCAATAATGATAAGTTAGTCTGGCAGTTGATTTTTGTTGTCTCTTTTATTTCCTTAACAAATGAATTGTATTCATTTAGATTAAGCTTTACATTTTCATTTATTAAAATTTTATTTTCATAAGAGTTAATTGTCCTGCCTGGTACAATAGTAAAATCCTTCTCCCAGACATTTTTAATTTCCTCAGATTCAATCACAAATCCTTGTACTTTAGCAATAATACTATAATCTGCTTTTATATTATCAGCCATGTCTCCTGCAAATTCATACTTTAATTTTGTATCTATATAATCAACAAATTCTGTAATATATAACTTCCCTTCTTCTAACATATCTTCACTATATAGTTTATTTGGCTTCAAATGCACTGAGTAATTAATAGCACCTTTGTTGATGTATGTATACAAAGCATTCTTTTGTTCTTGAAAACCCGGATTGTATACTTCATTGCAAATGAAATATGAAAATAGTATTGCTGTTATTATGAATATAAAAATCAATGTTTTTCTTGTGTTTTTAGTGAGTCTTAATTTCATATTTCTGCATCCCCCAGGCCTTAAATAAAAATACGTATAAAACCAAGAGAGAGAGAGAAAATACTCCCCTTGGTTTATTAAAAATGAATTGGTTTACAATATTCTATTGAGGCTTAACATCTTGACCAACAATACCCGGAATTTCTCCGTCTCCGCCATAATTATCATAGCCGTTTGCATTAGGATCTGAAGCCCATTGTTCCCAGTCAAATGTGATTTTGAATCTAACTGCTTGTTTTTGGAATTCATTTCCGGCACTTGGGTCTAATTTGAATTTTATACAGCCATCTTCAGTACCATCTCCAAGAGCAAACCATCCGTTCGGTTCAATTACTAAATTGTTAGATTTTGTATTAGCTACTAATGCCTTAAGAGCTGCAGGAAGTTTATACCAAGGATCCTTATTCCATTCAACATGTGCCCAATCATCTTGATCTCCGTCTCCATCTATATCAGCTTTCCATGAAGTCTGAGCTCTCAATAAATTGAACAATTCTTGATTTCCGCTTAAGTATTCAACTTTTACATCTTTTAAAACTGCAGGAATGGATCCATTATTAACCATAGTCATATCAACCTGTACTACTCCGCCTGGATACATGTCACTGAATTCTACTATTGCTTCATTGGCATTGAGTTTTTCTGCCCTAACCAGATTTGTCCAGTCATATGAATGCCACATAGGATCATGTTGTTCATTTTGCTTTTCATTATCACCTGTTCTGGTAGTAATTTTATCAATTGTCATATCAAAGTTACCTGTACTTACTTTTGTTGTCAAAAATACCTGGTCTGACCAAATTGCATATCCTGCACCCATCATCATTATTGCAACTGCCATAGTCAATGCAATTAATTTAGTTTTTTTCATTTTGCACTCTCCTTATAATTTGTAACCTATACGGTTTATAACTAAATTATATAGTTGTGCATAATTTCTTACTACACGCTAAGGTATACTTTTAGTTTGTATTTAAGTACCATGTTTGTAATTCTTTATTACCATTGACTACTACTTAAGTAGCATTAAAATACTATTTCTTCTATGGGTATTTCATTGTCACTTTTTATCAAAAGAGTCAGCCATCCGATTTTAGGAACAGTATATTTAATTGTTCCCTTAATATCCTGAGGATGGACTAATTCCACATCAGCTCCTGAGTTGTTATCCCCCTTAGTTTTATATACAAGTCCTTTATCATCTTTTTTAATTTCTATTATTCTGTGAGAAATTAAGACACCATCTCTTTGAAACTGTATTACATCATTTATTGAAAGTTTTTCTATGTCTTCCATGCAGGTTATTTTTTTTACCAAAATTATATCCCCAGGCTTTATTTGTGGTTCCATGCTTCCGGTAATTATAACTGAAGGATAAATCGGAAATACTCCAACAGTAAACCATATAATCAATATAGAAATAATACTTGTTACAATCCAGCTGAACAAATCTTCATCTTCATTATGATATTTCTTTTTTTCTTTAGAGTGATTTCCATAGGAAGATTGCAATGACATTAAAAAGAAAACCGGGCACATAATACCTATTAGTGCTGAGTTAATCCATTTTAAATTTGGAAGCACAGGTGACAGCCAATGAAACAATTGAGTAATGCCCAGGTATATGATCGATGAAGCAGGTCCTCCTAAATAAACAAGGTATGAAGCAAATAAATTATGTGAAAATTCAGGCGCAAAATATTCTGCTAAAAACAGTACGGCACTTTCCAAATTATTCAGTGCAACATATTTATTTATTGAAAAGGTTGTAACAGTCATACAAAAAGCAACAACAATAAAAATAAGTAAATTTTCTTTCTTAACAACACTGTTAATCAAGTAGCTTCTTATGATTTCTCTCCCGATCAAACATGATCCAACAGTTATAAAATTAATAAGAATGCCCTCTAAACTACGATTATATGGACTTTTCCCTAATCCATCAAAAAAACCGGCAAATAAATTAATAAGAATAAAAGCAATTCCAAAAATAAATGACCAAGTATAAATGAATTTTTTATATCTTAACTTTGCTTTTGATTTTATGCTTGGCAATCTCCAAACATAAACAGATATGCAACCCCATAATAATGGCTCTATAATATTTGAAGCTATTGAACGGTCTATACTTAATTTTGCCGAATAATTATCTAACATATATATAATTATTACTGTTCCTATAACAAAACTAATATTTAAAACTGAATTTCTTGTAGGCAGATATTTGCTGGAAGATAACATGCTCGTCCTCTTTTTGATAATATAATATAACTTTTAACTGTTAATTATCATTGGCTTGCGCTATTGTCAGGTTCAATGCTTGACTCTTGTGGTGCAGCACTTGATTTTTCTGTTTCTATGTCTTTTTCTTCAGGTTCATTGCCAGAATCCTTTGTTTCATTGTTTAAATTATCAATAATCGTATTATTAACTTCTGGCTCTGTAACTGCACTTTGATTTTGGTTTAAAATCATTTGTTCTTCAAGTAATTTTTGCTCTTCAAGTAATTTTTGCTCTTCAAGTAATTTTTGCTCTTCAAGTATTCTTTGTTGTTCTTCAAAAGCTTTTTGTGATTCTAATTCACTTTCCAATTCTTCAAGCTGCATTTTCATCGCTTCCAGTTTTTCAGGATCCGGAACTACATTTATACTGCCTATAATGTGTAAATCTTTTACCCAAAAACAATATCCAACTGTCAATAATGTTACAGAAATAAATATTGAAATAAAAATTATCATTAACTTACTTTTCATATATCCTCCATCACCATATTTATAAACCTTGTTCGAAACTTAGTTTGTACTCAAATTCATATTTTCTTTCTTTGCTATAAAGATTTATTTTTTCCTTAAGTATTTCTATTTGTTGCTCCAGGCTTAAAGATTCTTCATCAAGGGTGGAGAATGATTCATATAACTGCATTAGTTCTTCATCATTATTCGGACTGATATTTAGTGTAAAAGATTCCGTATTCTTATTGACATTTTTATTGATATTTAATTCTGAAACATTGCCGTTTTCTTCAAATAATTCATTAAAAACAGTTGGTATTGTGCCATTATCCATTATCTTAACCAATATATTCTCATTAAAATCAGGATAAACTTCACCTTTGACAATCAATGTATTGCCATCCTGAGATGGGGTTAATGATAATGCTCCATCCTTTACAGTATGAATATATTCAGAACTATCAATTATGAAAATCGGATCAATAAAGCCTGTTTTATAAGATAAATTAATTGTTGTATCATCATTCCAAGCAGCATAACCAACCCCTATTATGCTCATTGAGAAAATAATACATATAAAAATAAATTTTTTTCTTAGCAATTTTATTTTACGCATTCACCATACCCCCATATAGATTGACTGCTTGATTTACTAGCAGTGCTGCTTGTGTTCTATGACTCAATTGAAGTTTTAATAATATACTGCTAACATGTTTTTTTACTGTGTGTTCAGATATAAATAACTTATTTGCTATTTCTCCATTGCTTAATCCTTTGCCAATTTCAACTAACACATCATATTCTCTGGGCGTCAATTCTGTAAAACAGTTAGATAATGTACTTTCCACCTGATATTTCGTAATTTCCGGATCAATGAACTTCCTCCCTCTAAGAACAATATGTATTGCATACAGTATATCTTCAGAAAAAGCATCCTTTAATATGTAACCATCTACACCTTCTTCTTCTGACCTGATGAAATCTTCTTTTTTTACAGATGAAGTAAATATTAAAAATTTAGTAGTTGTTCCCTTAACTTTAGATCTTTTAATTATTTCCAATCCATCTTCCTTGCCTAAATTTAAATCAACTATAGCTAAATTTGGTTTTTTAGAATTAATTAATGAAAGTGCTTCATCTATGCACGAGGCTTCCATTACCACATCAATATCTTCATCACAAGAAAGTGTTGTTGAAATTCCTTTTCTCACCAATGGATGATCATCTACAACCAGTACGTTCATATTGCAGCTTCTCCTTTCAATAGCATATTAGGAAATGTAATTGTCAATTTAGTTCCATTCATACTTTCAATATTTATTTCTCCATGTAAAATTTTCGATAACTGATGAAGATTTTGTAAGCCTAATCCACTTGTTGAACTCGGTATCATCTCTTTTGTATCGAAACCTACTCCGTCATCAATTATGCTGAGAAGTGTTCTTTCAGCAGAAATATCCAATATAATTTCAATATTTCTTGCTTTTCCATGTCGAACTGCATTTCCTAATCCTTCACATATCATTCTATATAGTGCTTTCTTTTGTTCTGTTGTAAGAATTTCCAAACTTCCATAAATGCTGAATGGAATAGTGACATTATTAAATTTTTTTATGTCATCAACATATCTTTTTATGTCTGCACTAAAACTGCTGCTTCCCGTCTTCTTCCAGCTAAGACCATATATTTTATCTCTAAGTTCTTTCATTGTTAAATCAATAGTATTTCTGTAAACATTTAAATCTTCTTCAATATCTTTTATTTTACAAGAATTTAAATTTTTTATTGTTGAAAACATTCCACAGGATAAACTGAAGAGTCTTTGTAACACGCTGTCATGTATCTCATTGGCTATTCTATTTTGTTCTTCTGAAATAAGCAATCTTTCATTAACTTCTTCTAAAGTTAATCGTTCAAATGCATTAGACAGAAGTTCAGATAAAAATTGCAGCTGATAAGCACTGTTTTCATAAATTATACTTTCTTGATTTGTTGTAATTTCCATCCCTAGCAAACCATATGTTGAATAGTTGTTTCCAACATGCATAATTAAAAAATTAGCATCACACAGACATAACTCATATGGAACATTAAATTCAATATTGTCCATGTCTTTTAATATATGTTCTTCAATTGAGCGTAAATTATGGTAATTCTCATCAGATGAAAGTATTTTGCTATATTCAGCTGTTATGTCATAGTAAAAAACAACATTTGTTTTAGTAATTCTTTTAATGTGATCAAATGAAAGTTTTATTATTCCTTCTCTATTTCCTTGATTAGCTAAAATACTTACTGATTGATATAATTCCTTAATATGATCTAGGGATTCAAGTATCCTGACATTTGCTATTTTTAGCTGAATATTAGTTTCTTCAAGATTTTTGCTTGTTTCTTTAGTCTTATTAATGGAAATTACTATAACTTGAAAAGCAACAACTATCATAATAAAACTTAATAAAAGATTGGAGTCTTTAATTATAGATTCCGGAACGTATGTGCTATTATTTGTAAAATATTTCATAATTATTCCATAACATAAAAGGTATATTAAAAAAATCACCCAGCCAAAACCCTTTTTCAAAAATACAACGCTTATTAAAATTGTATTTAAACTATACCAAATGAATGGGCTGTTAATTCCACCCGTCGGCACCAAAAGCAATGTATTTCCCACAATTTCAATAACAAGTAAAATTTTAATGCTTTTTTGCGACTTTTCGTATATTGGGTACAAGTAAGATAAAATCACCGATGAAACAAAAATACACCCAATAATGACAATTTTTCTTATAAAGTCATGTCCTTGATTATTTAAAAAATAAAAAACAGATGTTATAATAAACGATATAAATCTATAAGAAACCAATATCTTTGATTCATCTGACTTATCCTTAAAAAAAGTTAAACTATTTTTTAATAATTTTGTATTCAATACAATCACCTTATAAAAGATATTTATTCTTTGCTGATTTATTTTGAACATAATAAAACCAACTAAATTAGTTGGCCGGTTGCACCACTTGCTCCATATGTCCCAGGTGCCCAGTTTTAGAACATACATCACAGCATCGCAATAATATTTTTTATTATAGCAACTGTGATATTTACAAATTGTCGTAATATGTTATTTAAGTTCAACTTATTAAATTTTAAAAAATAATTGGGGTATAATTTTAGCTTCTTTTACAACATTTTGTCGAAATACATCTAAAGAATAAAGCTTTTACAACAATATTTCCTAAAAACAAAAACCCGCCTCCTAAAGGATTGCGGGTATTTTACATTATATTATTTAATTTCATTTTGGCGGAGAAAGGGGGATTCGAACCCCCGATACAGTTTCCCGTATACACGCTTTCCAGGCGTGCTCCTTAAACCACTCGGACATCTCTCCACAGTGCCTTTCAGCAAAAGTAATTATATCCTAAACCATTGCCATATGTCAATGGTTTTTTAAGGTAAACAAGATGAGATCCTTCACTGTCGTTAGTATGACAGCATAATGGTTTGTCAAAAGTCTGAGAGAGCCATAGCTCTCTCGATTTACTTCCTATGCTTATCTCTTTGTTCCGAAGAAGAACAAAGTTATTCCACCCTGGCCCAGGTGCGAACCAATTATGGGACCTATGTCGTTGATAATTATTTCTTTTACACTGAAATTTTCTCTGACCATTTTAGCCAGATATTCTGCATCTTCCAGACAGTCGCAGTGGCCGATGAAAATGGTCTGTCCTTCCGGGTTCACGCATGTTTCTGTCATTTTGTCAAGAAGTGCTCCCAGAGATTTTTTTCTTCCCCTTACATTGTCAACAGCCATAAGCATTCCGTCATCGTCCACGTGAAGAATTGGCTTCACATTCAATGCAGTTCCTATGGTTGCTTTTACAGCGCTGATTCTTCCACCTCTTTTTAAGTGGTTAAGATCATCAACAGTGAACCAGTGGCATGTGTGCGGAATATTTTCAATTACCCAATCATGAACCTGATCCAGTGAATATCCGTCTCTTTTCAATTTTGCAGCAGAATATACCAACAGCCCTTGTCCTATGTTGGCGCTTTTGGTGTCTACACATTTTATAACTGATTCAGGATATTTTTCTTTAAGTTCTTCGGAAGCAATGAGAGATGCCTGGTAAGTGCCGCTTAGTCCTGATGAAAAACCAAGGTACAATATGTCATTTCCTTTTTCCAGTTCAGGTGAAAAATGCTCTTCAAATGTTTTTGAATTCACAAGAGCTGTTGTTGAACGCTCTCCATTTTTCAGTCTTTCATAAAAAACCTTTATATCCAGCTCCCTGTGGTCAGGATAATCCACATAACTTTCATTTTCAAAACCAAAAACCATGGGTATAACCTTAATGTCTAGTTCTTCAATTATATCAATCGGAAGGTCTGCAGTTGATTCTGTAAAAATTACATAATTTCTCATGTTTATATTCCCCTTCTGTATTCGCATTTTAAGTATCAGGATAATATTAGCATATTGTAATATTATTTTCAACAGATAAAAATTAATGTTTCGTTCTTGTTATTTCAGGGTATCTATACAACATAAGTAGTATAAAACTTAAATAAGATAACATATATAATTCAGGAGGAATAAATGAATAAAATAGGTATAATTTTAGGAAGCACAAAACCTGGACGCAACGGTGAAGCTGTTGCAAAGTGGGTTTATGATATAGCAAAGAAACGTGAGGATGCTCAGTTTGAACTGGTGGATATAAAGGATTATGATCTTCCGCTTTATGACGAGCCATATCCTGCAATGATGCAGCAGTATACAAAGGACCACACAAAAAAATGGTCTGCAAAAATCAAGGAATTTGATGGTTTTGTGTTTGTTACTGCTGAATACAACCACAGCATTCCAGGGGCATTGAAAAATGCAATAGACTTTTTGTCAGTTGAATGGAACAACAAAGCCTGCGGAATAGTCAGCTACGGAAGTGCAGGAGGTGCCAGAGCAGCCGAACATTTAAGGCAGGTTGCAGCTGAACTTCAAATGGCAGATGTAAGAGCCCAGGTAATGCTTTCATTGTTCACAGACTTTGAAAACATGAGCGTGTTTAAACCGGATCCACGCCATGAAACTTCAGTCAATGATGTTTTAAACCAGGTAATAGCCTGGAGCGGTGCTTTAAAAACTTTAAGAAAATAAAATATAAATCAGGCAAGCTTAGTTCAAGCTTGCCTGTTGCTTTCAAAACTCATGTATAAATCGTAAAATTCTGTCTTGTGACGTATGAAAGAATCAATGATTTCCGGATCAAAATGACTTCCTCTTTCATCTACCATATAGTTGAAACTTTCATCAAAAGAAAATTGCTTCTTGTATGGACGCTTGCTTGTGAGAGCATCAAATACATCTGCAACTGCAACAATTCTTGCGCTTAATGGAATGTCTCTTCCTGATTTGTGTCCAGGATACCCTGTTCCATTCCATTTTTCGTGATGTCCTTCCACAATCTCTATACCCATCTGAAACATGCTGTAACTTAATTTAGCAATGTTGCTTTCTGCACTTCTTAAAACCTCGACACCATAAGCAACATGTCTTTTCATTTCATCATATTCTTCAGCTGTAAGTCTTCCGGGCTTTAGCAAAATTCCATCCTTCACTCCAACTTTTCCTATATCATGCATTGGGCTGAATCGCTCAATATTCTTTAAAAATGACACGTCGATAATATCTTCAAAACGTCTGTCTTCCATTAAAAATTCAGATATCTTAACAGCATAGGCCGTCATCCTGTCAAGATGATCACCTGTATCCTCATCTCTTGCTTCAGCCATTTTTGTAAGTGCAAGAAGTGTACTGTAAAGCATTTCATCTATGAAAATATTTTTGTTCAGACTTAATGCAATGCTGCTTGAAAGCGTTTCAAGAAATACAATGTGTTCTTCCTTGTATATATTTTTTTCTGTGCTTGAAAAAAATATTATTCCTATGGGTTTATCATTTATTTTAAGAGGAAGTGTTATTGACGATTTAATTCCTGCTTCAAGCAATATCTTGTTGTATTCTGTGTTTTTGTGTGTTGTATAGGTCTTAAGGTCGTTAATTACTCTCGGTGTACCGTTTTTAACTATATTTTCAAGGCTTGTGCTGCTTATTTCTGCCTTTATTCCCATCATCCTTTTGGGAAGATCGCTTAAAAATGGTGCTGAAATACCGTAGGAAGCTTCAAGCGATTTGCCTTCTTCTTTCAGAAGGGCAATTCCAATGTGGGAATATGGAATGAATTCAGTAAAATTCATGTAGATATATTCAAGAATTCCTTCAAAAGAAATTTTTCTGTTCATGTTTTCTATGAGAACCACCAGCTTGTCTAATTTGCTGATGTTTGATTCTAATTCCCTTATAACCGGATTAAGTTCCTTTTTAACATTATGTGAAATTCCATTGTTTTGTTTTTCAATATTTAACACATTATTTATCAAATGATTTATGGGTTCTGTTATATACTTGTGCAAACCGTTTTCTGTTTTATTCATAACTTTTGTCCTTTTTTATTTTAAACCTATATTAGATATCGGCACTCAAAAGATAAATTTTATCACATAACTAAAAAATATGTTTAGAACAATTAATTGGGAACAATTTAGAATAACTTACGTCTAGACAAATGAAAGGAATGTGCAAAATTCTTTGTACAAGGTGATTATATGAGCAAAATAAAGAATTTTATAAACACAACTTCGGCAAATTTAAAATCGACTGTGGCCAGGTTCCCTGCAGCTATATTGTTTTTAGTCACAATAACATCAATAGTTTTCACCGAAATACAAGGCAACCACTTTGATGACAACATTCTTGCAAGAATTGCTTTTTCCTGTATTTTCGGAGCATTTTTGTCCATTGGGCTGCAGTTTGCAGTTGAACGCTTCAACAATTTAAGAAAATATTCTCTCATGTTAAATATACTTTCATTTGTTTCTGCAGCAGCTTATTACTTGTTCATGACTAATGGAAGTACATCGCAGTCAATGGTTGTGCACTTGTTTGTAATTGTCTTTGCTGTATTTGCAGCAACACTTTACATTCCATCATCAAAAAATAAGATGAATTTCGGAAATGTTTTTTTGGCTCATTTCAAATCAGCATTTATTTCAGTTCTTTACAGTGGTGTGATGTTCTTAGGCATAGCTGCAATTATTTCAGCAATAGATCTTCTCTTGTTCAACCTGGACTACAAAGCATATGCCCACAGTGCAAACATAGTATTTACATTTTTTCTTCCTGTTTACTATTTGTCTCTGCTTCCAAAATTTAATTCTCAGGAAGAAGAAGACATAAAGAAAAGCGAAATTGCATACACGTATCCAAGAGTTTTGGAAATATTGGTTTCATATATTACAATTCCTCTGATCTCAATATTTTCAATAGTGCTGATAATATACTTCATCAAGATTCTATCAACAAGAGTGTGGCCGGTAGGTCAGGTGGGACCAATGGTGCTTGGTTATTCAGCAGCAGTCTACGTTATTTATATACTTGGATCAAATCTTACAAACCGTCTTGCAGTCATGTTCAGAAAAGTGTTTCCCTATGTGCTGATTCCACTGGTGGCAATGCAGCTTGTTTCTTCATATATACGAATTGAAGCATATGGAATAACAGAATCAAGGTACTATGTTGTGCTCTTTGGAATATTTTCCATAACAGGAGCGCTGATGTTAATTTTAAGAAAAAATAAAAATCCTGGAGCGATTGTTCTTCTTGCAGCTTGTTTTGCAGTCATATCCATCATTCCTCCCGTGGATGCGTTCACTGTTTCCATGAACTCTCAAAAATCCAGGCTTGAGGAAATTCTTGCAAGGAATGAAATGCTGAAGAACAATGAAATAATTCCAAAGTCAGATCTTACTGTACAGGACAGACATGAAATCACCAGCATCACAGATTATATGTTCAGGATGGGATATCTTGATGACGTTGAATTTTTCCCTGAAAAGTATGCAAAAGAAAACAGCTATTACGGGAACTTCGACAAAATTTACGGTTTCAACCCTCAGTATGGAATCTATTTGCCTGAGGAAGAACCTCGATTCATGTACGCCATGCTTGACGTCAGCAAACAGATGGATATTGAAGGATATGATAAATTTATCAAAGCGAACATCTTCACAAGCGCTAGTGAAAAAGTAAAAATCGGAGACATAAATCTCGACGGTAAAAATTATACCATAAACCAAAAGTTTATAGATAATGAATTGATTATTTATGCATCTGATGAAAATAATGCAACTTTAGTTGAAGTTCCACTGAAGCAGTTGATTGACGGTCTTTTAGAATTTGCAGGCGATTCGAAAGCAGTCATGGTACCCGAAGTTTTAACAGTCAACAGAGCAACAAAAGCAATGATAATGAAGGTAATAATAAATGAAATCAATGTTGACTTGACAGCTGACAACATGAACATTAATGGAAATATCTTCGTATTTGTAGCTATACCTTAGTAATTTAACATAAAAGCACATCAGAAATATTCCGATGTGCTTTTTGTATTCAAAAACATTTAATTTTTAAAAAAATTGTTGTGTATTTATAAAGGTATGTTATAATAGTTATACATTAGAGGTCTTACCTTAATATAACCTTACGGAGGTATAATGAAAAATAAATTTATATCAAAAAGATACTGGAAAAATAACTCCACCCCTATGGGCCAGGTGGATGAACTTGCTAAAAATTTCGATGATGTAATCAATTTAAGTCTTGGTGATCCTGATTTGATTACTCACAACATCATAATTGATAACGCATTTAAGGATGCAAGACAGGGACACACAAAGTATACGGATTTTAGAGGTGACCCTGAGCTTAGATGCGAAATAGCCAAATTCTACAAAGAAGAATATGCACTGGACGTCCATGATAAAGAAATATTTGTAACAACAAGCGGATGTCTGGCAATGTACTTGGTTCTTGAAGCAATTCTCGATGATGGCGATGAGGTCATATTGCAGGCACCATACTTCACCCCTTACTATCAGCAGGTTGAACTGGCAAGAGGAATACCCGTGGAGCTTTCCACCTATGAAGAAGAGGACTTTCAAATAAGCTTTGATAAACTTGAAAAATTAATCAATGAAAGAACAAAAGCAATAATAATAAATTCACCATGCAATCCCACAGGCAACATCCTGTCAAGACAAACACTTGAAAGCATCAGGGACATTGCAGTGAAGTATGACCTCATTGTTATTTCCGATGATATTTATACTTCTTTCAGCTTCAACGAACCATTCATTCCTATTGCATCTATTGAAGGCATGAAGGAAAGAACAATAATAATAAACAGTTTCTCCAAGAACTTCACCATGACCGGATGGCGTATAGGAAACATAATTGCACCTGTCTACATAATCAATGTAATTCAGCAGATAAATGAAAATCTTGTGTTTACTTCCCCTTCCATTTCTCAAAGAGGAGCCATTCATGCCTTGAGAAACAGAAAAGAAATACAGCCTGAAATCATAAAAGAATACAAGGACCGCGTATTTTATGCAGCAGACAGAATCAACCACATACCAAACATGTCTGTCATAAGCCCCAAGGGAACATTTTATCTGTTTGTGAACATCAAAAAAACAGGATTGAGTTCAATAGAAGCAAGCGATGCAATACTAAAGGAAGCTCACGTTCTGACAATCCCGGGAATTGCATTTGGAGACTGCGGCGAAGGATATTTGAGACTTGCCTGCACAGTTGGTGTTGAAAAGCTTAAGGAAGCTTTTGACAGAATTGAAAAAATGGATATTTTTAAAAATTAAAGGAGAACATCATGAACAATGACAATACAACAAAAATAGATTCTAAAAGCATAATGAAATTTGCAATACCATCAGCACTTGGAGTTTTTATATTTCTTTTCCCCCTGCCATGGAATGGTTCCGTAAACATACCAATAGGAATTTTATCCGAATGGCTGGCAGCCTTAATAGCTCCTGCAGCTCCAACTTTAATAACAATATTTATTCTGATATCTGCAATAATGACAGCAATTACTTCGTTACTTAAGCCTAAGGCAATTATTGACAACAAGCTTTTATCAAAACTTTTTACCTCCAGCCCATTTTATCTGCTTTTTAAAATAATAGGTGCTGTGGTAGTCTTGATGGTTTATTTTAACGTAGGACCTGAGTACGTGATTTCCGGCGACACAGGCGGAACAATGCTGTCACTTTTAAAAACCCTGGTTGCATGGTTTTTTGCAGCATCATTTCTGATTCCTCTCTTGATGGACTTCGGCATTATGGACTACACAGGAACATTGGTCAGAAATTTTACTCAGCCTCTTTTCAAACTTCCTGGCAGATCTGCAATTGACCTTCTTGCATCCTGGGTTGGAAACTGTAACGTTGGAGTCGTTCTTACAACAACACAGTACGAACAGGGTTACTATACAGCAAGAGAAGCCATTACAATTGCCACATGTTTTTCTGCAGTATCTCTTCCCTTCTGCCTTGTTATTGCTGCACTTTTAAAAGTTGAACACCTGTTCATTCCATTTTATGCAATACTCACAATAACAGGAATACTGAGCGTAGTAATAATGACAAGAATTCCGCCTTTGAGCAAGTATCCCAATGAATATTATGCTCCTGTAGGTAAGCAGGTAAATGAAGTTGAACCGCAAGGAATAACAAAATCCCAATGGGCTCTGAAACTTGCTGTGGAAAGAGCCGCAACAGCACCAGATGCCAAGGGTGTTTTAAACAAAGGATTTGAAATGTTTATGGGCATTGTATTCCAGCTCACTCCTCTTGTAATGTCCTTTGGAACCATCGCCTGCATACTTGCTACTTACACACCCATATTTCAATGGCTCTCAGTACCATTTGGATACTACCTGCAGATGCTTGGTGTAGAAGAAGCATTTGCTGCAGCTCCTGCAACCATCGTAGGATTTGTAGATATGTTCCTTCCTGCTGTCCTTGCTGCAAACATCGTGTCCTTAAAAACAAGGTTTATAATAGGAATATTGTCACTGGTTCAAATAATTTACATGACAGAAGTGGGAACTCTTATAATTACATCAAAAATGCCTGTTGATTTCAAAGGAGTGCTTGCTTTATTCCTTGAAAAAACAATAATAGCCCTTCCTATTATAGTTCTTCTCACAAACATATTCGGCATAGCATAATAGAAGGTGGTTTCCATACCGGAAACCACCTTTTGATTTAATTATTGTTCATTGAGCAAATACACATCTATGTTGTTCATATGAATATGCATCCTTCTGGCAGCCTCTTTGGCATCGTGTTTTTCAATAGCCTCAATTATACGAAGGTGTTCTTCATAAATTTTGTCTATTGAATCTTCGCCGAAAAAAGCCATTCTAACAGTCTTGTTGATAAAACTGTCAAAAAGATATGACGTACTTTCAAGCAAGCTGTTTATCAATATGTTTTTGCTGATTCTAGCAATTTCATAATGAAACTGCTTATCGTACTGCGACTTTTGCTCTGTAGTATCTGCATTTACCATAGCATTGTGTATTTCCTGAAGTATCACTATGTCTTTTTTATCAGCCAGAATAGCTGCCTGCTTCACTGTGTAGTCTTCAATTAAGCGCCTCAGCTCCAGAATTTCTTCAATATTTCCGTTGGAAAGCTTGAAAGATAGAGAAAGCGGTTTAAACACACTGTTTTCTGTGTTATTTACAACGAAATTTCCCTGTCCGTGACGGCTTTCAATAACACCAATTACTTCCAGGGCCTTTAATGCTTCTCTCAATGCAGGGCGTCCGATATTTAAGGTTTGGGTGAGTTCTCTTTCAGGAGGAAGCTTGTCGCCATTTTTAAGTTCGCCTCTCATGATCATACCCTGTATCTGTTCTATTACCATTTGGGATATTTTTTTATTTTCAATTGTTTCGAACATGGTTGCTCCTTATATGTTATAATACTTACAATTTTATACCATTTGAATAAATATTTCAATAAATTGTTGCAATAATTTAACAATAGTTTTAAATATTCATCTACATAATATTTTATAAATAATGCTTGAAATTTCTATGATGATATATTATAATAGTGGTAAGACCACAAATCCATTAAAAGTAAAATACTTTAACCACTAGGAGTTAAAAATGAATATACTTGTGCTTGTCAAAGAAGTACCTGATATGACTAAAGTGAAATTTGACTGCGAAAGAGGCGTTGTTGACAGATCATCAGCTGAATCTGAAATCAATCCATTTGATATTAACGCCCTTCAAACAGCAGTAAACATAAAAAACCAATTTGGTGCAACAGTATCTGTATTAACCATGGGACCACCAAAAGCAGAAAAATCCTTAAGAGATGCTTATGCCCGTGGAGCTGATGAAGGAATTCTTTTAACAGACAAAAAATTCGGAGGCGCTGACACCTGCGCCACAGCAATGACATTGTCATCTGCTGTTAAGTATCTTGGAAACTTCGATTTAATAGTATGCGGTGAAAAATCCGTTGACGGCGACACTGCTCAGGTCGGAGCTGAAGTTGCTGAATTTTTAGACATTCCACATGCTTACTATGTTGATAAAATAATTGAAACTAATAATGAACATATAACAGTGGAAACAGAAGAAATTTGCGGCAGCAAACAAATAAGAAAAATGAAGATGCCTGCCCTCATAGGAGTTACTAAAAATATTAATTTTCCGAAACTCCCTACTGTAAACCGAAAGCTTAAGTCCATGTTAATTGATGTAAAAAAAATATCGCTTGAAGACTTGTCAGATTATATTTCAGAAGAATCCACAGGCTTCAAGGGTTCTCCTACAAAGGTTTCAAAAATTGAAATTCCGAGGGCCATTAAAAGAGAAAGCTTAATTATAAGAAACGATTACAATACATTTAAAGAAATAATTCAAAACAAGACAAAAGGAACCAGGAGGTAGCGCCATGGACAATGTTGGAATATTAGTTTTAGCAGAACATAAAAATGGTTCCATTCACAAAATTAGTTATGAGCTCCTTGGAAAGGCTAAGGAACTGGCAAAAGAGCTGCATGAACCAATCAGCTGTCTTATGGTTGGCCCCGCAGGAATTGACTTAAAAGAGCTTAATCAAAGAGGAGCAGAAACTGTATATTACATAAAATCAGATGTTTTTTCTAATCCCGAAGAATATCTTTACAAGAAAAACATTGTTGATTTCATAAATGAACACAAGCCTAAAATGGTTCTAATAGGAGCAACCAACTTCGGACGTTCCCTGGCCCCTAGAATTGCAGCAGCATTAAAGACAGGACTTACGGCAGACTGTACGGATTTAAAAATTGATGAAGACGGAAATCTCATACAAATACGTCCTGCGTTCAGCGACAACATACTTGCTCATATAAAGACTGTAACTTATCCTCAGATTGCAACCATAAGATACAAGGAATTTTCTGAAGCTGAAATAGATGTAGATGCAAAAATAAATATTGTTGAAATGAAGCCATACATGGACAGCTATCCACAATCTGAAATTCTTAGAATATTTTCCGATGAAAAAGACGACATAACTGAAGCTCAAATAGTTGTGGCAGCAGGCAGAGCCATAAGAAAAAAAGAAGATCTGAAAATGATTCAGGATCTTGCAGATACAATAGGCGGAGTAATGGGAGCATCCAGAGCATTAGTTGATGCAGGCATGGTATCAAGCGCCTTTCAGGTTGGATACAGCGGAAACCGTGTAAAACCAAAAGTCTATATAGCCTGCGGTATATCCGGAGCACCTCAGCATCTGGCGGGTATGAAAGAATCAGGAACCATAATAGCAATAAACTCTGACCCATCAGCCCCTATTTTTTCCATAGCAGACTACGGCTATGTGGGAGATATTTATGAAATTATACCTCAGCTCATAAGAGATTTGTCACAGGAGGAACCATGGAATTAAAAACTGTAAATGAATTAATCGGTATTGTTGGTGAAGATTACGTAATCACTAATCCGTCCCAGAAAATTTCATATATGTATGACCAGGTTGAAATGGCAATGAGGCCTGAAGCCAATGAAAATTCCATTGTTGTAAAGCCTAAAAACACTGATGAAATTTCTAAAATAATGAAGTATGCAAATGAACACAATATTGTGGTGGTTGTAAGAGGAGGAGGAACCGGTCTTTGCGGAGCCTGCACTCCTGTAAGAGAAAGCATAATTCTTTCAACTGAAAGGCTTAATAAAATCATTGAAATTGATGAAGACAACATGGTGGCCGTACTTGAAGCCGGAGTAACGCTTTATGATCTCCTTGAAGAACTAGAAAACCACGAAGGCGTAGGATTTCCTGTCCACCCTGGGGATGAAGGAGCACAGATGGGAGGCATGGCAGTTACAAATGCCGGAGGAGCCCGTGCTGTAAAACACGGCGTAATGCGCAAGCACATTCAGGGAATGGAAGTTGTTCTTCCATCAGGTGAAATCATGGAGCTTGGAGGGAAGCTCATAAAAAACAACGCAGGCTACAATCTCATGCAGCTTATTATAGGAAGCGAAGGAACACTGGCTGTTGTCACAAAAATAATACTTAAAATTTATCCCAAGGATAAGTATTCAGCAACAATAATTGCACCCTTTGAAAGCTTTGATAATGCATCAAGAGCGGTTCTTGAAATATTAAAAAGCGGAGCTACACCACTGGCTGTGGAATATCAGGACAAACATCTTTTTGTTGACACTGCAAAAATGCTGGGCACACAGTGGCAGGCTGAAAAAGGAAATGCAGACCTCATGATAATCATATCAGAAAAAACAGAAGCTGCACTTTATGAAACATGCAGTCTCATAAATGATATATGCGAAAAGAACAATTCATACGAAACATTGTTTGCAGGCAAGAAGAGCGAACAGGATGAATTGTTATTAATAAGAAGCCAGCACTACGAGCTCATAAAGGATATCATAGGCCATTCTTTCGACACTGCTGTTGCAGTTGCTGATGTTCCTGCATACCTCAAAGAACTTAAATCACTGGCTGAGGAATACAACACCATAACAAATATCACAGCCCACATTGCCGATGGCAACATACACAGCGACATTGTGCTTGTTGATGGAAAAATGCCACCTTACGCTGAGGAGTTGAAAGAAAAAATATTCAAAACATGCTTCAAGTACAACGGAACAATTACCGGTGAACATGGAATCGGAAAACTAAGAATCAATGACCTGAAGTTACAAAAATCCTCCACTGAGCTTGATTTAATGAGAGGAATAAAAAAACTGTTCGACCCTAACAACATTTTAAATCCAGGAACAGTTATAGAAGTTTAATCATCGCCCAAAGATTAATATAAAAAAATAACACCTGATCATGTCAGACTGTTGACAAACCCCGACGCTGTCATCCTGAACGATAGTGAAGGATCTCATCTTTAAAACATGAGATTCTTCGAGCAAGCTCTCAGAATGACAACGTCAAAAGTTACTTAGTCATCAACCTAATAACACATCAGGTGTTATTTTTGTTTATTAGTCCATTGCTATAACTGCACCTTTGTAAGTTTCTGCAATGTATGATTTAATTTTATCGCTTTTTAATACTTCAATCAAAGCTTTAATATCTTCTCTTTCTTCATTGCCTGCTTTTACACAAAGGATGTTTGCATAAACCTGAGCTGCTTCTGAATCCTGTTCTTCTTTAGCAAGGGCATCAGTTGCAACATTAAATCCTGCGTCAAGGGCGTAATTTCCGTTTAATACAACGAAATCTGTTTCCCCTGCAACTCTTGCTACCTGTGCAGCTTCAAGCTCTACAATTTCAAGATTGTGAGAATTTTCAACTATGTCGTTTTTTGTTGCAGAGAGTCCTGCGCCTTCTTTAACTTTAATAAGTCCGTTTGCTTCAAGAAGCAGAAGAGCTCTTGCTTCATTTGTTGTATCATTTGGAACTGCAATTGAAGCTCCGTCAGGAATGTTTGAAAGGTCATTTGACTTTCCAGGATATATTCCAAGAGGCTCATAGTGAACAACAGCTACAGGAACAATGTTTGTTTTGTTTTCTTTGTTGAAATCATCCAGGTATGGTTTGTGCTGAAAGAAGTTTGCATCGATGTCTCCTGCTTCAACTACAAGGTTTGGCTGTACATAATCTGAAAATACTACTATTTCAAGTTCATAGCCTTCAGCCTTGAGGTCTTCCTTAACTTGTTCCAATATTTCTGCGTGTGGCACTGCTGTGGCAGCAACTGTGATCTTTTTAAGTTCTGCAGTGTCAGCTGCAGGTGTTTCGGCTGCAGGCTTTTCTGCAGGTGCTTCTTCTTTTTTCTGACAGCCTGCTGCTCCAAGAGCAAGTGCTGCAACTACTAATAATAAAAATAATTTTTTAATGTTTTTCATAATTTTCTCCTTATGTCTTTTATATTGAGTACTTTGAAATTATGAATATATGAACGGATCTTTCTCCCGGGTACGACCTGAACATCATATCTTGTATTTCTTGTACTTGTTAACTATAATTTTGACTAAACAACTCTTTTATCCGTTTTTTTAGCGATTTTCATTCCTATGGACTGCAGAATCTGCACAAGTATTATCAACAGTATTACGGTAATCAGCATTATTTCTTTTTGATACCTGTAATATCCATACTGTATGGCTATGTCTCCCAGTCCTCCTCCTCCAACAACTCCTGCCATGGCAGAGTAGCTGAGGATTGTTCCTATTGCAATTGTTCCTCCAACAATGAGAGAAGATTTTGCTTCCGGAACCAATACTTTAAAAATTATTGTCGAAAGAGAAGCACCCATGCTTTGAGCTGCTTCTATTACTCCATTATCAACCTCTTGAAGAGATGATTCTATGAGCCTTGCAATAAACGGTGTTGATGCAATTACCAATGGAACTATTGTGGCAGTTGAACCGTAACTTTTACCGGCAATGAGTTTTGTCAAAGGTATAACTGCAATCAATAGTATTAAAAATGGTATTGAACGACCGATATTTACTGTAACATCCAAAATTCTATTAAAAAGTCCCATGGGGCGCAAACCGTCTTTTTTAGTAACAACCAATGCAATTCCAATGGGAAAGGCAAATATATATGCAAATATGGTTGAAACAAATGTCATATATAGAGTGTCGATTGTTCCTTCAATAAGCATTGTCACAGTAGTATTATCCAACATAATCAACCAACTCCTCTACATTTACATTTTTGCTTTTGAGATAATGTATAATTTTATCTGATATAATTTCGTCTTCAGGCAGCTGAAGGACCATTTGTCCGAATGCCTGTCCATTTATGTCTCTTGTGTCTGCAAACAATATGTTAACCTGAGCCCTGCATTCCAAAACCATGTTTGCTATAACAGGCTCAAAGGATGATTTTCCGTCGAATACAATTCTTATGCATCTTTTTCCGGTCATTTCATTTACTGCATTGCTGCTGTGATATACAAGTTTTTTTGCTGCATCAGTCTTTGGTTTTGAAAATACTTCTTCAACTTTTCCGGTTTCTGCCAATCTGCCGTTGTCAATTATTGCAACCTGATTGCATATTTCCTCTACTACTGCCATTTCATGAGTTATGATAATTATTGTAATTCCAAGTTTCTTATTGATATCCTTCAAAAGCCCCAATATTGAGCGGGTTGTAGTAGGGTCCAGGGCGCTGGTAGCCTCGTCGCAAAGAAGTATGTCAGGATTTGTAGCCAGCGCTCTTGCAATGGCAACTCTTTGCTTTTGTCCGCCGCTTAGCTGCGAAGGATATGATTTTTTCTTGTCAGAAAGTCCTACAAGTTCCAGAAGCTCCGAGGCTCTTTTTCTTCCTTCGCTTTTGCTCATTCCGCTTATTTCAAGAGGAAAGCAAATATTGTCTTCAACATTTCTCTGCATGAGTAGATTAAACTGCTGAAAAATCATTCCTATTTCCTGTCTTACACTTCTTAGCTCCTTGTCGCTCAACAGGGATAAATCCTTGTCCCCTATTATAACTGTTCCAACCGTTGGCTTTTCCAGAAAATTTATGCATCTGACAAGTGTGCTTTTTCCCGCGCCGCTCATTCCTATTATTCCGAATATGTCTCCCTTGAGTATGTCAAGGTTTATTTCGGAAAGAGCTGTCACCGTATTGTTCTGGCTTATATATTTTTTTTCTAAATCTACTAATTTAATTAATGGAGTTGTCCCCACGATGTTTCCTCCTTTAAGCTATTATATCCTTCACTACCTCGCCTGCGATAATAAGTCCTGCTACAGAAGGAACAAAGGAAACACTCCCTGGTATTGCTCTTCTTGATGTGCATTTTCTTGTTGTGCCAGGAGGGCAGACACAGCCTGTTTTACAGCTGTTTTCTCCGCTGTCCATTGGTATTATAGGTTTTTCTTTTGAATAAACAACTTTTAATTTTTTAATTCCTCTTTTTTTAAGTTCACTTCGCATTACTTTTGCCAGAGGATCCATGGATGTCTTGTATATGTCCGTCACTTCAAACTTTGTTGGATCCAGCTTGTTTCCTGCTCCCATGCTACTCATGATTGGAACTCCTGCAGCATTGGCTCTCACTACGAGCTCAAGCTTTGCCGTAACAGTGTCAATGGCATCTACCACATAGTCATATGATGACAAATCATAGTCATCTGCATTGTCTGGCATATAAAAGCATTCATTTGTTTCAACATTGGCTTTTGGATTTATATCAAGTATCCTTTCAGCCATAACTTCAACTTTTTTTCTTCCAATTGTTTTTCTTGTTGCAATTAATTGCCTGTTTATGTTTGTAAGACACACTTTGTCGTCATCAAACAGCACAAAGTTTCCCACTCCGCTCCTTGCCAGGGCTTCTGCAACATATGACCCTACTCCGCCTATTCCGAATATGGCAACCTTAGCATTTTTTAACTTTTCCATGGCTTCTTCGCCCAACAAAAGCTGTGTTCTTGAAAATTCGTTTAACATATTACCTTCCCGATTTATATTTTAATTAAAGTTATTGTTCCCAATTTTTGCACACGTCAATCCATTTTTTGCTTCTTGATGTTTTTTCCAGCTCATCCAGCGTAAGTTCAATTGCAGAATTGCTGCTTCCGCAAGCAGGAAACATTGTTTCAAATCTTTTCATGGAATCATCCAGGTAGACATCAACATTTTCAGATAGAGCAAATGGACAAACACCGCCTATGGCATGACCTGTATATTTTACTGTATCCTCCGGGGCAAGCATTTTTGCCTTGAATCCAAATTCATCCTTGAACTTCTTGTTGTCTATTTTTGCATCTCCTGCAACCACTATAACCATTGCACCATCGCCGTTGTAAAATGACAGTGATTTTGCTATTCTTGCTTCTGCCGTTCCAAGAGTTCGAGCAGCCAGTTCCACTGTTGCAGTTGATTCATCCATTTCAAGAATATCTTTATCCTTGTTGAATTGCTTTAAATAAATTCTTACTGTTTCTACAGACATCATTAAGCCTCCTAAAATAAAAACCCTCTACAAAGAGAGGGCAATATACATATACCGTCTCCTCATCTCCCAAAGAATCCTTTGTCGGAATTAGCACCTTTCAGCATACTGCAGGTTGCCGAGACATCACAGGGCCGATCCCTCCGTCTCTCTTGATAAGAAGTTTTTATTTAATTGATTAACGTTGTGACTACTTTATACCATACAAAATTATTTGTCAATGGTAAATTTTAATTTTTTTCAAATATTTATTTCATATACGTCATTTTAAAAATCAAGTAGTGAAATATCAGCCTTTTACAATTTATAGATTTTAGTTGTTTCAAGGGCGTATTTTATTTGCATCATTGTTAAACATTCCTGGACATTCGTCGATTGTAATATATAATTAATATAAAAATTTTGCTTATCATTTATATCAAATATATGCATAAAATTACTGTAGAAAAAGATACATAATTTTAACGAAATATAACTTCATTGATACAACTGCATTTTTTAGCATTTGAATGTATTAAGACGTGCAAACGTTTGATTATTTATACCGTTATATATATTAATGTAATTTTTTCCTCATTATTCTTCAAAATCAGATTTTTTTCGTATCAAATGCTCGAAAAAGATAAAAAATTATTATGAATTGTTAAACAACTGTCAGCTCCGCAGAGAAAAATGGAGCTTTATTAAGATAAACACACTTTTGATACATTTTTAACAACTTTGCTAATCATTAACAATAAATTGGAACATTCAATAAGGTTGAATTAAATTCAGTATAGTAATAAAATTACTGTGGTTCATTTAATCTAAGTTTCATGATGAGTTACATATGAATGTAATGGCAATTGCCAATACAATAAAAATTTAGGAGGAATTTTTATGTTTAAAAAATTCACAAACGGCTGTGTATATGTTATGAACAAATACCTGCCAGACGCATTTATTTTTGCTATTGTTCTGACAATCATCACATTTATCGGCGGTGTGACTTTAACAGGACAATCACCATTTCAAATGATTCTGCACTGGGCAGGACCAAAAGGATTTTTCGGATTACTTTCATTTACTATGCAAATGGTCTTGGTTCTTGTACTTGGAAGTGCAATGGCTCAGGCCAAAGTTTTCAAAAACTTGCTTAAAAAGATAGCAAAAGCCGCTAAAACACCTGTAAGAGGAATTATGATTACTGCTTTTGTATCAGTTGTAGCATGCTGGATTAACTGGGGATTTGGTCTTGTAATAGGTGCTTTACTAGCAAGAGAAATCGCCAAAGAAGTAAAGGGAATTGACTACAGACTTTTAATTGCAACAGCCTATTCAGGTTTCGTCGTATGGCACGGTGGAATTTCCGGATCTATTCCGCTTCAAGTAGCTAACCCGGGCGCTCTTGAAAAAGTAGCTCCTACAATATTTGACGGCACATTTACTATAGCAACAAGCAATACTATATTCTCACCTATGAACTTATTTATTTCAGGAATTATAATATTTGGTCTTCCATTTGTATGCAAGGCTATGATACCTGACAAAGAACATACAGTTGAAGTTGACCCTGTATTATTAGTTGAAAAAGAAGCTCGTTCTGAAGATGCAAGCAAATTTTCTCCAGCAGATAAAATGGAACGAAGCAAAATTTTATGGATAATCACTTTGGCATTTGGTTTTGTATATATAGTTTACAACTTCACTAAGGTTGGTTTGAACTTAAGTCTTGACTTTGTAAACTTCATATTCCTGTTTGTTGGAGTACTTCTCCATGGAAACCTTAGAAATTACATTGACGCAGTTAATGAAGCTGCTGCCAGTGCTGCCGGAATCATATTGCAGTTCCCGTTCTATGCAGGAATAATGGGAATGATGGTTGGTGCAAATCCTGAAACAGGTATATCTCTTGCTGGTGTTATATCCAACGGTTTTGTAAGCATTTCAAACAATGTGACTTTCCCGCTGTTCTCATTCTTAAGTGCAGGTATTGTTAACTTCTTCGTTCCTTCAGGCGGAGGACAATGGGCAGTACAGGCTCCTATAATGATGCCTGCTGGTCATGCTCTCGGAGTTGACCCGGCTAAGACTGCAATGGCTATTGCTTGGGGAGATGCATGGACAAACATGGTACAGCCTTTCTGGGCATTGCCTGCACTTTCCATAGCTGGTTTGAATGCAAAAGACGTTATGGGATATTGCGTAATTACCCTGTTATTCAGCGGTATTATTATATCAGCAGGATTCCTGATTTTCTAGAAGTAAAATTAAAAGCTGTCTCGGCATTGCCGGACAGCTTTTTTAACTTTTCTATCTTACAAGCTTTTCAATTGAAAGGCAGTTCTTCAATTCATCAAGTTTCTCCTTCGGCAATGGTTCAACGCCTTCAAGCCTGTATGCTACGTTTAATTCGCTGTATTTGTACACTCCAAGGGTGTGATAGGGCAAAAGTTCAACCTTTTTGACCATATCATCTGGAAATGTAATCACTTCCTTTTCAAATTCCCTCATGTCATTTAAGTTGTCATTGATTCCCGGCGTTACAACATGCTTTATCCAAATATCATTCTTATTTCTAATCAACGCTTCTTTGAATTCATTGTAACATCCTATATCCATACCTGTGATATCTTTGTACTTTATAGAATTTGAATGCTTTATGTCAAGAATAACCAAATCTGTGTAATTGAGAATTTCTTCATAATCACCCATACCTACACCTGCAGTGTCCAGAACCGTATGAATTCCTTCCCTTTTGCACAGCTTAAGGCATTCCAGCAGGAACTCCGGCTGCATGAGAGGCTCTCCTCCTGAGAAAGTTACTCCTCCGTCATTAAATTTAAAATAGGGCTTGTATCTTTTGGCTTTCTCAACTATTATTTCAGCCGTTGTACTTATTCCTTTCCTAAAGGCCCAGGTGTCAGGATTGTGGCAGTAAGCGCACCTTAGTCTGCAACCCTGAAAAAATACAACCATGCGTATACCGGGGCCGTCCAGAGTACCTAAAGTTTCTATTGAATGTATATATCCTTCCTGCACTTCATCACATCCTGTCGTGGAACGTCCTGCCTATAACATCCATCTGCTGTTCTCTTGTGAGCCTGTTGAAGTTAACGGCATATCCTGAAACACGTATTGTAAGATTTGGGTATTTGTCCGGATTTTCCATTGCATCGTACAATGTGTGGCGGTTCATGACATTAACATTTATGTGATGGGCATCTTGCACAAAATATCCATCCAGTATGTTTGCAAGGTTGTCTATTCTGTGCCTTTCAAGTTTTCCCAGAGTTTCGGGAACAACTGTGAATGTGTTTGATATTCCATCTTCGCATACATTTTTGTACTTTAATTTTGCCACTGAATTTAGAGATGCAAGTATGCCGCTTTTATCTCTTCCGTTCATTGGATTTGCTCCCGGAGCAAAGGGCTCCCCTGATTTTCTTCCATCTGGAGTGGCTCCTGTTTTCTTTCCATACACAACGTTTGAAGTGATTGTAAGAACCGAAAGTGTGTGGTGAGCGTTTCTGTATGTCTGGTGTTTCTTAAGTTCTTTTGAGAAAAATTCCAGTATTTCTTCAGCAATAAGGTCAACTCTGTCATCATCATTGCCGTACATTGGAAAATCCCCTTCGATTTTGAAATCAACAGCTATTCCGTCTTCATCTCTGATTGGTTTAACCTGTGCATACTTTATTGCGCTCAGAGAATCTGCCACTATGGAAAGACCTGCCACTCCAAATGCCATAAGCCTCCCCACATTGTAGTCGTGAAGAGCCATGAGGCCTGCTTCATAAGCGTATTTGTCATGCATGTAATGGATTATGTTCATTGTGTTTACATAAAGTTTTGCAACATATTCCATGACTTTTTTGTAGTTTTCCAATACTTCTTCATAATTTAAAACTTCTGAATCGATTTTTTTAATGTTGTCAATGACCTTGATATTACTTTTTTCATCAATGCCCCCGTTTATTGACATGAGAAGCGACTTTGCAAGGTTGCATCTCGCTCCGAAAAACTGCATGTCCTTTCCTATCCTCATAGCAGAAACGCAGCACGCTATGCCGTAATCATCTCCGTGCATTGTACGCATTATATCGTCATTTTCATATTGAATGGCAGATGTTTCAATGGACATTTTTGAGCAGTATTTTTTAAACTCTTCCGGTAAATTGTTTGACCAAAGAACCGTCATGTTAGGTTCAGGTGCCGATGACAAATTAGTTAATGTGTGAAGAAATCTGAAAGTTGTCTTTGAAACCAGTGTCCTTCCGTCAAGACCCATTCCTCCAAGGGATTCTGTCACCCAGTTAGGGTCTCCTGCAAACAGTTCATTGTATTCAGGAGTCCTCAAATGTCTTACCATTCTCAATTTAAGCACAAACTGGTCTATGATTTCCTGAGCCTCTGTTTCAGATAAAGTTCCTTCACAAACATCCTTTTCAATATAAATGTCAAGAAACGTGCTCACTCTTCCCAGAGACATAGCAGCTCCATTGTTTTCCTTTACTCCTGCAAGATATCCAAAGTATACAGCCTGTACAGCTTCCTTTGCATTTTCAGAAGGTCTTGATATGTCTGAGCCGTATTTTGCGGCCATTGACTTCATCTGTTTCAGGGCTCTTATTTGTTCCATAATTTCTTCTCTTGCCCTTATGTTTTCTTCATTCATGGGCAAAGTTATATTACTATATTCTTCTTTTTTCTTTTCTATTAAAATATCTGTTCCGTAAAGGGCAATTCTTCTGAAATCACCGATTATCCTTCCTCTTCCGTATGCATCGGGAAGCCCTGTTAAAAGTCCCACGCTTCTTGCATTTTTAATTTCAGGAGTGTATACATCAAATACTCCTTGATTGTGAGTTTTTCTGTACTTGTGGAATACATCCAATAGTTCCTGAGGTGCAGTATAACCGTAAGCTTCCAGGGACTGTTCAACCATCCTTATTCCTCCAAATGGATTAAGCATCCTTTTTAAAGGAGCATCCGTCTGAAATCCTACAATAATTTCATTTTGTTTATCCAGATACCCTGGAGCAAAATTATCAATTCCTGAAATATGTTCAGTGTCAATATCAAGAACTCCCTTTTGAAGTTCTTCCTTCATGAGAGCAGATGCCTTTTGGAACAAGTTTCTTGTTCTTTCAGTTGGCACGCTTAAAAAATCTTCGTTTCCTTCATAGGGCTTATAGTTTTTCTGTATAAAATCCCTTACATCAATTTCCTTTGTCCAGTTGCCACCTTTAAAACTTTTCCACGCTTCTTTCATTGTTCCTCCTAAGAAATTGTCCAGGAATACAAAAAAACCACCTGGACGCAGCCCAGGCGGTCGACTTTTAAATTTTCACACTCCCTCGTGGTGACCCACAATTCCGCCAGTCATGTGATAACTTATATTACATTAATTTATTTTTCTTGTCAATATTTTTATGCATTTTCTATGATGCGGTTTATTTGCTCTTCTATTTGGTTTATCATGAATTCTTCAGTTACTTTTTCCTCATACAACTTAGACATAGCCTTATCTGTCTGATTTTTTATGTTCTTTACAGTATCAAGTGACTTACCTATGTCAGACAGCACTACCCAGTCATAAATGAGCCCATCAAAAAAATAATCAGCAAAAGTATCAAATGAAGTCACAGAAATTTCAGATCCTGTAATCATTATAATGTCAGAAATTTCTTTTTTGAAACGACTGAGCATTCTCTGAGATTCTTCAGCGTATTTTCTAGCCTCATCAACTGGACTTATGTTTTCTGAAGCAGATCTCATAATGTGTCCTTTAACATCTGTAGTTCCCCAACCTTCTGCTCGTTCAAGTTTGTAGATTGTTTTTTCCACAGAATTCAAGGCTTCTTCTCCGGAAGCAATCGCCTCATCAATTTCCTTGATGTTTGCTTTCATGCCTTCCTTGCGTTTTATGAGCTTCTTAATCTCTTCTCCGGTTTCTTTTGCTTCAATGTGTATTTTTTCAAGCTTTTTGTTTATAAGATCTTCATAGTCAGCTTCACAACCATCTATTTCAGCTATTTCGTCAACAAGCCTTTTTGATTCTTCAGCAAGGTACTCAACATTATGTATGCACTGGTCATATCTGAGCCTGGCTTTCAACAGTTCCTGTCTTTCCTTTGTCTGATCTTCTTCCTTGTCTCCTAATATGGCGTAAAATAATGAAGTTGTATTAGTCGATTCAATTTTTAAAACATCCTGATTTTGCTTTTCAATGTCGCTTGCAAGTTTGTTCAAGAGAAGCTTCTCTCTGATCATGTCCTGCTCTGTCTGTTTTAAAAGTCCCTTCAACTTATTCTTTTTCTGAATACATTCTTTCATGTAACTGATCTTTTCATTATATTCACAATGCATATTAGTTTCTCCTTTGTATATCTGTTCATAGTCATATGTCAACCTAAACAGTATATCAGCTTCATAACTTTTTAAATTATATCATACATCAATTGTCTATTCAAACAGTTTTTAGCTTCTCAAAACAGGAATACGTTGCTAATTTTTTTGGCACTTTGCATGATTTAACAAAATATTTACCTGGTTCTTAAAAATTATTTTGTTGAATATATTTATAACCTAATGTATAATGATATAAAGTATGTACTAACTAAAGGAGGAAGTTGCAATGGCTATTACAAAAGACATGGTAATCCGCGAAGTAATAAATGCAAGACCTGAAGCTGCTGAAATATTAATGGCTCACGGAATGGGATGCGTTGGATGTCCTGGAGCTCAAATGGAAACATTAGAAGAAGCTGCAGCTGTTCATGGCATGAATCTTGATCATTTACTGGCTGCATTAAATAAATAGATGCAAAAACCGGCTTTAAAAAGCCGGTTTTTTATTTGAAAAGCAATCAATTAAACAGCTGTTTCATGTTTGCTTATGATACTATTATTTACACATTTCAGATTGTTAGTATGTAAATTTTTGTTAATTGATCATTTTAAAGATTAAATTCTTTTTGAACTTCTCCCCAAAGTTCTTCCTGCATGGCTTGAGAATGGCTGTCTGAAAATATTCCGGGTATTCCTCCTGTGTGCAGAAGCATTACATTTTTATCCTTGGATATTTTTCCCTCATGAATCATTTCTATCATTCCTCTGAAAACTTTTCCAGTGTAGCATGCATCAAGAATTATAGCTTCTTCTCTTGCCATCATATACATGTATTTTCTTGTTACTGGATCCGGAATATTGTAGGATATTCCAACATAACCTTCTTCAATCCACAAGTCGTCTCTTGAAACATCTATTCCCAGTTCAAGATAATCGCTTGTTTCTTGTATATAATGAATCTTTTCCTGCAGTTCCTCTTCATTTTTGTGAGATATGCTTATTCCAATTGGTTCAAAACCGGCATTAAAATATTTTGCACCTAAGTACAATCCGCCGTATGTTCCCACTGAACCAAATCCTGTGAATACATAATCTATTTTTACTTTCATTTCTTCAAGCTGGTCTTTTATTTCCTTTGCAGCCATGACATATCCTGCTGCTCCTAAAGGAGAACTTCCACCTATGGGAATCATGTATACTTTTTCACCCTGATCCTCATACATCTTCACTACTTCAGCAGTAGTTTTGTCCACAAGCTGCTTGTATTTATCTGCCTTTACGTCCGGCTGCTCATCCTTAAAACTTGTGTCGTCCATGAAAAACAAATCAGCGCCCATCATCTTGTCAAGAATCAGGTTTCCTGATGCTTTCTTTGGGGCAGGTCCATCCATTATAATTCCGCATCTGAGACCGAACCTGGCTGCCACAGCTGCAGTAAGCCTGCCGTGGTTCGTCTGCTGTCCTCCGTATGTAAGAAGGACTGTGCACTCCTTGTCCAAGGCATCCTTTAACAAATAGTCTAACTTTCTAAGCTTGTTTCCTCCTGTTGCATATCCCGTAAGGTCATCTCTCTTGATGTATATATTAATGCCGTATTTCCTGCTTAAGTTTTCAAGCTTGTGAATTGGTGTGTTGTAAAAACCCGTAGTTATCTTTTCCATATTTTCCAGCTTCATATATCCTCCTAAAATTGCTACGCTTCCCTAAAGTTAAGGCCGACCACTCGTTTTATATAAAAAGGCTTTCCTGATTTATAAAAACAGAGGGCAGCGCTAGGCATACCCTTATTGATTGTTATAACAATTCGTCCAACTTGCTCTTGTTGAATCCCACAACAACATCTTCATCAATCATAATTACAGGAACACCCATGTATCCCATGGAAATGAGCTCTTTTTTAGCAGCCTGGTCTGTTGAAACATTTTTTTCCTCGTACTCATATCCTTTTTCTTTCAGGTATTCCTTTGCAGCAGTACAATTAGAACATGTATTGCTTGAGTAAATTTTTATATTTTTCATACTAGCCTCCTGTTTTTTTGTAATTTTATCACTATTAATTGTAAGTAATTTTAACATAAATTATGCCAAAACTCCATAATTTAATTATAATTTTTTCACAAAATGAACTCTGCGGAATAAAATAAACTATGCGCATTATATATGAAAGGAATGATTTAATGAAAGAATGTACTATTTCTATAGATGCTCCGGACAAAATACTGAAAGGAGCAGGTATTCCTGACAGTTCATTTGTTCCATCAGGCATTTACAATATTAAAATCAAATTTTCAAACATCGGTGAAAATTCTAAAATTTGCTCCTTTAGCTCAACATTAGGAAACGGAATAAGATACCTTAAAAACTTCAGCCTGGAAGGACCGGATGAATCCTTAAAAAGCAAGTTAATTGTGGTTGAACCCAACGCCCTGCTTGGAAATAACAATTGTATAATTTTTGCTAATAACTTCATTTTATCCCCCGGCTCAACAAACGTCCTCTCATTTAATGTTGCTCTCTGCGACAGATATACTACAGGGAGTGTTGAAAATTCCGGTGATAAAATACCTCATAAAGAAAAAATAAACTTCTTTGCCCATTTAATAGAAGGAGAAAATGTTGATTCCTGCAGCGCTTCATCATCTGCTCACGATTATGAAATGAAAGTTATCTGCCAGGAAGAAAGCATAGGGCCCGGAGAAACCACAAAGTTTTATGTCCACTGCTGCACAGGACAATATGATGTTGCAAGAAGCGTATACATAAGGAGCATTTTAGACGACGGGCTTGAGTTTGTTGCTGATTCATGCAACTTAGAACCAAGAAATGTCTACAAGTTCAATGGAAAGACCGTTATTAAATGGGATGTGGGAACACTTCAGCCTGCAGAAACAAGACGCATAGGATACATGGTTAAACTCAGAAGCGATTTTAATAAAGAATCTGGAACCATGCTTAGAAACAAGCTGAATTCAAACTGCATAAACAACTCAGAGTACACACAGTGTCCATCAAGCAGTTCTTATAGCCTCAGAGTGATTAATACATAAAAGTGCAGCTCATTGCTGCACTTCTTTTATTTTTATTTTTCAAGAACTATGCTGTAATAATCATCGTCCAGAATTTTCGCTGCATATTTAAACTTATCTTTTACCTGGGAAGAAATTTCTTCCACATAAGAATCATTTATGCTTTGACCATCCTTCACAGCTGCTGTTCCCGTCTTTGCATCAAAATATACCTTATCAGTTACCCAGCTTCTGTCAGAAAACATTACAAGAGGTTGAGAATCGGACAATATATCGCTTCCCATAAGAAGCCTTGAATCATATTCAACACCCATGAGGTTGGATAATGTCGGTATGATGTCCAGACTTGAACATGTCTTGTTTATTTCAACAGGCTCCATTCCTTCAGACCAAAGGATAAAAATTCCCTTATACAGATCAAACTCAGAACTTATTTCATGTCCTGCCAGCTCGCTTATTTCTGATTTTTCAAGACCGTATGGATAGTGATCCGGGCTTATGGCGATGAGAGTGTCATCAGCTATTCCTTTTGTTTCAAGACTTTTTATCAATTTTTCCATTGCTCTGTCAAGCTCTATGTTGCAGGCAAGGTAAGCCTTAACCCTTTCAGAATAAGAAAGATCTTTCACAAGTGCACGGTTCTTGCTTGCTATGAAATTTCCTGAAAATGTGTACTGTAAATGTCCGCTCACAGTCATATAGTATGTGTGAAATGGCTGATTGTCTATATATTCGGGAATTGTAAGCTCCATCATCTCAATGTCTGACTCAGGCCATGTTTCAGTTACATCAAGTCCGTTTCCAAGGCCCTTGTACGTGTATCCTAGATTTGGATGGGACAGGTTTCTGAAATAGTAGTCAAAATAATGGTCGTGATAGGCATTTGCAGTATAGCCTACATTTTTAAGCTGATTTCCCATGGCAAAAGGCATGTAATTTTCGGAGGATTTATAAAAGCTCCATATTCCTTCCTTAGGCAGAAGGCTTGTGCATGCCACATACTCTCCGTCAGAGGTGCTCACTCCCCACAGTGGAGTGTAAAAGTCAGTGAATCTGAAACCTTCCTGCTGCATTTTGTACAGGGTGGGAGTAAGCTTTTCATCCACTGCATATGGAGAAAAACCTTCGGCAGTTATCATTATTAAATTTTTACCTTTGAACATTCCTGTGTATTTATTTTTTTCAGTGGGCTTTAAGTTACCGAAATATTCATGCATTGCTTTGATTTCCTTGTTGCCTTCAATGGAGGCTAATTCTGCAAAATCAATATCCATGACGTTATATTCAGCTTCCGCCTCAACTTCAACAATTGGATTTTTTTCCTCAGGATTTGTCTCATCAGGTACTTCTTTTTTCACTACCGGTTCGGATTCGCTGGCGAAAGCCTCTGAATTTTTCAGAATATTCTGAATATCAAGCCTTCCTGTTGTAAGAAGGCCAAAACGGTCAATAGAATCCACCACCAAAAATGTTTCCCTGTAAAGATAAGAGGAACTTAACATTCCCTTGTCAGAAGATAAAACCAGCATTACAACAAAAATCTGCAGGCAAAAGGCTGTTGCAGCAGAAATCTTTATGTTTCTTGAATTACTTTTCGGGAACTTCATTTTTTTAACAAATATTAAAGACAATGCTGAAGGTATAAGCATGAGGATTAACATGTGAATATTTCTAAGCACTGCATCTTCAAGGACGTCCATAAATTGAGCAGCCTTCCCTGCTCCTATGAAAAAGTAAAGGCTTGCAAATGTTGAAAATATTTTAAAATAAGTCATCTGTGCTGCATAATAAAATGTGAGGACGGATGTAACTGCAACGTAGATAATTTTGTTCCATTTTTCACTGAATGCTGATGTTACTATGAAAAAAACAATACCTGCAGGCAGCGAAAAAAGGCACATAAAAACATAGCCTGCATTAAATACATTGTCATATGATGAGATTTTAAGAATTGTTTCAAAATAGACAATCAATGCAGGAAAAAACAATATTCGTGCTATTTTTTTCAAATGATCATTCAAGATTATACTTCTTTCTGGTTATTTTTTTAGTTGCTGCTCCGACTGCTTTTTGTGATTATTAAGTCAGAGCAGCATATATTTTACAATAAGTCTCTCAGTGATTTTCTTGTGTTTCCATTGATCCCCACTGTTGTTTCAGCGTGATACATTGAACTTATTATTGATTCTTCAACAGCCTCGGCAGCAGCTCTGAACACTTTGTCGATTGCTTCATCATCAAGCATTTTCATGCTTACAATGTTTGTGTCTGAATAGTGCTTTAGTATGTTAGCTGTTGTAAATGATATGCATATGTCACCGCTTCCGTTTCCCAGATAAGATCCTGTTCTTCCAAGACCTATAACTGCTCTTTTTGAAACTCTCTTAAGCTGTCTTTCACTTAATGGAATGTCTGTAGCAATTATCATTATGATGGAGCCTTTGTCTTTTTCCTGCTGCTGGTTGTTGTAAATTCTTTCTCCTGTTTTGTCGCCGTTAACGATCAAATCCTTCAATGAACCGAAGTTTGACATAACTATGGCACCCAGGGTGTATTCCTTGTTGTCAAGTTCAACAATTCTTGAAGAAGAACCAATTCCACCCTTAATACTGTAACACACCATTCCTGTTCCAGAACCTACAGCACCTTCTTCAAAATCTTCTGATGCGTTTTTAATTGCTTCTAAAACGTGTTCTTCCTTCACATGAAGGCCTCTTATATCATTAAGCCTTCCGTCATTGCATTCTGTAACAACACAGTTTACGGTTCCTGTAGTTGAGCCTATGTCTTCATTTTGCTCCAGCATATATTTCACAAGTCCTGTCGCAGCAGTTCCAACACTGAGGGTGTTTGTCATGATTATTGGTGTTTCAATGGTTCCAAGTTCTTCAATCTGAAGTATGCCCATGCTTTTTCCAAAACCGTTAATGACGCATGAAGAAGCCATCACTTTTTCCTTGAAAATATTCCCTTCATGAGGAAGCACTGCCGTCACTCCTGTCTTTATGTTTCCGTCGTTCAATGTCACATGTCCGACTTTCACACCCTTTACATCAGTAATGAGGTTTCTTTTACCTTTTTTTAAAGACCCTATGGCAATGCCAAAATCTTTGTCTAAACCCATTTGTTCCTCCGAAATTTTATTTGATTACATTTATAAGCGCTTCATTGTCAACAAAATTTTGTATGTTGATTTTAATAAGCTTCTCCCACCTTGTCTTGTTGTTCTTTACAATTCCGGACGCGTGTGGAGTTATATATACATTTTTCATATCCCACAATTCATTGTTTTCTTCAATAGGCTCTGTTTCGAAAACATCCATTGAAGCATAGCTTATTACATTGTTTTTCAATGCTTCAGCTAAGTCTTTCTCATTGATAATGCTTCCCCTTGCTATGTTTATTATGGAAGCGCTGTTCTTCATGAGATTTATGTTATCCTTGTTGATCATGTGGTATGTGTCCTTATTTAAGTCCACGGTCACAACAATGTAATCGCTGTTTGTCATTACATATTCAAGACCTTTTTTTCCTGAATATATTTCATCAAAATATGCCATGGTGAGAACCGGTGTCCTCTTAAAGCCTAATACTTTCACTCCAAATCCCTGCAGTCTTTTGGCAATTTCAGTTGCAATGGAACCGGTGCCTATGATACCTATGGTCTGCCCCATAAGCTCTGTTCTTTTAAATCTTTCCCACTTGTGTTGTTTCTGGTTTTCTATATATTTAAGTGCATTGGCGTTGTGCATGAGAATCCTCAACACTACCTCCTCTGCTATGGGCACCGAGAAAATATCCCTGCCATTGGTAAATGTTATTTTTCTCTTTTTCAGATACTCCATGTCTATGTTGTCATAGCCTGCCCTGAATGATTGAATCCATCTTAAGTTAGGCATTTTATCAAGAATTTCAGGCTTGAAGTTGTTAGGCTCCCCTATGAGAGCTTCTGCTTCCGGGCACTGGTCAATTTCTTCGAAAAATTTTATTTCAGGATAAGTCTTCCTTGCAAATTCCAAATAATGCTTATCAATTATTATATTCATATTATTCTCCCATATTTATGATTTATTGTCAAATATAAAACAAAAGGCGCCTCAGCGCCTTTTTGTTGTATTAACTGATGCAGTATCCAACAATTTCGTAATCAGCCGGTACTTCATAATTCTTTTCAGTCTTTCCTAATTTCCATTTCATATCAAACAATGTACTGTCTATTATTGCCTCAAAATAAAGCATTATAACCCCTGTATCAATTTTTTCCTCATAGTCGTCTGCGTATGAATCAGACCTTAATGCCAGCACTATTGTTCCGTCGTCAACTATAAATCTCCAGGGCTGTCTGTTCTTTGTTGAAGGAGCCCTTCTTGCGCTTACAAAAGCTTCAAGTAGTCCCATATTTGTCAGTTCATCCGTGTCTGCATTTTCTCCCCACTTTTTCATGAACACAACGTCTCTGATGCCAAGTCTGTCTGAAACATTGTCTTCTATTATTTTAACTTCAGTCTTTGTAGGGTTGTGTTCATACACTGTTTCATAAATCACTTTATTTTTATTGTCGTCAAATCCCAGTGATATAAGTGCAGTGACTTTTTTGTCGGATTCAATGTTAAGTTTCTTTTTAAGATTTTCTCCATCCTTAAATGTAATCCAGCATGAGCCAATACCAAGTTCCCATGCCTTTAGCATTATGTCTTCTGCTGCATAGCCTGTGTTTTCTATATAATGATCTTTTTCTTCGGAAAGGATAATCATATAGTGCGGAGCTTCAATCATTCGGTCGTTATAGCCTGCGCTATTTTTAAGATTATCATAAACTTCATTTTTATTCTTTAATAAAACTTCTATATTAATGTCTTCAACCAATCTTTTCCCTTTGCTGAAATAATCTTTCAACTGGTCTAATTTCTGAAGACTGACTTCTTCTTTCTTGTAATCTCTTATTGACTTTATAGATGCGATAGTATCCTTGTAATTCATTTTATTACCTCCATGTAAGTTATATTTTATATATACCCACATTTAGAATAAATTAACATAGTAATTTAAAATTTACTATTTAAAATGCAATTACAATTCCTCCGTCATCTGCATAGACAGTGCTCAATCCTGACGATTTGAAAATTTTTACATCTTTGAAAGGATATCTTGCCATTATCTGATCCCTTAATTTTTCTGCTTTTTCCAGACAATCAACATGAGTTATGCCAAGAACAGTGTTTTCAAAATCCACATTGTATTCGGCAATCATGTCCACTAGTCTCTCAAAAGCTTTTTTCTTTCCTCTTACTTTTTCCTTGAGCTCAATTTTTCCGTTGCCGTCTTCTCCCATTATGGGAACTATGTGCATTATGTTTGCAAGCATTGCCTTGAAGTTTGTTATTCTGCCGTTTTTTGCAAGATTGTCCAGGGACTCAAGTATAAAAAATGTTTTCAATTTTGAAATATATTTGTTTGTTTGCTCAATTATTTCTGCAGTATTGATATTTTCTTCAATAAGCTGCTTCACCTTCATGGCAATCATTGTTTCCCCTGCAGCTGCAGATTTTGAATCAATAACATGGACAAAACTCTCGGGAAATTTTTCCCTGAACGAATCAACAGCAACCATGGCGCTGTTGTATGAACCGCTTAATTGGCTTGATATTGTTACTATAAAATTGTCAGTATGGTCCTTGAGTTTATTAATAAATTCTTCCGGAGGAGCACATGCTGTTTTTATTTGAGAAGTACTGTTTTTCATTTTGCGGATAAGTTCATTAATATCCAGATTTTCATCAACAATCTCTTCATTTTCTATAAGTATTCTAAAGGGAACCCTTTCAATATCTTCCGTATAATCGTTAAAATCAACACAACTGTCGACAATTAAATTTTTCTTCATTCAGATCACTCCTCATAAATTTTATATACAATTATAACAAATTTCAACAACCTATTCAATTGAATTTTTAAATATTATGGAAAAGCAGTTGCTTTTTAGGCCTCGTCAGTTTTTTTATCTGTGCTTCTCTTTTAAGAGCATCACCCTTGCACTGATATTCTTCAAAATACTTGAGCTCTACGGGATTTCTGCCCCTTGTGTACTTTGCCCCCTTGTTCTCGTTGTGGGCTTTGATTCTTTTCTCCAGGTTGTTTGTATACCCCGTGTACAATGTTCCGTCACAGCACTGCACTATATATATGTAATGCATATTTTCACCCTTATTATTTTCAGATAAAATCATTTTAACATATTTTTGTAAAAAATTCAGCATTTTATGTCCAGAAAATTTATATAGATTATTTTAACTTTTTATGGCGATGATAAATCAATTGTTTAAATTGACATTTAGATTTTGCTATATTAAAATAATCTTATACAGTGGAGGTTAATATGAAAATAGGAATAATTGGAGCCATGGATGTTGAAGTTGCAGAACTGATTGAGTCCATGGAGAACATAAAAAAAGACACAATAAGCGGTATAGTGTATTACGAGGGAACACTTCAAGGAAAAGATGTGGTGGTTGCAAAATGCGGAATAGGCAAGGTACATGCTGCAGTGTGTGCTCAGACCATGATACTTAAATATAATCCTGCAGCAATCATAAACACAGGAGTTGCAGGAAGTCTAAGCGCATCTCTTGACATAGGAGATCTTGTTGTTTCAAACAAGGTTGTTCAGCACGACTTTGACACTTCAGGAGTTGGTGACCCAATTGGACTTATTTCCGGAATTGATCTTATTGAAATACCATGCCCTGAAATGCTGGTTGAAAAAATAGAAGCAAGTGCAAAAAAAATTGAAAACACAAAAGTATTTGTAGGTACAATTGCTTCCGGAGATCAATTCATTTGCAGCGCATCAAAAAAAGATTACATTGTTGAAAACTTCAAGGCTCTTTGCGCAGAAATGGAAGGTGCTGCCATAGGACATGTATGTTATCTGAACAATGTGGATTTCTGCATAATAAGAGCCATCTCAGACAAGGCAGACGGCTCAGCTCACATGGATTTTCCTGCCTTTGTCCAAGTAGCCGCGAAAAAATCAATAAATCTTATAAACAACTTTTTAAAAACTGTTTAATCAAGGAACCAAAAGTTCAATGGCATTGTGGACAGAAGATATTTCAAGTGGTGCATATCCCCCGAAATCTCCGTCGGCATCCACTGACAAGTCCTTGTCAGAAATAATTTTAATATTTTTCCCCTGGTAGTAATGAACCTTGGGGTGCGTAATGTGCTGGCCGTTAAAAACCTTCGTAAATATTTGAAGGAGGTCAGCATTATTTGTTTTTTCGAAAATAACCAAATCAAGGAGACCGTCGTTTATTTTAGCATCAGGACACAAATATTTAAATCCTCCTGCTCCGGACGAATTTACAACAAGGAAAAGCAGCGTGCTGAACTTGTATTGATTTCCGTCAATTTCATAGGTAATGTTGTGTGAGCTTTCAAGTTCTTCCGGAACCTGCACAGCAGCCTTGAAATAATATGCGTATTTTCCCAGTATTGTCTTAGCTTCAACTGTGACGTTGTGAGGTATACTGGTAAATGCCCCTCCGCCCACAACATTTACAAAATAATCATCATTTATTTTCCCAACATCTATGGAAATAAACTTTTTCTTTAATAAAAGTGATGCAAAATTAGCATAAGCCTTTGGCATTTTCAGCTGTTCAGCGAAATCGTTAACTGTTCCTGCAGGAAGAATTGCAAGCCTTGGTCTTTCTGGACATTTCATCATGCCGTTTACAACTTCATGGACTGTACCATCTCCTCCGCAGGAAATTATCATGTCAAATCCTTCTTGGCATACCCTTATGGCAGCAGCTTCACCGTCTCCCTTTTTCTTTGTTGCAAAAAATGTAAATTCAGTATCTTCAATTTCCATTATGGATTCCGCAGCATGAAATATTTTTTGCGGAGCCAGTTCCTTACCTGATGATGGATTATATATTACAAAGTATTTTTTCATTTTATCTCCGTATTCATATGATACATAATTATATCAATTAATGAAAATTTTTCAATCTAAATCATAACAAAGGAGCCAGAAGTCTGCAAATTGATTCCTTCATCCTGATAATTACACCTCTTTCAAGATAAAGCTCTCTTGTGAGTTCCATGGAATAATTTAAATCTTCCATGAAAATATCATAGAGATTGCCTGAAATTTTCTGGTCATATATCAAAGCATTGCTTTCAAAATTCAGTTTGAAGCTCCTCATATCAAAGTTGGCCGTCCCTGCAGAAGAAACCACTTTGTCTATTACAATTGTCTTGGCATGAAGAAAACCATATTCATAGGTATAAACCTTCACTCCGTATTTTAAGAGCCCTCCGCAATACCAGTATGTTGCCCAGTAAACAAATGGATGGTCAGGCTTGCATGGAATCATTATTTTCACATCCACTCCGGACATGGCAGCAATTTTAATGGATTCAAACACGCTGGCATCAGGTATGAAGTAGGGTGTCTGGATCAAAATGCTTTCCTTTGCTGAATTGATCATTTTCACATAGCTGCTTTTTATTGTCTGGTCTGGTGTGTCCGGACCGCTGCTTATAATTTGTATGCCCACTGCACCCGAATTGTTGCTGTCAGGAAAATATCTGGGCAAAAATATGAGGTCTTCTTCCTTGGATGCATGGCCCCAGTCCAGGAAAAATCGTGTCTGAAGATCTATGACTGCATCTCCTGTTATTTTTAAATGTGTATCCCGCCAGTATCCGATTTTCTTATTAAGGCCCAGGTATTCGTCACCTATGTTGAATCCTCCTATGAATGCTGCATTGCCGTCTATTACCACAATTTTCCTATGGTTTCTGTAATTTATCTTGAAGTTGAAAAACGGAAAGCGGCTTTCAAAAAACACTGCCACTTTTACTCCAGAAGAAGTCATTTCCTTGATTTTCTCCTTAGGCACATGTCTTCCTCCCACAGAATCAAACAAAAGCCTCACTTCAATTCCTTCGGCTGCTTTTTTCTTTAAGATTTCAAAAAGTTTATTTCCTAAATCATCATTTTTAATGATGTAATATTCAATGTGGATGTGGTGCTGTGCTTTTTCCAACAATCTGAAAAGCTCGTAGAACTTTTCCTGACCATCGGTATATATTGTTACATCATTGTTTTGAGTGTATGAAAACCCATGAAAAAAAAGGTTCATTTTGATCAAATCCTTGAAACGTTCCGCATGTTTGTCATTCAATACCAATTTACCGGAACTGAATAGTTCCTGCTGAACTTTGATGTAGTCACCGAATGTTTTCCTGGTGTATATTTTCATTGCAAAAAGTTTTTTCCTGCTGAAGTTTTGAGAAAGCATGAGATAGAGCAAAAATCCAAATCCGGGAAATATGAGTAAGACAAGCACCCAGGCCAGCGTTGCTGTAGGGTCCTTCCTTTCAAGAAAAATCACAACGACAGCCATAGCAATGTTTATAAAATAAATAATTGAAATAGAACTGAAAATATTTAACATGACTGCCTCCTTGTCAATACTTTATTATTACATATATATTGTTTATTATTCTTTTTGTTCCTGTATTGAAATAATAATGCTCTTATGCTAATATTATCTATACGAAAGGCAGGCACATATGGAAAAATCACCTTCTAAATACTGGATTCTAGCAGGAACTTTTTTTACTTCTCTGTCATCAATAATAATAAGATATTCAACTGCTCCGGCTTTGGTCATATCGGCCTACCGCATGCTGTTTACATGCATGATGCTATTGTTTCCTGTTATGATTAAAAGCAGGAAAGAGTTTCAGGAAATTAGCAAAAAGGACTTTATTCTTTGCATTTTTAGCGGTATTTTCCTTGCCCTTCATTATGCATCTTGGATATCTTCCATTAAAATGACCACCATTGCTAACTCAACTGTATTGGTGGCATGCAGCCCCATGTTTGTTGCTCTTGCAAACTTTTTTTTCCTTAAGGAAAAGCCTTCCGGCAGGATGGTAATTGGAATAGCAATGTCTCTGACAGGAACAGCAATCATTGCCATGGGTTCTGCAGGCAGCACTCAGACAAGCATGATGACAGGCAACATTCTTGCTTTCTTAGGAGCAATTTTTGTTGCTGGTTACTTGGTTATCGGCGGAATAGTCAGGAAAAATTTAAGCGCCGGAATATATGTGTTCATAGTGTATTCTGTCTCGGCTGTTATTTTGTTTGCAATGTGTTTTTTAAGCAGCACTCCTGTCTACCCGTACCCTCCGAGAGAATTTGCACTGTTTTTTGCTCTGGCATTTTTTTGCTCCATACTTGGTCACACGGTGTACAATTACCTTGTCAAATATTTTTCCTCTACGCTCATATCTGTATCCACTTTGAGCGAGCCAATATTTGCAAGTATCCTTGCTTTAATCATATTCAGAGAAATACCTTCAGTATACACCCTGGCTGGAGGAATAATAATTATAACGGGTATTTTTTACTACATAATAACACAAAATAAAGAATCGGGAATTAATAACAATTGAGGTTTTTATGGACTACGAAATTTTAAACAGCAAACTTAACTCCGGGGCATCTGTCAAGATAGGCTCCATTCCTTATATAACGTTGATTTTATCTGTTGCATTCATTCCTGCTGCATATGTTACAGTTGCAGCAGTTTTTATTGCCCATTGGTCAAATAAAGACATGTTCTTTATTTCAAAGGGCTCTGAATTCAAAATGTTAAAAGTATACATATTCATGGGCGTACTTTTTTCTCAATTTAAAGCGATATCATTTGTTTATGCAATAATTTATGTTCTTTGCTTGTTTTCATACTACATGTTCTTTGAGTCCATGAATGAAGAAGAGGCTGTTAAGCTTAAGAAAATAATATATATTGTTTCAATAATTGCATTTTTCATTGGAATAATACAATATTTCAACCCCGGATTTTCAATTCCGGGAAAATGGGTGGACGCAAATCAGTTCAAATTGACCAAAAGAATTTACTCAACCTTTTTTAATCCCAACATATTCGGTTTTTACATCAATCTACTAATAATTTCAGCATGCGGAAATCTTGATTTCAAAAAAATGAACCTGTCACTGGCTGTATTTTTAACAGGGATTAGTTGCTTGTTCCTTACTTTTTCAAGAACATCATGGATTTCTCTCATAGCATCCCTTTTAATTGCAAGCATATTCAACAAAAAATATCTTAAATATGCAGCAATAGTTTCTGCTGTTATGTTTGGTACGGACTATGTGTTTGGAATTGGAAGATTAAATCCATCAAGCGCTGCAAGTGACAGCTCTTTTCTTTACAGGATTGAAATATGGAAAGCATGCATTCAAATAATTAAGGATAATCCCCTTACTGGAATAGGCTTTGGGACGCTGTTCAAACACATTTCTACATATTCAACTGTTGTAAAAACAAATATTGAGCACTGCCACAATATTTATATACAGTCATTGACGGAAACCGGAATTATTGGATTTGGAATTTTTTCATCTATTATATTTAAGGCAGCATCCACAATAATTAAGAACATAAAAACAACACAAGACAATCAAATTTGGATAACAGCATTTATTATACTATCAATGGCGCTCATACACGGTCTGGTGGACTCAGTGCTTCTTACGCCGCAAATATTGTTGATAATGTGTATGTATGCAGGGGTTTTAAAAGCAATTAAGAATTAAGAGTTAAGAGTTAAGAATGAAGAATTTTAAACAAAAAATTTAAAATCCGTTGTTGTTATCAACAAATCAAATTCCTTAAATTTTCAGATTGTAGGGGAGGACTACTGTCATCCCCTATAAATAATTAGAAGCCGAGTTCTCACTGTAAAACAAAAATCCGTTCAGCTGAACGGATTTTTTCATTTAATTCTTAATTCTTAACTCTTAATTTTATTCCTTAACTCTTCATTCTTAACTTTAATTACTTGTTCTCTATTGCTGCCTTAATCAGGTGTTTGAACAACGGATGACTTCTTGTAGGTCTTGACTTGAATTCCGGATGGAACTGAGCTGCTACATACCACGGATGATCTTTAAGCTCAACTATTTCAACAAGCTTGTTGTCAGGAGAAGCACCGGATATTATGAGTCCGTTTTCTTCGCATACTTGCCTGAAGCTGTTGTTGAATTCATATCTGTGCCTGTGTCTTTCATGGATTATGTCAGCACCGTCATATGCTTCCTTGGCCTTTGTCCCTTCCACAAGCTTGCATGGATATGTTCCAAGCCTCATGGTACCGCCTTTGTTTTCAATATCCTTCTGGCTTTCCATAATGTCTATCATAGGATACTTTGTTTCAGGACTGAATTCTGTGCTGTCTGCTCCCTGGTATCCCAAAACGTCTCTTGCAAATTCCACCACAGCCATTTGCATGCCAAGGCATATTCCCAAAAATGGTTTTTTGTTTTCACGTGCATACCTTGCAGCAAGAATTTTTCCTTCTATTCCTCTGTCACCAAAACCGCCCGGAACAAGAATTCCATCATGACCCTTCAATATTTCTTCATAGTTTTTCTCATTCACTATTTCAGAATGAATCCATGAAATTTCAACTTCTGCCGAGTTGTCAATTCCTGCATGCCTCAGTGCCTCTGCAACTGATAAATACGCATCTCTTAATTCTACATATTTTCCCACTAGAGCTATTTTTACATTATGAACATGATTCTTGGACCTTTTTACCATGTCTTTCCACTCTGAAAGATCAGGCTCCTTGCTGCAGCAAAGATCAAAGTGCTTGCAAACTAAATTTGCCAGACCTTCCTTTTCCAGCAAAAGAGGGATTTCATAAAGCGAATCTGCATCTGTATTTTGAATTACATTTTGTTTGTCAACATTGCAGAACAATGCAATCTTAGATTTCAAATCTCCTGTTAATTCTTTTTCTGTCCTGCACACAAGCATGTCCGGCTGAATACCAATACTCAAGAGTTCCTTTACGCTGTGCTGAGTTGGCTTTGTCTTAAGCTCCCCAGCCTTGCTCAAGTAAGGCAAGAGTGTCACATGTATGTACATAACATTTTCTCTTCCCACTTCATAACGCATTTGGCGTATTGCCTCCAAAAACGGAAGGCTTTCTATGTCTCCTACAGTGCCGCCTATTTCCGTTATGACCACATCTACATCACTTACAGTTGATATTCTTGTAAGCATACACTTGATTTCATTTGTAATGTGAGGAATTACCTGGACAGTTCCACCGAGGTAATCTCCCTTTCTTTCCTTGTTAAGTACGGACCAGTAAATTTTACCAGATGTGATGCTGCTGTACTTTGTCAAATCAACATCCACTATTCTCTCATAATGACCCAGGTCTAAATCTGTTTCCGCTCCGTCATCTGTAACATATACTTCCCCATGCTGGTATGGGCTCATGGTTCCCGGATCTACATTCAAATATGGATCAAATTTCTGCAATGTTACTCTCAGCCCTCTGGCTTTTAAAAGTCTTCCAAGCGATGCTGCTGTTATCCCTTTCCCAAGGGAAGAAACAACTCCTCCTGTGATAAAAATGTATTTTGGCATTTTCTCCTCCTATATTCCAATTTCTGCTTAATAAATTAATTAAATTAGTATTGCAAGACGACAAAAATAAAAACAGAGACCAAAAAAGGGGTTTTTTTTTTAGTCTCTGCTATATTTTAATTATTAATTTCGCACATCACATAAATCATTAATCTAAAACAAATAAATCAGATATTTACTAAACAATTTTATATTAAAAGAATAAAAAGGTCAATGTTTTTTTAAAATTTTTTATTTTTATTGTATGTAAGTTGTACTAACTGAAAATTAAGCGGCATATACATTTATAAAAGAATACTGAAATACTGTAAACTAAAGGAGGATTTAATATTGTTTAAATTATTCAGCGATACTTTTAATATTAATGAAGTCATCGATTCAAGCTCCAATGAAGTATTATTAGAAAACGAATTTACCGTTGCCGATAACCTGCCTGATATAGAAAAAATAATATCAACAGAGGGAAAAATTAAAATAACCAATGCAACGGTAAACAATGGAACAGTTACGGTAAACGGAGAATTGGTGTACAACATCATATACCGCTCACCTGATGAAGAAGTAACAGCATGTTCCATGTCAGACAAGGTTCCGTTTTCAGCGGAATTTGCAGTACCCGGCGGAACAGACCTCATGAATGTACAAGTAAACGCATACATCGATTACATTGACGCAGAACCCATCACAGAAAGAAATTACATGGTTAAGTCAGTAATAATATTAGAAACAGATGTAATAAGCAAGCATCCAGTGGACTTTGTTTCAAACCTTGAGTCAGACGGAAGCTTTCAAGCAAAGACCAAAAACATCAGGTACACAGACGTTATAAGCGAAATTTCCGAGGAAGCAAGCATTGATGATGCAGTTGAACTGAACAAGAACTCCGATGAAATTGCAAGAATATTGAAGGCTGAATCAGATGCATACATAACAAACGTTGAAACAATGGACGAAAAAATGCTGGTTGAAGGAATCTGCAAAGTTGGTTTCCTCTATGCAGAAGACAACAGCTTAAATTCAGCTGGATACATTTCTGAGGAATTTCCGTTTACCCACTACCTGGAAGTGAAGAATTCCAATGATCATATGCTCAAGGACATAAATATTGTTTTGAATGAAATGACATATGCAGCAGCAGAAAATTATGACAATGAAAAAAGGATGATTGAGTTCAACCTTCCTTTCACTATCAATGCAACATTGTATGATACTGTTGAAAAAAACATAATAACGGACTGTTATTCAACTGAATCACTTCTTGATCTTACATCCGCAAAGGTAAACTTAAGTTCATTGAAGGATATTACAAACAAGACACTAAAATATGAAAATAACCTTGATGTTGTTTCAGGAACAGTAAAAGACATTTACACAGTTGATATAAGTCCAAAAGTTTCTGAAAAAAGAATGTATGATGACAAATATGTAGTTGATGGATTTTTGGATGTAAACATTCTTTATTTGAACTCTGACATCAACAAAATCGACAAGGCCTACGGTTCAATGCCATTTACAGCATCGGTTGATCTGAATGAAGGGGAAGCACAAAACATTATAGACTCCACAGTAAAAATCAGCAAGTGCGGAGCTTACAGAAAAGGAAGCAATTCCGTAATGGTAAACTGCGACATCAACGTTGGAATGAAATTAAAAGACAATGAAGAAATAGAGATTATCAGCAACATTGTTGAAACAGGGGCAGTTGACCACAGCAAAATGCCAAGTTTGCTTTTCAGAGTTGTTCAACCCGGTGAAACAGTGTGGGATATAGCCAAAAATTACAATCTGTCAATCAATTATCTCAAGGAACTAAACGACATCCCTGCAGACAATGCACTGACACCGGGAACAAAGATTATAATTGCAAGAAAAGTGTAAATCAATTAAGAATTAAGAGTTAAGAATTAAGAATTAAACGAAAGGACTTGTGCTATGCACAAGTCCTGATTTTATTTAATCAAAAAAGTTCAGGATTTTCCTGAACTTTTTTTACCGTAATTCTTCACTCTTAATTCTTCATTCTTAATTGAAAAAGGTTATTTCTGAATGTTGCCGAACTTCGTGTACTGTCCTATCCAGGCAAGCTCCACTGTTCCAACTGGGCCGTTTCTTTGCTTTGTAATGATTACGTCCGTGATGCCTTTCTTCTCGGATTCTTCCTTCAAATAATATTCATCTCTGTAAAGCATCATTACAACGTCGGCGTCCTGCTCTATGGCTCCTGACTCTCTCAAGTCAGACATTATAGGCCTGTGGTCGTTTCTGAGTTCAGGTGCACGAGAAAGCTGCGACAAAGCAATTACCGGGCAGTTAAGTTCTCTGGCCATTGCCTTCAATCCTCTTGAAATATTTGAAATTTCCTGCTGCCTGTTGTCTCCGCTTCTTCCACCGTCAGTCATGAGCTGGAGGTAGTCCACTATTACCATGTCAAGTCCCTGCTCAATTTTAAGTCTTCTGCACTTTGACATTACTTCAAACAATGAAACAGAAGCCGTGTCGTCTATGAACACATTGTAGTTTGAAATAGTGCTCATAACTGAAATCAGCCTGCTCCAGTCATCATCATCAAGATTGCCTGACCTGAGTTTTGTGCTCTCAACCATTGATTCCATGCTTATGATTCTCTGTACATATTGTTCTTTGGACATTTCAAGACTGAACAAGGCAACAGAAGCACCGGATTTTACGGCGTTCATGGCAATGTTAAGCGCCAGTGCTGTCTTTCCCATGGAAGGTCTGGCCGCCAGCAAAATCAAATCAGACCTTTGAAGACCAGATGTCATTCTGTCCAGATCGTCATAGCCTGTTGTGATTCCTGTGAGGCTTCCCTTGTTCATGGCTCTTTCTTCAAGCTGGTTGAAGACATTCATCAGAACATCCTTGATCTGGGAAAATGAATTGACACCCCGATTTTGAGATATGGAAAAAATTCTTGACTCTGCAAGCTCAATTATCTTTTGTACGTCGTCACTTTCCTTGAATCCCTTTTCAATGATTTCACTTGAAGCGCTTATGAGTTTTCTTAGAGTAGATTTTTCCTTAATGATGTTGCAATACGCTTCCACGTTTTTTGAAGTTATTATATTTTCGGTAAGTCTCGCCAGGTACTCAAAACCGCCCACATATTCAATTTTTCCTCTTTTTTTCAATTCTTCAGTTACAGTCAGCGCATCCACAGGAATATTCTGTGAGTGCACCTGCTTTATGCTGTCAAAAATTTCTCTGTTTGCTTCAAAATAAAAATCTTCATTGTTAAGCAAGTCCACAGTTTTTTCAACAGCAACGTGATCAATGAGCGCAGCACCAAGCACTGTCTGTTCTGCTTCTGAATTGTGAGGCGGAATTTTTCCTAAATTCATTAAATCTGACATGTCAACCCTCTTATTTTTCTGTAACAATTACCTTTACCTTGGCATTAACTGTAGGATGTAGTCTTACTTTAACAAAATATTCGCCCACAGATTTAATAGTGTCATCAAGTTCAAGTTTTTTCTTGTCAAACACAAAGCCATAATCTTTTTCCAGAATTTCAGCAAGTTCTTTAGTTGTTATTGAACCGAAAAGCTTTCCGTTTTCACCTGTCTTTGTTTTAATGACAATAGTAATCTGCATTAGTTTTTCTTCAAGTTGTTTTGCTTCTTCAAGAATTTCTTTTTCTTTTGCTTCTTTTTGTTTTTTTGCATTTTCAAGGTTTTTTAAATTTACATCAGTTGCTTCTATGGCTAAATTTTTAGGAAACAGGAAGTTTCTTGCATATCCGTCTTTGGCATTTATAATTGTTCCTTTTTTCCCTACATTCTTAACATCTTCCAACAATATTACTTTCATTTGTTTTTACTCTCCTTTTTATAATTGGTTATAGCTTCGTAGAGCTTTGTTTTGGCCTCTTCCATATCCTGTGTCTGTATCTGTGCACCGGCCATGTTCAGGTGTCCTCCACCTCCAAGAGATTCCATTATTACCTGCACGTTCACATTGCCTTGAGAACGTCCGCTTATGTTGATGTAATCCTTATTTCTGACAAGCACGAAGCTCAATTTAACATCCTTTATGGTCAGAAGTTCATCTGCGCTTTGAGCAGCAATTACATTTGAGTCTTCCGACAGTTCGTCTATATATGATACTGCAACATCACCAAACAATATTTCAGATCTTTCGATTATTTCTGTCTTTTTCTTCATGGAGTCAAGGCTTTCATTGAAAAGCTGCTTGACATCAGCAGTGTCTGCACCATTTCTTCTCAGGAAGGATGCTGCTTCAAATGTCCTCACTCCTGTCTTGAATGTGAAGGAATTAGTGTCCACAACAATTCCTGCAAGAAGAGCATCTGCTTCAAACTTTGTGAGCTTTATGTGGTCATCCATGTACTGCACTATTTCCGAAACAAGCTCGCATGTGGAGGAAGCGTATGGCTCAATGTAATCCAGCAGCGTATTTTCAATGTATTCTTCACTTCTTCTATGATGGTCTATCAGAACAATTTTGTCAATTTTACCGAGCAGCTCAGGAGCTTCAGTATAGCTTCTCCTGTGAGTGTCAAGAACAACAACAAGAGTGTTTTGATCAATCATGTTCATGGCAGCTTCAGTTGTTATTAAAGCCTCCTTGTAGTGGCTTTCCTCATGCTTCATTCTTTCATGCATGTTTTTCAAGGCATAGTTTACATTGTTCAATACAATATTAGCCTTTTTACCCCTGCTTCTTGCTATGCTGTAAAGTCCTATGGAAGCACCAAGACTGTCCATGTCTCCGACCCTGTGCCCCATTATGAGCACATTGGAGCTCTGGTCTATTATCTGCCTCAAAGCGTAGGAAATAATCCTAGCCTTTACCTTTGTTCTCTTTTCCACTGCCTTGCTGGTTCCGCCGTAAAACTTAACAGAATTTATTCTCTTGACAACTGCCTGATCCCCGCCTCTTCCAAGAGCCACATCAAGTGCCCCCTTGGCATAATCTATAAGCTGCGTCAGATTCTTGGCGAGAGCTCCTGCTCCAATACTTAAGGTGAAGTTAAAGTCTCCGCTTCCCTTAAGATTTTTTACATCGTCAAGCATTGGGAATTTCTTGGCTTCAAGAGTGTCCAGAAACTTGTTTTCTATCATCATGAGAAACTTGGATGTGTCATATTTAAGGACAAAACCGTTCATTTCCGAAGCATACCTGTTGAGAATCTTTTCAACCTCTGCAGTCATGGCGGATTTTTCGCCCTTGTCAAGTTTTTCTGATATTTCATCATAATTATCAATTTGTACGAGTACAGCTATAGGTCTTTCATCGTTGTACCTTGACTTAAGACTTGTGTATGCGGTGTTTTCATTCCAGTAGCACACATATGACATGTCCTGACCGAACCGTCCTTCTTCAAGCTGGTAATACATGACATTGAAGCTTTTACCGGATTTATCTATTTCTATATTATTGATAGTTCCTTCCTTGTTGCCTTCCATTGACTTCAAAGGAAAATCACTGTCGTACTCTTCAATATTTTCTATGCTGTCAGCCAGTGCTCCGATAAGTTCCTTGAACTTGCTGTTGAACCAGAAAATCTTTCCTGCCGGTCCTATAATGCATATTGGCAAAGGAGAATAATAAAAGGAATTCACAGATAAGTTTTCTATGTTTTTTGTATATTCTATAATGTAATTTTTAAGTTCTTTTTCTCTGACAACTTGTTTCCTCAATGTGATAGCAGCCACTCCAAGCAAAATAAGTGCTGCAAATCCCACATAGACATACATCCCTTCTATGAGAAACACTGCTATCAAGCAGATAATCACTATAAAATATAATATGCTGTCATCCTTTAAAAACTTTGGAGTCATTTTATTATCCATGCATTACCTCCATACAAAACTTATTTTATCTTTCTCAAATCTATTGCCAAATCCACAAGTCCGACAATGGCCAACATCTGAGCAAATCCTCCGCTCATTAATAAGACCATTGCCAGTATTATGGTTCTTAGCGTCTTGTTTATGCTTGATCTCATAAGGAAAAATTTCAATACTGCAAATCCCTGGAAAAACATTGCCGCAAATACAATCATGAACAAATTCACTTGAATCAAGCTTACATTTATATTGAACAAATTAAGTACAAACGACAAAATAAGAAGTGCTGCCATGGCAGCCATAAATGTTCTCGGAAATGAAAAGTAGCTCAAGCCTTCATGTTGTCTTATGCTTATGGAAAAGCGCTTTGCAAATTTGCTTGCAACCAGGTAATTGATATAAGATGTCATAACAGAAGCAACAACCAGAATAGCCGGAAAAACATTTGTTATGATGAAATTCATGGTTTTGCCCATATCATCGAAAGTTTTAAGCATTTGCTCTGTACCTGCGGTGTTTGTTCCTGCAGGCATATTGGAAACCATCTCTTTCATTATGTTTATACTTTCATCGTACATTTCAGTCATTTGCTGTACAAAATTTACACCCATTACAGCATTCATCAAGAGAATAAGCACAACAAAAGAAACCATGTACGCTGCAGAGCCGTATAAAATGGTTTTGTTGGCATCTTCATCCTTACATACGCCATAAGCAAGAGCAATAGCAAGCGGTGTGTATAAAATCAGGAATATCATTCCTGTTTGAATACCTAAAAGCATTGAAACCAAAATATCAGAGGCCATCAAAGAAAGTGCTGCATACTTTAATCCCTTCCTTTTAGCCAGAATAATTGCAGGTGTAGGGTAAAAAAACATTACAAGCGAAAAAAAGTTTGACAGATACGCCAGGATAACAAGGATTCCTGTTATCATTGCTGATTCTGTAATACTGGATGTTTTAAAATTTCTGTTCATTATTACCTCAACTTATTTATAATTCTAATATATTATTTTACCCTAAAAACTATATAAAGTCAAAATTAATTTGAATAGGCCGAAAAGTCAATGACAGTTTATAAAATTCAGCTTTCAAGTTTTCTGTACAAAGTTGCTATGCTTATTCCAAGCTGGCGGGCTGCTTCTTTTTTTGAGTCCACTGAATCACCCAGACTTCTGATTCTGTTTGTTATGATTGATTTTTCATAAGATTTTGTAAGGTCAGACAGCTTTAAATTTTCAGTTTCCTTTTCTTTCCCGATTTTCTTTCTAATATTATGTGCCCCAATAATGCTGTCTTCCTCGAAAATTACAGCATATTCTATTAAATTTCTCAGTTCCCTAATATTGCCTGGGAAATTGTGTTTCATGAGAATTTTCTCTGCTTCGGGAGTAAATCCTGCAAGGTCCTTGCTGTATGCTTTAGAAAAACGGTTCAGGAAAAACCTTGCAAGAATTATTACATCGTAACCCCTGTCCCTTAAGGCAGGAAGATGTATGGGTACAACATTTAACCTGTAATAAAGATCCTCTCTGAACAGATTTTTCTCTGCAAGATCGTATAAATTTCTGTGGGTTGCTGATATTATTCTGGGATTTACTTTAATGGGAGAATTTCCGCCAACCCTTATAATTTCCTTTTCCTCAAGTGCACGGTTTAATTTGACCTGCATGAGGAAAGGAAGGTCACCTATTTCATCCAAGAAAAGGGTACCATCCTTGCATATTTCAAATTTTCCTGCCTTTCCTGAACTGTTTGCTCCGGTAAAGGATCCCTTTTCATATCCGAAAAGCTCACTTTCAATTAAATTTTCAGGAATGGCTCCGCAGTTCACAGCCATGAACACGTCATTTTTTCTCCTGCTGGCTGAATGAATGGCTCTTGCAAACACTTCCTTGCCCGTACCTGTCTCACCCATAATTAGCACCGCTGCATCCATCTGCGCAACCTGAATGGCTTCCCTTCTGGCCTGAAGTATGGCTTCACTTTCACCTACAATTTCTTCAAATGTTATAAGGTCCTTTTTCCTGTTTTCTTCAAGAACAGATTCCTTCATTTTATCAAAGTCTGAAAGCACAAAGACTATTCCTTCCTGTTCACCCTTAATCACAATGGGATTTGCATTTATTACAAATTCCATTCCCTCAAGAGTCACAGGCCCCACCTGATCATTAAAATGCATGGAAGAAAGTTTTTTATATGCCTTTTCAGTCAAAAGCTCAGTGATGTCAGGCATGGTGTTTGTTTTTACATTCAATTTTTCCTTGATGTAATTGTTGATTGTGATTATTTCCTTGTTGTTGTTTATGATGATTATTCCTTCATTTATGGAATTTATGAGCGTAATAAGCTCAGAGGATCTATACTCAAGCTTGCGTGTTATATTTTTTTCGCTGAGTATTGTGGATATGATCCTGCTTAACTGGCTTTCAAAATTCATGTAGCTCTCCTTGTTTGTAAGGAGATTTTTCTTAGCCAGCTCATCATAAGCACACATACCAAGAACACCTATAATCTCGTTGTTAAATCTCACAGGTATGCAAAATTCAACAAGCTCTCTGCAAATTTCCTTAGAAGCACAGTTGCGGCAGATCTTGTCATCCTTGGGATCCTCTATAAAATACTGTTCACCGGTTATGAGGCAATTGTGAAATGCTGAAAAAAGCGGTGCCTTGTCGCCTGAAGCCAACTTTTTTCCCACAGTTGAAACAATTCGGTCAAGCTTCTCATCAACTATAATTATGTCAACATTTGTAACCGCCTTTAGAGCTTCCACTATATGCGTGAGTTCAGATCTGATGCTCATCAATACGCTCATTTACATCCCTCTATTTTCCAAAATTAAGTTTTTTCTGATAGTTTTTTATGATTGTCCTCACTTCACCAATCATGTACAATGATCCTACAAATGCTGCCACTTCGTCCTCGCCCATATTGTCAATAATATCTATTATATCCTCAGCATTATGTAAAGGCACGGTATCCACATCTGTGTGCTTTTTAATCAACTCAGCCATTTCATTAGAACTCATTGCCCTGTGGCTGTTTGGAGTAATTGTGTAAATTTTCTTGCTTATGGGAAACAAGTAGCTTAAAACCGATTCAGGGTTTTTATCTTTCAGCATTCCATAAAACAACGTAATTTTTTTATCTTTAAAATTATGTGACACAGTCCTTGAAAAATATTCTATGCCATTAATGTTATGTGCTCCGTCCAGAATAACCACAGGACTTTCGCATACTACTTCGAACCTTCCTGGGTATTTGCTTCCTTCAAGTCCGGATACAATGCTTTGTTCAGTTATGTTGAACCCTGCATTTTTTATTACCTCTAAAGCCAAAAGCACTGTTGCTGCATTAAAAACCTGGTGTTCTCCAAGAAAATTTATTTTCAGTTCATCTATATTGAACACATCTTTTTTCATATATTCAAAAACTTGTCCTGTTAAATCACTTTTAATGATCCTTATGTTTTCCGGGTCAGCCAAATAGGTTTTCGAATTTTTCTTTCTAGCTTCTTCAACTATTACATCCACTATTTCATCCTGCTGAGGATATATGACAACATTTGAATTTTCCTTAATAATTCCTGCCTTTTCCCATGCAATTTCCCCGAGAGTATTTCCCAGAAATTCTGTATGATCAAGGCTTATAGATGTAATTACTGAAACAACGCTGTCTTTTATAACATTGCTTGCATCATGTCTTCCGCCCATTCCTACTTCGAGCACCAAGACATCTATGTTCTGCTCCTGAAAATATTTAAACCCTATTGCAGTAACAACTTCAAATTCTGTAAATTCTCCGAATCCTTCCTCGTGCATTATATCAATTTTTTCTTTTACAACCTGCGTTATTCTTACAAGTGATTCTTTGTCAATAGGGACTTTATTTATTTGAATGCGTTCTGTAAAGTCTTCAAGATGAGGGCTTATAAATAAGCCGGTTTTGTAACCTGATGCAACAAGAACATCATGTATCATGTTGCAGGTTGAACCCTTTCCATTGGTGCCTGCAACGTGTATAATTTTATAACTGTCCTGTGGATTTCCAAGAAGTTCAGCCAGACGCAATCCTCTTTCAAGTCCCAGCTTTGTACCGTTGTTGTGCACTGCTCTTATATAGCTTATTGCTTGTTCGTAATTCAAAAATTCCACCCCCTTTAATATTTTATATATATTATAATATAAAAAATGCTCTTATACAAAATTTAAATTAATATAATTTAAATATTTTTTTAAAATATTTAAATTGTGTTTGTTTTGCTGTCGATAAACAAAGATGGAAATTATCATTATTGATAATCATTTTTCAAAATTAATAAATTTAAAATTTGCTTAAAAAACAGCTCTGTTTTTGACCAAGCATTAACCTCGTATCATTTTTGAGAATTTTCTACAATCTTATGCCCAATCTATCCTGTACTTTTGCTGATTTTTAATAATTCAAAAATTGGTATGAATTTTGCAACTTAACAGTATGGGAGGTAATGATATGGATAAAAGTTTACTTATTAACATATTAAAAAATCAGGTTACACCTGCTCTGGGGTGTACAGAACCAGGCGCAGTGGCATATGCTGTTGCAAGAGCAAAGGAAATTTTAGGCACCGAAATAAGCAAGCTTAATATTGAGGTTGACAAAAATATATTAAAAAATGGAATGAGTGTAGGAATACCCGGAACCAACGAGCATGGAATAGTCTTTGCAGCGGCATTGTCACTGGTAATAGGAAAATCAGAATATGTGCTTGAGGTTTTAAAGGACGTTGACGATAAAAGCATAAACAAGGCGTTGGAAATAGTAAAAAAAGACATTATAAAGCTTAATCTTAATGAAAACATAAGCGGGCTTTACATAAGGGTAGATGCCGAAGGAAACGGTGAAAAATCAACGGTCATCATCAAAAACGCGCACAGCCGAATTGTCTTTGAAAGCAAAAACAACAATGTTCTGTTTGACAACACTGCCCCTGTGGGTATACAATCAACAAACAAACAAAATTCGGGCAATGAGATAAAGTATGAAATTAAAAATTATTCCATTGATGATTTGATCCTTTTTTCTGTTGAATGTCCAATTGAAGAACTGGATTTCATAAAAACCGGCATAGAAATGAACATGAGAATTGCAAATGTGGGTTTGACTGAAAACACCGGTGTTGGCATGGGAGATTATTTTTACAAAAATGCAACTGACGTATTTTCCATGGCCAAAGCATACACTGCTGCAGCTTCTGAAGCAAGAATGTCCGGATATCCCCTGCCCGTTATGAGCAGCGCAGGTTCCGGCAATCATGGACTTGTTGCAATAATTCCGATCGCATTCATAGGAAACAAAAAAAATCTTCCTGAGGAAAAAATTATCCGTGCCGTAGCACTCAGTCATCTTGTTACAATATTTGTAAAAGTCCATCTTGGAGCATTGTCGCCGGTGTGCGGCTGTGGTGTTGCAGCAGGAGTTGGCTGTGCTGCAGGTCTTACATTTCTTTTGGAAGGAAGCAGCAAACAAATAAAGTCATCCATAAACAACATGGTGGCAGGAATTTCAGGCATGCTTTGTGACGGAGCCAAGCTTGGCTGCTCGTACAAGCTGTCCATTTCTGTTGATGCAGCTGTTGATGCATCTGAAATGGCTCTTAAAAACATATTTATTCCCGATGACAACGGCATATTGGGTGATACACCGGAAAAAACAATAATAAATCTTGCTCATGTTTCAAACATAGGCATGAAAAATACAGATGGAGTAATATTAGAAGTTATGCTTAACAAATGTTAGCATAATATATAGTAAAGCAAATTTCCCGGGCTCACAGCCCGGGTTACTTTATAAATGAGAGGTGCAAAATGGATATTAAAAATTTAGCCGAGAAATACAGCGACTACATAATTGAGCGCAGGAGGTTTTTCCATTCAATTCCGGAACTCAGTTTTGAAGAAGTGAAAACAACAGAAGAAATTAAACGAAACTTGGAATCTATGGGCATTGAAGTCGAAACCTTCCCTGACTACAACGGACTGATTGGAACAATCCGCGGCACACATCCCGGAAAGACTGTAATGCTCAGGGCTGACATAGATGCCCTTCCTGTAGAGGAACACACGGGCCTTAGCTATGCTTCCACAAACGGCAATATGCATGCATGCGGCCATGATGCTCACATTTCAATGCTTTTAGGAGCATCAAAAATACTAAGTGCTATGAAAGAAGAAATTAAAGGAACTGTTAAACTGTTGTTCCAGTCCGCGGAAGAATCATGCTACGGAGCAAAATACTATGTGGAGAAAGGAGTTCTTGAGGGCGTTGATGCAATATTTGGAATGCACATCTGGGGAACGCTCGATGCTCCATACTTCAACCTTGAAGCAGGCAACAGAATGGCTTCTGTTGACAACTTCAAAATAACCGTTGAAGGCGTATCATCTCACGGCTCAGCTCCTCACCTTGGAAAGGATGCAGTAATTGCAGCCTCATCTATAATCATGAACATTCAGACCATCGTCAGCAGAATAAATAACCCTTTAAATCCTCTTGTTGTTTCCATAGGAACAATAAAGGGTGGAAAGAGGTTTAACATTATAGCCAACCATGTGGAAATGGAAGGAACCATCAGGACCCACTCCAGGGAAGTCAGAGCCGAAATTGAAGGGCACTTAAGAAACATAGTTGAAAATACAGCGAAAGCTCTCGGCTGCAATGCTCAGCTTAACTATACATATTATGCTGCTCCTGTAATCAATGAACATGACCACATAAACAACATAGTAAGAAATGCGGCAGTGAAGCTTTACGGTGAAGAAAGCCTCACACCGATGCCAAAACTCATGGGATCTGAAGACTTTTCATATCTTACTGAAAAAATTCCCGGCTTTTACGGATTCATAGGCACAAGAAATGCAGACAAAGGTTATATTTATACAAATCACAACGATAAATTCACTGTGGATGAGAGTGTACTTCACAGAGGAGCTGCTTTGTACGCACAGTTTGCATATGATTTTCTTGACGAAAAAAACAAATAGTATTGGAGGCATTATGACAATTAAAAATCTAGCTAAAAAATATGAAAATTACATAATAGAACAACGACAATTTTTGCACGGAATACCAGAACTGAGCCTTAATGAAAAAAACACCACAAAAAAATTAGTGGAAGAGCTTGAAAAAATGGGTATTGAAACCATACACTTTCCTGATTACAACGGGTGCATAGGAATAATCAGAGGTGGAAAACCAGGGAAAACAATTATGCTCAGGGCAGATATAGATGCTCTACCTGTTGTTGAAAAGACAGGTCTTTCATTTGCTTCAACCAACGGCAACATGCATGCATGCGGGCATGATACCCACATGGCTGTACAGCTTGGAGCAGCAAAGATTCTAAACGACATCAGACATGAACTGCCGGGAACAGTGAAACTGCTTTTCCAGTCAGGAGAAGAGGTTGGTATAGGATCAAAATACTATGTTGAAAATGGATACCTTGACGATGTTGACGCAGTATACGGCGCACATGTGTGGTCCGGAATAGAAGCAGGAAAATTCAATCTGGAACCAGGTGAAAGAATGGCTTCCTGCGACACATTTAAAATCATTGTAGAAGGCGTATCCTCTCACGGGTCAGCACCAAACCTTGGCAATGATGCCCTTTATGCTGCTGCCTCCATAGTAATGAACATACAGTCATTTATGAGCAGAAGAAACAACCCTCTTGAAGCTGCTGTAGTTACAGTGGGAACAATAAACGGAGGGCAGAGATTCAACATAGTAGCCAATGAAGTAGAGATGGAAGGAACCACAAGGGCATTTAACAAAAAAGTCAGAAACTCCATAGAAGGTGAACTCAGAAAAATAATAGAAAACACTGCAGAAGCTCTTGGAGTTAAAGCAACTTTGGAATATAACTATCTTACTCATCCTATAACAAATGAAGACGAACTGCTTAACAAAATAGCACACAATGCTGCAGTTAAACTTTTCGGAGAAGATTGTCTTGTATCAATGACAAAGGTAATGGGAGCAGAGGATTACTGCCACCTTGTGGCCGACAGACCAGGCTTCTTTGGATTCTTCGGGTGCTACAACGAAAAAATCGGAGCCGTACACAACAACCACAGCGAATTTTTCCTGGTTGATGAAAGCACGCTATACATGAGTTCCGCCCTGGCAGCTCAATTTGCATACGACTACCTTACAGAAAAATAAATTTTCACGCTGAGTATTAATTCTCAGCGTTTTTTCTTTACACAATTGCTTTTTTAAAATATACTTAAATGAGATTAATCTAACGAGGTGAAACATGAAAAGAAAAATATGTTTGTTTTTGGCTGCAGCCATGATGATTTTCTCTATGAATTCAGCAGCCTATGCAGAGGAACTGGACAAGGAGAAATTTGAACAGGACGTTGATTTTATGGAAAAGGTAATATATTTTGTACTTGATAATTATCAGTATGAAATTTCCCAGGAAGACGTGATGAACGGACTTTATGACGGTTTCTTTGGAGTACTTGATGATTACAGCGTATACTACACACCCAAGGAATACCAGGCAATGCTTGAAGACACTGCAGGTGAATTTTCAGGCATAGGAGTTCAGATCATAGATGTTGACGGTAATGTTGTTGTATTGACTCCTCTTGCAGGCTCACCTGCCATAGAAGCAGGAATCAAAGCAGGAGACATCATAAAGTATGTGGACGAAAAAGACATTACAGGTCTCACTGTAAATGAAGCTTCAATGATAATCCGCGGCCAGGAAGGAACAAAAGTTAAAATCGGCGTTGTACGAGACGGAAAAGACATAACTTTTGAACTTACAAGAAGAACAATTGTTACAAGCTCTGTGGAAGGAAACATCATGGATAACAACATAGGATACCTAAAGGTTACAGAGTTTTCAGATAACACTGTAAAATATGTAAAAGAAGAGCTTGCAGAATTTGATAAAAACAATGTAGAAAAAATAGTAATAGACATGAGAAACAACGGAGGCGGAACTCTTGATGCAGCTGTTGACATGCTCAACCTCTTTGTTACAGAAGGTGATGTTGTTTATGTGGACTATGCAACCGGAAAAGAGGATGTTTATACAAGCGAATTGAAAGAGCAAAAATATGAAATTGCAGTGCTCATCAATGAAGGAAGCGCCAGCGCCACTGAAATTTTTGCGGGGGCTGTAAAGTACAAAAAAGAAGGAACAATTGTAGGAACACAGTCCTTCGGCAAAGGCATAGTGCAGACGCTCTACCCTCTTGTAAACGGCAGCGGTGTTAAATTTACAACTGCGGAATATTTTTCAGTTGACAGAACACCCGTACATAAAATAGGAATAACACCTGACATAGTAGTAGAAAATGAAACTATGGATTTATCACGTTTTCCTGCATTCAGCAATACAAACAAGCCGGTCATGGGTTCTGTGAGCCTGGATGTTCTTGCTGCTGAAATGATTCTTGATACTCTTGGATATGATGTTCCTGATCCTGATGGAGTTTATGACCAATCATCATTTAACCAGATGATAAAATACCAGGAAGACAATTCTTTGTACCCATACGGCACAATAGATTTTGCAACTCAAAAATCATTGTACAGCTCACTTTTAGACCATGCTAAAAACAGCGTAGTTGACAAACAGCTCCAGACTGCTGTTGATGCACTCACAAAATAATATATTAATTACTGCATAAAAATACAAATTCAAGCCACAGTTTAACATTGTTGGCTTGAATTTTTTTTAGAAAATTTTTATAAAAATTTTTCTAAAAAGACTATTGACAAACATTTTTTTCTCTGTTACAATTCATAAAAATTAATCAACAAAAGCTGTGACGGAGAAAAAACTTTTCAATATGACAAGTTACAGAGAGTCGGCGTACGCTGAAAGCCGATACTGTCAAGAAAACACACTCGCTCCAGAGCTGATCGTCTGAAAACAGTAGGATGATACGTTGCCCCGTTAAAGGCTAAGATTTGTCAGAATCTGAATCGAGTGGTTTAGTGTATTTTTTTATACATAAACAATATGGGTGGTACCGCGGATATATCCGTCCCTGAGAGCTAATGCTTTCATGGACGGATTTTTTATTTCCATCGGAAGCCAGATTCTGCAATTACCAACAAACATTACAGGAGGTTTCAAATGGAAAGGATAGTAAAAATTTTCGACACAACATTAAGAGACGGAGAGCAGTCACCCGGCTGCAGCATGAACCTGAAAGAAAAAATAGAAATGGCCACTCAGCTTGAACGTATGAATGTGGACATTATTGAAGCAGGATTTGCTGCAGCTTCACCGGGAGACCTTATGGCAATTCAGGAAATTTCAAAACACATAAAAAATTGTACCATTGCCAGTCTTGCACGTTCTAACAAAGATGACATCGACAAGGCATGGGAAAGCTTGAAATATGCTGTTCATCCGCGCATACACGTCTTCATAGCAACGTCACCAATACACATGGAATACAAGCTTAACATGACACCGGAGCAGGTTGTTAAGGCTACTGAGGAATTGGTTTCTTATGCAAAATCTAAATGCGCCGACATTGAATTTTCATGCGAAGATGCTACAAGAAGCGACGTAGATTTCATCGCAAGAGTCATTGATACAGCTATCAAGGCAGGAGCAACAACAATAAACATTCCTGATACTGTGGGATACACAACACCTGATGAATATTACAACTTCATAGTTTCAATCACTGAAAAATGCCCGGCAATAAAGACAGTTGATATTTCTGTCCACTGCCACAATGATTTGGGCATGGGAGTTGCAAACACTCTGGCAGCCATAAAAGCAGGAGCAACACAAATCGAATGCACAGTGAACGGAATCGGAGAAAGAGCCGGAAATGCAGCTCTTGAGGAAATAGTCATGGCTATAAAAACAAGAAAAGACTATTTCAAGGCTGACACAAGAATAGACACTAAACAGATAATGAGAAGCAGCAACCTTTTGACAAGAATAACCGGAATCAAAGTCCAGCCCAACAAGGCAATTGTAGGAAATAATGCATTTTCTCACGAATCCGGTATCCATCAACATGGAGTTTTAAAAAACAAACAGACCTACGAAATAATGACTCCTGAATCTGTGGGGCTTGACAAAAACAAGCTTGTTCTTGGAAAACACTCCGGAAGGCACGCATTCAGAGACAAATTGGAACAGTTGGGTTACAAGCTGACAAACGAAGAGCTGGATGAAGCATTCAAAAAGTTCAAAGAACTGGCAGACAAGAAGAAAGATGTATTCGACAAGGACATCGAAGCATTGGTTTCAAGACAAAAAATTGATGTTCCAAGAACATACGAGCTTCACAATTATGTAATTAACACCGGCAACGTTATAACACCTACAGCAACAGTTTCAATCAAAAAAGACAAAATGATCAAAGAAGAAGTTGCAACAGGCGATGGTCCCATATACGCTTCATTTAAAGCCATAGAAAAAATATTGGGCAGGGACTACCAGCTTGATGACTTCTCAATCAATTCCATCACAGAAGGCGAAGATGCACTGGGAGACGTTATGGTTAGATTGAACGATGACGGTGAGAAGTTCGTTGGAAGAGGAATGAGTACTGATATTATTGAAGCCAGCATAACCGCATATATAAATGCAATAAACAAAATGATTTACGAAAAACAAAATATTATACAATAAGGAGATTATTATGGGTATGACAATGACACAAAAAATTCTGGCTGCACATGCAGGATTGAATGAAGTAAAAGCAGGACAATTTATTGAAATGAACCTTGATCTGGTACTTGGCAATGACATTACGGCTCCTGTAGCCATTAAGGAATTCAAAAAAATGGGAGCAGATAAAATATATCACAAAGACAAGGTCGTCATTGTTCTTGACCACTTTGTTCCAAATAAGGATATAAAATCAGCCCAACAGTGCAAAATTTCAAGAGAATTCGCCAAAGAACAGGAAATCACAAATTTCTTTGATGTGGGACAAATGGGAATCGAGCACGCTCTTATTCCTGAAAAAGGACTCATTGTTGCAGGCGAGACATGTATTGGAGCAGATTCTCACACATGCACTTACGGTGCCCTGGGAGCTTTTTCAACAGGCATTGGTTCAACAGACATGGCTGCCGGAATGGCAACAGGTCAGGTATGGCTGAAAGTTCCATCTGCAATAAAATTCAACCTCACAGGAAAACCAAACAAATGGATAAGCGGCAAGGACGTCATTCTCCACATCATAGGAAAAATCGGAGTTGACGGAGCATTGTACAAATCAATGGAATTTACAGGAGAAGGTGTCAAGGAACTTTCAATGGATGACCGCTTTTCAATTGCTAACATGGCCATTGAAGCAGGCGGAAAAAACGGAATTTTCCCTGTAGATGAAAAGACCATTGAATACATGAAAGAACATTCAGCTAAAAATTACACTATCTTTGAAGCTGACGAAGATGCAGAATATGACCAGGTAATAGACATTGACTTAAGTACGTTGAAATCAACAGTATCTTTCCCCCACCTTCCGGAAAACACAAGAAGCATTGATAATGTGGGAGAAATTAAAATTCATCAGGCAGTTATCGGTTCATGCACAAACGGCAGAATTGAAGACATGAGAGTTGCAGCAGAGATATTAAAAGGGCGCAAGGTTCACCCGGATGTAAGAACAATAATCATTCCTGCAACACAATCTATTTACAAACAGTGCCTCACTGAAGGGCTGGCTGAAATATTCATCGATGCAGGGGCAGCCATAAGCACTCCTACATGCGGACCATGCCTGGGAGGTTACATGGGAATATTAGCAGACGGAGAAAGAAGTATTTCTACAACAAACAGAAACTTTGTAGGCCGCATGGGCCACACAGGTTCAGAAGTGTATCTGGCAAGTCCGGCAGTGGCTGCAGCTTCTGCAATAGCAGGAAAAATTGCTGATCCAAGCGACATAGTTAAATAAACTAAATAATATCGGAGGAATAAAAATGATTGTACAAGGAAAAGTTTTCAAATACGGCAACGACATAGATACAGATGTAATCATACCGGCAAGATACCTGAATGTGACAGACCCCAAGGATTTAGCCTCACACTGCATGGAAGACATAGACAAGAACTTCATCAATGAAGTCAAGGACGGAGATATCATGGTGGCTTTGAAGAACTTTGGATGCGGCTCATCAAGAGAACATGCTCCCATAGCCATAAAAGCAGCAGGAATATCATGCGTCATTGCTAAAAGCTACGCCCGAATTTTTTACAGAAATGCTTTTAACATCGGTCTTCCAATACTTGAATGTGAAGAAGCCGCAGACAAAATACAAGCTGGCGACGAAGTAACTGTAGATTTCAAAAACGGCACTATAAAGAACATAACAAAAAATGAAACTTATCAGGCAGAGCCGTTTCCGGAATTCATCGAGCAGATAATCAATGCAGACGGACTTGTAAATTACGTAAAAAACAAACTAAAAAAATAATGAAGAATGAAGAATTAATAATTAAGAATTAAATGAAGAATTCAGGCAAAGCCTGAATTCCTCCACAATTCTTCATCCTTAATTATTAATTCTTAATTTCAAAAAAGCGGAGGGTTCAATGAATTATAAAATAGCAGTTATAAAAGGCGACGGAATCGGCCCTGAAATAGTTGATGAAGCCGTCAAGGTTTTAAATAAAGTAGGAGAAGTATACGGTCACACATTTGCATACATAGAGGCACTTGCAGGAGGCGCTGCCATAGACAAGACAGGAGTTCCTCTTCCTCAGGAAACATTGGATGTATGCAGAAAGAGCAATGCTCTGTTATTCGGAGCAGTTGGCGGGCCAAAATGGGATAGCCTTCCAAGTGAAATAAGACCTGAAAAGGGACTTCTTTCATTAAGAAAAGAGCTCAACTTATACACAAATATCAGACCTGCCATAATGTTCGATGAATTGAAGGACACATGCCCCTTAAGACCGGACATTGTTGAAGGAGGTTTAGATGTTGTAATACTAAGAGAGCTTACGGGAGGAATTTATTTCGGAAAGAAGTTTACCGAAGGAGATTATGCCTGTGACTGCATGGAATATTCCAAGTATGAAATTGAAAGGATTGCCCATCAAGCATTTAAAATTGCTCAAACAAGAGACAAGAGAGTAACAAGCGTGGATAAATCAAATGTGCTTGAAACTTCAAGGCTGTGGAGAAAGACTGTTGAAGAAACAGCAAAAAAATATCCGGACGTAAAATTAAACCACATGTATGTTGACAATGCCGCAATGCAGCTTGTAACAAACCCTAAACAATTTGATGTCATAGTCACTGAAAACATGTTTGGAGACATTCTTTCTGACGAAGCAAGCATGATTACCGGCTCCATAGGAATGCTTCCATCTGCTTCATTAGGTGACAACAACTTTGGAATGTACGAACCGATTCACGGTTCAGCTCCTGACATTGCAGGTCAAGGAAAAGCGAACCCAATTGCAACAATCATTTCCGTATCAATGATGCTTAAATATACCCTTAATCTGCCAACAGAAGCGCAATCAATTGAAAATGCAGTAAAAAAGACATTGAAAGATGGTTACAGAACCATGGACATTGCTAAAAAAGGCGAAAAGGCTATTACTACACAGGAAATAGGAAAAATTATAACAGAAAATATTCAGTAAAAAAAGCAGAGGACCGTAAGACACTAAGACTATTTATAAACTCTGACGCTGTCATCCTTAACGATAGTGAAGGATCTCATCTTTATTTAAAACATGAGATTCTTCGGGCTACGCCCTCAGAATGACAACGTCAAATATTACTTTGTCATCATGTTTATGTGCTGCTTAGTGATGCCTGCTCATTAATGGCTGAAGAAACCTTGTTGTTCATGTCGGCTGCCAAAAGTATTCCCTCACATATGGTTTCAGCCATTTCATAAATAAGAGAGAGCCTAGTGTCCTGAACCAGGTCATGAAATTCCTTGTCGCTTGAATCAACAACCCCTATTATTGAAACATCCCCTATTTCCGGAAGCAGCTTCCCAATTCCCTTTCCGGGAGTTATGGAACCTTCCCGCACCTCTATTATTCCTTGGTTTTTCTTGTTGCTTAAGCATGCATCAATAGCTATGATATTATCATAATTTTTCTTTTTTAATGTTTTTATGTAATCGTTGATATTTATTGCATGGACAGGTTTTTCCAGCGTCCCGTATATATCACCGCAAAAATTTTCTTTCATGAGCAATGTTCCGGTTAACGGACCCAGGCTGTCAATTATGCATTTATCTGTTCCGATACATACCAAAGCAAAATTGTTTTTCATATGTTCAGCCAGATAATTTCCGATTTTTATGGCTGCAAAGCTGTTTTTGTAATGCACTTCCAATGGATTCAAAGGAAACACCCCCTATGCATTAGTATATACAGCCAGGGGGTGCTTTATGTGCAGCATTTATTCAATTTTATTTTTAATCGCGATAGTACCTGTCATAATCGTTATATCCGTCTTGTGCGTTAAAATCATTTAAATTAAAATCGCCTGAAGTTGCCGTTCCGTTGTCCAGCGAAATTTTCCTAAGAGCCACATAAAGCTGTGCACATGTTGCATCGTAATAAGGATTCACGAAAAGCATTCCTATAACCAGCGCCAATAATCCCAGAAGATACCACCCCAAAAATGATATATCCAGTACAAAAGCTTCAAATTTATTACCATTCATCATTTTTCTGCTCAGGGTAATTGCTTCATTTGCCCCTATGTTTGGATTATCACCCAGTATATACGGAACCATCCTGTACGAATATGCTTTTATTATGCCTGGAATAACAAAAAGCAGCGTCCACAAGATGTTGTAGACATTCATAAGAAACATTGTTGATATAATTCCCTTGTAATTCATGCTGTCAAAAGAAAACCCGTAACATCCCTTTGTATTCTTGTACTGTGAAAGCTTTACAAAATACCTCCTTGAACCAACTTCCAGCGAATATCCAACGAAGATCCTGAATACTAAAAGAAGAATTGCTCCAACTACAAAAATCATAAAATATTCCGGATGACGTGCTAAATATTCCCCTGTATCTTCGCCTCTTGAACTTCCGCCTCTGCCTGTTACCAGCATTAAAACCAAGCTTACTAAAAAAGCATTCCAGTAGTTGTTTTTAAGAGACGCCTTTGCTAATGATTTAAGCTCTACCCTATCCCACATATTACCTCCTATTTTAAACAGCTATTTAGCTGCAAATATTTGAACCAATAGCTTCATATATTTTCTCATTCCTTCACACAAATTGTAGCTTCCGTCATGAGATGCCCAGTCATAACACAGTCCTCTTGCAGCAATAAATAAATATTCCGTTATTCCTTCAGGTTCATAGTCCTTAATTATTTCATCATTTTCCTGACCAATCTTGATTATTTCCGTAAGCACTGCCTGCATATTTCTACCCTTGGAAATGTAAAGCTTGTTAGCAGATGCAAATAGCTGTTTTGCAGTTTCCACGCCTGTTAATTCATTATATTTCGCATAATATTCAAAATAATCAATAATATTTTCGACTGCGCATTTTCCTTTGACGTTAGGTCTTACTGTTTCTTCGAAATACACATCTCCCCTCTTGTATATTTCTATCAAAATATCATCCTTTGATTTGAAATAATTGTAGAAGGAACCAACAGACACACCAGCCTTGGTGCATATGTCGTCAATTTTCATGTTATTGAATCCCTTTTGTTCCATGAGTTTTATTGCAGTCTTGTAAATTTTGTTTTTTGTAGCCTCAGCCTGAATTTTTCTGCTGTTTATTTTCTCTGCAGCCATTTCAGTCTCCTTACATTATATTTAAAGTATCATTTGAATTATAACAAATTAATTATGCAATTACTATTGAAATCATAAAATATTTGAATATTTTTTAATAATACTAAATTTATTCTTTCTTAAAAAATTATTGTCTTTATTTTGTTGACACCGGTGTTCAAAGACAATATAATAATTTCATTACATCAAGAAGGTGAAAATGTGGAAAATTATATTAAAAGAACTGCCAAAGTAATGTTTGGACTGGTACTATACTCAATTGGACTTTTATTCAGCATCAATGCAAACATTGGACTTGCTCCATGGGATGCTTTCGGAATTGGAGTATCGAACTTAACTGGAATTTCCTATGGAAATGTTAGCATATTGACCGGAATTATAATATTGTTTTCGGTTGTGCTTCTAAAGGAAAAAATAGGCATTGGGACTGTTTTGAACACCGTCCTCATAGGTATATTCGTTGATATTCTTCTTTCATTGAATATATTGCCTAAAATGACAAACTTTTTTGCCGGCTTGTTGGTTATGGTCATAGGTCAAGTAATAGTAAGCTTTGCCAGCTATTTTTACATAAGCCCCGGCATGGGATGCGGACCAAGAGACACACTCATGGTTGCACTGGGCAAGAGGTTTCCCACTGTTCCAATCGGAGCAATCCGCGGGCTCATTGAAGGCACAGTGCTTATCATAGGCTTCCTTCTTGGAGCAAAGGTCGGAATAGGAACTGTCATTGCAGTTTTCGGAATAAGTTTCATAATGCAGACAACATTCAAATACCTTAAGTTTGACATAAAGGCTGTTGTACACGAAAGCCTTTTCGATTCATTGAAAAATTTCAAGGTTATATTTGCTAAATCATAAAAAAGCTATGTTTCCATAGCTTTTTATATTATGTGTATTAATTTCATACCAAAGTGAGAATTTCTCTTATGTCCTTGATTTTTGCAGAAGCCATGTCACCTTCTTTTTCTTCTCCGTAACCATACTGGCAGTAAACAGAATATATTTCGTTTTTCACCCCTGCTTCAATATCATGAAATCTGTCACCCACAATTACCTGGTTCATAGGATAATTGTTTTTAATGATTTTTAAAACCTCATGTTTAGGAATGAAATCATACATTTCAGAACAAATTAAATCATCAAAATAAACATCGAGATTGAATGCAGCAACAGCTGCTTCCATGTACCTGACACTGCAGTTGCTTAAAAATACAAGCTTAAAATCTCTTTTCTTAAGTGATTGGAGAACTTCTGCTGTATTGTCATAAAGACAGCCACTTCCTGAAAGCAGTTGATTATGCATTTCTCTTCCGATTATTGCTCCGGCTCTGTCCTTAAAAGATTCATCCAGATCTTTCATGAAATCGTCCCACATCTCAATCCTGGTGTACCCAAGCCATCTTGAAATTTCATCATCCTTCCACTCCCTTGGTTCTGCTTTTTTATTATCCACAAGAAAATCATAGGCCTTCCTGAAAGCAGGTGAGTAAATTTTGATGCTGTTGTTAAGTGTTCCGTCAAAATCAAAATAAATTGTTTTGACGTCCTGAAGCTTCATTTTACTTCTCCAGCTCATCAAAAAGATTTACCATTTCAATTGCTGTGCAGGCAGCATCATAACCCTTGTTTCCTGCTTTTGTTCCTGCTCTTTCAATAGCCTGTTCAATTGTGTCTGTAGTGAGCACTCCAAAGACTACCGGAAGTCCTGTTTCCAGAGAAACGTTGGCTATTCCTTTTGACACTTCGCTTGAAACGAAGTCAAAGTGAGGAGTAGATCCTTTTATTACTGCACCAAGGCATACAACGGCGCTGTACTTGCCCGACTGTGCCATCTTCTTTGCAGCCAGAGGAATTTCAAAAGCTCCCGGAACCCAGGCAACTTCAATTTCTTCTTCATTTACACCGTGTCTCTTCAGCGCATCCAGTGCTCCAGCCAAAAGCTTTCCTCCAATAAATTCGTTGAATCTTCCTACCACTATACCATATTTCTTATTGTTTGATGTTAATCTTCCTTCATATATTCTCATGTTCATCCTCCTATTAAAATTGTAAATCGTGACCCATTTTTTCTTTTTTTGTTTTTAAATAAAATTCATTTTTTTCGTTACTTTCCACCTGAATATTTTCCTTGCCTACAACTTCAATTCCAAAGCCTGACAGACCTATAATCTTTTGAGGATTGTTTGTCATAAGTCTTATTTTTCTGATTCCAAGAGCATACAGTATCTGCGCCCCAATTCCGTAATCTCTTAAATCTTCCTCGAATCCAAGAGCAAGGTTTGCTTCCACAGTGTCCATTCCCTGGTCCTGCAGTGAATATGCCCTGATTTTGTTGATGAGGCCTATTCCTCTTCCTTCCTGCCTCATGTATAAAAGAACTCCTCTTCCTTCTTCCTCTATGCGCATCAATGCTTCATGCATCTGATCACCGCAGTCGCACCTCAATGAACCGAAAGCATCTCCTGTGAGGCATTCCGAGTGAACCCTCACAAGCACAGGTTCCTCTGTCTCTACATCGCCTTTAACAAGAGCCACATGATGCTCTCCTGTAATTTTATTGATGAATCCTATCATTTTAAAATCACCGAATTTTGTAGGCATGCTTGCTTCGGCAACTTTTTCCACAAGCACTTCCTTTTTTCGCCTGTATTCAACCAGGTCCTTAATTGTAATAAGCTTCAAGTCGAATTTCTCTGCATATTTTTCAAGGTCCGGAACCCTTGCCATGGTACCGTCTTCATTCATTATTTCGCAAATTACTCCTGCAGGATAAAGACCTGCCAGTCTTGCCAGGTCAACAGATGCTTCCGTATGTCCTGTTCGCACCAGCACTCCGCCGTCTTTTGCAACCAGAGGAAAAATATGTCCCGGCCTGTTGAACTCTGAAGGCTTTGCATCCTTTTCAAGCATGTGCTGAATAGTCTGTGCCCTTTCATGAGCTGATATTCCTGTTGTAGATCTGTTTGAATCAACAGAAACAGTAAATGCCGTTTCCTTTGGGTCCGTATTGTTTGTAACCATACTCTTTATGTTGAGTTCATCAAGCCTTTCCTTGAGCATTGGAAGGCATATGAGACCTCTTCCATGCTTAGCCATAAAGTTGATATGCTCCGGCTTTACCTTTTCTGCAGCCATGAGCAAATCGCCTTCATTTTCTCTGTCCTCGTCATCAATTACTATTACCATGTTTCCTCTTTTGAGTTCCTGAATTGCTTCTTCAATCGTATTAAACATATTTCCTCCTATAAAAAACCATTGTCAGCTAAAAATTTCATATCTATTTTGCTTGTTTCCTGTTTTTCATCACTTTTGAAAGTAAGAAATCTTTCAATGTATTTTCCCACAATGTCACATTCAAGATTCACTTCATCACCTATTCTTTTCTTAAGCAAGACTGTTTCTTCCTTTGTAACAGGTATGAGAGACACCCTGAATGAATTATTGTCTGTATCAACAACCGTAAGGCTCGTTCCGTCAATTGCAACAGAACCCTTTGGTATTATGTACTTAATTACATTGCTTGTAGTTTCAACCGTGAGCCAGGTTGCGTTGTCTTCATCCTTATATTCCTTTATGGTTCCTGTTCCGTCTATGTGTCCGGAAACTATGTGGCCTCCAAGTCTGTCACTCACTTTAAGTGCCCTTTCAAGATTGACAGGACTGCCTTTCTTAAGTTTGCCTAGGTTTGTCTTTCGCATGGTTTCAGGCATTACATCAACTGTAAATGAACTGTTTGTAAAACTTGCTACTGTCAGACATACGCCGTTTGTGCTTATGCTGTCCCCAAGCCTAACATTTTCAAGAACTTTTTTAGCCTTAATGGTTAGCTTCATGGACTTTCCTCCATTTTCAGCACCTTCCATTGTACCTACTTCTTCAATCAATCCTGTAAACATATTAATTATCCTTTCTAACATAAGCTTCAATCATTATGTCATCATCAAAGTGGCTTATTTTTAAATTCTTAAGACTCACTGCATCCTTAAGATGTTCGAACCCTTTTCCTCCAACCGGCGTCTTTGCTTCATCTCCTCCTATTATTTTAGGAGCAATGAAAGCCACTACCTTGTCTGCAAGTTTCCTTTCAATTATGGAAAAATTAAGCGTTGAGCCTCCTTCAACCAGTACACTGTCAATACCTTCGCTGCCAAGCCAGTCAAACAAATATGATAAATCAACCTTTGAATCGAATTCCGGAGTAATTACAACCTGGACGTTGTTGAACCCTTTCAATAGTTCTATTTTTTGTTTGTCGGCTCTGTCAGTTGTGGCTATAATGGTTTTTTTATCTGAATCAATACTAAGCACTTTTGAATCAGGCGGTATTCTCAAACTAGAGTCAACAATTATTCTTGTTGCATCCGTTCCTCCGTTTTTAAGCCTTGTAGTAAGAGATGGATCATCTTTTATTATGGTGTTTACACCAACCATTATTCCTGAAACCCGATTTCTTAATTCATGCACATAATGTCTTGATTTTTCATTAGTTATCCACATTGACTCCCCTGTGTTGGTGGCAATTTTGCCGTCTAATGTCATGGCAGTCTTCAGTATACAAAAAGGTTTTTTTTCTCGTATGAACTTTAGGAAAATTTCATTTATCTTTTGTGCCTCCGCCTCAAGAACACCTGTGACAACTTCTATGCCGTTTTGCATGAGTATGGATATTCCTTTTCCTGCCACTTTAGGATTTGGATCAATCATTGCGACAACTGCCCTGGCAATTTTCTTTTCAACCAAAAGATCAGCGCATGGAGGTGTCTTTCCATAATGGGAACAGGGCTCAAGTGTCACATAAATAGTTGATCCTTCCACATCTTCATGAGCATTGTTTATTGCATTTACCTCGGCGTGAGGACCTCCGAAATATTCATGGTATCCTTCGCCTATGATTTTGCCATTCTTAACAATTATCGCTCCCACAAGAGGATTTGGACTGGTTTTTCCTATGCCCTTTAAGGACAAATCCAATGCTTTTTTCATATAAAACATGTCTTTAGATTCCATAGTCACCTCCATGATTATAATTTCCAAAATTTCATCTTTTACTTCTTGATACCCAAATTTTATAATTGTATTCATAGTGCGGAAAATTGTACGGGCATAAATTACATTGCATAATAAAAGGTTCTGAAGATAGTCTTCAGAACCGTATGTTCAAAATTACGAATACAAAAATATATTCGTCTTTCTTCTCCCATCCAGACTTTACTGTCGGTCTTGGAATTTCACCAAGTCAACCTTTCGGCTCGCGGACTTTACCGCCGGTCGGGAATTTCACCCTGCCCTGAAGATATATTCAATTTATTGTGATTATAATACCAAATCATTTGATTGTCAAATATTTTTTATTAAATTTGTCAATTGATATATTTAGAGACAATTGATTCAGCTTGAACAAATATGCCAAATTTACCACAAAAGAGGGATTTTTTGTATATTAAATCATTGATTTTTTTAATTCTGTATAATATAATCTTAATGGCGGTGATGAATCTTGAACTTATACCAATCAATCTCAAAGAAAAAGGCAATCGTTGATGTAATAGTAAATTTAATGGATGAAGAAGGCCTGAAAAATGTCACAATAAAGGACATCTGCGAAAATGCAGACATTTCTATAGGTTCATTCTATCATTATTTCAGCTCAAAAGATTCAATTGTGCAGGAAATGTATCAGCTCATGGATGAATATTTTTTATTGAATAAAGACAATATATGCAACCATTTTACTGCAATCGAAGATATAATTGATTTTGTCACACATTTTGGTTTATATGTGGAGCAATGGGGTTATTATGCTAACCTCCTTGTAATACGCACATCTTTAGAAGAAGCAGCCAAAGGTTCTCTAAATAAACATAGAAAAATTTACAATGTTCTTAAAGATATCATAGATATAGGAATTGAAGATAAATTCTTTAAAATAAACATTGATGATGAAGACCTTGCTTCAACAATATTTGTTATAATAAGAGGATATATGCTTGAATGGACAAAACACGGAGCCAATTACCCTGTCAAGGATAATATGGTCAGACAAGTAAAATATCTTTTAAATTCCATAAGTTAAAATAAAATCCACCGAAGTGGATTTTTATTTTTCTCTGTATTCTCTGCACTTTTGCAAAAATACATGAATATTTTGTTTTTCTTTTCCTATGTCGCTGCCCTTTCTGCCCAACCTGTCGCAAAACCCCAAAAGAGCTACTTCTTCTATGTCTGTTTCTTCCTTCATACTTTTTATGTCGGCAAATCCGTTGTTCTTGACCACATGAAGTATCTGCATGTGCCATCTTATTAAATGTTCAACCTGATGGATGAATTTATGGTCTGTGGTAAATTCTTTTAAGAATTCTCCAGCCATTACAGCTCCAACTTTTTCATGGTCGTAAGATGTAATTTTGCCTTTTCTTTTTTTAGTTGTGTCTGGTTTTCCTATGTCGTGAAGCAGAGCTGCCCACATAAACACTTTTTCATTTCTGCTTTTATGTTTTTCTCTGGCAGCAAAATCTATTACCATCATTGTATGGTTCCACACATTGCCTTCCGGGTGATAAACCGGCGACTGTTCGGCGTATTTCATGTTGTATATCATATTAAAGGGATGTTCCCTGAATATAGCCGTACTAGCTATGCTGTTAAAAAATTCGGAAGGTTTGTCATCCATCAGCAGGTGGTTGTTTATTTCATACAGTAAAATTTCTTTTGTTTCATCATCTGTTAAATCATAATTAAGCTCTTTTTGTTTTAGCTGCATGTTCACCTCTTTAATATCATTAATTTTATCATTATTATGATGCCAATGTAAACATAAAATATACTTTTGTATTAATGGCAGCATTTCCAATAATAAATACAATTGAAATTTATATTTTTTATAATTTAAATTTTCATCAAAAAGTATTATTAAGCTATTGACACTTATAAACAGCATATGTATAATAAGCTATTAAAATAAGTAATTGACAAAGGCGTCAACTTTTCGTAAGTTGCGCCTTTTTTTATTGCTTTTACGACATGGAGGAGAAATAAAATGAAATCAAAAAAAATTATTGCGTCATTGCTTGCTGTGACATTATTAGCTGGTATGGCATCAGGCCTTACAGCATGCAGTTCAAATGAAAAAGCAAGCACAGAAGAAAAAAAAGTTTTGAAAATAGGTATGGAATGTGCTTATGCACCATTTAACTGGACTCAGACAACAGATGAAAACGGTGCATTACCCATTGCCGAAACCGGCGGATATGCAAACGGTTATGACATAATGGTCAGCAAGATGATATCAGAAGAACTTGGCTATGAAGTTGAAATTTATAAAACAGAGTGGGACAGCCTGATTCTTTCTGTGAATTCAGGAAAAATTGATGCTGTTGTTGCCGGTATGGCCATGACTGAAGAAAGAAAACAAAGTGTGGATTTCACAGATACATATTACGTTGCAGACATAGTGGCAGTAACAATGAAAGGCAGCAAATATGAAAATGCCAAGTCATTGAATGATCTGACAGGTGCATCTGTAACATCTCAGGTAGCAACAATCTGGTATGATACAATTGAAGATCAGTTGCAGAATGCTGACATAAAACCTCCCGTAGATTCAACTCCGTCTACAATCACTACTCTTACATCAGGCAAGACAGACATCATAGTTATAGACATGCCAACAGCACTGGCAGCTCAAATGGCTAATCCAGACATGGTAATTCTGGACCTTGCAGAAGGGGATTTCGACACAAGTTCTGAAGATACAGACTTTGGCATTGCCGTTAAAAAAGGAAACACAGAATTGGTCGAAGAACTGAACAAGGTAGTTTCAAAACTTACTGATGCAAAAAAAGAAGAACTCATGAAAAAAGCACTGGAAATCCAGCCACTATCATAACTATAAGCGAAAGGATCATACTATGAACTCAAATTTGCCAACAACATTCTGGAGATGGATTCCTTTCCTTTTTAACGAGTATTTGCCTATGTTTGTTAAAGGAGCAGCTATTACATTCTACATATCCGTCATTGGTACATTGATGGGATTGATAATAGGGCTTCTTGCCGGAATCATTCAGACTATTCCCGTTGAAATCAATGATAACCCCCTTAAAAAGACTGTACTTTATGTAGTTAAAACACTATTGAAAGTTTATATCGAATTTTTCAGGGGAACCCCTATGATGGTTCAAGCCATGATAGTTTATTACGGTCTCATGCAGGTTTTTCAAATCGACTTGAGCTCCATGACAGCAGGATTGCTTGTTGTATCAATCAATACAGGTGCATACATGGCAGAAACCGTAAGAGGAGGAATCATATCAATTGACGAAGGTCAGACAGAAGCTGCTAAAGCTCTGGGCATGACACACTTCAGAACAATGTATTCAATTGTCCTTCCTCAGGCCTTCAGAAACATAATTCCTCAAATAGGAAACAACCTTATAACAAATATAAAGGATACATCCGTGCTGAGTGCAATAGCTGTTCCTGAACTTTTTCTGGCGGGCAAATCTGCATCAACAACATATTTTAGATACTTTGAGGTGTATTTCATTATCTGCATTGTTTATCTGACTATGACCCTTACAGTGTCACGACTTCTTAGGATGCTTGAGAACAAGCTTGATGGCCCTTCAAGCTACGAATTGGCGGAAGAGTTTCAGGAAGAAATTACTGCCGATTTGAAAGAAACTTTTGTAATATAGGAGGACTCATGGAAACAAATACAATTCTGGAAATCAATCATCTGGTCAAAACCTTTGGAGATAATGAAGTTTTAAAAGATATAGATTTCTCTACAAAGGAAGGAGATGTGATTTGTATAATAGGGTCTTCAGGCTCAGGCAAATCAACTCTGTTAAGATGCATAAACATGCTGGAAACGCCCACAAGCGGTGAAATACTGCACAAAGGAAACAACATAAATGAAACGGCACTTAAGCTAAACGAATATCGTTCAAAGGTAGGCATGGTGTTCCAGTCATTCAATTTGTTCAACAACATGACTGTTCTTGAAAACTGTATGATTGGAGTTACGACAGTCAGAAAAAAAGACAGCGTATATGCAAGAATTGTTGCAATGCATTATTTGAAGAAAGTTGGAATGGCTGCATACATAAATGCCAAACCCCATCAGCTTAGCGGAGGCCAGAAGCAGCGTGTTGCCATAGCCAGAGCACTTGCCATGGAGCCTGAAATGATTTTGTTTGACGAACCAACAAGCGCCCTGGACCCTGAAATGGTTGGAGAAGTTCTGACAGTAATGAAGACTTTGGCCAAGGAAGGAATGACCATGATTATTGTAACTCATGAAATGGCATTTGCCAGGGATGTTTCGACAAGAGTAGTGTTCATGGACAATGGAGTGATTGCAGAGGAAGGACCCCCGGAGCAGATTTTTGCAACACCTCAAAACCACCGCACAAAGGAGTTTCTGTCAAGATTCATTTCTCATTAATTTACCTAATGAATTTCACTTTATTAATTTTTTATAATATTGACTAATCTCACAAAAACTTATATTATTATAACCATAAACATTAAAAATAAGCAAGAGAAGGTACTGAAATATGAAATTAGTTATAATCGAACCATTAGGAGTGGAGCAGGAAAAACTTCTTAAAATGGCAGAAGAAACTCTGGGAAATTCTTTGGAAATTGTTTACTACGACAACAGAACAACAGATACTCAAACACTCATTGAAAGAGGCAAAGATGCCGATATAATAGCAGTTTCTAACCTGCCCCTTAACAAGGAAGTTATTGAAGGCTGCAAGAATTTAAAAATGCTTGCAGTTGCCTTTACAGGAGTGGACCACATTGCCATGGATACATGCAGAGAAAGAAACATAGTTGTAAGCAACTGTGCAGGATATTCAAATGCAGCAGTAAGTGATCTTGTATTCGGACTCTTGATTTCACTTTACAGAAATATAATTCCATGCAATGAAGTTGTTAGAAAAGCAGGTACAAAAGATGGCCTTGTTGGATTTGAACTTGAAGGAAAAAAATTCGGAGTTGTTGGTACAGGAGCCATAGGAAGCAGAGTTGCTTCTATAGCAAAAGCATTTGGCTGCGAAGTTTATGCTTATTCAAGAACTGTTAAAGAAATTGAAGGCGTAAATTTTGTTGACCTTGATACATTGCTTTCAACATGCGATGTAGTGTCTCTTCACGTTCCATTGAACAATGCAACAAAAGGATTGATAAATTCAGAAAAATTATCATTGATGAAGAAAAATGCAGTCCTTATTAACACTGCAAGAGGACCTGTGGTTGACAGCCAGGCATTGGCAGTTGCTTTAAATCAAGGGAAAATTGCAGGAGCATGCGTTGACGTGTTTGAAGTTGAGCCTCCTGTTGCTGAAGATCATCCTCTATTATCAGCTAAAAATCTTATTGCAACACCTCACATTGCCTTTGCAACAAAAGAAGCTTTGGTAAAAAGAGCAGTCATAGTATTTGATAATGTAAAAGCATTTTTGGCAGGAAAACCACAGAATGTAATGAAATAAAATTAAGGGACTGGCATTAGTGTTCATCGTGTAATTCTGAGGGCTTTAGCCCGAGGTTTTCAAAAGATGAGATCCTTCGCTATCGCTCAGGATGACATAAACATACTTAATGCAACAGTCCCTATTTTTTTATTCTGTGCTTTTTTGAGTAACATTGACGGCTGTTTCAATTTTTACATTTTCCACTTCACTTTTGCCCTCAAGATAAATCTGTACATCCTTCTTTAGTTTTTCCATCAAATCGTTGGCTTTTTTTTCATCTGAATTAGAAATTGACAATGTAAAACCCGAATTGTTGTACTGGGAAACATATCCTCCTGCTGATATTTCTTCAAGAGTTCTTTGAACAGCCTCCGAAATATTTTTGTTGTTAAGATATAAATCTTCTACCATGTTGCTGATTTCTATATTGCTTTCGTCAGTTTCCACTTTGATTACTCTGTTGAAAGAATTTACGGAATATCTGATTGAAGGATTTCCTTTCAGACTGATAACGCTTGAAGGAGTAATATATAAATATCCGCAATATGCGGCACCAGAAAACACAATTGATAAAACTACTATAAATGCAAAAAATTTAATTAAGAATCCAAATATTTTTTTCATATATTCTCCCGTCACCCAGCCTTCTATTGATATCATTATTAATATATATTTGGCTATAATTTATATATACCATTATTCCATAAACTTAAACAATAATACTGCAATATCCAAACATAACCAAAAAACCGCTTAGCGGTTTCTTGGCCTTAGCTTTTTTACAAAAACTTTTTAAGCCTGTCAATGTTATCCTGCTCAAGCTTTATAAACCTGTCTGCAAGTGCCTGAATTTCCTTATCTGAACATTGATGAGAATTTAAACTTTTTGTCATTTCCGTAACGCCCATTGTGTTTCCCTTGATAAGCATATCCGCCACATGTGATGGGTTGTTGCTGATTAAGGTGTTTATGCCTACGCTCATTTTTGCACTCATCTTATTGAACATTGAAATATCCTTAGGCTCACTTTTTCTTCTTTCTAGTTCAGTACACGCTTCACTGGCAATTTCCTCATATGTTCTAAGCTGGTACTTTAGCTCATCATATATGTTGTTGTTGTCTACTTTTGTCAATAGATTGTTGATTGTTTCAACTCCCATTTTAGCTCCGCGATATATTTCTGACAGGAAATCTACAGTACTTTTACCATTTTCCATAGTTAACCTCCTTAATATCAATATTTTCTGCAAAAATGAATAATTTAGTCATGTATAATTTTACTAGTTTTAAAAAAAAAATTTCCGAATGCAGAACTCAGATATAACAAATCATTCAACTGCTCATAGGAGGGCATCACACATCCAAAGGGCAATTGATTACTTGCCAATTCTGAATTCCGCAGCCGGAACAAAACAACAGTCCAGGTAAGTGTTCAGAAATTTTTTATTGTAATTTATTTCATCTTTTCATAAGTTCTGTATGACATGAGTATTGCTGCTTCTCTTGTAGCCATTCCATAACCGGAAGCCTGCTGTGCTGTTGTTGTTGCCTTTGGCATGAAGCTGCCTGTTGAAGCATCACCCTTTATTATACCAAGCTTTGACATATATTTTGTAGGCTGCACTGCATATTCGGAAATATTCGCCTGGTCAGGAAAATCCTTTATTCCTTCTATGCTGTAATCTCCATTTGGAGCAATAGCTTTAATTGTTCTGAAAAGCATTGTGGCACATTGCTCACGGTTAATCAAAACCTTTGGAGAAAATGTTGTAGGTGAGGTTCCTTGTGTAACGCCTATGTTAAGAGCCTTCAGTATCTGAGGATTTGTTGTGTCTGTAAAAGGATTGGCTGCCACAGTTTCTGCAGTTATTCCTGATGTTTTTTCATAAAGAACCAAAGCAAGCTCTGCAAATTCTTCTCTTGTGATTGGCTTTGTCATGTCAGCTCCCATTAGAATTTCAGGAATCAAGTCTGCTGCTTTTGCCTTGTCAAGTTCACCCACTGCCCAAGAGCTAGCATCCTGGTAGAAACTTTCGGATTTGTTAGCAAGTTCATTGGACCACGGAGAATACACGTAATCCCATTCTCCGGGGCCATCGCCATAGTAGTAGGTGTAAGAGAACCTATATCTGAAAGAATATGCCTTTGCCTTTATGTCAGTTTCAGTCATGCCTCCTTCATCAATCAGTTCGAATGTTCCATAGTATGTGTTTACCTTTCCAGGAACAGCATTTTCCTCATTTACCCATACAGAAAGTCCTCCGCCGTCTGCTAAGGGTTCTTGGTCATCACCTTCACCGTATGTTCCTTCCATTTCCATGTCAACCCATCCGTCAGTTGGTCTTGCTTCATCCAACTCTATAACTGAAACTGGCACAGTAACTTCCACTCGGAAATAGGGAACACCGTCCTCGTTTTTCAAAAGCTCCAAATTGCTTATGGTCGGAGCTTGAAGAGTACTTGGAACCCCCTCCGGTAATTCAACTGCAAATGCAGCAGGCAAACACAACATCATCATTGCTGCCATCAGTAAAGCTGTAAATTTTTTCATTTTTTCCCTCCTTATATTTTTAAAATAGATTAATGATTTCTTATGTCCCTATACTTAATGATAAGTTCAGCCCTTGTTTTGATTTCGAGCTTCTTATACATGCTGGTCATGTGCGTATTGGCTGTTGGATACTTTACATTGAGTCTTTCTGCGCATTCTCTTAGGGAATAGCCTTCAAGGAGCAACAGGTAAAGCTGGTATTCCCTAGGGGTGAGCCTTGATACTCTTTCAAGGCGTTCACTGTCAATGTCCGGCTCCCTCATGCCGGTAATATGTCCTTCATCGACTTCTTCACTGTTGTTTTTGTCTGGAATCAATATTTTTTTCAGTTTATCAAACATACCCGCCTCCGTAATTAATCCGAATCATTGATTATATTTTCTGCCAGAAAGCATAATTAGTCTATTCATTAGTTCAAATCAGTGCAAAAAATAAGCCTCATTAGTTTTAATGAGGCTTATTTTTTATTGGATAATCCTTAAACAGCACAAATAGTTCCGTCCTGCTGTTAATTTTTAATTTTCTATACAACGATGTGCAGTATGTATTGACTGTTGGATAAGCAATGGAAATGATTGCAGATATCTGCCGCAGTGTGTAACCTTCCAGAAGAAGTTTGCACACTTCAGTTTCTCTTTTGCTTAAAGAATACTTTTTGAACATGCTCATATGGTCGTTGTCTATTTCTATTTTTTGTGAATCATCAGCCCATTCATCACTATAATAAGTGCGTGTAAGTATGGGAGACATCATAAGAAAAACAATCATTATTCCGGCTGATATCAATGATGATATCACTGACAGATTAAAAACATCAACTTCATAAATAAGATTTCCAAGCAGTACTCCTGCCAGGCCTCCGCAAATGCCTATAAACAATATTGACAGCCTCACATATCTGAAACTGTTGTACTTCTTGCCTATGACTCCCAGTATGTAGTACATGTTTATCATTCCGATGGTGCTTCCTATTCCTATAAATATGGAAAATGCAGCAGTGAGAACTTCAATGTGGCTTATGAATGAAAAACATAAAAAACCCATTGTTATTGATCCAAATGTAATGTTCCATGCCAGATGTATTGCCTTTTGTGTGCGTTTGTAAACAGTGAAATACAAAATGCAGCCAACAAGACCTCCCAGGTAGTATATGTTCATAACAGGCATACTTGATGTTGATGCTGCGGAGTTAAGCATTCCTTTGGCAATTCCTTTGCATAGCACAGCAAAAACACAGTTTATAACAAGAGTCATGTACACTCTTGAAGGCATTACTACAGATTCATTGTTTTCAAGCAGTTCAGAATCTTCCTTGAAATATAAAACAGCAACAAGACCTGCAGCAAGCATGACAAATGAAAACAATGCTCCTGACACTCCAGGAATAAAGCTGCTGTCTGTAGAATCTTTAATTACTGATAGAATATTTATCAAAATATTGCTTCCCACAACAGCGTAGAACTTTTCAGTGTTGTTCAAAACAAAGACAAAGGGAATCAAAATACTTATGTTTACACAGCCAAGAAAAATTCCTGTAATGGCTGCAGAAGATACCGACAACACAGGAAAATCATTTTTAAAAAACAAAAATGATGCCATTCCTACCAATATAAACACTGATCCAGTTTTTGCAGTCCATGTATACCATTCTTTTTTTATTACAAAAACAAAGACAGCAGAAGAAATAAGGTTTACAGAATGAAGAATGTTCCTTATTCCAACACCATAAACTCTGTCTAAAAGAGGCGATGCCGTCCACCATGTGGTAAACACAACAACCCAGGCATAATAAACAACCCAGATGAATATGTATGGATAGTTGTTTTTGCGCACAACTCTAAAATTAACCACGTTTTCTGAATTTTCAGCTGCAATAGCTGTTCCCCTGTTCAGCATAATATCCCCATTTTTGGTAATCAATTTCCAGTTGATTATACTACACATGAACAGTCACATCAACAAGAAATTTGCGTTTATCCTTATTTAAGCACTATAACTAATCATAATCTTTATATAAAATTTATATTCTGCTTGTTTTCTTTACACCAAATTAATAGTGTTTCTGTTAGCATATGAAAGAAATAATCTGCTGGTCAATTAATTATGTTCCAGCTAATTCAAATCAGGAAGAGAGAAAAAATGTATATAATAATAGTTGGCTGCGGAAGGCTTGGAAGCAATCTGGCAAAGCAGCTGTCGGATGAAGGCCATGATGTCTGCATTATTGATCGGGACAGCAATAAATTAAGCGTTTTGGGAACAGGCTTTAACGGCTTAAGGTTAAAGGGCATAGAATTTGATAATGACAAACTTATGGAAGCAGGAATAAATCAGGCCGATGCTCTGTTGGCTGTTTCCTCAGATGATAACATTAATATTACAGTATCCTTAATTGCCGAAAAAATATATCATGTTCCAAATGTTATATCCAGAGTGAGCGAACCCGGCAAGGAATATATTTATGACAAACTGGGAATCAAGACTCTGAAAACAATCAACATAGGTATTGCTAATTTAAAAAGGATGCTTAATTTAAACAAGGTGAATGTTATTCACAGCATAGATGAAGATTTTGAAATTGTCGATGTTCTTGTAGGAAAAGACATTAAAGCAACAGTTGATAACATCGAAAAGAACTGTTCATGCATTATATCTTTCATTGTTTGCGGAGAAGACAAGCTTATTCCTCAAAAAAACCAGATTGTTCACAGCGGTGACAGAATAATATGCACCATGCAAAAAAAGAACATGGATGCTCTAATCAATATGGTAGGAAAGGGGACAATTTTATGAAAACAATAATAATAGGCGGAGGAAAGGTCGGTTCAAACCTCTTCAGAACATTGCTTGAAAAAAATCATGATGTGGTAGTTATAGAACGAGACAAGGAAACTTGCCTCAAAATAGCAGAAGATACAAATGCGGAAGTTATATGCGGCGATGGAACGAATTTCGATGTATTAATAGATGCAGGAATAGATGAAGCAGAAATAATTGCAGCAGTAACTGGAACCGACGAAGAAAATCTAGTCATTTGTCAGATAGCAAAATTCAACTGCAATGCAGCTAAAACCATAGCCCGGGTAAACAACCCCAAAAACATTCAAATGTTCAAAACATTGGGAATTGACAACATAGTATGCAGCACAGAAGTAATTGCAAATTTAATTGAGTGCGAACTCGATAAGAACAAGTACAGAATTGTGAGCACAATTGAACGAGGATCCATGGTAATAGCCGAATTAATAATAGATGCTGCAAATGAATGGCGCGGCAAAATGATAAAAGAACTTTCTATGCCTGAAGAATGCGTGGTTGTTTCAGTATTGAGGGATTCCTTTGTAATATATCCCAAGGGCAGCACAGAAATTATGGACAAGGATAAGGTCCTGGTAGTTGCAAGCAGAGCTGCATTGTCTGAAATAACTAGGAAAATGAATAAGAGGAAAATATGATGTCTTTAAATAAAACGGAATTAAAAGGAATTACAAAAGAACTTCTCACAATAGGAGCGTATGTTGCTTTGACATTTGGTGCTGCTTTTTTGATAATGAGGTGAGATTAATGAGTTCAATTAAAATTAAAAACCAAAACATGGGTATCATAAGCTACTACACAGGTTTTATCATACTCATAGTAACAACACTGATGATCATACCGATTTTAACATCACTGTTGTTCAGGGAATGGAATCCTCTGCTTGATTTCATCATCAGCATGTCAATATCCACCATTACAGGCCTTGCACTCATGTTGTACGGAATAAAGGCAAAAAAAAGCAAATCAAATATTCAGTGGAAGCATGGATTTGTTGTGGCATCACTTTCCTGGATACTGCTGGCAGTCCTTTGTGCCATACCATACAGATTAAGCGGAAATACACTATCTCTTCTGGATGCTGTATTTGATGTAATGAGCGGATTTACAACTACAGGAGTTGTTCTAACACAGGATCTGGACCACTTGTCAAACGGACTTAACATGTGGAGACACCTCCTCACATTTATTGGAGGTCAGGGAATGATTGTTCTTGCTCTTTCCCTTTTAGTAAAGGAAACAGGAGGAGCTTATAAAATTTATGCCGGTGAGGGAAAAGATGTAGAACTTGTCCCCAACGTAAAAGGAACAGCCAGACAAATATGGAAAATAAGCATGGTTTACCTGATTATCGGAACTGCAGCACTTTGGATCAACGGAGTAATAATAGGTTTACGTCCGGTATCAGCTTTTCTTCATGCTCTTTATATATTTGAATCGTCCTGGAGCACAGGAGGCTTCGCTCCTACTACTCAAAACATAATGTATTACCATAGCGCTTCATATGAAACCATTGCCATGGTCATATTCATACTTGGTTCACTGAACTTTGGGCTCCATTATGCCATTTGGCACGGTAACAGCAGAGAAATTTACAAAAACATAGAAACACAAAGCTTTTTTGCAACATCCTTCACAGCTTCAATGATTGCACTATTGTGGCTTTCAAAAATTGATGCATATTCGGATGCTGTCATGGGTTTAAGAAGAATTATATTCAATATACTTTCGGCGCACACAACAACAGGGTTCGGTTCTGTTTATGCACGACAGTTTGCCCTTGAGTGGGGGGACTTTGGAATCATGATTTTAATCATTGCCATGCTCATAGGGGGCTCTGCATGCTCAACAGCTGGCGGTTTTAAAGGGTTAAGAGTTGGAATTGTCTTTAAGGGATTGATTATGGATGTAAAAAAGATTCTGTCTTCGGAAAGAAACATGAGACTTTATAAATTTCACCACATTAAGGACTACATTTTAGAAGACGGAGCCATTAAATCTTCAGCAATTATAATATGCTGCTACATGTTTACATTTGCAGCAGGCACAATGCTTGGAACATATTACGGCTATCCACTTTCAGAATCAGCTTTTGAATCGGCATCCATAACTGGAAATGTAGGACTGAGCATTGGCATCACTGCTGCTTCAATGCCTGCTGTAATGAAAGTTTACTACATTGTGGCCATGTATCTTGGAAGGCTTGAATTTATTTCGGCATTTGCGCTGATCGGGTACATTTTCGGAGGTATTAGAAAAACATGCTTAAGCAAATTAAAACATTAATATTAGTAACTGCATTTATAATTTCATTTTCTGAAAATGCATATGCCGATGAAATAAGTGAAATTATTGACATCAGCAATCTCATTGAAAATGCAGCAGAATTTGACCAGCAGGAAGTTACAGTTTCAGGTGAAGCTGTAGGAGAAGCCATGAACAGGGGCAGCCATTCCTGGATAAACATCAATGACGGCACAAACGCAATTGGTATCTGGATGAGTTCATCAGATGCACAAAAAGTTAAATATTTCGGAAACTATAAATATAAGGGAGATGTTCTGAAAGTATCCGGCATATTTAACAGAACATGCAAAGAACATGGAGGAGAATCTGATATACACGGGGCTGCCCTGGAAGTTGAAAAAACGGGTCATGTGGAAGATGAGCTGATTCCTTCCACAAAAATTACTGTTGCTGCCTTATCGGCAGTCCTTGCAGCCTCCCTTATGACGCTGTTCTTAATAGAAACCCGTCACAGCAAATAGATGAGCAGCAATTATTATACCAATCAATTACCGGGAGGAATGAGATGTTAACTCTGGATAGAAAGAATTATTCGAATATTATAAAGCAATGTGCTGTAACCATTTCTCTTAATGCATCCAGCACATTACTGTCACTTATGATTCAGCACCTTGGGTTTAATGAAGCAAACATTGTGGTTATTTACCTGCTTTCAGTGTTGATAACATCAAGATATACTAAAGGATATACTTACGGAATCGTAGCTTCAGTTATATCCATATTATCTTTTAACTTTTTTTTCACCATTCCTCTTTACACGTTCAAGGTTGAAGATAAATCATACTACTTCACATTCATTGTTATGCTGACTTCCGCTGTTTTTACAAGCGCACTTACAAGCAAACTGCTGCATTCAAAGGAAATGACAGATGACCGTGAAAAACAGGCTCACATTTTGTACAGCCTCACAAGCTCCCTTGCTAAAACCAGCGAAGTATTGGATGTTGCCAAAGTGTCTTCTAAATGTTTGTCAAACCTTCTTGTCTGCGATATTTCCTGCATTTTAGCAAATGACAAATCTAAATCACAAATTCTTACAGTAAAAAAAGGATGTTTTGATATTAACAACATAGAAGCTGACTGGAATGAAATTGAAATATTCGTTAAGAATCATCCCTCCTTCCCCATTAAAATTCGTGGAAAATGCATAAGCTACATTTGTTTTCCTCAGGAAATGGATGAAATGATAGAAAGCAACAAATTTCTTTTTGACTCAATTGTCATGCAGATAACCATAGCAATGGAAAGAGAAATTCTTATAGAGGAAAAAGAAAACGCAAATACTGAAACACAAAACGAACGTTTCAAAAATAACCTTCTACGCTCCATTTCTCATGACTTGAGAACTCCATTGACAAGAATCACAGGCGCATCGGAAATGTTGTACCACAGCCTCAAGGAGGATGAGAGTCTTAAGCTTGTGTCCGAAATATATGAAGATTCAAGATGGCTTACAAAGCTTGTTGAAAATATCTTAAGCCTCACAAGAATTCAGGAAGGAAGACTGGCACTCAATATCAAGAAAGAAGCAGTAGAAGAAATTGTTGCAGAGTCCATTGCCCGTGCGTCTAAGTACTATCCTGATCACAAAGTCTCAATAAATCTACCGGATGAAGTTTTATTTGTGCCCATGGATGGAAAGCTTATTGAACAAGTTCTTATAAACTTAGTAGACAACGCCATAAAGCATACAACTCCTCAAAATGAAATTATTGTATCCATATGGCCTGAAGGCGGCAAGGTATGGTTTGAAGTATATAACAACGGGCTTAGCATTAATGAAAATGACATTCCAAATCTTTTCAAGATGTTTTACGTTGGCAGCAACAAAATACCTGATTCCAGACATGGTATGGGTTTGGGCCTTTCCATATGCAAGGCCATAATTAATTATCATGGTGGTGAAATTTACGCAGAAAATAATGAAGAAGGCGGTGCAACCTTCAAATTTTACTTAAAGGCATAGGAGATAAGGATGTTATTTTTAATAGTCGAAGATGATAAACAAATACGAAACTTCATAAATTTTTCATTAAAATCACAGAATTATGACTGCATGGAGGCTTCTACCGGAAAAGAAGCCATGAACATCATTGCAACCCAGAACATCTCAATGATAATACTGGATCTTGGTCTGCCTGACATGGATGGAATAGACATCATAAAAACAGTTCGGGGCTTTTCTGACATTCCCATAATTGTTGTGTCATCAAGAGACCAGGACAACGAAAAAGTAGAAGCACTTGATGCTGGGGCAGATGATTATCTTACAAAACCATTCAGCATTAAAGAATTCCTGGCGAGAATAAGAGTTGTTTTCAGACACAAGGGAAACTCAAGAACTGAAGCTCCCAAAATATACAAAGTGGCAGACCTTGAAATAGACCTGGAGAAACACATTGTGCTGTTGGAAGGCAAAGAGGTGCATTTCACACCCATGGAATACAACGTGCTCACTCTCCTTGTTAAAAATGCCGGCAAAGTACTTACTCACAATTATATATTGAAAGAAGTCTGGGGCTCATATATTGAAAGTGATATGCAGTCTCTTAGAGTATTCATGGCAAACATTAGGAGAAAACTTGAAAAAAGTCCTGCTAAGCCAAGATATATATTGACTGAAGTTGGCATAGGATACAGGTTTGCAGATGAATAAAATGGTATATGTCTTAATACATTTTTTATATTATTTGTTACATGTTAATACTGTCTTTATATAATATTTTGTACAATTGAACAAGAGGTGAATAAAATGAATATTTTTAAAAAACAAAACAAAGAGCTTGCAGTCATAGCAGGATGCGGCGAGTTCGGTTCAAAAACAGCTGTCTTACTGCAAAAGAAAAACATGAATGTACACATTATTGACATAGATGAAAATTCATTTTCAAAGCTTTCTCCTGAATTTGATGGTTTTACAATAACAGGAGATGCTGCAGACATTGACCTGCTTGAATTTGCAGGTGCCGGTAAAGCAAGTATAATCATTGCAGCAACAAATGATGACAACACAAATATAATGATCGGACAGATGTCTAAGCATTTGTATAAGGCTGATGAAGTTGTTGTAAGAATATATGACTCCGCAAAAAAATTTTTATGTGCCGATATGGACATAACATCCATATGCCCATGTGTACTTTCAGAAAATGAATTTAAAAGGATTATTTCAGATAAGGAGAGTATAGCTGTATGAAAATATTATTGGTAGGCGGTCATATGAAGCTGAATTATTTAGCAAAATTGTTGAAATCCAGCGGACATGATGTAACAATTGTCAATGAAGATAAACAGTTATGCGAAATGCTCTCTGACAGCCATCAGGTATTTGCCATATGCGGAGACGGCACAAAATCTTCCGTACTTGAAAGCGCTAATGCTGCAAAAATGGATGCAGTGATTGCGCTTACGGGAAATGATGCTTCAAATCTCATCATATGTGAAATTTCCAAGAAACAGTTCAACATAAAAACCACGCTTTCAATTGTGAATAATCCTCAGAACATAAACATGTTCAAGGAACTTGGGGTAGATAAATGCATCAGTGCAATTCAAATATTTGCAGATTTCATAGAACAGATGTCTTAAATATCAACATTTTGCAACGATTCGGGCGGATACAAGATCCGCCCCTATGACTTGATACTTCAACACTTTACAATGAATTCGGTTAGTTTTTCATTCCAGTATTATCTTTTTCTTAGTCTTCCTCTTTCATACTGAACAGGCCAGTTTGTTTCATTGCTGAGCTCATAGTCTGCCTGCAAAGGCCAGTATGGATTTCTTAATAAGGCTCTTCCTATAAAAATCAAATCTGCCCTGTTGTTTTGTAAGATTTCTTCAGCCATGTTGGGATCTATTACCAGTCCTCCTGCAACAACAGGAAGGACTGTTTTTTCCTTTATGATTTCGGCAAACTTTACCTGGTATCCCTGGAATGCTTTTGGAGCTACGCTCACAACCCCGCCTGAACTTACATCTATCAAATCAAGACCATATTCTTTCACCAGGTTGATCAATTCTGCCAGATCATCAGGATGATTTCCTCCATCAACATAATCCTCGGCTGTGACTCTCATCATTAAAGGCTTTTCATTAGGCCATACATCTCGAACAGCGCGGATTATTTCCTTTAAAATTCTTGCTCTATTTTCAGGTGAACCGCCGTATTCATCCGTCCTCTTGTTTGTAACAGGAGACAAAAACTCATTAATAAGATAACCGTGAGCACCATGAATTTCAAGCACATCATACCCAGCCTGTTTTGCCCTTTGAGCTGCAGCCTTAAATGCTGCAACTACTGCCTTAATATCTTCCTTTGTCATTTCAGCAGGAACCCTGTATTCTTCATTGAATGCTATTGGGCTGGGAGCTATTATTTTTTCGCTTTCAGCTTCACACTTTCTTCCTGCATGACCTAGCTGAATTCCTATTTTAGCTCCATTTGATTTGACTGCTTCAACAATTTTTTTAAGTCCATCTATGTGAGAATCATCCCATATGCCCAAGTCTCTGGATGATATTCTTCCTCTTGATTCAACTGCAGTTGCCTCCTGTATGATCATTCCAACTCCTCCCACTGCTCTTGAAGCGTAATGTATGACATGCCAGTCAGTGACTTTACCATCATCTCCTGCAGAATACATGCACATAGGAGCCATTATGATTCTATTTTTCAATTCTAAATCCTTAATAATATAGCTTGCAAATAGTTTTGACATATTCCCTCCAAAGTTTTTATACTAATTTAATGATACCCATAGATAAAAATATAAAACATATTAGTCATTTTAAAAATTGCCCCGTCTTTCCCATTTTGAATGCCAAGATGATTATTGATTTTTCTTCCGGAGTCAATTCACGCTGATACATTTTTTCAAACTGCTGCAGCAATCCTTCAGTATCGATTTTTTTCCTTGTCTTAATTATTCTTGGTCTCACATAATCAGGATCGTATTCTTTTATTTCAACTGAAGAATTGTACAATCTTTTAAAAATTTCTGCCGTATAATACGCATCGTTAAGCGCATCATGAAAATCTGAAGAAACAGGAATATTCATTAGTTCAACCACATGTTGAAGCCTAAGTGGATTTTTCTGTGGAGAATTAAAATATGCGGATGCATGCTGCTGAATATTAATATACCTTTTAGGCAATAGTGTCAAATCAAGACCATGGTATGATGAATTCCTGAACAGTTCCTTAATATCGGACATTCCCCACATGCAAAGAACTGCATCAAAACCCGCAAAGTTGATGAATTCACTAAAAACAGATGGAAATGTTTCCTTGTCCATCAGCTGCTCTGTTTCGATGCCTGTAAGCTTAGTTATGAAAGGAAGGATGCTTGAATAAATTGTAGGCTTAACAAGCCGGTTGAATGTACCAACAGCATTAAAACTTTCATCAATTTTAACTGCTCCTAATTGAATTATTTCAAAAGGATATACCGACCTTTTATCGCTGTTTGTCAGTGCTTTAATATTTTGATTAAATTCCGAATCGAAAACAACAAAGTTCATAGGAAACTCCTCAATTGTAATTATATTATTCTTGCACCGGATCAATAGAATATTCAATTCATTTTATTTGTTTTATACATCATGATGTGTTGTCTGTCAACTTTTTATTTCAATCATGATATTTCAAAATTTTCACTGTTGTGTTACAATATTACATAATGTTATGAAGCAGTAAGCTCTTTCAAAAACCGGATGCTGGCCGGTTTTTATTGTTATTGTACTCATCGCACAATAAAACTTAACATAACATAGTATAAAGCAAGAAAGAGGATGATTTTATGAAAAGCACTAAAAGAAATATATTGATTTTATTTTTAGCACTGATGACTTATGTTTTAGCATCATGCGGAGTAAATGCAGAACAGGTTTCAAACACAAGCCAAGACACAACCAATACATCTGACAATAATTCAGGGCTTATTGTGTACTTTCTGGATGTTGGCCAGGCTGACTGTACGCTCATACAGCTGCCAAACGGAGAAGAAGTCCTAATCGATGCAGGGAATTATGGAGATGGCAGTTATATAAAAAACTACCTGGAAAATCTCAATGTGGACGACATAGAATACTTTATTTTAACCCATCCCCATGAAGATCACATTGGTTCTGCAAAAGAAATAATAAATAACTTCACCGTAAAAAAAATCTATATGCCCGATGTGTTAGCAAGCTCAAATTTATATGAGAGCACAATGCTTGCAATTGAAAACAAAGACATTGAAACAATATTTGCAAAACCGGGATTAAAAATAATCGACAGCCCTGATTTAAAATTGGAACTGTTATCCCCAAAGAGCATGTATTATTCTGAGCTAAATGAATATTCTGCAGTTGCACGACTGGAGTATGATAATACATCATTTTTGTTTACGGGAGATGCTGAAAGCGTATCTGAACTGGAAATGCTTGGGGGAGGTTTCAATCTTGATTCAGACGTATTAAAAGTAGGCCATCACGGGGGACGAACAAGCTCCAGCATTGATTTTCTTAAGGCTGTCACTCCTGAATATTCCATCATTTCGTGCGGAGAAGACAACAGCTATGGTCATCCCCACATTGAAACACTGAACAGGCTTTCAGACATAGGCTCTGAAATTTACAGGACTGATGAACTTGGAACAATAGTGGCTGTTTCAAATGGAAAGGACATATCAATAACAAGCGATGAAGTTATGGAAATTCCATTGGCACCTCTTGAGATTTTAAACACACCGCCGGTTCCAGACTCCTCTGAGGTCAAAGAAACTCCAGCAATTTCCGAAACAAATTATGTTGGGAACAAGAATTCCCTTGTTTTCCACAAGACTGACTGCAGCTCTGTTGCAGACATGAAAGAATCAAACAAGATATTTTTCACCATAAGACAAAATGCTGTGGACCAAGGCTACACTCCCTGCGGTAGATGTAATCCATAAGTTATTTATATACATTTACGTAAATATTTTTGACTTCTAAAAACCATTGCTATATAATGAATTTCATAAAATTAAAATAAGGGGTGATCATATGACTAATATTTTAGAAGAAGCAAAATCTCTGCAAAATTCCATAGTCAAAGACAGGAGATACATTCATAAGAATGCAGAGCTTGGAATGGACTTACCGGTAACCACAGCATATGTAATTGAAAGGCTCAAATCAATGGGCTATGAACCTGAGGTTATAACCGATTCAGCGGTGGTTGCACTGGCTGGCGGCAAAAAGGAAGGCAAGACAATATTGTTAAGAGCTGACATGGATGCTCTTCCCATAGTGGAGGAAAATGGACTTGAATTTAAATCCATTACAAAAAACATGCATGCTTGCGGACATGATACTCATGCAGCAATGCTTTTAGGAGCAGCTCAGATTTTGAAAAATCATGAAGATGAAATTGAAGGCACTGTTAAATTGATGTTTCAGCCGGCTGAAGAACAGCTGTCAGGAGCAAAAGCCATGGTAGAAGCAGGCGTTCTTGAAAACCCTAAAGTTGATGCAGCAGTCATGATCCATATTTTTTCCGGCATGCCTGTTCCTGCAGGAACACTGATTATTCCCAACCCAGGATACTTCACATCATCCGGAGACATGTTCCACATTGATATAAAGGGCAAGGGCGGTCACGGAGCTATGCCTCAGGACTGTGTAGACCCTCTTAATGTAATGGCTCACATACATACTGCTCTGCAGGAAGTAATAGCTAGAGAAATTGCACCATCCAACACAGCAGTAATAACAATCGGACAAATGCACGGAGGAAACGCTTCAAATATAATTCCTGACACCGCCTTTATAGAAGGAAGCATAAGAGCATTCAGCAGCAATGACAGAGAATTCATGAAAACAAGAGTTGTTGAAATTGCAAAGGGAGTTGCTTCAACATTCAGAGCAGAAGCAACGGTTGAATACAGAATTAAATGTCCTTCAGTATACAATGATCCTGAACTTTACAAAAAAGTAGTAAAAATAAATAACGAGTTGTTAGGCGAAGATAACACGCTGGGATTTGAAAAAGCATTCCCCGGAGGTAAAATGACAGGTTCAGAAGACTTCGGATACGTAAGCGAAAAAGTTCCTTCAGTTATGATGGCATTAGGCGGCGGCTCTCCTGAACAAGGATTCCCCTATCCTCAGCACCATCCAAAAGTAGACTTCAGCGAAGATGTATTCTACATAGGTTCGGCAGTCTATGCAAACACAGCAATAGAATGGCTAAAAATGAGTAAATAATATAAAAAATCAAAAAATAAAAAGCAATAATTATTTAAATTATTGCTTTTATTTTTAAATTAAAAACTCTATGGCAACAGCAGCGGTCCGCCAGGTCCCAACGGCAGCTTCGTAAAGTACCAGATTAACAAAAGTGCGATCCATCCAATCATGTAGAAAATTGAGTATGGGAGCATTGTGGCGACCATTGTGCCCAGTCCAAGGTTCTTATCATATTTTCTACCAAGTTCAAGCATCATGATATAGTATGCCAACAAAGGAGTACATACGTTTATAACTGCATCTCCAATTCTGTATACCATCTGAGTAAATGCCGGGTGGAATCCAAGGAACATGAACATAGGAACAAATATAGGAGCAAATATTGCCCATTTTCCTGATGAACTTGCAAGGAACACATCAAGAGGAATAATGAACAGTATGAGCAGGATCATTACAACAGGAATTGGGAAACCTGAAGCCTGCAGCGCATTTGCACCCTTTATTGCCAGGACGATACCCATGTTAGACCATGCAAATATATTTGAGAACAAAGCCATCATAAATGTAAGCGCAATATATCCGCCCATTTCAGACATTGACTGGTTTAATGCCTTAACCATTGCTCTTGAATCTTTTATAGTTCCTGTAATTCTTCCGAAAACCATACCAGGGATAAAGAAAGCCAAAGTAATTATTACTACCAGCCCTTGCATCAAAGGAGCCTTGCTGCTTATAATTTTAAAAGTTTCAGGATCTCTTAATATACCATTTGCCGGTGCTGTTCCTGCAACTACTAAAGCAAGTAATACTAACAATGAAATACCTGCAGATTTCATGCCTTTGCGCTGTATATCCGAAACTTCTTCTATACGTCCTTCTTCTTGTACATTCTCCAGTTTTCCCAATCTTGGTTCAACAAATTTCAGCGTGACCCATAAACCAACACCGGTAACCAGTACTGTAGATGCAAGCTGGAAGTAATAGTTCATCATTGGATTTGTTTCTGCTGGCAATCCTGAAATCTTTACTGCATTTTCAGTGAAACCAATGAGAAGCATATCAAGAGATGTAGGAATAAAGTTTCCGCCAAATGCACCTGCTACAGATGCATATGCAAGCATCATGCCGGCTAGAGGATTTCTGCCCAGTGATAAGAATATCAATGCTCCCAGAGGAGGCATTACGATGAATCCGGAGTCCCCTGCTGCCATAGACAGTATTGATAACATAATTAGTATTACCATAACCTTAATAGGTGATCCTTTAACATTTCCGAGACCATGTTTGATTGCAATTTGTAACAGCCCTGATTTTTCGCAAAGGCCAACGCCCAGCATACATACAAGCACAACACCCAGAGGTGCAAATCCTGTAAAACCCGATACAGCACTTGTAAGAATCTTAGTCAATCCAAAAGCTGAAATCAGGTTTTGAACAACCAATGTTTCCCCTGTAACCGGATGAACTGCAGACATTTTTAAAAGTGAAGCAACTAATGATAATACCATCATGAAAATACCTAAATACAAAAATATCATAAATGCTTCAGGCAATTTATTACCTATTTCTTCTATTTTATCAAGAAACTTATCAAACTTTGATTTTTTTAATTTAGCTTGTGCCATTTTACTTCCTCCTTGTTTATTTATTATTTAGAAAACTTATTAAATTAAGATATAAAATTACTCATTGCTTTAGTTATTACTAAGATAATCTATGGCACATTGGGCCATAACAGCTGAAGCCTTTGGAAGTATGTCTTCATCAATATTAAATCGAGGATTGTGAAGTGGGTTTGTCAAACCCTTTGAAGGATTATAAGTACCTATAACAAAGAATGATGCCGGAACCTTAAGCTGAAAATACGAAAAATCTTCGCCTCCCATAGTTGGATTGACCATCTTGACTACATTTTCACTTCCTAATATTTCTTTTCCTGCTTCTTCAATAAAGCCGTTAATTTCGTCATTGTTCACAACAGGCGGGTAATGGGGGTCATATATAAATTCATAAGTTGCACCATTAGCTTCGCATACGCCCTTAATAATATTTTCTACCATCTTAGGAACTTTTTCTCTTAACTCATAAGTTAAAGTCCTTATAGTACCTTCCATCTGCACTTTTTCAGGAATTATGTTGTGTGTAGTTCCACCTTCTATCCTGGAAATTGTTACAACCGCAGATTCAACCGGACTAATCCTCCTGCTAACGATAGTTTGCAATGCCATTTGAACCTGACATGCTGTTGTGATAGGATCTATGCAGCTGTCTGGCACTCCGCCATGTCCACCTTTACCATAAATATTAATCAGTATACGATCAGGTGAAGCCATCATTGAGCCATACTTGACTCCTATCTTGCCTGATTCTAAGGCAGGCCACACATGAGCTCCTATTGCTGCATCAACATGAGGATTTTCCAGAGCTCCATCTTGTATCATTCGTTCTGCTCCGCCGTCATTTTCTTCATCAGGCTGGAATAAAAATTTTACATTTCCATGAAGTTCATCTTTATACTGCGATAGTATCATTGCTGCTCCAAGCAGCCAAGTAGTATGAGAATCATGTCCACAGGCGTGCATCAAGCCCGGAGTTTGAGACTTGTATTCAACATCATTAAGTTCTTCCATTGCAAGGCAATCCATATCTGCTCTCATAAGTATTGTTTTTCCGGGATATTTGCCTGTTAATGTACCTACTACTCCTGTTTCTGCCACATTTGTTCTAACTTCAAGTCCTAATTCCCTCAACTTATTTGCCACAAGCTCAGATGTTCTCTTTTCTTGTCGGCCAGCTTCAGGATGAGCGTGAATATCCCTCCTTATCCTAATGAGTTCATCCTTAATTTTTTCCGCACTCCTAAGTATATTTTCCTTATTCAAAAAACCACCTCCATTCCCAAATTTCACTAAATTGATAAAAGTATAGCACACAAATTAAGTACATTCAATAAATAATTTAAATTTTATACATTTTTTTCTTATGAAAACAATCTTCTTATCAGTAATTATATATAATAAAAAACCAATATATGATTTATTTTTATTCTATTTGAGTTTCCTGGCATTAAAATTTGTTTTTAATTTTATATATCTTATGTTTACAAATCACAAAATATGAACATCATATTTTTCTTTCAGTTACTATGACTTTTCCCAATGATACATAGGTTTTATAGCCACTTTATTTTGTAAGTTATTCCAAGTTTATCCATAGAAGGCGCCATTGACAACCCTTAATAAAATTATACTAAATTTGCATATATTCTTATAAATAAGTCTTTACAATACGGACATATGTATAAAAACAGAACGGTATAAAAATACCGTTCTGTTTTTATAATTTCATATATAGTTATTGCTCTAACATCATACTTATTCTGCTATCTGATTTGTCCGTTTCCATAAATTATATACTTTGAAGTCGTAAGTTCCTTAAGACCCATGGGACCTCTGGCATGCATTTTTTGAGTGCTTATTCCTATTTCTGCTCCAAATCCAAATTCAAATCCGTCTGTGAACCTTGTTGACGCATTGACGTAGACACAAGCAGCATCCACCTGGTTTAAAAATCTCTGTGAATTTGTGTAGCTTTCAGTCACGATTGTCTCAGAATGTCCCGTTCCGTACTTGTTGATGTGTTTGATTGCTTCATCTATGCTTTCAACTACCTTAACTGAAATAATGAGGTCAAGAAATTCTGTCCCATAATCTTCCTCTATTGCAGGAATTACATCGCTGCATATCTTCACTGTTTCTTCACAACCTCTTACCTGAACATTTTTTTCCTTCAGCCTTTTAACTGCTTCAGCCATGAATTTATCCTTGATGTTTTTATGAACAAGAAGGCTTTCACATGCATTGCACACGGAAGTTCTGGATGTCTTTGCATTTATGAGGATGCTGTACGCCATTTCAATTTCTGCAAATTCATCTACATACACGTGGCAATTTCCTGTTCCCGTCTCTATGACAGGAACCGTAGAGTTTTCGAGAGTTGTCTTAATCAGTCCTGCTCCGCCCCTTGGTATGAGCACGTCAAGATAATCGTTGAGTTTCATGAACTGTGAAGCTGTTTCCCTTGAAATGTCTTCTACAAGCTCTATGGCCCCTTCATGTATTCCTGCCTGTGCAAGAGACATTTTCATGATTTTCACCAGTTCCTTGTTTGAATTGATGGCATCACCTGAGCCTCTTAACATGACTGCATTTGATGATTTAAGGCAAAGAGATGCAGCATCAACTGTAACATTAGGTCTTGATTCGTAAATTATTCCTATTACACCTAAAGGAACTCTCTTTTGTCCTATGAGAAGACCATTTGGTCTTTTTTTCATGGAAATTATTTCACCAACAGGATCCTCAAGTTCAGCAATCTGCCTTACACCTTCAGCAATTGATGTTATTCTTTCCTCATTGAGCATGAGCCTGTCAACCATCTGAGAACCCATTCCCTTGTCCATGTAATTTTTAATATCCAGTTTGTTTTTTTCAATTATATCAGCCGAATGGAGCACGAGGTTTTCTGCTATTTTTTTCAATGCATCATTTTTCAGCTGAGTTGAGATGTTCATGAGCTCGTAAGAAGCCTCTTTTGCATTTTTTCCCTTTGTTATAAGTTCTGACATTTACTTACCTTCCTTCTTTAGAAATAATGTTCCCACAGCCTTTCCGTCAAGCACATCATATATCAGTTCAGGACTTTTGCCGTTTACTATTGCCATGTCAATGCCGCTTGCAACAGCTATCTTTGCTGCAGCAATCTTTGTTGCCATTCCGCCTGTTCCTACCAAACTTTGCGAACCCCCTGCGACGCTTTCAATTTCTTCAGTAATTTCTCTTACAATTGGGATTAATTTTGCATCAGGATTGTTTTGAGGATTGCTGTCATACAATCCATCAATGTCACTTAATATAATGAGCAAATCTGCACACACAATCTTTGCCGTAACAGCCGACAATGTGTCATTGTCACCGTATACAAGTTCTTCGATTGCCACGCTGTCATTTTCATTTACAATAGGAATAACATTGTATGTGAACAACGTTTCAAACGTATTGGTTACATTCTCCTTAAGCATTGGATTCTCAGTTATATCCCTTGTTAAAAGAAGCTGAGAAACTGTCTGGTTGTATTGTGAAAAAACTTTATCGTAAGCAAACATGAGTTCACATTGTCCCACAGAGGCTGCTGCCTGTTTTTCCTTTGTTGTCTTTGGCCTTTCCTTTAAGCCCAGTTTTGATACTCCGGCTGCCACCGCTGCAGATGTTACAAGAACTACATCTGCACCTTCATTCTTAATGTCACTCAAAACCATTGCAATCTTGTCCATCATTCTGAGATTTAACTTGCCTGTGTCATGAGTGAGTGTTGAGCTTCCCACTTTCACAACTATTCTTTTGTGTCTTTTATCTGAAATGTTATTAATTTTCATCGTCTTCCTCGTCTTATATAATCTTATGTTACATTTTAACAACTTTCCTGAGAATTGCAATGTTTTTTTAAAACAGTTCCAAAGCCTCCATTACTTTACGACAATTCAACTGCATTTTTTGGACTTAGAGTTAAAAATAAGCGCTGTTTTTTGACGTTAAGCAATCAATTTTATGCTATTATGCACTATATTTTTTACGCATAAAACTTCAAGTGTTACCCTTAAGTTTTGTGCATTATTTAACATTGTGATTCAAATTTTTTATCTTATTCTGATAAACTTACTCTTTTCGTAAAAATAATCTTTATCTTACCAAAGAAAAACGCTTTAATTTGATAATTTTTTAACTTGACTTGAGGGTTAGCCTCTCATTTATGATTAAAAAGCATAAAATTATTAGTTAAACAATGGAGGAAAGAAATGAAAAATGGTTTTAAAAAATTGATTTCTGTTACCCTTGCTGTTGCATTGGCTGCAGGATCATTGGCAGGCTGTTCAAGTCAGACTTCAGCACCGGAAACTGCCGTTAGCAGCAGTTCCTTGAAAGCAGGTACATACACCGGAACAGGGAAAGGAAAAAATGGGGATGTTAAAGTTGAAGTAACATTTGATGATACTTCCATTACAGAAGCAAAAGTTCTTGAGCATTCAGAAACTGCAGGTATATTTGAAACACCGGTTGAAAAAATACCTCAGCAAATCGTAGAAAACCAAAGTGTTATGGCAGACATTGTTTCAGGAGCTACATATACAAGCAATGCAATAATTGAAGCTGTTAAGGACTGCATCACTCAGGCAGGAGGCAATGTTGAAGATTTCTCAAAAGAAATCCCAAAAGCAGCCAAAGAGGAAGAAGTATATGAAACTCAGCTTGCAATAGTAGGAGCAGGCGGTGCAGGACTCATGGCAGCACTTTATGCCAGTGAGCAGGACATTGATGTCATCGTGCTTGAAAAGGCAGCAACAATTGGAAGCAGCAATGCTGCAGTGGCAGGCGGCCCTTCAACAAGCTCTAACAGGGTGCAGGAAGCCGAAGGTGAAGGAGTTTCAGCCGATGAGCTTTACAATTACATGTACAACTATTCACAAGGAACAGTAAACTCACTGCTGCTTAGAAAAACAATCGAAGCAGGCGGACCGATGATAAACAAACTTCTTGACATGGGATTGGAAGCAATTCTTCGTCCGGACAACTACGGTGTTGGATTCCGTGCCAGATTAAAACTTCCTGTAAAAGGTGAAGACCGATTCAAGATGGTTCAGAACTTTGTTGAAGGAAAAGGCGGACAATTTCTGTTTGAAACTACTGGCGAACACGTAATAACAGATGGACAGGGCAAAGTTATTGGTGTTTCCGGAACAAAGGCAGATGGTACACCTGTAAAGGTAAATGCCGATGCTGTACTTCTGGCTACAGGCGGATATCTTGGAAACAATGAAATGCTTGCAGAACATTTCGGCAACGTTGGAATAATACCTCTTGGCAATACTCTCAGTACAGGAGATGGAATATCCATGGCCATGGAAGCAGGCGGAGTTCTTGAGAAAAATTCATTTTCTTTAATATTCAATGAGTTTGCCGGTGAAAACGAAAAGAGCGAAGGATGGCAGAAAAACGACAACCTTAAATATGCAATTTACGGCGGACTATTGGTAAACAATGAAGGAACACGTTTCATGAATGAAGAAATCATGGCTACAAAACCATTGGCAGGAGGAGAAGAAATTCTGCGCCAGGGATATTTCTACAGCATCATAGACGAAGAATATTTCAATGCAATGAGCGAAGTTGGCATCTGGGATTATCTTGGTCAACCTGAAGACTGGTATGTAGGAAAAATGACTCAGGAAGGTAAGGTTCTTAAAGCAGCAGGAGAAAGATTCGACACTGCAGTCAAAGAAGGATGGGCTTACAAGGCTGATACCATAGAAGAACTGGCACAGTATTTCGGACTTGAAAATCTTCCTGAAACTGTTGATGAATATAACGCCATGTGCGAATCAGGAGTTGACAGCACATTTGGCAAAAGCAATTATTTCATGACTGCAGTTGACGAAGGACCATATTATGTATTCCAGTATCAGTCAAGTGCATGGGGCACATTGGGCGGTGTGAAGGTTGATGATAAGCTTCGTGTAATAAATGCTGACTTTGAACCTATACAGGGATTGTATGCAGCAGGTGTTGATGCAGGAAGCTTGTTCACAACTCCATACTACGGCAATGAAGGTGCAGCTCTTGGCTTGTCATTGTCATCAGGAAGCGTGGCAGGAACAGAAATAGCAAATTACATCAAAGGTTTAAAATAAACATAAACCGATTATTGGCAACGTTGAAAGTTACTTTATCATCAACAAAAATCCGCTTATTATGCGGATTTTTATTATACAACGGGAATATAAAAGGCATAGTAATGCAGACCTTCTTCATCTCCCCTGGCACGATGAATGACCTTGCAGTATCCTGTAGAAGTTCGGGGAACAAGACCGCACTGCTTCATAACAGCAATGGGTTTATCAAGATAAGGAACAGCAGGTGGAACATGATTACCACAGTATCCATCCGGTGTTCTTGCTTCAAAGAAATACAAGAAACATCTGCCTCGCTCAACTCTTACCGCAGGTTTATCTGTATCCAGCTTCAACATATCAGCAACATCTTTTTCTGCCATAAATCCATACAGATATTCATAATCCATGAAGGAGGCATCTTCCCCAAGAGGTATTTCTAAAGTCTTGCTTGTCAAAGGCTGTTCATCAATCCACTTCTGAACTCTTATGCTGTCATTCTCATTGAGAAAAAATGAATTTTGTTTTGTATGTGGAAAAAAATAATATTCTTCCTGTTCAATAATGTACCATTGGTTGTCAATAAACCGACCTGAAGGAAAACAATTCAAAACATTATTCATATATTTAATTCGTTCATTTTGTTTAAATGTTTCTTCTGACAGTTCAACTATTTTCTGTTTGAACAATTCCAAAGAAGTATCCAGGGAATAGTCCCAAATAAAACTTTTTACTTCCTTTACAGTAAACCCCAGGTTTCGGAATCTTTTAGCATCTGCTACCTTGCCTGCATCTGCAAATGAGAAATAACGATACTTGCTTTCTGCATCTCTTTCACATTGAATTACATTGTTCTTTTCATAATATTTGATATATTCATGGGATACGCCCATTTCCTTAGCCAGTTCCCCAATTCTGTATTTCTTCATATTACACCATTTGATTTCTAAGAATCTTCACCTTTGATTTTATATTGAATTTTATCACATCCCTTTTTAAAGTTCAATTTTTAAAACGGCTGAATAGATAATAATTCCTTGGATATATATGATATTTATGATATAATTCAAATACCAATACTTTGTAAATAAACTACGTCAGGATTGACTACGTTATAATTGCATTATTGGGAAATCGTTTAAGGGGGAACTATGGATTATAGAGAATTGCTTTTTAAATTGCAAGGCTTTTTACAAAAGCAAAAAGAAAAGGGATTTGAAAATCCCGAATTTAAAGAAAAAAAACCAAGACGCAAATTCCATGGTAAGACTCTGTTGGTCTTGCCGCTGGTAATTGTTGCTGTATATGCAATACTGTCATGCCAGTACACTGTTGAAGAAACAGAACAAGCTGTTGTTACAACTCTAGGTAAGGTAACAAGCGTCGAAAGTGCAGGGCTGCACTTCAAGCTGCCATATCCGATACAGGGAGTAACAAAGGTTGAAGTAAACAGAACTCAAAAATTGCAAATTGGTTATAAAAGCGGCAGCGAGAGTCAGGGCTATTCAGATAATACCTCGGTACCAGACGAAGCAAAAATGATTACCGGAGATTTCAACATTGTAAACATTGACTTCTTCATTGAATGGAAAATTTCTGATCCAGTTAAGTTTTTGTACAATTCCGACGAACCTTCACAAACTCTGAAGATGATTTCACAGTCATCAGCAAGAAGCATAATAGGTTCCAAGAATGTAGACGGAGTCCTTACTACAGAAAAATCAATAATTCAGGCAGAAATCAAAGAAAAGATAGTGAACAAGCTTGGAAATTATGATTTGGGAGTACAGGTGCTGGACGTAAAGATCCAGGACAGCCAGCCTCCAACATCAGAAGTTATAGCTGCATTTAAAGACGTTGAAACAGCAAAACAGGAAAAAGAAACAAGAATCAATGAAGCCCTGGCATATAAGAACAAGACACTGCCTGCAGCAGAAAGCCGTGCCGACAAGCTTATACGTGATGCGGAAGCATACAAGGAATCGAGAATCAATGCAGCAAAGGGAGATGTGGCAAAATTCAATGCCATGTACACCGAATATGCCAAAAATAAAAACATAACCAAGACAAGAATGTATCTGGAAACAATCGAAGAAATATTGCCGGGAGTTACAGTATATGTTGATTCCACTGAAGGCGGAGTTGAAAAAATGCTTCCATTGAAAAGCTTCACTACAGATACAGAAACAACCACAGGAGGTGCAAACTAATGCAGGAAACTAACGAACCTAAAAAGAAAAACTCATTTGGCGCCATCCTCAAATTATTCATTTTAATTTTAGTATTGGTTGCAGTTACTAACACTGCATACATTGTCCGTGAAAATGAATATGCATATGTTACAAGATTTTCAAAATTCGTAAAAATTCAGGATACAGCAGGAATTCACTTCAAGGTTCCAATGCTTGACAAGGTGGAAACAATTCCACGCTACAGAATGATGTACGACATACCTCCTTCAGAAGTTCTCACAGGAGACAAAAAGACATTGGTTGTTGACAATTTTGCAGTGTGGAGAATTGATGACCCTCCTAAATTCATGAAGACAGTAAGTAGAATCTCTGAAATGGAAAACCGTATAGATGCAGTTGTTTACAGTGCAGTTAAAAATACACTGGGAACAATGAATCAGGCTGATATTATAAACTCAGACAAAGGAAGCATCGATTACGTCAACGTGAAAATCACAGAAATAGTAAACGCACAGCTTAAAAATTACGGTGTTTCAACAATTGCCGTTGAAATAAAAAGACTTGACCTTCCTTCAGACAACGAATCTGCAGTATACAACAGAATGGTTTCTGAAAGAACACAAATGGCTGAAAGCTACAGGGCAGATGGAAATCTGGAAGCCAGCAAAGTTGTCAATGAAACAGACAAAGAAGTTGGAATACTTCTGTCAAAGGCAGAAGCAACAGCAGAAGAGCTCAAGGGTGAAGGCGAAGGTGAATACATGAAAATCATAGCAGATGCATACTCAACAGAAGACAGAGCAAGCTATTATGAATTCATACGAAGTCTTGAAGCTTTGAAAGCAACCATGAAGGGCGACAAAACAATATTCCTTCCGGCAGACAGCTACATCGTAAGAGTGCTGAACGGTTCATTGGAATAAGTAAATAATCATCAAATAAAAGCGGCAATTTATGACTACCATAAACTGCCGCTTTAAATTTCATACAATATTTTGAAATAAACGTTTAAAAAACAGAGCCTTGGAAATTGATTTATTCCAAGGTTCTGCCTTCTTATTTTAACATTTTAAACTAATATTACTTAACAAAATCAGGAACATTTCCTGTCACTGCAACTTCACCTGCAATGTATCCATGAACCATGGCATCCGGAATAGCATTAGAGCCAAGTCTGTTTGTTCCGTGTACACCTCCGGTAACTTCTCCTGCAGCATAAAGACCAGGTATTACCTTGCCCCATATATCCTGTACTTCTGTTCTTTCAGTTATTGTAAGTCCTCCCATTGTATGGTGAACTGAAGGCCACTGAGGAATTGCATAGTATGGACCTTTATCTGTTTTCAGCATTACGCCTTTGTCTATAACTTTTCCAAAGTCAGGGTCCTTGCCTGCATCAATATATCCGTTGTGAGTATCAATAGTAGCTTTTAATGTTTCGCCGCTCATGTTGATTGATTGTTCCTTGTATTGATGAGCATTTATTATTTCAGCAAGTTCTTCCAAAGTATCTGCTTTGAATATACGTTCTGCTTCCATTCCGCTTTGAAGCTGTGATTCTGTAATGAAGCCTGCCTTGTCAACTATATCCTGTCCGAAAATTGAGAATGTTGGGAATCCGCCGCTTTCCTGCGCTGCTCTTGAGCATACGTCACGTCTTTCACCTTCGTTTACATATCTCTTTCCATTTACATCAACATAAACAATTCCTGAACTTGGACCACTGAAAGGAATTACAGCATATGCATCCAAAACTCCGTTGTTTGGATTAGCAAATGGATAAAGTTGAATGTAAGACATTTGTGTAGTGTTTGCTCCAACTTCCTGTGCCATTATTATACCTTCGCCTGTTGCTCCTACATGGTTTGTAGTAGGCAGATCAGCAGTGAGGGCAGGCACGTGTTTTGAACGCATTTCAACGTTTCCACTGAATCCTCCTGTTGTAAGGATAACACCTTTTTCTGCCTTAACATTTTTAACGCCGTCTTTTGTTTCAATTTTTATACCTATTACTCTTTGTTCACCTGTTGTCTCTCTGTATATCTGAGTCATCTTGGTGTTCAGCATAACTTCAGTTGAAGTTTTTTCAAGCATTTTCTTTTGAACAGCAACAATGTCTGCTCCTATGCCGTTAATTGTAGTATATGTACGATAACCGTAGTGTCCGCCTGGTCTGGTAATGGATTCACGCACCTGAAGCCCGTTGTCTAACAGCATGTTCAGCATAACAGGTGAGCCATAAACAAAATTTTTAACCAATTTTATGTCACCCATGTAGTCTCCGCCCTTAATGGTATCCTCTATATGTTTTTCTGCTGTATCTGGTTGAAGACCAAGCTTAGTGTAGAGCTCATCTGCTATCTTACTTGTATAAGAAGCATAAACACCGCCGTTTATTTGTGAGTTTCCGCCTAATACCGGCATTTTATCTATAAGAAGTGTGCTTGCCCCTTGAGTGGATGCATTGTAAGCAGCTGATAATCCTGCAAATCCTCCGCCTATAACAACTATGTCATAAGTCATATCCCATGTAGACGGTAAATCCTTTGTTCCCATAGGTGGTCTTGCATCATTTGCTGTCTCTGCTGCAGCTTCTGCAATATCAAATTCAGCAACAACTCCGCCTGCCATTTCAATTGCTTTAGTAGCTGCTTCAATTATGGCGCTGCTTGTTCTGGTAGCTCCGGTAACAACATCAATACCAATGCTTTGCTTTTCTACAATTTTAGCCGGTATTTCTTTTAATGCTGCATCAGAAACTCCCTGAGTTTCGCTTTGTGATACAACTTCAACTGCTTCAATAGCCTTTTCGCTTAATGTTACTTTCACTTTCATCGGATGCATACCAGTAACATCAACAACATACTCTCCTGCTTTCATAGGAGTGATGTTCACTTCCTGTTTCGGTTCCTCTTTTTGCTCTGGTGTCGTAGTATCGGTTGTTTTTGGTGCGCAAGCTGTCATGGAAAACATCATGCACAAAACAAGAATTAATGATACAAACTTAATTGCCTTTTTCATTTACCCTTCCTCCAATTTATTTTATTGTTGAATTCTATTGAAGCCTTCCGAACCAATGCACAATATAAATTTATAAACTACGTTCAAAGACATCAGAATCTTCAATAAATTCTTATATAGTAATGGCCTATATTTCACTTAGCCAAAACTGCCACATATGTACAACTTGTAATATCGACTAAATATTAACACTTATAAGTATAATTGTCAATCGTTTAACAATAAAAAGAATAATATATTTTTACTATTTATGCATTTTATAATTCATTTTGCTAAAATTAAACGCTCTAAAACAGGACATTCTTCACCGAACCGGCTCATATTTATGCGTTGTCTTCATTGTTATGTTAGGTCGTTCAATAAATTTTAATAAAATAAAAATTCCGATTCGACAATATTCGATATTTTTTTAACCATTATATGTATTATGTTAATTTATTAAAATGGTATATTTGCTTTCAAATAAGTATGAGTTATTCATTATCTAAATAAAAAGAGACCGAAGCATAAATCAATCTCAGCTACGGTCCTTTTATCAATTTTAATTAATCATTAAATTACTTCACAAAGAAAACTCGGTTGTCATTTCTTGCCGGAGGTGCAGGCAGTTCGCAGTCAGGATATCCCAGAGTCAGTGCACCAACTCCCATGAATTCTCCTTCAACTCCCCATTCCTTTAGAAGAGATACTCCTTCTTCACTTTCAAACATCTGTTTTTCCCTGTGTACCCAGCATGCTCCCAGTCCCAGTGAATATGCTGCATTGTACATGTTGCCCAGAGCAAGGCTTCCGTCTTCCACAGGTGTTCGTTTATTTTTGTCGCCTAGTACCAGAACGATTGTAGGAGCACCGTAATATGTATCTATATCTTTTCCGAAAAATTCGGCATTCATCTTTGTAAGTTTTTTAATCACATCTTTGTTCTGAACAACAATTAATACAGCAGACTGTTGGTTTGCTCCGCTTGGTGCATATAATCCTGCTTCTAAAACAGCATTCAGCTCTTCATCGGTTATTTGTTCCTGTTTGTACTTTCTTATGGTTCTTCTTTTAATCATTGAGTTAATAGTTTCATTCATAATTTTACCTCATAGTTTTTTTATATTTTTAATCATTATCAATGTTTTATACCAAGCTCCGCGTCCCATACAATTCCAAGTCCTGCAGCACCTAACTCGCGTGATACAATAGGGAAGTCTCCCTTCAATGGAAATCTAAGCATTCTCATGGCCAGAGCAGCAAAACTGTCCGGACACGAAATGAATGCATCTGCATAATTACGAAGAATCAGCCATCCCAAAGTGCTTGGTACCCCACAGGCAAACCCTTCACTTTGAATTATCTGCAATATAACATGATTAAGATTTACTGTAGCAAGCATGTCAATTATTACTTAAGACTCTGTCCTACTATTTAATTATATACAAATGCGTACAAAAAGCTATCCCCCAATAAAAAAATGCCCAAGACAAGTTAGTCTAAAGCATTTTTTATTGTTAATATTTACTTAGATGCATTTTGTCCGGCAATTCTTCCGAATACTGTTATGTCTGCAAGAGCATTGCTCCCTAATCTGTTTGCTCCTTGTATTCCTCCTGTTACTTCACCTGCTGCATAAAGTCCTTCAATTACATTTCCTTCAGTATCCAACACCTGTGCTTTTGAATTGATTTCTATTCCTCCCATAGTGTGGTGAACAGCCGGTGCAGCTTTGCATATATAGAAAGGTCCTACTTCCACAGTAGAAGGCAAGCTTCTTTTATTAAATTCAGGATCTTTTCCGTCAGCCACATAGCCGTTATATCTGTCAACGGTAGACTGCAATTCTTCTGCATCTATTTCGAAGAAATCTGCTGCTTCTTTTATTGTGTCAGCCTTTACAAGAAGATTATTTTTATAGAGATACTCAAGTTCCGGTCCATGATTTTCCTGAAGCTTGCTGGCTTCAAATCCTTTTTGATCAAGCAGTTCATAGCACACATGACCAGTTTGGGCCTTGATTGCCATTGACATCACATCACGTCTGCCCAACTCTTCAACAAACCTCTTGCCTTCCTTATTTACTATAATAGTATGACCGTACAATCTTGCATCATCATAGTAAAGAAGTGTTCCAGTCAAAGGATCGCAGATTGGATATGTCTGAATATATTCCATTCCTAAAAGTGAAGCACCCATTTCTTCAGCCATTACAATTCCGTCACCTGTACTTCCTACAGAATTAGTAGAAAGAATAGTTTTATCTATTTCAGGATTATATTTTACTCTCATTTCAATATTAGATCCAAACCCTCCTGAAGCAATTATTACAGCCTTATTTGTGGTAAATGTATAATTTGCATCTTTTCCTTCAGCTTCAACTCCGATTACCTTGCCTCCATTGTCTGTAATCAAAGAAACAGCCTTTGTATTTAAAAGTATTGGAATATTCAATTCCTTTGCCTTAGCTAATTGCTTTGTGATTATTTCTTTTCCGCTTGCTCCTGACGGAATCAAGCTTCTTTTAACAGAATGGCCTCCAAAGAACATTAATTCTTCTTCCCATACAACTCCTACTTCATCTCTTAGCCACTCAGCCCCTGCAAGAGCATTTTCTGCCATGGTCCTTACTAGTTCTTCCTTAGCCTTGTAGTCTCCGCCTTTTAGTGTATCCTGCATATGTTGTTCAACACTATCCTCTATACCTTCTTTCTTTTGAAGCCAGTTGTTTGCAGCTGCATATTCAGCACCTGAAATTAAAGTATTTCCTCCAGCAAGAGGCATCTTTTCAAGAACTATTACATCTGCTCCAGCATTTTTGGCTTCTATGGCTGCAGTAAGTCCGGCTCCTCCTGCACCTATAATAACTATATCATGAGTTTCTTCAATTGATTTTTTATCGCTTGCATCCGAAGCTACATCAATTTTTTTAAGCATGTCAGGAGTTGCTCCTGCTGCAGTAAGCGCAGCATTCACTGCCTCAAGAAATCCCTTTGAAGTCAGCGTGCAGCCTGAAACTCCGTCTACATCAACACTGTTCTTTAATATAATGCTTTCAGTCAAAGTATCCATTGCAGAATTGAACCCAGGTGTTTCATTGTTGCTAAGTACCTTAATATCAGTTATTGTGTCATCAACTATAGTTGTTTCAATTTTTATTTCTCCGCCTTTGCCGTATCCTATTCCTTCATACACGCCGTCTTCTATGGATGATCCTTTTGCATCTGCCTGTTCACTCTTGCTGCAGCCAGCAAGGGTCGCAACCATCATAACTGTCAATAAAAATGCTAAAATCCTTTTCAATTTTTACTCCTCCGTTTTGTTAAATATTTATTTATTTGTGTTATTAGTTTAACATTTTGAATTCATAAAGTATTTACACTAATATGCTTATTTTTACACTTTAATTCAGATGTTGAAATATCCGGACAATACTGTATAATGATATATAGTCCAATATTAATAGAAATACAAGGTGAATTATTATGTCATTACGTTTAAAAATTATCATATCATTTGTGCTATGTATTGCTTTTGCTATTTCTCCTATCCTAATAATTTTGGAAACAACTGTTAAAACTTCAAATATGGAACAGGCAGAATATCAGACTTTACAGCTTATAAATTCAAAATCAAATGAAATAGGCTCCTGGCTTAACCAGCGAATAAGCGAAATCAGAATAATTCACGAGCATGCTTCCACTAAAAATCTTGATCTTGTTACATTAAAGCCTTATTTGACAAATTTAAATAAAGTCCTGAGCAATCAATATGGAAATTTCAATGAGACTTTCGCAATAGGAGCTGTTGATGGATATGGATGGGTAAATGATAATATTACTATAGACATATCAGGGCGTGATTATTTTGAAAAGGTAATGTCATCCCAAAAAGAATACATAATTTCAAAACCTATAATTTCAAAGTCAGACAGTACACCAGCTTTCATAATATGTTATCCTATAGTTAATTATAATGGTGATAAAGTTGGATTCATTAACGGCGCAGTAAACTTGGATAAAATTTCCGAAATAGCTGCCGGCATTGAAGTTTATGATGGATTTTCGTGGATAATGAATGAAGATATGGATATATACTCTATTTCAAAAGATGAACTTACAAGCAAGTATATTGAATCAGAAGGATTATCTGAAATAGTAAGTAGTTCGAAGGCAGCAAATTTCGGAACAGTTGCCTTAAAAGATAAATCAGGCAATGATTCAACCGTATTTTACTCTTCAATTCCTTACACGGAAGATTTAATGCTCTGCACCATGATCAAAAATACAAACATTTTTGCCCAGACCAACGGTATTATAAACATGATATTTAAGGTTGGAATAGTTTTGTTGTTATCTGCAGTTCTATTTGCAATTATGGTATCTGGAACCATTGTAAAACCCCTGCAAAAATTAAAAATCCAAATGGTTGAAGTATCTAGCGGAAACCTTGATTCATTTTTCAATTACAGCGGCAGCGATGAAATATCTGTCTTAGGAACAGTATTCAACCAAATGTTGATGGATATCAAAAAATTAATTAAACAGGTTTACGATGTACAAGCCCAAAAAAGAAATGCTGAACTTAGGGTGTTGCAGTCCCAAATAAATCCTCACTTTTTATATAATACTCTTGACACCATACAGTGGAAAGCTTTAGATTACAATGCCTATGATGTTGCAGACATGATTAATTCACTTTCAAATTTTTTCAGATTGTCACTAAGCTGCGGAAAAGAATTCGTTACAATTTATGATGAAACTGAGCATGTGCGCAATTACCTGGAAATACAGAAGATGCGCTACAAGGACAAAGTCAATTACAATATTAATTTAACAAAACAAATTTCGCAAAACCTAATACCTAAAATGATAATTCAACCGCTTGTAGAAAATTCTATCTACCATGGGCTAAAGCTTAAAAAACAAAAAGGAACTATCAATATTGACATATTTCAAGATAATGATCAGGTAAAAATTGAGGTGGAAGATAGCGGGTTGGGAATGAATATTGAGAAACTTACGGAAATCAGAATCAACCTTATGAATTCCATTGAATCAGAACATTACGGGCTTTATAACATCAATGAACGCTTAAAGCTCACATTCGGAGACAAATATAGCATCTCTATTGATAGTAAATATGGAATTGGAACAAAAGTATCAATTAAAATACCAAAGATAAGTGAGGGATTTCAGTGTTCAGAGCTGTAATAGCAGATGATGAGGAAACAATTCGCAATGGATTAAAAAAATTAATAGAATCTTACGACCTAAATTTGTCAGTCGTAGGAACAGCACAAGATGGAGAAGAAGCATTTCAATTAATAAAAGATTACCAGCCTGAACTGATTATTATAGATATAAACATGCCATTCATGAACGGGCTTGAAGTAATAGAGAAATCAAGAATAATAGATTCAAACGCTAAGATAATCATTATTTCTGGATATGATCAGTTTGAGTATGCACAAAAGGCGCTGGAACATGGTGTTTTCAGCTATCTGCTCAAACCGATACAATACCGCAATTTTAAAAATATCATTATTAAAGCTTTAGATTCATACCGAGAAAGAATGTGGGAACTAAATAAACTGGGTGAAAGCAATACAATTGAATTAAGCAGCAAGTGTATCGGCAATCAAGCAATTGTTTATATTAAAGAAAATTATTCCAAAAATGACCTTACTTTGAATCTTATTGCTGAACAGCTGCACACAAGCCAATCAAACCTGACAAGGATAATTAAGCACAAAACAGGAGAAAACTTTACAGATTATCTGAATAAACTCCGTATTGACATGGCTATTAAATTATTGCTTGACAAGGACAAAGACTTCACTATAAATGACATAGCCAATATCGTTGGATACAGCAGCCAGCATTATTTCAGCAGGGCATTTAAAAATTATATGGGTGTTTCACCAATTCAATATAAAAACAAGAGCAATAAGTTTTACCACGAATAATCCCCTCTATGGTAATAGGACAGAGATGTGCATTGAGCAGGAGATACGGCAATGTTTGATTCTATGAGTGAGCCTTATATTTGTTATCATCGGGAGGACACGAGGTCCTCCCCTACAACAAGCTGAGCCCTATAATATAGTAGGTCGCAAGTTTATTGTATACTTGAAGAATATTCTTAGCTTCGAAGTTCAAAAATAAATATTCTCTGCGCTTCCCTTGCTGACTTGAAAAATTTTGTAATATTAAACATTAACCTGTAGTAGCTGTTCAGGAACTTCACCCTGTAATCGTCATTGAGATACTTTGTATCGATGTGAGTGATACCTGAAGCATATTTTTCAATTTCATGAGGACCGTCTGAGCCCCACTGAATTTTAGCTTCCGTCTTACCCAGAGAAGGCTGGTATTTTGAATATTTGACTGTTGTTTTTGAAAACGCGTCAAAAATAATTTCAGCATTTGTAAATTTGTTTTTAAGTTGGATGAGAAGTTCTTCAACTTCATCTTCGTTTAAGTACATCAAAAGACCTTCAGCAATGACAAGGACAGGTTCATCTTCATAATCAATCTTGTCAATCCAGCTGTAATCAGTTACGGATGAGCCAATCATCCTGTAGTTGATTGTTTCCTTGTAAAATTGTTTCTTGATCTTGATAACTTCCGGAAAATCAAGATCATACCATCTCTTTGCTTTTCTTTTAACCCTCAATACTCTTGAGTCCAGGCCGCATCCCAAATGCAAGACAATGCATCCGGGATTTTCGTCTATGAATCCTTTTGTAAAATCGTCAATAATTGCTGCCCTGAGGCTCATAAACACCTGAATTTTTTTCGCAACCTTAAGCTTCTTGAAATCATAATCTATGCTGTCGATGATTTCTTCTGCCTTTTTGTCGGAGATAATTTTTTTCTCCTTGCTCATGCGAGCCTTGCCGTACAAAGGTATGAAAAGAGTTTCGCTTCCATTGCTTAAACTAATCATTATAACATCTCCTGTTACACAATTTTTATAATTGTTTATTTGATCGTGCAATATTTAACAATAACTCTTGTATTGTTGCTCCTACTTTCTATTATATACTTATTTTCAGATATAGCCATACCTTATACACAGCCTTATGTTACATTTATTTAATAAATACCATTATTATAAGCTATACTCAAACCATTGACAAACCCTAACGCTGTCATCCTGAACGATAGTGAAGGATCTCATGTTCGTTAGAGTTTTGTGAAAATTATGTCCGGAACCATCTCTTCAAAACGAACAGCAACAGATTTTACAACTCCGTTTTCTGTTTGAAAACTTACAGGCAACGAAATTGTGTATATGTCTTCCAATACTCCATCTGCTCTGAACACATCCTTGTGATAATGCTCTAAGCATATATTCATGTCTCTGTAGCGCATGTAAATATGATCATTTTCATAAATGATTTTAACAGTGCCATAGCCATTGTCATTGTATGTACCTTCATAATTTTTCAAAGGAAGTGTTGGCTGAGTACCAGTAACTTGTTCTTCTGTGAAATAATTCAGTTCGCAGTCGTGATAATCTTCTTCTTTTGGCAGTTCTTCACCATGGAACTTCTCTGTCCAGTTTTCATGTTCTTCTCCCAGTATTTCATCAAGAATTGTGTACAACGAGCTGTACATAAACGGCACGGTTGGTGAATGCAAATTTGTAAGAATTACCACACCTGCTTTATCATCAGGAAGAAATGATTGTATGGAGCTAAAACCTTCTATTTTTCCCGTGTGCTTGAAAAAATCATGACCTTTGTAATACCCTCTTCTCCATCCCATTGAATAATCGCTGCACTCATAAAATCCTTCTCCACGGCCTATGGAGTCTTCCATTGAGCACAAGACAGTGTGCATCTCTTTGAATGTTCCGGATTTAATCAAATCAGCGCCGTCTTCTTTTTTGCCTCCATTTATGTGCATCATGAGCCATCTCGCCATGTCATTGGCAGTGGAATTAACTGAAGCGGCAGGGCCTGCCAGATCCACATTCCACAAATCAAGAGCACAGCTTTTCATGTTTCTCACACGGTATGGCAAAGAATAATCCAAATCCTTTTTCATCTCTTCAACCGAGCAATTTGTGCGTTCCATGCCCAGAGGACTGAAAATATATTCCTTCATCAAATCATCCCACGCCTCTCCTGTTGCACATTCGGCAACATAGCCTGCCAATGCATACATTACGTTGCTGTAAATGGCTTCTTTTCTATAGTCCGTGCATGGATTTATGTATCTTAATCTTACTGCCAGATCATCCCTGTTTGTGTCTCCAGGCCACAAGGCATCATGAGTTCCAAAACCCGTCATGTGAGAAAGCATATCTCTCAGCGTCATGTTCCTTGCTGCAGGATCCTTCATCACAAGATTAGGCGCATAAGTTGTCACCGGTTCATCATAATTTAATACACCTTTGTCCACAAGAATTGAAATAAGTGCAGATGTCATGGACTTAGAACAGGATGCTATTCCAAACATTGTATCAGCCGTTACAGGCAGATTTTCTTCTGCATTTCTCATACCCAATCCAATTGACTGCATCAATTTCCCATCTTTAATTACTGCAATTGAAACTCCGGGTATCTTCCAATAATTCATTTCCCTTTCAATGGTCTTGATTGTTTTTTCAGATAAATTTCCCATAATTCCTCCCTCAATTATTATCAGCTTAATTAAAGCAATTTTCATGCCATGTTTAGAAAATTCATGCCTTTTTCTGTTATTCTGTTGCCTGATCTTCCCTTTCTTATTTCAATGAATCCATTTTGGCTCAGCGATTCCAATATCACCCTTGTCCTGGCATCACTTATTCTGATTCCTCTTTCCTTCAAATAATATATTATGCCTGTCCTGCCTATTCCATGAAAATCGTCCGTGTTTTTACTGATGATTTTCAATATTTCAATTTCATCTGATTTGGCTTCCTTTGGAGCAATTTTTGTCACAATTTGTGTAATTCCCTTCGGAAACTCCTCCAGAGTCATGAAATAATTTGCTGCACTTTCAAGCTCCCTCACATTGCCCGGCCAACTATATTCCATTATTGATGTTTTTTCTTCGTTAGTTACCTTTGAATAATTTGAACCCAGAAAATATTTAAGAAGTAAAAAAATATCTTCTTTTCGTTCCCTGAGAGGAGGAATTTTTATCGGAATAACGTTGAGCCTGTAAAATAAATCGCTCCTGAAGTTGCCCTTGTGCACTTCTTCCTCCAGATTTTTGTTTGTAGCAACTATTATTCTTACATCAATGTTGATTACACGGTCACTTCCTATTCGCATTATCTGCTTTTCCTGAATAACTCTCAAAAGCTGGCTTTGTACATTTGGAGAAATGTCTCCGATTTCATCCAGGAACAATGTTCCCGTGTTTGCCTGTTCAAACAATCCTATTTTTCCATTCTTGCTTGCACCGGTAAACGAACCACCCTCATAGCCAAACAGCTGACTTTCCAGAAGAGACTCCGGCAGTGAAGCACAGTTGATTGCAACAAATGGCATTTCCTTTCTGTCCGAAAAATTATGTATGGACTGAGCCATGAGCTCCTTGCCCGTTCCACTTTCACCTTGTATGAGTATGGTGAAATTTGTGAGGGCTGCCTTTTTCGAAAGACTTATGCAGTGCATCATGGCATCTGATTTGTGAATAATTTTTTCAAATGAATATTTTGCAAAAAGGCCTTTTTTCACCAGGTTATTCTTCAGATTTATTTCCAGGTCCCTTATGTCTTTTTCATGCCTGAATATGAAATTGTATCCTATGGCATGATCCATAAGCATTACAGGAGATTTTTCAACAGCATAATTTTCTTCATTAATCTTTATAAGCTTGCTTTTAAAATCTGCACAGCATATGAGCCCCAAAATTTCTCCACCAATAAAATTATCAATGCCCTTGTCAGTATAATCGTCATATACATTGAAAATACGGTTGAGTTTTTCATTGGAATAAACCAGGTTGTAGCTGCTGTCCGTCAGCAATATTCCTTCATAGGAATTAAATATCATTTTATCCAACATTTCACCCTTTAGATAACTGTTCAGGTAGTTGCTTTTAAAAACAGCGTTAGGCTCCACAATGTCGTTCATGTTTTTTATGATGTTACGATTTACAGACTTATGGCCCAGCCTCAGTTTCTGCATAATTCTGATTGTGGTGTCATATCCTATTTCCCTGTATCCAATGTTAATAACCTTTTCGATATGAGGCGGAATCAGGTTCATCTCATCAGGAGTGATGGCAATTTTAATATCATTGTAAAAATTGTTAACATCCAGCCTTTTTTCATAGGGTATAAAATTGATGTTGCTAATGCCCAGCTCATAAAATGTGTTTGTGGTCTGAATGGTGCTTTCATATGAATCGTTCACAACCAGGATGTCTGTGTTGTCTGCAACTTTTCTTATCTCATTGACAAACTTTTTATTTATTCCCCTTGTCATTACAACAACTTTGTCAAAGTCAGTAATGTGTTTTTTCAAAATATAAATCATGTGTTCATACAAAACCAGGTATATGTCACCTTCTATCATTTCATGCTCACCAAGCTCTGTTAAAAACACATTTTCAACCTGTACATAATTTTCAAAAATAGATTCCACACATTTTTTAAGATATTCAATAACATTCCAATTTTCTCTGTTGTTATATATCATCAATATGGTCTTCATAGTACCTCCAAAACATTTACCCTATTATAACACAAATAAGATATTAATAGGATTATTTTCTATTTTTATCCTATTATTTTGTTGTCACGAGGATAATTCACTCCCAAACCCCAGTCATATTGTAGTAATATAATAGAATTATACTTGGCACAGTAATTGCTTGATTGTTATTTGAGTAACAAGCACTATTAAATCAATTATAAAGGAGAAGAGTATGAGTAAAAATGAAGCTACAAAGATGATGGAATCCACAAAATCCGAATTCAAACAAGAAATCGGCGTATTCGGCGGCGTGAGCATCATCGGTGGAATCATGATTGGTTCCGGAATTTTCTATTTAGGTTCTTACGTATTGATGAGAACAGGCATGAGCATGGGTCTTGCCATATTGTGCTGGATCGTGGGAGGTATTGTATCACTGCTTGGAGGACTATGTTTCGCGGAACTTGGTGCTTCAAGACCTGTTGCTGGAGGTATGGTTGTTTATTTGAATGAAGCTTATCACCCAATAGTGGGATTTTTGTTTGGTTTTGTAAGCTGGCTTATAAGTGGAGCAGGTTCTATTGCAGCAATTGCTGTTGCACTGCCTACGGCCCTTAGAAGTTTCTTTGAACTAAGCGACATGACAGTAAAGTTAATAGCAGTTGTCTTGATTGTGGCACTTACAGTTTATAATTACATGGGAGTTAAAAAAGCTTCAATACTTCAGAATGTTTCCATGGTTGCTAAACTTATTCCTATAGCAATCATCATGTTCGGAGCATTAATATTTGGAAAACAAACTCCTGATTTAAGTCTGGTTCCTGCTGACGGCAGCGCGGTTAGTTTCACAAGCATCTTAGGAATGATTGCTTTTGCCACTGTTGCAACATTGTGGGCATATGAAGGATGGACTAATTTAAACACAGTAGCTGAAGAAATGAAGAACCCTAAGAAAAACCTTCCTCTTTCATTAATTATTGCAATCGGCGGCATCCTTGTACTTTATACATTGTTCAACTACTCAGTTTACAAAGTGTTGCCTCATAATGAAATTGTTGCCATGATAAATGCAGACAACTATTATCTGGGTACGGAAGTTGCCAAGAGAATATTCGGCAACGTGGGCGGTACAATTGTTCTTGTGGGTATGATTATATCAATGTTTGGTTCATTGAACGGAATGATTCTTACATTCCCCAGAACTTATTATGCAATGGCAAAAGAAGGCCACTTCTTCAAAAGCTTTGGGAATTTACATCCTAAATACAAAGTTCCTTCCACTGCAATCATTGCACAATGTATAATTTCAGTTATACTGGTATTGAGCAGAAACCTTGACCAGCTTACAAGCATGGTTGTATTCACAGGAATGCTGTTCAACGTACTTGTTGTAGGCGCAGTCTTGGTATACAGAAAGAAATATCCTGATCTTGAAAGACCTTATAAAATCTGGGGATATCCTGTTACTGTATTCATAACAATTTTAATATTCGCAGGTCTTATGATAAACACATTCATCGAAGACCCTGTAACAGCCCTTATAGGTTTCATAGTTCCAGCAATTGGCTGTGTTGTTTACTACTATTTTGACAGAAAGCTAAAAAAAGAAAGAATATAATCATAAAAATTTCATAAAAGGCGTGTATGGAGGCAAAGAATTGATAACTTTATTTAAAAACGGAAACATCCATACAGTAGATGCTTCAAATCCCAACGCAGAAGCATTTGTTGTACAGGATGACAAGTTTACATATGTGGGAACCCTGGATGGCGCAAGAAATTATTTAAATGAAAATGGACGTGCTCATATGGAAATTGACATGGCAGGACGCTTGGTACTGCCAGGACTCAACGATTCCCACATGCATTTTGTGCATTATGCCAAAAGTCTGAGGAGCATCAATCTCACAGGAACTAAAAGCATCCGCGAAGTAAGAGAACGCATTGCAGAAAGAATGAAGGATGAAAAACTTAACGGCAGCACCTGGGTTGAAGGCGAAGGCTGGAATCACGATTATTTCACTGATGAAAAAAGATTTCCAAACAAATTTGATCTGGATGACATAACAGGCGAAGTTCCTGTACTTGTAATGAGAGCTTGCTTTCATATAGGAGTGCTAAATTCTGCAGGGCTTAAATTAATGGGAATAACGAAAGAAACTGCAGCTAAGTATGGAAAACTTGTGGAGCTTCTGCCTGACGGAGAACCAAACGGCGTAATTAAGGAAAGTTTGCTGGATAATGTGAAGTCCATGATTTCCACATTGGATATGCAGATATTAAAAGAAGTGCTGGTTAAAGCTCAATACGAAGCATTTGCACAAGGTCTCACATCAGTGCAGAGCGATGACATAGGATATATGCCAAACAGCAATTACGACATGTTGTTCACTGCTTTGAAGGAATTGGACGAATCCGGGGATTTGAACATCCGTATAAGCGAACAGTGCTTGTTGATGGATAAGACTATTGCAGAAGATTTTTTTAAGAAAAATTATCATTACGGTTACGGCAATGACAAATATCGTGTTGCATGCTTAAAAATTTTAAGTGACGGTTCTTTGGGTGCCAGGACTGCAGCTCTTCGAAATCATTATAATGACGATGAAAGCACAAAAGGGATTGAAATGTTCAGTCAGGAAGATTTGAATGAATTAGTTCTTCTTTCGCATAAACAAAATTGTCCTGTAGCAATTCACGCCATAGGAGACAGGGCAATAGAAATGGCTCTTGATTCCATAGAAAATGCAAAGAAACTAGATCCTTCGAACAACCCACGTCACGGCATAGTTCACTGCCAGATAACAGATCATAATTTGCTTGATCGTTTCAAGGAGCTGGACGTACTTGCATTCATTCAGCCAATATTCATAGACTATGACATGAATATAGTTGCTGACAGAGTGGGAAAAGAGCTGGCCAATACATCATATGCCTGGAAGACCATGGTTGACAAGGGAATTCACGCATCATTCGGCACAGACTGCCCTGTTGAATCATTTGACACAATGCCTAATATTTACACTGCAGTTGCAAGAAAAAACATTAACGGCCAAGAGAAAAAGATTTATCTGCCAGAAGAAAAATTGTCCATAAATGAAGCAATAAAAGCGTACACCATCGAAGGAGCATATGCTTCCGGGGAAGAAAACATAAAGGGCACAATAACATCAGGAAAGCTTGCAGATTTTATAATGCTCGACAGAGATTTGTTCAATTTGAAATCTGAAGAAGAAATTCTTGACACTCGTGTTGTTGAAACATATGTAGGGGGCAAAAAAGTTTACAGCTTATAAAAAGGGTGCCATGCAGAAATGCATGGTATCCGGTTTTTTGTTGGAGGAAGTTATGAAAAATTATGTTGTTAAGGTATCAGAAAAAAATACAGGAGTTCTGGCTGTACTAGGTCACGCCGGAATAGGACACGTCCACAGCCACTCAGGTTTTGTTCAGGATGATTCTGCAGGTTTTGCAGTTGTTGCTTCTATAATGAAGGAAGCTTTTAAGGTTGACACAACCATACAATATGTTACAGGAAATTCTGAAACAGGCTCCATAACAGTCGAAACATATGGTGGAGGAATAGGAACGTCTCATACAAGAAGAGGGCTCACTCCTCAGGAAGTACTCATGCTCAGAAGAGCTGAAGGCGAAGACGGCATATATACCCAGACTGTGGCTGTGAAAACTTTCGGCAGGATGTACGGACAGGGAGCCATGGAAACACCAGTTGCACTGCAAGGTGCAATAGCTCTGGCAGTAATGGATTCATTTTGCAAAAAATCTCCCCACAAAATTCTCACAACACATGAAAAATATGAAGGACTCATTGATAAAATGGCCGGAACTGTTGTTGATATAAACGGAATACCTGTATCACTGCTTTTGAACATAAACGGTTCTGAAGGAGGAATAGGACCTGCTGAAGACAATGAAGGAAACACCGCCCTAGGTCAAAAGGGAGAAATCATGAGACTCCTTGGCATTCGTGACGTTCCAAACATAATAGTTGAAAGTAAATCATACGTGCCGTCCCTGTCAAAAGAGATAAATTGCAGCACATTCTTATTCCGGGGCCAGGAAATGATTGACAACACAGATGTTGCAAAGGCACTGGCAAGTGCAGCCAACGACTTGAGTCTACCATATATTTTTAAAAATGACTCACTTCCCATATCAAAAGGGAGTCTCGAAAATGCCACCATAAATTTTGCCAGGGAAATAATAAAACTTGGTGAAAGACTGTCAGGAGCCCAATCAGCAATTGACAAAACATCAATCATAGCTGAAATTGCTAGAATGGTCAGTGAAGATGCAGGAGGAATAAGCTTCATGTCAAATGATCTCCACGACACAGTAAGGGCAGCAGGCATAGTTCCGGGAACAGCCTCTGTAATGTCCCTCCTTGTGCCGAAAGAATATATAAATTACTGGAAAATTCCAGTTTTAACACCGGAAGATGTTGAGCAGTACATGAGAATAATTTTTTGTGCTGCTGAAAAACTACAGCCATAAATTTAATGCCCCCGACATTGGCAGGGGCATCTCTTAAATCTTAACCCATTTTTTGGCCCTTTCAATTTCTCCGTCCTTAAGAGGGCCTTCTGAATCATTTACTATAAATCCTTCCGGCTGCTTAGCAAGAGTTCCTCCCTTTTTAACCAGCTTTTCTCCTATTGGTTCTGCTGCATAACCAAAATGCTTAACCATAAAATTAAGAACCTTGTTGTCGATTTTCTTCACATCAGACCTTGTGTCAAACGCCAGAACCTTTATACCAACAAGCTCCCCGGCAGGCATCATGTTAAGAAACTCAGACACTTCCTTTGTTGGTTTAAATCCCCTTGTGGGAGAACCAACAACCAGCAAATCCACCCCTTCCAGCAGTCCCTGATGATATTTCCCTACGTGGACGGCAGATGCTTCACCAATTTCCTTCATTGATTCCTCCATGGCCATAGCCACGGTCTTTGTATTTCCGAATACAGAGTCATATACTATCAATGTCTTCATTAGAAATCACCCCTATCGTAGCCGAATCGGCAAAAGTTCCAACACAAGTATGATTATAAATCCAATGAAATAACAAAACAAATCCTTCGCATCAAAAGTTGAACCAATCAATATTCTGGCAAAAGTATTTTCTTCCAATCCTAAAAGACTGATTAATTGAAAATATTGCAGAACCTCTACAAGAGCAGCAAATATAAACACATAAAGGGGCATTAGCTTCACTTTGTCAGGAACAAAAATCCTAACAAAGAAATAGACAACTCCTACCACAAGGACGTCACCAACGTAGGGCCTTATGAAATCATCATGTACATATATGGCAATTGCAATCTCAACCATCAACAATATCAAGAAAGCAATGGCGTAATATGCTCTTTTATTCCTTATCATTGAACTACAACTGCTGTTCCCGATACCGTAACCATGAGCATGTTGTTAGCCTGGCCAAGCACCTCGTAATCAACGTCAACGCCGACTATGGCATTGGCTCCTAGGCTTGCAGCCCTTTGCATCATTTCATTCAGCGCACTTTCCCTTGCATCGATTAGCTCGCCTTCATAAGATCCTGACCTTCCCCCGAAGAAGTTTGTTAGTCCTGCTGCAAAATCCTTTACAAAATCAACTCCCGAAACAACTTCTCCAAAAACAATTCCCCTGTACTCAACTATTTTTCTTCCTTCTACAGTAGGTGTAGTAGTTACTATCATATTGCCCTCCAAATAACATTCTCTTTCTATAATTTATTCCATTTACATACATTAATGATATATTTTGTATCTTTATCTGTCAACCAATATAAAACATACCTACCTATTACAGTTGCTGAAAAACTGTTTAATTGTTCAATGTCATTCTTTTTTTCTTATACTTTTTAAAAAATGATGGACTGTCTGAACAATAATTCCTGCAAACAGTCCTGCTGTAACAAACATGAACAATGACAGTATGCCTGCCAGGTCTCCCCAGCCATCTAAATTGTCCATAAATCTGCGAAACATTTCAAAATATCCGATTACTATACCTGCAATGAAAAATATCAAAGCATATTTTAACTTATAAAAATGAAAAACCGCAGATATGCCTCCTAATATCAATGAAAACAATACATAATATGCTATGTTTTCTGTTATTACATCTGTGTTATTAATAAATCTTATCCCTGTGTACATCAATACAAAAGATATTGCTGCCACAATTAATCCTATGATTATTGATTTATGTTTTTTCATGCTATGCTCCTTAAAATTCATTTTATGTTAAGATTATTATACCTGAATTTTGCCGGCATAAACATGTTCTGCTTCAACTCGGTTCTATTTGCATCCAAACTTATTACATTAAAATAAAAAAGCGACAATGTGAATAAACACAATCGCTTTTTCGCAGAAAATATATTTGCTAATATCTGATTAGTATTCTTTATCACCATCAGGCGTATACATAACAACTGATGAACTCTTCCATCTTCCCAATACCATGTACATCCATAAAAATGCTCCAACAATTAAGTAAACTCCTAAACTCTTCCATGAACCTATTCCCAAACCGGTTGCACACAATAATACAGCTAATAAGGCAAAAGCCAGAGCCAGAGCTCTCATTCCCATACCACCTTTCAACTTGAATGGTGCTTCCCATTCAGGATGTTTTCGTCTTATCTGAATAGCTGATATCATGGTCAATGCATAAGCTACAGCACAGCTGAACGACATTATATTAAAAAAGTCATTCATAAATGTAGATGAATTCATAATAAGCAGAAATGCCAGGCTTATAACCAATATGAAAATATTAGGCAGTATAGGCTGGTGATGTTTGTTCACTTTTGACCAGATCGGCGGCAGGAAATTCTGTCTGCCCATTGCATAAATCAATCTGACAGCTGAAATCCAGAATCCCAAAATGCACGTTCCGATTGTAAAAAGGATTGCGAATATACCAAACAGCAATGGCCATAGCCTCCAACCAAGCATATCTTCCATTAATGTAATGGTGATAAATGATTTTGTTACTACTCCGTTTTCAAGACCAATTAGTTGTTCCCAAGGGGCCATTCCTCCTAATGCAAAGAAAAACAAAGTGTAAAGGACTCCACATGTCAATATTGATCCTAAAATTGCTTTAGCACTATCCTTAATAGGGAACGTGCCTTCCTCAACCATTTGCGGAACAGTCTCGAATCCAAAATACGGTGTAATAATCAATCCTAAACCAATTACCCAGCCTTGCATTCCCCCATCTCTCAAAACAGATCTGAACATTGGTCTCAAGTTATCAAAACTCCAATACGGACTGGTGAAGAACATGATTGAAGTTATTACTATGCCAATTAATGCTCCAAACAACATAAATGTTTGTACCTTACCTGCAATTTGAATGTCATTCAAACTTAAAAATGTATAAATCACAAGTACTACAGATGAAATAATGGCAATGTCTTTTGCTGCGAGATTAAAGTTTCCAACATGGTCAACCCATGCAATAATTCCCATCATTCCAGAAGCAGGCACTGTTACCCATGCAGCCATAATAAGCCAACTTGCCCAAAAACCCATATGCTTGTTCATTCCAATCGTGTTGTAAAGAAGTTCTCCTCCAACACGTGGAAATAACGAAGCCAGTTCACAATAAACAAATCCTATCGGTAAAACAATTATGGTCATTAACAGAAAAGCTAACCATGTGCCAGGTCCGCAGTATGACATAAATATTGTGTCCCAATACCCGATGAACGTCAAAATAGCGCCTGTAGCTAGAGCATAAACATATAATAGTCTTAAATTTCTGTTTAATCCTTCAGGTTGATTGTTTTCCATTTGAATATTTTTCTCTGACACTTTACTTCACCCCTTCAATTATTATTTAAAGTGATACGATTCGAATATATTCAAGGAATTAAACTCTTCAAAGTACATTGTTATACCATTTACTTTTCTTCTTTCCAAAAATCAACTGCTTTCTATAACTTTTGTTTGTTGTATATTAACTATCATGATATTACTTTAAACATAACAGATTCATCATAACCTACAATAACTCTGGCATAACCGCTAAGCTCCGAATTTAATACTTCGTCGCCGGTATCAACCAATAATGACTGTCCAAAAAGGGAATACATCTTGTTCTTGGTTGCAATTATTAATATGTTATCCAAACCAACTTTTCTGATCACTCTATGGCTTATTTGCTGATTACCCCTTCCAAACAAGTACCCCTGGCCGCCAATTACAGTAATGACAATCTTTGCTTTACTATACTTATCCAGATACGACAATATAGTATTTTCATTTACGTCATTGGTTATTACTTGATTATTGCAAACCAAATCCACTCCCAGAAGCGTGTTTTTCAGCTTCAATTTATCCATAACGCCTCTGACTGTTGAACCTGTTCCCATTATATAAAGCACATCTTTTTCCATATTGAAAGCAATGTATCTGGATACCAAATCTAAAGCCGCTTCTTCTCCTGCTGCCCTGCCGCTTTTCAGATTTTGAACCATCTTTGTATCGTAAGGCACCTTCATATAACCATACAACCTGGCATTCACAACCCCTTCTCGAAAAGCATCCTCGTCAATATCCATTACCTCAGATAATCTTAAATCTTTAACCTTCCCTTGTAGAAATTTCAAAACAAGCTTCCCTGCTGTTTTTGGATTTATTGCATATACGGCAGAATGTATTTTACAACCTCCAGGTATTCCTAAAACAGCTATTCTATCACCAACTGCATCCATAATATTTCTTGCAGTTCCGTCTCCTCCTGCAAAGAGTATCAGATCAACACCTATTTCATACATCTCTTTGGCAGCTCTTATAGTGTCTTCCGGTTTTGTATTTGAAGAATGCATATGATTAATGACTATAGGTTCTAAACCACATGCCCTGACCTCATTTTCTCCCATTTCATTCGGATAAGTATATATTTCTAAGGTGTCATCTTCAAATTGCTTAATCTGACTTATAGCAACTACAGCTTTATCTGGGCACTCTGGTTTTGCTCCTAATTCAATCGCTTTGGCTAATATTTCTTCACCATCTGATCCTTTTAAGCCTACTTTACCCCCCATACCTGCTACCGGATTAACAATAATTCCGATTTTTTTAGCCAAAATTACACACCCTTTCCGTTGTTTTGAATACTGTCAGCAGCCTTTACTATAACAAGGTTATTATAGTTAAAGGCTACTGATTTATAAATGTTGTTACTTAACCTTTGTATATTGGTCCCCGTGCTTTTTAAGGAACGCTCTCCAGGTTATAGCCCATTTAGTCGGATCATCAAGGTCTTCTGGATTAGCCAGGTCGTGTGATGCACTCTTATGAGGAGCGGTCAACACAACTTCAGGATTTGTATAAGCTTCTTCCGCAGCTTGTTTCAGGGCTTGGTAATATTCTTCCAAGTCACACTTGCTGTATGTTTCGCACGGTTCCAAAGTCATTGGTTCAGGAATAACCCAAGGATGGTGAGAAGCCCAATACCATGGAATACCGTAATCATTTATTCTCTTATTAATATCATTTGTTCCTACTCCGGTATCATTGTACAGTTCTTCCCATGAGTATCTGCATTGTTCTTGTCTCTTGATTCCGTTGCCCAAGAATGCCTCGCCGCATCCTTTGATTGAGAGAAGAAGTTTTTCAAGATAGTTGTTATTCAATACTGAAATAGCTGCACATTCTTTCATGCCTTCAACGCCATGCATCATAGCCCAGCTGTACGCCTTCAATATAACTCCGGCAACTCCAAAATACTCTCTTACCTTGCCAAAGCTGTCAGGCATATCGTAATTCAGATAGTATTTTTCACCATTAAACTCAACCGTAGGCTTAGGTAAAAACTTAGTCAAAAATTCTCTGCAGCCAAATGCTCCGCATGCAGGACCTTCTCCGCCGTGAGGCGTTCCGAATGTCTTATGAATATTGAAATGGCACATGTCAAATCCTGCTTCTCTTGCCCTGACAACTCCCAAAAATGCATTTGCATTTGCTTGGTCATAGTAGCATAGGCCACCTACAGAATGAACCAATTCAGCAAATTTATCTATATTAGGATTGTATATACCTATGTCTTCCGGATTAGTCATAAAAATGCCGGCCAGATGATCCCCTGTTTCCTCCACGGCCTTCTTAAGAGCTTCATAATCAGGAACTCCTCTTTCATCAGGATACAGTGTGATTACCTTGTATCCTGCAGTGGCCGGAGCAGCTGCATCACATGGGTGAGAGAATATGGTCGTGATTATTGTGTCTCTCTTGTAATCCTTTCTTGAATTGTGATATGCCCTCAAAACCGAAGCAGCACAGTATACTGCCTGATTACCTCCGCCTGGCTGAAAACTGAATTTGTCCATACCTGAAATTTCCTTCATAATATGTTCAAACTTATAGTATATTTCAAGAACACCTTGTATAGTGTCAACATCCTGATCAGGATGTACATATGCAAAGTTTTCATTTAAAGCCAAAGTTTCGCACAATCTTGGGTTGTATTTCATTGTGCAGGTTCCTTCGCTCAAGTCGTTGCTGACATTCGAACCCATGGTCTCCTGAGTAAGGTGAATGTAATGTGCCAGAACATGCTTTTGGTCAACTTCAGGCAATAAAAGAGGTGATTTTCTCTGTACGTTTTGAGGTAATAAATCAGAAGCCTCACCAACCAAAGCCACTATTTCATCCTCAACCTCTGGAGTTAATATTCCCCTCGTTCCGGGAGTTGAAAGTTCATAAATCATTGGTTCATCCCAACAAGCTTCATGAAAATTTTTCCTTAAATATGCTTTACTCATCTATATATCTCCCTTCATTTATTCTTTGAAATTACATTTCTCTAAATGCTCTTACTAACGAATCAATATCATCTTTAGTCAACATTTCGGTTACAGCATACAATGCGCTGTTGCCTAGAGCCGGAAAATCATCAGTCAGGTCTATTCCGCCAAAAATATTCTTTTCGAATAGGGCCTTATTTATTTCCTTAACTGATTTTCCAAGACCATCGAAATTAACTACAAATTCCTTAAAGTTGCAGGCATCATAAATTTTAATACCTTCAATTTTAGACAGCTCATTTTTAGCATAAGCTACTCTTTGCAATATGCCATTTCCAAGGTCCTTCATTCCCTGTGGTCCCATTAATGCCAGGTAGACAGCTGCAATCATGCCATGCAATGCTGCGCAGGTTCCTATGAAGTCCTTGCCTTTTTCTCTGGAACCGTAAGAAGTTCTTTCGAAAGCAACTTGGCCAAAGCCATACTCGCCTTCTTTAACTGTCGGCAATACTCCGAACAATAATGAAGGGTATTCAGCTACAAATTTTTCTTCATCTCTGCAGGCAATGAATCCACCCAAGCCTCCTCCAAAGGACATATGAATTCCTAAAGGCTGAAGTTCACCGAGTGCATAATCAGCACCAAAGCTTCCGGGTGCCTCCAATATTCCCAACGATGTAGGATCAACACCGACAGCCACCAATGCTCCTTTTTCATGAGCAATTTTTACAATTTCTTCATATTGGGTTTCTATAAAACCTAAGTAATTTGGATTTTCAAAATAAACACATGCTGTATCTTCAGAAATTTTACTTCTTAAATCTTCTAAATCCAGGCACATATTTTCATAATCAAATTTAATTTCTTTTACTGTAATGTCCGGCTTGCAGTAGTTTTCATTTACTAGCTTTCTTTGAGGACCGATTGCTTCAGATACAAGAATTTCTTTCCTTCCTGTAGTTCTTGAAGCCATTCTTGATGTGATAGCTAAAGCATTTGCCCAATCATAGGTAGGAGTATTGCATGCATCAAATCCTGTCAAATCGCCAAGCATACTTTCGCTTTCAAACAGTATTTGGAATTTACCATGGTCAGAAAAAGCTTCGCCAACATATGAGGTTAAAATTTCATCCCTACCGCCAATGGTATCACATACAGCAGGAACATAATGATTCCAGGTTCCTCCTCCCAAGAAGCTAATGTAACTTTTGCAATTTTTATTTTTAGAAAGAATATCTTCTACATGTCTTTGAAGTCTGGCTTCAGAATGAATAGGAGCAGGTATATTCATTTCACCCTTAAACCTAAGGCGTTCCGGAATTTCCTTATAGATGTCTTCAACACTGTTCATGCCTAATTCATCCAGCATTGCTTTTTTTACTTCAGGAACAGAATTAGGAATATATGGATATACCACGTTACATTTATTACTCATCAATTTTACCTCCATTTACATTTAAATTTAAAATCAATGTGTGTATAGCTATCGCTTAATTAATAATGGCAACAACTTGATAAAATACAAGCATTATAATTATTTAAATTCAAATTACCCTCCTTTTAAATAACTGCAGCTGTAACTTTTCATTTTTATTCCTCCTTGATTGAATATTTGATATAAAATAATAATTTTTATTAACCTCGACTAAAACAATTATTGAGCTGTCCATCCGCCGTCAATTGTTAATTCAGACCCCGTCACAAAAATGGATTCATCAGATGCCAGGTATAAGTCACCGTAAGCAATATCCATTGGTCTTCCAATATATCCTATGGGGTGCAGTTTGCCGACGTTTGAAAAATATTCATCATCAGAAAGGCCTGAATCTGATGCTTCCTTTTCTGTTAAAGAAGTATGCACATAGCCTGGATGCACAGAATTAACTCTGATCTTATAACCTTTTTTGCCGCAATGAAGTGCCGCTGCCTTAGTAAGAATAGTAACAGCTCCCTTGGAAGCACAGTATGCTGCCAAATCTGGCTCTCCTACCTGGCCATCTATTGATGATCTGTTTATAATTGAGCAATTTTCACCGTTTTCTTTCATTGCAATGATAGCGTTCTTGGTTCCCAAAAATACACCTTTGGAATTAATGTCCATGACGTTATTCCATTCTGCTAAAGTTGTTTGTTCAATGTTTTTACCTAATGAAACCCCAGCATTATTTACAAGAATATTAATTTTTCCATATGTTTTAATGGCCTCAGAAATAGCATTATCCCACTCTTCTTCCCTCGCTACATTCAATTTTATAAACATAGCTTCACCGCCATCATTTCTTATTGCATCGACTACCTTTTTTCCTTGAATTACGTCAATATCGGTTAAAACAACCTTTGCTCCTTCTTTAGAAAAAAGAAGTGCATCTGCTTCCCCAATCCCCATTGCTCCACCGGTAATCATTGCCACCTTGTTATCTAGCCTACCCATTCTATACCCCCTAATTATGTATTGTTTAAATTCATATAGAAAAGTTTATGTTCAAGTTTTACATCTAATTGATTTCAAAATTATATTAGCAATATTCATACCTAATTTTTTACATTTCATGGCCAATAAAAAATAGCGATTTGATCACCTGTTAAAATTCAGCTTAAACAAGACAAGTTGATTGTCTATGAAATGTCGAAAATTGGTAAAATATTATCAACGTTTTGTTATATGCTCTTACAATTTACTGAATTTATCAAAAAGTTGAATCAATATTTTCATAATTCGAGTTTTTTCTTTTTTAATACCTGCTATAATTCATTTAAATATTAATGATTTACCCCATTTTCATTTTTGAACCAATGGAGTGCAATTATGGACCAACAAGGTGTATTTTATAGTGATGAAATGAAAGATATATTTAATATGGCTAAAAGATATGCCCAGTTTAAAACGACCATCTTAATAAATGGCGAAACCGGTGTCGGTAAAGAAGTTGTGGCCAAACTAATTCACAAATACAGCAACAGAGCAAGTATGCCGTTTCTAACTGTTAATTGCGGCGCAATTCCGGAATCTCTCCTTGATTCCGAACTCTTTGGGTATGAAAGCGGAGCATTTACAGGTGCCAACACTAAAGGAAGCATGGGCTTATTTGAATCTGCCCATAAAGGCACCCTGCTATTGGATGAAATTGGCGAACTGTCCCCACAGCTTCAGGTAAAGCTGCTCAGGGTATTGCAGGAGCATGAAGTCAGGAGAATTGGCGGAAGTTGGTCCAAATCAATTGACGTCAGAATTATTGCATGTACCAACGCTGACTTATGGAACTTAGTTAAGAATGGGACTTTTAGGAAGGATTTGTATTTCAGATTAAGTGTAGCAACAATTACAATACCGCCTTTGCGTGAAAGAAAAGCAGACATTCTGCCTCTGTTGGAACAATTTTTGCATGAACTGATAAGTATGTATAACATTGACAGAACATTTGACGAATCTGCATTGTACTTAATTACTAACCATACATTTTACGGCAATGTAAGGGAACTGAGAAACATTGTTGAATCCTCTTACATTACAGCTCAAGATAATATAATTACAACAAATGACTTACCAAAATATTTGATTGAATCATCATCGATTAAAATAAAAACCATCACTGAAAAATGCTCTCATACTTTAGATGAAATGCTCAATGATTATGAAAAAGAAATCATTACAAATGCACTTACACATTCCAACACCATACGCAAGGCTGCGATTAAACTTGGTATAAGCAATACAACATTGCTTCGCAGAATAAAAGTGTACAACCTTGAAGAAATAATCAACCATCATGATGATTTTGAAGCAAACATAATTACATGACAATATTTTATAATGGAGGTGATTACATGTCCGATAAAATCATTGATGAAAAGAATGTTTACATAGAACATGTAACTCAGTTAATTCAGGAAAACAGAATCAAGACCGTAATAGTATGCGTAAACGACAATTCAAATATTAATCGTTCAAGGTTTGTTTCAGTGGAACACTTCATGTCAAGTGTTGTTAATAGTGGCATTGGTTTATCTTCTGCAGTTTTTGCATTTGACACAAAAGGTGAGTTAAATGACAAAGTCGGAGGCGGTTACAAAGGGGGATTCCCAAGCTGTGTAGTTAAACCTGACCTATCCACATTTTCCATAGTTCCATACTTACCTAATACTGCAAGGGTAATCGGCGATGTTTATGACTCATTCGGAAATCTCATAGAATACACACCTCGAAACGTATTAAAAAAAGTGATTTCTCTTTATAAAAAAGAAGGAATCATTATAAGAGGAGCTTTCGAATATGAATTTTTTATTTTCGAAAAAAACAATGACTCATTAAAACCAATCTACAACAGTATACAATGCTACTCAGAAGTTCATGAGCCGGTGCTGATAAACATAATTCAAGACATCATGAATAATTTATCAGCAATAGGTGCAGGCCCTGAAATTGCAAATACAGAATATGCTTCCGGGCAACTGGAGATTACGAATTCGCCATTTTATGGTGTGGAAATCGCCGACATGGCCTCTTATTACAAAATGACTATTAAAGAAATAATCAAAAACAAAAATCTTATTGCGACTTTCATGGCAAAACCAAAGGCAAACCAAAACGGAAGCGGAGCACACCTGCACATTTCCTTTTATGATGAAGATGGCAACAACCTGTTCAGTGACAATAATTTTCCGGATGGTTTATCAGATATATGCCATCATTTTATTGCCGGACAGTTAAAACATGCCAAAGGACTATGCGGCTTGGTTAATCCTACCGTTAACAGCTACAAAAGGCTTGAAGAGTATAGATTTGCTCCGACCTCCATTTCCTGGGGCTATGAACACAGAGGAGCCATGATAAGAGTCCCCTTTGCAAGAAACCAAAATGCCAGGATAGAAAATAAATTGCCAGGTTCAGATACAAATCCGTATATCACATTAGCTGCAGTATTGGCAGCAGGACTGGACGGTATTAAAAACAAAATTCAATCACCAAATTCATGCAACGGTGACACAACATATGAAAATTGTTATGAAAGATTTCCCATTACCTTGATAGATGCCATAAATCAATTAAAAAAAGATACATACTTTAAAAACATCCTTGGAGAAGAATTCATTAACCAATACATCCTTCTTCGGGAATATGAATGGAACAGATACATGAAACACGTCAGTGATTGGGAAATATCTGAGTACCTGGAGCAAATATAAAAAACGGTTGTTTGTGTTAGACTTCTAAAACACAAACAACCGTGATATCACAAGATGTTATTTTCACATAATCTCCGGAACCATAACCTGATTGAAAGTTTTTTTGTAGAAAAAAATTCCAATGGGCAGCCATACCATAGCAAAGAGAACCATCTGCAGAATATTAGGAATAGTTGCACTAAAACTCATACCTTTTATTAAAACTTCCTGCACAACCTTGGCATAATTAATCACCGGCCAACAGGCTCTGATTAAAAATTCCAGCAGTCTTGGCATTTGGTCAACAGGCCATACGCCGCCGCAAGAACAAAAAGTAGGAAGAGACAGCATAAATTCTATTTGGGAATACTTTACCCTGTCCTTTGTCATGGAAGCAATCAATAACGATGGCCCTGTAAGTGCAATAAGAAAAACCACAGTCATAAGTAACACTGTCCATATGTTTCCTACCATAGGCACATAAAAAAGCTTGCGGAGAATGACCATGCTGACTGCAACTGCCGGAAGTATGCCAACAAAACAAGCACTGACGGCAGCAAGTACCTTTGACATTACATTCCCACTGTTAATGTACTCATTGTCTCTGATAAAAGTTGATCCCATTGCAGAAAGCATCAATTGCTGAACAAATACTGCCAGGAAGCAGATCATCAAATAATTCATATATGTCATCTTTGGATCAAACAGCATTCTTTCTCCTACATTGTAGACAAGGGCCATGTCCTGGGCTGTCTTTGGCGATACGCCTTTACCCTGGATAAGCTTCATCTCTATTCCGGCAGATATTGACTGAGTAATTAATGTTGCCTGAGCAATTGCATTGTTTGCCATAACAATATTTGTGCCATCGGTAATGGCTAAAATTTGTGATGACTGATACGTAGATACCTTACTTTCAAAACCTTTAGGAATGCAAATTCCCATTTGTACCTTCCCGTCATCAATGAGGTTTTCAAGTTCCTTTCTTGTGGCTGGGTAGTTTGTTACTTCAAAACGTTCATTGCTTAAAAAATAACTGCCCACAAGATTGCTGAGGGTAGAACCGTCCTCATCCAGAATGGCAATAGGTATATCCTTAACATAGTCATTGTAGTAAACTCCTCCAAAAAACAATGTTAAAAAAATTGGTCCTATAAAAAGAAGAATCATCATTCCTTTATACTTAAATATCGAGCGGAATTCCCGTATGAATGTTTCCTTGTAAGTCATCATCCATCACCTCCTTGTCCTCAGACTCTCTGTCAGCAATAATCATAACCAGTTCTGTCAATATAAGAATTATAGCTCCAAATGCAAACAGATATGAAACATCACTAATAATCTGCTGCAGTGATGTCCCTTTCAAATATATGTCCCTGATATTATTTGCATAATGTGCAAATGGCATGTACCTGGCAAAACTTTGATAACCTGCAGGCATGGATATTATTGGCCATGTTGTTCCTGCCATAGCGGAGTTAGGAATAAATAAAACTGCACCGCCAACCAGGCATACCATTCTGTTTTTTATCAATGAAGATATCATTACGCAAAAGGCAGACACTGAAAAGCTGAGTCCTAATGTCAGTATAAGTAAATTCATTAAATTTCCTTTAAACGGCACATTAAATAATCCAATTTGAAGAATCATGCAAATCATCATGCTCAGGCTTCCAAACAGCGTATAGAACAAAACCTTGCCTGATGCATAGCCTAACCTTGTCATCTTTTCTTCATAAAATATTTTTTGATCAACAGATACTGTAGCGGTCAGTGCTATTGCTGACTGAATATATCCTGCCAGAAGAACCGGCGTCAAAAAAAACTCAAAGCTTTTTGACGAATTATACAGCACTCTGTTATTGAACTGAAAAGCCTGAGCAATGTTGTAGGCTTCTTTATATGACATATTAAGCCTTCCTGTTAACTGCGAAATGGCAGCACCTGCCTTATAGGTTAACAGAATTTCTGTTGCTTTTGCTTTAGCCGTACTTGTAATTGACAAATGGCTGCCGTCATAAACCATCAATACAGTTGGTGATTTTAATGAAGCTATATCGTTGTAAAAATTTTCAGGAATAATCAACCCGGCACGAACCTTACTGTTCTTCATTAATTTTTCAAGCTCCTGCTCATTGGCTGGATAACTTGTGACCTTAAAAGTCTCATTTTGATCAAATTTTTCTACCAGCTGACGGCTGAATGATGAATTATCATAATTGATGACTGCTATGGGAATATCAGTTATAACTCCTTTAGACAATTCAACACCAAGCAGGATTACAACAAGCAAAGGTATTATAAAAAGAACCAATAAATTTATTTTATTTTCAACAAAGCTTGCACACTCTTGTTTAAAGCTTTTTACTAACATCTTCCCCACATCCTAATTTGCAAAATTTACAATAGCGGTCATACCAGGTCTGATGGATTGATCCAAATTATCAATTTCTATTTTTACCCCAAACGAAACAATATCAAAACTTCCATTTTCATTTGTTGCCTTTTTAACTGCAAAATCAGGTTCTTTATTTATTGTTACTACAGTGCCTTTGTATGTTTTATTTTTATAGGCAGCTAATGTTACATCAACAGTCTGTCCTTCCGATACCCCTTCTAATTTATTCTCATCCAGATTTATGCTGACCCAGCATTTGTCAAGATTACTTACAGTTCCAATTGAAGTGCCAGTTGATACAAGTTCTCCTTCGTCAGAATTTATTGCAGTAATTGTTCCGTCTATTGGTGATTTAATAACTGTATCCTTCAAATACACTTCCACTTCCTGCAAACCAGCTTTTGCCTGGTCTAGTTTGCCTTGCGAAGCAGCAAGCCCGGCCTGGGCCTGACTGACCTGTGCCAGTGCAATGTTCGAAGCCTCACAGGCTTGGTTGAGCAATGAATTGCTTGACAATATACCGGCTTCGGCCAATGACAGCTGTGCACTTGCAGCTTTTTTGTCTTCAGTTCTTGCTCCTTCTTTAGCCATGCTTAAAGTTTGTTCTGATACATTCATTTGAGTCTTGATTTCCTCCAGCTTCTGATTGGAAATTGCTCCTCCCTCATTTAAAACAACTGCTCTGTCATATGTTGATTTCCATAAATTATATGCACTTTCCGCCTGGGCAACTTCCTGAGTTCTGGCACCATTTTCTGCTTTCTCATTGACTGCAGCAGCCATATTTCTTTGGCTTTGACTGGCAATGACACCTGCCTCGGCTTGCTTGACTCTTTCCTGTGCCACCTCATAAGCCCCCTGTGCCATCTCAAGTGCTGCCTGGGAAGCATCCACGCCTGCCTGTGCCTGTGCAACCTGTGCTTCTAATTGTAATTTTTTCGCTTGAATTTCTTCACTGGAAATTTCCACAATTGGATCACCAATCTTCACTTGTTGTCCTTCCTCAACATAAAACTTTACTATACGTCCGGGTATTTTAGTATTGATGCTTACGTCTTTGGCAGATACAATACCTTGACGAGCACCCGATTCCATACTTCCTCCATATATTTTTGTAGTGCCGATCGTAATTCCTAAAGCACATACAATGACAACTAATGCTATAGTAATGCTTTTTATATTTTTGCTAAACCAATCCTTGTTTATAGTCTTATTTATTTTTTCCAATAAACTTTTCATAATGTATTCCGTCCTTTCTTTTCTGTTTTAGATAATATTTAATGAATGAGTATTCCTGCATCATTTTGATATTTTATTTTTGCCATTGTATAACCATAGCTTATTTGAGCCACTTGTGCTTCAACCTCTGATAATTTTTCCTGAGCAGCAATAAGCTCTATGATTGTCCCTGAACTTTCCTGAAGATTCATTTGTTTCAGCAAAGCATTCTCTGCACCAAAACCCTGCTCATACTTAAGATTTGCAATGCGAACAACCTCTTCTGCGTTAGCTACAAGTTCTGTTGATGCCAATAGCATATCTCCGGCTGCTGTCATTGTTTCATATGACTGGTTGATTTCTGAAGTTACTGTAGTTTTTGCTTTATCAAGCTGCAGCCTTGCCCCTTCTGTCAGTAACTTTGCTTCTTTAATCCCATTTTTATTTGCTTTGTACTCAGCACGGGAATTCAGTATTTCTTCATTAAGTTCATAAATTTTTAGCTGACCAAGGGCTTTCTGTATTTCTATTCTGTTTGTCAAACCACTTTTCAGTCCATCACTTAAGTTTTCTTCTGTAACTTTGTCAAACATAGAATCTTGCAGGGTTATTTCCGTATCCATTTTTAAATTCATGTTTTCCTTAAGCTTCACAAGAGCATTCTTATAATCCGCTCCAGCAAGTCGGCAAGATATTATTGTACTGTCATAATACATCTTGCTGAGAAGCAGATCATCTTTTGCTTTCATTCCGTTATCATAAGAAAGTTTAACCATGTTGTATTGTTTTTCACCACGTTCCATGGCAACTTTTTTCAACTCATATACTTTTCTTGCATACAGTGCATCATAATAATTTTTTTGAATTAACATGGCAATTTGGTTTTTATATATGTTTTTGGCATATCTGGTGACGTCAAGATTTACTCCGGCCATTGTAATCATAAGTTCGCCTGCATCATATGCATCAAGGTTAACTAAAGAGCCATAATCAATTTTTGCATCCAGTTTTTCTGAGGTATCTTTAAGAATATCTTTAAATTCTTCTTTTTTTGCTTCAAGGGTTGATTTGGCCTCATTTACTGCAATGCTGTTTTCATCAATTTTAGACTGGTTTGAATTCAATTCAGTCTCTATACTTTGTTTAATCAATGAAAACATGCCATTTGCAGTTTCAGATGGAATTCCAATTCCAATCAATGTATCAAGAATATTTGAACCTGCTGGAATAACAATTTGATTGCCGTTAGCATCATTAATGGGATTGCCATGGGAGTCAGAAAGAGGTATGGAAATTGGAGCTATGCCATTTGATAAAAGACTCTCAGCCTGATCCACTTGTCCCTGTGCTGAATCAATTTGTTCTTCTGCATCATCAAGTTTATTCATGGCATCTTTGAGTGCATCCTTTGCTTTTTTCAAATCTGAAGAATTTTTCTTTGCATTGTTTGCTGAAATTATTGCAAGCTGAATTTTATTTTCCAACATGTCAATGCTCTTGTTGTTTTCCAGTCCATATTTTACTGCTGTGTCCACAGTCAAGTTCATAGTTTCCTGCGCCTTTTCACTGCTTGATGAATCCAAGGCCTCTTCCGGCTTGTCATCGTCTGAATCACCAGGAAGTGAATAGGGAGCTGCTGTAGGTTCAGCTTTAGACGTTGTATCTGCATATACAGGACAAATTGCAGACAGCAAAATCGCCGAAGCACATGTACATGCTGTTATCCTTTTAATATTCATATTTTTTACCCTTTCAATTTAATATTTACAAATATGTATTTCAATTTCATTGGATTTAACATCCAATTGCTTTAATAAATTTACAGTTTCTATTCCAATATCATGCAAAACCACATGCTTCACTTTCCTTCTTTCTATACAGTCATTAATTATTGCAGCAGGATTATCAGAAAAAAATGTGAGCATTTGCGCATCAGAGTTTTTAGAAATCGAGAACATATGCTCCAATTCCTTGCTTAACTTATTACCCCAATTGCATTTTTTCTGTACATTAATCACATATAGCTTTGTATCAGTCATGTCTGCAATTTTTCTGCCTTCTCTAATCAGTCACCCGCATTCAAATTTGGCTGTTATGCAAACAAGTGTGATATTTTCGTTTTTTATTGTTGTGTCTGGCATTTTTATACCTCTTATATCTTGTTCTTAACGTTATTATCATATTTCTTCAATATGGCACCAATATGAAATGAATTTGAACAATTGTGAACAATAAAAACGAGGCTGTTGCATTAAGTATATGTCATCCTGAGCGGTAGCGAAGGATCTCATTTTCTGAAATTCTGAGATTCTTCGGGCTAGAGCCCACAGAATGACACGATACTACACTAATGCAACAGTCTCGTTATCTTTGTTTTCTTATGTTAATATTATAAATCACATATTTGAACAGTAAACTCAAATGAACTTCCTGCCCCATACTCACTTTTAACTTTTATTTTTTCATCCATTAAATTTAATATTTCTTTTGCTATGGATAATCCCAGCCCTGACCCCTTTTTTGATCTGGACTTATCACTCTTATAAAACCTGTCAAAAACAAACGGCAAGTCTTCTTTTTTAATGCCTGTTCCTGTATCCTTTACCGTAACCAGCACATCTTTTGTCCTGGACTCAGTAATAATTTCAATTTGACCGCCCTTTTGAGTAAATTTATAAGCATTGTCTAACAATATCACAAGAATTTGCTCAATCCTGTCGTAGTTTGTGTAAACCTTGGGCAATGGAACCGGATTATAAACAAGATTGATTTCCTCGTCAAACAGTCTATACCTCTCATAAACCATTTCTATTATAGAATCCAGGTCAACTGTTGTTTTTTCAATAACAGCTTCATTCATTTGAAGTCTTGAAAGCTCCATTATATCATCAACAAGTCTTGAAAGCCTCAGACTTTCCTGATAAATAATTTTATAGTATCTTTTTATGTCATTTTCATCGGTTACAAAAGAATCCATCAACGGCTCAATTAAACCTCTTATTGATGTAAGTGGTGATCTAAGCTCATGAGAAACATTCGCCACATAATCTCTTCGCATTTTTTCTAATTTTTCTAATTCAGTAATATCCCGGAATAAAACTACAGCACCAACAACATTATCTTTTTCATCTTGTATGGAGGCAATTACTATTCGCATAATAACATTATCATTTTCATAATTCTTTACTATGGAATATCTACCTTCTATTGCCTGAGTCAGTTCATATAATTCATCATTTATAACATGAATGTCGTCTACATTCTTACCCTTTACTTCATCTTCCGTCAGTTCAAACATTGCTAAAAACACTTTATTAAAATGTGTTATTTTCTTGTTTTCATCTACAGCAATCATGCCTTCATCAAGACTGTTCAATACTTGATGAAGCCTATTTTTTTCAATGAAAAGCTGCGAAACGTTCTTGTAAAGATCAATGGACATTTTATTTAATGTCCTTCCTAAAAGACCAATTTCACCTTTTAATGTTTCGTCTGCCCTAGCGGAAAAATCTCCCTGGCTCATGGAAATTGCAGCTTCTACAACATTTTTAACCGGTTTTGTAATTCTTTTTAACACCACGTAGGAAAGTACAATTACAAAAGGAATTACAACAATCATTGCAATTAAAAGCGATTGAAAAAATCTTTTTCTTTCCGGCAGAAAATCAGCCATGTCTACCAAGACAAAGACGGCGCCAATGCTTTTATTTTCCTTCACAATCGGCACACCTACCAAAGCAGCCGGATTGAGCTTTGACTGGTATATTTTTTCATATGTTTCATGTCCATTAAGCACTTCATCCAGAGATTTTTTCATCATAGTATTAAATGTTGAATCATTAAGTCCTTCAGCAGTAAAAACAACTGTTCCATCTGCATTTAAAACTGAATATCCTCTGATATACTCTTTTAATGAATTCATCAATATTTTTTCATATGTATCCTTACTGATGTTCCCATCCTGATATTGTATGGTGCACTCAGCAACTACAGAAAGGGCCGGCACAAATTCCTTGACCCTGTTATCTGCCTTAATGCCTTCCCATAACAACACACCCAGAAAAGCAACTAAAACAGAAGAAATTAATATGGCAATAGATATTAAAATTGTTATCCTTCGAATTAATAAATTTTTCATATCAATCTACCTCAAATTTGTAACCCACACCGTATACGGTTTGCAATCCCCAGTTCATTCCTTCCTGAGGCAGCTTGGCCCTTATTCGTTTAATGTGAGTATCAACCGTTCGAGTGTCTCCGTAATAATCACACCCCCATACCCGATCAAGAATCTGTTCTCTGGAAAAGACTTGTCCCGGATTTGAGGCCAGCAGATATAAAGTTTCTACCTCTTTGGGCGTTGAAATAATAACCTGATCATCGTATTTAACCTGATATTTTTTAAGACTTATTTCAAGATGATCAAAGAATAATGTTGATGGTTTGCCATCTGCCACATTTTCAATAATGCGTCTTCTTATTGCTTTGATTCGGGCAACAACTTCCCTGGGGCTAAATGGCTTTACAATATAATCATCAGCACCGAGTTCAAGTCCCAGTATACGGTCAATTTCTTCACCCTTGGCAGTCAGCATGATAATTGGCACCGAGCTTGTTTTCCTGACTTCCTTGCACACTTCTAATCCATTTAATTTTGGCATCATAATATCTAATATTATTAATGACGGCATAAAGCATTTAATTTGTTTAAGCGCTTCTTCCCCGTCATAAGCTGACAAGCAGTTAAAATTTTCATTTTTTAGGTAGATTTTTAATGATTCATGAACTACCGGATCATCATCACATATTAAAATATTTATTCCTTGCATTTTAGCTCTTCCTTTTTTTACTTTATGGCATTAATTTTCTTCATCAAGCTAATCATAACTTTTATGCCACAATAATAACATAATATATTTAACACCATAATCTGTCAACTTTATACACAAAAAACATATAAATCCAAGAAAAGCAGGTTGCTTCCTTGGATTTATTACATTACTATTGTATTAAATCTTTTAACTAACTACCTATTGTCATTTTCTTTTATAGTACAATAAGTAAACTTCAGATAATATAAAAATAATCATGCATGCAATAACAGTATAAATCACAGCAGGATATTGACCATTAAAGCCGCTCTCTGATGTGTGTTTTATGTAAATGCCTGCATATGCCCACAACATTACAAGACCGTATGCAATGTCCTTGTTTATAATCATGGTTAACGTTCCAATCAGCATACCTGCGATAATAATTATTACTGCCCATGTGGGTTCAGAGATTCCAAATCCGTCCCATCCGATACTGACTAAAAGTGTTGTTGCATTGGCAATAGTTGCTACGGTAATCCAGCCAAAATAAACACTGAATGGAACATTTATAAACAACTTTTCCTTTGATGTTAACTTTTCATTTTTTATTAAATAATTAATGAATATGAGGCAGTCAAGGATTACTAACATCAACACCATGGATAAAGGAATTTTGTTATAATGCCATGAGAAAATCCAGGCAGCATTGGCAACAGATGATATTGAAAAAACTATTCCCACCTTGTTCAGAAGATTTGCCTTGATAGTATCTGTATAATCCTGAAAAAATCCCAGCAGGTAAAGCGTAAAGGCAGCCAATAACAAATAAATTAATCCCCATATAGCAAACGTTATTCCTGCAGGTGCAAACAAATTGGGATATGAATTGGAAACTTCACCGGTTGTTTGTCCATTAATGGGAATAGCATTGGCCAAAATATTAACAACAATCATTAATAAATACGTTGCAGAAGCTAAGAGTTTTACAGAACATTTCACTTTATTTGCAAACATTTCAATTCCTCCTATTGGCATATTGAATATGAAATACTATCATTACTTTATATTAAAAAACTGCGATAATATTCTCTGACTTATAAAATAAGTAAACTATTATATAATATGCTGCCGAACTTATCGTATGTTTCAACATACTTACTAAAATCTTTAGCTATTATTGAGGGTCTATTTTAAGCAACAATTTCAGCTAATCAATAGAATATATGTCTGAAAATTCAATGTTTATCGTTTCAATTTTATTGTCATTGTATTGAGTTTGCTCTTTTACTTTTTTCTTTTCTATTGTCCTTACAGGAAGCTCAATTTTAAATACACTCCCTTTACCAATTTCACTGTCAACACTTATATTTCCTCCATGTAAATCAACTATTGATTTTGTTAGTGATAGCCCAATACCGCTCCCTTCTGCATTACGAGATAAAGTTTTATCTATTTGATAAAATTTTTCGAATAATAAATCCAAATGTTCCTTTTCAATTCCTACTCCTGTATCCTTTACAGATATTTCAACCGTATCTCCTTTATCTAATACATTTATGTATATTGCACCAGCTGGATTAGTAAATTTTATTGCATTTGAAATAAGGTTCAGCATAAATCTTTCTATTCTAATTGGATCACAAGCAATAATCTTCTCTTCTACATTTGAAAAAAATACAATTCTTAGTTCTCTCGACTTTACATAATCTGAAACAGACTTTTCAATATTTTCAATAATTTCCACAATATTTTCATTGCTTAGATTAAGTTTAAAGTAACCAGCTTGGCTTTTAGATAAATCCACAATATTATTAATAAGTTTTGTAAGTCTGTAACAATTTTGTTTAATACTGTTGCTGTAAATATAAAATTTGGCCTTATTTTCTTCATATAAATTATTTTTTAAATACATAAGCAGCAATTGGTTAGCAGAAAAAATAACATTAAGCGGTGTCTTAAGTTCATGTGCTACATTTGAATATATTTCTTCCTGCATTTTCAATGTGCATTCTAATACTTCCTTTGATTTTTCTTCTTCAGTGACATCGATCCAAAAAACTATAATTTCTACAATCTCATTATTAAATCCATATAATGGCTGGTATATAATTTTAGAAAATATATCTTCTCCTTCAATATTAAAATTTCGAATTTCAAAAAAGCTATTGTTTTTTGGAGAAGTATGTAACAATTCTTTCATATGAGGTTCTTCAAGAAAAACCTCATATAAATTCTTACCTTTAATAGATGACTGCAAAACAATATTTGGACTAATTTGTTTTAATTGTTCATAAGCTTTATTATTAATATCAACGAAATTAAATTCCGGATACGTAAGCCTTACAAAGCCTAAATCAAGATTATCTATTATTTTGCTTAACGAGTCATACTGAGCTTTTATATATAAGTTTTCTTCGTATTTTACTTCGTCAGTTATATCCCGCATTATTAAAACACCTGCTATAAAATTACCATTATCATCGTATATGGGAGTACCGCTTATTGATGTATATTGAGTATATTCGCTGTTTTTTCTAATAACTCTAACGTTAGAAAACGTTTCTCCATTGATTACTCTTTTTAATGGTACGTCTTCTACTGATAATAAATTATCCTTCATATCATAAATTTTAACTTCCTCATAAGCTTCATTAAAGTTTTTTGCTGCTTTAATATTAAACATAGCTTTATCTCTTGCCATTTTGTTCATTTTAATATATTCGCCATTTTTATTAAACAATATTAATTGATCAGAAATATTTTCTATAATGACTTCTAATTCTTGCTTTTGCTTTTCAATTATATTCCTGCTTACAATTTTGTCAGTCACGTCAGTGGCAGTTTGCACTAAGTACTTTGTTTCGCCTTTAATAATTATTGGTACAAAAGATAGGTTCCAATAAGTGTCTCCTTCTCCTGGGATTTCCCATTTAACTTCCTTTAAATGAAAAGGCTTACCACTTTTAATAATATTTAAAAAAAAGATTTCAAAATGTTCTTCCTTATGAGTAAATACTTCTTGCCATTTATTACCTATGCAATTTTCAATCTTCTCGTGTGGTATTTTACTAAAAATGAAAAACTTTTCATTTGCTTTCAATAAAATGTTATAACATATGCTGTAAATTGCAACACCAACATCATTATCTTCTAAAATACTTGCTGCATATGGAATTGTATCTTCAATTCTTGAATTTCTTTTTTCTTTTATAAAATAAATTTGTTGATTTTCAGATTGAATTCGTTTGCAGGAAATAGTTACCTCTCTTGGCTCATGTTCTTTAGTAAAAATATAACAGCTGCAATCACTTTCAATATCTTTAAGATTCACCTGAGTATCAATTTTCAATATATTACTTATTTCTGAAATAGATTTTCCCAACAGTTCTGTTCTTAAGTAACCAGTTAACTTTTCAAATTCATCACTTATTTCAAAAGCATAATTGTTTTTAATACTAACAAATGGTTTTGCAACACTTTTCATTAAAGTATTTTCCATGATATGCAATAATTCCCCCAATATTAATAATTGTTGTAAATGAATATTCCAATCAATAAGTATTCCTTACTTAAACACAGCCTTAACAAATTCCACGAATAGTTTTAAATTATCATCATCAGAATTGAAAATAAATTCCGGATGCCATTGAACAGCCAGCACAAACCTTTTATCCGGCATAAATACGGATTCTATCATACCGTCCTCTGCTTTGGCAGCACATTTCAATTGTTTAGACAACTGCTTAATGCCTTGGTGATGATAGCTGTTAACATCAATTGTTTCTTTCCCAATTATACCATAAAGAATTGTATCTTTTTCAATTTTCACAGAATGAACAAGCTTGTCATACGGCGGTTTTTGCTGGTGCTCAATATTAGATTTTGGTTCTCTTTGAATAATTATATCCTGATAAAGATTTCCACCCAACAAAACATTAAATAATTGCAAGCCGCGGCAAATTCCAAGGGCAGGCTTGTCTAATTCAAGCACATGCTTAAAGAGAACTTCTTCCATCACATCCCTTTCGCGGCATGGCTTCCCGCAATATTCTTCAACAACTTCCCCATACAAGACTGGATCAACATCATGACCGCCCGTAAACAGAAATCCATCAAATATCTCTGCAATTGAAGCAATCATATCTTCATCTGATGTGAGAGGAAGCATGACAGGAATTCCTCCTGCTCTTTCAATCCCTTTCATATATCCAGGCAATATCCAATAGCTTTCTTTTTTTTCATCGTATAACGGTACAATACCTATCATAGGTTTTTTCATTTTCATTCCTCCAATGCATTACATATGAAATTAATCTCACTATCAACAAAATCATCTGCACCCAATAAAATTTCACCACTTCTATACATACTCTTTACTTTATCGAAAGCTTCCTGTTCATTATCCGACTCCACCAATATCTTTCTTTGCAGAGTTTCAGTTATTTCGAATTCAAATATTTTCAATCACAATCCTCCTAATAAATTCTTTTAACAGGAATCACACCTCTCACTCCGCCTCTTGGGTTTTCAATGTCACCCTTGTATCTGGGAATGAGATGAATATGCAGATGCATGACTGTTTGTCCCGCTGCCTCCCCGCAGTTGATTCCTATGTTGTATCCATCTGGATTAAATTCTTTATCCACAATTTTTTTACATTCATCGACTAGTTTCCACAGCTCATCTATGGCGCTATTATTTTCTGATATATCAAAGAAAATTCCATCATTAAATGAACTCATATGTTGCGTCAGATTGATTCGCTTTTGAACTCAATACTCAATTTTTCCAACATCCATACCTCTATTGCTCCTATTTACAAACTCTGGCTACATGTACTTATCTGAATGTTTTCAGAGTTCTGCAATCCCTAAACTCTTTAAATACCGGTAAGTCTTATCATAATATTCGGGTATGCGCGTCAAATCATAATCTACGCCTTCAGGAAGGTAAATTATAAAGCCCTGCCTTGCCCTCGTTAACAAGACTCTGTACGCGTTAACGAGATAGGTGATGTTATTAGCACTTCGTATCGGAGACCAGTTAGGAGGGTTCATACGGGTACTCATCTTATAATATTGCCATTGACCATTTTCAATACGTAAATCGGCATCCCATGCAACAATAGCATAATCCAGCTCAAGGCCTTGCGTTTCAAATTCGCTGGCTACAGCCTCAAGGAAATAGCTTGAACGTATATCGTCTTTTTCATTTAAAAACCATTTTTCCGGTGAAATACTATTTCGATCCCGAGCATAAACGACACCACGTGGTTTTAATCTTGCAGCATTACTGCTAGCAAATAAACCATACCGTTCATTGCCACGTGATTTTTCTTTCACCCAGTTTTTTGCTGTTTCCAGATCCCTTGTAATAAAGATTGGATACTTATCTATGAATTTTTGGAGCACAGCTTTCGCACCATCCAGATCATTGTCAAGCAATTTCTTTACAAAATCAGATACTTTCTCGCTGCGGAATGAGCGCATTGATGTTGATAGGTGAAGATTACCATCTACATGAACATTTAGTCCAGCAGTAAGTTCTTCCCAGGTACGATCGCGAAGATATTCTTTATCATCAATCTGACTTGTAACGTAAACATTCCAGTCAGTAAAACTGCTTCTTAGAGAATCAAACCACTCGGGCATTCCTGCTTCACCACGATTAATTTCCTGACCGCCACCAACAAGGCAAACTATAACTGCCCAGTCAGTATGCCGATTCATAGTACTTATAAGAAACCCAGGTTCGCTGAAATTAAGATCCCGGACAAATTTTTCACTCGGTCTAATTTTGTCGTTTTTTAACATAAATGACGCCATCTCATCATGCGTCCATGCGCGCTGTGATTCATCAAAAACTGCTATCTTTTCTCTTGGTATAATATCATTACCAAAATGATAATTTCTGTAGTGGTAAATCATCTGAATGAAGCTTATAACTTCACGTCTGGCTGTATCTTTACTGATTTTATTGCCATTTTTGGCTTCCTGAACAACTTTGTCACGGACTAATGCCTCCTGTAATACAGTAACCAGCGGATGGTTACCGGATAGGAACACAGCATGTTCATCATCTGAACTGTTATGCAAGTCGCTTGCAAGATTAAGCCCGACGAGTGTTTTGCCAGCTCCGGGGACACCTGTTACAAAAATAATTGATTTCTTCTGCGTCGTCTTACTATCAGATATAATTTGTTTTATTGTTGACGTTGTTAAAGTCAGGTTTTGTGCTCCTGCATCGGTACGCATTATATCTTTTACATTATGGTTTCCATATAGGGCCTGTGCAGCTTCTATTATTGTGGGTGTTGGCATATACTCTGAATTTTCCCACGAAACATAATCTATTTCCGTCGCTTCAAATTGTTCAGAAACAGCATCTATTGCTTTCCATATATTATTACCATTCACACCAAAGGGATGAACGATATTATCTTCGTACAAGTATATATTGTATTCTGACTGTAATGCCTCAGTGGACACAGCAATTGGGACAATAATTCTGCTATGGCTTTCACTATGAAAGTTTTTAAGATCAAGCGCATAATCCAGTACCTGATTATAGGCAGCTTTGGTGAATTCTTCGCTGCCTGTTTTGAACTCCAGTAGGAAGACAATGCCCTTATGTAAGAATACAACGTCTACGCGCTTTCCCATCCTTGGTATTGTATATTCAAACAGGATCCGCCCTTCATCAAAACCCATAAGTTCATTTTTAAGAATAGTAATCTCCATTATCCATGCATCGCGCTGCAGGTCATTTAAGTCGTAGACATTATTCATTACCATTTTAGCTAGAATGTGATCTATTGAATCATTTTCAAAGTCTGATAGATTCGCCGAATAATATGATCTCATTATTTCACCTGCTTCCTTATATCGTCAGTTAATTTCTTCGTTGTGCTTTCAAATCGGTCTTTCCGCAATTCGCATTCCCATATTACAAGGACATTCCACCCACAATCTGTGAGTTTAGAGTATATCTTTTTATCGCGGAAAACATTGCCCTTAATTTTATCCTGCCAGAACTCTACATTACTTTTGAGCCAAACAAAATATTTACAACCGTCATGTTTATGCCAGAAGCAACCGTTAACGAATATGACGGTTTTATACTTTGGCAAAACAATGTCCGGCTTGCCAGGTAAACGATTATCATTCTTTCTGTATCTGAATACCTGTGAAAACAGATACTTGCGAATTTTTTCTTCAGGTTTTGTATTTTTGCTATGTATCATTGACATGTTATAACTACGTATTTTCGTTGAATGTACATCTGCCACAACGTTACCCCATCATTTAATTATTCATTGAAATAGCTCTTCAGCCTTTGCCTGAATATTTTACCAACAGCAGTATTTTCACTGCGGCCAATAGAAAGCCAGATTTTCGGTGATATCGAGAATTCCTGTGTCTTATTACTAAAAAGAAGAATTCACATTCTGCCAGATCTTTTATATTATTTGCAATTATAGCCATAAATTTACATTATTGTTCCAATAGTACCTACACCGAAATATACAGCTGTTCTTTGCTTTATCGGTTTCCCTGGTAAATGTGTCACCTTCATGGAGTTGATTACAGTATCTTCATGATAATGGTACATATTAAACAACTCATTCGAATATATCAACTCGCTGTTTATTTTCTGAGAAGCATAAAAGACATAGTTTTCAATCTTCTATATCGCTGCAGAATCCAATATTGCTATTATCAAGTGTTCCAACAACCAAACCACGATCAAGCAATCTATTACCGCATTCACAGCATGTTTCCGGAAGAAGCGCGCAATTGTGACATGCTGCAAGATTACATGATTCAGGCCCCTGGCCTGCGGACTGTATACAAATCGGATCAGATGAACACCACTTTGCATTTCTTATGGCTGCCAGAATTGTATCTTCAAGTCTACCTTTTTCGCCCTGTCTGACCAGCCCACCAAGCGAACCCTCAGAATCACCGGAAGCTGTGTATATTAAAACACCACTCATTTTGCTGTTATCAGTGCATTTTTCACAGTAAATACGTTCCTTTATTGACGAACTACCATAACCACATTCATAGCTCAGCTGATTAATTATCAGATGCGCAAATGTATGTAAAAGAACATATTCTGCACGAAGATTTCCAGGTTCTAATTTTCCGAAGAATGAGTTCTGATATGAACTGTTCAATTTGCTGATTCTTGAAACAACATCCGGATTACGGGTCCACTCGGATAGCACTTCGGAATTAAACTCAAAGAAAATTCCTTCACCATAAACTTCAATGGCAGGAAGCCAGTCGCCACTTCCTATTCGTAGCATATCCTTTTTCTGTCTCAGATCATTTGTAGCATTCGGCTCCAGACGTGAAAAACCGACAAACGCACGTGTTTCTCTAAGTTTTTTCACGAGTGAGATACTTTTAAAGTATGGCTGTATACTCGGATGATAATTATCAATCTGGTAATTAACTGAGTGAAAATCCAGTGCATCGCTTCCGCTGGATTTTATAAGCATTTTATATTCTGCTATACGGTAATCATCCTCAGTCATTGCCTCAGTAACTTCTGGGAGACCTTCCATATTGCTGATTTTATTTACAACAGCGTTATAGAGCTCATCAGCATTTACGTTGAAGGTTTCAGCAAAAATAGACACCATCGCACGGTCAACTTCCCCGTTAACACGATGATTTGCAATAGTCTTAAAACAGCCATTGACTGCAGCAACTATTCTTCTGGAAGTCGTTTCATCATCCGCAGGAATGTAGATGGAGCTTTTCGTGTCTGCAAACCAGACATTACTCGCGCCACGCTGTAAAACTTTAATTTTTTCAGTATCGCATGTGCATGGGTTATCTTTGTCCTCTGATATTCCCAGCCACGGTTTAGTTCCTCTACAGGTATAGCCTATTCTTTTTAATGCACCAGGACGAACGGCACTGGCAATGGACCTGCTGGCACCACAGGAACATTCGTAACGAACACCAGTAAGTGCTGCTGACGTACCACCAGTACTTCTGCGTATTCTGCATGTCTCAGGATCATAGTTGTGACCGGAATCATAATGTACCCATTCAGCAATCGGAAAATCATCAATATGGCCATCTGGACATACAACAACAAATCTCTCAGGAATTAGCTTGTGCTTATATTTCTTGTTTGGGTCACATTTTCTTCCGTTTTCCCATTGATATGCATCGCATACAGACTGTTTTGTAAAGTAGCCTACTTTCTGCATTCCTCCGCAAAACGGACAGTAATGCCATCTTGGAAATCTGACAGCAGGAATGGTCATATTGCAATTCTGCGGATCAGCGCTCCTGTCACGAAAATCTGGCGGCCAACGCAATTCCTTTACACCGAGTCTCTTTTGAAGGCGTTCATCTTTAATAATAAACGGTTCAGTCGAACTGTAGCGCCACATATCAAGGCCGGCAATCATAAGTGACTCATCATTTGGAAACGGAACAATGGAGCCAACGCCCCACGGACTGATTAAAGCACTTCTGCGCATAGGTTTTTGTGAAAATGTCATTTATTCATCCTCCTCATGGTATCCGCTTTCGATCACTCGTGCCTCACATGAAGCATCAACACTTCTCATGGATGTCAAAGTCGGAAAGCCCCGTTCCTGACCCCAAGCTTCATTTCTCATCGTCCCTGCTGGAAACATAAGCGGTAATTCTTCTCCAGATGTGAAATCCTGATATTTCTGCGGCTCTTCAAGTTTCCATTTTTCGAGAATTGCATCAATGTGCGCCATCGTCTTGTCAAGTTCTTCAGGATCAATGTCACTAATACGCTCAGAAATAACCTTTTTGATTTTACGCAAAGTTGCAGCATCCGGAACAGATGGTGGATTATTATTCAGCGCTTTGTCACCCTCGAGCCGCATAATACCGATAATCAGCGCATGCAAAGCTCTTTCACGTAACGGAGCAGAAAAAGGTGTTACACTAGTTGGTTCAACATTGCAATATACACGTGAATGGTACGGTATAAAATGTTCGTAGTAGGACTTATCACGCGGTTTGCCTGGGTTATAGATAGTAAATACAAGTCCGGGAGCATCACTGCTTCTTCCGACGCGGCTCGTTGCCTGAATATACTCAGATGTTGTTTTAGGCTGACCGGATACCGTCATAAGGCCAAGTCTTGGAACATCGACGCCAACAGAAATCATATTTGTTGCAAGGCAAATGTCGACAGGCCTCTTTTCATTATCCGCTGTCGGATATTTAATATTCAAGTTCTGAAGGGAAACTGGTATTTTATCACTTCTTATACGGCTTGTAAGCTCTTCATCACGCCAGATATAACGACGCTTTTCTTTATAACCTTCTACACGATCCTCATAACGGCGCTTGTAAATAACATGCAGATATTCATCTATATCTGCCCGTATCCAGGTTTCAGTTTGTCCCAGTTCTCTGATACTGTTAAAGTAACCAACATTTGTCCAGTAAGCATCCCTCTCAAATTCATTATCAACCGTTATGGCTTTTCCTGCATACAATAAAGCTGCATACAATCTTATAGTTGTCGTTGCAATAGAAGATGATCCTGACGCAAGAATACCTACATACTTACGTCCATTAGAGGCTTTGTTCTCAACCGCAAAAAATGAATCGCCTGCATCAAGACCAGACGGCGGGAACTGTCTTACTTTATCCTTTCCGCATCCATAAAGCGCATGACATTGTTCAGCGGCACGACTGATAGTTGCAGTAGATGCTATTACTTTAGGCTGAATTCTGTTTGCTCCATCATTATAAGAACAAAGTTCATGGATCATGGTTTCATAATGGCCAACCATAGAACCAAGCGGACCAGAAATAAGGTGCAACTCATCCTGAATTATTAAGTCCGGTGCGGTAACTCGCTGGCCATCATGAATTCCAAAAATTGTCTGGGCCTCTGGTCTGTATGGCAGCATTGCAAATTTATCTACTGTACCAAGGAGCAAGGTGGGAGTTTTGCTGTAAATATCATCGTCAACCACATAGAGAGGTAGTTCAAATCCATCCCTGGAGAAAGTGCAATTATGCGCATTATTTCTGCACTGGAAAATAAGATATTCCTTCCTTCCTCTCTTTACACAGCGGTATCCCGGCGTTTCTCTTGTACGTCCTTTATTTACGACACCCATCTGTGCACCGCACCACGGGCATTTTAACACGACAAATGGATTCACATCGCTTGTACCGTTATATAATTTTTTATAATCTTTAAGTGCATCATGCATGCTATTTGGAGATGTTTCTCCTCCTACCCAAAGACCTATAGAAATTCTTTCGGTTCCAAATACGGTTTCATTCTCTTTTCTTATTGTCTCACATGCGCATATCATTGAAGATGCGCGTTCATACTGCTGGGATGTCAACAGGCGAAGTGTATATCTCATCAGTATGGTAGTTCCAGAATTATCCTTGTTAATGAGTCTTCTGATGAAAATAGTATACGCAGACAAACCAAGATAGGCTTCAGTTTTTCCCCCGCCTGTCGGGAACCATATAAGATCTACAATAGACCGCTCGCTACATGTATTTTGAAGCATTGAACGGAGGTTAATCAGAACAAAAGCCAGCTGGAAAGGACGCCACTTTCCGTATCTGTCTTTATTGCCAAACCAGGTGTCTTTATTTTTAATATCAGGCAATACCTCGACTGCATTTTGAAGAACAAGTTGATCATTTTCAGCCACAGTCCAGCTTTGAAGCGGGAGATTATAATGCAGCTGCTGAAGCAGCATCGCCCTGTTCATCATCTGGAATGCTTGTAATACTTTTTCGTTACTGTTGAGCAATTCAACGCCATCCCTCATACGTTTCAGGCATTCCTGGCAATTAGCTATATGACGAGCAGCAGTACCATGATCTGATACAGTCACAGCCATCTGCGATAGTTTATTGACCCAGGCGTCATAGTTATCGCACAATAGTGTGAGCTCCGAAATGATGTCTTCTTTTTTACCATAGTCAGACATCCGATACATTTCGAGCACGACGCCATCTATACTATTAGGAACAATCGGTTTTATCTCGTATACAGGAAAGATAGAAGTGCTGATTTGTGTAACCGGATGCTGCATCTCATCCCATGCTGCAGCACATCCGTGACCAATGGCATAGGTTTTAACATCCCTGTACAACATCTGATTTGAAAGATAATCATTGTCGTTAATATTGAGTTTTTCGTTATCGGGCATAGGAGCAAAACCGGCATTTGATTTCAGTGTAAACTCCACCTGAAAATAACAATCTTCATCACGCAAATGACCAGAATTGTTTACTATTGAATTTTCAAGAGTAAATGTATAAACAGTGTAGTTATCGCGCTCATATCTATATGTGACATGAAATCTAAGATTAGTTTCATGTTCATCATTTGTAACTTTAAGTACAGGAACTGAATGATTTATATCTGGTAAAGGCAGCGAATCATCTCCATTGTTCCAGTTTATTTTCTTCCTTGGATATATTACCCTTTCTACTCCGGTTTCTTCATTCCGCTCTTTTACTGTTATATATGCACCTGCTGATACTGAAACAGAAACAGCATCATCATTCCTGACTGCAACAGTAAGACTTATTGCTGATTGCTGATAAGCGTTTGAAAGATTCATTAGTTCCTCAGCGTCCTGCAGATATTCACCGACTCCACCGAAATGCTCATCGTGTGCAGCATCTTCTTCGGAGGATTCCTGTTCAACTCTTTCTGGTTCATATTCCTCTATTATGTGCTCACTTTTTACGTTTTGAGGGAAAAGTATTCCAGCAGCATATCTGATTCGCGGCGGATCGGAAGACAATATCTCTTCACCATTCTCCTGTATTAAGCCTGGCAGATTTATCGGATCCGGCCCGAAAAATTCCCGTTTTACAATTTCGATTATTTGTTCACGCCTTGTATCCATTTTCGAGCCTCCTAAGCTGAAGTTTTATATATTCGTTTCTGGCTTCATCCGACTCGAGGATGTATAGACCTGATCGTGCTCTGCTCAGGGCAATATACATCAGCTTCTTATCAGCAATGGATTTTATATCCGTAAGAATAACTACAGAATTCTCCAATCCCTTAAAAGCCTGAATCGTACAGAACGACAGTTTGTTATTACTGTAAGTCTTATAGTCTTTTATCTCATATTTATCCACAGCCGAAACAACAGAGTTTTCACGTTTTACTGGGGACAGAATACTGATCTTCTTTGGCGAAATATGATTATCTAGCAAGGAAGCAATAATACCGGTCAATTTTTCTTTCTGCTCATCATCATCAGAATACGTCATATACTCAACAGGCATTCCGTCTACTTTTGACCAAACTTCTGATGGAGCTTCAAAACCTGTGACAGTTGTAATTTCTTCACAAATTGCTTTTGTGTTACGGCAATTTACGGTAAGCTTAAATCTTATAAACGATGTTCTGTCTTCAAGCATATTTTTCAGATCCTCACCCGTTTTAGAGGAACTGTAAATTGCCTGTTGGGAAAAATCACCCAGCATTGTACATCTACCACGTGAAAGTCCGCCCTGGAGGCAAGCATCAAAAACATCCAGATATTTCTCTGTGACAAGATCCTGTGCTTCATCAACTATGATCTTATCAAACTTTTCACGTAGTTCTATAAGAGCCTGTCTCGCGTAAAGTGGAATGTCATCTGTATAAAATGACTCCTGCCCATACTCTTCTTCAGGAAAGTTCAACCGCATGCCTTTTCTTTTTATCATCCTTATCATAAATCTGTGGAAAGTACCGGCATACTTCGGCTTTAAATTTGATGGTGCATCTTCAAAGTATTTTTCAAACCAGTCTCCAAGATTTTTGTTGTAGCAAAACAATGCGACTTTTTGTCCGGAGGCTGCAGCTTTCTTAGCTTCTTCAACCGCAATCAATGTTTTGCCAGTTCCTGCGCCACCTTGAATAAGGCACCTTTTATTATCATCCAGCTGATCGATACAACGATATTGTTCATTTGTTAACCGGATGAGTTCTTCCTCTGAATACCTTATCTGGACGCTCATTGCAACAGCCTTATCAAAATCTCCACGCAGCAATGCTGCAATATATCTGATATCGTCTTCCGAAGGCAGACGCTCAACCGGAACCTTATAACCATACAATTCTTCCCAGCGTTGACTTGAACCTATGAACAATCTGTTTATATATTCTCCGACGCTTTTTCCGTCATTACAGTCAAACACCTGCCATTGAGACTCATCACAGCCAACAGTACCATATTCAACATCCGGAAACATAACACCAATACCAAAAAACACGGTTTCCAGATAACGATGATTGCCGTCAAGCTTCGACTTTATATCTCCAATTATGCTGAAGATACCATCCCACGCCTGATCAAACGGTCCACGCTCTTTGGTAGACACATTTCCGTACTTATTCGTAAAAGACCAGATGCCGTCGTTTCTGCGTACTCGTCCTCCTTTTACCTCAAGAGCAAAAAGTCCTTTATAAGGCACAAGCACGAAAAAGTCAGTTTCTCCGTGGAGAACTTTATTATGATTTGATATTCCAAGCGAATGCAAGACAATCCAGTCTTCAGTTGTCGGGTCATCTCTGAACCATTCAAAAATACGCTTTTCAGCTACACTTTTTATTTCAGGGGAGATTACTGAGGGTATCATCTTTGCCATAATTATTCTCCTTTATTCGGTCAGCAACCTATTTGTATTTCCGGTTTCAATTGGAACCATCTGCCCAATATCTATCACTTTCAGTATTTTCACATTTCCTATATCTTCAAGTTGAAGTGTTATTGGATCCCAGATATTAAAGGGATCCAGTTCATCCATTTCCAGAAGCTTTTCGGCAATTTTATTTTTAAGCCTTTCTGAAAGAAGCCTTCCGGCTTTGGTATGTGCGACTCTTACCTCTCGGCCAGCAGCATAAATCAGCTCGATTTTTTCAAGCAATACCTCATCGTTTGTCGCTGCAGCAATATTCAACAGATCTTCCTGATCCTGTGGGATGATCAGCTCGTCATTTGTGAGCCAGTTTTTCACAGTCATAAAGTCCTTCTTGCAGCCGACATCTTTCAACTTATGATATATTTCATCATTTGTTGAAAAAAGCGATTCAACTTCTAGGGATTCTTTCCACTTGTGTGAAATATCTTTCAGACTGGATTTGCCTTCTTTGCTCAAAATATTGTCTGCAAGGTCCCTGATAATATCTCGTTGCGCTTCTCTGATGACAACAAAATCACCTACAGAAAGAGCTTCAGCAAACTTTGAACGTATCTTATTACATGTTTGCTGAATAATGTCAGTTACAGTGACTACCTTATGCCCGCTGCGGTAGAAAGCCAGCAGCCCGCCAACAAAACTCACAGGGTATGCATCTGTAATCTCTGACGCACCACTTCCGGAAGAACTATACCGGTGATATTTATTTGTCAGAATCAGTTGTTCAATATCCGCAAGTTCGTCAGTTGTATTATCTGCAACCTTTTGTATATCATCATGATGTTCAAATGCAGCAGCGCTTATCTCCCGCTTACTGTGGCTGAAAGATTTTTTGACTATGTTAGCATTGTTTGAACTATCAAGTTTTTTGCGCCAAGTCCTTATGTGTGATTTCTTCCAGCGTTCCTCATACTGATAAGTCAGTACAATATATTCATTTGAATCAAAATGGTAGATAACATTCCGCATAATTCTGTTACTAAGCCACCCGACAACTATCGTTGCATCGAAGCTTTGATCTGATATGCCTTGGTATTCTTGGGGATACATAACAGCTATCTTAGTACTGCACTTATTACTTTCACCCCAGTCTGTCCAATACTTTCTATACGCAGATTTATCCTGTCTGTCTGATATAACAATACAAACAGAATCATAATTCTGAGTCTTAAGAAGTTCTATCATAGCCAGATATTTTTTGTTTTTATAATCACTGCTCAAAGCTATCTGCAGATTGATAATTACTAGGGTAATATCGTCGTAGAGATCCTTTGATATATATTTCCTTTCCTTTTCAAGTTTTTCACTGCAATCCGTCAGAATTTCAGAAAAACGTATATCGTCAGCATCTTCTGTAGGGACAACATTTCTTAGTACTATAAAGACGAGAGAAAAGAGCTTTTCAAATGTTGAAATCAAAGAAGATGACTGTTCTTCTATTTCAGCCTTGTGTTTATACATCAGCTGCATCGCTTCGCTTGCTTCAGGTCCATCCACGCTAAGATATTTGATTTTCTGACATGCACAGTTTTTTACTCTGGTATTGGCATGATCCTGATTATTTTCGAAATAAAGGCTGTCTGTTATGCTGTCCCTGTCCCAACGCCACTCGTTATATCCGCGGTCAATAAGAGGCTCATTATCAAATGAGTTCGCAGTATCAGTAATGCATACAATTGGAAAGTCATATTGCACCAGAACGTCAAATGCATCAAGCTGTTTTTCGATAGCGTTTGGCTGTGAAGTATCAATTATAACAGACTGTATCTTAACACCCATCACAACTGCATTAATAACAGAATATAAATCTGATGCAACTATGATTGCTGGGCTTCCAGACATCTGACCTGAACTTAGATTGGAAATATCACCATTGCCATTTGCATGCGCAAGAAATAATATATCCGATATTTTTTTGCCATCAAGTGTGGCATTTACAAGAAACTCTTTTGTCTCCTTTATTTCAGAAACATAAAAGATAGTACTGTCCAGATGAGTTTTGTGGTCTTCCAGTTTTTTAAGTGTCTCATTTTGACTACTTTCTGCTAGCGCTTTTGCTTTATAATATGCACTGTACGTTGATAAGCGTTTTGATTTCACTACCTGAAAGAACGGTGCTTTTGAAATCGGTACTCCAACACGCGTTCCGTCCTTTACCTTAAAATGAATACGTTCTGTATTATCACACTCATTCAATCCACACTCGTCAAATTCAACGATACAATTCATATACTTAAGCTTTTGGCCACGTTCAAAACGATAAGGGTCATAAAGCATCTTGATCTTCCCAGCAGTAATGTTGTATATTACTGTTGCCATTAGAAATTCATGGGAGAACCGTGCAATATCAGGGAATACAAATATATTCTTCTTGCTTTGGGAGGCAATCATATCTTCAAGCATAAGAATGCTTGCCTTCACTACAGGAGACAAAACTGTCTCAGTATTGCCAAATCCCAGAGATATCCCGTCAAGTTCTGTTTGACTCGAAATAACAAGATTAATATATTCTTTCCACTCCATACGCATTGCCTCCTATGACGTACCCCTTATTCGGTTTTAAATCCCTTTATTACTGCCTCATCATAAACTTTTAATGCCTGAACAGATTGTTTATATGATGGTTTCTTGCCACGTGCAACCAACTGCCCCACTGAAAAGATGATACTTCTTTGCCATCCCTGGAAGTTGTTGGTTTCCTTTGCCCATTTAGATAATGCATACCATGTGCTGGCAGGTACATCTGCTGCACGGCTAATAAGTTCATTTTCCTCTGCTGATACTACATTGAACGAAGATGTTGATGCTGCGGAAGATGATGATATTACCAGTTCTGAATGTGAAACGTCGATCAGTTCATCATTTAATGCATCTGTAATCGTATAATCATAGGCCTTAATGGCATTCCAGCACTGTTGTTTTTTACACCATTCTCCGACATTGGCTCCTTTTGGAGGATTCACTATAAGGTTGTGTACAATCTTTGACACTTTGATAATATTTTCTTCAAGTGCAGGAGTGAGGCTCTGCTCCTTCCATATGCGGTCAAGATCGATTCTTTGAGCGGTAGCATAAGAAAGATATGCCAGAGTATAAGTTACAATGTTTGCCCTATATCCGCCATATTGCTGTTGCTGTATAAGTTTTTCTGTACGTCTGAACAGAATCGCTTTAGCTACCAAACGTTCATAATATTTCCCGTCAGGGATGAAAGAGCCTCTTTCACTGAGTCTTACAGTATACTTTTTAAAGTTCTTCTGAGCGCCCTCGCTCACCTGATAAGGTAACTGGTCCCAAGTGTTTTCATATTTTGCAAGATCGGTTTTCGTAAACAGCGGATGGGTTTCTTTAAACGCTTTTCGGCGTAAAGTTGTGGATTCTTTTGAAAGCATATCTGAATACTGTCCGCGTGCACGTTCATAAAACCAGTTTTGAGATTTCATCCCTCCCTGAGCAGGCGCCCAAGTAATACGTGAAAGTTCCTCGATCTTTCGATGGAATAGATCATTCGCTGAAAAATCTGCCATCTGGATTTTGTTCTGAGTGTTAGCAAAGGCAGAAATCTTCGGAACTATCTCATCCATGTCTTCAGACGTATCAATTACAGACAATTTCATCTGAACAAAAACTTTGGTTAGATCTGCATTGATTTTCTTGTCTTTTCTTGCATTGTATATAGAGGCCGTAGTCTGTCCGCCATTAACAATCTGCATATCACGGATCTTGCGAATTGACGGCTTCCCGTTGTCGTCACGAACAATGTCAATGCTTTCTGCTGTGACAGAAATTCCATTATTATATGCAAGAAACATGTCCGGCTCGTCGTGTAATGTGTCACGGATGCCTTTATTGACTGCACCTTTAACCTGAAGAAATGAACGAACATTTCGTTCAAACAATCTTGGTCCATGTTCTTCGTAAATCTGTGCAAGAAGATCCCCGTTTATAATCGCAAGATATACGCTATACTTATCAGAAGTTTTATTCTCTATGCACGGTATAGTTGTTCCGTAATCTGATTCAAAATCTATTTCAATGGTTTCTCTCATTTTTCCGGACGTAGTACAACGGTAAAGCCTGTCCATGTCCCAAATAGAGAATGAAACTTCCACACCATTCAAGTCGAGATTGTTAAATGCAATTGCCTTAACAGTACTATTTGTAAGAGCAACAATTCTTACTTTCTTTATATCCTCCCGATGGTTATGCAGTGAAATTGCAAATTCATAGGTATCACTGTCTTTTTCAAAAGAAACATAGAGATCATTTGTTGCTTTTCTATACAGTTGTATTGCACGTTTGATGGCTGCATCTACTTCTGTTCTCGAAATTGACTGAATGGAATTGGACTCATGATAAATGCTAACAAAAATATCAATGTTATCATATTCTTCGGATATGCTATATGCATTAAGCTGCAATCCATAGCCTCTGAAAGGACAAATTACAGGATCTTCGATTTCAGCCGCGTCCTCAAGATACTCAAGCATAACGGCTGTGAAAAAATCCTGTCCTTCCCATCCATAAGTTTCAGAGTCTTTTGCCATGCTGATTTCTTCGTTAAAGGATGAATAAAATTCATTCATTGAAATATTGTTACTCATTTTTATTCTCCAACTGTTTTTTTAGCTCAAGCGCAATTCCTTTTGCCATCAATGGAGGTACCGCATTTCCGATCTGTGTAAAAGCCGCTGTTCTTGATCCTTCGAAATAAAAATTATCTGGGAACGATTGTATTCTGGCTGCTTCTCTGACAGTTATTGAACGAGCCTGGTTAATATCTGGATGGATAAAATAGTGCCCGTCTTTTGATATATGAGCCATCATCGTATGACATGTTGGCAGATCAGAGGCAACTACCTTAAACCGATCTAGAAAAGCAGTTCTGTTTTTATGTGTACATAGCTCGTTGGGTAATTCTGTATATTTTATGCGGCGCTTTTCGGTATCCCACGTATTGATAACCGTTTTATATATACTTCTGTCACGTTCAATATTTGGTCTGGAAACATGCCATGTCAGGATGTCATCTTCTTTGCGTATTCCTGTTTCAGTCAGATACTCATTATAATCCTCTATACCATAGTTATTGTTTTCTTCACCAGACTGAATACACGGAAGGTCATCAAGAATATCTTTCACAACATGACTGGAGGATTTTTCTTCAAATTCAGGGTAATGCATGTCTGAGCCTTTAAGCCAGCCAATCAAAATTACCCGTTGACGGCTTTGAAGTACATCAAAGTTTTTAGCATTCAAAATCTGAAAATTCAGGTTATAACCAGCATCACTAAATGACATTCGCATATCTTCAAAGTATTGTCCCTTATTAGCAGTCAAAAGCCCGGGAACATTTTCAAACACGAACATCTTAGGTTTATATTTGTTAAGCACCTGTATATATAATTTATACAGATAATTACGCTGATCATTTTTCATATTCTCGCCCTTAACTGCACGTCCAACCAGAGAATATGCCTGACATGGAGGTCCTCCTACTATCAGATCTATCGAGTCAACTTCTTGTTGACTCATAAGTACGGAGATTTTGTTGAACAAAGCCGGCATGCCTTCAGCGCTCATTGTCTCATTAATAACAGTATCTAGTATTTTTTTCGGCACGCTGGTATAAAGCTCATCTCTGCTGATAAGCCCCTTAAGATATTTGTTATATAAATCTTCTTTGTCGGCATCCTTGAGATAGTAATAACAAGCCCTAGTTTTCAATGTCATGCACGCATCTGCGTTCATCTCAACGTGGGCTACAGGACGATATCCGGAAGCTGTAAATCCTTCCGATAACCCTCCTGCACCGGCAAATAAATCAATATAGTTAATCATAGCAGTTCAAATGTTCCTTTCTTACAAGAGGCAATCCTCCTTTATTTTTGGATATTACTCCTGCGTCGCATTAGGGATATTTTCCATGATGTCATCATAACCGCGTCCAATGCAGTACAAATCTACGTAAGATTTCAGTAGTATTATCTTCATCATAGTGCGTTAATCTTGCTGCAGTCTGCATGTCTTTTTTCATCATGTCTTTGTCAAGAAGAATATGTCACAGTTTTTTATAGTTATTCGCTGTAATTTAGTCCTCTATTTACACAAACTTATAAAACGACTATTATATTATATCACGAACATTTTAAAAGCACTATACTTAAGGATTAAATTCCGAACTCAGTTGGCAATAAAAATGTTTGAATTTCAGGAATAACTATCTCAGTTATTTTGTGCAGTTTATTTTGCGGAATCAAATCCATAATGGCAATCTGCTATACATTCTCTGCAAATTATACAACATCCAGATTTTCGGAATACATTCATTGTAAAAGCCTAGTTGCTACCTGTAGATCTTAAAAAAAGTACTTTTTCTACTTAAGGTATACAAACGCCTATTAAATTTCTGTAGCGACCGTGGATTTCTCTTTCAGCCTGAAGCTTATCTAGTATTTCTATTTGATGAGAAAATAGAATTATGTCAAAATTGAACTCTTTGTCTCTATGTATATTATTTTTGTTTGCGCTAAGGGATATTTTCAGTTTTTCTCTGTCGCTTTCATCATCCTTGTTGAATGTACAAAATTCATTGTCATGCCAATAGGATTCAAATGTTGCGCTAAATTTTTTGATAATGTCTTTAGATGTGTATTCAGATATTTTAAGATTCCATTCCAATCCACTTGTCAATGCCGCATTTGAAAGATTGGACGAGCCAATATAAGCAGTTGAAAATTCTGTGTCTCTGTAAAACATATATGACTTGGAATGTAATCTGGTTCTTTTTGTGTCATAGGATATTTTTATTTCAGTATTGGGGAGTTTGGACAGCTCAAATATTGCCTTGTAGTCCGAGGCACCCATGTATGATGTTGTTATTATTCTTAGTTTTTTAGTTTTTGTGAATTTATTTAGGGCTTCGATTATTTGAGACAGGCCGCTCCATTTTATGAAGGATACGAGCATGTCTATTCTGTCTGATGTGTTAATTTCCTTGATGAGTTCGCTTCCGAGGGATGGTTCGTTCTGGGCACCGGTAAATAGTGAATTGGCGGCTATGGATGTAATCGGTCTGATTTTTTTGTTAGTGTAGTCGTCTATTAGAGTTGTGTCCATTTTGTCCAGCATAGCAAGCAGTAACTTTGCGTCTTCGCTGATTATGAATTCATCAAAATCGCCGATATCAATTTCATCCATCAGCATTTTGATAATTTTATTGCATACATCAATCTGGACATTGAGCTTGTCTTCTCCTGTTATTCTGCTCAACGCCTTAGTTATGACTTTAGCCATGTATCCGGAAAGCACTGAACTGCCTTCCTCCTTGTCAATGCCCTTTGTGTGGAAATAGTTGCTGTTTCCATGAGCATTCATATCATCGGCAATATTTTTGTTTATTACCGATTCGTATATTCCCTTACTAAGTTTCATCCCCCGACCCCTTGTAAGAATTTCATTATCTATATTTTGTACAAATTATGTAACGTTTGCATTTAGTTAATACCATTATACAACTTAAACTGTACCATAAACAGGACAGTGATAATTTTTTACAAAAATTTTATTTTTACAAACAACTTCACCTTTTATTATACAATAATTTACAAGATATTCCAAACTATTTTTAAACTTTTTATATATTTCAATAATCTGGTGCACTTTAATGCCTATCCTATAAATGATGCGCAGCATACTCTAATGTATGAGTTCTACCCTTATATTTCAAATTATTATTTTATAATTTGTATTTCTTCTTTATTTGTCAAATTATCAATTACTGTATAATCATTTATAGGATTATCAATAATACTTATTCTTTTTAAATTATGCAATTCTGACAATACGCTTATATCTGTAATATTATTATTAGGCACCATTATATTTTCTAGATTAGCAAATTCTTTTAAGTCAGAAATATCACTTAAGTTTCCATTAACAATCCACAAAGATTTTAAATTTTTGTTGTTTTTTAAGTATTTTAAGCTGCTTATATCAGTTTCACTAAAATATACAGTTTCTAATTTATTTAAATCTTCCAAAACTGTAGGATCTTCAAATTTAGAATTCAAAACCTTTAGCCATTCTAAATTTTCTAAATTACTAAAACTTTCGTCTTTACCAATAAAATTATCAATCATATCCAGGCTATCTAAATTATTTAAACTATTAATATTTTTTAATCCTCCTGAAACATGTAAGTATCTAAGATTATTTAAATTTTTAAACTTAGACATATCCAATACTGCAGGTTCACCTGAGATGTTTGATATGTCAATAAAAGCTAAAGTCTCTATAATATTTTTGTCATTATCTGATATTAAGTATAATTCATCAATATTTAAATTACATTCGAATAAATCTAAAGACTTTAAATAGTTAAATTTATTTAATGCAGAAATATTGCTGATATTACTATTTTGAATTATTAAAGATTCTAAATTTGTTAATTCTGAGATTGTATTAATATCAATATTTGAAATGCTATTTCTATAACCAATATTAACCGGCGGGCCAATATAGCTAAGATCCAGCGTTCTGAGCTGTGATAAATTATTTAACGGTTTTAGATTTTCTATATAATTATCAGATATATCAAGGTTTATTAAATTACCGTAATTCTCTATACCGGATAAATTTTGAATCTTATTAAAACTAAGATTTAATGAACTTATGTTTGAACTATTTTTATATTTATATATAGAATCTATTTCATTATGATAAATAGTAATTTCATTTAAGTTATTAAAATTATCTATATCCTTCATAGATGTTATTAAACCTATCTTATTTTGATACTCTTCAGTCATCTCACATTCTTTTATGTTTGTTTCTATTTTCCAATTAGAACTTATTGTTAATTTTGTAATATCATTTAAATCCTTAATATATATATCCTTATCAAAATTATTTAAATAACATCTCATTATTGCTTCAAAATTTTTATCTTCCCATACTATTACAGAATTATCATTGTCTTTTAAAGCATCAGGATTCTCAAGTAGAGGATCGCTTAAACTAACTAATTTCTTGTTTCCATCCCAATCAACATTTTTACCCATTATATTGCCTATTGATCTTACCGGTAAATATGTAGTTCCATCATAAAGTAATGGATATACAATTTTTCCGTCTGCATTCTTGAATACTTGTTTTTCATTATCAATAATAATTGTAAAATCTGGTCTGAGTTGTGCTGTTATAGTTTTAATTATATCATTAGCATACACTCCCACTGTGAAAGATACGATCATAATAGTTGCAATCAATGATATTCTCATCACAAATGCAATCTTACACTTTTTCATTAATTTACCCCTCTTAATTAATTTTTTTGATTATTTTGATTTTAGCATGCTACAATTGCGAATTAATGCTTTTTTTAGCTATAATTTATCTAAATAATATATTTTTAAGCAAAGATTTATTTATAGATTCAAAAAGTCAAAATTTTGGAACCTTCGACAGGCTGGTGATTTCCGAGTAATTATTGCTCCTCGGTTTTCTCTACGTGGATTGATACTGCTTTTTCAACAGCTTCCTTGTACTCGCTGTCGACATTCAAGACCAGTGTGTTATCCTTGAAAAAAAATGTTGGACGATTGAGTATGAATTTGTAATACGTTCCTTCTCTAAACGACCTCTTGTACGGTCCGCAATAATAATATCCCTGGAATTTTTCCCACTTGTAGAAATTGCCCGTATCGGTGATTCCTTCTTCATAAATTATGGTTCCTACGGCTCCCCTGTAAAAATATGTTACGCACATGCTTAGTGTAAGAACTATCCAGTATAACCCTCTAATCAAACTTGACAAATAGTGGCTTGTTTGTATGTGACTCACATACTCCTTGTTATTTAAGAATCCTTCACTTATTCTTTCTATATATTGCAGGTCAAACATCTGAAAAACGCTGTCTATATAATCCTTTTTAAGAAGGCGGTACATCGCTAAAAAATTCTTCGTCTCTAAAAAAATCCAGAAAATTAATAAACCAAGGTAAATCACTCCCAATATGCTTAGTTTCTTGTTCAACACGATGATTTCTGAATCTTTTCTCTTTATCCTTCCAATCTGAGTCCATAAAATCTCCTTTACACCAATCAGCAACAAAAATACAATAATAAATAGAAATTCATTAGTCATATCTTCCCCCATATATCCCTGAACCACATAGCCCTGTTTTATAACACGATTTCATTTTAACATATTATGGAAGATATGAAAAGAGTGATTCTGCGGTCTGCAATCACAGAATTACCTGCATGTCCTGTATGTGGGTAACTCATAATAGAGATTGATTAAATGAGTGTCTAACAGAGCAAACGGTGGTATAATAGAAGAAATGGATGGTGAAAGAGTGAAAATTGCACCACAATTAGCGATAAATATGGCAACAGGTATTTTTATAATAAGGCGAATGAAAATGAAAGTTTATTTGATACTTATTGTTCAATATGGTATATTCTTATCATAAAAATTTAAGCAGGAGGAACAAATGGACGAGCTGTTATTGAATTTCAAAGAGACGTAAGTGACTTCCCTGATAATAAATATTATTATTCTTTATTTGCAAGAAAAAAAGAATTTGTAGACCAATTGCCTTCTTTGTTAAAAGCTATATGTACTAATGAGCTATATATAAAAGAAGCTGTAGAATCTACTAATCAAAGTAATAATATAAAGTAACCATAAGAAAGAGAATAAAAGGTTTACTTCAATGACCTATCGTCAATTTCTTTTCTTCATGACATTTTATACATTGCTTATAAAAGATATAAAAATTAGTCAAAATAGCTATGCCTATCTTATAACTTTAATTTGGGAGATTATTATGAAAAAAATAAAGATGTTGAAAGGTACTTGGTTTTATATATTTATAGGTACTTTTTTAATTTATTGTATAGTTTTTTTAAATCAATTAAGTTTCATAAATCTTACATTCCAATTTTGTTTTAAGGTATGTTTATTTCTTCTTTTCATTATTTCTATAAGTAAATTATTATTTAATAATATGCAAAGCATGAAAATCTTTTTATTTTTTCTTTGTATGCTATTTATTATTTTAAATTTTCTACATTACTCGCTGCTTAAAGATTCATATATTACTATAATTGATTTAAATAACCGTAAAATTGCAGTTCAAGAACATTTTATACTTCATGATTATAGCGTTAATTTTTACAAAGTAAAATACAAAATATTAAAAACACCTCTCAAAAATAAAGCATATCTTTGCTTAGATTATCCTTCATTTCATATTGGTGATTATAAAGTAACAGATATTACACAAACAACCGCTACCATAGAATACATGAATCCTAAATATAGCTACCATCAAATAGTAATAATAGATAATTAATTTTTAAAAATCTTAAGAGGAGAAAACAGCGAACAACTGTATAGTTTATCAGCGGGAGGACACGAGGTCCTCCCCTACAATTTGGCTGAATTGTGATTTAGCATAAACAAAAAGGATGCACTTCGTGCATCCTAGCTCTGTTGTTATTTTGATGTTTTGCAGAGGGCCTCGGCTATTGCTTTTGCCTTGTCCAAGTCTTCTGTTTTTGGATTCCAATTGCATTTAATTTCCGGTTCCACAACCTTGAATCCTGATTCTGTGAGTCTTTCTCGAAGCACCTTTGTTGATTCGCCGCTCCATCCGTAGCATCCGAACACTGCTGCTTCCTTGTTCTTAAATTTCAGTTCTCTCAGGAATTCCAGCCATCCTCCTACTGAAGAAAGAATATTCTGTCCAACAGTTGGTGAACCTACTGCAATTGCCTTTGATTTGAATACTTCAGTCATTATGTCATTTTTATCTGCGTGAGAAATATTGAATATTTTAACTCTTGTGTCTGGTGATATCTTTGATATTTCTGAAGCTATTTTATGTGCCAGCTGCTTTGTGCCATCCCACATGGTATCATATGCAATTGTAATTTGGTCTTCCTGATATTCCTTTGACCACTCATAGTACTTATTCACTATTTGCAGCGGGTTATCTCTCCAAATTGCGCCATGGCTTGGTGCGATTATTTCTATTGGGAGATTCAAACCTACAACTTCTTCTACTTTCTTTGTAACCAGCGGTGAAAGAGGATTTAAAATATTTGCATAATACTTCATTGCTTCTTCCCACAGTCTGCACTGGTCAGCCTTGTCATTGAAAAGCTCCTCCACTGCATAGTGTTGTCCAAAGGCATCATTTGAAAACAATATGTTGTCTTCAGTCAAATATGTTGCCATGCTGTCCGGCCAATGAAGCATTCTCATTTCAACAAACACAAGCTTTTTACCATTTCCTATATCGATGGAATCTCCGGTTTTTACAACTTTATAATTCCACTCTGGGTGATGATACTGGCCAGTCAGTGATTTTACTGCGTTTGCTGTGCAATAAATCGGTGTATTCGGTATTTTTTCCATCAATGCAGGCAATGAACCGCTGTGGTCTATTTCTCCGTGATTCATTACAATGAAGTCTATTTTCTGTAAGTCGATTTCAGATTCAAGATTGTCCACAAATTCTGTTGAATGTGGTTTCCAGACAGTATCTATGAGCACTGTCTTTTCTTCTTGAATCAAGTATGCGTTTTGACTTGAGCCGTTATTTATGGAATAATCTGCTCCATGAAATGATTCCAGCTCCCAATCCATTTTTCCTACCCAATAAACATTGTTCTTTACTAGTTTTTTCATATTTTTCCTCCTAAGTTTTCACGAACATGATATTTCTTATTTATGTCCCTATTATAGTGAACATGGAAAAACGAAACTGTGATTTAAATCATTTATTTCATATTTTTTTATTTAATTTCTATTTTCGTAAATTTCTCTAAGTGCTTCTTTATTAATAATTTTAATTTTCTTATGGCCATCAAGCTGTATGAATCCTTCATCTTCAAGTTCATTGAGCTTTCTGCTTATGGTCTCCCTTGTTAGATTTATATAAGCTGCTATATCATCCCTGGACAATTCAATCAATTCTTTTTTTATGCGGGTATTTCTATATAGAAGAAAACCTGCAAGTCTTGATTTGGCATCATTGATGGATAATAGTTCTATAAGTTCATTTGCTGATGATAATTTGACACCCACAACATTGAGAAGCTTGACCCCTACTTCAGGCCTGTTCATAATCATTTTCTGAATATCGGCTTGTGAGATGATGCATACCCCTGTGGGCTCCAATGCAACAGCATTAACATCATATTTTCCTCCTCCGAAAATGTTCTGCTCTCCGTAAATATCACTTTCAACAAGTATGTCCGTTACATATTCTTTTCCATCCATTGAATAATGATTGAGCTTGACTCTCCCGTAACGCACAATGATTATTTTATCTGCCGGGTCTGATTCCCGGAATATAATATCACCCTTCTTATAATCCAAATGTTCAGATTTAGATATGAGTGCATTATGTTCTTCAAAAGTAAGCATGCTAAAAAGCGCAATCTTTGATGTGCATAATCCGTTGAACTTGCAACTACATTCCATATTTTCATCTCCGGTTAAATGTATGTCCTAAAACTACCATTATCATTATACCATATATTTCTATATTAATAACACTGTATTTTATGACATGTTTCATTTGCTATAACTAATCAAGGCATCAGGGACTTTGTTATTTGTATAATTTTTTACGCTTCATTAGCAACTTCAAGCACCTGTTTTGTTTTTTTGTTGAATTCAATGTGTTCATTGACAATGCCTTCTATCTCCACAAGTTTTTCGGCTTCAACCTTTAATAATTTTGTAACTCTCTCCATTGATTTTCTTTCAATTTCCGAGTATTCTCCGTCAGCATGACATATACTTACCAGATCGTATATGAGCTGAAGTTTAGTCTGTCTGTTTTTTATTCTTGAAAGTATATTCTTAAGCGCTTTTCCTTCTGCAACTTCTTCTGTCAGCATATTTACCTTATCCATGGTGATTCCCATGCGGACAGCAATATTCTTCATGGCTGTTATCTCTTCTCCAGATATTACTCCATCGCATGATACAATAAACATTATCGCCTGCAAGTAGCTATTCTTTTCTTCCTTACGCAAATTCATTAGAGGCTCCCCTTGATTGATTATTTCGATATTATTAATCATAATATATATCGGCATTTTTGTATAATTTGTTAGCGAAAAAGAGATTAACGAGACCTTATTTTACTATTGGCGAACTCGGATTCTGTAATCGTGAACAACGTCGAAGGGAAAATAATAACACTTTTATAACAATAGCATAAAATACATTACTAATAATAAAGGAGTGATTTTTATGCTACCAGCATATTTTGGCACCTTGACGCATACTGTATCTCCGGGAGATTCTCTTTTTAACATTGCAAAGAAGTACAACACAACAATAGAAAATATCTTGAAATTCAATGATATTCCCAATATAAACATGATTCGTACGGGACAGCAGATTATAGTTCCAATGTCACCTCCGGAATCAATTCTCTACACCGTAAGACCGGGAGATTCTTTATACAACATTGCTTTAAGGCATGGTACTTTCGTTGACAATTTAATCAGATTCAACTACATTAACCCGCCATATATTATTTATCCGGGACAGCAGTTGATAGTAACAGCGTCGTTGAAATAAATTATTTTTCATACAAAATTTAATATCACAATATTGTTACAATATGCTTATCGATGCATAATCCTGACTGTCAGGATAAAAATAATCATATCTTGAAGAAAGAAAGGAAATATTATGACTGAAAAAAATTCAATTGCACCGGAAGCTCGACAAGCATTGGCAGATTTCAAAATGGAAATGTCCAAAGAACTTGATCCTGGCATTAAAAACAGTATGAGCCTTTCTGAGTATCCTTTGGATATGAATGATCTGGATCCTGAAGATATAAGTCTGGACAATGAAATTCACAACAGATATCTGTTTTAAAAAAACAAACATCCCGTGCATATGCACGGGATGTTTTTGGAGAGGGTTTCATCTTTTTTATATCGGTCTTAATAATATATTTATATTATAGATTGTTGTCCTTAATTTTAGCTTAAACTTTTAAATAATTTTCTTTATAAAACAAATATCCCGTCATTAACGGGATATTTGTCCTTGGGGGAGGAGTACATTTATTTAAAAATCAGTAGATTGCAATTTGATAATTTATTATGTTAACTCATGTGTATTTGTATTGTTAACTTTTCTATATGATATTATTCTTATGTGTTGAAAAGATGTTGACAATATGATTGATGTATGAAGTTTAAAATTCTCAAAAAAAAATACACCTTTCGGTGTATGGTTCATGACAAATGATTTCAATTGAATTCAAACGTATGCAGGAGGACAGTAGTTATATCCGGGAGGACACGAGGTCCTCCCCTACAAATTGTGAAAATTAGGTTTGTCATTATTCTATTATTTTAATGGTGCGCCGCAGTTCGGGCAAAATTTAAAGTCCTGTTCTGATTCAAATCCGCAGCTGGGGCACGTATTCATGCCGCAGTATCCCAGGTGTACAGGCTGCATGTCTTCCTCTCCCAGGTATATGTCTTCTCCTTGCCCATGTTCAAGAAGCGCTGCTTTTTCCTTGTTCGTTACTAAGTAAAGACTGTTACAGCATGTTGTTCTAACGTATATTTTTTTGCTGAACTTGAAAACCGGTATGAAAAATATATTCAGCACGTTACATTCCATGAATGCTTGGTATCGCCCGTACTTATTGCAGCAGCTGCACAATATTGTCTTGTTGAAATTAAGTTCCTTTCGTTGAGGATAAACTCCTGCCATAAAAAACATCTTATCACCATTTTCTTTTAGTTTGTTTATATTATATTGATTGTCGACATAATGTTCAAGTGTTTAATTTGAAGTATTCAGAGAATTGTTTTGCTTCTTGCAAATATTCCTTTATAATATTATATACGACGAATTTGAAATAACTTTAATACATACTTGCATGATTCATTTATATCTAATGTTTTGAAAACGTTTAAAAAGTGTTTGAAATAGATTTTATATGTTTAATAAATTTTTAACAACAAATTATTTATTTAAACAAATTTATCAACAACAAAAAAAACACGGTGTTATAAAATTATATTAAATAAATAAGGAGGGTGAAGTAATGGATAATACTTCTAAAAAACCATCATTTGCGATATCGCTTTTGATAGTAGCGTTTTTATTCGTAATTATAATTGTTCAGGTTCTTGTTGCAGGCAGTCCTGATATTCACATGACATTGGTGTTTTCAATATCATTTGCAGTGGTGCTTCTGCTGGCTACAGGAACAAAATGGTCTTCTGTTGAAGATGGAATAATGCATGGCTGCAAAATAGCAACGGTTCCGATGCTGATATTGATGTTCATAGGAATGCTCATTCCTGCATTGATAGCATCAGGTACAATTCCGGCATTGATTTATTACGGACTTAAAATAATCAATCCAAAGGTATTTTTATTGACTGCAGCTCTAATATGCAGCATAGCGTCCATGTGCACAGGAAGCAGCTGGACTACAGGGGGAACATTCGGAGTTGCATTTATGGGAATAAGCATAGGTCTTGGAATACCTCCGGCTATTACAGCAGGAGCAGTCGTTTCAGGAGCTGTAATCGGAGATAAGCTGTCACCTTTGTCAGACTCAACAAATCTTGCAGCAGGTGTAAGTGAAGCAAACTTGTTTACTCATATAAAAAGTATGCTGTACACAACAGTTCCTGCCTTTATAATTTCACTTGTAATCTACACGCTGTTGGGCATGAAGTACAGTGCTTCTACAATAGACACAACTGCAGTGGATGCAATTCTTCAAGGAATTTCAGGTAATTTTAACGTAACTCCTATGTATGCACTGATCAGCTTGATACCACTTCTTTCAGTTATCATAATGGCTGTAAAAAAAGTAAACGCACTTGCAGCAATGGTTATAGCATCGTTGATAGCCATGGTTATCGCAATGGTTGCACAGGGTTACACCATTCTTCAGATGATGTCATTCATGAACTACGGTTTTGGAATTGAAACCGGTGTTGCCAATGTTGATAAGCTTCTAAACAGAGGCGGTATTCAGGCAATGATGTGGACTGTTTCTCTTGGCTATCTGGGGCTTTCATATGGAGGAATTCTTGAAAAAACAGGGACATTGGAATCATTGCTCGACAAGATGGCAGGGCTCACAAGAAGTGCACGAAATCTCATCATTACACATATTGTCTCTTCAATAGTTGTAAACTTCATTTCAGCAAGCCAATATGTTGCAATTATTATACCCGGAAGAATGTATCTTCCTGCATATCAGAAGCTTGGCATAAGAAACGATGTTGCCTCAAGAACCTGCGAAGATTCAGGAACAGTGACATCACCGTTAGTTCCATGGGGGCTCTGTGGTGTATTCTTTACAGGAGCGTTGGGAGTAGGAACTATGGAATACCTTCCTTATGCTTTCCTTTGTTACCTTACTCCGATAGTTGCAATAATCTATGCAACAACAGGAAAATTTATATGGAAAAACGAAGAAACATCTGATTCGACTGTTGAAAATATCGCAAAATAATCATGAAAGTAATGGTGTAATATGTATAAAATCGAAAAGGAACATACAACAAAATTACTGATGAATCTTGTCTCTATTGACAGTCCGTATTTTGAAGAAGACAATGTCATGGCCTTTGTCTATGAATGGTTTATTCAAAACAATATGGAAGCATTCATTCATGAATATCATGAAAAAAAAGTTACAGGATTTAAAGGAAAGAATATTGTTGTTAATTTAGAAGGAAAAAAAAGCGGCCCCGTTATCTGCATAAATGGTCATCTAGATACAGTGAGACTGTGCAACGGTTGGACAGTCAACCCCAAAGGTGAAATTATCGGTGACAGACTTTACGGTGTAGGAGCTTTGGACATGAAATCCGGGTGTGCTTCAACCATGATTGCCTTAAAAGCATTCCACGAGAATCACAGTGATTTTAATGGCAAAATAATTGCTACATATGTATCTGTGGAGGAAGGTCCATACGGAATGGGAACAAATTCGCTGATCGAAGACGGCTACCTGAATGATGTTGACTTCTCAATTGTAACAGAGCCCAGTGCTGGTTTTACTGGTGAGAGTTTCCCTAACATATGTCTGGGAGCAAGGGGCGGATATGGTCTTGAGGTTGAGTTTTTTGGAATATCTTCACATGCAGCAACTCCTGAAATGGGAATCAATGCAGTCAGCGATGCGTCTAAATTCATATGTGAACTTGAAAATATAGACTACAAAAAAGATCCTCACCTTGGCAAAGGTTCAGCATGTGTGGTGGCTGTGGAAAGTGACGGAGGAGCATGCAGTGTTCCTGATTACGCAAAGTTAAGACTTTTCTGGCACATAGTTGTTGGAGAAAGCGAAAAGACCATTACTGAAGAAATAGAAAAAGCATTAAAAAGAGCAAACATTCAATGCAGGTACAACATTAAATTCCGAGAAGCACCTTCTGAAGGGTCCAAAGGATTTTTGCCGTACACTATAACCGGAGAAGAACCGCTGGCTAAGGATTTTATGGAAACAATCAAAAATGTGTGCAAGACAGAACCAAGTGTTTCATATTTTCAAAGCATAGGAGATTTTAACTACCTGGGATCTCGTCTGGGGGCACCGGCAGTAATATTCGGAGCAGCAGGAAGCAATTTTCATGGAATTGATGAGTATGCAGAATTAGAATCTGTTTTTAAAACTGCTGAAGTTATTTACGCTTTTCTTGAAAAAGTTTTGTGCAATTAGTGATTAAGGGAGGCAGTAATCTGCCGCCCTTTATTGATGTTAATCAATATATGTGCTATAATTTTAGCAGTATTGTAATGGATGCATTTGGAGGAATATGATGCACGCTGATATTTTAATAAAAAACGGAAGTTGCATGACAATGGAAAATAAAGAAATAAAAAATTGGATTGCAATCTCTCAAAGCAGAATTATTGGTTTAGGTACAGGAAATGATTATGAAGATATTGTTCATGAGGACACAATAGTATTGGATGCAAAGGGATGCACTGTACTTCCTGGGTTTATTGACAGTCATTTTCATGTGGTGCAAACTGCCCTTAATTCTGTCAGCTTGGATTTAAGCGGTGTTAAGACACATGCGGAAGTAGGCGAAAGAATTAGGGAAGCATCAAAATCATTTATTGGTGACTACATCAGGGGAATTCGGCTAGAAGAAGGACAATTTGTTGAAAAATCATTTCCCGGGAGAAAGCTGCTTGACCAATATTGCAATGATGTACCTGTTGTTCTCAATTCCCTGGAATATCAGGTAAGCATGCTCAACACCTGCGCAATGCTTTATTTTAAAATACCCTTTACTGCAGAGGGAATAGAAACAGATGAAAAACAAATGCCGACAGGCATATTCAGAAAGCAGGCCAATGCCATACTTCGTTCAAACATATTAAAAAACATATCTGATGAAGTACGAAAAGATGCGGTTTCAGGAATCATGGAAACACTTCTGAAGAATGGAATAACAACCGTCAATGCAATGGAAGGCGGAACGCTGTACAGTGACAAGGATGCAGATTTTGTGTTCGAAAACAGCAGGAATTTTCCAATTGACATGGAATTGTTTTATCAGACCATGGACATTGAAAAAATAAAATCCATGGGATTAAAAAGACTGGGCGGATGTTTGTACATAGACGGAACTCTTGGAGCAAGGACGGCTGCATTGTCATTTGAATATGCAGATCGGCCGGGAACCATGGGAAGCCTTTGCTTCAATCAAATGGAAATAAATGATTTTGTTCTGAATTGTTACAAAAACAACCTGCAGCTTGCATTGTACACCATAGGAGACAGAGCAATAGAAATTACACTTAATGCTCACGAAAATGCACTCTACCAAACAGGCATCACAGGCCTTCGTCACAGGCTTGAGCATGCTGAGCTGGCTACTGACAGTCAGATTAGAAGAGCAAAAGAACTTGGCATAATTTTCTCCATGCAGCCAACCTATGAATCTTATTGGGGAGGACGAGGTAAAATGTATGAGCAGAGGCTTGGAAACAAATATACATTGTCAAACCCCTTCAGAGAAATCATTGAAAAAGGTGTTGTAATATGCGGCGGCTCTGACAGCGACGTCACAGAACCAAGACCACTTCTTGGAATTCATTCGGCTGTGAATCATCCGGTTGAAGAACACAGGGTTGATGTATACGAAGCATTAAAAATGTACACCTGCAACGGAGCCTATGGAATTTTTCAGGAAAAAGAAAAGGGTATATTAAAGCCAGGATGTATTGCCGATGTAGTTATATTAGATGATGATATTCTTAAAAAAGCTAAGGATAAAATTGAAGAAATAAATGTATGTGTCACAATAAAATCCGGAGAAATACTTTACAACAGTCTTGTGTAAGATAGGATAATGTTATGCTGAGCATTAGTTTTTTGGGTAAATCAAGATTTGAATACAATGGCAAAATAATTGAGGACCAGCTGGGAAATAAGGCCTCTGCTTTAGTATGCCTTCTTGTGCTCAATGACAAGAGATATTTAAGCAGGGATAAAATCATAGGATATCTTTGGCCTGACAGCAATCAGGAAGCTGCAAAGTACAACTTGAGATACAATCTTTGGCTTATCAAGAAAAACATAGGAGAGGACAAGAATGGAAACCCCTTCCTTAAAGTAGACAATGACTGCTGCTGCATAAACAGGAGTTTTGAATTTGAGTGTGATATTTTTGATATTATGAAATTCAAGCCAAGCGAAAGTGATTCTGTGGAGAGTATTTTAAAATTAAAAAAACTTTTTAGGGGTGACTTGCTGGAGGGATGTTATTTTAATAAGTGCGATGAGTTTAACAATTTAATCATTTACGAAAGAATAAATTTCGAACAACGCAAAGTTAAAATTCTCAAGCGGTTGGTTGATCTTTATGAAAATGAAGACTGTTATGAGGAATGCACTGAAGCAATTAATGAAATACTCGAAATCGAACCTTTTGATGAAGAAATGGTTCTGAAGCTTCTGGATATTCATTCGAAAAACGGAAAAAGGGCTTCAGCTATAGCGTATTTTAACAATTTCTGCAACAAGCTTGCATGCAGCCTCGGCATACCTCCGTCAAACGAACTGAGAAACAAATACAATGAAATAAGACTTTCCCTATGTGATAATAATGAACCGGAAAACCCTTTACTCAGCAGCACTGTATCTGCAAATCTTCAAGTAAGCAGTAAGGTGAAAATAACCTCCCGTTGTATGAAAAACATTGATTATTTCTGGATTTCAGATGTTGTAGGCAAGATTGCCGACATGGCTGATGAGCATACAATAAATAATCTCTCCATAAAGGAAATTATGGACCTTGGTCACATACAAGGAAACATAATGAAATTTGTCAGCGTCAAGACTGACCACGAAAGTGAACATAAAAGAGAAGTTATGGGCGTCTGCATAGTCAATGCTTTTGTGAAACTTATTGAAAGTTTCGTTAAAGGGCGAGATGTTGAAATTTTGATTTTAAATTTTAAAAATATTGATGAAATATCGGCTGGTGTTCTTGAATACCTGAAGAGTTTAGATATACAGGGAATGAATTTCATTGAAAAATAAAACCGCTTCTTTTACAGAATGATTGACTAATAAAATCTGAAAAATAAGCGGTTTTTATATTTTATTTAATTGGATATATTTTCGTCTAGATTGGTCTTACGAACTTAGAAAGTTTCACGCCTTTTCTCAATTCAATTGAATATGATGGGTGAAGTCCTGAAGCGCGGACAATATTTGTAGGTTTGTAGTTTTGTTTTAAAATAATCTGTGCAAATTCAATTCCAAATAACAGAATATTTGTGCTTTCAAATCCTTCTTCTGCTTTGTCATGCATTTCCTTTAAAATTTTTCCTAAATCCTTTTCAGTCATGTAATCACTCCTTTAAGTTTGAAACTCATTTTAATTATTATATCATATTATTACAATTTTTTCAATATTTATAGATCCGTATTACGATAACTTAACATTCATCTATTGATTATCATTGAAAAATAGATTATAATGAAGGATTTCAATTTTCGGCTTAAGTGTGATAATGACTGGATTTTTTAAGTTTATTCATTTTTATGAAATCCTTGTCATTTCATTTGAATTCTCAGAAAATACAAAACAAGTATATTACAATTACGTAATATACTTGTTACAGCGGTTAACATTTATATCATTCTTATGGCAAAATGAGGACATGAAGCAATGCAGTATCCGCACTGTATGCATTTATCCTGGTCTATGAACGCTTTGCCGTCTACCATGCTTATGGCTTCGCTGTGGCAGTTTTCAACACATGTCTTGCAGGCAAGACAGACATTTTTTATGACCTTGACCATTTTTTTATTTTTCATTTTTATTATTCCTTCCAGGTCACGTTGCCCGTTGAAATAATTCACATTGTATAGAACTTCTTCCCTGCTGATCATTCCAATTGCTATAGAATAATTGTCGCTTAGGTTTCTGGCAAACTTCATGCTCTCATCATAATCATCAATCAGCGTTCCGCCTCCCAATGCTTTCATGAGATAAATTCCTTTACCTTTTTGCTCACATTTATAAATTGCTTTTTTCATGTCTTCAACACTGCCGTTTATTATTCCTCTTCCAACCTTGTTAATGAGTGGGAAAACAACGTCTATGTCATCGCGCTCTGAGCATAAATCAACCAACTCAACATTGTGTGTTGACACTCCTATGTTTTTAACTATACCCTTGTTTTTGTAATCCTTCAAACATTCAAGAGCCCCTTTTCTCACTTCAAAAAGGTCTGTCCCCATTTTTGCAGAATGAAGGTGGAAGATGTCAATATGATCAATGCCCATTCCTTCCAATGCTTCCTTAACTGCAGCATCCATGTCTTCATATGTAGCTGCTGCAGATTTTGTTGCAATTATTGGCTTGTCTTCTCTTTTATCCAAAGCAAGCTTTATGTGGTCATATGTCCTGTACATCTGTGCCGTGTCAATAAAATTAATTCCCATATCAAGGCCGTAGGACAGAACATCTGCAGCATCTTCAACAGATAAATCTTTCTGAAGAGGACCAAATGGCAGACATCCAAAACAAATTTCAGTTACTTCATATCCTGTTTTTCCTAATACAACTTTTTTCATGCTTACCTCCGTTATGCCTATATTTTATGTTTAAACCAGATGGTTGTCCAATAATCCCATCTGTTATGATTCCATGAAAATATTATATATGATTTTATCATATATTTCCATAATTATAATCATTATAGTTAAACAAGAAAAGTTGTCCGCAATTTCAAGTATTGCTTGTTATTTTTCTACTGCTTCAAAGTCTTCCCAAAAATTCTTTATTTTTTTGTATGTAATTTCTTTTTTAATGTAGACTTGTTTGCTGTATGTTATTGGTTTAAAACATTTGCCGGGAATTATTTCGTCTGCGTAATATTTTTTTCGCAGTGCAATTTGATTGAGGCCGTAGCTTCCTGTCAGTGACATGTTTATTCTGAAGCGGCTTTCCAGAGAATCTGTTTCTTTGTTAAATCGAACTGCCTTTTTTGCTTCTTCATAAACATTGAACTTCCCAAATGTATTTTTAATTGAATATGAATAATCAAGCTTCCCCAGGTATGTTATGTTGTTGTCCGTTGTTATGCTGAACACTCCCGGACTGGAATCTCCCGCGTTGTGCTCTGTGACGCTGATTCTTAGCTCGGGATTGATGAGAGGTTCCTTGTTTGTATTTATGACTCTGAAAATAAGCGTATCTGTTTGGGAATTATATATTATACATCGGGAAAACTTTATTAGATTTCTTGGATACAGCATTTTAATGGACAATATTGAAATCATGAGAGCAAAGTAAACCGCTGTAATGCCTGAATGAATTATAACCAGAAGTTTGCCCAGCACAGTAAGGGGAACAAAATCACCATATCCAATGGCAAGGGATGTTACAAATGAAAAATAAACATAGTCAAAAAATGATGTTTCTGCTGCAAGCACTTGGAAAATGTAATAAAACACTGAAAATATCAGGTTGATGAGTGTGTAATAGCAAAGCATCTTTCCAAGCACAACTACCATGTGCTGATTTCTTATTTTGCTCACCCAACCCAGACTTGTTTTTTTAGGATATTCTGTCCTCATGTGCCACCTCACGATTTTTTAGCCTTTATATTATATCCGTAATAATATATTTATTTCAAATATAAGGTAATAAAAAAACAGCCCATATGGACTGCGAGATTATAAACAAACTACTATTATGCAAATTGATTAATATTGGCAATTGTCGATGAACTTGAAATCACATTCTGTAGGGGAGGACCTCGTGTCCTCCCGCATTTAATAGATCAATAACCTCGGGCGGACACAAGATCCGCCCCTACGTCTTGGTGAATACAGGTTTTGTTTTTTTTACAGCAATGAAATTTGTTCTTCCTCGGGGATTTCCTTGTGAACAATCTGAATAGATTCAAAGTCATCCTTGTTGGTGAATATTTTCTTGCCCTTGGCTGTTCTCTTTGAAAGGGGCATGAGGTTCTTGTAAATGTTTATCGTTTTTTCCTTGCCTCTTAACGTCTTATAGACTATTGTGTCCTTCTCGAATACTTCTTTTACAACAAGAAGTTCATTTTCTTCAGTGAGGTATGGCTTGGAGCTTCTTGAAGTGAGGAATTGCTCATAACTTACAAGCTTTGCAAATCCGTCCTTTGTAATATACAAGAGCTCTCCTTCTTTTCCTTGAATGAACACATGCATTATGTTGTTCTTGAGAGGAAGGTAATTTTCAATTGCAATCCCTTTAAACTTTGCATCTCCCAGTGTAAGAGCACCAGGTTTAATGAGGATGCATTCGCCCAGGTTTGTTATTACAACAATTCTGTCTGTTTCCTGAAGTTCCTGGTTTATGATGCCAGGCTCAGTCATTTTGGTCCTTGTTGTCTTGATGTAGAAGTTTTCATCAACAAATACATTGTATGTCTTCTTTTCTTCAACAAAGTCCATTGTAATATCTGTAATGTGAGTCTTCCTTTCTTCAGGGAAATCTTTTTTTATTGTCTTAAGCTGTTTCTTGATTTCGTTTAATATTTTCTTGTCTGAAGAAAGGATGTCGCTTATGCGCTCATTTTCTTTCTTTAGCTTGTCGCATTCCTGCTGTATTTTCAGTGTGTTTATTTTGGAAAGCTTACGAAGCTTTGTGTCAAGAATTATGTCTGCCTGAACTTCCGTGCAGCGGAATTTTGAAATAAGCTGTTTGTCAGCTTTTGAAATATCATCGTAATCAGAAGTGTCTCCATACATTAGGGCATTCATCATGTGTCTCTCTGCTTCTGCTTCAGTGTCGCCCGGTGCCTTTGTTGTAATTTCGTATATTAGTCTGAGGTTTGCTTTTCCAAACAACAGTCCGTTGTACTTTTCAACCTGCAGTTCCCCGGATGCAAGAATCTGTTTATTCTTTTTCACGTAAAGCTCGTTCTGATACTTTAGGAACACACCGATGTATTCATTCAAATTGAATGTCTTAGGTTCCTGGTTAAGTATGGCCAGCATGAATACGGACATGTTGTCCTGCAGTTTTGTGTGCTTGAACATGTAGTTTATTACATATTTTTCATCCGTGTCTTTTTTGAGCTCCATTACTATTCTTATTCCTTCTTTGGAGCTTTCATCTCTCACTTCTGTTATGTTCAGTTCTTTTCTTTCATTTGCTGTGTCTATGATTTTGTTCAGGAGGTTTTCCTTGCTGCCGCTGACAGTATAAGGAATTTCCGTCACTACAATCTGCTTTTTACCGTTTTTAAGCTCTTCCACATGGTACTTGCTCCTGAGTTTCACAACGCCCTTGCCTGTAGTATAAATGTCTATGAGGTCACTTTTGTTTGTGATTATAGCCCCGGTTGGAAAATCAGGTCCATGGAGGATCTCTAACAGTTCAGGTATTGAGGCCTCAGGGTTTTCTATTTTATATATTATGGTATCCAATAACTCCGTAAGGTTGTGAGGAGGAATGTTGCTTGTCATCCCTACTGCTATACCGGATGTTCCGTTCAGCATCAATGCCGGTATCTGTACAGGAAGAACAACCGGCTCATAGAGTGTCTCGTCAAAATTCTTTCTCATGGGCACTATGTTGTACTTCAAGTCTTCCAGGAACAACGTACTGATGGGAGATAATCTTGCTTCTGTGTACCTCATGGCTGCCGCACTGTCGCCGTCTATGGAACCGAAGTTTCCGTGTCCTTCAATGAGTGGGTGTGTGTAGTTGAATGTCTGTGCCAGTCTTACCATTGCTTCATATACTGAAGCATCTCCGTGAGGATGGTACTTACCCAGTATGTCCCCTACTATTCTAGCACTTTTCTTGAATGCTGACTTAGGAGAACATCCCAGCTGGTCAGCTGAAAACAATATTCTTCTGTGAACGGGCTTCAGACCGTCTCTTATGTCCGGAAGTGCTCTGCTCACTATTACAGTCATTGCATAATCCAGATATGACTGTGCTATTTCATCTTCGTAACTTACATTTATAATTTCATCCATGGTTGCTCCTTATAAATCCAGAATTGCTCTGTCGTAATTTTCTTCAATGAACTGCCTTCTTGGAGGAACCTTGTCACCCATCAATGTTGTGGTGATTTGTTCCGCTTCCATTGCATCTTCGATGGAAACTCTCTTGAGCTTCCTGGTTGCAGGATTCATTGTTGTTTCCCAAAGCTGGTCGGGATTCATTTCACCGAGACCTTTGTATCTTTGTATCATGTAGCTTTCAGTATTTTTTGTGGTTTTAAGCCACTTGGCAAAATCACTGTCATCATAAAAATAATTTATTGATTTTCCTTTTTGAGCCTTGAAAAGAGGAGGCATGGCAAAATAAACATGTCCTTCATCAATTAATACTCTCATGTATCTGTAGAAAAAAGTCAGTAACAGCGTCCTTATGTGGGCACCGTCAACGTCGGCATCTGTCATTATTATTACTTTGTCATACTTGAGTCCTGCAATGTCTTCGGCTCCCATCTGCACGCCTATGGCATTGGCAATAGGAAGAAGCTTCTGGTTTGAGGATGCTTTTTCCTCAGAAACTTTTTCAACGTTCAAGGATTTTCCGAACATGCTGAATATTGCCTGGAACTTTCTGTCTCTTCCTTCCTTTGCGCTTCCGCCCGCAGAATCTCCTTCAACTAGGAATATTTCTGTGAGAATTCCCTTGGCTTTATTGTATGACTGCTGGCATGAAGCAAGCTTCTTGTTACCTACTGATGGCTTTCTAAGAGCATTTTCCTTGCTCTTGCCTTCAGATACTCTTATTTTTTCAAACTTAAGCGACTGTTCTATTATGGTTTTTACAAGCTCCAGGTCCTTGTCAAAATAAACTTCCAGCTCTTTTGACAAAAGTGTTTCTACGGAAGTTTTTACAAAAAGATTTCCAAGCTTTGACTTTGTTTGGCCATCAAACTGAGGATTTTTAACCTTAACGTTTATGATAGCATTAAGTCCTGTCCTTATGTCTTTTCCGTCCATGGTTGAATTTTTGTTTTTAAGCATGTTCAACTGGGCTGCAAACTTGTTTATTGTCTTTGTGAGGGCTGACTTCATCCCTGTTACATGAGTTCCGCCTTCAATTGTGTTTATGTTGTTGCAGAAGCTGACTATAACTTCATTGTAATCCTGAGTGTGCTGCATTGCAAATTCCAGGTAGCAGTCTTCGCCTTCAGCTGTTATGCTTATTGGAGTTTCATAAAGCACATCCTTGTTGCTTGTCAGGTCCTTAATGTAGCCCACAAGTCCCTCTTCTTCGTGGAAAACATCCTCTGTGCTGGGATTAACAGACTTGTCCACAAGAGTCATGGTAAGTCCCTTGTTCAGGTATGCAATTTCCTTAAGTTTTTTTATGATGATAGGTTTTTGAAATGTGATATTTTCAAAAATTGAACTGTCAGGCATAAATGTGATTTTTGTTCCTTTTTTTCTTGTGAATCCAACGGACTTCAGCTCACCGTTATCAAGTTCGGTTATGGCATTTCCTCCGTCTACATATTCGTCCACGTAATGCTTGCTGTCCTTGAAAACCTCAACCTTCATGTATGATGACAGTGCATTTACAACCGAAACCCCTACTCCGTGAAGTCCTCCTGAATAAACATAGTTGTCGTTGTTGAACTTTCCTCCGCTGTGCAATACAGTGAGCAGGATTCTCTCAGCGCTTACTCCCCTTGGATAAATTGTCTTTGGGTACTCCAGGGTGTTGTCGTGAAGTTCTGTTGGCATTCCTCTGCCGTTATCTTCAACTGAAACAGAGCCGTCGTTATTCAATGTTATTGTTATATCTGTACAGACACCGGCCAAATGCTCGTCCACCGAGTTGTCAATTATTTCCCATATTAAGTGATGCAGTCCTTTTGAACCGGTGCTTCCTATATACATACCAGGCCGTACTCTCACCGGAGCCAAGCCTTCTAATACAGTTATGCTTTTAGCATTATATTCTTTAACCAAAATTTTCATTCCCTTCAACAAAATCGAAATATTATAACACAAAAACAGAACCGATAAAAGAACTGTCGTTTATATATCGGTATCAATAGTGCAAATATTAATATTATAAAATAATACTATCACAATTTTTAGATTATTTCCAGGGAAATGTTGAAATTCTCATAAATAATATGACTATCTCCGTATAATACTTCTTTTTAGACAAAAGCAAAGAATACCTCCAATAATAACCGGAGGTATTCTTTGCTATATCATTTTGGTAGGTTTTTCCTGATCAAAGTAAATAGACAAATTATTTCTTTCTGTAAAAACTTACTTCACAAACATCATTTCCTTCAGCAAGTGTCTTGCCAAGCTCAAATTCAAAATCATCGAATTTGCTGTCAATTCCTCTATCACCGCACATTGCAACATCGCACACTTTAGCAAGGAACTCTCCTTCAAGACCTATCATCTGCCATGCTGTAAGAAGAGGACAATAGTTGTATTCCAGCTTCAGAACTTCTTCTGTAATTTCTTTAACTTCAATTTCGAATATTTTTTTAATATCATCTGTGAAGAATGTATTTCCAAATGAAACCAGGCTTCCTGGCACATCCATTCTTTCTTTTATTCCTTCGCCGTGAATTAATCCTGTTTTAAATATTGCTTCTCGACCTATTGATTCCCAGTCAAGACCTTTGTCTTTGGCTTCCTTTAAAATAAGTCCCATCCACAGTCCTCTGTGAACAATTGCGTTTCTTAATTTGTTGATTTCCTGGTTGTCAGTGTTTTTTGGTTCGTTTTTAATAATGCACATTTTAAAATTCTCCTTATATAATTTTTAGAAAAACATACTTGCAAATAGTCCTGCTATGATAACCGAGCCTGAAGTTGCGCTTACAAATCCTGAAACAAGCGTCTTAGGCAGGAAATGATCCAACAAGAGTTTAAATTCTTCTTCATTTTGTCCCTGAAGTTTTGCTGATTCATTGCTGAGTACATAGCTTGCAGGGAAACCGCCTGCTATTGATCCCAATCCTATTGCAAATGACATTGCTTTGCTTAATCCAAGTGCTTTTCCTACAGGGATGGACAATAGAGCTATTCCAACAGTTGCCAGTGATATAAGCACTGCAAATGTAAATGCTATGGATTTTAGTACATCAGGTGTTACACTTTTTAATCCTGCAAATACAAACATCATTATTATTGTGATGAACAAGCCGAAGCTTCTTGATAATTCCAACGGTTTTCTTTCAATGAATCCCAATTCAGTTCCAAGAACTCCCATGAGCAGGCAAAATACATATTTTGATACGGCACCCTTTGTAAGAGCTTCCAAATAGCCTGATATAATTACAAGAACCAATGTTTTTAACAATACAATTGCTTCTGTCTGATATTCTTTTGGAGTTTCAGGAAAAATTCTGTATTTTCCCTGTCCTGATACAGCTGTCTTTGTTGTGATCTCGCTTAAGTCCAACTCTCCAGCTCTGTATTTTTTCAATACATTTTGTCCTTCGATTTTCAAGCAGTAATTTATGAGAGGGAATCCCACAAATCCCTGCAAAACATACATTGCCATTGCTATTATGAACAGGAACTCATTATCCTTAACAGCTCCTTGCATAACTATTGCCGATACAAGTCCTCCTGTAAGAGGCGGAGTTGATACAGCTGCAATTTCAGTTCCCACTATCATTCTTCCTACTGTCATGACCATGAGCACTATGCCGGCCATTCCTGCAAATGTAACTACAACTGTCTTCCACTGAGCTATGAGCTCATCCTTGTCAAGCATTGTTCCCAAGTGTGTTACCATGATCATTACAAATAATCCCGGCATGTTGGGAGCAATTCCTGCCATAGCTAAAATGTCCTGGGGAAACAATGTCCAGAAGCCTACTATAAACAAAGCCGCTGAAACAAAAATTGATGGAATGAGAGCTTTAGTCTTTATTGACACTACTTCTCCAAGTGCCAAAGCCACAAGCATCAGCATGAAGGCATCCTGTGTTGTTAGCTGAGATTGGCCAGTCATAGGCTTATAAAATGTGAAGTAACCAATTGATAATGCCATTAACAATCCTACAATAACCGCCATAGTAATTCTTTTTGAATTTAATTTTGAATCCATTACTTTCTCCTCCGTTTAATTTTGTATTTGAAGACTACATTCATCTGTGAATATAGTGCTTCATTTTTCTGTATCTATTAAAGCAATTATTGTGCCACATTAAATAAAATTTTGAAAAAATTATTTATTGTTGAAAAATAGCCATATATCAAAATCAGGACTAAATAAACAGAAAAATAAAATACACAGTGATTATTTTTCGCACTGTGCATTTCTCATTTTGATAAATTTAAACACTTATAGCTTGTAACGCTTTTTTTAATTTCTCATTTTGATAAATTTATATTGTAATATGTGTATGAATGTTTGTTTTTCAAATTTTATTCATTTCTCATAATGATAAATTACAAATTGTATTCCTTTATTTTTCTGTAGAGAGTAGCCATGCTTATATTCAGAGCTTCTGCTGCCATTGCCTTTCCGGCGACACTGTCTCCATATACCATCAATGCCTGTTTTATAAGCTTTTCTTCCATTTTCTGAATAGGCACAATAACAGTGTGTCTTGCTGCAACGCCTTCAGTATCCAGGATTTTTTGAGGTATGCTGTTCATTGTAATATATGAAGTTGTCTCCATGTTTACAGAATACTCAACAACATTTTCCAACTCCCTGACATTACCCTTCCACTTGTTGTTCAAAAGTACACTTTCCACGTTAGATGAAAAACCTTTTATGTTCTTGTTAAGCTTCTTGTTGTAAACTCTGAGCAAATACTCAAGTATTATTTTAATGTCTCCTTTTCGTTCTCTTAAAGGAGGAATGTTTATGGGAATGACATTGAGCCTGTAATACAAGTCTTCTCTGAATTCACCGGCTTCAGCCATTTTGTCAAGTTCCTTGTTTGTTGCTGCAATCACTCTTGTATCTATGGGAATACTCTTGTGACCGCCAATTTTTTCAATGGATTTTTCCTGCAGAACCCTCAGCAGTTTTGTCTGAAGATGCAGCGGCATGTCTCCTATTTCATCAAGAAAAATTGTGCCGCCTTGGGCAAGCTGGAATTTCCCGGGCTTGCCTCCCCTTACAGCTCCTGTGAACGCACCTTCTTCGTAACCGAACAACTCACTTTCAATGAGATTCTCCGGAATTGCAGCACAGTTAAATGCTATGAAGGGCTTATTTTTTCTGTTGCTGCTTTCATGAATGGCTCTGGCAAAGAGCTCCTTGCCTGTACCGCTTTCTCCCAGTATGAGTATGGTGGAGTTGCTGTTTGCAACCATTTTTGCTTTTTCCTTCACCTTAACTATTTCTTCGCTGTTTCCTATTATGTCATCAAAGGATGTGGTCACATTGCTCAATGACATTTCATTTATAACCTTGTAAACATCGTCCATTTTCCTGAAAGTTAAAATGGAGCCTGCACTTTTTGCCCCAAGCTGTACAGTCTTACCTGAAATCAGAGCATGTAAGTCATTGTTACTTTTATTTATTGATATTTCAATGTTGCTGAATTGTTTATTTTCCTTAACCAGCTTCTTTACATATGATTGAGGCAAGACGTCATAAATTCTTTTTTTCATTGATTCTTCAGGGGTTAACCCCAATGCATCATTTATGACAGAGTTTGTGTACACAATGTAGCCGTTTTCATCTGCAGCAATAACACCTTCATCAATTGAGTCCATTATGGATAAAAGTTGATTTTTGATGACCTCAAGCTTGTTGGAAGCTTCCTTTTCCATGAGCTTGCTCACGATGAGATCCCCCATCCTGTCCAGAAATTCTATGAGATTTACCTGGTTTTCGAGCAGTATTTTCTTGTACTCTTCGGAAATGGCAATAAGTCCAATGGCTCCTATTGCCTGATTGTTGTATTTAATTGGATTGCATATCATTGCCTTAAGCTTGCATTTTCCTTTTTCATCACATACAATGCAGTTTTCGCTTTCTTCCATACCTGAAATTACAACGGGTTTGCCTGACTTAACAACTTTACCAATGACATAGGTATCCTTGATAATTTTAACTTCCTCATCAAAATGTTTTTTTGTATCTCCTATTTTTTTGAACTCATTGTCGGAAATTATAACGTCCATATTCAAGACGCTTGCAATTGCTTCGGAAATCTTTTGTACTTCTTGACGAATATCAGATAATTTCACAGTTATATTATCCTTTCCTTTAATATAGCAGAATAAAAATATTTACATCATTATATCATTTGATATTAATTCGTCAATAATTTTAATCATCCATTATTTTGCTACTATACTTTGGCATGATTTTTGCTTGATGTATTATCAAAACTTATTACGGAAGGTGAAAACATGTTTGAAAATTTTATTGCTATATTAAAAGAAGAATTGGTACCTGCCCTTGGCTGTACAGAACCTATTGCAATTGCATATGCAGCATCCAAAGCAAGAGAAGTACTCGGTGAATTTCCGGAAAAAATAACTGTGGAATGCAGCGGAAATATTATTAAAAATGTAAAGGGAGTAACAGTGCCCACAACAAATAATTTAAAAGGAATTGACATAAGTGCCATACTAGGTGTAGTTGGAGGCAATGCTTCTAAAAAACTTGAGGTGCTTTCAGAAGTAAAGGATGAGCACATTGAGAAAACTAAAGAATTAGCAGAATCAGGCATATGTGAAGTAAAGCACATCAAAAATGTTGAAAATCTTTATATCAATGTAATACTCAAAGCAAAGGAGCATGATGCTTCTGTCACAATATCAAACGGACACACAAACATTGTAAAAATAATGAAGGACGGCATGATTATCCTTGAAAATAATGACAGTGTGGTTCAGGAATCAAAAATTGACAAGTCAAACCTCAACATAAAAAACATCTATGAGTTTGCAAACACGGTAGATGTTAATCTTCTGAAGGATGTACTGAATAAGCAAATAGAATACAACACCAAAATTGCAGAAGAAGGACTGAAAAACAAGTATGGTGCAAATGTTGGAGAATCCCTTTTAAAATACTATGGCAGTGATGTCAAGATCCTTGCAAAGGCTTACGCAGCAGCTGGCTCTGATGCAAGAATGAGCGGCTGCACTCTTCCTGTTGTCATCAACTCAGGCAGCGGCAACCAGGGTATAACTGTTTCCATTCCTATAATCGTGTATGCTCAGCATTTGAACGTTGGAATGGAAAAGCTGTACAGAGCATTGACATTGAGCAACCTTATTGCAATACATCAGAAAAAGGGACTAGGAAAACTATCTGCATACTGCGGCGCAGTAAGTGCAGCATGCGGAGCTGGAGCGGGCATAGCATACCTCCACGGAGAGTCCTTTGAAATAATAACAAGGACCATTACAAACACAATTGCCAACGTATCAGGAATTGTATGCGATGGAGCAAAACCTTCCTGTGCAGCAAAAATTGCTTCTTCAGTTGATGCTGCCATAATGGGATACCACATGGCAATAAACGGCAACACATTTGCATGCGGAGAAGGTCTTGTCAAGGAAGACATTGAAGAAACAATCGACAGCATATGTAAAATGGGCAAGGATGGAATGAAGGAAACAGACATAGAAATAATAAATCTTATGATAAGCTAAAAATAGTTCAAAGGCCGGAGATAAATCTGGCCTTTTTGTTAAATTAATAACTTCAACCTCTCTATTGCCAACGAAAATGCGGATGTGTATAATGAATACAAATGATTATTCAATAATGAATTTGGCAGGGGTGGAAAATGAAGAAGAAAGACATGTTAGTTGCGTTGCTGGTAGTAATAATCTGGGGAGCAAACTTCACGGTAATAAAGCTTGGCTTGGGAGGGGTGCCCTCCATGCTTCTTGTTGCCTTAAGATACTTAATAACAGCATTTCCGGCAGTTTTTATTGTCAAGAAACCAGATACAGAATGGAAATATATAATACTATACGGATTGTTTGTGGGCGTGCTGCAGTTTTCATGCCTGTTTTATGCCATGGAAATAGGAATGCCTGCAGGGCTTGCTTCAATAGTTCTTCAGTTCCAGGCTTTCATATCACCGGTTATGGCAATGATTTTTCTGAAGGAAAAAATCAAAACAAAGCAAGTGGTGGGTTCTTTGATTGCCATGGCAGGACTTATTATAATTGCTACGGCTGCAGTATCAGGAGGAATTTCTGCCATACCTCTTCCGGCAATAATCCTGACAGCATGTGCGCCAATCTTCTGGGCAGCCTCTAACATAATATCAAGGATTGCTTCGGAGAAGGCAGCTGCAGAGGGCAAGAAACTTGACATGTTCAGCCTTGTGGTTTGGTCCGGACTTATTCCCCCTGTGCCCATGTTCATATTTGCACTGATTTTAAACACGCCTCAGGAAATTGCAGGTGCAATATCAAATCTAAACGGAATGTCTATATTTGCTGTTTTATACCTGGCCTTTGGAGCAACACTTTTTGGCTACGGTTTCTGGAGCAAACTCATTGTGAAATATCCAATGGGAAAGGTTGCGCCTTTGTCACTACTGGTTCCCATAACAGGCCTTTTGACTGCAAGGATAGTACTGTCAGAAAAACTGACTGCCATGCAGTGGCTTGGAGCAATTGTAATCCTGTCGGGACTTGTTATAACAAACTTAAGCCTAGAATTGGTAAAAGGATTGTTCACAAAAAAATCCTCTGAAACAGATTAATCCCTGCATCGGGCTAATTAATATTGGTAATTGTCAGTGAACTCAAAATCATAGTTCGTAGGGGAGGACT